>ERZ773229.3-NODE-3-length-445651-cov-14.923063_pt1 | contig 445651 bp, 373 predicted proteins | sample MGYA00580992_ERZ773229 | MGnify/ENA primary metagenome ERZ773229 (study PRJEB29015, sample SAMEA2737795) | human gut metagenome | biome: human gut; feature: human-associated habitat; material: faeces | place: China | collected 2012 ... | reverse complement strand
ATCCAAATTGTTGCGAGACTGAAATAATTGAATTTTCAAAAAAAATGGAGATATCATTTAATATCAAACACAATGTTGACGAAGAATTCAAGTGTGTTGACTGCAAAAAATATATTGTTAGTTTAATGCCTATAGAGTGCTTAAATGATAGGATTAGATCATATGATCCTGTAAAAATAAGATTTGTTAATGAGGAAACTGTGGTTTTTGGCAATATTGCTTTATATAGCAGCACAGATTATTATAGCTATTATATTAAAGTAAGAGAAAATCTTACTAAAAGTCAAAAAGAAAAATTTGATAAGGTTAAGACTTTGATTATTTTAAATCTGAATGAAAATGATATAGTTCCAGTCTCTCCAGACTCTAGACTTGAAGGAGGTATTCAAATAACTGGAAATGCGTTAAAGCTTTTGTTCTCTGCATTGTTCTCTAATGTAAATAAAATTATTATTGAAGAAGATACTACATATTACGATTGCGAAAAAGAAAAGCGTATCAGCGTTATATATGATATTATTAAATTTTATATATGGCATCAGTACCACAATGTTGAGAAAGGTTTTTGTTTATCATATAACGATAATTTACCATCTGATACTATTGAATCTTTAAAGAAACTCAAAGATGAAATAGATGAAAAAGTTGAGTCGAAAAAGCAAGCGGCATTAAAGGAGCAATGGATAGCTGCAGGTAAGTGCCAATATTGTGGTGGAGATTTTAATAAGTCTATTTGGGAACAAAAATGCAAAAAATGTGGGAAAAGAAGAGATTATTGGAAATAAAATGCAAAAAATGTAGGAAAAGAAAAGATTATTAAGGGGTAAACTATGTGTGATGATTTTGAATCGGATTATTCATCCGATGTTTCAGATTCAAGCTTTGATGCATCTGATGATGTTTCTTCTGATATTGATAGTGATTTTTCAGATGTAAGTTTTGAAACTGATGATAACTCATTTGATATTAGTGATGATTTTGACACTTTTGATGATTATGATGATATGGACTTGATTGATGTATCTGATGAGAGCTATGATGATGTTGAAACGCTTGATTTTGACGATGACATAGATGATATTGATGATCTTAGCTTTGAAGATACAGATGTTGAGGACATTGATATAGGCGATGACGTTGTTGATGTATCAGATGAACTTGACGAAGTGGAAACTCTTGAATTTGATGACGAAATTGAAAATACGGAAGAACTGACACTTGATGATGACATCGAAACATTAGAAATTGACGAATTTTCAGATGAAGATTTTGATGTTAGTAGTGATATAGAAACACTTGAGTTAGACGACATTGATGAAGTATCAGATGAGGAGATTGAAATACCTGATGATTTTGAGGCTTTGCAGTCTGAGGAAATTGTTGATGATGTCCTTGACGATGCTTTAACAGGTGAAAAAGAATTTACAGATGATGAAGTTGAAACTCTTGATTTTGATGATGAGTTTCAAACATCTGAAAGTGATGATGTTACAGAATACGACACAAGCATTGATGACGAAACAGAAAATCTGGAATTTGAAGAAAATGCTGATTTTTCCGAAACAGATTCCTTATTAGAATACGAAGATGCGTCTGATGAAAAGATAATTCCAACCTCTGAAACTGAATTTATTGATGAAGAAGGGTTTGAAACCGATTTTGAAAATTTGACAGAACAAATTGAAGCTGATGATGCTTATGACATTCCTGAACAAATTGAAACTGACGAGGTTGACTCGTTGAATGATGAAACGATAGCAGATGAAGGTATAGCCGAAGGTCAGGAGGATACTATGATTGACGAATTTGAAGATGAATTTCAAGAAACTGAAAGTGAAGCATTGACGGATTCGGAATTTGAAAATATTTTGGAGGAATATGAAGAAGGTGTAACAAATCCGGGCGACATACCAACATATTCTGAAACAGAGGAACTTCCTCAAATGACTGATGAAGAACTTGGCGAATTTGTTGATTGGGAGAACTCCCACGACAATGCCTATTACAATATGATTGATGATATAAAAAATGATCCATCTTTATCAGATGAACAGAAAGATGCTCTCATTCAGCCAATGCTCGAAGAACTCCGAGAAGCAGAAAATATTGAGCCAGAGTACGGAGCAAGAGTTAAAGGCTTGACTTATGACGGCAGGGATATGTACACAAGACCACCCGAAGATTTTACTGATGAAGTGCCGGATTATTATGATGGAAATGATTATGAGTTTGAAAGCACACTTAATGAATATGAAGAACAAATAACAAATCCCGGCAATATTCCTGAATACTTGGAAATGGAGGATATTGAAAACAATGATATTGATGAAGATTTTTCAGGGGAATTAAGTGAGCAGGATTATGATGCCATTTACGAAGGTCTTGATGAATACGATTTTCACGGTGTCGATTGCTTGGAAGATACTGAACGCTTGGATGCAAGCCTCGAAAATTTCACTTCTGAAAACTGGGAAAATCTATCAATAGATGAACAAAAAGAACAAATGACAGATTTAGCTCAGTATATCATTGATGTTACAGGTCTTGAAAATCCTCCCAAAATCGAGTTTTATAATAATCCCGAAGAAGGCGATTATGGTGGATTTAATAGAACAACTAACACTCTCAGCATAAATGAACACATGCTTTATCAAAATGATGAAGCAGCAGATACTGTGGCTCACGAATTATGGCACGCATATCAATACGAGAGAACTTCAAATCCGAGAACGAAGATGGATTATATGTATCTCGAAAATTTTAACGATTACATTACTCCGAGTGATGACTTTGAGGGATATCAATCGCAGCTTTTAGAATCCGAAGCAAGAGCTTTTGCTCAGCAAATTAAAGACAGATTAAATTCATATTAAGGAGATTACTATGGAAAAAGTGATAAATTACCTGATTGAAGAATTAAATCAATCTGAACGAGTTGCAAAAAGAAATGCAACAAAGTTGTGTAAATATGAAGATATAAAAAATGAATTTATAGAGTGGACAAAATCAAATATCTTTGAAGAAACAGGAATATCTGTTGATGGCTATACAGCAAAGAAAATATCGGAACTTGCACCTTTTATGAATGGTGTAGGCGTGTATAGTTTTATGGTTACACTTAGGGATAATCCGGAATTAGCACACGCAACAATAAAAGCAGGATTTCCAAGAAAATAGCAATATTTGAAAATATGCCAAACAAAAATCAATCATATTATTTGCAAGTATTGAAATTCTATTTGTTTGTGTTATAATTTAATCGAGGAAAGCTAATGATTTTTGAAATTGAAAAATTCTCTAAAGGGTATACACCAAACAAGAAATTTGTTATACGAATTTTTAATAGAAAGTTTTTAGTTAAAATCATAAACCGTAAATACTATTTGTATGATCAAACTTTGAAAAAAGCTTTGTTGAAAAAATGCGAACAATCAGGATTGCCCGTACAAAAAACACTTTTGATAAATTCAATTAACGGTAATAGAGTTTTTTCTTGTTATGAATGGATACAAGGAACGATGTTGAATGACTTCCTCCCACAAATAAGCAAAACTGAGCAATATAAAATCGGTGTGGAAATGGGACGATTGTTGAAAAAACTTCACTCTGTTCCTATAAGTGAATATATTTCAGGAACGAGTATGGCTACTTGTGATAACTCTATATCAATAGTTCACGGCGATTTTCACATCTCAAATATACTGAAAACAGATGATTTTATTAGAATTATAGATTGGGATAACATTCACTTGGGAAATCCGTTTGAAGATTTTAATAGAATATTAATTAATGCTGAAGTGAGTCCTGAGTATGCTTGTGGACAAATTGATGGATATTTTGATGGTAAACCGAATTTGGAGTTTTGGGATTTCTTAAAACAAAATTTACAAAAAGATTTTATAGATATTCCAAGTTTCTGCCTAGATTTATTACCGAACGGCAAATCAATTACAGAACATAATAAAAAGTTATTTAATCAACAGTATTCCGACGGAACAGTTAGTATACCAAAATTTTATAAGGAGAAAAAATATGAGTTTTGAAGAAGAACTTAAGGCTCAAAAAGAGAGACTTTTGAAAGAAAAAAATGACAAAGAAATGGAAGTGCTCAATAAAAAGTTAGAGGAGCAATATAAGGAAAGAGTTGATACTGAATTGCGAAATTCTGGAATGTTTAGGTCTTCAAAAATTCCAGAGCAAGATCCTCGTTTAGTATCACTAGTAAACGATATGTTTTCGTCTTTAGTGTTTGATACAAATAATGTTATGAAAACTCTTAATGCGGATGGTTGTATATATGTGAAAAGAATTGAGCCTAGTGCTTCTTATTCCCAGAGAAAAGAAATTAATGTTCGTTCTTATGATCTTCAGTATGAATATACTAGTGGAGGTAAAGATTCTAAACCTCGTGAGTATTATTTTACAGTGTTAGATAATGGAAAATACCTATTTAGATATTTTGAAATTTACACCGGTAAAGATGAACATCCGTATTTTCCGGAAATAACAGTTAATTTCATTGCTAAATTAAAACAACAAATACTTAACGATTTAGCGAATAGGGAAATAAACCCAAAAGTAACCGAAACGACTGAAAAAAAGTCAGGTGGGTGTTATGTTGCAACTGCTGTTTATGGTAGCTATGATTGCCCTGAAGTATGGATTTTAAGGCGTTATAGAGACTTCTATTTGATGAACAATTCTTTTGGTAGAATGTTTGTGAAACTATACTATAAAGTTAGTCCAACTTTTGTTAAAATGTTTGGAAACACGAAAATATTCAACTATGTTTTTAAGGCATTTTTGGACAAGAAAATAGAATTATTAAAGGAAAAAGGATATAGTGATAATCGTTATAATGACTAATATTGCTATTTTTAAGAAATGACAATATTATGTTTCACTTAAAGTAATATGGGACAGTATTTACTAAACAAAGATATCGAATATAAATTCAATGAAATACATTCAAAGAACAAATATAATGCAATAGTTGTTCTATCTGGTGGTCTTGATTCTTCAGTTGCATTATGGTGGGCTTTAGATACTTATGATAAAGTAGAAGCAATCATTCTAGATTACAACCAACCTCATAAACAGGAGATTGAGTGTGCAAAGGCGTTATGCGAGTTAACTGGAATTAAATATGATATAGTAAAACTTGATATTCCAAAAAACTTTTGGGCAATAGAAAATAAAATCACTCGTGGTCAAGCTGGCTTAATGATTTCTATTGCGGCTCTAAATATTTCGCACGATGGTGCAGATATTGTTAATGGTATATTAAGTACTGATGATATATTTGGTGATTGCCACAGAGACCATTTAGATGAATTTGCTAGCGTGCTTCCTCATTTTAATGATAAAGGTCCTATTGGTATTGCTACACCATTGAGAGCACTAAAAGATAAAACAGCCGTGTTTGCACTTGGTTATATATTTGGTACTCCTATGAACTATACTTGGTCTTGCAGAAATCCTTTAAGTAATAGTCCGTGCAATGAATGTTCTCAATGTTATGAAAGAAATCTTGTAAAAGAGAAAGTTTATGATGACTATGGAATAGAATATAATTCTGTCATTGATTGGGTGTCTCAGTTTGAATCGCCATATCATCCATACGAAAAAGAGCTACCAATAAAAGAACTAGCTTTGCTACAAGCCTTTTTAGATCTTGGAGGTATAAGAGAGTATCAAAGCTGTTGGAGTTATGTTGATCCTTTCGGTATTGAGAGAATTGCCAGCCATATAGTTAATCCTGGTGCGATTGACAACTTAAGCAACTGTGGCAAAATTTGTAAAGGCTTATCATTTCATGGTATTACCGAAGAAGGAAAAAGATGGGAAATATTCATAAGAGATGACAAGAAAATTTTTTCAACTGAGTTTTTGCCACCTTTTGATGTTCTCAATGAAAAAGTTAAGGAAATGTTCGTAAAATATGAATGATAAGAAGTTTGCATTGTTGGTTGGCTATACCGGTGTTGGTAAGACCACTATTGTTCGTTATCTTGAAAAAACAGGTTTTGCGACTTTGAACTTTAGCGAACAAGGAAAGGATATGGCATTCTTTTCTCAAAACTCAAAAGAATTTAAAAATATCACAAATGAGATACTCTATGAAATTCAAGAAACGGTTAATTGCAACAAATTCGTTATCGTTGACGGATTGGCATCGCAACTGATAGTGGATGAGTTAAAAAGAAACGGATACAACATTTTGGTCATTAATTTGTCTGTTAACGAGAAAGTCCGACTTCGTAGAATTTCTAAGAGAGAAAATTTATCTATTTCGGATGCTATTATTCACGACAAAGTTAAAGAACAGGGAAAAATGAATGCTGGACTACAATATTTAATAGATAATGCAGATGTTACCATTAATGGTAACTTACCTAAACAAGTTGTTTTATATTTAGTGAAACGAGTATTAAAAAAATTTTATCATAATTAATTAAAGAATTATTATGGAGAAAAATAAGATATTTTCAAAAGTATATATATTAAATTTAGTTGTTAATGCATTAGCGTTTTTATCCTTTAATATGTCAATATCAGGATTTCCGATTTTGATTTCGAAAATCAATTCTTCTTATATTGTTCTTGGTCTTGTCACATCTTGCTCAGCTATTACTTCGTTGTTGATTAGACCGTTTGTTGGATTGATCGCTGAGCGCTTTTCAAGCTTCAGAATCATACTATTGGGTATATTTTTTATGTTTATTTCTCCGTTGCTTTGCATAATATCTGATAATGGTGTTTTATACCTGTTTATGAGAGCATTACAGGGTGTAGGTTGGGGATTTACATCAACAATATGTTCAACTCTGATTTCAAAATCTGTTCCTCAGGAAAGAATTTCAGAAGGAATTGGATATGCAGGATTTGTTTCATCTACGGTTTCTGCATTTGCTCCAGCTCTTTCGGTTTATATTTTTAATCATAGCACCGGTAATTTAATGTTGAGCATTATATCAATCGCAGCACTTTTTTCTTTAGTCTTATTGTTCTTTGAAAAAGCGGAAATTGAATCATTTGATAGTCGAAATGAAAATTCACACAAAGTTGTATTCTTTCAAAAAGAGGCTTTGCCTCCGGCTATAATGATTTTTTTAGTAACTTTCAGCTATTCTCCAATCGTTACGTATATAATGCAATATTCATTAGAAAAATTTGATGTGGACAACACCTACTTTTTTATTTGTTACGGAATAGCAACGGTTATAATAAGACCATTAACAGGTTTGTTTGTCGATAAACATGGTGGAGAAAAAATTGCTTTGTTATCAATAATTTTTTCTGTTTTTAGTTTGATTTTGCTTTTTAAAGGGGATTCGGTAATTTCTGTATATGTTTCCGGTTGTGTTTCGGGATTGAGTATGGGAATAGGTATGAATTCAATGCAGACTTTAGCCATAATCAAGACACCTAAAGCTAAACATAATTATGCAATGGCAACATTTTTGTTCGGCTTTGATTTAGGAATGGCGAGTGGTTCGTTTATTGCTGGACTAATGGTTACGCATTTTGGATTATCAAAAATGTTTGGGCTTATTGCGGCAGTTCCAATTATGTATTTGGCTATATATTTTGTATTGTCGGTATATCAATTAAGAAAGCATAAGAAAAAGGAATTTTTTTGTAATCAATAGGGTTTGTTACGGAGTATTCAGCGAGGTTGTAAGAGCAACCTCGCTTTTATTGAGTTGGAAAGAAATGAGCCAAAGTGAATGAATTAAAATGAGAAAAGGTTGACGATTTCGCCAACCTTCTTCATTCTTTTGGCACATTTTAATAAATGAAATAAGGAAGCAAATATAATGCTTCCCTATATAATTACTTATAATATTTAAAATATAGATTTTAAGTTATAAACACTTTGTTTTATGATGAGCTTTGAAAAAACCTAATTTGTGCAAGTTGCACAAAAAATCAAAGCGGTAGGTAAATCGGAAAATATATAAGCACCACCGAGCCAAGCGTTTCATTTTTGTTTTAATGCTAAAAGATACTATCATAAGAAGTCCTAAAATGCAAGTGTTTTTTTGTTTTTTGTCGGAAAATATCGTATTTTAGAGGGATTTGATGGGCTTACAAACCTATATTTTCTTTTTGGTTCCATAAATGGCAGAATTTGTCAATATTGCACAAATGGACAAGTTCAAAATTATTCAACTCTTACGAAATTATTTTTTTGGCTTGAAATTAGAAAAATAAAGTTTTATACTGTAAACAGGAAGGTATGAACAGCAAATATATTTTGCTAATACGATTTGTGTGCTGGTGCAAATCGAAGAGGTAAAAACGATGGCTAACAGAATTATTTGTGAATACAGTTTTGGTTAAGTACGACAGCTTCAATTAATAACCAAAACTAAATATTAATTGGCTGAGGTATTCGGGATAACCGATACTCTGGCAAACGAAATAAAAATTGAACCTCGAAAATTTGAATTTTATAGCGTCTGCCTATAAGAGCCAATGGTATTATTCTACCATTCTGCGATGCAAGCGCTATTTTTTATGATAGTGCTTTTTATTTTTTTAAAACAATTGTAGTAGTGACGGCAATCACTACTATATGTAATTCTTTTACAATTCTTGCATTAACTGACGGCAATTAGTTAATGCAAAAAAAATAGGACACAAAAGCCGGCAAGCAATGTGTCCCATAAATGATAATACATTAAAACAATATACCAAATAATAAAAAACGCTGGCGGCAACCATGCATTTTTTAATTTCATCTTTTGGATTTTTTGTTCTAATGATGGCAATATGTTAACATAAACGAATAAAAAATGCAAGTGTTTTTTATGAATAATGAATTGGTGGGAGGAATTCGTTATGATTCAAAGAAAGGAAGTTGCAATAATTCAAAAAAGGATGGATGACTTTATAGACTTTGCCTATGAAGATATTTTTGGGACAAATTCATATAGTGATAATGGCTTTGATTTAAATTATTATCAGCTTTATGATGTTCTAAATGGATGTCCAATCGAATTTGGTACTAATTTTGAACTTCGAGATTGTAAGCATTCTATGCTGGGAGAATTTTTTAGTTCAACTGGCGTTTTGGTAAAGAAAAAATCAACTAAATCACCAGATGCAGATTACGATCTTATTGATGTAGGATATGCAAAGGTATTTACCAGAAATAAGGTGGTGACTTACATAAAACTGATTGATAAGCATAACATTGTATATTTATCAATTGAAGAAGATTTTGCAGTCAAAGTCTTTAAGCTTGCTGCATAAAAAGAATATACTTCGCATTTATGAGCCTTTGAGCCGAGCGTAACGATGTACCATTTATGGTTGGTGCTGTTATGCTCGGCTTTTGAATTTGTTTTCAGAAAAAGGGGGAGCTAAAAGTGAATAATTCAAATTATAGCTCTCCTAATAGAGCTTCCAGAAGGATTTGCCCTACCTTTTCTTCTGTTTTATTTGAGAAGTTTTTTTCTGAAGCAGAGATAGACAATGGTGGAACATTTAATGTTGTAACAGGATTGTCGAGAAACATCTACAAGAAACTGAAGAATGAGAATTATGTTCCTGAAGAAAGAATTGCTTATACGATTTGCATTTCTCTTGGAATGTCTTTAGGCGAAACCTGCGAATTGTTGTCCTTGTTGAATTATTCAATCATTCCAGCCAATGGGGATGATGTGTATAGAGAAATGTTGGTTAAGTTTATAGTTAATGGTGTTAATTACATACCGGAATGCAACGAGGAACTTATCTCTGCAGGCTTCGTTGATAGCAAATATTTGTTGGGAACTGTAAAGAGAAAATAGTGTATTTTACTGAAATACATTATGGTAATTTTTATGCTTTAACAAATATAATTATACCTATTTTGTATGAATTCATCAGGCTCAAATAGGAGTTGTATTTTCGTCAAATACACCGTTATGTTGAGTTTAACATAGGTGTGTGGTAAAAAAGAGTTGTAGTCAGGAACACATTGTGTTCGTGCTACACCGGTCCGTCATCACTGAGTCGGAGGTACGCTTTTTGCGATAATACTAATACGAGCAGGTTTTACAAAAGTAATATCTGTCAACAGTGGTGTGATGCAATATAGGTGAAATTCCTTGCATAGTGGGTAACACTGCCTAAATATAATTACATAAATTATATGGAGGTACTTTTTTATATGAGTATTAACGATAAAAGCTTTGACGAGCTTGTAATCAAAAGAGGAAATATCGTTCAATGCAATTTTAAGTTTAATGAGGGATCATCTGTTCAAGCTGGCGTTAGACCTGCATTAGTTATTTCTAATGATATTGGAAATGAAAAATCTTCAACAATTATGGTTGCAGCAATTACTACAAGTATTAAGAGAATGGATATTCCAACACATATTGTTATTGATAATAACGATTGTGGTTTAACGAAACGCAGTATGTGTATGCTCGAACAGATTACAACTGTTGATAAAACAGAAGTTATTACAGTCTTAGGTTCAGTTCCTGAAGAAATTATGACTAATGTTGATACAGCTATTGCGATTAGTTTTGGACTTCGTAAAAAGAAATATATTCACGGAAAATATGCAAACATTGTGTATCTCTGCGAAGATTGTCAAGAACATTTAAAGGCTAAGGGCGAATTAGTATTTAAGCGAGTCGATCCGTTTGACAAAACATCTACCTTATGTCAAAGACATAATAAGAAAGGATATATGTATTTCATCTATCCTAAAAACTTGATGGAGAGATAATATGAATAGATTTAATATCGTTTATTGCTGTGCTGAAAATAGCGTTGAGCTTGAGCATCAGTATAGTCAAGTTAATAAGTATCTTAAAAAGATAAAAGTCTTTCATCCAAAAGTTTTAAAGGATGAGTGTGGTAATGGCATTTCTGTTATTAAGAGAACTCATTTTAGGGAACTGCAACACTATTTAGATAATAATCGTGTTGATACATTATATGTTCCTTCTATTAAAGTTTTGGGTACTGATATAAATATTATCGGAAGATTTATTGTCGAACTTTATAGATCAAATGTCATTTTTAGAGTTGCTGATAAAGAAGAACGAAAAATCGTTCAGAAGTTTATAAGAGAAGTACATATTGCTTCTCATAATAGTTAGGAGTGTGAAATAATGGAAAAGGCAGTATTAAGCTTAGACGAACTTGTTGAATATACCGGTTGGGGAAAGACAAAGCTTAGAGCTTTGTTAAAAGATCCGAATAGCAATTTTACAATCTATTATGGCAATAGATTGTATGTCAATAAACAGCTCTTTGATGAATACTTGAGAGAATGTGCAGAGAATTGTGTAAGCATCTAATTCTCTATAAATTAAAAACAATTATATATATGTCAACTGTGCCAATTATGCAAATCGCATAATTGGCTTTTTACATACACTCCGTTATTATGGGGGTGAAATTTTAATAAAGGAGGAGATTTACTATGGGTAAGTCACTTACAGGTAAGACTCTCCCTAAAGGTTTCAGTCAACGCAAAAACGGTCTATACAATGCTCGTAAAGTCGTAAATGGCGTCAAGATTGACCTTTATGACAGAGATCTTAAAACATTAAAGGAACGCTTTAAGGAGGAAGAAGCCAAAGCCATTTTAGGCAAGGCTGCTGTCAGAAAAACTCTTATTCTTGACGATTGGTTTAAGAATGAATGGTTTCCAGCATATAAGGCTTTACACCTTAAGGCTGAGGTTAATCAGAAGAATTATCTCACAAGGTATGACTCAACATTTGGTAAATACTTAGGTGAGTGTCCTGTTTATCTGATAACCGAGCTTATGATTCAAAAGGCTGCTAATTCACTCATTGATAAGGATGGATATGGTAGTAAATATGTAAGAAACGCTTTATCAGGTCTTAAAGAGTGTATGCAGGCTGCTATTAGTAACGATATCATCACTAAGAATCCTTGTGAGTGCGTTACTGTTAAGGATGACAATTTAGTTTCGCAGCGTGTTGTTATGACTGTTGAACAGCAGGAAACCTTCTTAGATGTTGCTAAGGATAGATATTACAGCGAGCTTTATCAGATTATGCTTTCAACTGGAGTTAGAGTTGGAGAAATGACAGGACTTTGTTGGCAGGATGTAGATTTTGAAAATAAGGTTATTCATATCTCTCACTCAATGCAGACAGCATATTTTGATGGTAAGAAGGTTATGAATCTCACTACTCCAAAAAGTGTTTGTGGTGTTAGAGATATTCCAATGTTTGATGGCGTTGAACAGCTATTCAAGGATTGGAAAGATAAGCAAGACACTTACAGAGAGATGAGAGGAGATAGATGGCGTATTCCTTTAGAATATCCTGACCTTGTTTTTACAACAACCTTTGGCTCTCCAGTAACAAGATATGTTCTTACTGAGGATATTAAGAAAATTCTTAAGATCATTGATAAAAATGAAGCTTACATGGCAAGTATTCAAGATAGAAAGCCTGTACAGTTTCCTCACATTCATCCACACGCCTTCAGACACACATTTGCTACTCGTTGTTTTGAGAAGGATTTAAAGCCTCTGTTTGTAATGAGGGTAATGGGACACGAAAATTATGAAACTACAATCTCATATACTCATCTCCTTGATAAATCCAATGAAACACAAGTTAAGCTTGCTGGCTCATTCGTATAAAGAGTTGCGTACGGTTTGCGTATAAAACTCATCTGTTTTTTGCCAACTTCAAAAAAGTTGCGTAAATGTTGCGTATGGGCAAAAATGAGACCTCACAAACCCCTTAAAATAGGGGAGTTTGAAAAAACTTAACAGTTCAAATCAACGGCTAAGTACAAAAATTTTGAGCACCTCATTTGAGGTGCTCTTTTTTATGTTCGTTTTCTTTATATTTGATCATGAAAAGCGCTCGGTTTGTACCGAGCGCTTTTTTGCGGCGGTATAATCAATTTTGCCCGGAAATGCCTCTGCGCCTGTTCGGCGTTCCGGTGCTGATGTTGGCGTGCGCCGGGAATAACGGTTGCAATAACAAATAAAATATGATATAATGAAATACAATACAAAGAAAAGAAGGACGACGAAATGAAAAAATTTGGCAGTATAATATGCAGCGCTTTGCTGCTTTTGGGGCTGACGGTAGGCAGTTCAGCGGTGGCCAATGGGGCGCAGCCGTCCATGACAGTCACTTTTATTGATTGTGATCAGGGTGACAGTATTTTGGTGGAAAGCAACGGGCACCGAATGTTGGTGGATGGAGGCAAAGCTGTGCATGCCCAAGCGGTTGAGGATTGTCTGCGCAGCAAATCCATTTCTACCTTGGATTATGTGGTGGCCAGCCATCCGGACGAGGACCATATCGGCGGGTTACCCCAAATTTATAATCGCTTTCAGGTGAATTATTCTTATTATTCACCATACAAGACCAACACAAAGTGCTACAAGAATTATCTCTCTGCCATAAAAAGCGAACCCGGTAGCAAAGCGGCGAACCCGACTGCGGATACCCGGTTTCAGGTAGGCGGAACCACTGTGCAGGTACTCAGTGACGGCACAGGGGCAGAGAACGCCAACGATGCGTCTCTGGTGCTGAAAGTGCAGTGCGCCAATCGTTCCTTGTTGCTGACCGGTGATATTTCGTCCACGGTGGAGCAGTCGCTGGTTAACAGCGGTACTAATCTGCAAACGGATATTCTGAAGGTGGCGCACCATGGCTCCGCCGGGTCTTCCTCTGCCTCCTTCCTTGCAGAAGCTGCACCAAAGTACGCGGCAATCTCCGTAGGGGCAGGGAACAGTTACGGCCACCCTACGGCCCAAGCTTTGCAGCGATTGCAGGCGGTTAAGGCCAAAATCTATCGAACGGATCAAATGGGCACCATTCAGATGCAGGTGCGAAACAGTGGAATTCAGGCCACAACCCAAAAAGGCAGCACTGCTGTGTGCAAGCATAGGACGACAAAGAAAGCTACAAAAACCACGCCGGCATCCTTTAACGGCGATGGTTGCGTGCAAACCAGCGCGGTCTGTGCGTCTTGCGGTTACACAAAGGTCACCTCCGCTGCAAAGATTGCTAAGGTGTCAGCGCCCAAGTTGGCAAAGACGGTTTATACTTATAACGGCAAGGTGCAAAAACCGTCGGTGACCGTGAAAGACAGTACCGGCAAACCGTTAAAAGCAGGTGCTGATTACACGGTGAACTATCCGAAGGGGCGCAAGGCTGTTGGGCGCTACGGCGTACAGGTGAAACTGAAGGGGAAGTACAAGGGCTCGCGCACCGTGTACTTTACCGTCAAGCCAAAGGGCACATCGATCAGCAAAGTGACTGCCGGAAAAAAGAAACTCACCGTGACTTGGGAAAAGCAGACCACCCAAACCACCGGGTATCAAATCCAGTACAGTACATCGTCGAACTTTAAAAACGCAAAGACGGTCACGGTGAGCAAAAACAGCACCACCAAAAAAACCATTACCGGACTGAAAAACGGCAAAAAATACTATGTGCGTGTGCGCACCTATAAGACGGTGAAAACCGGTCACAAGAGCACCATATATTACAGCACCTGGAGCAAATCGAAGAAAACCGGAAGCGCAAAGAAATCGGTGCCAAAGGGGAATACGGTGTATGTTTCGCCCACCGGCAAAAAGTATCATTACATAAAAAGCTGCGCCGGAAAGCATCCCATTAAAACCACGCTGAAAGAGGCGAAAAAGAACCATACGCCCTGTAAAAAATGTGCCATGTGATCTACAATACTAAAATCCGGTGCGCTTTTGCCACCGGTGTCCAAAATCTGCTCCCGCCTTGCACAGGCGGGAGCTTTGTGGTATGATGAAAGCAAAGGTGTTTGCACTTGTGTGTGCAGGCGGCGGCAATTTGCGCTTTGGAGGATTGCATATGAAAAAATGGCTATCTGTGATTTTAAGCATCGTCATGCTGTGCACCGTGCTGGGTGGCGGCGCATCTTTTGCCTTTGCGGCAACGGCGGCCACCAGCGGCAGCTGCGGTGATAATATTAAATACAATATTGACACCGGCACCGGGGTGCTGACCCTTACCGGCAGCGGCGCCACCAATAACTATTCCAATATGAATATTAACTTTGGCTCCTCTGTAAAGCGCTGCCCTTGGTACAATTCCCGTGACTCCATTAAGCGGGTGGTGATCAGCGAGGGCGTGACGGTGTTGGGCAACTATCTGTTTTTTGAGATGACCTCTGTTCAAACGGTGATTTTGCCTTCCACCATTACGGAGGTGAACCGTTATGCCTTTGCCGGGTGTACGGCACTGTCCACCGTCAATTTACAGGATACCAAAATCACTAAGATCGGTCTGAATGCCTTTGAGAACGACGCCAAATTTACAACTTTGCGTCTGCCGGAGACTTTAACGGAGATTGGCGATTTTGCGTTTCGCAAGGCGGGGATCAACAGCGTAACTTTCCCGGAGAAGTGTGAAAAGATCGGCATTTCCGCTTTTGCCGGCTGCAAGTTTGTAACCCTCATTTTGCCGGAGAAAATCACTTCCGTGGGTACCACCGCCTTCTCTGACAACAGTTTTTTGCTGGATGTGTTTGTGGAGAATCCTAACTTGAATTACGGCACGCTGGATCCTTTTGCCAACTGCCAGTCCTCACTGACTTTCCATGCTACCGGCGGCTCCACCACCCAGGCGTATGCCGAGAAAAAAGGATACAAATTTGTTGCTTCGGACAGCGGATGCGACCACGCCGAGACGTATACAGTGGTAACCCAGGAGCCTACTTGTACCGGCAAGGGCAAGCAGGATGTGTACTGCTCCAAGTGCCTGAAATATTTGCGTACCGAGGATATTGCTGCCACCGGCCATGATCTGCAAGTGATCCAAACCGACGATCAATCTGAGAAAAACGGCCATATTTTTGAATACCTGCGCTGTGCCAAGTGCAACGATGAGAGCACGGACACCATTCGTACCACCCATGTGCGGGACGAGGACGGCAACTATGTGTGGAAGGACGGCTGCTATACGGACACGGTGCTGACCGAGCCCGGCTGTACCACCACCGGGCGACTGATCCGTCGCTGCACGGTGGAGGAACCCACCAAGAACAGCAAATGCACCGCACTGCAATATATCAACATTCCCGCACCGGGTCATACGGTGAAGGAGTGGACGGTGGTTGTACCTGCCACCTGTACCACGGATGGTCAAAAGACCGGTGTGTGCACTGCGTGTCACCAAAGCATTGCAGAGAGTATTCCTGCCGGGCACGATTATCAGTGCACGGAGGGTGAAACAGACGCCACCGGCCACCGGATCGATACGTATGTTTGCAGTGTGTGCAATGACACTTACACCACCCAGGTCCATGTGGAATGGGTGGACGGTTACTATGATACCCGGGTGATTGCCGAGGCCAGCTGTCTAATGACCGGTTCCTCGATTGACACCTGCCGCTATTGCAAGACTACGCGCACCAATGTGGTGCCCGCCTATGGCCATGATTTTAAGTTTTCCGGTTGCGACGGCACCAACTGCACCTATACTTGCAGCCGTTGTGCCACCACGCGTACCAATACGCTTTCCAATGTGGCCAGCTATTTCTTTGACAATATGGGCCGCACGGCAGATAAGCTATTGGGATACTATTACGATGTGAATAATGACGGCTATGTGAATCTGCGGGATTATGTGCTGATTCAGCGATTTCAAGCCGGGATCGGTTTGACCCAGCCGGAGCCGGAGACACCGGAGACACCGAAGACCACAGGATAGGAATCCTTTGTTTTGACAGACGGAAGACACTTGATCTTTCGTCTGTTTTTTTACCTGTTTTTTCTAAAATTCAGAAATTCTATTTACTTTATGCTAAAAATATATTAAGATATAGAGGACAGTGAGCAAGTGTGTACACAGGCGTGTTTGTGGCCTGCGGCGCTTGCTGAAACGGCGGAGGTAAAAAAGTATGGCAACAGCATATAAACGGATTTTGTTAAAGCTCAGCGGCGAAGTGCTGGCAGGTGAAAAAGGCACCGGGATCGACAACGATACGGTGGTTAAGATCTGCTCGGCGGTAAAGAAAGTAGCTGACCTGGGCGTGGAAGTCGGCATTGTGGTCGGCGGCGGCAACTTTTGGCGTGGCCGCTCCAGCGAACATATGGATCGTACCCGTGCGGACCATATCGGTATGTTGGCAACGGCAATGAACGCGCTGGCTCTGTGCGACGCTTTGGAGCAACTGGGCGCCAATGTGCGGGTACAGACGGCCATTGAAATGCGCCAGATTGCAGAACCTTATATTCGCAACCGTGCCATTCGTCACTTTGAAAAGGGGCGAATTGTGATTTTTGGCTGCGGCACCGGCTCTCCGTTCTTCTCCACAGACACGGCAGCGGCGCTGCGGGCGGTGGAGATCAATGCAGATGCACTGCTTAAGGGCACCAATGTGGACGGCGTGTACGATAAGGATCCCAATAAATTCGCAGACGCTGTAAAGTACGATCAGGTGACCTTTAAGGAAGTCATTAACCGGGATCTGAAGGTGATGGACTCCACCGCCTTTAGCCTGTGCAAGGATAACGATATGTCCATTTTGGTGTTCAATCTGGACGATCCGGAGAATGTGGTGCGTGCCGTCTCCGGCGAAAAGATCGGCACGCTTGTATCTAACGAAGAGAGGTAAAGAAAGATGGAATTGACCGAACTGTACACCAATGCGAAAGCGAAAATGGAAAAGTGTATGACTTCCCTGGAGCGTGACTTTTCCGCCGTGCGTGCCGGCCGTGCCAATCCCGCCGTACTGGATAAGGTGATGGTGGATTACTACGGCGTGCCCACCCCCGTTAACCAAATGGCCGCTATCAGCGTGCCGGAGGCCAGAATGTTGGTGATCCAGCCCTGGGACGCCTCCACACTTAAGGAGATCGAAAAGGCCATCAACACCTCTGACATTGGCATTAACCCGCAAAATGATGGCAAGGTTATTCGTTTGGCGTTCCCCCAGCTGACGGAGGAGCACCGTCGGGAGCTGACTAAAGACATCTCCAAGCGCGGCGAGGAGGCGAAGGTGGCCATCCGCAATGTGCGCCGCGATTTTATGGATGAGCTGAAAAAGATGAAGAAAAACAGCGAGATCACCGAGGACGATCTGCGGGACGGCGAGGAGCAGCTGCAGAAGATCACCGATGATTATGTGAAGCAGGCAGAGACTGCAGCCAAGAAAAAAGAGCAGGAAGTGCTGTCTATCTAACCAATAGCTAAAGAAAATGGGGGCGCCCTGTTTTCTTACTTGAAGGAGGGCGGTTGCCGGCTGCTGTGCGCAACAATGGATTGTGTACGGCGGCTGGGCATTCGCCCGTCTATGCGTTTTACGGGGAGGTCGCTTATGGCACTGTTTAACAAAAAAAGTGCTGCACCGCAGCAAAAAAGCGCGGATTTTGCCCTGCTGCCCAACCATGTGGGCATTATCATGGACGGCAACGGTCGTTGGGCCAAAAAGCGGGGCTTGCCTCGTTCTGCCGGACATAAGGCGGGGGCTGAGGTGTTCCGCACGATATCTAAGGCTTGCGGGCGTATCGGCATTCCTTATGTGACTTTTTATGCTTTCTCTACTGAAAATTGGAAGCGGTCGCCGGAGGAAGTGGACGCCTTAATGCGGCTTTTTAAGGATTATTTGCTGGAGGCGCAGGCAGACATTAGCCAGGCCGGTAATATCCGCTTAAAGTTTATCGGCTCGAGAGAGGGGATCAGTGACGAGCTGTTGCAGCTGATGGACCAGGGCGAGCGGGATACCGCCGCCAACACCGGTACTACGGTGTATGTGGCGATCAACTACGGCGGCCGCCAGGAGATCGTACAGGCGGTGAACCGAGCACTGCAAAGCGGTAAGCGGGAGATCACCATGGACGATATATCCGCCAATGTATACACGGTGCCGGATTGCGATTTGGTGATTCGTCCCAGCGGCGAGCAGCGGCTGTCCAATTTCCTTCTGTGGCAGGCGGCGTACAGCGAGTTTTGGTACAGCGATGTGCTGTGGCCGGACTTTACGGAGCAGGATCTGGCAGAAGCGCTTCACGCCTATGAGAATAGAAACCGTCGTTTCGGCGGAAGATAAGAGGAGAAAAAGATGAAACAGAGAGTGATTACCGCCGTGGTGCTGCTGGCGCTGCTGGCTGTGGTGGTGTGGCAGATCAATACCCCGGTGCTGGTGCTTGTGATCGCCTTCCTGGCGGCTGTGGCAGCAAACGAAATTATGCGTTGCGCCAAGGTGGAGAACACCTTTATCCGCGTGGTGGCTACCGGCTATGCGGCCTGTGTGCCGTTCTTTGCCTCTGCCAAGGCGCTGACTCCCTGGGTCAGTGAGGCAGTTTGGGGCAAGGTGATTGGTGCGGTTCCCGGCGTTGTGTATCTGATCGCGCTGGTGGTGGTGTTACTGCTGGCTATGCTTAAGGGCTACGCCTATACTACCTTTGAAGATGTAGCGGTGTCCGTTTTTGCCGGGGCGCTGGTGCCCTTTGGCTTTTCCGTTTTTATCCGGCTGCGGGATATGTTCCAAATCGAGCAGTTTGGGATTTATCTGATCTTCTACGGCCTGATCTGCGCTTTAGCAACGGACAGCGGCGCCCAGCTGGCAGGTATGGCCTTTGGCAAGCATAAGATGAGCCCTAACATTTCACCGAAGAAAACGGTGGAGGGCGCCATCGGCGGCTTGATCTTTTCTCTGATTTTGAATGCGGTGGCCATTATCCTTTATAATCGCCTGGCCGACTTTAAGATGGACGAATTTGCCGTGACAGTGCTGCTGGCTGCGTGCCTGCCGGTATCGTTCCTGGGCATGATGGGCGATCTGTCCGCTTCCGTCCTTAAGCGCAATTTCGGCGTAAAGGACTTTGGCAAGATCTTTCCCGGCCACGGCGGGGTCATGGATCGGTTTGACTCCTCTATGTTCACTTTGCCGGTGACTTATGCGCTGGCACTGACTGTTTTTTCTAAGTAAGAGGTAACCAGATGAAAGGAATTGCTCTTTTAGGCTCTACCGGCTCTATCGGTACACAGAGCCTGGATGTTTGCCGTATGCACGGCTACCGGGTGGTGTGCCTGACCGCTAACCGTCGCGTTGATTTGATGGAGGCACAAATTCGGGAGTTTCGCCCGGATCGGGTGTCTATGATGGATCCGGCTGCGGCAGACGATCTGCGCACCCGGGTGGCAGATACGGGTACCAAGGTGCTATCCGGTATGGACGGCCTGATCGAATGTGCCACCTATTCCGGTGCGGATACGGTACTTAACGCCGTAGTGGGTATGGTGGGCTTGCAGCCCACGCTGGCGGCCATTCAGGCCAAAAAGACCCTGGCGCTGGCGAATAAAGAAACGCTGGTAGCCGGCGGGCACTTAGTGACCAATACCGCCAAGGCCTACGGTGTGGATATTTTGCCGGTGGACAGCGAGCACTCCGCCATCTTTCAGTGTTTGCAAGGCAGCCCGGAAAAAGGCGCGGTGAAGAAGCTGATCTTAACCGCATCCGGCGGACCGTTCTTTGGCAAGACTTTAGCGGAACTGGAAAATGTGACGGCGGCGGACGCCTTAAAGCATCCTAACTGGGATATGGGTGCAAAAATTACCATCGACAGTGCTACCATGATGAATAAGGGGCTGGAATTTATTGAGGCCAAGTGGCTGTTTGACATGCCCATTGACGCTATTGATATTGTGGTGCACCGGGAGAGCGTGGTGCACTCCGCCATTGCATATCAAGACAATTCCGTTATCGCCCAGCTGGGTGTGCCGGATATGCGTATTCCCATTCAGTATGCGCTGACCTATCCCCAGCGTCTACCCAGCCCGGTGCAGGAGCTGTCCCTTGTGGATTACGGTAAGCTGACTTTTTATGCGCCGGATTATGATACTTTCCGTTGTATCAATGTGTGTAAGGACGCCATAACGGCAGGCGGTTTGCGCCCGGCGGCAGCCAACGGCGCCAATGAGGAGAGCGTACGGCTGTTCCTAAACGGCAAGATCAAGTTTACAGACATTGCGGTGCTGAACCGGGCAGCCATGGAGGCGTGCCCGCAAGTGGCGGATTACACCCTGGATGATGTTTTGCAGGCCGATCGCGCGGCCAGAGACTATGTGATTGAGGCGGTTTCGTGACCTTATCTTCCCTGTGGCATACGGTATATCCCGTTCTGATTGCCATTTTATTTTTTGAACTGATCATTCTGGTGCATGAGGGCGGGCATTATATTGCCGCTCGGCTAATGAAGATCAAAGTCAATGAGTTTTCCGTAGGTATGGGCCCTAAGATCATACAACGGGAAAGGAACGGCACCAAGTTCACTCTGCGCTGGATCCTTTTTGGCGGTTATTGCCAAATGGAGGGCGAGGGGGAGGACTCGGAAGACCCCAACGCTTTTAACAAAAAGAGCGTGCCTGCTCGGCTGTTTGTGGTGGTGGCCGGTGCGCTGATGAATTTGGTGCTGGGCTTTTTGTTGACCGTGCTGATTGTGTGCGGCAGCAATTTGATCGGTACTGCCCAGGTGGCGAAGTTTGAGGCGAATGCCGCCAGCGCAGCCTCCGGGCTGCAAGTGGGCGATACCATTCAGTCCATTGACGGTATGCGGGTTTACACCGCTACCGATGTGACCACCGGCCTGTCCCGCAGTGCAGACGATACATTGACAGTCGTTGTTAAGCGGGACGGTGCCAAAAAGACTTTGCAGGTCAAGTTTGATACGGAAGAATATGAGGGCCATCGGTTTGTAAAGATGGACTTTTGGCTCCACGGTGTGCCCAAGAATGTGGGCAATGTGCTGCGGGAGAGCGTCATGCAAACGGTGTCTTACGCCCGCATGGTGTTCCTGTCCGTGGCGGATATGCTGTCCGGTCGCTTTGGCCTGGCAGACATCAGCGGCCCGGTGGGTGCCGTGTCTTATGTGAGCCAGGCGGTGAAAACCTCTGCCTACTCCGCCCTGCGGCTGATGGCGATACTCACCATCAATGTGGGGCTGTTTAACCTGTTTCCCATTCCGGCGCTGGACGGCTGGCGGCTGTTCCTGCTGGTGGGCGAGGGGATTTGCAAACGCAAGCTGCCGGATAAGGCAGAGTGGGTCATTAACGCGGCGGGGCTGGCGCTGCTGCTGCTCTTTATGTGCGTGGTGACCTTTAGTGATATTACCAAGTTGTTTTCGTAGGTGAGCAAAATGGAAAGAAGAAAAAGTAGAAAAATCAAATTAGGCAATACCACCCTGGGCGGCGACAGCCCGGTGTTGGTACAGTCCATGCTGAATGTGCCGTCTACGAACATTGACGGCTCTGTGGCGCAGGCCAAGGCGCTGGCGGCTGCCGGGTGCCAGGTGATCCGCTTTGCCATTCCGGACGAGGCGGCGTTGGATCTGATTGAGCCTATCAAGAACGCCGTGGATGTGCCCTTGGTGGCGGATATTCATTTTAACTATCGTCTGGCGCTGGGCGCTGCCCGGCGGGGGATCGACAAAATTCGCATCAACCCGGGCAATATCGGCAGCGACGATCGGGTAAAAGCGGTGGCGGATATTTGCAGAGAGAAGCAAATTCCCATTCGCATTGGGGTCAACAGCGGCTCGCTGGAAAAACATATTTTAGCCAAATACGGCGCGCCTACCCCTGAGGCCATGGTGGAGAGCGCCATGTACCACGCCGCACTGCTGGAGAAGTTCGACTTTAACGATATTGTGATCTCCATTAAGTCCAGCAATGTGCCCACCATGATCGCTGCTTACGAGATGGCTGCCCAGCGGTGCGACTATCCCTTGCACCTGGGTGTGACGGAAGCGGGCACCGAGCGTATGGGCATTATCAAGTCTGCGGCGGGGATCGGCTCCCTGCTGTGCCACGGTATCGGCGACACCATTCGGGTGAGCCTCACCGACGATCCGGTGAAGGAAGTCTTTGCCGCCATGGATATACTGAAAGCCATTGGGCTGAAAAACGACAGCCCCTACTTAATTGCCTGCCCCACCTGCGGGCGCACCCGCATTGACTTGGTGGGTCTTGCAAAACAGGTGGAGGAGAAGCTGCGGGATGTGCACAAGCCCATTAAAGTGGCTGTGATGGGGTGCGTGGTCAATGGCCCCGGCGAGGCCAGAGAAGCGGACATTGGCATTGCCGGCGGCGACGGCGAGGGCCTGCTGTTTAAGAAAGGCCAAATTCTTCGCAAAGTCCCGGAGGACCAACTGCTAACGGAATTGATGAAAGAGATTGATAAATTATAATGCAAGCAATGAACCGATTTGTTGAATATTTTGGCGCCTATCTGGACGAGGCGGGACGCCTGGCGTTGGCAGATGCGGCCGTGGTGGGTATGTCTACTTACCACGATCGGCGGGAACTGCACATTGCTTTGCAGTTGCCGGCGTTGGTTGAGACGGCGGAGCTGGAGCGGTGCGCAGACCAAATTGCAACCCAAATGGGACTGGAAAAGGCGGTGCTGACCCCTCATTATGCCTCGGCGGCGTTCTCTGCGGACTGTCTGCCCTCCCTAATTGCCAACATTCGGCGGCACCATGCGGAGGTTAACGGCTTCTTTAAGGACGCCAAGGCTACGGTAAACGGCAACACCCTGCATATCGACCTGCAATACGGGGGCAGGGAAGTGCTGCTGGCCAAGGGCACGGACAAGCTGCTGGCCCAGGAAATTCATAAGCTGTTCGATCTGGAACTGGCTGTGGAATTTGTAGAAGCCAAGACCTATGATATAGAAGCGGCGGTGCGCTCTGCGGTGGCAGAGAAGCAGGAGGCCGAGAAACAAAAGAAAGAAGAAGCGGAAAAGCAGGTGGAGCACCGGCCTATGCAGGGCGGTCTGCCGCTCTACGGCGACACGGTGCGTGGCTTCTTTGGCAAGCCCATTCGGGAGCTGCCCAAGCCCATGAACCAGGTCAAGACCGATGACGGCTACATAACCGTATGGGGTGATGTGCTGTGCAGCGAGGCCCGGGAAACCAAGCGTGGCGGCAACAAGATTTTTTCCTTTAATATCAGCGATTACACATCTTCCATGACGGTGAAGATGTTTGACAGCAATAAAGTGATGGACCCGGTGATCAATAAGATCCAGAGTGCCAAGACTGTGATGGTCAGCGGTATGTACCAGTACGACAACTACGCCGGTGAGTATGTGCTACGGGCCAATTCGTTGGCTACCGTGACCAAGATGGAGGAGATGGACACCGCACCGGAGAAGCGGGTGGAGCTGCACATGCATACCTCCCTGTCGGAGATGGACGCCATTTCCTCACCTACCTCTTTGGTAAAGCGTGCGGCCAAGTGGGGCCACAAGGCGGTTGCGATCACCGACCACGGCGTGGTGCAGGCACTGCCGGAGGCCTGTAAGGCAGCCAAGAGCGCCGGTATCAAGCTGCTGTGCGGTATGGAGGGTTACCTGGTAGACGACGAGAAGTACCCGGACTTTATGAATATGAAGCTCAAGGACTTCCCCCGGTATCATATTATTTTTTTGATCCGCACCCTGGCCGGGCGCAAGGTACTGTATAAGCATATCTCCAAGAGCAATATTGAGTACTTTAAGAACCGTCCGCTGATTTTGAAGTCGGCGTTGAAAGAGCACCGGGACGGCATTATTATCGGCTCCGCCTGCGAGCAGGGCGAGCTGTACCAGGCCATTCTCCACGGCAAAAGCGACGAAGAGTTGGAGGAAATCGCTGCCTTTTATGATTATTTGGAAATTCAGCCGAACGGCAACAATGCTTTTATGCTGCGTTCCAATAAAGAAATTCATGAGCAGATTCGGGAAGAAGAGGATCTGAACAATATTAACCGCAAAATTCTCGCCATCGGCGACAAGCTGGGCAAGCTGACCGTAGCTACCGGCGATGTACATTTTCTTGATAAAAAAGACGCCAAGTTCCGCGCCATTATTATGGCCAGCAAAGGCTTTGAGGACGCGGATATGCAGCCGCCTCTGTACTTTAAGACCACCAACGAGATGCTGGAGGACTTTGCCTACCTGGGCGACCGGGCCAAGGAAGTGGTGGTGGATAACCCCAACAAGATCGCCGATATGATCGACGACGATATTGTGCCCATTCCTCCCGGCACCTTCCAGCCCCACATTGACGGCGCAGACGATGAGCTGACAGACATTTGCTGGAAAACCGCTAAGGAGAAATACGGCGATCCTGTGCCGGAGTATGTGGCCTCTCGCTTGCAGCGTGAGCTGGATTCCATTATCAAGCACGGGTTTGGCGTGCTGTATGTTATTGCCAAACGATTGGTTAAGAACTCGGAGGAGCACGGTTACTTGGTGGGCTCCCGAGGGTCCGTCGGTTCCTCTTTTGTCGCCCACATGGCGGGCATTTCCGAGGTAAACCCCTTGGCACCTCATTATGTGTGTCCCAAGTGCAAGCACAGTGAGTTTATACAGGACGGATCTGTGGGCAGCGGCTTTGACCTGCCGCCTAAGGACTGTCCCCATTGCCATATACCCATGAACCGGGATGGCCACGAAATTCCCTTTGAGACTTTCCTGGGCTTTGACGGCGATAAAGAGCCGGATATTGACTTGAACTTCAGCGGCGACTACCAGTCCCAGAGCCATCGGTTCACGGAGGAGCTGTTTGGCAAGTCCCATGTGTTCAAGGCCGGTACCATGGCTACCGTGGCGGAAAAAACCGCCTTTGGCTATGTGATCAAGTACCTGGAGGAGCGGGGCTTGGACGGCTCCACCCCCAAGGCGGAGATTGAGCGACTGAAGGATGGCTGTACCGGTATTAAGCGTACCACCGGCCAGCACCCGGGCGGCATGGTGGTTGTGCCGGACGAGTACGAGGTGGAGGATTTTACGCCTATTCAGTACCCGTCTAACGATAAGAGCAAGGGCACCTATACCACACACTTTGACTTTAAGAACGCGCTGCACGATACGCTGCTGAAGCTGGACGAGTTGGGTCACGATGTGCCCACCCTTTATAAATTTCTGGAGGATGCCACCGGTATTCCTGTGATGGATGTGGATCTGTGCGACCCCAAGCTGTACCAGATGATCACCTCTACGGAGCCGATCGGCGTGTTGCCGGAGGATATTGACTGCCCCACCTCCACATTGTCTATCCCGGAGATGGGCACTCCCTTTGTGCTGGGAATGCTCATGGAGGCACAGCCAAAAACTTTTTCTGATTTGCTGCAAATTTCCGGCCTGTCCCACGGCACGGATGTGTGGTTGGGCAACGCCCAGGAGCTGATCAAAAACGGTGTGTGCACCATTTCTGATGTGATCGGCTGCCGTGACGGTATTATGACCTATCTGCTCCATAAGGCAGAAGCCTATGAGCAGCGCACCGGCAAGCCCTCGCCCCTAAGTAAGAAGGACTGCTTTAAGATCATGGAATACACGCGTAAGGGCAAGGCGCCCAAGGAGCTGCCTCCTTATGAGGAAGCCATGAAAGAAGTGGGCGTGGAGCAGTGGTACATAGACAGCTGCTATAAAATCAAATATATGTTCCCCAAGGCGCACGCAGCGGCGTATGTGATCGCGGCCCTGCGCTTGGGATGGTACAAGATCTATTATCCCTTGCAGTATTACAGTGCGTTCTTTACCGTGCGCGGCGGCGATCTGGACGCTGTGGCGGCGGTTCAGGGAAAGGATGCGGTTAAGGCCAGAATGGAAGAGATCAAGCGCAAGGGCAACGACGCCTCTGCCAAGGAGCAGGACACATACGGCATTTTGCAGATTGTGATTGAAATGTTGGCTCGCGGGTATCACTTCCTGCCGGTGGATATTTATAAGTCCGACTGGCGGGTGTATAATATTGAGGACGGCAAGATCCGTCTGCCTTTTAGCGCGATTGCCGGCGTAGGTGAGAACGCAGCTAAGCAGTTGGCTCAGGCCAAGGACGACGGTATGGGCGAGTTTATCTCCTGTGATGATCTGATGGCACGCAGCGGGGTAGGCAAGTCTGTGGTAGACTCCCTGCGCGAGGCGGGGGCACTGGGCGACCTGCCGGAGAGCAACCAAATTTCTCTCTTTTAAGTCCGGGCTTGACAAACGCTCTTTTGTGTGGTAGCATATTACCACATTAGCGTACTAAAGCGAGGAAAACGACATGAAACAATATGCAAAAGTGACCCCGGAGGGCAGCCGTGATCTGCTGTTTGAGGAGTGCGACGATCGCCGCCGGGTAGAGAACGCCCTGACCGGGTTATATGAGGCTAACGGTTACCGCAAGGTGATCACTCCCACATTGGAGTTTTTTGATGTGTTCAACAGCGGCGATGCCGGGCTGGATGCAGACGAGATGTATAAGCTGACGGATAACAGGGGCAGAACCACTGTGCTACGGCCGGACAACACCCTGCCCATTGCCCGCCTGGTGGCTACTCGGCTGTCGGAGGATGCCTTTCCGGTACGGCTCTATTACAATCAAAGTGTATTTGTGCGCACCAAGGAGCTGGCCGGGCGCACCGACGAGGTGGCGCAGAGCGGCATTGAACTCATTGGCGACGGCTCTATGGCGGCTGATATTCAGGTCATTACGCTGGCATGCCGTGCTATGCAAAGCACGGTGCCGGGCTTTAAGATCGAGTTGGGCCACGCCGGGTACTTTGGCGCGGTACTGCGCAATTTGAATGTAAAACCGGCGGTGAAGGCAGAAATTTGCCACTTGATCGAGCAAAAGAACTTTGCAGCGCTGGGCGATTTGCTGGATACCTTGGAGGATTGCAGAGAGACCCGGGTGCTGCGGCGGCTGCCTCGGCTGTTTGGCGGCCCGGAGGTGCTGGACGAAGCGCGGGAACTGTATACCGAGGGCGGCGCAGACGCCTCCTTGCAGTATATTAAAACACTGTACGACACGCTGTGCGCCGCAGGTTTGCAGGAGCAGGTGCTGCTGGATTTGGGCATTGTTAATCGTTCTAACTACTACACCGGCGTGATCTTTCGCGGGTATGTGCAGGGCAGCGGTCTGACAGTGCTGTCCGGCGGTCGGTATGACAATCTGCTGGGCGAATTTGGCACGGACAAACCGGCCATCGGCTTTGCGGTGGATGTGTCGGCGGTGACCGATGTGCTCCACGAGGAGATCAATTTGGATCGCCCGCTGCGCGTTGCACTGACTAAGGGACGGCTGGAAAAGGCGTCTGTGCAGATGTTCAAGACCATGGGGCTGAACACGGAGGCTCTGGAGAATAAAGGCCGTCGGCTGATCTTGCCGGTGGATCCGTACGAGGCGGTACTGTCCAAAGCGCCGGATGTGATCACTTATGTGGAGCACGGCGTGTGCGACATTGGCATTGTAGGCAAAGACACCATTGTGGAGCACGGCAGTGCATTCTATGAAGTGCTGGATCTGAATATCGGCCGTTGCGCTTTTGCCCTGGCGACCAAGAAGGGCACGGATTTCTTCAGCGGCTACAAGCGCAAAACCGTGGCCAGCAAATACCCTAAGGTGGCGAAAGAATTCTTTAAGTCCAAGGGTATGGATGTGGATGTGATCAAGATCGAGGGCAGCGTGGAACTGGCGCCGCTCCTGGGCTTGGCAGACGGCATTGTGGATATTGTGGAGACCGGCTCCACCTTAAAGGAGAACGGTCTGGAAGTGGTAGAGAAGATCATGCCCATTTCTGCGCGGGTGATCGTGAATATGGCTTCTATGAAGCTGCGCAAGGACGAGATTGAGGCGTTCCTACATGATATTGAACTGGCAGCGCAAGTGGGTTGAAAGAGGGTAGAATAATGAAAATCACAAAAGCAAACGGCGTGGTCGAATACCAGCTTTTGGCGCAGCTGAAACAGCGGGCAGGGGAGACGGACCCCAAGATCACCGAGGCGGTGACTACCATTATCAATGGTGTAAAAGAGGGCGGCGACGAGGCTGTGCGGGAATACACCGTGCGATTTGACGGCAGCGTGCCTAAGAAAATCGAATTTGACAAGGACGAGATCCATGCCTTTTTAGATCAGGTAGACCCGGCCTTTAAGGACGCTGTGGTGAAAGCGCAGCAAAATATCTATGACTTCCATCAGCGCCAGGCCCAGCAAAGCTGGATGACCACCAAGGAAAGCGGCGTGATTATGGGCCAGCGTATTCGCGGGCTGAAGCGTGTAGGCATTTATGTGCCCGGTGGCACGGCGGCGTATCCCTCCTCTGTGCTGATGAACGCCGTTCCCGCCAAGATCGCCGGTGTACAGGAAATCATTATGGTGACTCCGCCCGGCAAGGACGGCAATCCCAATCCCAATATTATGGCGGCGGCCGCGGTGGCCGGTGTGGATAAGGTGTTCTTAGTAGGCGGTGCCCAGGCGGTGGCTGCTTTGGCCTACGGTACCCAGCGAATCCCCAAGGTAGATAAAATCGTTGGTCCCGGCAATATCTTTGTGGCCACGGCCAAAAAGCTGTTGTACGGCGTGGTAGATATTGATATGGTGGCAGGCCCCAGCGAAATTCTCATTGTGGCGGACTCTACGGCGGACGCCTCCTTCTTGGCGGCAGACCTGATGAGCCAGGCGGAGCACGATATGCGGGCTTCTGCCATTTTGCTAACCACTTCCGAGTCTTTGGCTAAGAACACGCTGCGGGAGATTGACCGGCAGATCAAGACCTTGGTGCGTCAGGAGATCATTCAAAAATCCTTTGACGACTACGGCGAAATCATTGTGTGCGACAATTTGCGCCAGGCGCTGGATTTTGCGAACGAATTGGCGCCGGAGCACTTGGAATTGTGCGTGGCTGAGCCGCTGAAATATATCGGTATGGTGGATAACGCCGGTTCTGTATTTCTGGGCAATTGGTCCCCGGAGCCCTTGGGCGATTATTATGCAGGTCCCAATCATGTGCTGCCCACCAGCGGTACGGCTCGGTTCTTTTCGCCCCTGTCGGTAGATAGCTTTGTGAAGAAGTCATCCTTTATTTATTACACCCCGGAAGAGCTGAAAAAGGCCAAGGACGATATTATGCTTTTGGCAGAGACGGAGGGCCTGACCGCCCACGCCAACTCTATAAAAGTACGGCTTGAATAAGAGGTGCGGTTTATGCGAACGGCAACGGTAGAACGAAATACGAAAGAGACCCAAATTGCGGCCACCCTGTGTCTGGACGGCGGGGAAGTGGCCGTGTCCACCGGCAACGGCTTTTTTGATCACATGCTTACCGCCTTTGCGGTGCACGGCGGCTTTGGGCTGCAACTGACGGTGCAGGGAGACCTGGAGGTAGACACCCATCACACGGTAGAAGATACCGGTATTGTGCTGGGGCAGGCACTGCGCCGGGCGCTGGGCGACTTTGGCGGCATTGCCAGGTACGGCAGTTTTGCGGTGCCGATGGACGAGAGCCTGGCACGGTGCGATCTGGATTTGTCCAATCGGCCGTTTTTGGTGTTCCGCGCCACATTCCAGCAGGAGCGGTGCGGCGATTATGAAACCTGCGTAACAGAGGAATTTTGGCGCGCCTTTGCGGTGAACGCCGGGATCACTCTGCATATTGATGTGCCTTACGGCACCAACGCACACCACCAAATTGAGGCCGTCTTTAAGGCTGTTGGTCACGCCCTGCACGGGGCGGTACAGCCCACCGGCGGTGCGGTGCTGTCTACCAAGGGCGTATTATAAACAAAAATTAGAGAGGGTAACGACTTATGATTATTTTTCCCGCCATTGATATTATGGACGGTAAGCCGGTGCGGCTGCTGCGGGGCGATTTTGCCACCGCAGAGCAGGTGGCAGAGGATGTATTGACCACTGCCAAGCAGTTTGCCCGGGTGGGCTGCACCTGGGTGCACATGGTGGATCTGGACGGCTCCCTGCAAAAGAAGCCGGTAAACGCAGACCCGATTTTGCAGGTGGTGGAGCACACCCCGCTGAAAGTGGAAGTGGGCGGCGGTATTCGCACCATGGAGGATATTGCGTTCTACCTGGATCGGGGCGTGGATCGGGTCATTCTCGGCTCCGTTGCCCTTAAAAATCCGGAGCTGGTGCAGCAGGCGGTAGACGCCTATGGGGACAAGATCGCCGTAGGGATCGACGCCAAGCAAGGTATGGTGGCCACCGAGGGCTGGACCGAGGACTCTCAAATGGACTTTATCGACCTGGCAAAGGCCATGGAGAAGATGGGCGTTGCCACCATTATCTATACGGATATTGGTCGGGACGGTACCCTCAGCGGCCCGGATGTGCAAGGGCTGGATCGGCTGAACAAAGCGGTGAGCTGCAATGTGATCGCCAGCGGCGGCGTTACCACCATTACGGATATTTTGGTGATGAAAGATAAAAAAATGTATGGCACCATTTGCGGCAAGTGCATTTATAAAAAGACGCTGGATTTGCGGGAAGCGGTAGGTATTTGCAAATGACAGAAGATTTGGAGCAGTATTTTGCCAAGGGCGAGTTGATCCCTGCGGTGGTGCAGGAGGCCTCTACCGGCCAGGTGCTGATGCTGGCTTATATGAATAAGGAATCCTTAAAGCGCACCCTGGAGAGCGGCTACACTTGGTTTTGGTCCCGCTCCCGGCAGGAGCTTTGGAATAAAGGCGCCACCAGCGGCCACCTGCAAAAGGTGGTGGCCATGTACAGCGACTGCGACAACGACACCCTGTTGGTGCAGGTGGAGCAGACCGGCGCCGCGTGCCACACCGGGCACCACAGCTGTTTTTATACCAAGATGGAGGGCAATTTCAATGACTGCGATTGAGCGTGAATATCAGGTGATTCTGGATCGTCGGGCGGATCGGCAGGAGGGGTCTTATACCTGCTACCTGTTTGACCAGGGCATCGACAAAATTTTGAAAAAAGTGGGCGAGGAATGTACCGAGATGGTCATTGCCGCCAAGAATAACGACAAGGACGAGACGGTGTATGAGATCACGGATCTGATCTACCACACCCTTGTCATGATGGCCAATCAGGGCATTACCCCGGCGGACATTCAGGCGGAGCTGGACAAGCGCGCCGAAAAAGCCGGCAATCTGAAAAAATTCCACCAGGTGGATAAGAATACATAATGCTGCATAAAAAATGGGTGATCCGGCAGGCAGACAAAGAGGCTGCCTCTGCCATTAGCGAACAATTCAATATCGATCCGTTTTTGGCATTTTTGCTGGTGTCTCGCGGACTGACGGACGACCTGGCGGTGCAGGAATTCCTCCACCCCGGTCAGGCGCTATGCGCTCCGGAGGGCTTTGTGGATATGGAGGCGGCTGCTGCCAGACTGCAACAGGCGCTGGACAGCGGCGAAAGAATATGCGTGTACGGAGATTATGACTGTGACGGTGTGACCGCCACAGCTTTGCTATACTCTTTTTTAGAGGCCATGGGCGGCAATGTGATCTACTATATCCCGGATCGGGAGACAGAAGGCTACGGCCTAAACAAAGGCGCCATTGACACCTTGGCCGCCAAAGGCACCGGCCTGATTGTCACGGTGGATAACGGTATTTCGTCTGTGGACGAGGCAGAGTATATCTACCGGCTGGGTATGCAGCTGGTGGTGACCGACCACCACCAGGTAGGAGAGCAGCTGCCCCGCGCCGAGGCCGTGGTGAACCCACACAGAACGGACAATCAGTTGCCCTTTACGGATTTTTGCGGGGTTGGCGTGGCCTTTAAGCTGGCCTGCTGTTTGTATGACGGTGAGCCGGCGGAATTGTTGGAGCAGTTTGGCGACTTGGTTGCCATCGGCACGATGGGTGATCTGGTTCCCTTGGTAGGGGAGAACCGGGCGCTTGTGCAGGCCGGTTTGCGAACCCTGCAAGAGGAACCGCGCCCCGGCGTATATGCGCTGTTACAGGCAGCCGGAGCCGGAGAAGAGCTGAGCGGCACCGATGTGGCCTTTAAGCTATGCCCACGCATTAACGCAGCCGGGCGAATGGATAGTGCCCTGCGGGCGCTGGAGTTGCTGCTGGCGGAGGATGAAGAAACGGCTGCGGCGCGCGCTCGTCAACTGTGCGACGATAACGCCCTGCGACAAGAGCTGGAACACAAAATCATAGATGATATTACTGCCAAGCTGGATGCGGATCCGGCACCCTTGCGCCAGCGTGTACTGGTGGTGGCCGGGGAGGATTACCACCCGGGGGTCATCGGTATTGTGGCTTCCCACTTGGTAGAGCGCTACGGCAAACCCACTGTGGTGCTGGATATGAAGGTGGACGGCACCGCCTGCGGCTCTGCCCGGAGCATTGAGGGCTTTGACCTGTACCGGGCAGTAGCGGCGTGCAGCCATGTGCTCACCCGCTTTGGCGGTCACCCCATGGCTGCGGGTATGGGCTTGGCAGTGGCAGATATTCCTGTCTTTGCCCGAGCCATCAACGCTTATGCTGAAAAGGAATATCCTCGTATGCCGGCTTTGCAGCTGCATCTGGACTGCAAGCTGTCCCCGGCGTACTTGACCTTAGATTTAGCAGAGAATTTGCAACTGCTGGAGCCTTGTGGCACAGACAATCCGGCGGCGCTGTTTGGTCTGTTTCACTTGCAGCTGGTGTCTGTCAGCCCCCTGGGGGCAGAGGGCAAGCACTTGCGTCTGGAGGCGGAGAAAAAGGGTCGCCGTCTGCGAATTGTGCAGTTTGGGGTGAAGCCGGAAGATTTCCCCTATGTGCCCGGTGATTTTATCGACTGCGCGGTACAGATTTCTAAAAATCCCTATAAGGGCAAGGTCTATCTTTCTGTGCGGGCGGCTGATGTGCGCCGCAGCGGCACGGACGATGACCGGTATTTTAACGAGCTTTACGATTATAGAGCCTTTTTGCAAAACGGTACCCACCAATACCCGGTGTACCCGGATCGGCAGGTTTGCGCCGCGGTATATCGGTTCTTAAAGAGCCGGGGCGGTTGGGATTTTGGCACCGAGGAACTGTATTTTGCCCTGCAAAAAGGGGCAACCTACGGACAGGTGCTCGTGGCGCTGAAAGCCCTGCACCAGGCGGGACTGATTCGCCGTGGTAAAAGCCAAATTCGCCTGGCACAGCCTGCGGGCAAGGTCGATTTGGAAGCCACGCCCATTTTGCGAAAACTGAGAGAGGGTGCAAGCCTTGGAGAATAAAAAAACAATACCCCCGGTGCCGGCAGCGGCAGAGCTGCCCCCGGAACAGACGGCGGACCATAAGCCTTATGACGATGGGTTTGCGCCGTTCTTTGCAGAAATACAAAAGAAACCCCAGTATGACAGCGCCCGGATTGAAAAGGCCTATTCCTTGGCCCGCTCTGCCCACGAAGGGCAGTTTCGCCGTTCCGGGGAGCCGTATATTATGCACCCGGTGGCGGTGGCGAAAATCCTGTTTGAACTGGGCATGGACAATGAGTGTATCATCGGCGCACTGCTCCACGATGTGGTAGAAGATACGCCCTATGACATTGACTATATCTCCCGCGAGTTTGGCCCGGAGGTGGCGCTGTTGGTGGACGGCGTAACCAAGCTGGGTCAGATCCCCCTGTCTACCCGGGAGGAAGTGCAGGCGGAAAACATTCGCAAAATGTTTATGGCCATGAACCGGGATGTGCGGGTGATTATCATTAAGCTGGCGGACCGGCTGCACAATATGCGCACCGCCAAGTTTTGGCCCCCGTATAAGCAGCGGGAGAAGAGCCTGGAAACGCTGGAGATTTATGCCCCCATTGCCCATCGGTTAGGTATTCGTGCCATTAAAGAGGAATTAGAGGATCTGGCGATTTTTTACCTGGATCCTATTGCTTATAAGGAAATTGAGCAGAACCTGCGCTTAAAGCAGGTGGAGGGCGAGCGTTTCTTAGCGGATATTAAGGCGCAAATCCGCGCCAAGTTAGAGCCGATCATGAAGAATGTCCAGATCACCTCCCGTGTGAAGTCCGTTCACGGAATCTTCCGCAAGGTGTATATCAAGGGCAAGGATTTTGAACAAATCTTTGACATTTACGCCGTGCGCATTATCGTGGACTCTATGATCGACTGCTACAATGCCTTGGGTATTGTGCACGATATGTTTACGCCCCTGCCCGGTCGGTTTAAGGACTATATCTCTACCCCCAAACCCAATATGTACCAGTCCCTGCATACTACGGTGCTGGGCCCCGGCGGCATTCCCTTTGAAATTCAGATTCGCACCTGGGATATGCATCGCACGGCAGAGTACGGTATTGCTGCCCACTGGAAGTATAAGCTGGGCAAAGGCGGCAAGGACTCCATCGACAATCGGTTGGAGTGGATCCATAAAATGCTGGAGACCGGTGAGGCATCCACCAACGCTGAGGATCTGGTGCGCAACATTAAGGGCGACCTGTCCTCGGATGAGATCTTTGTGTTTACCCCCAATGGGGACATTAAGACTTTGCCCAGCGGCGCCACGGTGATCGATTTTGCCTACGCCATTCACTCGGCAGTAGGCAACCGCATGACCGGCGCCAAGGTCAACGGCAAGATTGTACCTATTACCTATAAACTGAAAACCGGCGAGATCTGCGAGGTGCTTACCAGCAATCAGCCGGGCAAAGGCCCGTCCAGAGACTGGCTGAAAGTGGTGACCACCGGCGAAGCCCGGTCCAAAATTCGCTCTTGGTTCAAGAAAGAGCGGCGGGACGAGAATATCGTCCAGGGCAAGGCTGAGGTGGATCGAGAACTGCGGCGGAACTTCATCCGCCTGGACGGCGAGCAGTACGACGCCTTTTTGCAGCGGATCGCCGAGCGCCAGCACTGCGCTTCCGTGGAGGATTTCTACGCAACCGTGGGCTATGGCGGGCTGGTCATCAGCCGTATGATGCCCGGTATCAAGGACGAATATAATCGCAACTGGCGCCAGGCGGAGGAGTCTGCCCAACCGGCAAAAGCGCCGGAGCGGCCCCGCAAATCCGGCGGCAGCAGCGGCGGTGTGATTGTTGAGGGGATCGACAACTGCCTGATCAATATGGCCCGTTGCTGTGCGCCGGTGCCCGGTGAGGAGATCATCGGCTTTATCACCCGGGGGCACGGGCTGACTATTCATCGGCGGGATTGTGTGAATGTGCCGCGAGATTTGGCAGAGTGCCCGGAACCGGAGCGCTGGGTCAAGGCTCGGTGGGACGACTCTGTGCAGGTGGAGACCATGTCCACCTTGGAAGTCTACGCCATTGACCGGGACGGCTTGGTGCTGGATATTGCCAACGCCATGTCCAAGGCCCATGTGAAGATCCAGTCTATTAACGCCAGACCCATTAACGAAGGCAACTGCCTGACCACCCTGACATTGTCGGTAAACAGCCGGGAGCACCTGGAAAATGTGGTCAAGATTTTGAAGAAGATACCCAGTGTGTATCATATTGAGCGAGGTGCAGGACGATGATTACCGTATTACAGCGTGTGCAGCATGCCAAAGTGGAAATAGACGGCAAGACCGTGGGCGCCACCGAACAGGGGCTGTTGATTCTCCTGGGCGTGGCCGAAGGGGATACTCGAGTAGAGGCAGACAAGCTGGTGAAAAAAATTGCCAACTTGCGGATCTTTGAAGATGAAAACGGCAAGATGAACCTGTCGCTCTTAGACATTGGCGGCGGGGTGCTGGTGGTGAGCCAGTTTACCCTGTGTGCGGATTGCACCCACGGGCGGCGCCCCAGCTTTACTCGTTCCGCCCCGCCGGCACAGGCCAACGAACTGTATGAATACTTTACACGGGCACTGGGGGAGCAGGGCGTGTCCCATATTGAAACCGGTGTGTTTGGCGCCGATATGGCGGTGACACTCCTAAACGACGGCCCGGTGACCATTATACTTGACACAAAGGACTTAAAATAATGCAGATCAAATCAGCCACCTTTGGCCAGTTGCAGAACAACTGCTACCTGGTTACGGACGAAGCCAGCGGCCGCAGTGCCCTGGTGGATTGCACGGAATACAGCGACAAGATGAAAGATTTTATCGGCGACGCCAAGCTGGATTATATTCTGCTGACCCACGGCCATTTTGACCATATCGGCGGCGTAGCGGCGGTAAAGGCTGCCACCGGCGCCAAGGTCGTCATCAGCGCCGAGGATGCCCCGATGCTCACTTCCTCTCGCAAGTCGCTGGCGGCGTTTTCGTTCCTCTCTCAGGCGCCGGCGCAGGCGGATATTTTAGTGCAGGACGGCGATACCGTCACCTTGGGCAACACGGTCTTTACCGTGCTGGCCACGCCCGGTCACACCCCCGGCGGTGTGTGTTATATTGCCGGGGACTGTATCTTTAGCGGCGACACGCTGTTTTTCTGCTCTTGCGGGCGCACGGATTTTCCCGGCGGCAGCAGTAGAGAAATTATGGATAGCCTGCAAAAACTGGCGGCCCTGCCCGGGGACTACACCGTCTATCCCGGCCACGATCGCTTTTCCACCCTAAATTTTGAACGGCAACATAACCCGTATATGAAGAAATTATGATTTTACGCGTCATTAACCACCCTTATGAATTTGATATGAAGAACCTGTGCATCACCTTCTTCCCCCATGAGAAGATCCGTTTGGAGGGGGAGGAGGACCCGGTGGTGGTCACCACCCGTCGGGAGACGGACGGGTCCTTTTTTGTGTCTGCCAAGGTATACGATGTGTACCGGGAGACAACAGCCAAGCCGGAGCCGGCAGACGAGGAGCACCTGGTGCTGTCCGTTGCCCTTTATCGACTGCTTAGCGGTATATTAGGCTTTGCGCCCCCTTGGGGCGTGCTGTATGGCGTGCGCCCGGCTAAATTGATGCACCGGCTGTGCGCCCAAATGGGGGACGATGCGGCGGTTGCACATTTCCAGACTGCCTTTTTGACCCAAAAAAGCAAGGCGGAGTTGGCACATGAGGTGATGCTCCATGAAAACCGCTCCATTGCCCGCTCCGGGCCAAAGTCGTTCTCTCTCTATGTGTCTATTCCGTTTTGCCCCACCCGGTGCGCGTACTGCTCTTTTGTGTCTCATTCGATTGAAAAGACCCACAAGCTGATGACCCCTTATGTGGATCTGTTGCTGCGGGAGCTGGAGGAGACCGCCAAGTACGCCAAAGAATTGGGGTTGGAGCTGGCCACCGTGTATTTCGGCGGCGGCACGCCCACCACATTATCGGCGCAGGATTTAGGGCGTATTTTCAGCACCATTGAACAGAATTTTGACCTTTCGCACCTGATGGAATACACAGTGGAGGCCGGTCGACCGGACACGGTCACCTGGGAGCGGCTGGAGGTCATTCAAGCCGCCGGCGTGCAGCGGATCAGCATTAACCCCCAGAGCTTTAACGACAAGGTGCTGGAGGCCATTGGTCGCCGCCATACGGCGCAGCAAACGCTGGACGCCTTTGCGCTGGCGCGGGATTGCGGCTTTGACCATATCAATATGGACTTTATCGCCGGGCTGCCGGAGGACGATCTGCCGTCTTTTCAGCGCAGTATTCAAACGGCGCTGGACTTGCAGGCAGAGTCCATCACCGTGCACACCTTGGCTCTGAAAACCTCTGCCTATATGGTTACAAGAGAACAGACCTTTGATTTGAAAGATCGGCTCACTGTGTCCAATATGGTGGACTACGCCGGGCAGACCCTTCACGGCGCCGGGTACTATCCCTACTACATGTACCGGCAGAGCAAATCTCTGGGCAATTTGGAGAATGTAGGCTGGTGCAAGCCGGGTTATGATTGTCTCTATAATGTGTATATGATGGACGAGACCCACACGGTTTTGGCAGTTGGTGCCGGTGCGGTGACCAAGCTGCGAGGCCAAAACAGCGGTATGATCGAGCGGATTTATAATTATAAATACCCCTATGAGTACATTCGGGATTTTGACACCCTGTTGGAGCGCAAAAAACGCATACCCGGCTTTTATGCAGAATATGATTAAACAGACGGTTGAAATAGACATTGTCGGCGGATTGTATAGCGCAATTCTACAAAAACTTTGCAACTTGTATTGCAATTCTTTACCCTCTGTAATATAATAACAATACGGAGGGATATTATGGCTAAGAAATTCGGTGATCTTTTTGGCAATATGGACGATGTGTTCTCCGGTGCCAAGATTTCTAATTTTGATTTAGACGATGTGCTGAGTCGTACCCGTACCTTTACGGAGGAAGTCAGCAAAAAAAGTGCGGAGGCTTTGGAGCTGTCCCGCAAAAAAGTGGAGTGTCTGGATATAAAGGCCAAGCTGAGTAAGGCGTATGAGAGATACGGCCGACTGGCGTATGAATCGGTGCAGCAACCTCAGTTGCAGCAGACGGAGGCGTTGGAGAGCTGTGGGGCGGAGATCACCGCTCTGCGTACCAAGCTGGATCAGCTGACGGCGGAGCTTGAGGCCGCCAAGAATCCGACGGTCACCACTGTTCGTGATGACGATGTGAGCGTATCCTAACCCCCACGCAAATAGAGGAAGAAGAAAGCAGTGTATGGACCCTATGGTCTGTGCGCTGCTCTTTTTTCACACCGGGTGATGGAATGGAACTGACAACCAAACAAAAGTATCTGTCCGCCGCAGGGCTGCTGTTGGTAGCTACGGCTGCCGTTAAGGTCATTGGTGCGGTGTATAAAATCCCGCTGACCGGCCTGATCGGCGGCACCGGACGGGGCTATTTCTCTACGGCTTATACGTTGTTTATGCCGGTGCATGCCATCACATTGGGCGCCTTTCCCATTGCTTTGTCCGGGCTGGTGAGCAAGTACCGTGCTACCGGTGACAGTGCCCGGGTGGCGGCCTTGCAGCGCAGTGCCTGCGGGTTGTTTTTTTGGGTAGGTCTTGCCGGAACGGCGCTGATGGTGCTGTTGGCCGGACCGTACACCCGGCTGGTGGCCGGTGCGCCAAAAGCGGTTTATACGGTGCTGATCCTGGCACCTACGGCGCTTTTTTCCGCCATGACGGCAGCCCACCGCGCCTTTGCGGAAGGACACCTGAATATGGTGCCGACTTCTGTTTGCCAGGTACTGGAAGCACTGTTCAAGATGGTGTTCGGTCTGCTGTTTGCCAAGCTGTCTATGGGGCGGCTGTACCAAATTTACTTAGATACAGGCATGGTACTGGGCAATCGGGCAGAGAGCGAGACGGCGGCTCTGTCTATGATGTACCCGGTAACAGCAGCCTGCGCCATGCTGGGGGTAACCCTGGGGGCGTTGGCGGCTTGGGTGTATGCGGCGCTGTACGATCGGTTCCGGTATCCACACCGTCTGCCGCGGCAGCAGTTGCCCGGTGGCGCGACTCGAGAGCTGGTACGGTTTGCCCTGCCGCTGGTGGTAGCAACGGTGATCCAGAGCCTGTCCGGCTTTGCAGATACTGCCAGTGTACAGATGTGTCTGGGGCTGTGCGGTACGGCGCAGTTGCAGCAAATTTTTGCAGTGCCGCTGTCGCTGACCAAGGTAGCGGAAAAAGATGTGGTTACTTATGTGTACGGTCTGTATTCTACCGTGCAGGATTTTGCCCACCTGGTGCCGTCCTTAACTATGGCGCTGGGGGTGGCGGCGGTTCCGGCGCTGTCCGGCGCTTATCAGGACCAGTCCGCGCGTTTTGGCAGCTTGTATGCGGGTATCCTGAAATATACGGTTATTTTAGGCGCCGCAGGCAGTGGGGGATTGGCGCTGTTCTCTTATGAGGTGCTGTCTTTGTTTTACGGCACTTCGTCGCCGGACCTGGTACTGGGGTGCCACCAACTGCTGTTTTGGTTTGCCTTTACTGCGCTGCCGGCAGCTCTATCCTCTACCTGTGTGTTCGCTTTGCAGGCGCTGGGCTATGCCAAACGGCTGCTGCTGCCTTTTTCTCTGACGGCGGTGCTGCGGGTGGGTCTGAACTTTCTTTTGATCCCCAACGGGCGGTTCCATCTTTACGGCTCGGCTGTCGCCACTGCTGTTTCATTTTTGTTTCTTTCTGTCTATTGTTTGGTGCTGATGCGTAGGATCACAAAGGTCAAATTCTCCCGGACAGAGGTGTTCGCAAAGCCGGTGTTGGCGGTAATTTTTTCTTGTCTGACGGTGAAAGGTGTGGCTGGTGTGTTCTTTACCCAGTTGCAAAATACCTGGAATTTTGTCTTATCCGCGGTTTTATTTTCGGCAGTTCTAACAATTTTGTTGCTGCTCTTTGGTACACTTTCCACAAAAGATCTGCATTTTGCCGGAGAAAGGTAAAAAAAACCGCTTGGCTACTTGAAATTTCCCGTTGTATCATATATAATTTCTTGGAACGAGTTGATCAAAAGAGGCGTCGGTATGGCATTGGATTTTATACGCAAAGAGCACTATAATACGGAGGATTTAATTCGCATTGTGGCGCTGCTCCGTGCCCCCGGCGGCTGTCCCTGGGATCAGGCGCAGACTCATGCTTCGATCAAGAAGAATTTTATTGAGGAGACCTATGAGGTCATTGAGGCCATCAACCGGCAGAGCACTGCGGGATTGCAGGAGGAGCTGGGCGATGTGTTGCTTCAGGTTGCGCTTCATGCCCAAATGGAGGCAGAAGTAGGTCACTTTGATTTTAACGATGTAGCGGACGGAATTTGCAAAAAGCTGATTTTCCGTCATCCCCATGTGTTTGGCGATGTAAAGGCCGAGAATACGGACGACGCACTGGCCAGCTGGGACGCTGCCAAGTTAAAAGAAAAAGGAATGAAAAAAGTCAGCCAGTCCATGGTGAGTATTCCCCGGGAATTGCCGGCACTGATGCGCGCCCAAAAAGTGCAGCATAAGGCCGCGAAGCAAGGGTTTGACTGGCCGGATCGCTCCGGCGCAATGGACAAGCTGGATGAAGAGATTAACGAGCTCAAAATCGCTTTGGACCAAGGAGAGCCTACCAGCATTGCGGACGAATTCGGCGATGTGCTGTTCTCCTGCGTAAATATTGCCCGCTTTATCGGCGTAGACAGTGAAGAGGCCTTGACCGCAGCCACGGACAAGTTCCTTTCCCGCTATGTGCTGGTGGAGCAGCTGGCAGCGGAGCGCGGCATGGAGATGAAGTCGTCTTCCTTGCAGGCGCTGGACGCCCTTTGGGACGAAGCAAAACAAATATTATCCGATCAATCGGAAATGGAGGAAATGTAAATGAACAAAACTGAACTGGCAGCTGCCGTAGCTGCAAAGACCGAACTTTCCAAGAAAGACGCTGAAGCCGCAGTAAACGCTGTTCTGGCTTCCATCACTGACGCTCTGGCTGAGGGCGACAAGGTTGCTCTGGTTGGCTTTGGTACTTTTGATGTGAAGACCCGTGCTGCCCGCACCGGCCTGAACCCCCGCACCAAGGAGACCATCCAGATTCCCGAGGCAAAGGTTCCGTCTTTCAAGGCCGGCTCCGCTCTTAAGGACGCTGTGAAATAAGTCTTGTTTTTATGTGCAGGCATCCGTATCTTGCGGGTGCCTGTCTTTTTTGGAGGTCAGTATGCGACTGGATAAGTACCTGAAAGTCAGTCGAATCATCAAGCGCCGCACGGTGGCCAACGAGGCCTGCGACGCCGGACGCGTCAGCGTGAACGGCAAGGTGCAGCGCGCGTCCTACGATGTAAAGGTTGGGGACAAGATTGAGGTGGCTCTGGGCCAAAACCGTCACACCTACTTGGTCAAGGCCGTGCAGGAGCACGCGCTGAAAGAGGACGCCGCTCTTATGTATGAACCCCTGGACTGACATAATCACCCGCCGGAGCGCATAGGCTCTATCGGGTGATTTTTTTATGGAACAGAAAAAGACGACCGGTCACAGCCTGACCCTGTGCGATCGGGAAAAGTTGACCCTTACCGGCGTGACCGATGTGGACGCTTTTAATGAAGAAGAAATCACGGTAATTACGGATTTTGGGGAATTGACAGTAAAGGGTGAGCTGCTGCATGTGGAGGCGTTGGACCTGGAGTGCGGCAGTATGCAGATCACCGGCAAGGTTACGGCGCTGCTCTATACCCAGCACCGGGAGGGCGGCGGATTGTTTGGCCGTCTGTTCCATGGTTAAGGCACTATGGGCCTTTTTCCTATTGGGACTGGCGCTTTTTCTGCTTTATGATGTGCTGCGGTTTTGGCGTAGCGTGTGGGGGAGCAGGCGAGCGACATTTTTAGCGGATGTGCTATGGTGGTTGGTTGCCGCCTTTAGTTGCTATACGCTGTTTTTGGCCTACACCGACGGGGTGATCCGTGCCCTTTGTTTAGTGGTATGCGGCGTTGGTTTTGCCTGTGGATATTTTACGCTGGGCACGCTGACCGGGCACCTGTGGGCACGCCTGGGGAAGCGCTTGGCGGGCAAACGCAATAATCGGCGAAAAAAACGGAAAATCCTGCAAGAAAAAGCAAAAAAACTATTGCAATCCCCCTATAATATATTATATAATAAATTAAACGCACGAAAGCGAAAACGGAAAAGAAAAAGACATCTCGCAGCCACGGCTGCGCCGGAACAAAGAAGTGTTGAGTATGATTCAAAATTTGAAGAACTCCATGAAGCGGAGTAAGTACCTGCGCCTGCTTTTGGTGGTGCCTATGGTGGTGCTGTTTCTCTATTGCAGTGTGACGCTGGTGAATCAGTCTGCGGACATTAGCCGCATGCAAAAGCAAAAGCAGACCCTGACTGCCCAACTGGCTTCCGTCCAGCAGGAAAATGCCCGACTGGAAGAAGTGGTAGGCGCCGACAATAAGGATGACTACATTGAGCAAAAAGCCCGGGAGAAGGGCTATGTAAAAGGCGACGAGATCGTGTTTTACGATATTTCCGGCACGGAATAAACAGAACAAATACAAGGGGGCAGCAATCAGGTTAGTACTTTTTGCTGCGCCCTCTTTTTTTTGCAAAAAGGTGGACAAGCGTATGAGAGAGATCAAAGCAGAAGCGGTCACCGCGGCGGTGCGGCAGCTGTGCATCACGGCTAATAAAGTGCTGCCGGAGGATCTGGTACAGTGTATCGGTTGTGCCCGCCAGACGGAGCCGAATTCGACGGCCAAGAGCATTCTCGGTGATTTAGAGAACAATTTGGCAGCAGCCAAAGAACTGGATCTGCCCATTTGTCAAGACACCGGTATGGCCGTTGTGTTTGCAGAAATTGGGCAGGATGTGCATATTGACGGCGACTTTGAGGCGGCGGTGCACGCCGGCGTATCTGCCGGCTATACAGACGGCCTACTGCGCAAGAGCGTAGTGCGAGACCCGTTCTTTGACCGGGTAAATACCGGCGACAATACGCCTGCCGTGATCCACACCCGCCTGGTGCCCGGGGATCGGGTACGGCTGACAGTAGCACCTAAGGGCTTTGGCAGCGAGAATATGAGCGATTTGCGTATGTTTACCCCTGCCGCTACACGGCAGGACCTGGTGGATTACATTGTGGGCGTTGTGCAAAAGGCCGGCTCCAATCCCTGCCCACCGGTGGTGATCGGCGTTGGAATCGGCGGCGATTTTGAAAAGTGCGCCCTGCTGGCAAAGAAGGCGCTGTGTCGCCCGCTGTCCCGTCGCAATCCTAACCCGGACTATGCGGCGCTGGAGCAAGAGCTGCTGGAGAAGATCAACGCACTGGACATCGGGCCGCAGGGATTTGGCGGCCAAACCACAGCGCTGGGTGTAAATATTGAGACCTATGCCACCCACATTGCCGGGCTGCCGGTGGCGGTGAATGTAGGATGCCATGTGACCCGGCACGCAACAAAGGAACTTTAATTTTATGGAATTACAAATGACTGCCCCCTGTCTACTGGGCCTGGAGGGCTTGGTGGCAGAGGAATTAAGACAAATGGACGCCCGGGAGGTGACCGCCGAAAACGGCCGGGTGTTCTTTAATGGCGACCAGGCCATGCTGGCCCGAGCCAATATCAACAGCCGCTTTGCGGAGCGGATCCTGATTGTACTGGATCGCTTTACGGCGGTGACTTTTGAGGAGCTGTTCCAGGCGGTACGGCGATTGCCCTGGAGCGAGTTTATCGGCAGTACAGACACATTTCCTGTGAAAGGGTACTCTATTTCCTCCACCCTGCACAGTGTGCCGGACTGCCAAAAAATCATCAAAAAAGCTGTGGTAGAGAGTCTGAAAGAGGACTACCACATCAACTGGTTTGACGAGACCGGCCCTGTGCACCAAATTCAGTTCTCCATACTGAAAGACCAGGTGACCATTATGCTGGACACCACCGGCACCGGCCTGCACAAGCGGGGCTACCGGCCGGAGAGCAATGCCGCTCCCATTCGGGAGACTTTGGCGGCGGCGTTGTGCAGCCTGTCCCGCCTGCGGCATTACCACACTTTGTATGATCCTTTTTGCGGCAGCGGCACGATTCTGATTGAAGGTGCCATGCTGGCAGCCAATGTGGCGCCGGGGATCAACCGCAATTTTGCCTGCGATCGCTGGGGTTTCGTGCCGGAGGCGGCCTGGAAGCAGGAGCGCGCCCGTGCCCACGAGTGCATTAAGACAGACATTGATTTCCGGGCGTTCGGGTCTGATCTGGACCCTCACGCCATTGAACTGACCGTCATCAATGCCAAGCGGGCCAGGGTGGGGCAGTACCTGCACCTGGACACGGCGGATATTGCCGATTTTAACCCCCAAACGGAGCGGGGCACCTTGGTGACCAACCCGCCCTATGGCGAGCGTATGCTGGATATTCGAGAGGCGGAGCGGCTCTATCGCATAATGGGCGAGAAGTTCAGTCCTCGCAAGGGCTGGAGCTACGGCGTCATTTCGCCGGATGAACAGTTTGAAAAGTGCTTTGGCCGCAAGGCGGACAAGCGGCGCAAGCTGTATAACGGTATGATCAAATGCCAATTTTATATGTACTTTAAGTAAAGGATAATAGGATGAATTATAAAGAGATATACCGGCAGTGGCTTACCTTTGCCGACCCGGACACCAAGGCGGAATTGGAAAGCCTGACAGACGAAAAAGAGATCGAGGATCGGTTCTATAAGGACCTGGCCTTTGGCACCGGCGGCCTGCGGGGCATTATGGGTGCCGGGTCTAACCGGATGAACCGCTACACCGTAGGTAAGGCCACCCTGGGCCTTGCCAATTATTTGAAATCCACCGGCAAGGCGGACTTGAAAGTGGCTATCGCTTACGACTCCCGCAACAACTCGGCAGATTTTGCCAAGACGGCGGCGGGCATTTTTGCAAACTGCGGTTTGCAGGTGTATCTGTACGACCGGCTGGTGCCGGTGCCGGTGCTGTCTTTTACCACCCGGTATTTGCACTGTGACGCAGGGGTGATGATCACCGCCTCCCACAATCCCAAGGAATATAACGGCTACAAGGTGTATGACGCCAAGGGCTGCCAGCTGTGCACCGCAGACGCGGCGGCAGCACTGGATTACATTAACGCAGTAGACGATTACAATGCCATTCCTTTTTGCAGCGACCATGCAAATATCCATCCGGTAGGGGACAGGGAACTGGACGCCTTTATCGCTGCTGTGGAGCAACAGAGCCTATATACGCAGCCGTCGGATTTGAAGATCGTTTATACCCCGCTCCACGGCACCGGCAATGTGCCTGTGCGACGGGTGCTGCGGAATATGCATGTATCTGTGGTCAAGTCCCAGGAACTGCCGGACGGCAATTTTTCTACCGTGCGCAGTCCCAACCCGGAGGAAAAGGACGCCCTGACTTTGGCTATCGCGCAAGCAAAGGCAGAGGGAGCAGATTTGGTGCTGGGCACTGACCCGGACTGTGACCGTGTGGGCATTGCGGTGCGTGACGGCGACGATTATGTGCTGTTTACCGGCAACCAAACCGGCGCACTGCTGGTGCAGTTTGTACTGACCATGAAGAAAGCGCTGTTAAACGAAAAATCTACGCTGGTCAAGACCATTGTGACCAGTGATCTGGGCGCTAATATCGGTCGCAGTTTTGGTTTGCAGATTGAGGAGACCCTCACCGGGTTTAAGTATATCGGCGACAAAATCAATACTTACGAGCAGACCGGGGACAAGGAATTTGTCATCGGCTATGAAGAGAGTTACGGCTACCTGGTGGGTACCCACGCCCGGGATAAGGACGCGGTGGTGTCCGCTATGCTCATTTGCCAAATGGCCGCCTGGTATAAAAATCAGGGCAAGACTTTGGTGGACGCGCTGCATGCTGTTTATGAGAAATACGGCTACTATTTGGACGCGTTGGACAGCTTTGTGCTGAAGGGCAAGGACGGCGCCGAAAAGATCGGGGCGCTGATGCAGACTTTCCGCGCCGGCGGGGATCAAATGTTTGCCGGTGTGGAGCAGGTACAGGATTTTGCCAAGGGGATCGGTGATCTGCCTAAGGAAAATGTGCTGAAATTCCTGTTTACCGACGGCTCCTGGCTGGCGGTTCGCCCCTCCGGCACGGAGCCGAAGATCAAGGTGTACTACTCCATTGTGGATCCGGATAAAGCAGCCGCCCACAGCCGCCTGGCCGCCTTGCAGGCGCAGATCAAAGAGATGATCGGAGAATGAATATGACAGCGAAGAAAGAGGCCGTACAGGCGTATATAGACCGGGTGCTGGCGCCAAAGATTCAAGGCGACGGCGGCTGGGTAGAATTTATATCTTTAGAGGGTGACCGTTTGACCCTGCGCTTTCGTGGCGAGTGCTCCAAGTGCCTGATCCTTCACCGGTGCGTGGCATGGATTGAAGAGCAGCTGAAGGCGGATCTGCATTTGCAGCTGACGGTGGAGCCGGTGCGGAAGAAACCCTATTTTCAGGATCGTTAAGGAGGTGCAGGTATGGCACATATTAAAGTGGAACGGCGCTCTATGCGCCCGGAGGAGTGGACGGACCTGCGCTTCTGTTGGCTGAAACACTATATTTACAGCGAAAAGTGGGAGATCCAAAACCTGATGATTCGGGACGCCCGCCAGGTGGCGGAAATGGAATTCCAGTTCTATCCCGGTGAGCCACGGCCCTTAAAGCGGGGGGATATGTATTTCACCCCGGACGGTACCGCCTTTATGACGGCGGATGTGCAGGTGCCAAAGCACTTGCAGGGGCAGGAACTTTGGTTCTCTCTGAAAACAGCGGCAGAAATTTGCGTGAAGGTCAACGGCCGCTATGTTGGCGGCGTGGATCCTAACCGGGAGCGTATGCTGCTGTCGCCCTATGCGGATACCAGAGAGACCCTGCATTTTGAGATGATGGGCTATAACCGCTCCAAGCCGGATGATGAGCGTAACCCGGAGAGCCTGTCTGTTCGCGGTTGTCGCCAAATCTTTGAGGGCGCGTATCTGTGCACTGTGGATCACGCCGTGCAGAATTTGGTCTATGACTTTGAGCTGCTGCTGGATATTGCCGGCAGTGACCTGTTTAATGAAGATTACCGTTCGTTCCTGAACCGGGAGCTGAACAATGCCATGAACTGCCTGGACTTTACCGATGATGGTGTGACCGGTGTGGCAGCGTGCCAGGCGTATCTTAACGATGTGGTCTTTGCTAACGATACTTACAAAGGCGCCGGGGATGTGGCGCTGATCGCCCACAGTCACCTGGATATTGCCTACTACTGGCGGCGGATTCATGCGGTGCAGAAGAACTTGCGCACGGTGCTCATCCAGCTGCGGCTGATGGACCGCTACCCGGACTTTAAGTACACCCACACTCAGCCCTATGTGTATGAAACACTGGAGAAGTATTACCCGGATGTGTTTGCCGAATTGCAGGAGAAGGTGGCCCGGGGGCAATTCGAGCCGGTGGGGGCTATGTATGTGGAGCCGGACTGCAATATCCCGGCGGCAGAGAGTCTCATTCGTCAGTGTCTTTACGGCCAGCAGACCTATCAGCGTATGTTTGGCAAGCGAGTGAATAATGCTTGGCTGCCGGATGTGTTCGGCAATAGCTGGATTCTGCCGCAGATTTTGAAAAAATGCGGTGTGGACTACTTTGTCAGCAACAAAATGTCCACCTGGAATGATACCAATCGCTTCCCCCACAACAACTTTATTTGGCGGGGCATTGACGGCAGCAGCGTACTGGCTTGCGTGCCGCCCACCCACTTTATCACCTGGAACGCACCCTCCCAAATTCAGGCCAACTGGGAGGCGTATATTGATAAGGACACCGGCGGCCAGACGATGAATATGTTTGGCTACGGTGACGGCGGCTCCGGCTGCACGGAAGAGATGATCGAACTGATGCATCGGTTCTCCAAGGTGTCCGTACTGCCCAAGTGCACCCACATGGGCGGCGCCGAATTCCTGGAAAAGAATTTGAAGGACAACGAGAACTTGGAAACCTGGGACGGCGAGCTGTACCTGGAAATGCACCGGGGCACCTTTACCACCAAGAGCGACTTAAAGCGCGCCAATCGGCGGCTGGAAAATAAGTTCCGCTTGGCGGAAATGCTCACTGTGCTGCGTGGCGAGAATCGCACACCGGAGATCACGGCACTTTATAAGAAGCTGCTGATCAACCAATTTCATGATATTTTGCCCGGCTCCCATATTCACCCGGTGTTTCAGGACGCCATGGCGGATTATCGAGAGATTGAGACGGCGTTGGATGCCATAATCGGCACCGGAAACCGCTATTTTAACCCGCTGAACTTTACTTATGATGCCCTAACTTTTGTGGAAAACAAACGGGGTACCGCCACCCGTATGGGCAAGCGAGGCAACTGGCTGTTGCCCAATTTGGCACCCCTGGGCAGCGGCACCCTACGCAAGACCGCCTATCGCGGCGACTGGCTGCAAGTGGACGGTAATCGGGTGGAGACGCCTTTCTATACCGTTCGTCTGAATGAGGACGGCTCCGTTGCAAGCCTGTATGACAAGAAAATGCAGCGTGAGTGGGCAGACGGCGCCTTTAATAAACTGACTCTTTATGAGGATAAACCCGGCAACTATGACGCATGGGACATTCTGCCGAATTACAGAGACAAGCAAGTGCCCCTGACCGTGGCGCAGCCGCTGACTTTGATCGAGCAGGACAGCGAGAGCGTCACATTTAAGACCGTGCTGCAAACAGATCAATCCACCTGGACCCAGTACCTGCGGCTGTTCCGCAGAGACGGCGCCATTGAGGTGGAAAATCAGGTGGACTGGCAGGAGAAACATGTGTTGGCCAAAGTGCTGTTTGACTGCAATGTGCTGGCACGGCAGGCGCTGTGCGATACCTCCGCCGGTTATATTGCCAGGGACACCCACCGCAATACCACTTGGCAGCAGGCTCGCTTTGAGTGCTGCCACCACAAGTGGTGCGATCTCAGCGAGACGGACGGCGGCGTCGCCATTCTGAACGACGGGAAGTACGGCGTAGGCTTTTTGGAAAATCAGATCAGTCTGTCTCTGCTGCGCGCTCCCATTCGTCCGGATGTAACGGCGGATATGGGTCACCACAGCTTTTGCTACCGCATTGTGCCCCATGCCGGCGATCCGGTACTGGCGGGGATTAACCGCCGCGCGCTGCAATTCAACCAGCCGCCCATCAAGAGCGACGTGGCCTACAACGGCACGGACTTTGCGCCGCTTTATTTACAGGCCATGAAGTTTTCTGAGGATGGGAAGCGCATTGTGGTGCGCTTGAGCGAGCAGGACGGCCGCCGTGGCACCCTGCGCCTGCCCCGCAAGGTACAGGTGCTGAATATGCTGGAAGATGTGGAGCGGGAGACGGATTCCGTTGACTACACGCCCTTTGAAATTCTGACCCTGGGGTGGTCGGTAGAATGAGCGGCTGGCAAATTGCACTGATCGTTGCCGCCGTGCTGTTGATTGGCCTGGTGCTGCTGCCGGCATTTAACCGCTGGCAGGTGCGGCGCATGCCTGCGGATCAGCAAATTCTGCTGATTATGAAGCAAGCCAAGGGGCTGCATTACATTCGCAATGTATCCGGCGGCAAGCAGGGCTTTCTCTACTATGTAAAGAACAAGCGCAAAATTCTGGTTTATCCTTGGGTGTGCCGGGGTCGTGTGCGGGTCATTACCAAGAAAGACCCCTTTGACCGCTGGGACTACCCGGAGGAGCAGGCACCCTTGACCCGGGAGGAGCGGACGCAGGCACGGCAGGTGCTGGCAGACTATGCCCGGCGCTCAAATCAGCGGATCGTTTGGAATGACAAAACGGAACAGTAAAAAACTAAAGCCCAGCCAAATCAGCGTAAAGGGCAGGCAGATTTGGCCCCATAAATTCAGCGGCACCCGGCTGTAATCCCAAACGCCCATACCCAGCGCCCGGTTAAATACCAGGCCAAATACCAGTTCTATCCCGGTGATGATCCCGGCACCCATTAGGCACTTGAGCGCCAGCCGCAAATCCGGTTGCGTGCGCTCCAGGCAGTAAAAGGCTGCTAAGATGATCCCACCGGCAAAGAACATGGAGTAATGTGTGCGGCCCCGGTATACCAACTCTATGGTACAGTAGGCGGCGCCGCCGAACAGAAAGCGAAAAAGATAAAAGAAAAAATCAGTCATACCGTTAGCATACCCCTAAGGCAGGTGATTATTTGCAACTGGATAGAGAAGCCCGGCAGCTTTTAGATCTGCTGGAACAGGCAGGCTACCGCGCCTATGCGGTGGGCGGCTGCGTGCGGGACGCCTGTATGGGTCGGGCGTATGCGGATATTGATCTGTGCACCTCTGCACTGCCCCGGCAGACGGAGGCGGTGCTGGCAGCGGCCGGCATACGGTATATTGAGACCGGCTTACAGCACGGCACGGTCACCGCGGTCCTAAATGGCAAGACTTATGAGATCACCACCTTTCGTACCGACGGCAGCTATACGGACAGCCGCCATCCGGACGGGGTGACCTTTGTGCCGGAGGTGGAGACGGATCTGGCGCGCCGGGATTTTACCGTCAACGCCATGGCTTACCACCCGGTGAGAGGATTGGTAGATCCCTTTGGCGGCCAGGCGGATATGAAAGCGAAGTGCTTGCGGTGCGTGGGAGAGCCGCGCCTGCGGTTTACCGAGGACGCTCTGCGTATTCTCCGCGCCCTGCGCTTTGCTGCCGTTTTGGGCTTCACCTTGGAGGAAGAAACGGCAAAGGCTGCTTTTGAACTGAAAGAGCGACTCCACCTGGTGTCCGCCGAGCGGATCTATGTGGAGCTGAAAAAGTTGCTGCTTGGCGACTGGGCCTTTGATGTGCTGGTAGAATACAAAGAGATTATCGGTGTGGTGGTGCCGGAGTTGGTACCCGCCTTTGATTGCGCCCAGCAAAATCCATGGCATGTATACGATGTGTTTACCCACATTGCCAGGTCTGTGGAGGCGGCGCCTAAGGACGCAGACTTGCGGTTGGTCATGCTCTTTCACGACACCGGCAAACCGGCGTGCAAGACGACGGACGAAGAAGGCATTGACCACTTTTACGGTCATCCGGATGTCAGCGAACAGCTGGCAAAAGCGGCGCTGGAACGGTTGAAAGCAAGTCGAGCCAGTATGCAGCGTATTTTGCCTCTGATCCGTTACCACGACGGCCATATTTTAACGGACGAAAAGAGTATCAAGCGTTGGCTGAACCGTCTGGGCCGGGCGGGCACGCTGGATTTGATTGATGTTAAGACGGCGGACCTGGCGGCGCAGAATTTGGCCCGTACTCAGCCGGAGATTGAGGAGCTGTACCGTACCAAGGTGCTGCTGCGGGAGATCTTGGAGCGGGGCGACGCGTTCTCTTTGCGGGACTTAGCTATCGGCGGCAAGGAGCTGCTGGCCTTAGGCTATCAAGGCAAGGCCATCGGCGGGGCGCTGGATGCGCTGCTTTCCGGGGTAATTGCCGGAGAAGCAGAGAATGACCGGGCGGCACTGTTGCATTATTTGGCGGCGCTGAACTTGCCCAAATCAGAATAATCCTTAGTAAAAAAGCGGACAAACCCTTTGCGAAATTTGGCGCAATTTTGGGGTTTGTCCGCATTTTTTATTGCCCGGATATGACAAATTCGGCCTGCCTTGCCGGCTATACTGGGAGCAAGGGGGGCGAGGGCGTGCAAGTGGTGTATGTGGATGTGCTGCTGGTGATCAATTTCTTTATGACCCTTCTGCTGTTGCTGCTGACGGCAGCGCTGACCAAGCAGCCTCGGCGGCCCGGTCGATTGTGCATAGCCGCGATGCTAGGGGCGGCGTATAGCCTGATCTTGTTGGCGCCGAAGCTGCCCACCTGGGTCGTGGTGCTCTCTAAAATCGCCGTTGCGCTGGTACTTGTACTGGCAGCCTTTGGCTTTGGATCCGTTAAGAAATACCTGCGGTGCTTGTTGTGCTTCCTTGCTGCCAATTTTGTCCTGTTGGGCTTCATTGTAGGGGTGTGGTTGCTGTTTCGTCCGCGGCGTATTGTGGTCAAGAACAGCGCCGTCTATTTTGATCTGCCCGCCCGCACGCTGCTGTTGCTGGCACTGGCGGCGTATGTGCTGGCGCTGCTGATCCTGCGGCTGTATGAGAAGCATGCCGGGCGGCGTGCGCTCTTGGAGCTGACCGTAGATACCGGGGCGCGCCAAGTGCGTTGCTTTGCTCTGGCAGACAGCGGTAACCGGCTGCGAGAGCCATTCTCCGGCGCACCGGTGATCGTGGCTCGTCGCAGTTTGTTCCCGGATACGGAAACGCCCCGGGTGATCCCGTACCAAACGGTGGGTGGAGAGGGTATGCTCACTGCTTTTCGTCCCCATCGGGTAACGGTACATAGCGGCAAGCGGCGTGGCACAGTGGGGGAGGTGTATGTGGCACTAAGTGAGCATATCCAAAATGAGGACTACCAAGCGGTGGTCGATCCAAAGATTTTTTCCTGGGAGTGACAAGCATGTTTGCAAGAATTATGAACTGGGTGCGGCGACTGTTTCGTCGAGAGTGCCATTATATCAACGGGCCGGAGACTCTGCCGCCCCCCTTGACCCGCGAGGAAGAAGAAACGGTGATGAATGAACTGCGGGCTGGGGACAACACCCATCGGGAGCTTTTGGTGGTGCGCAATCTGCGGCTGGTGGTGTACATTGCCAAGAAGTTTGACAGCTGCCAAACCGCCACGGAGGATTTGGTGAGTATCGGCACCATTGGGCTGATGAAAGCGGTGCGCACCTTTGATCCCAATAAAAATATTAAACTGGCCACTTACGCCTCTCGCTGCATTGAAAATGAAATTCTCATGCACCTGCGCAAGGTGTCCAATATGAAAACGGAAATGAGCTTTGATGAACCGCTTTCTGTGGATTGGGACGGGAATGAATTGACCCTAAGCGATGTGCTGGGTACAGAGCCGGATGCGGTGTCGGAACTGCTGGAGGACGACGACGAAAAGCGGCTGCTGCGGGGGATTGTTCGGCGCTTGCCGGAGAAAGAACGGCAGCTGATGGTGCAGCGATTCGGTTTGTTTGGCGCCCGCGTACATACGCAAAAGCAGTTGGCGGATCAAATGGGCATTTCTCAGTCTTATATTTCTCGGCTGGAAAAGCGCATTTTATCAAAGATCCGCAAGGAAATGCTGCGGGAATGTGCCAAATCTTAGTTGACAAACGGCTGCGTTTGTGGTACTCTATCTTATGCAGTCGGTGCTGATTGTGATGAGGGTCCACCCGTTCCCATCCCGAACACGGTAGTTAAGCTCATTCACGCTGACAATACTTGGAGGGCGACTTCCCGGGAAGATAAGTAGTGCCGACATAAAAACACGGTCCGTAGACAAAGCTATGGACCGTGATTTTTTGCGCTTATTCTTCTGTGATCTTGCCCTTGCCAAACAGCAAGCTGATACACCACACGGCAGCCAGACCCACAATGGCATAGATAATTCGAGCAAAGATTGCGTCCTGCCCGCCGCAGATCCACGCCACAATGTCAAACTTGAATAGCCCGATGCTGCCCCAGTTGATCCCACCGATAATGGCTAGGATCAGTGCAATATTGTTGAGTACACGCATAAATTTCATCTCCAAAAAATTAAGTCATTGCTATCTTGCCCATAGCAATGACTTTTTATGCATGTTGCTGGATTTTCTGTTAAATAGAGGTGACAAGCATCTCTAATTGACCGCTGACGGCAAAGTTGCCGTACCCGGCAGGCACCAGGAAGCTGTCGCCTTTTTGCAGCAAACGGCCGTCAATGGTACCGTTGCCGTCGGTGACTAAGATGTGCTGAAAGCTCTCTGTACCGGCAGCCAGCTGTACCGTGTCGCTGACGGCATAATGATAAACGGTGAACAGAGGACAACGCGCCAGCAGTTGCCGGCTGCCGCCGCCAATATTTTCTTTTTGTCCCATAGGCTGCGTATCGTATTTGGGCGGCTCCGGCACGGCTACATCCAGCGCTTTGGCTACATGCAGCTCCCGGGGCTTGCCGTCTGCGCCCCGTCGGTCATAGTCGTACACCCGGTAGGTTACATTGCTGTTTTGCTGAATTTCGGCGATCAGCGCGCCCTTGCCGATGGCGTGCACCGTGCCCGCTTCAATAAAGAATACATCACCCTTGTGAATATCCACATGGTTGAGCACCTGTGGCAGCGTGTTGTTCTCAATGGCGGCTTTGAATGCTTCCTTACTGATCTTCTCCTTAAAGCCATAGATCAGCTGGGCGCCGGGGGCTGCGTCCAGAACATACCACATCTCGGTCTTGCCGAATTCGTTCTCCACACGGCGGGCATAGTCGTTATCCGGGTGCACTTGAATAGACAGGTTGTCCTTGGCATCAATCAGCTTAATGAGCACCGGAAAATAGGGAAATCGGGCGGCGTTGGTGCCGCAAAGCGCTTCTTTGCCCACGGACTCGACCACCTGCTCCAGAGGCTGACCGTCATAGCTGCCGCCGTCGATGGTGTTCATACCCGCTTGGTGGCAGGCAAGCATCCAGCCCTCTGCCAGTTTGGGCAGGTCACTTTGGAACCCAAAGTCCTCTCGCAGGCGCTGACCGCCCCAAATATAATCCTTAAAGATGGGCTGTAATTTTAAAATCTCCATAGTTGTTTCCTCTGTTTCCATTGATTTCTCAGATATAATAACAAAAAAGGACTTCACTTTCAAGCCGGGATAGTGTAAAATATGGGCAAATCTATTTTGCAAACCGGGAGGTGGGCGCCTGTGGCCGTTTTAGATGTACAAAACTTAACCTTGTCCTTTGGGGAGCGCACGCTGTTTGCCGGTGTGTCTTTCTCCATCAAAGAGCGGGAGAAAGTGGGCTTTGTTGGCGCCAACGGCGTGGGTAAGACCTCACTGTTTAAGGTGATCTGCGGCGACTACACGCCGGACAGCGGCGGCGCCTTTCTCTCTAAAAATTGCAAGCTGGGCTATATGGAACAGCACACCTGTTCTGCCGGCAATACCGTGTGGAACGAGTTGGTCAGCGTGTTTGCGCCGTTGATGGAACTGGAGCGCCAACTGGAGGAAGTGGGCGATCGCCTACGCAGCGGGCTAGGGGATACAGCGGCGGATATTGCCCTGCAAGACCGTTTGACAGAGCAGTTCCAGCGAGAGGGCGGCCTGACTTATAAATCCATGACACGCTCGGCGCTGCTGGGCCTGGGCTTTACGGAAAAGCAGTTTGATATGTCCACAGACAAGCTGTCCGGCGGACAGAAGTCTAAGTTGATTTTGGCAAAGCTGCTGCTGTCCAAGGCGGATTTTTTGCTGCTGGACGAACCTACCAACCACCTGGATATTCACGCAGTGGAGTGGTTGGAGAGCTTTCTTTCCGATTTTAAGGGCGCCTGCCTGATCGTGTCCCACGATCGCTATTTCCTGGATCGTATTACGGACAAAACCATTGAATTGGAAAATCAAAAGATCCGCTGCTTTAGCGGCAACTACTCCGTTTTTCTGCAAAAAAAGGCGGCGGAGCAAAAGGCCATTGCCGAGAAGTACGACAATGATATGAAAGAAATCGCACGTCTGGAGGGTATTATTGCCCAGCAGCGGCAGTGGAACCGGGAGAAGAATATCAAAACTGCCGAGAGCAAGGAAAAGGTGATCCAGCGCATTCGTGACCAGCTGGTGGTGCCGGACGCCAAGTTGCAGAAAATCCGCTGTGACTTTACCCCCAAGTGCGTCAGCGGTGAAGATGTGCTCAGCTGCGACGGCTTGTCTAAGTCCTTTGACGGCAAAGCGCTGTTCCGTGATGTGTCCTTTGACATTAAGCGGCAGGAGCGGGTGTTCCTGCTGGGGGATAACGGCTGCGGCAAGACCACGCTGCTTAAAATTTTGACCGGTGAATACCCTCGTCAGGACGGCACTTTTCGCTTTGGCAGCAACTTACTCACCGGCTATTTTGACCAGGTGCAGGCCAAGCTGGACCTGACGAAAACGGTGATCGGCGAGGTGTGGGACACCTTCCCTCAAATGACGGAGACCCGCGTGCGCAATGCGTTGGCGGCGTTCCTGTTTAAGGGAGAAGAGGTGTATCGGCCTTTGTCCGTGTGTTCCGGTGGTGAGCGTGCGCGTGTGGCACTGCTGAAGTTGATGCTGGGCGGCTATAACTTCTTGTTGCTGGACGAGCCTACCAACCACCTGGACGCAGCCTCACGGGAAGAACTGGAAAATACGCTGCTTCATTATGACGGCACCATGCTCATCGTGTCCCACGACCGATATTTTATCAATAAGCTGGCGACCCGGGTGCTGGAGCTGACGCCCAACGGGGTGCAAAGCTATACCGGCAACTACGACGACTATATGGCGCATCGTGCGGTCACACAGCAGAGGACAGCTGCCGTCAAAGAAAAACCAAAGACTAATTCTTATAAAGAGCAAAAGGAGCGTGCCTCCCGCCTGCGCAAGCTGCGCACCGCCGTTACCCGGTTGGAAGCGGAAATCGAGGAGACGGAGGTAGAGATTGAAGAACTGCAAGCGCAGCTGTCTGCCGGAGCGGACTATCAGGCGCTGATGGACCTAACCGCCAAGCTGGACGCCGCCACCGCCCGCAGAGACGATCTGTACGCCCGGTGGGAGAATGCAAGCGAGGAACTGGCCGCCGGTGAGGAAGAAGTATGAGTGAACCAAAAATTGTCATCGGCGCCGGTGCTGCCGGGCTGACCGCCGCAGCGGTGTGTGCCGAGAGGGGCGGCCGTGTGCTGCTGATTGAAAAAATGGAGCGCCCCGGGCGCAAGCTGCGCATTACCGGCAAAGGGCGCTGCAATGTGACCAATGCTACCTTTGACCTGCAAGGGTTGTTGGAGCATATTCCCACCAACCCGCGGTTTTTGTATTCCGCCTTTTCTAACTTTATGCCTTATGACACCATCGCTCTGATGGAGGACTTGGGCGTGCCCACTAAGATTGAGCGAGGGGAGCGGGTATTCCCGGTATCGGATAACGCAACGGATATTGTAGACGCCTTGGTGCGCCGTGCTAAAAATGCCGGTGTGCAGTTTCTGCAAGGCACGGTAGAGCGGTTGGAACTGACCGAGGACGGTCGGCGGGTACAGGCGGTGCATTTGACCGACGGTCGCCGCTTGACCTGCCACAGCGTTGCCGTATGTACCGGCGGGTGTAGTTATCCTGCCACCGGTTCTACCGGCGACGGCTACACCTTTGCCCGCCAGTGCGGCCACACCATTGTGCCTATTCGCCCGGCGTTGGTGCCTTTGGTGTGTGATAATAATTTTATCCCGGAACTGCAGGGCCTGAGCCTGCGGAATGTGGAGATTCGGGTGACTCAAGGGAACAAGGAAGTCTATACGGATTTCGGCGAAATGCTGTTTACCCACTATGGGGTTAGCGGACCGGTGGTACTCTCTGCCTCCAGCCATTTGACACAGCCGGAGCGGGGGGTGTATAATCTGTATATCGACTTAAAGCCCGCGCTGGCATTTGATGTGCTGGATCGGCGGGTGCAGCGGGACTTTTCCGCTTTGCAAAATAAAGATTTGATCAACGCCTTGGGCGGGCTGCTGCCCCGGAAGCTGATTCCGGTATTTGTACGCCGCAGCGGGCTGGAACCGGGCAAGAAGGTCAATCAGATCAGTCGGGAGGAGCGCCACGCGTTGGTGCGACTGATGAAGGACTTTGCTGTGCATATCACCGACTTTCGCCCGGTGGAGGAGGCCATTGTTACCGCCGGGGGCGTAGATGTGCGCCAGGTGTCGCCAAAGACTATGGGCTCTAAGCTGGTGGAGAATTTGTATTTTGCCGGTGAGGTGCTGGATGTGGACGGCTATACCGGCGGGTTCAATTTGCAGATCGCATTTTCCACCGGTACTTTGTGCGGCCAAAACCTGTAATTTTAAAAGGGGGATTTTTTTATGATGATTAATGTTGCCATTGACGGACCTGCCGGCGCAGGCAAGTCCACCATCGCCAAGGCGGCAGCCAAGGCGCTGGGCTATATTTATGTGGACACCGGTGCGCTGTATCGCACGGTGGCGCTGGGCGCGGTGCGCGCCGGCGTCTTGGAGTCGGACGACGGCATTGCTGCGTTGCTGCCAAATTTGCAGGTGGAATTGAAGTTTGTGGACGGCAGCCAGCATGTGTACCTGAACGGAGAAGATGTGTCCAATCTGATTCGCACGCCGGAGATTAGTATGGGCGCATCCAAGGTCAGCGCCGTGCCGGCTGTGCGGGCGTTTCTGTTAGACTTGCAACGAGATTTAGCGAAGAAAAACAATGTAATTATGGATGGTCGGGATATTGCCACCGTGGTGTTGCCCAATGCCCAGGTGAAGATCTTTTTGTCCGCTACGCCGGAGTGTCGCGCGCGTCGCCGGTATAAGGAACTGGTGGAAAAGGGACAGACGGTGACCTATGAAGATGTGCTGGCGGATGTGAACCGCCGGGATTACCAGGACAGCCACCGGGAGATCGCCCCGCTGAAACCCTCTGCCGACAGCATTATGGCGGATACCTCGGAGCTGGACTTGCAGCAGTCCACCGACCTAATCATCAATATCATTCGGGAGCATACAAAATGAAAGAATTTGACTACACCCAGGTAAAACATTACAAAACCTATGGCTTCATCAAGACTGTATTTCGCCCGCTGGTGAAGTTTGTATACAAAATGCGCTTTAAGGGGCTGGAGAACATTCCCAAGGGTCGCACCAACTATATTGTTGCCATCAACCACACCTGCGCGGTTGACCCGGTGTTTGTGGCGTTACCCAAAGAGGTGCCGCCCCTGCATTTTATGGCCAAGGTGGAACTGTTTAAGAATCCCATTGCCGCCTGGTTTATGACCAGGATGTATGCCTTCCCGGTGCGCCGGGGCAAGGGCGATACCTCTGCTATTGACTACGGCGTAAAAATCATAGAGGAAAATCATGTGATGGCCATTTGTCCGGAGGGTCGCCGCATTAAAGACAAGGACGGCGTGCCCCAAAAGGCTAAGGCCGGTGTGGCCGTGATCGCCAAGGCTACAGGTGCCGATGTGCTGCCGGTGGCCATTTGCTGCGACGGCAAAATCAAAGCGGGCAAGCAGGTGACTGTCCGCTACGGTAAGCTGCTGACCCAGGCAGACCTGGGACTGGATCGAGAAGAGCTGGGCCCCCACGATATTAAGGACGCTGCCGGCAAGGTGATGGACGCCATTACCGCCCTGTGGGAGGATGAGAGAGCGTGCAAATAAAACTGGCCAAGACCGCCGGCTTCTGCTTTGGCGTCAACCGGGCGGTGGAACTGTTATATGATAAAGTGGAGGCAGGGGAGCAGGTGTGCACCCTTGGCCCCATTATTCATAATGCCCAGCTGGTGGGTGATCTGGCGGAGCGCGGGGTCAAGATCATTGATCGGGTAGAGGACTGTCCGCCCGGGTATCAGATTGTGGTGCGCACCCATGGGGTGGACAAGTGCGTGGTGGAGGAAATGGAAGCACGCCATTTGCCCTTTACGGATGCTACATGCCCCTTCGTTTTGAAGATTCATCGTATTGTGGGCAGCCAGTCGCCGGACACCACGGTGCTCATTGCCGGAGACGCGGATCACCCGGAAGTGGTTGGTATTCGATCTTATTGTCCCGGCGCCAGTTATGTGTTTAAAAATGCCGAGGAATTGCAGGAGATCCTAAAAAGTGGTGCAATTTCACCAAATGACCCGATGATTTGCGTTTCTCAGACCACATTTAGCCTAAAAGAATGGAAAAAGTCTGAGAAAATTCTTAAAAAGGTATGTACAAATACCAAAATTTATAGTACAATATGCAATGCTACTTCTGAAAGACAGGAAGAAGCGGCGGCTCTGTCCAGGGAGTGCGACGCGATGCTTGTGATCGGAGGTCGCCATTCATCAAACACCTGTAAGCTGCGAGATGTGTGTGCTGCGAACGCGCCCACCTTTCTGATTGAAACGGCGGCGGAGCTGCGCGGTCTGCATCTCAGTGCCTATGCGGTGGTTGGTGTTACAGCCGGGGCGTCTACGCCGTCGGCAATCATCAAGGAGGTACTCAAAACCATGTCCGAAGAAATTAAAGAAAAGGAAGTTGAAACAACTTCAGCCGCTACTGAAGAAGTTGTGGAGACAGCAGATGCGAATCAGGCCGCTGAGGCTGCTGTCAACACATCTGCTGATGGTGAGGCATCCTCATTCGCAGAAATGCTGGAAGAATCCTTTAGCGAAGATGATAACAGCAAGGTCGTAAAGGGCACTGTTGTAAACATCACACCCACCGAGGTATTCGTTGATGTGACCGGCAGAAAGCAGACCGGTGTGATCGCACTGGCTGATCTTTCCGCAGAGCCGGTGGATAAAGCAGAGGATGTTGTCAAAATCGGCGATGTACTGGACCTCGTCATCATGAAAACATCCGATGAAGAGGGCGTTCTGAAGCTTTCCAAGAAGCTGGTGGACGCATTCAAGGGCTGGGACGAAATCGTTGCAGCGCATGAGAACGATGAAGTGCTGGAAGGCACCGTTGTTGCTATCGTAAAGGGCGGCGTTCTGGTAACCGCCAAGGGCACCCGCGTGTTTGTGCCCGCTTCTCTTACCGGCGTACCCCGTGGGCAGGAACTGGATGTGCTCAAGGGCACAACCGTTCGCTTCAAGGTTATTGACCTGAACCCGGCTCGCCGTCGTGCCGTTGGCTCCATTAAGGTGGTAGCCAATGAGGAGAAGAAAGCCCAGCAGGAGGCTCTGTGGGCTACCCTGTCCGAGGGTCAGAAGCTGACCGGTACCGTGAAGTCCCTGACCAGCTACGGCGCGTTCGTAGATATTGGCGGTATTGACGGTATGATTCATATCAGCGAACTGAGTTGGAACCGCATTAAGCACCCCAGTGAGGTGGTTAAGGTTGGCGACACCGTAGAGGTGACCATCAAGAAGCTGGATGACGAGAAAAAGAAGATCTCTCTTGGCTTCAAGAAGCTGGAGGACAACCCGTGGGAGATTCTCAAGCGCGATTATCCTGTGGGCACCGTTGTGGATGCTAAGATCGTTGGTCTGGCTGCCTTTGGCGCCTTTGCCAATGTAATCCCCGGTATTGATGGTTTGATCCATATCAGCCAGATCAGCTGGGATCGTGTAAAGACCCCCGGCGATGTGCTGAAGGTGGGCGATGAAGTGAAGTGCGAGATCACGGACATTGACTTTGACAAGAAGCGTGTCAGCCTGTCCATGAAGACTTTGCTGCCCAAGCCGGAAGAGGGCATTCCCGCTCTGTCCGACCAGGACTAATTGATTAAAAAGAAATCCCGCTTGCGGTTGCAGGCGGGATTTTTTGTGCTTGTATTTATAAAAAAGAGCCGCTGATGTCAGCGGCTCTTTTCGCCTCAGTCAATGGGCGGATCCTGTTCCTCGCTAAAAAGTGTGTTAATTACCGCTTCATAGACGCGCACCGGATTGGCCTGGAACTTCTCTTTAACTGCCTGGGCCTGTGCCTTGGTGGGCATATAAAGTTTGAGCGCCATAAAGTCCCGGTCAATATCGCTCACGTGCAGCGTCACCTGGAAGGCGTTGCCGTCCGGCTCAATATCCACTCGATTCTCTCGCTGATACGTCTCCTTGGCCAGCGCCCGTTGGCAACAGGCAATGCTCTTTTCCCGCATGGTCAGAGGCAGGTCGTTCTCGATCAGTTCCACCGCTGTTTTGCACTGGGGTGTAGCGTACAGCCGGTCGTCTTTTTCTACAATTTGACCGGCGGCTTTCAGCCGGTCAATGGAGTCGCAGATCTCAAAATAATTGGCAATGCAACCGGCAGTCAGCGCGTCGGTAATATTCTTAATGCTTAGGGGCTTTTCAATATTGGCAAGAATGTAGCACACCATAGCAGAAATGGAGCTTTTTGCACGCAGGCCGCCGTCCTCAATGCCTGCTGTAAAGGCGTCGAATTGCAGTCCGGGATTGTAAGCGCCGTCTTTTGGATTTAGATTTTGCATAAAATCACCTGATTTATCCATAGAAATAAGGCCATAACTTGAACCGGTGACTATTTTACCACAATCGGCTTGAACTTGCAATTCATTTGTGCTATTATGTCAAAGTAGGTTATACTATATATAGTATAACGGATTTAATAGTACCGGAGGACAACAAAATGACGGAAATTACAAAAGATACGGTGATCGGCGATATTTTAGACATTTGCCCGGATGCGGCCCCTTACTTTTTGCAGATGGGTATGCACTGCTTGGGTTGCCCCGCATCTCGGGGTGAGACGGTGGAGCAGGCTTGCGCTGTGCATGGCGTAGATACAGACGATCTGCTGGAGCAGATCAATGCTCTAATCCGGAAATGATCGGTTTAACTCCGCGATTGCAGGCTGTGGCGGACATGGTGCCGCCCGGCTGCGCGGTGGCGGATATTGGCTGCGACCACGGCTATGTGAGCGCCTATTTGGTGCAACAGGGGATTGCGCCCCGTGTGGTGGCTGCCGATGTGCGCCCGGGCCCGTTGGGTGCCTGCCGCCGATTGGTAGAAAAACTGGGCTTGACCTTCCAAATTCAGACCCGCCTTTGCAGTGGGCTGACGGATATTGCAGATACTGAGTGCGATGCGGTAATTTTGGCAGGTATGGGCGGAGAACTGATTGCTGAGATCTTGTCCGCCTGCCCGTATATACATAAAAAAACATTGATTTTGCAGCCCATGACCCACCCGGAGGTCGTGCGGCAATTTTTGTATACAAATGGCTTTGAAATTCGCTGCGCCCGGGTGGTGCAGGAGGGACGGCATCATTATTTGGTGCTGCTGGCTGTACCCGGCGGTGCGCCGAAGGGCTATACCCCGGCGGATTTGTATTTGGGCGGAATTACGGATTTTAGCGACAAGGCTTATTTTGAGCAGTTAATCCGCTACCTACGCAATCGCCAAAAGGGCGGCGTGGATACGGCGGATGTGATCCGTGCCATTGAGGAAAAATTATGACGACTGTTGCAGATATTAACAACTGGATCAATTCCATTGCGCCTTATGACACCATGGAGGAGTGGGACAATTCCGGCTTCTTGGTGGGGGATATGCAGGCGCCTGTGCGCCGTTGCGTGCTGTCCCTGGACGCAACCCTTGCGGTGGTAGACTTTACCGTGGGTATGGGGGCAGAGCTGCTCTTGACCCATCATCCGCTGATTTTTCACGGACTGAGGCAGGTCTATACCGGTACGCCGGTCAGCGAATTGGTGCAAAACGGCATTGCGCTTATCAGCGCCCACACTTGTTTTGACAAGGCACCCGGCGGTATTGGCGATCGTTTGGCTGCTTTGCTTGGGCTTACGAACCTGACCCATAGCGCCGACGGGTTTTTGACCGTTGGCCGCCTGTCCCAGGCTATGAGCGTGGACGATTTTGCCGCTATGGCCGGTGAAGTGCTGGAAAGCGATGGCTTGCGCTATACAGACACGGAGGCGCTGATCGAAACGGTAGCCGTTTGCGGTGGCGCCGGCGGTGAATTTTGGCGGCAGGCGCAACAACTGGCAGACTGCTATCTTACCGGTGAGGTGCGTTACCATGATCTGCTGGAAGCGGCAGAGGCGCAGTACCCGGTACTGGCTGCCGGTCATTATGAGACCGAGTATGCCGCCTTTATGACCTTAAAAGAAAGATTGGAACAGGCGTTCCCGGATGTGGAATTTATTTGTGCACCCCAGAAGAACCCTGTGCTGACGGTGTAAATATGGCTCTGGACGGTATTTTTTTGCACTGCTTGCAACGGGAGATCGCAGACGGTGCGGTGGGGGCTCGGGTGGACAAGATCCACCAGCCTACCAAAGAGGAGATCGTGCTGACCCTGCGGGGGCGCAGCGGCGCCAAAAAGTTGCTGCTCAGCTGTCGCCCGGACAGCGCCCGGGTGCATTTTACGGATTATGCGCCGGAGAACCCGGCGAGACCCCCTATGTTTACCATGCTGCTGCGTAAGCTGCTGCAAGGGGCGCGGCTGGACGATGTGACCCAGCCCGGTTTGGAGCGGGTGCTGGAACTGCACTTTACCGGCACCAATGAGCTGGGAGATCGGGTGACCTACCGACTGGTGATCGAGATTTTAAGTCGTTACGCCAACATTTTACTCCTGGACGGCAACGGTAAAATTATAGATTGTATTCGCCGTATGACCGGCGAGACCGGCAACCGGCGGCTGCTGCCCGGGGTGGACTACACTTTACCGCCGCCCCAGGACAAATTAAATATTCTGACCGAGGATTTAGACGCCATTACCCACCGACTGCAAACTTGCGGTGCCACCGGCGCCAAGGCAGTGCAAAGTACCCTTTTAGGTGTGTCGCCCATTATCTGCCGTGAGGTGGAGCATGGGCTGACCTTGGAACAGCTGCGCGCCTATGCGCTGACGCCGTCGCCCACGGTGGTGCTGGACGGGGTGCCCAAGGACTTTGCCTTTACGCCGATCCATCAATATGGTGATTTGCTGGAATGTCGCAGCTTTGACAGCCCCAGCGCGCTGCTGGACTTCTTTTTTTACGAGCGCGTGCGGCTGGCGCGGATCAAGAGCCGCAGCGCCGATCTGTTTCACCACCTGACCACTCTGCAGGAACGGGCAGTGCGCAAGGCGGAGAATCGGCGGCAGGAGCTGCTGGATTGTGCGGACAAAGACAAGTACCGTATTTACGGCGACCTGATTACCTCCAACCAATATGCGCTGGAGAAGGGCGCGCCATTTTATGATTTAGAGAATTATTATGAACCGGGCACGATGGTGCGTATTCCGGCAGACCCGGCGCTGAGCCCCTCGGCTAACGCCCAAAAGTATTATAAAGACTATCGCAAAAAGCAGGTGGCGGAGCAAAAGCTTACCGGCTTTATTGCCCAGGCAGAGGCGGAAGCGGCGTATTTGGACAGTGTGCTGGACGCCTTGAGTCGTTCCTCTACCGATGCGGAGATTTCTGCCATTCGGGCAGAACTGACCGCCGGGGGTTATCTGCGCCACCGGGGCAAGGAGAAGCCGGCCAAGGCGCTGAAGCCGTTGGAATACCAAACGGCGGACGGCTTTCGCATTTTAGTAGGTCGTAACAATGTGATGAACGACAAGCTGACCTTAAAGACGGCAGCAGGAGAGGACTACTGGTTCCATACCCAGGACACGCCCGGCTGTCATGTGGTGCTGGTCACTGCCGGGCGGGCACCGTCGGAGTCGGCGCTCCATGACGCTGCGGTACTGGCTGCCTACAACAGCAAGGCGCGCGCGTCCTCCAATGTACCTGTGGACTATACACGAGTCAAATTTGTAAAGAAACCTGCCGGGGCCAAGCCCGGTCGGGTGATCTATACAGATTATAAAACAATTTTTGTGACCCCCACCCGGGAGGAGACGGAGAGGATGATTCAACTTGGCTAATGTGGCTGTGATCGTGGCTGCCGGTTCCGGCAGTCGTATGCAAAGTGCAAAGAACAAGGTGCTGCTGCCCCTGTGCGGCACGCCGGTGATTGCCCGCACGGTGGCCGCCTTTGCGGATCTGCCCCAGGTGGACGAGGTGCTGGTGGTTTGTCGCCCTGCGGATGTGGACGCTATGTCTGCCCTGCTGCCTCAGGAGAAAGTGAGTTTTGTCTTTGGCGGCAAGACTCGCCAAGAGAGTGTGCAAAATGCAGTAGACACCATTGACGACTGCGATCTGCTGCTGATCCACGATGGTGCCCGACCCCTGGTGACCCGAGACGAGATTTTAGACACCCTGCATCGGGCGGAGGAGACCGGCGCGGCGGCTACCGGCGTATTTGTGAAAGACACGATTAAGGTGATCAATGATGACTATGAGATCACGGACACCCCGGATCGTTCCCAACTGATCGCCATTCAAACGCCCCAGATTTTTCGCTTTGACCTGTACAAGCAGGCCATGGAGAAAGCCAAGACCCAGGGCGGGAATTTTACCGACGATTGCAAGCTGATGGAGAACCTGGGCGTGCCGGTGTCCGTTGTGATCGGCGAGTATACCAATATGAAGATCACCACCCCGGAGGATCTGCCCATGGCAGAGGCGATCTTAAAAGCAAGGGAGGCAGAGTAATGCGTATCGGCCACGGCTACGATGTACATAAACTGGTGGAAGGCCGCCTACTGATCTTAGGCGGTGTGACCATTCCGTTTGAAAAGGGCCTGCTGGGGCACAGCGATGCGGATGTGTTGCTCCACGCCATCTCTGACGCCCTGCTGGGCGCGGCGGCGCTGGGTGACATTGGGCACCTGTTTCCGGATACAGATGACCGCTGGAAGGGGGCGGACAGCCTAAAATTGCTGGAAGAAGTGGTGCGGGTACTGGCCGACCAGGGTTATCAAATTGAGAACATCGACGCTACGCTTTTGGCGCAGCGGCCAAAGCTGGCGCCGTATATAGATGAAATGCGGGGCAACATTGCCGATGCCTGCCGGGTGGATATAGCGCAGGTCAGCGTAAAGGCCACCACCGAGGAGGGACTGGGCTTTACCGGCACCGGCGCGGGTATGGCAGCCCACGCTGTGGCGCTGATTGAAAAAGCGTAAGTCGCTGCAAAGAGGGGGCGTATGTAACAGATGATGGAAACAAAGGCACGGATGCGGGCGGCTGCCTTCGGCATCTGCGTCAACCTGTGCCTGTTTATGGTGAAGCTGTATGTGGGTATTTCCACCAACAGCATTTCGATTTATGTAGACTCGCTGAATAACGCGCTGGACAGCGTGGTATGTATCATCGCGCTGGTGGGCTTTTGGCTTTCCGTGCGCACCTCGCCGAAGTACCCATTCGGGTTAGGTCGGGCGGAGGACCTGACCGGTTTTATCACTGCCGTGGTGATCGTGGGCACCGGCTTTGGCTTCGGCTATGTGTCCTTGGAGCGAACCCTGTACCCGGCGCCGGTGTGGTTTTCGGTTCGCTATGCGGTGATCATTGCGGTAACGGCGGTGGTGAAGCTGCTGCTGGGCGCGTACTATAAGTTTAAGGATCGGCACCATCCGTCGCCGGTGCTGAAAGGGCTGTTTACGGACAGCGTGCTGGACTTCTTTATCACCTTGTCCACCCTGATCTCCTTTACCCTGACCCGGGTTGCGGGGGTGCCGGTGGACGGCTACTTCGGTATTGCCATCAGTGCGGTGTTGCTGATCAGCGGCGCTAAATCCTGTGTCTCCTCCTTTGCCTGTATTTTGGGCAAGCGAGAGACGGAGGATTGCGACCGTGCCCAGGCATTGCTTACGGCACAACCGGGTGTGACCGGTGTAGCCAATGTACAGTGCCACCGCTACGGACGGCACCTGGTCTTTACGGCAGATATTACCACGGATCAAATGACGGTAGAAGCAGTGGCGCAGTTACAAGAGGGGCTGCGGGCGCTTTTGCAGACAGAAATGGGTGCGGATTTTACGGCGGCAATCAGCCCCGGCACATCAACTGTCCAAATAGAACAAAACAAAAACGGGGGAGTAACAAATGTCTAACAAAAAAGGGGCTCTTTTGACAGAAGAGCAAAGATTGGAAAAGGCGCTGACCAAAAAGAAGCGCAGGAAGATCGCACTGAAGATTTTTATCGGCTTTTTAGTTATTTTGGCGCTGTTTGTGGGGATCACGACCTTGATCTCCGTAATCGGTGTTCAGTCTAACATCAACAAGGCCCACAACTACGGTTCTGCCGATTGCGCCCAGCTGGAATACAGCGTAGAGGACAACGGCTATGTGAACATTAAGAGCGACAAGGGACTGAAAGTGATGCAGCTGACGGATGTACATATCGGCGGCGGCTGGATGTCTATTAAAAAGGACGCTATGGCTATCAATACCGTAGCTACAATGATTCGGGTAGAAAAGCCGGACTTCGTGGTAGTCACCGGCGACATTTCTTACCCGGTGCCGTTCCAGGCAGGCACTTTCAATAACAAGTCCGGCGCCAAGATTTTTGCAGAGCTGATGGAAACGCTGGGCGTGTACTGGACTTTGGCTTACGGCAACCATGATACAGAGGCGTACAGCTATTACACGCGCGAGCAACTGACGGACTTTTACCGCAGCGAGCAATACAAGCACTGCTTGCTGCAGCCCGGTCCGGAAGATGTGGACGGCGTGGGCAACCAGGTCATCAACATTGTTAACAGTGACGGTGTGATCACACGCTCTTTAATTACGCTGGACAGTCACTCTTATATTGACGGCGATGTTTTGGGTATTCGTTGGCTGTACGATAATATCCACGAGAATCAGATCAATTGGTACAAGAATGTGGTGCTGGATCTGGCAAAACGGAACCAAGACGCGGCCAAGGCTCTGCCGGCTGCCAAGCAGAAGTCCTATGCAGAACTGGAAAAAGTGGTGCCCACTTCCGTCTTTTTCCATTTCCCCATGGAGGAGTACCGCTTGGCCTGGACCGAGTATGTGGAGAATGATTATAAAGATACGAAGAATGTGAAGTACCGTTACGGCTTGCCCGGTGAGAGCGGTAAAGTGGTGTACTGCGGTATCCACCCGGATCAGCTGTTTGAGACGATGCAGGAGCTGGGCAGCACGGACAGCACCTTCTGCGGCCATGATCATTACAACAACTTCTCCCTGAATTACAAAGGGATCAACTTGACCTACGGCTACTCTATTGACTACCTGGCTTATGTGGGTATTTACAAGCAGGGCACCCAGCGCGGCTGCACCATCTTGGACTACGACCAAAACGGCGGCCTGGACTTCCACCAGGAGAATTATTATCAGGACAAGTACCAGAATGACGCCCGTGAGTCCGTTACCATGCAGGAGATCACCACCTCCGGATTGCCGGTGCTGGACGCACGATAATGCTTCTTTTGCGCACTGTCGGTTTTTGCCGACGGTGCGTATTTTTTGTTGCTTTTTGACGATTGGATTGCGGATTATCGGATTTTTTATGAAGAATTTTGAAATCCTATTGACAAATGGAAAAAACTTGCTAAAATAAGTATTAGCACTCGGAAGTGAAGAGTGCTAACATAAAACAAATACTTTTGACGAGGTGAAAAGTTATGACTATTAAACCGCTTGCAGACCGTGTTCTGCTAAAAGCCTGTGAGGCTGAGGAAACCACCGCTTCCGGCATTATTCTGGCAGCTTCCGCACAGGAGAAGCCCGAGGTGTCCGAAGTTGTTGCCGTTGGTCCCGGCACCGACAAACACCCCATGACTGTAGCTGTTGGCGATAAGGTGATTATCGGCAAGTACAGCGGCACCCAGATTAAGGTGGACGGTCAGGAGTACACCATTTCCGAGGTCAAAGACATTTTGGCTGTAGTTGAGTAAGGAGGAGTTCCGTTATGGCAAAAGATATTATTTATGGCGAGGATGCTCGCAAGGCGTTGCAGACCGGTATTGACAAGCTGGCCAATACCGTTAAGATTACCCTTGGCCCCAAGGGCCGCAATGTGGTACTGGATAAGAAGTATGGCGCACCGCTGATCACCAACGACGGCGTGACCATTGCCAAGGAGATTGAGCTGGAGGAGCCTTTTGAGAATATGGGCGCCCAGCTGGTGAAGGAAGTTTCTTCCAAGACCAATGACGATGCCGGTGACGGCACCACCACTGCTACACTGCTGGCCCAGGCGCTGGTGCGTGAGGGCATGAAGAATGTGGCTGCCGGTGCCAATCCCATGGTTGTGAAGAACGGCATTAAGGCCGCTGTGGACGCTGCTGTAGCCGGCATCCAAAAAGAGAGCAAGGCCGTTAGCGGCAGCGATGATATTGCCCGCGTGGCTACCGTGTCTGCTGCAGATGAGACGGTTGGCAAGCTGATTGCTGAGGCCATGGAAAAGGTATCTGCCGACGGCGTGATCACCGTAGAGGAGTCCAAGACCGCAGAGACCACTTGCGAGGTGGTTGAGGGTATGCAGTTCGATCGTGGCTACATTTCTCCTTATATGGTGACCGATACCGATAAAATGGAAGCTGTGCTGGACGACGCCAAGATCTTGATCACCGATAAGAAGATCAGCACTGTGCAGGATATTCTGCCCCTGTTGGAGGCTGTGCTGAAGAACGGCCAGAAGCTGGTGATCATTGCAGAAGATGTTGAGGGCGAAGCCTTGCAGACCATTCTGCTGAACAAGTTGCGCGGCACCTTTACCTGCGTGTGCGTTAAGGCTCCCGGCTTTGGCGATCGCCGCAAGGATATGCTCCAGGATATCGCTGTATTGACCGGCGGCCAGGTGATCACTTCCGACCTGGGTCTGGAACTGAAGGACGCGACCATGCAGATGCTGGGTACTGCCCGCCAGGTGAAGGTGACCAAGGAGAACACCATTATCGTAGACGGCGCCGGTAACAGCGACGATATTAAGGCGCGTGTGGGTCAGATCCGTACCGCCATTGAGGCTTCTACCTCTGACTTTGATCGGGAAAAGCTGCAAGAACGCCTGGCAAAGATGGCCGGCGGTGTAGCCGTTGTTAAGGTGGGTGCTGCTACCGAGACCGAGATGAAAGAGAAGAAGCTGCGCATTGAGGATGCCCTGGCTGCGACCAAGGCTGCCGTAGAAGAGGGTATCGTTGCCGGCGGCGGTGTGGCACTGATCAACACCATTCCCGCTGTGGAGAAGCTGCTGGATACCGATGACGCAGACTTTAAGACCGGCGTGAAGATCGTGCTGAAGGCTCTGGAGGAGCCGGTGCGCCAGATCGCTGCAAACGCAGGCCTGGAGGGCAGCGTGATCGTAGACAAGATCATGGCTTCCGGCAAGGCCGGTTACGGCTTTAACTTTGCCACCAACACCTATGGCGATATGATCGAGGCCGGTATTGTGGACCCGGCAAAGGTTACCCGTTCTGCCATTCAGAACGCCGCTTCCGTGGCTTCCATGGTGCTGACTACTGAAAGTCTGGTAACTGACATTAAGGATCCGCAGGCTGACGCTGCAAATGCTGCTGCGATGGCCGCAGCATCTCAGGGCGGCATGTACTAATGCCGCTTGAGATGATGCGGCACAAGGCTCCAAATCTTTGATTTGGGAGCAAAGGTCCGGTGGACCTTTGCGTAGCCGCATGGTCGATGTGTTGCGGAATAACCGCATACCACCGAGAGCAGTGCAGAGAAAGTTTAATCTGCCAGGGCGGCATGTACTAATGCCGCTTGAGATGATGCGGCACAAGGCTCCAAATCTTTGATTTGGGAGCAAAGGTCCGGTGGACCTTTGCGTAGCCGCATGGTCGATGTGTTGCGGAAAGAACCGCATAAATATAGCAAAATTTGGCCGTTGTGCGTATGCACGGCGGCCTTTTTGCGTGATGCTGATCGGTTTTGACGAAACACGGAAAGATACGGGTGGTAAAGCAGTCATCAAAATTGAACACACGGAAATATCTGTACCACTTATCTACAATGTATTGACTTTTGACCCCTTTGGGGGTACTATATATCAGATTTTGGTGCAGTCTGTTTTTTTCTGCCCAAAAAGGAAATCGGAGGTGCAAATCTATGCGCAAAAAATTAACCGGCAAACGGCTGATTGCAGTTTTCCTTGCAGTGCTGATGGCGCTCACTTGCTTTACTGCTCTGCCTTTTGCTGCTTCTGCCGCCACCCCGGCAACTTCTGCCGGCGGTAAGTATGTTTTTGCCTATTTTACCGGCGATAATACCAGTGAACAGAAGATTCGCTTTGCTGTTTCTGACGACGGCTACAATTTTACTGCTATCAACGGCAACCAGCCTGTTGTAGAGCAGACTACCGGCACCGGCTGTGCCCGTGACCCGTATCTGTTCCGTGGTCAGGACGGCTACTTCTATATGGTAGCAACGGATATGGACGCTTCCCTTGGCTGGTGGGATGTGAACGACGCTATGACCGTGTGGCGTTCTGCGGATCTGGTAAATTGGTCCGAGGAGTCTCATATCTCCATTAAGGATGTGAAGAATGCAGACGGCACTCCTGCTTTGCCTGCCAATGAAACTGTTCATTGCTTCTGGGCGCCTCAGGTGATCTGGGACGCTTCCACCGGCAAGTATATGGTGTATTTCTCTCTGTCCACCTCCAGCTTTACCGGCGGTTCAGAACAGAAGATTTATTATATGCTTACGGACAATCTGATGGATGTGACCCATTACAGCGCGCCTCAGTTGCTGTATAAGAATCCCAATGGTGACGCCTCTATTGATGCGGATATTATGTACGATTCCGCAAACGGCATTTATTATATGTATTATAAGAATGAGGCGGACGGGGAAAAGACCATCTATTATGTGTCCTCCACGGATCTGAAAGATGCGGATCAGTATTCTGCCTGCACGCCTGTTAAGGTTTACAACAGCCGTTCCACAAAAATGGAGGGGTGCAACTCCCACTTTATTACCGGCACCAACACCATGGTGATGCTGGCAGATGAGTACGGCAACAGCGGTCACTATCTGGCGTTCCAGTCTACGGACTTTAAGAACTTTGAAAAGCTCACGGACAGCCAGTATACCTTGAACCAGTTGTCTCCCCGTCACGGCTCCGTGCTGGCCATTACCGATGAGGAATATAATACCATGCTCAAGGCCCAGCGCTCTACGGATATGCGCTATCGCTTTGACTCCGACCTAAACCTGACCTCTGACTGGACCTATACCAAGCAGACGGATTCCAGCGGCTACACCTATGAGTACCAGCTGAACAAGGCCGGTATTGCAGAGCAGGGCGGCAAGCTGTGGCTCAATCAGGGCCAAGTGTTCGTCAATGACCCGGTGATCCAGGCACTGATGAAAACGGACAGCTTTACCGTTTCCTTTAGCCATACCCGACAGACGGACGATAACGACCTGGGCACCAGCGGCACCGTGTTTGCACTGGCTGCGGCGGACAAGGACTTTATCCGCCTGGGCTGCGACGGCACGCTTTCTGTTTATTCCGGCGGTACAAATAAGACCGCTGCCAAAAAGGTGACCGTACCTGCCGGCCAGGAGGCCAATTATACCATTTCTTATAACGGCAAAGAGACGGTCCTGTATGTGGACGGCAAGCTGGCTGCCACTGTTGAGGGCGTGATCGACGCCCGGGAAGTGGCCGACGGCGCTGCATTTTATGTTGGCCTTGGCTATTCTGACGCAGCCAACAAAGATAACGCTGTTCGTATGATCGGCAATTACGGCAACTTGCAGTTCTCTGCCACTTCTGCCCAGGGTACCCAGTCTGAGCTGACTACGCAGGTGGCTGCCTTTGAGGCGCTGCTTCAGGGCGGTAAGCTGTACACCAACGCTTCTGCTGCTTACGCTGCTTATGTGCAGGCAAACCGTCTGCTGGACGCTGCCCGTTACGGCGGGGCCGATGTGTCTGCTGCTCGTCTGAAAGCAGCCACGGACGCACTGATTGCCGGTATGGCTGCCATGCAGGAATACACCCGGCCCCAGATGGGCAAGGGCTACTTTGGCTCCACGGAGGCCACCGACGGCTACACCGATGTGCTGTACAGCACCAAGGATTATGTGTACAGCGGCGAGACCACCGCTGACAGCTACCAGGGCATCGGTTATGTAAACTTTAAGATCGCCAGTCCCAGCACCACCGTGCTGCTGAAAAACGGCGACAGCAATCCCGGCTTCCCGGTGGTTGTGGAGAGTAAAAAGATAGAGAACAGCAGTGGCAGTATCTTCAACAGAAAGACCACTTACGGCAAGATCGCCTATGTGGCGCCCCTGAGCAGCGACTTAATGCTCAATCACCTGTGGTACGGCTATGCGGAAGGTGCGTATAGCACCTGGCCCGGGAAGACCGCCACCAGCAACAACGCCACCTTTGGTTACCAGGCGGGCACCACGGCAGATATGACTGCCAATCAGGATAATACCGGTACTTCTCGCTTCTGGAACAACCAGGCATTCCTGAACCCATCCTTCGGCACCAATGAATATGCCAAGACCTACACCGGTTTGCAGTTCACCGCCAAGGTGATCGGTAACCGGAACAATGAGAATACGGACAACGCAGCGGAGAACCTGACCCTGAACAGCACCCAGTATGTGCTTAATTATACGCCCCTGGCAAATGCTGTGGCCGGTCTGGACACCACCACCCAAAAGCAGGTAGCCGCCCAGTACAAAGAGGGCGGGCTGGCAGATCTGCTGGCCAAGGCGGATACCGTTAGTGGTGTCAACCCGGCAGCTTATAACTATGCCTTTGATCTTGCCGGTGCAGTGACCAGCTATCAGGCTGACGCAGACGCAGCGATGACTGCTTATAACGCAGCTACTGTAAACACCGCTGCCGATGTTTATACCAACTTGCGCACGGTAATGGACAACTGCATGAGCACCTACGCCGTAGGCAACACGGTGCTGGATAACGGTTCTACCAAGTATGTGGCCGCTTTGTGGAGCGACTTTGTACAGGCTTATCAGGCAGCGCAGACCGCTTTTGCCGACCTGAAAGATAATGACTATAAAAAGGACGGCAGTGCCCTGCAAACCTTGGCCGATCACTTGCAAAAGGCGTATGACGCCCTGTGCGGTTATGGTGCATACGAGGCACTGGACAGCGCAGTCAGCCGGGTAAAGACTGTGGTGGCTGCCGGTAAGGACGGCTACTATGCCGCCGACAAGTACCAAGCACTGGAGCAGGCTTTGACCGATGTGTTGGCTACCGCCTACACCAATGACGGCACTGCTTATGCGCTGAGCGAAAAGCAGCAGGCTGCCATTGATGCTTGCACGGCTCAGCTGCTGTCCGCCTATACAGACTGTATGTATAGCAACCGGTTTAAGGTGACCTTTATTGCAGACGGTCAAACGGTCAGCACCGATTCTTGCGACGCCAACGCCGCCGTGACCTTGACTGCGCCCAATGCCACCAACGGCACCTGGACAGTCAATGGTGTAACCGTAGCAGGGGAGGGCGCCAGCTACACCTTTGAGGTGGTGGCTGACAGTACCGTGACCTTTACCTCTGCTGCCAAGGCAGATACCGTGACGGTGACGAACCTGTCCGCCTTCGGCGACAGCGTGTACAGCCAGTATGCGGTGACTGCGAACAAGACCATGTCTACCGTACTGGCAGCAGCGCCTGCCCGCACTTTGGTGGGCTACCACCTGGACGGCTGGCTGGTGAACGGCCAAAACGCCGCCAAGCTGGATGGCAGCCTGGCAGTGACCTCCTTTGCCAAGAACGGCACCGTCCTGATCAAACCGGTGTACAGCGCCAATGCAGGTACATATACCTTTGACGCACCGTATACCCTCACTTCCGACGCAGCGGACTTCCTGTGCTGGGCGCTGCCGGTAGACGGCAACACTTATCGTGTGGTCAGCTACTCTGCCACCTATAACTGCTACGCTACCGGCGCCAAGAGCGACTTTGTGGCAATCACCCAGTCCAACTTCAATCAGTACACCCTGCAGGGCGTGACTTCCATTGCCCAGTTACAGCAAAAGGCGCCCATTGCTTCCCTGCGCGGTGCTGCGGAAGATGCTTCTTCCCAGAACGGTCAGGTGTGGAACACAGAGATCGGCAAGTTGACCTTTGTGGCGCAATATGCTCAGGGTACAGACTCGACCTATACGGTCACTGCTTGTGGTTTGGAGTTTAATAATGGCACAGATGGTAAGGGTGCCAAGACAGTGATCACCAAGTCCAACAGCCAGACGGACAGCTGTCAGTACCTGATCAGCTACACCTTCAGCAATCCGGCAGGGCAGACCTACTCTGCACGCAGCTATGTGGTTTACACAGACGGGCAAGGCCAGCGCCATACCTCGTACAGTCCCTGGACCAATGTGACTTTGGCAAAATAAGGAGAAACAGTATGAAGAAACTGAAATATACTAAGCCTGAGGCGGAAGTGGTGCACTTCCATCTGATGGACGGGGATCTGTACACTCTGTCCGGCGGTCAAAACGGCAACGAGACCGGCGGCGGCAGCGACCCTTTTGACGACAGCCAGTTTTAACGGCAACCTTGCAGACGGCAGCGCTTTTGCTGCCGTCTGTTTTTATGTCTTAGACAAAAATGTGAAAGACCGTGCGCATAAAATACAAAACACTTGGCGAATAACGCATATAAATAGGCAAAATAACGAAAAAACAATGAATAAATTGTGAGTAATCGCTCACTTTTCTATTGCAATTTGGATTTAATGATGTTATGATGAATTTGGCAAGGAGATACTGGACAGAATTCTGTTTCTGTTCAGTACCAAATTATAACTGCCTGGGGGATTTTGTATGAATGCATATATTCAAAGCGTAATTGATACCGTTAAGCGACGGGATAATGCCAAGCCTGAGTATATCCAAAGCGTGGAGGAAGTGTTTAGCTCCCTGACACCGGTGATTGAGCAGCACCCGGAGTATGTGGAGGACGATATTCTTACCCGTATGGTGGAGCCGGACCGGCTGATCACTTTTCGTGTGGCTTGGGTGGACGACGACGGCAAGACCCGTATCAACCGAGGCTACCGTGTGCAGTTCAATTCATCCATTGGCCCGTATAAGGGTGGCTTGCGGTTCCATCCCAGCGTGAACTCCAGTATTATGTATTTCCTTGGGTTTGAACAGACGTTCAAGAACAGCCTGACCGGCCTGCCGATGGGCGGCGCTAAGGGCGGCTCGGACTTTGACCCTCGGGGCAAGAGCAAGGGCGAGGTTATGCGCTTTTGCCAGGCGTTTATGACGGAGCTGTACCGGCATATCGGCCCCAATGTGGATGTGCCTGCCGGCGACATTGGCGTAGGCGCCCGGGAGATCGGCTTCCTGTTTGGTCAGTATAAGCGCATTTCTGATGCATTTGAGAACGGCGTGATCACCGGCAAGGGCCTGTCCTACGGCGGCTCCTTGATCCGCCCGGAGGCAACCGGCTACGGCGCGATTTACTATACCTGTGAGGTGTTTAAGCACCAGCACGATGATATCAAGGGCAAAACCTTTGTGGTCTCCGGCTTCGGTAATGTGGCCTGGGGCGCGATTAAGAAGATCACTGCGCTGGGTGGCAAGGCCTTGACCATCAGCGGTCCGGACGGCTATGTGTACGACCCGGACGGTATCGCCACGGAGGAGAAGGTCAATTATCTGCTGGAGATGCGAGCCTCCGGTCGCGACCGCGTGCAGGACTATGCAGACAAATTCGGCGCAGAGTTCCACCCGGGAGAGAAGCCCTGGGGCGTTAAGGGCGATGTGATCCTGCCTTGCGCTACCCAGAACGAGGTGACTTTGGAGGACGCCAAGAAGATCGTTGCCAACGGCGCGAAGTATTACATAGAGGTGTCCAATATGCCCACCACTGCGGACGCCCTCAATTACTTAATGGACCAAAAGAATCTGATCGTTGCACCTTCTAAGGCTGTTAATGCCGGTGGCGTGTGTGTGTCCGGTTTGGAAATGAGTCAAAACTCCCAGCGCCTGTCTTGGACGGCGGAGGAAGTGGACGCCAAACTGCATCAGGCGATGATCAATATTCATAAGCATTCCGTAGAAGCCGCGGAGCGCTACGGCCTGGGCTACAACCTGGTGGCCGGTGCCAATATCGCCGGTTTTGAAAAGGTTGCAGACGCTATGCTGGCGCAGGGCATTTATTAAAATTCAATTTTATCCCATAAATTTGTAACCCCCGGTACGCGTTGTACCGGGGGTATTTAATTGGCAATTATTGCTAAAATGTACCGCAAATGTTTATGTAAATTGTATAATGAATTTTTATTGTGAATGTGTTATTGTTTAGTTGAGAATAAAGAATGAAGAAATGATAAAGTTGGAGGTGATTTGCACATATTTTGTGTTGCTGTTTCATTAACTGACAAAAAGGAGAGAAAAACAAATGAAAAAGACATTATCTGTATTTTTAAGTTTTGTAATGCTGTTTACCTGTCTCTGCGTAGGCGTCATATCTGTGGGGGCGGCAGAGAAAAAGTCGAATATTCAGTATCTGTTTGACCGTGAGAACGAGACCTTGTATATCCGCGGCAAGGGCGCTGTGCCGGCATATTATTTAGGTTGGGATGAATGTAAAAATGATGACTACAACGATATGTTCTCAGAACGCGACGACGATAAAAACTATGGTTATATACAGTATAAACCGGATGGTGAAGCTTTAGGCTTCGTATCGTCTCCTGAAATGAACGATGAAATGCTCCTTCGCAGCATTTATCCTTCCTTCTACATCGACACGACACGGTATGTAAAGAAAATCGTTTTTGAGAAGGGGATCACCTCCATTGGTGACGGTGCATTTTCCTATGCGTTTCCGAAATTAGAGCAGGTGGTATTTTCTTCCACCATTACTTCCATTGGTAGTGGAGTATTCGCATGTAATGGGGAAAATTGTCCTCATAGTATTATCGTGCCTGCCACGGTTAAAAAAGTGGATAGATACGCATTTTGTGAAGTGATTCAAGGCAGTGTTGTTTTCTTAGGAAAGTCCACTAAGTTTGTCAATATTGGCCCTTATGATTCATTGATGTATTCTGCCGACCGTATCTATTGCTTACCCGGGTCTACCATTGAGAAGCAGTGCAAGCAGAACAACGCCAGTAAAGACCCGGATATTAAAAAGGTCGACTATAAAGTCATCAAAACCCCGGCGCAGGTGAGCGGGGTAAAAGCCGCCACTACCGGCAGCACGGTAAAACTCACATGGAAAAAGGCCAAGTACGCCAATCGGTACAAGGTGCAGCGGTATGTAGTCAGCCAAAAGAAGTGGAAGACTTATGCCACCGTTACCGGCACCAGCTATACTTTTAAGAACATGGCAGGCTCTACCAATTACCGCTTCCGTGTAATTGGCGTGAACCGCATTTGCGACGCAGACTTTTGCGGCAAAGCCAGTAAAGAGTGCAAGGCCAAGACCAAGTTCGGCAAGGTGCTGGGCGTGAAAGTCAGCGGCAAGAACGGCACGCTGAGCGCTAAGTGGAACGCCGTGCGGGAAGCGAAAAATTACCAGGTGTATTACGCCACCAAGAAAGACGGCAGTTACAAAAAACTGGGCACCGCCTCCGGAACTTCCTTTAAGAAAAAGGTCACCAAAGGCAAGACCTACTATGTAAAAGTCCGAGCAGTTAAAAAGAACAGCAAGGGCAAAACCGTCTACGGCGCGTACTCTGATGTAAAGTCCGTGAAAGTATAAAAATCGAATAAACAAAGAGAAGAGGAGCAAAAATGAATAAGTTTAAAAAGACGATTGCGACAGTTTTAGCCATGCTAATGACGATTTCCGTGTTGCCTATGCAGGCCGGTGCTGCCATTGCGGACGATGCTGCGGCAGAAGAGGATGTTGAGCCCATTATGGAGTACGCGCCGGATGGCGCAGATGTGGATGTTTCGTCCAATGGATCCGGCGTGGATACTTGCGAACCGATTATTGACCCGCAGTTTACCTATGCGGATGCCGATCAGTCGGCTACAGACGCGCTGCTTCATGAGAGCGAAATATCACCGCTGGATATTTGGGAAGACGATCATACAGATTTGACCTTAAAGCTGGGCGGTATTTCCGATGCAGCTGCCAAAGCGGAGGGGGATTCCGGTAATTTTAAGTGTTTGGTGCCGCGTAGTACGATTAAAGCTTATGCGGACAATGAGTTTGGAAGTCTCGCTAGGAAATATTGTAATCCGTATATGCAGGGTGGTTGCTCTGACGGCAAGTATATGTTTTACATGATTTTAGTCAACGATGGTGCGCTGGATCAAAAGAAAGAGTTGGGACGATTTATCCTTGCTTGCCATTTTGATGACAGTGGGAAGGTAGTTGTGGATAGCTACCGTTCGGATCGTGCCAACAGCAAGCTTGCTACTCTTGGCCACGCAAACTGTTTGACCTACAATAGTGTGACAGATGAAATTGTGGTGGCTTGCGGCGGTGGAGATAACCAAACGATTTGCAAAGTCAATGCGGACTATTTTCGGGGCAAAACCTCCACCTTAAAACTGTCTAAGCACTATATCAGTTGCAGATCCTCCAGTATTGCATTTAATCCATATTTGAACCGGTATGTTGTTTGTGTGGTTAGTTCGAATGATACAAAAAGTACGACATATAATTATTTTTGCATATTTGATCGCGACTTTAATCTAATTGCTAAGTGTAAAGATACCAATATGCGTACAGGCGGAAATCGCAGAGATCATCAAGGTATATATTGCGACAATAATTACATATACGCTTTGTATTATAAACCGTATAAGACGGATGATCAAAGCGCCGTTCAGAATCACATGGGTGTATATAATTGGAGCGGTCAGTTGGTGCGGGAAGTCAACTTTAAGTTTGATCGACGAAAGGTTGGTGCCTATGTTGACAGTATGGAGTTTGAGAGTATATTTATGGTTGGTAATAAGGTCTATGCTGGCATGAACTTCTTCTACGCCAAAGATACGCAATCAAATGCGCGCCACTTTTATCTGTATGACTTGTCTCCGTTCTTCTTCCATATTCAATATTGCCCGGACACGAATGTAAGCAAATATAAGGCCGGTAGCGGGGAGGTCACTTCTCACGTGCTTTATGGTGTATCAACGCCCATTCGTAAGAATACCTTTACAAAGAAGGGTTATAAATTTGCCGGTTGGTCGCTATATATTCCCGGTGAGGATATATGGAGTTATAAGAATGACGCCGGAGATATCAAGTGGTGTAAGGAAGGGCAACAGCCTGCCGGGTATAAGAAAAATATCTACAAGGATAAGCAGAATGTGAGCCAAACAGTCAAGTCCGGCAAGACGGTATTCTTCTGCGCCAACTGGACTGCAACAGACTATTTCTATGTATTCTTCAACCATAATACCGGCGGTAGCGGAACTATGGCTATGCAGCAGGTAAAGTATGGCACCGAGACCCAAATGCCTAAGAGTACCTTTACCAAGTCCGGCCGTACTTTCAAGGGGTGGCAGATTTATAATTCAGACACCGGTATGTGGCTATATAAGGTGCCGAACAGCACAGACACAGCCTGGTACAAGGAGGGCGAAGCACCTGCCGGTTATGTGAAGCGGGTGTATTCCAACGGCACGACCATTGCCCGTACCATTTATGCCGGACAGCATTTGGTATTTTTTGCCCAGTGGAATGAATTTATCATCTACTATGATGCCAACGGTGCCCATGTGTATCCGGGTTATGTTAAGACGCCCACATTTGCTGTGTATGGTAGTTCCAATACAGTGCAAAAATACAAAGCAAATGAAACACAGGAAAGGAGAACGCCTAAAGGTTATCGTCAGCACCGAATCGAATTGGACAAATGGCGTTATCAGAGCAAAACAGACACATCACAAACCGCCTGGTTTAAGAAAAGCGATGTAGACACCAGTAAGTATAAGCTGTATTTATTTAAAGGATCAACGGTAAAAGAGACTGTGCAAATCGGCGAACATGTGGTTTTCCAGGCACAGTGGTCATAACTTTTGGAGGGATCAGTATGAAGAAGACATTATCTGTATTTTTAAGTTTGGTAATGTTGCTTAGTTGCTTGTGCTTTGGCAGTATAACTGCCCAGGCGGCTAAGGTGAAAGCGGACAATTTAACATCACTTTATGACGCTGACACACAGACACTGTATATAAAAGGTAAAGGCAAAATACCGGCGTATTACATGGGCTTTAGCGGGAAAGAATACGATAGCTATGTAGCTGAAAAAGATTATATATCGGACGCCTCCATAACCATTCGTAATCCTAATGGCGATATTGCCGAAGTGATTACGGATCCAAATGATCCGCGTTTGCAGGAGCTTATTATACGCCGCACTTATCCCAGTTGGTATGTGGATATTACCCGTCATGTGAAGAAACTGGTGATCGGCGAGGGCATTACGGATATTGGACACAGCGCCTTTAGTTCTTCTTTTGACTCCTTAGAAAAGGTTGTGCTGCCCAGCACATTGAAGACGATAGGGGATTGTTCGCTGGTTAATGATAGCTTGAAAAGTATTGTAATACCTGCGTCTGTTGGATTTTTGCATAGTGAGTTCTTGGACAGTGACAGCTATGCCAAAGTCGTTATCAAGGGTAAAAATACTTATTTCCCTGAGGATGGAAATGGTTACATCAGTCGGTTGAACTATAAAATTTATTGTTTGCCCGGCTCAAGAATGGAAAAGCAGTGCAAGAAATATAATAAAGGCAAAAAAGCGCCGTACACGATCGACTATAAAGTCATCAAAACCCCGGCGCAGGTGAGCGGTGTAAAAGCCAGCACCACCGGCAGCACGGTAAAGCTTACCTGGAACAAGGCCAAGTACGCCAACCGGTACAAGGTGCAGCGGTATGTGGTCAGCCAAAAGAAGTGGAAGACGTATGCCACTGTCACCGGCACCAGCTATACTTTTAAGAACATGGCAGGCTCTACCAATTACCGCTTCCGTGTAATTGGCGTGAACCGCATTTGCGACGCAGACTTTTGCGGCAAAGCCAGTAAAGAGTGCAAGGCCAAGACCAAGTTCGGCAAGGTGCTGGGCGTGAAAGTCAGCGGCAAGAACGGCACGCTGAGCGCTAAGTGGAACGCCGTGCGGGAAGCGAAAAATTACCAGGTGTATTACGCCACCAAGAAAGACGGCAGTTACAAAAAACTGGGCACCGCCTCCGGAACTTCCTGTAAGAAAAAGGTGACCAAAGGCAAGACCTACTATGTAAAAGTCCGTGCAGTTAAAAAGAACAGCAAGGGCAAAACCGTCTATGGCGCGTACTCTGATGTGAAGTCTGTATATGTAGATTGGTAAAATCGTTGCGGCGGTCAGGCGTGTGCTTGACCGCCGCTGCTGCGTATGTTAAAATGAGAAAAATCCTTTTGGCGGTGATTTTATGGCCCATTATGAAGCCTATATTGCCCGGTACGGCGACCGGGATTTTAACGAAATGCCCTTTAATGAGGTGGACGGGCTGATTTTTTCTCAGCTGGCGTATGTGGACTATGCGGGGATCGTTGGGGGCGCTGACGCCCAGTTCCAGACCCTGCTGGACGACGCGGCGCGGCAGTATTTTGCTCTGCACCCGGCAGAGGAGATCGACAATGAGATCGGCATTGTGCAAAAGGCGATTTATCTTTTGCAGCTGTGTGCAGACACGCGCCGCTACGGCAACACCCGGCTGTCCGCTTATGTGAATAATGTAAACATCAAGATCGACAAGCAGTTTTCCGCCGTTGGCTTTCACCTGAACGACGGCAGCCTGTTGGTGGCGTTCCGAGGTACGGACACCAGCATTACCGGGGTGAAAGAATCGGCTATGCTCAGCTATATGTTCCCGGTGCCGGCCCAGATTGAGGCGCTGTACTATTTTCAGGAGACGGCGTCTCTGACCGAGGGCGATGTGCGGGTGTGCGGCCACTCCAAGGGCGGCAATTTGGCTGTTTTTGCCGCCGTGTCCTGCTCCAATTCACTGAAAAAGCGCATACGCGGCGTGTATGAATATGACGCGCCCGGGTTCCCGGAGCCCATGGTGCACCGCTATGACTATCTGGAAATGCGGGACCGTCTGTTCTCTTATGTGCCGGAGCGGTCGGTGATCGGCTGTCTGTTGGAGCACAATGCAGATACCAAGATTGTGCAAAGCGAGAACGAGGGCTTAAAGCAGCACCAGGCTGCCTCCTGGGTGGTGGAGGACGACCGTTTTTGCTATGTGCCCAGTCGGGACGAGGCGTCGCTGTTTATTGAAAAGTACATCAAGATGGTGATGGACGATGTGGGGCCGGAAAATATGGAGACGGTGTTTGAGACCCTGTTTACCTTTTTCGAAAGCGCCGGCATTACCGATTATGAGGCGCTGCGGAGCTTTGACGCCGGGGATATGCTGCGCACCCTGTACTCCGTGACCGACATTACCGAGGATCAGCGTCACCTGCTGGAGCATACATTGAAGTTGGCGGTGAGCGATTTGTCCCGCCTGCTCTATAAAGAGAAGATTGAGAGCTACATTAAGCGTCTGGACGCGGTGATTGCCCCGGAGGAGGCAAGCCGCACCAAATCCGGTCTGCGCCGCACCTCGCGAGAGAAGAAAGAACCGGCCGATAAAGTGAAAAAAGAAAAGGAAGAGAGAAAAGAGCCAAAACCGAAAGAAAAAGCGAAGAAAGAACCAAAGCAGAAGAAAGAAAAGCCGGAAAATAAATAAGCAAAAGCCGCTGACAAGTGTCGGCGGCTTTTGTATATTCTTAATTCGATTCGTCTTTGGGTTTCAGATACTGGTTATTATACTTTTCAAGAAATAGCAGCACACTTTGCTTGAGCACTTCTATCTGACTTTTCAGATAATACTCGTCCTCAAACATAGCATAGTGCACACAGGCGCGCACAAAAATAAAGATCAGCGGTGTGATGACCGTATAGGGAATGCCGATCTTCGGCTCCAGCTCTTTTGCGTACTGGGTGTAACGCTCGTTGACCCCCTGAAAGAACTTCTTGCCGTGTTCAATGTACTTGGGCAAGGTGTAAACCTGGTACATCAGGCGGTATTTTTTGCCATGTTTTTTGGCAGTCCAGTAGGGAACTTCTTCAAGAAACCGCATCACATCTTTTGGGTCTGTGGGCGCCATGGTCAAAAAGTCGTCCTCCACCTTGGACATACAGTAGGCGGTGGAGTCGATAATCAGCTCGTCCAAATTCTTAAAATAAACATACAGGTTGGCTTTGGTGCAGCCGCAGGCTTCTGCCAGCGCCTGGGTGCCGGTTCCGGTTAATCCGTTTTCCGCATAGCAGGCAAAGCATTTTTCCATCATTTCCTGCCGTTTCATATCATGCTGTTGAGGAATTCGCTTCATTGCTTGTTGCTCCTATGAGATAAATCCATTCGATTACTTAGGATAGCATATCTTGTCAAAAGAAGCAAGTCACTTTCTGTGAAAAAAGGGACGGTACACAAACCACCCCTTTTTTATAGAAGATTTATAGGCTCAAACGCGAGTCACCCGAAAGCCGGTGCAGGCATAGGCGGTGTCCGTAACCGGGTACTGCTTAAAGAACTGATATTGGGAGTACGAACTGGAAAGAATTTCTCTGCCGTCCTCCTCAATGAATTCCACAATGTGGGTCACAAAACGCAGCGATTCAATATCCTCCGGGGTACAGCCCTCGTGGTACTCGGTCATTAACGCTGTGAACTCCTCCTTGGTAAACGCCTTTGAGACGATACGCTTCGGGTCAATGTGCGCAAATAGGGGAGAAATGATAAAGCGAGTCTTGCCCACTTTTAATGTGACGCAGTCGGTGAGCACCAGTACATCTTTTCCGCTTGCCTCCAAGGTTCCCAAAAAATCGCTCTTTAAGGTCTTGTAGTCACCGGGCAGGGTCAGGTAAGTTTTGCGGTCTATCATCGTGGGTCCTCCTTAATTGCTATGACGGGTTGTGTAATGGGCAAATCATTGGAAATTGTAAAATAATTTTGTTCTATTTTACTATATTCTCTTCACAATTTCAATAGAATGTGGTAAAATAAGCCAAAGAATAGGGCAACTCTATTCTGTTTTAGGGGGAATGACTATGAAAGCAAAGAATCCGGGCGCTTTGTCAGGGCGCACCTGGACCTCCATTCTGCTGTTTGGCCTGATCGGCCAAATTGCCTGGGTGGTAGAGAATATGTATTTCAGCCGTTTTATGCAAAATGAGATCACCCGCGCGCCTTATGCCACTACTCTGATGGTGGCGTTTTCCGCACTGTTTGCTACGCTGTCTACGCTGCTGGGCGGCGCCATCTGCGACCGTACCGGCAAGCGCAAGGTGTTTATCACCTGGGGGTATGTGATCTGGGGCTTTACCATTATGGCCTTTGCCCTGATCCCTATGCAGCCGGCGCCGGATAAAGTCAAGGCCATGGTGATTTTGGTGGTTGTCATGGACTGCGTGATGTCTGTGATCGGTTCCATCAGTAACGATGCGTCCTTTAACACCTGGATCACAGATATGACGAATACCGCCAACCGCAGCAAGGTAGATACCATTTTGGCAGTGCTGCCGCTGCTGGCCATTGCCGTTGTGTTTGTAGGCTTTGACGGGCTGACCAATGCCGCTGCCACTACCGACGACTGGAAAAAGTTCTTTATGCTCCTGGGTATCATTCCCACTGTCGGCGGCCTGATCGGCGTATTCTTGATGAAAGACAAGCCGGGTCTGCAAAAAAAGACGGACGGTAATTTTCTGGCTGACTTTGTGTATAGCTTAAACCCGAAAGTCATCAAAGAAAACAAGTTGCTGTATGTTTGTCTGTCCGGCAATATGGTGGCGGCTATTGCATACCAGATCTATGTGAACTATTTGTTCAATATTATTGAGGGCACGCTGCAAATCAAGAACTATATTGTCCCGGTGGCCATTATTGGCCTGGCGGCGGCCGTGGGTTCCGTTTTGGTGAGTACCGCTATGGATAAAGTGGGCAAAAAGCACTTTTTCTATCCCACCATTATTGCCGGGATCATCGGCTGCGTAGTTATTTGGAGCGCTAAGTTTTTCGTAGGCAAAAACCTAAAGGCGGAACTGGCGATTTTAATTGTCGGCGGCATTTTGGTGATTGGTGTAACCCTGGTGATGGCGGGGTTGTTTACCGCTTCCTATCGGGACTGCATTCCAAAGGGCCGGGAGGGTCTGTTCCAGGGCTGTCGTATGGTGCTGTATGTGTTGGTGCCCATGATTATCGGACCGCTGATTGCCCAGTTTATCATCAATCAGTATAATAAAGGCGTTACAGACAGCGCGGATATTGTGTATCCCATGGAGCTGTTCTTGGGTGCTGCCGCGGTTATGGTGTTCTGCTTTATTCCTGCCTCTGTTGTGCGCAAAAAGCAGGACGCGGTGCATGAAAAATTGCTGGAAGAAATGAAAGAGGAACAGGCGCAATCGTCTGCAAAATAAATGCCAATAAGCCCTCTCCCCGGAGGGGGCTCGCGCATTGCTTTTGCGGTGGCAGAATTCACCGTTTTGTAATCAAATTATGTCTTGACTTTAGGTCTTGTGTCCAGTATAATATCTGTTTAGAACGAACAGCAATTTTGATGGAGAGTACAAAATATGACATTGCTTATTCAGAACGCGCGCTGCTGGAACGGCGGCGGGTTTCATACGGCAGATGTCCTCTTACAGGGAGGCAAAATAAAGTCCCTCGGCACCTCCATTTCCTCTGATGGGGTCAATGCCCTTTTTGACGCAAGGGGTCAGTATTTCCTTATACCGGGTTTCGTTGATGTGCATGTGCATCTCCGTGAGCCCGGTTTTTCTTATAAGGAGACCATTGCCACCGGGTCCGGGGCGGCAGCTGCGGCGGGCTATACGACCGTTTGCGCCATGCCCAATCTGACCCCGGCGCCGGACACCCCGGCTCATTTGGCAGAGGAACAGGCGATCATTGACCGGGATGCCAAAATCCAGGTTTTGCCCTTTGCCTCTATTACCAAGGGGCGTAAAGGTAGTGGCGAATTGGTGGATTTTGAAGCGCTGTCACCAAAGGTGGTAGGCTTTTCCGACGATGGTTGCGGTGTGCAGGACGAGGGCTTAATGCGAGAAGCGATGGCGCGATGCAAGGCGCTGAACAAGGTGATCTCCGCCCACTGCGAGGTCAACGATCTGCTGAATGGCGGCTACATTCACGACGGCGCTTACTGCAAGGCGCACGGTCACCGGGGCATTTCTTCCGCCTCTGAGTGGAAGATGATCGAGCGGGACTGCCGTCTGGCGTCGGATACCGGTTGTCGTTACCATGTGTGCCACATTTCCACCAAGGAGAGCGTGGAAGTGATTCGAGAAGCGAAAAAAAGCGGCGTGCCCGTCACCTGCGAGACCGGCCCCCACTACCTTGTTCTGTGTGATGAGGATTTACAGGAGGACGGTCGGTTTAAGATGAACCCGCCCTTGCGCAGCCGCAGCGATAGGGAAGCCCTGTTAGAGGGCGTAGCAGACGGCACGGTGGATGTGATCGCCACCGACCATGCGCCCCATAGTGCTGCGGAAAAAGAGAAGGGCCTGTCCGGTTCCGCCATGGGTATTGTGGGTCTGGAAACGGCATTCCCGGTGCTGTACACCAAGCTGGTGCGCACCGGCGTGATGACCTTTGAAAAGCTGATTCAAATGATGGCCGTGCGGCCAAGAGAAATATTTGACCTGCCGGTTGGCGAGATTGTTCCCGGCGCACCGGCGGATCTGTGCCTGCTGGACACGGACTGCAGCTGGACGGTAGACCCGGACAAGTTTGTGACCATGGGTAGGGCAACGCCTTTTGCCGGTTGGCAGGTGCAGGGCAAAAACAGATTGACGGTATGGAGAGGAGAAGTAGTATATGAAGCCTTACGATAAGCAGTTGGTGCTGGAGAACGGCAAGCAGTTCTTCGGCTACGGCTTTGGCGCAGATAAGAGTGCCATTAACGAGATCGTGTTTAACACCTCTATGGTGGGGTATCAGGAGATCGTTTCCGACCCCAGCTATACAGATCAAATGGTCGTGATGACTTACCCGCTCATCGGCAACTACGGTATGACCGATGAGGATTATGAGACCAAGATTCCCACCATGGGCGGCCTGATCGTGCGGGAATACAACGATCAGCCCTCCAATTTCCGGTATACCAAGACCCTGTCTGAGGTGCTGGAGGAATATGGAATTCCCGGTATCAGTGGGATTGATACCCGCATGCTCACCCGCATCATTCGAGACGAAGGCAGCCAAAAAGTGGGCATCTTCCCGGCGGATATGCCCTATGACAGTGCCTTGTGGCAGGTGAAGAATTACACCATTCCCACAGATATGGTGTCTCGGGTCAGCTGCAAAAAGCGCTGGTATTCCCGCACCCCTAACCATAAGTACGATGTGGTAGCCATCGACTGCGGGGTCAAGCTGAATATTATCCGCAAGCTGAACGAAAAAGGCTGCAATGTGACAGTAGTGCCTTACGATACCACCGCGGAGGAGATTCTGCGTATGCATCCGGACGGACTGTTCCTATCTAACGGTCCCGGTAACCCGGAGGATGTGACCCCGGTGATCGAAGTGGTGCAGCAGCTTAAGGGCAAGCTGCCTATCTTCGGCATTTGCCTTGGGCACCAGATGATCAGCCTGGCGCTGGGAGCTAAGACCTTTAAGATGAAGTTTGGCCACCGGGGCGGTAACCACCCGGTGAAGCATTTGGAGAACGGCAAGATCGAGATCACCTCGCAGAACCATTCTTATGCGGTGGATGTGGCCTCCCTGGCCGGCACGGAGCTGGAGCTGACCCACGTGAACCTGCTGGATCGCACTGCTGAAGGTGTGGCCTCCCCGGAGAACCGGCTGTTCTCCGTGCAGTACCACCCGGAGAGCGCACCCGGTCCTCAGGACAGTGCCTATTTGTTTGACCGGTTTATTGATTTGATGGAGGAGGCGCAGAACCATGCCTAAGCGTACAGATATTCATAAAGTATTGGTGATCGGCTCCGGCCCCATCGTCATTGGCCAGGCGGCGGAGTTTGACTATGCCGGCACCCAGGCCTGCCTTGCCCTGCGTGAGGAGGGCTATGAAGTCGTGCTCATCAACTCCAATCCGGCTACCATTATGACCGATACGGATATTGCCGATAAAGTCTATATGGAGCCGCTGAATTTGGAATATGTGGCGCGTATTATTCGTCATGAGCGCCCGGACGCTATCTTGCCTTCCCTGGGCGGCCAAACCGGTCTGAACTTGGCGGTACAGCTGGCGAAAAAAGGCGTGCTGCAAGAGTGCGATGTAGAAATTCTCGGCACCAGCTTTGAGTCCATTGAGCGGGCTGAGGACCGAGAGCTGTTTAAGGAACTTTGCCAGGGACTGGGGGAGCCAGTGCTGCCCTCAGAGATCGCAGAGACCTTGGAGGACGGTCTGCGTGCTGCTGCAGAGATCGGTTATCCCGTTGTGCTGCGCCCGGCCTTTACCCTTGGCGGCACCGGCGGCGGCTTTGCAGATGATGAAGAAGAGTGCCGTGTGATGCTGAAAAATGCCTTGGCTCTGTCACCGGTGCACCAGGTGCTGGTGGAAAAGAGCATTAAGGGCTATAAAGAAGTAGAATATGAGGTGATGCGGGACGCCAACGATACCGCCATTACCATTTGTAATATGGAGAATATTGACCCGGTGGGTATCCATACCGGCGACTCTGTGGTGGTGGCACCCTCTCAGACCCTCACCAACAAAGAGTACCAGATGCTCCGTGACTCAGCTTTGAAGATCATTCGGGAGTTGAAAATCGAGGGCGGGTGCAATGTGCAGTTCGCGCTGGACCCTCATTCATTCCAGTATTATCTCATTGAGGTGAACCCCCGCGTCAGCCGTTCCTCTGCCTTGGCTTCCAAGGCCAGCGGCTATCCCATTGCCCGGGTCAGCGCCAAGATTGCCGTGGGTATGCATCTGGACGAAATTCCTATTGCCAACACCCCCGCTTCCTTTGAGCCTACCCTGGACTATGTGGTCACCAAGATCGCCCGGTTCCCCTTTGACAAATTCGCCGACGCCAACAATACGCTGAACACCCAGATGAAGGCCACCGGCGAGGTGATGAGCGTAGGTCGCACCATGGAGGAGAGCCTGCTTAAGGCGGTGCGCTCCCTGGAGATTGGCGTTTGCCATCTGTATATGAAGAAGTTTGACACGTACAGTCAAGAGGAACTGCTGGACTATATCCACACCGGCACCGATGATCGGCTGTACGCCATTGCCCAGTTGATCCGGCTGCGCTGCGATTTGAACCGCATTTATAATGCCACAAAGATTGATATGTGGTTTTTGGAAAAGTTCAAGAACATTGTGGACTTTGAGGCGGTATTGCGAGCCAATCCCCGGGATGAACAGACTTTACGGGACGCCAAAAAAATGGGCGTGTCCGACAAATATATCGGCCAGCTGTGGGGTATGACGGAGGCGGAAGTCTTTAACCTGCGCAAGTCGATCAAGCTGTTCCCGGTGTATAAGATGATCGACACCTGTGCCTCTGAGTTTGACTCCTATGTGCCGTACTTCTACTCCACCTATGAGGAGGAGAATGAGTCCGTTGTATCAGATAAAAAGAAGATCGTAGTGCTTGGCTCCGGCCCCATTCGCATCGGTCAAGGCGTGGAATTTGACTACTCCACTGTGCACGCTATTTGGTCCATTCGGGATGCCGGGTATGAGGCGATTATCATTAATAACAACCCGGAGACCGTGTCTACCGACTACACCACCTCGGACAAGCTGTATTTTGAGCCGCTGACGGTGGAAGATGTGATGAATGTGATCGAGCTGGAGCAGCCCATGGGCATTGTGGTGTCCCTTGGCGGTCAGACCGCCATTAACTTGGCGCCTCCGCTGGACGCGCTGGGTGTGCCCATCATCGGCACCGATGTGGCTGCCATTGACCGGGCAGAGAACCGGGACAGCTTTGAAAAGGTAATGGAAAAGCAGGGCATTCCCCAGCCTAAGGGCCTGGCGGTTACGGATATTGAAGAGGGTGTGCGCGTTGCCGCCTCCATCGGTTATCCTGTGCTGGTGCGCCCCTCCTTTGTATTGGGTGGTCGTGCCATGCAGATTGTTGCCAATGAGGAGAGCCTGCGCCACTACCTGCAAACGGCTGTGGAGATCAACACTGACCAGCCGGTGCTGGTGGATAAATACATTATGGGTAAAGAGCTGGAGGTGGACGCCATCTGTGACGGCACAGATGTGTTCATTCCCGGTATTATGGAGCATGTGGAGCGCACCGGCGTACATTCCGGCGACTCTATCAGCATCTACCCCACCTTCTCCGTCAGCCAGGCGGTCAAGGACAAGATTATTGATTATACCGTTAAACTAGGTACGGCCATCGGCATTGTGGGCCTTTACAATATCCAGTTTATTGCAGACAGCAACGACGATGTGTATGTGATCGAGGTGAATCCCCGTTCTTCCCGCACGGTGCCGTTCCTGTCCAAGGCCACTTCCGTGCCTATGGCGCACATTGCCACCCAGGTGATCCTGGGCCACAGCTTAAAAGAGCAGGGCATTACGGAGGTGTATCCCACGGAGAAAAAGCGCTGGTATGTGAAGGCGCCTGCATTCTCCTTTAGCAAGCTGAAAGGGATGGACACTTATCTGTCCCCGGAGATGAAGTCCACCGGTGAGGCCATCGGCTACGACAAGAGCCTGACCCGCGCTCTGTATAAGGCGTTACAATCCAGCGGGCTGCATGTGTCCAACTACGGCACGGTGCTGGTGACCATTGCGGACCAGGACAAGCCTACTGCGCTGCCGTTGATTCGTCGGTTCTACGACCTGGGCTTTAATATCGAAGCCACCGAGGGCACCGCCAAGTACCTGAAAGACCACGGCATTCGCACCCGGGTGCGGCAAAAGCTCACTGAGGATGACAGTGACGAAATCTTGATGGCACTGCGCCAGGGGCACATTGCCTATGTGATTAACACCATTGATATTAACCACGGCGACAGTCACTCGGACGGCTCGGAAATTCGCCGGGCTGCGGTGGAAAACAATGTGACCATGTTCACCTCGCTGGACACGGTAAAGGTGCTGCTGGATGTGCTGGAGGAGATCACCTTGGGTGTGTCCACCATTGACGCGGAGTAAGCGTATGTATAAACAAGGTATTTTTACAATAGAAGAAAATCGACCTCTGACCGCCAGCGTGTACCGTATGGTGCTGGCAGGGGACACCCGGTACATTACAGCGCCGGGCCAGTTTGTGAACATTGCCATGGAGGGCAAGTTCCTGCGCCGCCCCATCTCCGTCTGCGACTATGACAGTCAGACGGTGACCATCATCTATAAAGTTGTGGGGCAGGGGACCGCCCAAATGGCAAAGATGCAGCCGGGGGAGACGCTGGATGTGCTCACCGGCCTGGGCAACGGCTACACGATGGAGCCTGTGCACCACGCGCTGCTTATCGGCGGTGGTGTAGGTGTGCCGCCCCTTTACAATCTGTGCAAGTGCTTGCGGGCTGCCGGGCAGCAGGTGACGGTGATACTGGGCTTTAATACGGCGGACGAAGTGTTCTACGCCGAGAAATTCGCCGCACTGGGTGCGGAAGTGCGGATCACCACCGTGGACGGCAGTGTAGGCACCAAGGGGTTCGTGACGGATGCCTTTCCGGCGGAGTACGACTACTTTTATACCTGCGGTCCGCTGCCAATGCTGCGGGCGGTATATGACCGCTCTGCCACCTCCGGCCAGTTCTCCTTTGAGGAGCGCATGGGCTGCGGCTTTGGCGCTTGTATGGGCTGTTCCTGCAAGACCAAGTACGGCAACAAGCGCATTTGCAAGGACGGACCGGTGCTGGTAAAGGAGGAGATCATATGGTAGACCTGCGTGTGAATTTGTGCGGGCTGGAGTTAGACAATCCGGTGGTTCCTGCCTCCGGCACCTTCGGCTTCGGCAAGGAATTCAGTGAATTTTATGATATTAACATGTTAGGCTCTTTCTCCTTTAAGGGCACCACAAGGGATGCTCGTTTTGGCAATCCCACCCCCCGCATTGCAGAATGCACCGCCGGCATGATCAATGCCGTTGGTCTGCAAAATCCCGGGGTGCACCATTTGATCCAGCATGAGCTGCCGGAGCTGAAAAAAATCTTTCACAAGCCGGTGATCGCCAACGTGAGCGGATTCTCCGTGGAGGACTATGCCTATACCTGCCAGCTGCTGGACAAAGAGGAGCAGGTGGGAATTTTGGAAGTGAATGTATCTTGCCCCAATGTGCACGGCGGCGGTATGAGCTTTGGCACGGATCCGGCCTGTGCCGCAGAAGTGACTCGGGCGGTAAAGGCAGTGACCACCAAGCCGGTGTTCATTAAGCTGTCGCCTAATGTAACGGATATTGTAGCCATTGCCAAAGCTTGCGAAGAGGCCGGTGCGGATGGTATTTGTCTGATCAACACCCTGCTGGGTATGCGCATTGATCTTAACCGGCGTCGACCGGTGATTGCCAACACCATGGGCGGTTTTAGCGGCCCGGCGGTGTTTCCGGTGGCGGTGCGTATGGTGTACCAGGTGGCCAGTGCCAGCAACATTCCCGTGATGGGCTGCGGCGGCGTTACCAGTGCCCGGGATGTGGTGGAGATGATGATGGCCGGTGCCACGGCTGTACAGGTAGGCGCTGCCAATTTGGTAGACCCCTACGCTTGCAAAAAAATCATTGAGGATCTGCCGACTGTGTGCGCAGACCTGGGGATTGATAAATTAAGTGATGTGATAGGAGTGGTAAAAAATGGGTAAAGATGTGATCGTGGCTTGCGATTTTGCAAGCGCAGAGGCAACCTTTGCGTTCCTGGACAAATTCACGGAGGAAAAGCCCTTTGTGAAGATCGGTATGGAGCTGTATTACGCAGAGGGTCCGTCCATTGTGCGGGAGCTGAAAAAGCGTGGACACAAGATCTTTTTGGATCTAAAGTTGCACGATATTCCCAATACGGTAAAGAAGTCCATGGCGGTGCTGAGCCGACTGGATGTGGATATGACCAATGTGCACGCTGCCGGTACGGTAGAGATGATGGAGGCTGCGCTGGAGGGCCTGACCCGGCCGGATGGCACGCGTCCGCTGCTGATCGCCGTGACCCAGCTGACCTCCACCAGTGAGGAGCGCATGCAAAAAGAACTGCTCATCAACGCGAATATCAACGACACCATTGTGCAGTACGCCAAGAACGCCAAGACTGCCGGTTTGGACGGCGTGGTGTGTTCACCGCTGGAGGCGGGCATGGTGAAGGACGCCTGCGGCAAGGCCTTTATGACCGTGACCCCCGGCGTGCGCTTTGCGGACGGCGACCTGGGCGACCAGGTGCGAGTGACCACCCCTGCCAAAGCAAAGGAGATTGGTTCCGACTACATTGTGGTGGGCCGCCCCATTACCGCTGCCGATGACCCGGTGGCTGCGTACAGACGCTGCTGCCGTGAATTTATAGATTAAGGAGTGTTATTATGACCATTACTAAGGAACAGATTGCAAAAGATTTGCTGTCCATTCGTGCTGTGTTCTTAAAGCCGGACGATCCCTTTACCTGGGCTTCCGGAATCCATAGCCCCATTTACTGCGACAACCGGCTGACTCTGTCCGCTCCTGCGGTACGGAAAGATGTGGAGGCCGGACTGGCTGAGATTGTAAAAGAGAAGTTCCCGGAAGCGGAGATGCTGATGGGCACCTCTACGGCGGGTATTGCCCACGCAGCCATTACCGCTACCATTTTGGACCTGCCCATGGGTTATGTGCGCTCCGGTCATAAGGACCACGGCCGCCAAAACCAAATTGAGGGCAAAATGGAGCCGGGCACGAAGGTCGTGGTGATTGAGGATCTGATCTCCACCGGCGGCTCTGTGCTGGAAGTGGTAGATGTGCTGCGCCAGGCCGGTGCTCAGGTGCTGGGTATTGCCTCCATCTTCACCTACGGTCTGCAAAAGGGCGTGGAGCGCCTGGCTGCTGCCGATGTGGTGAACTACAGCTTGTCTGACTTTGACACCCTGTCCAAGGTGGCTGCCGCCGAGGGTTATATCGCAGACAAGGATATTGCCAAGCTGACCGCGTTCCAAAAGAACCCCCAGGATCCGGCTTGGATGGAACTGTAAGCAGAAGGAGTGGTCTTAATGCGCCATTGTTTAGATACAACGGACTTTACGGTAGAAGAGATTGACGATTTGATCCACTTGGCTACGGACATTATCGCCAACCCTAAGAAATACGCCCATGTGTGCGACGGCAAAAAATTGGCAACCCTGTTTTTTGAGCCGTCGACCCGCACCCGCCTGTCTTTTGAAGCGGCGATGATGGAACTGGGCGGCAATGTGCTGGGCTTTGCAGAGGCCAATTCTTCCTCTGCCTCCAAGGGCGAGACGGTAGGGGACACGGTGAAGATCGTGTCCTGCTATGCGGATATTATCGCTATGCGTCACCCGCTGGAGGGTGCGCCCCGGGTTGCCAGCTTTAAGAGCGATGTGCCCATCATCAACGCCGGTGACGGTGGCCACAGCCACCCCACGCAGACCTTAACGGACCTGCTCACCATTTATCGGGAAAAGGGTCGTTTGAACCACCTGACCATCGGCCTTTGCGGGGATTTAAAATTTGGCCGCACAGTGCATTCCCTCATTAAGGCTATGTGCCGCTATACGGATGTGGAGTTTGTGCTGATTTCCCCCAAGGAGTTGGCAGTGCCGGATTATATCAAAACGGATGTGCTGGACGCCTCCGGTATGAAGTACACAGAGGTGGAGCACATGGAAGATGTGATGCCCCGGCTGGATGTGCTTTATATGACCCGTATTCAGAGAGAGCGCTTCTTTTCGGAAGACGAGTACCTGCGTCATAAGGACGCCTTTGTACTGGACCCGGAGAAGCTGGAAAGTGCCAAAAGCGATCTGACCATTATGCATCCGCTGCCTCGGGTTCATGAGATCACCGTGGATGTGGACGACGATCCGCGAGCCAAGTATTTTGAACAGGCCAAGAACGGCAAATACATGCGTATGGCGCTGATTATGACGCTGCTGAAGTGGGGAGGTGCACTGGAATGACCATTGATTCGATCCAAAACGGCTATGTACTGGACCATATCCCCGCGGGTATGGGTATGCGTATTTATAAGCTGTTGGGGCTGGACAAGACCGACGCCCAGGTGGCGCTGATCCAAAACGCCAAGTCCTCTAAAATGGGCAAAAAAGATGTGCTTAAGATCGCTACGGACAAGTTTGACTTGAACTTAGACGCGGTGGCGTACCTGGCCCCCCATACCACCGTGAATGTGATCTGCGGAGGAAAAGCGGCGGAAAAGCAGGCGCTGCGTTTGCCGGAAAAGCTGGTGAATATGGTGCATTGCCCCAATCCGGCGTGTATCAGCAACCACGAGCAGGTGGATGATGTGTTCACCCTGGTTGACCCGGACAAGGGCACCTACCGCTGCCTGTACTGCGAGACTGCAGCAAAATAAGAATAGACGATATAAAGAGAGCCACCGGCATTGCCGATGGCTCTTTTTTTGTTCTTATAAATCAGTCAATAAAGTTGGTGAGAATGGCTCGCTCCGTTTTGGGTGGCTCCACGCCGGCGGCGGCACCGGCGGCTTTGCACTTTAAGAAGTAGGCCATATTCCGCGCCAGTACCCGCATCACTTGCAGACCCTCCAGGTCTTTCATCACATCCTCCGGGGTAAAGCCGTGAACCATATTCCAGTACCGGGAGGAGATCACCGGCATTTGGGCAATGGTAAAGTACTTGTTCAGTTGGTCCAGGGTGGCGGTGGTGCCTGCCCGGCGGGCGCTGGCTACTGCTGCTGCGGGTTTTAAGTAAAAGGCTCTGCCTTTGCCGCAACCGTCGGAATAGAACACCCGGTCCATAAAGGCGGTCATATTGCCGGTGGCCGCTGCGTAGTGTACCGGCGAGCCAAAGATGAACCCGTCCGCTGCCTTTGCCTTGGCTGTAAAGGCGTTCACCGGGTCGTCGTCAAAGGCACATTTGCCCAGCTTTACACAGCCGTGGCAGTCGATGCAACCGCCGATGGGCTTGTTTCCGATCCAAAAGATCTCGCTGTCAATGCCTTCTTCTTGCAGTGTATGGGCGATCTCCGCCAGGGCTGTGTAGGTGCAGCCGTGCTGGTGGGGAGATCCGTTGACCAATATGACTTTCATCGCTGAGTCTCCTTATCGAATTCGGTCAATGACCGTTTGTGCGTTCTTGTAAATTTCATCTGTATCTGTGTTTAAGAACCGGCCGTTTTCGTAGAGAATTCGTCCGTCTACCATAGTTAGGCGCACATTGGTTTTGGCACCGCTGTACACCAGGTTTTTGGTGATGTTGTTGATGGGCTGCATATTGGGCCGATGCAGGTCGATCACTGTTAGGTCCGCCAGTTTACCGGGGGCGATGCAGTCCGCCTCCGGCAGTCCCATACACCGGGCGGAGCCTGCGGTGGCTGCTTTTAATATGGCGTTGGCGTCTGCCGCTGCAGCGTTCTTCTCCCGCAGCTTTTGCAGTACGCAGATCAGGTACATTTCCCGGAACATATCCAGCGCGTTGTTGCTGGAGGGACCGTCTGTGCCCACCGCCAGGGGAATGCCCATTTGCAACATTTTTTCCACCGGAGCAATGCCACTGGCCAGCTTGGCGTTGGAGCCGGCATTCAGCACTGCGTAAACGCCGTGTTTTTTGTAAATGTTCAGGTCCTCATTGCTGACCCACACACTGTGAAACGCACCGCCCCCGTAGTTCCACAGCCCCAGCTGCTCAAACAGCGCCGTAGGGGTCATGCCGTAGCGGCCGATGCAGTCCTGCACCTCGCTCTCCGTCTCACTGGCGTGCATATACACCGGCGCCTTGTACTTCTCTGCCAGCGCCGCAATGGCCTCCATAATGGAGCGGTTGGTTGTGTACTCTGCGTGGAACCCCAGTTGGTAGGACACCAGCGGGTGACCGTTGTTGTAGGTGTTGTAGTATTCTTCCAGAAGTGCCGGGCTTTCCTTAAAATTATTGACCGCACCGCACATTACCGTGCGGAACCCGGCGTCTACCGCCGCCTTTGCCATGGCTTCCGGAAAGTAGTACATATCAAAGCAGGCGGAAATGCCGCTCTCCAAATACTCCAGGAATGCCAGTCTGGACAGATGATAAATATCCTCTGCGGTTAGCTTGGCTTCCAGGGGAAAGATTTTGTCATACAGCCAGCTTTGTAGGGGCAGATCGTCGCTAAAGGAGCGGCCAAATGTCATGGCCGAGTGGGTGTGGGCATTCTTAAAGGCCGGCATCAGCAGATCGCCGTTCAGGTCAATCTCCCGGTCCGCTTTTGCCCCCGGGTTCGCCCCCAGGCACACAATACGGTTGCCGTCTACCCATACCTCTTGGTGCGTAATATTCATTTGGTCCTGTTGCAGTGTCAGTACAGGGCCGTTATAGAATCGTATCATACTTCCTCCTGAAACAGGGCGCGCAGGCTCTCGGTGTACGGCGGGCGCAAAATGCCTTTGTCCGTAATAATGGCGGTGATCAGGTTGTGGTCCGTAACATCGAAGGCCGGATTGTAGCACTTGGTTTGAGGCAGCGCTGTGGGGTGATCAAAGTACAGCTCCTTGATCTCGTCCCCGGGGCGCTCCTCAATCTGAATATCTGCGCCGTTGGCACAGTGAGGATCCACCGTGGAGGTAGGGCCAAGCACATAAAAGGGAATACCGTAGTGCTTTGCCAGAATTGCCACCCCGGAAGTGCCGATCTTGTTGGCGGCGTCACCGTTCATAGCCACCCGGTCGCAGCCTACCAGCACCGCCTGAATCCAGCCGTTTTTCATCACCTGGCTGGCCATGTTGTCACAAATCAGGGTCACATCCACGCCGGCCTTTTCTAATTCATAGCTGGTGAGCCGCGCCCCTTGCAGCAGGGGACGGGTTTCATCGGAGAACACCTTGAAGTTGTAGCCCTTTTCCTTGCCCAGCAGGATCGGCCCCAGTCCGGTGCCGTAGCGGCTTGTGGCCAGCTCGCCGGCGTTGCAGTGGGTCAGCAGACCATCGCCATCCCGGAGCAGGGACAAGCCGTAAGTGCTGATTTTGCGGCACATTTCTATGTCCTCAGCCTGCACCGCCAAGGCTTCTGCCACCGGGTCGCCGCCATTTTCCATCACTTTTGCCAGCCGTGCAGTGGCCCAGCTCAGGTTCACAGCCGTGGGGCGGGCGCTGTCTAAGTAGGCTTTGCACGCCGCCGGGTCGTCCTTGCCAAACAACGCCATAGAGAATGCGGCGAAGATACCGATGGCCGGTGCGCCCCGTACTGCCAGCGTTTGTATGGCTTCAAAGGCCGCTTCCTTGCTGCCAATGGGCAGCCACTTTGCTTCATTGGGCAGCAGTCGCTGGTCGAGAATCTCCAGCTTTCCGTCTTGGTATTTCAAGTTTTCCATATTGTCACATCCGTTTCACAGTTTCAAGGATCAGGGATTGGAAATTCTCAGCCACCTTAGCAGCGGTTTCGCCCACCTCCTCGGAGGTCAGGGGACAGTCCAGCAGACCGCTGGCCAGGTTTGTAATGCAGCTGATGCCGGCCACGCGCAATCCGCAGTGCCGGGCGGCCTGCGCCTCAATGGCGGTACTCATACCCACGGCGTCCGCACCCAGAGCGGCGCACATTTTGATCTCCGCCGGGGTTTCAAATGCCGGGCCTTGCAGTTGAATATAGACGCCGCTTTTCAGCGGAATATCCAGTGCCTTTGCCGTTTGGCGAAACAGGCGCTGCAAATCCTCGTCATACACATGGCGCATATCCGGAAAGCGTACACCCAGCGCAGGGTCGTTCTCACCCCGCAGGGGAGAGGGCACCAAACTGGAAATGTGGTCCGTCAGCAGCATCAGGTCCCCGGCATGCAGATCACGGCGAATACCGCCGCTGGCGTTGGTCAATAGGACGGTGTGAATGCCCATTTGGCGCATCAGGCGAATGGGCATCACCACCTGCTGGGGCGTATAGCCCTCATACAGGTGCACCCGGCCGTCCATGAGCACCACTTCTTTGCCGCCAATGGTGCCAAAGACAAATCGTCCTTTGTGTCCCGGCGCCGTAGAGACCGGAAAACCGGGTATATCGCTGTAAGACAGAGCCTCTGCCCCTTCTATTTTGTCTGCAAGGGCACCCAGGCCGCTGCCCAGCACAATACCGATTTGCGGCTTTCTGTCTCTTAGTACGCTTGCACGCAATGTGTCCATTATTTTCACCTCTCGGAATTTTTATGATTTCATTATAGTGTTTTTTCATCGCCAAATCAACAAAATCTATTGCATTGGCAGAAAGTTTTTGGTATCATTGAAGGGTAGTATTTTATTGTTGGAGGGACAATAGAGCGATGAAGAAGATCCTTTCCGTTTTGTTGTGTGTGACTCTGGTGGCAGTGGGCGTTTTTGCTTTTGCAGGGTGCACAAAAACATCAGATCTAAAGTATGATGTGGCGCTGATCACCGATGGTGGCAGTATCCACGATAAGGCCTATAACCAGTCCGCCTGGGACGGGGTGCAGACCTATGCCAATGAGAATTCCGCCAAGGCCGTCTATTACCAGCCGGCATTAGAGGAGAACCAAGAGCTGACCACCGATGTGGTGGAGCAGTATGTAAAACTGGCTGTGGACAAGGGCGCCAAGTACATTGTGCTGCCCGGCGAGACCTTTGCCGTGATCTGCTACGAGCTGGCCACCATGTATCCGGAGCTGAATTTTGTTTTGCTGGACGCTGTGCCCCATTCTGCCGGAGACAAGTCTGCGCGGCTGCTACCCAATGTAATGAGCGCCAGCTTTGATGACCTGCAAAGCGGCTATTTGGCCGGCTTTTCTGCCGTGCTTCAGGGGAATACCAAGCTGGGTTACCTGGGCTCGGTGCAGAACGACCATTCCTCCAACTACGGTGCCGGATTTGTACAGGGCGCTGCCGCAGCGGCGGATACCCTGGGCGTACCGGTGCAGCTGGATTATGCGGATTATGACTCTCCGCTGCTGGATTATGACTACTCCGTGACTCTGACTCCGGTGTATAAGCCCATCAGAGAGGCAGACAAAACCTGCCACAAGGTGGTGGTGGAGAACGGCAACGGTAGCGGTACTTACAAAGAGGGCCAGAATGTGACCGTTTCCTGCGATCTGTTTAACGAGCAGGGGGAGAAGTTCGACCACTGGGAGGTTAAGAGCAACACTGAGGGTGTGAAGGACAAGAAAGTCAATGTGTCCAGCAAGAAAAAGACCGAGATCAACCTGATTGTGGAGAAGTGTGACTGTACGCTGACCGCCGTTTACACCAAGGCGGAGGGCAGCGTTGGCAGCGTGGCTGTGCTGAAAGCGGACAAATCCGCTACGGATAAAGTCTATGACAACACGGTCGGTGAAAAGGTGTGGGTCACCGCACCGGCAGCTGCCCAGGGTATGGTCTTTGATCACTGGGAGAGCACCGGCAACGCAGAGAATATTGAGAACGCTAAGGAAAAGTCCACCAATGTAACGGTGGAGGAGAACCCGGTGGTACTGACCCCGGTGTATGTGGTATCTGCCGATCCTACATTTGCCGTAACGGTAGAGAACGGAACCGGCAGCGGCTACTACCTGCCCGGCGATACGGTACATATTACCGCTAACGTACCCAAGGACGGTTACTATTTTGACCACTGGACCAACAGCGATAAGGATGGCAATTCCGCCGGTCTGGCGCTGGAAAGTGAGTATTACTACGATACCACTTTTGAGATGGTGGATCGTTATGCCTCCATTGCAGAGAGTATGATTGACAAGGGCGACAAGGCGCTCTTTGCCGGCGGGTGCGATAAGTCCGCTTCTCTCTACACGGCGAAAAATGCTTTTGATCTTAGCGATGTGACTGTGATCGGCTCCGGTTTTAACGAGGAAGGCGCCGCCTATTCTGTGGTGAAGGAATACGGCACTGCAGCGGCTGCTTGCTTAAAGGCCTTTAAGGGCGCTTCCATTTACAATGCCGGTTGTGCCAACAAGGCCATTACCTGCAACTTGCCGGACAGTGAGAAAAAGGAGGAGCTGCAAAAGAAGCTGGACGCTGTGTATACCCAGTTGGGCGACGGCACCATTCAGCCCATGGCCGCAGCGCCGGGCGCCGATGTGCGCAAGACTTTTGCCTCTAACTGCCTGACTCTGCACTACTGGATCTTGCAGTCCGTGAAGGTCAGCAAGTGATTTTGGAATAACAAATAAGAAAGAGCCTGCACCCGCCGGTGCAGGCTTTTTTGTTTATTTGGGAATTGGTAAAACCCACCGGTTCGGAATTGACAAATCCCCTCGGAATGAGTATAATTAGAGCATTACTCCGTAAAATAAGAGATACAGATTGGATGGTTTGATGGAAACAAAAAAGAATCGAAGTACATTCTCCGGAAAAGTGGGATTTGTACTGGCAGCGGCAGGCTCGGCTGTGGGTTTGGGAAACCTGTGGCGTTTTCCCTATTTGGCAGCTAAGTACGGCGGCGGTATCTTTCTATTCGTGTACATTGTTTTGGCGGTAACTTTTGGCTTTACCCTGATGGCCACGGAGATTGCTATTGGTCGTAAAACCCGGCTCAGTCCTATGGCGGCCTTTGGCGCACTGAACAAAAAGTGGAGCTGGATGGGCAAGTTGGTGACTTTGGTGCCGGTACTTATTCTGCCTTATTACTGCGTCATTGGCGGTTGGGTTACCAAGTACACCGCCACGATGATCTCCGGTGCAGTTCAGGACGCGGCCGGCGACAACTATTTTTCTACTTTTATTTCCGGCACAGGCGAGCCACTTTTATGGTTTTTGCTGTTTATGACCGCTACGGCGGTGATCGTATTTTTAGGCGTAGAAAAGGGAATTGAAAAGTTCAGCCGTGTTTTGATGCCGGCGCTGCTGATTTTGACTGTTCTGCTGTCTATCTTTGTAGTCTCCCGTCCGGGCGCCGGCGCCGGCGTGGCTTATTATTTAAAGCCGGATTTCAGTAAGCTGAGCATGATGACTGTGCTGGCTGCATTGGGGCAGTTGTTTTTCTCTATGTCCCTGGCTATGGGCATTATGATCACTTATGGTTCTTATTTGCGTAAGCAGGATCACATTGAGCAGTCCGTGCGCCAGATTGAAGTGTTTGATACTTTGGTGGCATTCCTGGCCGGTTTGATGATTGTACCGGCGGTGTTTGTGTATTCGGGAGGGGACGAAAGCGCCTTGGGCAAAGGTCCCAGCCTGATGTTTGTAACCCTGCCTAAGGTGTTTGCCGAGATGAAAATCGGCAACTTGATTGGCGCCGGGTTCTTTATTCTTGTGCTGTTTGCGGCGCTCACCAGCTCTGTGTCCGTGATGGAGGCCATTGTGTCCGGCTTGGACGATCGCTACCACTGGGGCCGCAAAAAGGCTACGGTGATCTGTTATATATATGCCGTGGCATTGGGCATTTGCTGCTCCTTGGGCTTTGGCAAGTGGTCCTCCTTTACGATTTTCGGTTTCTCCATTTTGGATTTCCTGGACTTTGTGTCTAACAGTCTGTTGATGCCGGTTGTGGGTATGCTCACCTGCATTATGGTTGGCTTTGTGCTGAAGCCTCAGCTGATTGTCAACGAAATTGAGCTGAACGGTCCCTTCAAGATGAAGAAGTTTTATTCCGCGATGGTTAAGTGGATCGCACCGCCTTGCCTGCTGGCCATTCTCATCAGTTCTATTTTAGATACGCTGGGTATCGTCAAATTGTAATAAAACATAATTTAAGCGCGTACAGAAATCTGTACGCGCTTTTTGCTGCCCTTCTTAGGCTTTAATATTCGATCTCTCCCTTATAGACGGTGTTGCAGTCGCCGGTAAGGGTAATACGGTCGTCGGTGTAGTTTACCAGCAGGTCGCCGCCGCGCACCTTTACGGTAACATCAACGCCCTTTTTGCAGTAGCCGTTCTCCACCGCAGCTACAACGGCTGCACAGGCGCCGGTGCCGCAGGCCGGGGTCTCGCCGTTGCCGCGCTCCCAAACCCGCATTTTAATGGTGCTCTCATTAACGACACGCACAAATTCCGTGTTTACCCGCTCCGGGAACAGGGGACTGTTTTCAAATTGCGGACCGATCTGTTGCAGGTCCAGCTTGTCCACATTGTCTACAAATACCACGCAGTGGGGGTTACCGGTAGCCACGCAGGTAATGTTATATTCCTTGTTGCCGATGGTTACCGGATAAAAAATGATTTTGTCGCCGGGCAGGTCAACCGGGATCTTGGCCGGGTTCAACTCTGCCTTGCCCATATCTACCGTTACAGAAGATACCTTGCCGTTGCGGGTAAACAGTTGCAGGTGCCGCACGCCGGAGGCGGTGGCAATGGTCATCTCGGTTTTGGGCACCATTCCGTTATCATACAGGTACTTGCCCACACAGCGAATGGAGTTGCCGGCCATACGGCCCTCGCTGCCGTCCATATTGAAAATGCGCATTCTGGCATCGGCAATCACGCTCTTTTCAATCAGTACAATACCGTCTCCGCCGATACCCTTGTGCCGGTCAGAGAATTCAATGGACAGACTCTCCGGACAGGTGATGATGCCGCACTGGTTGTTGAAGAAAATGTAGTCGTCGCCGCTGCCCTGCATTTTGGTGAATTTCAGCAGGCCCTTTTCGCTGCGCATGTGGTTGATGTCCACCAGCTCGGTGTTCATTTGATTGTAGCGAGAGGCGATAATATCTGCCAGGGCGTTGGCGGTGTCCAGACTGGTCAGGGTGGCAATGCCCAGCTGATTGGCCCGGTTGTGCAGTTTAATATAGTCTGCAATGGACTTCTTATCGCTTTTGCCGGTGTAGACAATGTAGTCCAATTTGCCGCTCTCTACCAAGTCCATAATGGAGTTGTCCTGGCGCAGCTTGTTGACTACATGCACCTCAATACCCAGAGAGCGAATAGCCGCCGCCGTCTCCGGCGTTGCCCATAGCTCTGCGCCCAGGTCGTCCAGCTTTTTTGCCAGACCCACGATCTCAAACCGGTCTTGCTTTGTTACGGTGATGAGTACCCCGTGGCGGCCCTGCTTTTGGCTTTCTACCTTATACCCGGCAGATACCAGCCCCTTAAACAGCGCTTCGTTCAAGTTTTTGCCTACGCCCAGCACCTCACCGGTGGATTTCATTTCCGGCCCTAACTGGGAGTTTACATCATTGAGTTTTTCAAAGCTGAATACCGGCACTTTTACCGCAAAGTACGGCGGCGTGCGATACAGCCCGGTGCCGTAGCCCAGGTCTTGCAGCTTTTCGCCTACCATAATTTTTGTTGCCAGTTCCACCATGGGCACGCCGGTGACTTTACTGATATAGGGAATGGTGCGGGAGGCTCTGGGATTCACCTCGATTACATACAACTCGTTGCGATAAATCAGGTACTGAATGTTAACCAGTCCTTTGGTGCCCAAGGACAGCGCCAGCTTTTCGCTTACATCGCAGATCTTGTGGAGCATCACATCGTTCAGGTTGTAAGGGGGATACACGGCAATAGAGTCGCCGGAGTGTACACCGGCCCGTTCAATATGCTCCATAATGCCGGGGATCAGCACATCTTTGCCATCGCTGATGCAGTCCACTTCCAACTCAGTGCCCATCATATACTTGTCTACCAGCACCGGGTTTTCAATCCCTTGAGCCAGAATCAGGTCCATATAGCGGCGCACATCATCATCCGTGTAGGCGATGGTCATATTTTGCCCGCCGATCACATAGCTGGGGCGCAGCAGCACCGGATAGCCCAGTTCATTGGCAGCCACCAATGCCTGGGGCATAGTCATCACGCTGGTGCCCTTGGGACGGAAGATGCCGAATTTTTCCAGCAATGCGTCAAACCGTTCCCGGTCCTCGGCAATGTCGATGGACTCGGCGCTGGTGCCCAAAATGTTAATACCTTTTTCGTCCAGGAATTTAGTCAGCTTAATGGCGGTTTGGCCGCCAAAGGCCACCACCACCCCAATGGGCTTTTCTACCTGAATCACCTGCATCACATCTTCCGGACACAGCGGCTCAAAATACAGTCGATCGCCGGTGTCAAAGTCAGTGGAGACCGTCTCCGGGTTATTGTTAATGAGAATGACTTCATAGCCCAGTTCTTTTAGCGTCCACACACAGTGCACGGAGCTGTAATCAAACTCAATGCCTTGCCCAATGCGGATGGGGCCGGAGCCAAGTACAATGATCTTTTGCTTGCCGCTTTGGGGCAGGCTGCGTGCCTCGCAGTGGGCGTCATAGGTGGAATAGAAGTAGGGTGTCTCTGCAGCGAATTCCGCACCGCAGGTGTCTACCATTTTATAGACGCAGTCCTGATGATAGGGAATGGAGCCGCCGCTGATGCGCGCCAGGGCTTCATCGGTATAGCCGTAGTGCTTGCCCTGCATGTACTGCTCCCTGGATAGGGGCAACCCGTCGATTTCTTTTTCATAATCCGCCAGGTTTTTCAGCTTAGCCAGGAACCACTCGTCGATCATGGTGATTTGGTGGATTTCCTCTATACTCACGCCCTTTTTCAGCGCAGCGAATACAGAGAACAGCCGCAGATCATCCTGGTCGTGCAGCTTCTCGTGTATATCCAGTCTGTCCAGAGCCTTGTTATTCAGTGTGTCCAGCCCGATTTCTGCGCCGCGCACTGCCTTCATAATGGCGGCCTCAAAACAGGGTGCAATGCTCATCACTTCGCCGGTGGCTTTCATTTGGGTGCCCAGCTTGCGGGAGGCGTTGACAAACTTGTCAAAGGGCCACTTGGGTACCTTGACTACCACATAATCCAGGGTCGGCTCAAAGCAGGCACAGGTTTTGCCGGTTACATCGTTTTTAATCTCGTCCAGGGTATAACCCAAAGCGATCTTGGTGGTCACCTTGGCAATGGGATAGCCGGTGGCCTTGGACGCCAGGGCGGAGGAACGGCTGACCCGGGGATTGACCTCAATCACGCTGTACTCCATGCTCTCCGGGTTCAGGGCAAACTGACAGTTGCAGCCGCCCTCAATGCCCAGCTCGGTGATAATATCCAGAGATGCGGAACGGAGCATTTGGTACTCTTTATCCGCCAGGGTCACAGCCGGGGCAATGACGATGGAGTCACCGGTGTGCACGCCTACCGGGTCAAAGTTTTCCATAGAGCACACGGCAATCACATTGCCGGCGCTGTCCCGCATCACTTCAAATTCAATTTCTTTCCAACCGGCAATGTACCGCTCCACCAGCACCTGGGTAATGGGGGAGAGCATCAGGCCGTTTTTGGCAATTACATCCAGCTGCTGCTCATTATAAGCCACGCCACCGCCGGCTCCGCCAAGGGTAAAGGCCGGACGAATGATTACCGGATAGCCGATCTCTGCGGCAATCTGCCGTGCGTGCTCCGGGGTGGTGGCAATGTCGCTGGGGACCACAGGCTGGCCCAGCTTCATCATGGTGTCGCGGAACAGCTGCCGATCCTCGGCTTTGTCAATGGCCTGGGCAGTTGTGCCCAGCAGGGTCACGCCCATTTTGTCCAAATAGCCGTCCTTTGCCAGCTGCATACTGATGGTCAGGCCGGTTTGGCCGCCCAGGCCGCCTAAGATGGAGTCCGGGTGCTCTTTTTCAATAATGCGCTTCACGGTCTCTTCCGTCAGCGGCTCTAAATAAATATGGTCCGCCAGCGCCTTGTCCGTCATAATGGTGGCCGGGTTGGAATTGACCAACACCACTTCCAGTCCGGCGTCTTTCAGCACCCGGCAGGCCTGGGCACCGGCGTAGTCGAACTCTGCCGCTTGGCCGATAACGATGGGGCCGGAGCCGATCACCAGTACCTTTTTGATATTCTTATTCAGCGGCATGGCTCTCTCCTCCCATCATCTGTAAAAATCGGTCGAACAAAAAGCGGGTGTCGTGGGGTCCGCTGCACGCCTCCGGATGGAACTGTACCGTAAAGGCGTTCTGGGCAGGGTAGTCGATCCCTTCGCAGGTGCCGTCGTTGGCGTTCACCCAGCGCAGGGTGCCGCCGCTGGCCTCAATGGTATCGTTCACCACCGCATAGCCGTGGTTTTGACTGGAAATATAGGTGCGCCCGGTTTGCAGGTCCTTTACCGGTTGGTTCACGCCACGGTGACCGTATTTCAGCTTTTCCGTCTTGCAGCCCATAGCCAGCGCCAGCAGTTGGTGCCCCAGGCAAATGCCAAAAATAGGCGCCTTGCCGATGAGTTTTTTCAGTTGAGCAATGGCAGCGGTGTTCTCTGCCGGATCTCCGGGACCGTTAGACAGCATAATGCCGTCCGGGTGCAGCGCTAAGATGTCCTCCGCCTTGGTGTCGTAGGGCATGACCGCCACATTGCAGCCTCGCTTGTTCAGCTCTCTTGCAATGTTGGCCTTGGCACCGTAGTCCAGCAGCACCACATTGTGCTTGTGCTCGTCGGCAGACAGCAGTTGAGGCGTGGTAGCAGATACGCTTTTTACTGCGTCTGCCACCGCATAGTCCCGCACTTTGTTATAGTCCACCACACGGGGATCGTCACAGATCACGGCGTTCATTACACCGCTTTCCCGAATGGTCTTTGTGATCTCTCTGGTATCTACGCCGTAGACGCCGATAATGCCTTGGGATTTTAAGAAATCGTCCAGTGTCTCCCGGCAGCGGAAGTTGGAGGGCGCCTGGCAATACTCACGCACGATATAGGCGCTTACATAGCTTTTGGGGCTCTCCATATCTTCCGGGATAAAGCCGTAGTTACCGATGAGGGGAAAGGTTTGCAGCACGATCTGGCCGTAATAGCTGGGGTCCGTCAGGGTCTCGATATAACCGCCCATACCGGTGGTAAATACCAGTTCGCCCTGAATTTCGCCACCGGCACCGAAACGATAGCCCTCAAAGGTTTGTCCGTTCTCCAGACAGAGATATACTTTCTGTTTCTTCATAGTTTAACCTAACAGCTTCACAAGCACGGCCTTTTGGGCGTGCAGGCGGTTTTCTGCTTCGTCAAAGATCTCGTTGGCGTGGGCTTCAAACACTTTGGCAGTAATTTCTTCCTCCCGGTGTGCGGGCAGGCAGTGGAGCACCATAGCGTCCGGCTTGGCGGCGGCCATTACTTCGTCGTTGATCTGGTAGTTCTTAAAGATCTTTTCCCGCTCTGCTTTTTCTTCTTCCTGACCCATAGAGGCCCACACATCCGTGTAGACCACATCTGCGTCTTTGGCGCAGGCCAAAATATCCTCGCTGCAAGTGAAGGTGCCGTTCTCCTTGGCCCAGGCCATGATCTGGGCATCCGGCTGGTAGTCCTTGGGGCAGGCGATGGCGCACTCCATACCCATGGAGATGGCGCCTACGATCAGGGAGTTTGCCATATTGTTGCCGTCGCCGATAAAGCAGAATTTCAGCCCGTCAAAGCTCTTCTTATATTCGCGAATGGTCATCAGATCCGCCAGCACCTGGCAGGGGTGGCAGTAATCGGTCAGGCCGTTGATGATGGGAATGGAGCCGTACTCTGCCAGGTCCTCCACCTCTTTTTGTTCAAAGGTGCGGATCATAATGCCGTCCAGATAGCGAGAGAGTACCCGAGCCGTGTCCTGTACCGGCTCGCCGCGGCCGATCTGCAAATCTCGGTTGGAAAGGAACAGTGCCTGACCGCCCAACTGGTACATACCGGCCTCAAAGCTGACCCGGGTGCGGGTAGAGCTTTTTTGAAAGATCATACCCAGCGTCTTTCCCTTTAAGTGGTGGTGTTCAATGCCATGCTGGTTCTCATATTTCAGCTGGTCTGCCAAGTTGAGAATGTCCAGAATATCGCCTTTGTCCAGGTCTGCCAGTTTCAGTAAATGTTTCATGCTTCAAGCACTCCTTTCAGTATCTCCAGTCCCTCGTCCAGCTCCGCATCGCTGATGTTCAGCGCCGGCAGTAGACGAAGCTTTGTTTTTGCCGTTAAGATCAGCAGGCCGTTTGCCAGGCAAGCCTTGGCCACTTCTCCTGCGGGTTTGTCCGTTTCGATCCCCAGCATCAGTCCCATACCGCTGATGCTCTGGACACCTTTCACTTTTGCCAGCGCCGTGCGGATCTTCTCGCTCTTGCGCTGTACTTCGCGCAGAAAGTCGTCGTCGATCCGCTCCACAATGGAGCAGGCACCGGCAGCCACCACCGGGTTGCCGCCAAAGGTAGAGCCGTGGGAGCCGGGGGTCATGGTGTCTTGCAGCTTTTCCCCAAACAGCACGGCGCCGATGGGAAGTCCGCCGCCCAGGCCTTTAGCTGTGGTTACAATGTCCGGCGTAATGCCGTATTGCTGGTAGGCAAAGTAGGTGCCGGTGCGGCCGTTGCCGGTCTGCACTTCATCTACCGCTATCAGAATGTCTTTTTCCTTTGCCAGCTTGGCAATGGCGTTTACGAATGTTGGACTTAGGTTGTTCACGCCGCCTTCGCCCTGTACGCATTCAAACAGCACAGCGCACACATCGTCTGTGGCTGCCGCTTGCAGTGCATCTATATCATTGGCCGGGCAGTATTTGAACCCGGGTGTAAAGGGGTCAAATACTGTGTGAAAGCTGTCTTGCCCTGTGGCCGCCAGGGTGGTAATGGTGCGGCCGTGGAATGAGTTGACAAGGGTAATGATGGTGCTGCGCCCAGCGCCGTATTTGTCAAAGCTATACTTGCGGGCAAATTTGATGGCACCCTCGTTGGCCTCTGCCCCGGAGTTGCCGAAGAACACCTTTTTCATCCCGCTCTTTTCACACAGCAGCTGCGCCAGTTTGGCGCAGGGGGCGGTGTAGTAGAGATTGGAGGTGTGCTGCACCCGGTGCAGCTGTTCTTCCACAGCTTTGGTCCAGACCGGATCGTTGATGCCAAAGGCAGTTACCCCGATGCCGGATCCGAAGTCGATGTATTTTTTGCCGTTCTCGTCGTAGAGGGTAGAGCCTTGACCTTTCGTCAGCGCCACATCAAAGCGCCCGTAGGCGTGGGCTACATATTGATTATCCAGTTCTTTTGTGTTCATGGGTCTTCCTCTTTATCTGCTGCGGAACATGGTGCCCATACCTTCATCGGTAAGCAACTCCATCAAGATGGAGTGGGGCACGCGGCCGTCGATTATAAATGCTTTTTTGACCCCGCGGCGCAGGGCCTCGGTCATGGAGTCGATCTTGGGGATCATGCCGCCGCCGATAATGCCGTCAGCAATCAGCGCCGGGGTGTCGCTGATATAGACTCTGTGGATCAGTGAGCTTTCGTCGTCTTTATCTCGCAACAGACCCACCACATCGGTCATGGAGATCAGTGCCTCTGCCTGCAAAGCCCCGGCCACTGCGGCAGCCACCGTGTCTGCATTGATGTTGTAGCAGTTGCCGTCTTCATCGTAGCCGATGGTGGAGATCACCGGGATGAAGTTCTTGGAAATGGCTTCTTCCACCACTTCCATATTGATGTCTGTGATCTCACCCACATAGCCATGGACGTCGTCTGCCGGCCTGCACTTTAGCATATTGCCGTCCAGCCCGCACAGACCGATGGCGTGGCCGCCCAGGTTGCCGATCTGGCACACCAGGCTTTTGTTTACCTTACCGGCCAGTACCATTTGCACCACTTCAGCGGTCTCTTTATCGGTAACCCGCAGACCGTCCACAAACTTGGAGTCCATGTGCATACGTTCCAGCGTCTTGTTGATCTCCGGACCGCCGCCGTGCACCAGCACCACATGGATACCGATGGTGGACAGGAGTACCAGATCGTTCATGACGGTTTCTTTCAGTTCTTCATTGATCATGGCGTTGCCGCCGTATTTTACAACAATGACTTTCTTGCGATACATCTGAATGTACGGCAAGGCTCTTGCCAGGATCTCCGCCTTTTGGTGATTTGCAATTTCCATTCTATCACTCCGTTCGCTTATATTTCTTGGTAAAATCAGGTGCGGTAGTCGCCGTTGATTTTTACATAGTCGTAGGTCAGGTCGCAGCCCCAGGCGGTGGCTTTCTCGTCCCCCTGGTTCAGATCCACTAAAATATAAATCTCGTCCTCTGCCAGCACCTTGGCGGCCTCTTCTTCGGAGAAGTCCACACCGGCGCCGTTTTGGCACACGGTGACTGTACCGGCTGTGGATTTTAAGGCCACATCCACCTTGTCAATATCAAATTCAGCCGGGGCGTAACCGATGGCGCACAGCACCCGACCCCAGTTGGCATCCTCGCCGAACATGGCGCATTTGAACAGGGTAGAGCCGATCACTTCCTTGGCAACGATAATGGCGGTGTCCTTGGTGGGCGCGCCGGAGCACACGCATTCCAGCAGCTTGCTGGCGCCCTCGCCGTCCTTGGCCAGCATACGGGTCAGGTTGGCCATCACATCATAAAGGGCAGCCTTAAAGGTGTCCAGCGCCGGGCCGGGGGCGGTGATTTCCGCATTACCCGCCAGACCGGAGGCCATGATTTCTACCATATCGTTGGTGGAGGTATCGCCGTCAATGGACAGGCAATTGTAGGTGACTTTTACGATCTCACTTAGCGCCTGTTGCAGCATTTCCGCGCTGATGGCGCAGTCGGTGCTGATAAAGTTCAGGGTAGTGGCCATATTGGGATGGATCATACCGGAGCCTTTGGCCATACCGCCCAGGCGGCAGGTTTTGCCGTCCAGCTGAAACTCTACTGCATACTCTTTCTTCACTGTATCGGTGGTCATAATAGCGGTAGCCGCTTCTTCATTCTTGTTATAATCCAGTTCTTTCACCAGCGTAGGTACGGCGGTAATAATCGGCTCAAGGGGCAGCACCTGGCCGATGACGCCGGTGGAAGCCACCAGCACCTGTTCAGCAGGCAGACCCATTTCGTCTGCCACCAGCTGGCACATTTTGGCTGCTTTTTCTACGCCGTCTGCGTTGCAGGTGTTGGCGTTTTTGGAGTTGGCAATGATGGCTTTGGCCTTGTTGCCGCTTTTTGCCAGATGGTCTTTGGTTACAAGTATAGGTGCACCCTTCACTTTGTTTTGGGTATATACCGCTGCGGTGTTGCACAGCACATCACAGGCCACCAGGCAAATATCGTTTTTATGTACATAGTCCGGGTTCGGGTTTTCTACTGCCGGCTTTTTTATGCCGCAGTAGGTGCCGCTGGCTTTGAACCCTTTTGCGGCACAAATGCCGCCGTCAATCTTGGTCATACTTTATTCTCCTATCGTCAGCCCGGTGACTTCATCCAGCCCCAGGGCAATGTTCATACACTGAATGGCAGCGCCGGACGCGCCCTTGCCCAGGTTATCAAACCGAGCAGTGAGTAGCAGCCTTTCGTCGTTGCCGTTGATCTCAATTTCCATGTCATCCCGACCGGCCATATTGTTGGCGCCGATCATACTTTCGCTGTAACCCAGGGGGCGTACCTTGACCACGCGGCTGTCGCCGTAGTGCTCTGCGTAAAACGCCTGCATATCTGCCGGGGTCATTCGCTTTTTCAGTAGGTCGGCAAACAGCGGCACGGATACGGTCATCCCGCAGGGATAGTCACAAATATGGGGAGCGAAAATGGGCGTGCGCGCCAAGTGGCTGATGGCGCCCATTTCTTTTAAGTGCTTGTGCTGCTGGGTCAGTGCGTACTGCCGGGGACTGTCCAGCTCAGGATCTCGCTCTGCCGCTTCATATTGGGCAATGCCTTTGTTTCCTGCGCCGCTGTAACCGCTCATGGCGTAGCACACAATGGGATAGTCGGCGGGCAAAATGCCGCCGGACACCAGGGGATAGACCAAAGCGTTAAACCCGCTGGCGTAGCAGCCGGGCACCGCAATGCGGTTGGAGCTTGCGATCTTCTCTTGAAAGGCGGGTGCCAGCTCCGGAAAGCCGTATGCCCAGTCCGGCAGAGTGCGGTGGGCAGTGGAGGTGTCAATCAACTTCACCTTAGGGTTGGTGACCAGCGCTGCCGCTTCAATGGCTGCCGGGTCCGGGAGGCAGAGAAAGGTAATGTCTGAGGCGTTAATGCACTTGGCTCGCTCTGCCGGGTCCTTCCGCTTGTCCTCGTCAATTTGAATCAGCTCCAACTCCGGTCGGTTTTGGAACCGGGAAAAAATCTTCAGTCCGGTGGTGCCGGCTTTGCCATCAATGAATATTCTTGTCATTTTTATACAGTCCGTCCTTTTTTTAACTTCTATTTATTATACACGCATAGAGAGCAATGTCAATAGAACGACGGAAAAAATATCATAAATATGCAAAAAAAAGAATAAATATACATTATGTATTCAATTCCATAGACAAGGTGCTCTATAAACAAAAAAATATGGCCTTTTTTGGGGCCAATGGCTTGACAAATTACAGATTTTCTCTATTCTGTTAAACTGTCTTAGAGTATGTAATTTTAGGCAAAGGAGGGTGAATATGCAAAAGGAAGTGATGGTGGCGCTGATCTCCTTGGCAGGTACCATTGCCGGCTCTTTTGGAGGCGTGCTCGCGTCGTCCAAACTGACGGCCTATCGGTTGCGCCTATTGGAAAATAAGGTAGACAAGCACAACCGATTTGCTGAGCGGCTGCCGGTGGTGGAGGAAAAAATAAAGGTCCTCAACCATCGGGTGGAGGACCTGGAGCACGCCGAAGCGGCTCAATCTATGCGTTCAAAGTAAAGCAGGGTGTCTACCGGGCAGGGGAGGGTGACCGTTTCGTTTGAATAGATCTTGTCACCCAGTCTCCATTTGCCGGTGGGTATGCGCACCTTGCGTCTGCGTTGCCCCTTTTTCAGTACCGGCGCCACTAAGATTCGGTCGCCCAGCAGGTATTGGTCGGTAATGCCGCCGTAGCCGCAGTGGGGATAGGCGTATTCCATGGCCCGCACCATGGGCGCACCGGTTTGGCTGGCCTCTTTAGCACAGGCGATGATATAGTCGCCGTATTTGGCATGCAGGGCGCTCATTTCTCGGCAAATGCGACGAGTCTCTGGATTGCCCAGATCCCAAATGTTCAGACTGTACTGCATCATGGGCATCAGCGCAGAGGCCTCGCAATAGCGGGCAAACAACTCGTGATCCAACTTTTCTACCGGGCCGCGAAAGTCATTGATCTGCCCGCCGCCGATCATATCCGGGCAGCTGTAAGGATAGCCGGACAGCCCTTGAATGAGCACATTCGGCACCAGTGCGCCCAGTCCCAGGAAATTCCAACGGTGGCTTTTATCCGCCAGTCGCTGGGCAACGCCCATGCCGCCGCACTGGAAGCAGGCGCGGAGCTCATTAAAACGATAGTGCCGGGCAGACAACGCCCATAGTTTACTTTGGCTGTTGGCGTCTACGCCCCCGTAGGTACGGTCGTCGTCCCGGTAATACATGGCATCACCGGCGTCCTGCTTAAATCCGTCAATGCCCAGTTCATCGGTCAAATACCGGGTGCAGGCAAAGAACCAGTCCTGCGCCGCCGGGTTGGAGAAATCCAGCAGATAGTCGGCGCCGTTCCACCATTTCCGCTTGGCCGGTCGTCCGTTCTTGTCCAGCACCAGCAGGTTTTCGTCCTTCAGCTTTTGAAAGTCTGCTGCCTGATCGCTGACAAAGGGCGCAATCCACAAAATAACCTTAAAGCCTAAGGTGTGCAGTTCGTTTGTCATCTTTTTGGCGTCTGCGAATTTTGCCGGGTCAAAGCGCCAGTCCCCAAAGGCACGCTGCCAGCCGTCGTCAATGATCAGCTCACCGGCAGGCATACCGCAGTCCAGAATAGACTTGGCATAGTCCACAATGCCCTGTTGGGTCTGGTTGTGCTCAAACTGGATCCAGGTGCAATACTGGGGAATGCGGAACATTAACGCGTCCGGGTAGGTGCCATCCGGCGGCATAAAGTGATCCACCGCATAGTGATAAGCACCCCGGAGAGTGTGGTCGTCTGCCTGGTACAAGCCGATCTTGGCTTTGCTGCCGGTGCAGGTGATGCGGCCGAAAACGAAGCGGGTCTTAAACCCGGTCTCCGACCAAATGACCCGCCCCTTGTTGCTGACAAAGAGCGTGTTTGCCTGGCCGTAGGAGCGAACCACCGTAGTGTCTACCAGCATCACTTTCTTGGCGTTGACCGGCATCAGGTAGCCGTAGTTGGTGTGGCCGCCGTACCAATATTCACCGGGCAGCATGGTCAGTTGCAGCTTGTGCATAAAATAAAATCCCCCAAAATATCGATTTTTCATAGCATACCATTCCGGCAGGGTTCTGTCAAATTCTGCCGGCGTGCATAGGATAAAATAAGAACTTGATCGGAGTGATAAAAATGAAAGTGAAGAATATGACTGCCGGTACGCTTGTGCGTACCGTAACGCTGGTGGTGGCTCTGCTAAATTTGGTGCTGACCAGTTTTGGTAAAAACCCGCTGCCGTTCTCAGATGAACAGATCTATACCGGTCTGTCCGCTTTAGTAACGGTGGCAGCCGCCTTGGCAGCCTGGTGGAAGAATAACAGCTTTACCTGCTGCGCTCGCCAGGCAGATGAGGTGCTGCGGGTGTTGCAACAAGAGGGCGCCACAGAGGATGAGAGCGTGGCGGAGACCCTGGAACAGGAGGGTGACTGATGTCTGCACTTTATTATTGCCGGCAGACGACCACTGCCTGCAAGGGCATACCGTACCCCAGCAAGACCCATCCTTATCGGTACGGCACCTCCGGCTGCGTTTATACCAGCGGTTGCGGGGTTTGTGCTTCCTTAATGGCGCTGCGCAATTCCACCACTCGAGTGTTCAATACCCGCCAGTGGACCCACCGCTGTCTGGGTATGGGTGCCCGGGCGGCGGAAGGCACAGATATGGCCGTGGTGGCCCGGTATATGAAAGAGAAATACGGTCTGGACTACGCAATCACCACAGATATGGACCGGCTGGTGGTACATCTGAAACAGGGCTATAAGGCGATTATCAATGTAAGCGGCGGAGGCAAAATGCTCTTTTCCAACAGTGGGCACTATGTGCTGGCCGCAGGCATCGACAAAAACGGCAATTTAATTATTTTGGACCCGTATTGGTATGACGGCAAGTTCACTTTGACTGCCGCACGCCGCAAATACACGCGGGTGAAAAACGGCAGAGAAGTGTATGTTCGCCCGGTTGATTTGAAAGGCGATGTGCTGTCCCTGTGGCTGTTTACCCCAAAACGCGATGTGCGCCTGGCGTATTCTGTTAATGATATGCATTACCGTAAGTCTGCGCCTACGGCACCTACCGTAAAACCCGGAACATATCATTTGACAGCCGTGCGAGGGATCTACAAGGGCGCAGGCGCTGCCAGTGGGCGAAAAACCGTGGGGAAATTGACGGAAAACGGCAAGGCCCACGCTACTGCGTCTAATTCTAAAGCAGACGCATATCTGAAGAAAGGCACCGCCGTTACCCTGACGGATATTCGTTTGCTGTCCACCGGCAATCTGTGGGGGCATTGCCCCTCCGGCTGGCTTTGTATTTGGGAGAAGCAGGGGAATAAGACATTCATCAAGTAGACACAAAGAAAAAAGGTGTGCGCAGTTGCGCACACCTTTTTTGTTTTAGGCAAAAAAAGGCGCTCAACGCAAATGCGTTGAGCGCTTTTTGGAGCTGATAACCGGATTCGAACCGGTGACCTCGTCCTTACCAAGGACGTGCTCTGCCACCTGAGCCATATCAGCATATATTGGCGACCCGGAACGGGTTCGAACCGTCGACCTCCAGCGTGACAGGCTGGCGTTCTAACCAACTGAACTACCGGGCCAATTGGCTGTGTTGCGAGTTGTATTATAACCGCTACGAACGCACTTGTCAAGCACTTTTTGCAATTTTTTGAAAATATGGTGCTTTTGTTGAATCTCGATACCCTATGTAGTATAATAGAAACAGGTTCTGACTTGGAGGAACAAAGTATGCGATTGACTTCCGGTGCCTCGGACGGCACGAGAAATTATATAGTAGACGGTATTCGCTATGTGTGCGCCAATTTTAAGGAGCGGGCACCCGGTACCCATAGTGAGCGCAAAGCACAGTCTTTTCTGGCCGGTGAGCTGGAGCAGTGGGCGGACGATGTGCAGGTAGAGAATTTTGATGTGCACCCCCACGCTTTTATGGGTTGGATCCCGGCGGCCGGTGTGGTGGCTATGCTCTCCGTTCTGTTTTACTGGTTCACTTTTCGCGGCGTGGTGCACGGGGCTGCGCTGGCGGTGATTGCGCTGTTGCTTACCGTTTTGGCGGTGATTTGTTTGGTGGGGGAGTTTTTGCTGTATCGTGAATGCATTGACCCGCTGTTTCCAAAGAAAACCTCCCGCAATGTAATGGCGGTGCGCAAGCCCAGCGGAGAAGTCCGGCGGCGTATCATTTTTGGCGGACATACGGACGCAGCCAACGAGTGGACTTATTCTCTACACGGCGGGCTAAAGAGTCTGGCGCTGGTGATGGCAGGGTCTATCGGCGGGCTTCTGTTTGTGACCGTTTTTAACATGATTTGGCTTTGCAATGCCATTTTCGGCAGCGGTTACACCTCGGCCTTTTGGCTGGTGATGGGGGTGCTGGAGTTGGTGTTGGTGCCGTTTTTTGTTGCCATTCTCTTTTTTATCAACTGGCGTGTGGTGGTTGACGGTGCGAACGACAATTTAAGTGCGGATTTTATCGCTATGGGTGTTCTGCGAGAGATGGCGGAGCAGAATGTTCGATTTGAGCACACGGAGGTGTGTGCGCTGCTCACTGGCTCGGAAGAGGCAGGACTGCGGGGCGCCCTGGCCTATGCCAAGCGGCATAAGACGGAGCTTCAGCAGGTGGAAACGGTATTTATCGCCATGGACACTATGCGAGAGATTGAACAGCTGCAGATCTACACCAGCGGCTGCACCGGTACCCAAAAAAATTCCAACGCCGTAGGCGAGCTGATCTATGAAGCTGGGGAGAACTGCGGCATTGAAATGCGAGAGACCGACATATATCCCGGCGCCATAGACGCTGAGGGCTTTAGCCGCTATGGGCTGGAGGCTGCCGGCTTTTGCGGGGTGAACCACGACCCGCGTACATACTACCACACCCGGCTGGACACGCCGGATAATATCAGTGAGGCTTGTATCAATCTGTCGCTGGATATTTGCCTGGAGGCCGCCGGTCTGTATGACCGCTCCGGCGGGCTGGACGCCTTCCGTGAGGAGGGCAAAAAACGCTTTAAGCGCGGCCACAATTAAGTCATTTTGCAGTGTGCCTGCCGTACCGGCACCGCTGCGAGTAATATAAGGGGGAACTGACTTATGCAAACCATTACACCAAACACCAGCTTGGCCCAGGTGATTCAAAATCCGCTGGGTCGGGATTTGCTGGAAAAAGTGCTACTGAACTTCGGCTTTAAGCCGGAAGATTTTGAGCGCTCCGCATTGTCTAAGCTGAAAGTGAAAGCACTCAGCCCGCTTACCGGCGGCGTGATCAAAAAGAGCACGGTGCAGATGTTCTGCGATCTGCTCAACAGCGAGAGCAACGCCATTATTGCGCCGGACGACAGCCCCATTACGCCACAGTGGTGGAAAGAGGCTGTGTTTTACCAAATTTATCCACGCTCTTTTAAGGATTCCAACGGCGACGGTATCGGCGACATTAACGGCATTATCGAGAAGTTGGATTACTTAAAAGACCTGGGCGTGGACTGCATTTGGTGCAGCCCCATGTACAAAAGTCCCAATGACGATAACGGCTACGATATTTCCGACTACTACGACATTATGGACGACTTTGGCACCATGGCGGATTTTGACCGCCTGCTTAGTGAAGTCCATCAGCGTGGCATGCGGCTGATCATGGACCTGGTGGTGAACCATACTTCCGACGAACACCCTTGGTTTGAGGCCGCCAAGCAGGACCGGCATAATAAGTACCATCAGTATTATATTTGGCGCCGGGATGACGGCAGCCACACCCCGCCTAACAACTGGGAAAGCCTGTTCTCCGGCTCCGCCTGGAACTATTATGAAGCGGTGGACAGTTGGGCTATGCACGCCTTTTCCAAAAAGCAGATGGACCTGAATTGGGAGAATCCGGCGGTACGCCACGATATTTATAAGATGATCAACTGGTGGCTGGACAAGGGCATCGACGGCTTCCGTATGGATGTGATCAACTTTATCTCCAAGTGGCCCAGTTTGCCGGACGGCGACCCGGTGGTAGGCAAGACGCTGGGCTTTTGCGGGGCGGAATTTTACTTCTACGGTCCATGCCTGCACGCGTATTTGCACGAGATGAACCGCAACTGCTTTGGTCGCGGCGACAAGGAATATGTGACCGTGGGCGAGTGCGGCGGTTTGGGTATTGAGACCGCCAAGCTGACAACGGCAGATACCCGCCAGGAGCTGTCTATGGTGTTTAATTTTGACCACTTGGATAATCCGGGACATATGCGCTTTGACGAGTACCAGTATGATCTGCGCAAGGCGGTAAAGACCATTCTCAAGTGGCAGGTGGAGTACACCAATCACTGCTGGCCTACGCTGCTGTTTGAAAATCACGACAACCCCCGGGTGACATCTAAAGTGGACCCAACGGATACATACACCTCGGAGATCGCCAAGTTGTGCGCCGTGCTGGAAATGACCTTAAAAGGCAGCCCCTTTATTTATCAGGGTCAGGAGCTGGGTATGACCAACACTCACTTTGACAGTATGGATGATGTGCGGGATGTGGAGAGCATCAATTTCTATAATAAGCTGGTGGCCAAGGGCAAAAAGCCGGAGAAAGCGCTGCGGATCATTAACGGCGGCTCTCGGGACCACGGCCGAACCCCAATGCAGTGGACGGCAGAGCCGGGCGCCGGGTTTACCGACGGCACCCCTTGGATCGGAATCAACAAGAATGCCGTGCGCTTGAACGCTGCCGATGAGGCAAAGGTGCCGGACAGCGTGCTCAACGACTTTAAGCGGCTGATTGCTCTGCGCCACGCCAATCCGGCGCTGGTGTACGGCGACTTTACTCAATTGTGCCCGGAGAATAAGAATGTGGTTTGCTACAAGCGCACCCTGGACGGCAACACTTTCTTTGTGGAGCTGAATCTGACCGGAAAGCGGCAAAGTCGTCCTTATGACCCGGTTGGTTTCGAACGCTTGTATTCCAACTACCACGACCACCGGGATGTGCTGATGCCCTTTGAGGCCAATGTGTATTTGGCAGAGGGTGAGGCCAAGGCTTGATGCGGGATTGGCACATTCACCTGGAGCGGGGTCCGTACACCGTAGAGTGGGCAGAGCAGTTTGTCCGCCGGGCGGAAAAACTGGGAATTCGCGAGATCTGCCTGTTAGAGCATTCGGTGCGCTTTTTTGAGTTCCACCCCACCTTTGCGCAGGCGCGGGCGTACAACGATTATCAGCGACATTGGTTTGACGAAAAAGTGCAGACTGCCCGCCATTTGGACGAATTCAAGCGTTTTGGCGATAGACTGCGGGCAAAGGATTACCCGGTGAAGATCAAGCTGGGGCTGGAAATCTGTTATTTTCCCCAACACGCGGATGTGATTGAGCAGGTAACCCGGGATGGCTATTTTGACCTGCTGCTGGGCAGCGTCCACTGGATCGACAACTGGACCTTTAACCAGCGGAAGAACCAGTGGCAGGGCAGGGATGTAAACGCCTTGTACCGCCGGTATTTCGAATTGCAAAACCAGGCTGCAGACAGCGGACTTTTTGATATTCTGGCCCACCCGGACCTGATCCGCTGTTTCGGATTTGCACCGGATTTCAACTTAAATGAGCAGTATAAAACCCTGTGCCAAAAGGTAAAGGCACAGGGTATGCTGCTGGAGATGAACGGCGCCAAGGGACCGGGGCTGCACCCGGATTTTTTGGCTGTCGCCAAGGCTTGCGGCGTGCAGTTCTCTACCGGGTCGGACGCCCATTGTCCGGAAGATGTGGGCAAAAACTTGCCTGCCATCTATCGCCGACTGGCAGAGGGCTAAATGCCGTAGATCCCGCTTTGCTCGTCTAAAAACCAGGCGATTTTCGGCGGGTAAAAAGTAAATAACATAAACAGCGCACTGACTGCCAGGAGTAGGAAAATACCTGCGGTTTGTGCGCTTTTTCCTTGCAGTTTGCCGTTGCGTGTCAGCACAGCGTCTATCCCAAAAGCGCTGCCTACGCCCAGAATAAAGGAAATAATATCCAGCGCCATAACATCCCTGCCGATGATCCCCTTATATGTGAAGAACACGGCGGTGATCACTCCAATGCCGGTGAGGGCGCCCGCACAGTGCCGCGCCCAGGCGCCCTGTTGACCCTTGGTGCTGCGCAGGTTGATTAGGCACCACAGGAGAAAGGGAAACCATAAAAGTTTGAGATGCTCCCAGGGGCTTTCGTTTACCGGGCACACCAGCGCCACCAGGCGGTTGTCTCCGGTCCATTGGTAGATAAAGTGCCACAAGGTGCCCACAATGCTAACAAAGGCAAATCCGCACCATTGCAGCCCGGTTTTGTTTCTCATACAATCACCGATAGAAGTGTATGCAAATTTTGGGGGGATTATACAGTTAGCGCCTTGATTGTTGTTGGGCGTTTTTGCGGTGCGGTGTGGGCACCGCACCCTACATTGCCAACGAATAGAGCGGGCGGATACTATCCGCCCATACGGTCGATCGGATACAAAAATGCCCTCGTAGGGGCGGCAATCTGCCGCCCGCCATGTTCACCGGACTGTTTCTCCCAAATTTGTCTTCGCCAAATTTGGAGCAGCTTGTCGTGGTTCGAGTCCAATTCAAAAAAACAAAAAGAACGGAGCACATAAGGCAGTATGCCGTTTTGGTTGGATTTCAAGGTTGCGCAACCTGCTACGAAACAGTCCACAGGACTGTTTCTTCCAAATTTGTCTTCGCCAAATTTGGAGCAGCTTGTCGTTGGTACGAGTCAATAAATAGTGAAAGAAAAGCCGATACGCAGAAGCGTATCGGCTTTTCTTTGGCTCCCCAAGTTGGACTCGAACCAACGACCCTGCGGTTAACAGCCGCATGCTCTACCAACTGAGCTATTGAGGAATATCAACACTCATAGTGTAGCAGAATTGGCAGGGCGTGTCAATAGAGAATTTGCGCTATTTTTCATTCTTTTTGCCTAACAGGCAACGCTGCAAGGGCTGCATGATCCGATTATAAACAGGAATCAAAAGGCTAAAGATTACCAGCACCTCCGCAAAGAGCAGCAAGGCGTACAGCCAATTATATGCCGTGGTGCCCACGGTCATCACTTTGCCCAGCAAACGGGGCAGGGGGTATGCCCAGAGGAAGAAGTGAAAAAGATAAATAAACAGTGTGTTCTGCCCCAAATACTCCAAATAGCGGCTTTGCAGGCAGTTTGACAATGCCGCAAAGAACAGACAGCCGCTAAGCGCACTCACCACCATGGGCACCAGCTCGCCATAGTAAGAATATGCCATCACCAGCCCGTGGCCGTTGATGTGCAGATTGAGCAGCCCCAAACCAACGGAAGGCACTATGAATAGTAAACCGGGTGCTTTTAATTTTAACACACTTTCTCGCAGCAAGTACCCCACGGCCATAAAGAACACAGCCACCATGCCGTCTGTGTAGCGCCAAAACATCGCGGCGGAGTCACGGAAAAAGTGGGCATAGGTATATCCGGCAAGCAGAAAAATCAGCGCAGCCAGAAACAGCGGTGTGCGCTTGCCTTTTGTCCATTTCAGCAAGAAGTAGAACAGGATCTCCGCCACAAAAAAGCAGTAGATAAACCAAGCTCTGCCGGTGTATTCATTCATATTCGGCAGTCCGCTGACAGCGCCCAGCAAGAACGATTTGACCGGAAATGCAACGCCTTTTATCACTTGTTTGGCCACGCCTACTGCAGCGCAGCACACCAAATACAGCAAATAGGGCAGAAGCAGATAGACACATTTCTTTTTTAGAAAAGCGCCAAATTTAGGCTGCTTGGCGCTGAAAGTCAGCCCGGAGGCAAAGAAAAACAGCGGCATAAAGTAGGATCCGATCCAGCCGTTCACCACGGTTGGCAGTGCCTCCGTATGGTACAGGATCACCGAGCAAATGCCCAGTGCCTTGAGTATATCTACGCTGCCGATCCGCTTAGCCATCCCGGTTACCTGCCTTTCTGCTTTCACTATACCATAAACGGCTGCAATTTCCAAGTGGTACAAGTTGCTTTTTTGCCTTGCCGTAAGGTCGGGGGTGTGCTATACTACTTGCAAAGATCAAAAAGGGGGTGTCTGCTTGCAGAACCCATTGTCTATATTGCCTACCCGGCTGCTGCCCTGGTTTGCCCAGAACGCTCGCCCGCTGCCTTGGCGGCAGGACCGCCGGCCATACCATGTGTGGCTGTCGGAAATTATGCTGCAACAAACCCGAGTAGAGGCGGTTTGGAACTATTATTTGCGCTTTCTTGCCGCTTTGCCTACGGTGGAGGATTTGGCTGCCGCAAAGGAAGACAAGCTGCTAAAATTGTGGGAAGGACTCGGGTATTATAATCGCGCTCGTAATCTGCAAAAGTGCGCTCGGGTGATCGTCAATGACCTGCACGGTGCATTCCCTACGGATTATGACGGCTGGTTGGCGCTGCCGGGGATCGGGCCGTATACTGCCGGAGCGGTTTCGTCCATTTGCTTTGACTGCCCGGTGGCGGCGGTAGACGGCAATGTGCTGCGGGTAATTACCCGTTTTACGGAAAATGCGGCCCCCATTGACTTGCAGACCACAAAAAATCGGATCAAAGCAGATCTGGAGCAGGTGTACCCGGCAGGGGCTTGTGGCACTTTCACGCAAGCGCTGATGGAATTGGGCGCCTGCGTCTGTACGCCAAAATCGCCGAAGTGTTCGGTTTGTCCCTTAGCCGATGTGTGTGCCGCCAATACTTCCGGTAGCCAGACGGATTTTCCGGTAAAGTTGCCTAAGCGGGTAAAGCGGCACCAAAACCGTACGGTGTTTTTTTTGACCTGCGGGGACAGAGTGGCCCTTTCCAAACGAGGCGATAAGGGGCTGCTGTCCGGTCTGTGGCAGTTGCCCGATACAGACGATTTTTTGAACGAGGGGTCCGCCATTGCTTACTTGCAAAATGTTGGTTTGGAGCCGTTGGAATTGCAAAAGATCGTGCATGCAAACCATGTTTTCACGCATATTCACTGGGATATGCGCTGCTATTATATGACCGTGCGGGAGGCCGCCGGGAGATACACCTGGGTGCCGCTGGAAGAAGTGCGGCGGGCCTATGCGCTGCCTACGGCTTATCGCCAATTTTTTGAGGTAGAAGATGACCACTGATTTTATACACGGCAAACCGATGAAGCAGATCGTTCTGTTTTCGCTGCCGATTATGCTCAGCTCCCTTTTGCAATACACCTACAATATGGTGGATAATATTATTGTTGGGCGCTATGTGTCTACGAACGCGCTGGCCGCTGTGGGCAATATTGCGCCCATCAGCAGTTTTGCCATCGGCGCTGCATTTGGACTTACTGCCGGCTTTACCATACCGGTGGCCCAGTGCTTTGGTGCCGGGGATCAAGAGGAAACCAATCGCCAGGCCGGTAACGGTATCGGTTTGTCGCTAATTACAGGTGTGCTGTTTTCCGCGCTGGCGCTGCTGGTTCTGCACCCGATGCTGGGGTGGATCCATACCCCGAAAGAAATCTATGACCTGTCTGTGCAGTATGCGGCAATTATGTATCTGGGTGTGCCGGCACAGCTGCTTTACAATGTGTTTACCGGTATCGCCCGCAGCGTTGGGGACAGCAAAAAGCCCCTGTTGTTTTTGCTCATCAGCGTGGCTGTTAATCTGGTGCTGGACCTGCTTTTTGTGGCGCATTTCGGTTGGGGCGTGGCAGGCGCCGCTTGGGCAACTTTGATCTCTCAAATCGTGGCAGCTGTGTCTGCCGGGATTTATGTGTTCCGGGGCATACCGGTTTTGCAGCTGAAAGCGCGTATGCTGGTGCCTACCGCTAAGCGTACCCGCCGCCAGCTGGCGCTGGGCATTCCGGTGTCCTTGCAGTTTACCATTACCAGCATCGGCTCTATGATTTTGCAAAGCGCCGTGAACGGCTTTGGCGCCAATGTGGTGGCGGCGTTTACTGCCGCCGGTCGTGCGGAAAGCATCACCAATATTCCTATGAGCAATCTGGCGGTGGCTGCGTCTACCTTTGTGGCCCAGAATTATGGCGCCGGGCAGCATCGGCGAATTCTCACCACCGTGCGTAAGGTGTTTGTGGTGGATCTGGGATTGTCTGTTCTCTGCTCCCTGGTACTCTTTTTCGGCGGAGAGCAGATCGTAGGTCTGTTTATGACGGATTATAACAGCCAAATTGTGTACGCTGCAAAAGAATACCTGTTTGCCATCTCCCTGTGTTACAGCTTGGTCAGCGTACTGTTTGTGCTGCGTAATACCCTGCAGGGGCTGGGCTGTACCTACGCAAATGCAGTGGCAGGCGCCGGAGAGTTAATAGGCAGAATCGCCGTTTCGTATCTTTTTACACCGCTGTTTGGGTTCAAAGCTGTCTGTTTTGCCGGTCCTGTGGCCTGGCTACTTGCAGACCTACCCCTAATTGTGCTATACTGGAGGAAAGCCAAGCAAATGCGTAAGTTGTCAAATCAATAAGGGGGATTCATAATGACTTATTACATTGCTATGGGCATCGGCGTGGCCGTTTCGTTGGCCTTTGTCTTTGTCCGCTCTGGGGGGAACTCTGTTCGAAACCTGATCTTCAAATCCGTGTCCAGTTTGTTCTTTATGCTGTCGGCGGTGTTTGCTGTGATCGAGAATTACACCAATGCTGCCCAGTATGGCTCGCTGATCATTATGGGCGGTGCCTTGGGACTTGTGGGCGACATTCTGTTGGATTTGAAAGGGGTTTACAAAAAGGACGCCAATAATTATCTAAAAGGCGGCTTTATCTTCTTTCTGATCGGTCATGTGTTTTATACCGCGGCCTTGATCCATTTTACCAAGCTGGATTGGTGGAAGGTCCTGATCAGCGCCGCAGTTGCTATTGCCGTTGGCGCAGTGATGATCGCTACCGCCAACATCATGCGGGTGCATTATGGCAAGTATCGCCGCATTGTGTTCTTTTATGTGTGCTTTTTGATCATGACCAATGTCACCGCTATTTTCGCCGCCTTTACTACCGGCGAAAAGTCCATGATCCTAATGGCCATCGGCGCCACGCTCTTTACCATTTCGGACGCGATTCTCAGCAACACCTATTTCGGTCGCGGGTTTGACGGCGGCATTTGGCTGTTCCTGAACCACTTTGCCTACTACGCCGGACAGTATCTGATCGCTTCCTCTGTGTTCTTCTTTGGTAAATAATATCACTGCTTTTTGGCTCCTCTTATGTGCAAGAGGAGCCGTTATTTTATGTTATAGGGCGGGGGCTTGCTCCCGCTGTTAGGGTTGTCGAATTTGGTGTGGTTATGACCCTCCGATTTGCCAAACTTGCATTTTTTCTTCAAATGGCGTATAATATTATGCGTTTGAGTAACCGCTCAAAGGGGGAACTTTTATTTCTATTCAAAAAAAGAAATTAGCTGCGGCTGCCGTTAGCGCTTGCCTGATCCTGGGCAGCACCGCGCCGGCACTGGCTTCGCCTGTTGCCGCCGCTACGGCGCAGACCCAGATTGCGCCCGGTCCTGCCTTGCCGGTGAACATTATGAATACCGAGCAGCAGACGAATGCGGTGAATGCCAAAATCAAGGTCACCGACCTGACCGGCAAGCACGCCACCCTGTCCTGGGACAGCGGCAGTCCCTTTGCCATCTACAATGTGTACCAGTATGATTACATTCTCAAAAGCTGGAGCCTGCATACGCAGGTGCGGGTAAATACGGTGGAATTGACGGACCTGACCCCGGCCATGTTCTATAAATTCAAGATCACTGTGCCCGGCAGCGATGTTCTCCAGGAGAGCACCGTGGGGGAGACGGATTTTTATACCCGACCCTCTGCCAGTAAAATGGAGCTGTCTGTTTCAGGCGCCACAGAGGCCACAGTGAAATGGAGCACCAAGCATTCTCCTGCCTACTACGAACTGTACCGTGCGGAGAAGAACGGCAAGTACAAAAAAATCGCCAAAATCAGCGGCAAAAAGCGCACTTTTACCGATATAGATGTGTCGCCCAAGACCGTGTATTCTTACAAGATTCGCGGCGTGGTGGAAAACAGAGAAACCAAGACCAAAAGTCGCTTTTCCCACCCGGTAACGGTGAAAACTGCCAAGACCCTGAAGCTGCCGAAAGTCTCCGGTGCCTGCAAAACCTACGCTTATTATGACGCGGTGACGGATAAAACTTCGCCTGCTTATGCGGTACTGAATTCCGGAACCTACCGGGGCGTGACCTACAAGACCACCACCGACGAGACCACCGGTATTCGTATGGTAGGGGAATATTATTGCGCCGCACTGGGCACCTTTTACGGCACCACCAAGGGCACCAAATATAAGGTCACCCTGGATACCGGCAAAACCTTTAAGATCATTTTGTGTGATACCAAATCCAACCGCCATACGGACAAAAAGCACCAGTACGCCAAGAAAAATAAGGATGTGGTGGAGTTCTATGTGGACCGCACCAAGATCCCCGCAGGGGTCAACGGCAATTATAACCGCTTGGAGCCGTTTCACGGCAAAATTCAGTCCATCGAGCTGTTGACGGAATGGGATCGTGCAGAAGCATAAAGGCATCAAAAAAGCACCCGATTGGGTGCTTTTTTAGTGGTTAAAATGATGCTTGAATTACAGAATTCTCTTGCGGCCGACATGTTTTAATCACCACTGTTTCGTTAAATGTCTATTCGTACTAAAAAAGCTGGCATTTTGTAAAAATCGGTTGACATTCCATATATTAAAATATATAATACCCAATGGAAAAAGGAGGAGTGGGTGAATTATGCCCATTTCTCCTGCTTTTATATCCTGTGGCGCCGAGGGCGCTGCGCAAAATGGAGCGTGAATCTTTATGGCAAAAAAATGGACAGCTGTGCTGATGGCCATTCTCATGGTGCTTACCGCATTTCCGGTGACCACCGCAATGGCAGCCGGCAGCAGCGAGGCAAGTAAGCCGGCAGACGGTACGACCCAGGGTCGTCCCTTTGTCAGCGATAATCCGTCTCATTGGTACCGTATTCCCAGTATGGTTACCCTGGATGACGGTACTGTCGTTGCAGCCGCTGACGCTCGTTGGGACGGCGGTATGGACGGCGGCGGTAACGATGTGATCACCGCTCGTTCTACGGATAACGGCGACACTTGGTCTTACACTTGGGCCGGCTATTACGGCGATAACGGCAATGTATTTAACAAGGCGTCTACCAGTTACTGCGACAGCAACTTGGCAACAGACGGCAAGAACTTGTATATGCTGTCTACCTTCTTTGCTTCCGGCGTTGCCATTAACGGCAGCTCCGCGAACGCACAGCCTTCTAAGGACACCGGTTTGGACAGTCAGGGTCGTCTGCTGCTTGCTCGTAACGGCGGCGACTATGACTATTATGTGGGCGCGGTAGGTGCTGACGGCTATGCCAGCATTTACAGAACCAGCGACAGCACGGTTGTCAGCGGCTATAAGGTGAACGGCGAGTTTGAGCTGTTTAAGAATGACGCTTATGTTGGCTGCGTTTGGTATTCTAACTGTGAGTTTCAGGCCAAGAAGTGCCAGTACCTGTTTTTCCGTACTTCCACGGACGGCGGCAAAACCTGGAGTGCGCCCTCTCTGGTGAATGCCAGAAAGAGCGGCGAGAAGTTCTTGGGCGCAGGCCCCGGTCGTGCCATCGTAACGGATGACGGCACCATTTGTATGCCGGTTTATGTATACGGCGACAATACTTGGGGCTCCGGCGACGCTTCTCAGGCAACCAGCTTTATTTACAGTAAAGACCAGGGCAAGACCTGGAGCCGTACGGCGAACTTTACCAGCACCGCTTGGGGCGGCAGAAACTGGTCCAGTGAGGCGCAGCTTGTAGATTTAGGTAACGGCGTGGTGCGCTGCTTCTACCGTAACGGTAAAAAGAAAATTCGGTACTGCGATGCCACCTGGAACGGCTCCGGCTATCAGTGGGGCGATGTGGTAGATACCGGGATTGACATTTGGGGTAACTGCCAGCTGTCTGCCGTTATGTATCCATATCTGATTGACGGCAAGCGTGCCATTTTGGTTTCTTCTCCCTCCTCAACAGAGGGTCGTAAAACCGGTGCCATCTTTACCTTGCTGCTGAATGACGACAATACTGTTTCTACCGAATATGCCAAAAAGACCATTACCGCAGAGGGCGCAACCTTTGCGTACTCTTGCTTGACGGTGCTGAAAGACGGACGCGTGGCAGATTTGTACGAGACGGACGCCTGCGATTTTACCTATAAGGTTTATGATATTGAAACGCTCACCGGTATGGATGTGGATGTTCCCACCACAACGGACATTCAGATGAATGTGGGTCAGAAGAAGACCTTAACCTTCTCTGCGCAGAATGTGAATAACTCTGCAAGCGATATTGTGTCTTTGTCTGCTGCGAAGGAAGTACCCGGTGCCACTGCCAATAAGGCAACGGATGTCAATTACAGCGGCGATTCCGTTTCTGTAAAGCGTGCTTTGTACACCTTTACCTCTACCGGTACAGAGTACACCATTGCCCACGCAGGTATGTACTTAAGTGTGGGGACAAACGGTAAGGCCGGCTATCCCGGTGCGTCTACGCCTGCCAATGTTACATTGCGTGCAGTAGACGGTGGCTTCCAGCTGTTGCAGGATGGTCATTACGGCCTGTATTTCCAGCAAAAGGATTCCGATGGCAATGTGGTGAATCACTTTGAGCGGTGGGACTTTACCGGCAAGGGCAAGAACGATCAGGACGAGGCCGAGGTATTGGCAGCCACCACCTTCCAACTGTATCGCAGAATCCGCACCGGCGAGACCGGCAGCACGGAGCTGCCCGGCTACATTCAAGTGAATACCGTGGATGACGGCGAGGAATATTTGATTGTCTATCACGGTTCGGACGGCTATTTCCTGCTGAATCCCTCTACTTCTACAACGAATATGTATGCCCATTGCTTAAAGGCGAACGGCGGTAGCACCGTTGACGGTTACAATGTTACCGTTACCGCCAACGCAGTAGGCAACGCTGTGGTACAGGCAGGGCTGAATACTTATAATATTACGGTTGTGGACGGCGACTTGGCTGTGACCGGTGTGGTTAAGTATGACCCGGTGATTTATACCCACGGTGACGCTTCCGGTAAGGGACAGCCGTATATGTATTGCGGCTCTTTGATTTCCGACGGTTCCCAGGCCGGCGAAAAAGAGACCCATTACAAGGTCAACGACAGTCGATACACCATTACCGGCATAAAGTGTGTGGAGGATTCCGCTGCGGATATTAAGTTAGCGAACGGTAAGCTCAGCGGCACTCTGCACATTGCAGATACTGCCGAGTATGCAAGTTATAACAAAGGCGAAACGGTCACCATTGAGACCAACCTGACGGATACGGACGGTAATATTTGGACCCAGACGGATAAGCTGTATGTGGCTTCTAACCCGGTAGCGGGGCACTCTGTTGGTACACAGAATTTGTACACAAATGTAGTCGTTGCGTCTTCTGCTTTAGGCGCTATATATGTGGCAGAGGATTCTTATGGTAATACTGACAGAAAGAATTACTCCGGCACAATGGGTATTGAAAATGCGTATAATATCGAAGATGCGAATGCTTTAACTTTTGAAGATAGCTGGGGATCAGCCCGCGGAAATTTGTATTCTACTAGTGCCGGTGATAAAATTGCCGGTCTGTCTGACAACTACAAGAAAGCCAGTGGAGATAATTGTCTTAAAGTGAAAGACAACTCAATGGTATCTGCGTACTACTATTATGATATGAGTAGTGATTCAAATGCAGGTATTACCCGGAATAATGCAGACGGCACCAGTTATTCCTTTAAGCTGGCCTATGTGCCTATGAAGAGTAGCGGTTCCCGTACAGACAGCAGCACGGTTTCTTTCCCGTCTGCAGATTCTCTGAACTATGTGACCGGTACCGGCTTCTCTGCCGATCGTATTTACTTTGACAATTACACCATGGGTGCCGGTGTTAAACAGTATCAGACCATAACCGGCACATCTTCCGTGCAGCCTAATCACCAGGAAGAGCAGTCTGTGTTGGCTGAGACTCAGTCTTATTGCACGAATACTAAGAAATCCGGCCTGATTTCAAATACTGTTAAGAACTATTTAAACCTGGGTTTGACCCTACGTGTAAAGGTCTGCAACAAGAGCATCGAGCGTAAGCCGTATACTGAAGCGGTGAAAAAGGTGCGTGTGTCCACGGACTACACCAAGGAGACTTGGGACAAGTACACCACTGCGCTGCTGAACACAGAGGCATACCTGAACAATTACACCCTGCTGACCACAGACGAGACCACCAAGGATGTGGGCACGGTTTTGAAGTCTACTTATACGGGTCTGACCAAGCGTGCCGACTTTACGGAATTGGAGAAGGTGGTAGAGCAGAACAAGGCGGCTTATGACAAGGGCTTTGCCGGCAATGTAACTGATAAAGACCAGAATAAGTACACGGTGGACAGCTGGCAGAACTTTGAGAACGCCTATAAAGCCGGTGCGGATCTGCTGGCGCAGTATCCGGAAAAGGGCAGAAACAATGTGGCAGGCTTTACCGTAGGTCCCGATTCTGCGGAAAAGACCACCCAAACCAAAATTGATGAGACCGCAACCCAGCTGAAAAACTCCGGCCTTGTGGTTGCTGCTGACGCCAGCGCCTATGAATCTGCCCGCAGCATCAGCGCCACCATCGACCGCACCGCGTTCCCGGACGGCGGTGCCGCCATTACCAATACGGTAACCAACGGCAACGGCACCATTTATAAAGCCTACAACGGCAAGGATTATGTGAATGTGCCTGCTGCGCAGCAGAGTACGGTAGACGGTTTTACTACGGATTTGCTGAGCAATATGAATGTGGGTGAGTCTTCTGAAAGCGGTCGCACCTTCAGTGTTGTTTGCACCGTCAATGGCAATCCCTTTGAAACCAAGGAGCAAAAAACGCTGTATCACTACGGCACCATTGCCCATTTGGATTTCTCTGCTTACAAGTCTCAGGATACCGTTTGCGTTGTGCATACAACCGGAGATACAAAGATCGACCTTGCCAAGTGCAATTATCAGTTGTCGCTGCTGGTTCAGCAGGATACCACCATTACGGTTACCACTGCCACCAGACCCAATGTGATTGTTGCCGACTACTTTGGCACGATTTTGGGCGCTTTTGTGGGCGCTACCAGCGTAACCGTAGAAGGCAACACCGTAAAGGTGGGCGATACAGTGATTACCGCCAAGGATTCTCCCAAGTACAAATTTACCGGTTGGACTTGGAGCGAAGGCACCCATGCGGTTCCGGCGGGTCAGGTTGCGCAGATTGTGCAGAGAGGTACACCCACCGGCGTGGATGTGAAGTACACCGTCAGCAACAGCGGCACGGCTGCCAACGCCTTGATTAACGGCGCTACCCAGTACACCGCACCGGGTATCAACAAACCCTTAGAGCTGACCTCTGACAACGCAGCGTACTGGACCCGTACCGTAAACGGTGTGGAAACTTTGGCTTCCTACGAGCAGAATGTTACCTTGTTCAGCGCCAGTACGGATACCACTTACACGGCATACGCCAGCTTAAACGATCTGCCCAAAGATTTACAGGAGCAGGCAGAGAGCGGCACGCCGGCTTTGAATGGCGTAGGCTTCTTTGCAGACAACAAGTTTACCATGTCCTGTGATTATTCTGCCGGTGCAGATGTGACCGTCTTGGAGGTGGGTGTGATTTACTCCGACACTAAGAATGGAAAGGACACCCTTGTGAAGGGCGGCGACGGTGCGACAACGGTTGTGTCCCGCAATGTTGCCAACTGGACAGGCAGTCCCAATTCCGGCACCTTTACCATGACCAAGAAGGGCAGCGATACGGGCAGCCATTATATGCGTATGTATGTGAGCTACCGTACTTCCCGTATGAACACCCAGGTACCCTTTGTGGTTTATGGTGATATTTATCAGTGCGTAAACGGCGTTGTTACCGCAGTGAACTAAAGAAGGAGGACAATAGAATGAAAGCATACGATACTCCGACTTTAGATGTAGAGTGGTTCACCGCCCAAACAGCACTGAGCCAGAGCACCACGGACCCGGATAAAGAAAATCCCGACACGGAGTTCTAATCTAAGCATAGAAAACACCCTCGACCAAATGGTCGAGGGTGTTGTTTTTGTTTAATACCGGGTTTAGCCGTTCACCACGTTCTGCGGTTTGCCGTCTAAGTAGGCGGCAATATTCGCTTGCAGAATGCCAAGCAGTCTGGCACGGGTCTCATAGGCCGCCCAGGCAATATGGGGGGTAATGCGGCAATTTTTTGCGTGCAGCAGGGGATTGTCTGTTGCCGGCGGCTCGGTAGAGAGCACATCCAGCCCGGCGCCTGCCAGCTTGCCGCTGTTTAGGGCGTTTGCCAGCGCCTGTTCGTCCACCACCGGTCCTCGGCTGGTGTTGATAAAGATCGCGCCGTCTTTCATCTTGTCAAAGGCCGCCGCGTTCATCATACCCTGAGTGTCCGGTGTCAGGGGACAGTGGCAAGTGATGATGTCGCTGTTTGCCAGCACCGTATCCGCATCTGCAAATCGGGTGCTGTGCAGCCCGTCCAGGGGCTTTTCGTGCGGGGTGCACACCAGCACTTGCATACCGAATGTTTCTGCAATCTGTGCCACTCTGTGCCCGATTGCGCCAAACCCAAAGATACCCAAGGTTTTGCCGTCTAATTCCATAAGCGGTGTTTTCCAAAAACAAAAGTCCGGGCAACGGCACCATTCACCGTTTTCTACCGCCTGTGTATGCACTGCAACCTGGTTGGTAAAGGACAGGATAAAAGCAAACACCAGCTGCGCCACCGCATTGGTGGAGTAAGCGGGAATGTTGCACACGGTAATACCCAGTTCCTTGGCTGCCGCACAGTCTACCACATTGTAGCCGGTGGATTGCAGCCCGATGTATTCCAGCTCCGGGCGCAACGTTTCCAGCGTTGCACGGTCAAGGACGGTTTTGTTGATAATCAGCAAATTTGCACCTTTGGCGCGTTCTACCACTTGGTCTGCCGTTGTACGGTCATAGACCTTATAGTCGCCATAGTTGCCCATCCAGTCCCAGCTTTGGTCGCCGGGGTTGGTTGTATAGCCGTCTAAATTTACAATTTTCATAAAATCACGCCTTTCTGTCCAAATTATAACCCAGTCCGTCTTAAAATGCAACCGGTACTTGCGCCGGGCACGCCGGGCGGTTATAATAATAAGCAAGGACGCACCCGCATAGTATGTACGGGTGATTTTTGTGAAGCGTGTTTTTCCCGCTGCGCTGTGCGTAGCGTTTGTGTTTGTGACCTGCCTGTCTCTGCAAGTGCTGTTGCGGCAGTCTGTGCCCTCGGCGGTGCAGTACCCCAAGGCGCGCTACAATTTGGTCATCGACCCGGGCCACGGCGGCATGGATGTGGGCACGGTGGCGGCGGACGGCACGGCAGAGAAAGAGATCAACCTGGCCATTGCCCGGGATTTGTATGCTTTTGCGGTGATCAGCGGCATACCCGCCTCTATGACCCGCACCGGGGACTACCTGGTCTACAAAGCCGGAGACGACAAAAAGCGCTCAGATTTGTATAACCGTTTTGACTATATTAACAGCGTGGATAACGCGGTGCTGGTTTCTATTCATCAAAACCATTTTGCCGATACTTCCCAGTGGGGGATGCAGATCTGGTACACGGTGAACGATCCGTTGAGCAAGTCGCTGGCTGCTAATATTTTAGCTTATGACAAGCAGCACTTGCAGCCGGGTAATCGTCGGGAGAACAAGCCGTCGGACGACAGCTATTATCTGCTTTATAAAGCCAAAGTGCCCTCCGTGATGGTGGAGTGCGGCTTTATGAGCAATGTAAAAGAAAACAATCAGTTAAAACAGGATGTTTATCGGCGCCGCGTGGCCTTTTGCATTTTGGCAGGGCTTAGCGACACCATGAAAACAGGGGAGATACCGTAATGGCAAAACAGAGGAGTATGTATATTTGCAGCGAATGCGGCTACGAGAGCGGCAAGTGGTACGGCAAGTGCCCGGGCTGTGGCGAGTGGAACACCATGAACGAGGAGACCCCGGCGGTCAAATCCACCGGCACCAAGCGCAGCAGCGGCGGTTATGCCTCGCGACCGTTGAAACGTTTGTCGGAAATTACGGAAGACGTGGAGCGGCGCATTTCCACCGGCATTCATGAGTTTGACCGGGTGCTGGGCGGCGGTATCGTAGAGGGCAGCCTGGTGCTTTTAGGTGGCGATCCGGGTATCGGTAAATCCACCATTTTGCTGCAAGCCTGTCAGCACTTGGGACAGCACCATACCATTCTCTATGTGAGTGGTGAGGAGTCTGCCAATCAGATCAAGCTGCGTGCCAATCGGCTGGGTGTGACTACGGACAGCCTGTATATTTTGGCAGAGACGGATGTGGGCAGTATTGCAGAGACCATTCGCAGCGAAAAGCCGGATATTGTGATCATTGACTCCATTCAAACCATGGTGTACGATCAGGTGACTTCTTCTGCCGGATCCGTGACCCAGGTGCGGGAGTGCACCAATATTTTTATGCACACAGCCAAAACCTACGGTATCCCTATTTTTGTAGTAGGCCATGTGAACAAGGACGGCGCCATTGCCGGACCTAAGGTACTGGAGCATATTGTGGATACGGTGCTGTACTTTGAGGGCGAGCGGAACTACTCTTACCGTATTCTCCGAGGGGTGAAGAACCGCTTCGGCTCCACCAATGAGATCGGTGTGTTTGAAATGACCCAAGAGGGGCTTTTGGAAGTAGAAAATCCCTCGTTGATGATGCTCTCCGGTCGTCCGAAGAACGCCAGCGGCACCTGTGTGGCCTGTGTAATGGAAGGATCCAGACCGATTTTGGCGGAGGTGCAGGGATTGGTAACGGCCACCGGCTTCGGCACGCCCCGGCGTATGAGCACCGGCTTTGATTTTAACCGTATGGCAATGCTCATTGCGGTATTGGAAAAGCGGGCGGGCTTTTTCTTCAACACCATGGATGCTTATATCAATGTGGTCAGCGGTCTGCGGTTGGACGAGCCGGCGGCGGATCTGTCTGTGGCAATGGCGCTGGTGTCCTCGCTGAAGGACGCGGTGATCGGCGACAAGGTGCTGGCCTTTGGCGAGATCGGCTTGGCAGGCGAAATTCGCGCTGTCAGCCATTGTGAACAGCGCGTGCAGGAGGCCGGTCGCCTGGGCTTCCAGCGCTGTGTGATCCCATTCCATAATTACAAATCCCTGTCTAGGGACCTTAAAAAAGAATTGGATATTGTGCCGGTGCGCACCGTTCGCGACGCATTCAGTGCCTTGACGGTGAAAGACTGATATTTTGACATAATAAAGGACCCTGCTGTTGCAAGGTCCTTTTGTTTTTTATCGGCATAATAAAAAAGCCACTGTAACCGAAATTACAGTGGACTTGGTGGAGCATAGGGGATTCGAACCCCTGACCTCCACACTGCCAGTGTGGCGCGCTCCCAACTGCGCTAATGCCCCGTAGCTATCTTGCTTTGGTAGTATAGCATAGGGTATGTGGGAAAGTCAAGAGAATTTTTACAAAAAATGCAAAAACACAGATTTTTCTCTTATGCATAGAATGAGATAGGTTCGTAGGAGGGGTGACAGTGGCGAGTATTAGCCTTTGTATGATTGTGCGGGACGAGGAAGCAGTGCTGGGGCGCTGTTTGGAGAGTGTGGCGCCGGCGGTAGATGAGATCATTCTTGTAGACACCGGCAGTGTGGACGGCACCAAGGCGGTGGCGGCTGTTTATACCGATCAGATCTACGATTTCGCTTGGGTAGATGATTTTGCTGCGGCGCGCAATGCGTCCTTTGCCAAAGCCACCGGGGATTATATCCTGTGGCTGGACGCAGACGATGTGCTGTTGCCGGAGGATCTGGATGCGTTGTTGTGTCTGAAAAATCGGCTGGACCAGATCCCGGCGGATGTGGTGATGATGCGCTACAATACCGGCTTTGACAGTCGTGGCAATCCCACTTTTTTCTTTGATCGAGAGCGGTTGGTGCGCCGTGCGGCGGGACCGGTTTGGCACGGTCGGGTACACGAATATATTCAGTGCCCGGGCACCAGAATTACAGTGAATATTGCCGTGACGCATCGATCAATCAAGACAGCGTACACCACCCGAAACCTACGAATCTATGAAAAGATGGCGGCGGCAGGGGAGTCGTTTACGCCCCGAGATCGATTCTACTACGGGCGGGAGTTATACTACCATCGGCAGTATGACCGTGCGGTACAGGAATTGCAGGCGTTTTTGGCGCCCGGCGACGGCTGGCTGCCGGATCAGTTGGAGGCCTGCAAGTATCTGAGTGCAGCCCTGCACGTCCAAGGGGATCGGAAGGGTGCGTTTGCTGCATTGTGCCGGAGCTTTGCCTTGGGAGCACCTCGGGCGGACCTGGTATGCGGTTGCGGTGATTTGTTACTGGAACAAGGGGACTATCCGGCGGCGATTTGTTGGTACAAGTGGGCGCTGGAACTGCCCCAGGACCTGCATAGCGGCTTTGTAAACACGGATGACACCGGGTACTTGCCGTACCTGCGGCTTTGCGTTTGTTATGATCGTATGGGTGATTATGCAGCGGCTGCCCGCTGTAATGCCCAAGCCGCAGCGTACCGACCCGATGATGCCGCCGTGCAGCAGAACGCAGCCTATTTTGCCGCATTGCAGCACCCTGCCGACCCGTCGTCTACTGGAGAGAATAAGGAGCAAAACCGATGAATACAACGATTTATAAAAACCAACCTTGCTGCGACGCTTGCTGCAAGCCTGCCTGTTCCTGCTGTCCCACCTTTGTTGGGCCTACCGGTCCAACAGGGCCTACCGGTCCCATCGGCCCCACAGGTCCGGGTGTTGGCGCTACCGGCCCTACCGGTCCTATGGGTCCTACGGGCGCTACCGGTGCGGCCGGCAGTAACGGACAAATGGGGCCCACAGGTCCCACCGGTGCACCGGGTAGCAACGGCCAAATGGGTCCCACCGGTCCAACAGGTGCAACCGGAGCTGCTGGTTTTGCAGGCGCAACAGGACCTACCGGTGCCACAGGTGCTACCGGCGCAACAGGTCCTACCGGTACAGCAGGCGTAACAGGACCTACCGGTGCCACAGGTGCTATCGGCGCAACAGGTCCTGCCGGTACAGCGGGTGCAACAGGCGCTACCGGTGCAGCAGGGCCTACCGGACCTACGGGTGCTACCGGCGCAACAGGTCCTACCGGACCTACGGGTGCCACGGGTGCTACCGGAACGGTGCTGCCCGGCGAATTGGTGACCAATGGCACTATGGAGCAGTTCACCAATACCGTTCCCACCGGCTGGACGGTGAACAACGAGGCTTTGGCTGGGCAGGCTACCGCCGCCGGTCAGGTGCACAGCGGTTTATCAGCGGTGCAACTGGCATCAGGTGCGCAAATGCGCCAGACGCTCGCAGCTGCCCCAGGCAGCTATTACCGGCTTTCCTTTTATGCCCAAGGGGTAGGGAATCAACCGGCAGTGACTGGCAGGATCATCTTTACAGACGCAGCCGGCGGCGCATCAAATGCGGCTGATGTGTCGGTGCGTTCTCAGGATATGGTTAAGACGGCGCCGAATTTTGGTTATTATCAGGTAATCAGTACTGTGGTGCCGGAGAATGTGACCACAGTGACGGTCTATCTGGAAGCAACCGGCGGCACGGATGACAGCGTAATTCTGGACGATGTATCTCTGACCGTGGTTTAACTGCGGGGGCTCGGTGTGCCTAGGCGCACCGGGCTTTTTTTATTGCCAAAAAAGCAAAAAAGTCTACTCCAAATGGTCCGCGGTCAAATCGGCAAAAACGAAATAAACGAAGGCAGTAGGAGACTGCTGCCTGTTTGTAAATCGGCTGCAATTTTTCGCCACAAGGCCATCGGCATAACCGTTGGCCTTAATTTTGTAAAAAATATTGCAATTTTTCTTTGTATTTTGCGAATCATCTGTTATAATAAGCACATTCCAAGGAGAGGATGTGGAGTAATGGGCGGATATTTTGCCGCAGTATCCAAAGAAGATTGCGTATTTGATTTGTTTTTCGGGGTGGACTACCACTCCCACCTGGGCACACGCCGGGCGGGAATGGCGGTGTATGACCCGGAAACCGGTTTTGACAAAGCCATACATAATATTGAAAACGCGCCATTCCGTACGAAGTTCACCAAGGAGTCTCAGGAGATGCACGGCACCATGGGCATCGGCTGTATTTCCGATTTTGAGGCACAGCCCATACTGGTGCGTTCCCACCACGGCACCTTTGCCATTACAACGGTAGGGAAGATTAATAATGCAGACGCTATTGTGGATGAGATTATCGGGACGAACGCTCATTTCTTTGAAATGCACAATGGCGAGATCAATCCCACGGAACTGGTGGCAGCGCTGATTGACCAAAAAGAAAATTTTGTAGAGGGTATTCGCTACGCCCAAGATGTGATCGACGGCTCTATGAGTATGCTGCTTTTGACCCCCAAAGGGGTGTATGCTGCCCGGGACAAGCTGGGGCGCACACCCATTGTGCTGGGCAAAAAGCCGGATGGTTACTGTGCCAGCTTTGAAAGCTTTGCCTATTTGAACTTGGGCTATACCGATGACAGAGAACTTGGCCCCGGCGAGATCGTGGTGCTAACGCCGGACGGTGTGCAGCAGTTGGTTGCACCGGGCAAAAAAATGAAAATTTGCACCTTCCTATGGGTGTATTACGGTTATCCGTCCTCGTCCTATCAAGGGATCAGCGTGGAAAAAATGCGTTACCACTGCGGCGAGCTGTTGGCAGGCCGAGACAACGCCAAGCCGGACATTGTGGCTGGTGTGCCGGACTCCGGCATTGCCCACGCCATCGGCTATGCTAACGCCTCCGGCATTCCGTTTTCTCGTCCATTTGTTAAGTACACGCCTACCTGGCCCCGCTCTTTTATGCCACCCAACCAGACCAAGCGAAACCTGATCGCTAAGATGAAGTTGATTCCGGTGCACGATTTGATTGAGGGCAAGAGCCTGCTGCTGATTGACGACTCCATTGTTCGCGGCACACAGCTGCGGGAGACCACGGAGTTTTTGTACGCCAGCGGCGCAAAAGAAGTGCATATCCGGCCGGCGTGCCCGCCGTTACTGTTTGGTTGTAAGTACCTGAATTTTTCCCGTTCCACCTCAGAGATGGAACTGATCACTCGTCGTGTGATCCAGGAACTGGAGGGCGGCGATCCGACAAAGGAAGTGCTGGCAGAATATGCCGACCCGGACAGCGAAAAATACGCAGCCATGGTGGAAAAAATCGGCGAAAAGCTGCACTTTACCAGCTTGCGCTATCATCGACTGGACGATATGATCGCTTCCGTAGGTATTCCTGCAGATCAGCTTTGCACCTACTGCTGGAACGGCAAAGAATAAATCGTGCAAAAGAAAAAGAACAGTTACCCTTGCGGATAGCTGTTCTTTTTTTGCTTTTTTCGCTATTGAAATAGATGCTATTTATAGATTTATATCAATAACCGGTTACTCTGCTTTCATGTTCGCAAAGCACTCGCTGCAATAGACCGGACGGTCTTCCCGCGGCTCAAAGGGAACCTTGCAGGCTGCGCCGCAGTTGGCGCAAACAGCGTCGTGCATTTCGCGGGGACCGCGAGCGGCGGCTTTTCTTGCGCTACGGCAAGCTTTGCAGCGCTGGGGCTCATTGACAAATCCCTTTTCAGCATAGAACTCCTGTTCACCGGCTGTAAAGACGAATTCGTTCCCACAATCCTTGCAGACTAATGTTTTGTCTTCGTACATTGGACCTTAACTACCTCTCATAAGATTTATTCAAAAAGAAGCGTCAACTTCTTACGAATACGCTGTAATGCGTTGTCTACCGACTTTGGGCTTTTGTTCAATCGAGTGGCAATATCTGCATACCGAAAACCGCTGATGTGCAGGCGCAGCACCTCGTTTTCCATGGGAGACAGCTGGTGCTCCAGCGCGCGGCTCAGGCGCGCCACACTCTCTGCCGCCAAAAAATCGTCCTCCGCACTGACGGCTGTACCGGCATGATCCAGATAGACCTCCAAGGAAACCATATTATCCGTGGGAACATCTTTGCGCCGACTGAATTTTCGCAGCGCGGTTTGTATTGCATTTTCAATACAAGTGCCGGCAAAAGTGCGAAAAGCGGCGCCTCGTTTCGGTTGGTACGCACGCAGGGCGGCCAGCAGACCGATCATGCCCTCCTGGACCAGATCGTCCTTCTCCAGCGGAGAGTGAATGTACTTCATGGCAATCATCTCCACAGTGGGGCGCATGGCGTGGACCAGTGCATTTATGGCTTCTCCGCTGCCGCTTTGGGCGGCGGAAACCAGCGATTCAATATCTGTTTTTTTTGTTGCTGACATAATTTTCCTGCCTTATGATTGATTATACAACGGTTATTGGTCATAGTCAACAATTTTTCATTCTGCAAGAAAAAATTATTATTTAACATGGATAATAATGTACAAAACGCGCAAAATGGTGATTAATTAAAAATGCTTATACATTAAAGCGGAACAGCACTACATCACCGTCCTGCATCACATAGTCCTTGCCCTCACTGCGGACCAAGCCTTTCTCTTTGGCAGCCGTCATACCGCCGCAGGCCACCAGATCGTCAAAGGAAACCACCTCGGCGCGAATGAAGCCCCGCTCAAAGTCTGTGTGGATCTTGCCGGCAGCCTGGGGCGCCTTGGTGCCTTTTTTGATGGTCCAGGCGCGCACTTCCGGCTTACCGGCGGTCAGGTAGGAAATCAGACCCAAAAGGGAATAACTCTTCTTGATCAGCCGATCCAGGCCGCTTTTTTCCAGCCCCATATCACTAAGGAACATGGTCTTTTCGTCCTCGTCCAGTTGAGCGATCTCTGCCTCCATTTCTGCGCAGATGGGCAGTGTTTCCGCACCCTCTGTGGCAGCGATCTGCTCCACCGCTTTGTAGAACGGATTGCTCTCAATTCCGGCGTTAAAGTCGTCCTCGCCCATATTGCAGGCATAGATCACCGGTTTGATGGTTAGGAGGGATACTTCTTTCAGATACTCTTGTTCATCCTCACTGATCTCCACGCTGCGGGCGGTTTTGCCTTCTTCCATCTCCGCGGCCAGTCGCTCCAGAAACGCCACCTCCGCCGCCAGCGTCTTGTCGCCCTTCATGGCTTTTTTACGGCTGTCGATTCGTCGATTCAGAATATCTAGATCCGAGAGGATCAGCTCCAAATTGATGGTCTCAATGTCCCTTGCCGGATCCACAGAGCCGTCCACATGTGTGATGTCGTCATTCTCAAAGCAGCGGACTACATGGATAATGGCGTCTACCTCCCGGATATGGGACAGAAATTTGTTGCCTAGACCCTCGCCCTTGGACGCACCCTTGACCAGCCCTGCAATGTCCACAAACTCAATGGTGGCCGGCGTGAATTTGTCCGGGTGGTACATTTCTGCCAGCTTGTCCAGCCGTTCGTCCGGCACGCTGACCATACCCACATTCGGCTCTATTGTGCAAAAGGGGTAGTTGGCGCTTTGGGCGCCTGCGTTTGTAATGGCGTTAAAAAGTGTACTTTTGCCAACGTTTGGCAAACCTACGATACCAAGTTTCATTCTTTTAGCTCCGATGTCTGAATTACACATTTTTTGTGTGAATATAAGTATATACCAATGCTGCTGTTTTTACAAGGATAAATTTTTCTTGACATAGTATCGCAAATATCCTAAAATATATATTAAATTTTTGTGATGGGAGAGAAATTTAATGGAACTCAATGGCTCTCAGATCGTTCTTGAAGTCTTGAAAGAACAGGGCGTAGATACCATCTTTGGTTATCCCGGCGGTACGATCCTGAATATTTTTGACGAGCTTTATAAATATGGCGACACCTTTAAGCATATTTTGACTGCCCATGAGCAGGGCGCGTCCCACGCGGCAGACGGTTATGCCCGCGCTACCGGCAAGGTGGGTGTGTGCTTTGCCACCTCCGGCCCCGGCTCTACCAATCTGGTGACCGGTATTGCCACGGCTTATATGGATTCTGTGCCGGTGGTTGCCATTACCTGCAACTATGCCACCTCCGGCTTGGGGCGAGACAGCTTCCAGGAGGTAGATATTTGCGGTATTACCATGCCCATTACCAAGCACAACTTCCAGGTGAAGTCTGTGGAGGAGCTGGCGCCCACGCTGCGCCGGGCGTTCCGCATTGCCCAGACCGGGCGCAAAGGTCCTGTTTTGGTAGATATTCCCAAGGATATAACTTCTGCCACCTGTGCTTATGTGGCGGAACCGAAAGTGGAGATTGAGCCGTTTAAGATGCCCAAGCAGTCTTGCATAGATCGGGCGCTCGAATTGCTGAGAAACGCCAAGAAACCGCTGATTTATGTTGGTGGCGGCGCCATTCTCTCCAAAGTGGGTGAAGATCTGATTACTTTTGCCGAGAAACTGGACGCACCGGTGGTGTCCTCTCTTATGGGTCTGGGTGCATTTCCGTACGGCCACCCGCTGCACGTGGGGCTGATCGGTATGCACGGCCATTTTGAGGCCAATAAGGCGGCGCATGACTGCGATGTGCTCATCACTTGCGGCGCGCGTTTCTCTGACCGTGTGGCCGGCAACCGCAAGAAGTTTGCGCCTAACGCAGAGATCTTACATATTGACATTGACGCAGCGGAGATGGACAAAAACATCTTTTCCAACTACCACCTGCGTGGCGACTTGGCAGAAATTCTGCCCATGCTGACCCGTAATGTGGAGCAGATGGATCACAGCGACTGGAAAGCGGAGATCGAGGCCAGCCGGCATCCCTTTAAGCAACTGCAGATCGGGGATTATGTAAATCCCCAGGTCTTAATTGAAAAAATTGACGAAAAGACCCCGGATGATACTATTGTGGTCACCGATGTGGGTCAGCACCAGCTGTGGGCGGCACAGTTCTATAAGTACACCCGTCCTCGCACCCTGCTGACCTCCGGCGGACTGGGCACCATGGGCTATTCTATGGGCGCTGCCTTTGGTGCGGCAATGGGCTGTCCGGATCAAACCGTGGTGATGTTTGCCGGTGACGGCGGCTTCCACATGAACCTGTCCGAGCTGGCCACCATGGCGTCCTACAATATCCCGGTCAAGATGTTCATTATGAACAATACTGTGCTGGGTATGGTGCGCCAGTGGCAAAAGCTGTTTTATGAAAACCGCTTTTCCGATACAGATCCCCACCGGGTTACGGATTTTGTGAAGGTGGCAGAAGCCTTTGGCGTAAAGGGCCTGCGTATCCATACCAATGATGATATTGACGCTGTGCTGGCAGAGGCGCTGGCTTATCCCGGTCCGGTGTTGGTGGACTGCCGTATTTCGCCGGACAGCAATGTGCTGCCGATGATCCCGCCCGGCGGCGCACACACGGACATTATCGAGCAGTTTAACTGATTGGAGGCAAGGAAGATGAAAGAGAAATTGGTTTTATCTGTTCTTGTGGATAACGAGAGCGGCGTGCTGCAACGGGTGGCCAGCCTGTTCTCCCGCCGTGCATACAATATCTCCTCCCTGACGGTGAGTGAGACGGAGGACCCGAACTTTTCCCGTATGACCATTGAGACCAATACGGAGCCGGAGAATTTTCGCCAGATCAAGCGTCAGCTGTTAAAGCTGGAGATCGTGGAGAAAGTATCTGAGCTGACTCCGGACAATTCTGTGTCCTCTGAGTTGCTGCTGGTGAAGGTGCACGCCCAGGGCATTCCGGAGAAAAACGCCCTTTTGGCATTCAACGCCGGTTATGGTGCTCGTGTGCTGGACATTTCTGCCGAGACGGTGACACTGGAGTTCACCGGTGCGGGGGAGATGCTGGACGCCTTTATTCAGCAACTGGAGCAGCGCTTTAGCATTGTGGAAATGGCGCGTACCGGCGTGACCTCGCTGGAGCGCGGCGCCGGTTCCTTTACGGACGATATTTAAGGACGGTGACGATCATGGGAATGACAATGACGCAAAAGATCCTGGCGGCGCACGCCGGTTTGGATCATGTGGTAGCCGGTCAATTGATTGAGGCCAAGCTGGATATGGTACTTGGCAACGATGTGACCTCTCCGGTTGCCATTAATGAGATGAACAAATTTGGCAAGGACGGCGTGTTTGATAAGACCCGCATTGCCCTTGTAATGGATCACTTTACGCCCAACAAGGACATTCAGTCCGCGCAGAACTGCAAGCAGGTGCGTACTTTTGCCCGTGCCCACGGCATTACCCACTATTTTGATGTGGGCAACATGGGGATTGAGCACGCGTTGCTGCCGGAGCAGGGGATTGTGGCATGCGGTGACTGCGTGATCGGCGCAGACAGCCACACCTGTACTTACGGTGCACTGGGTGCGTTCTCCACCGGCGTAGGCTCCACGGATATGGCTGCCGGTATGGTTACCGGTAAGGCTTGGTTTAAGGTGCCCTCCGCCATTAAGGTTGAGATCACCGGCAAAAAAGCACCATTTATCAGCGGCAAAGATGTGGTACTGCATTTGATCGGTGAGATCGGTGTGGACGGCGCCCTCTACCAGTCTTTGGAATTTACCGGCGATGGTATTGCGGAGCTTTCTATGGACGATCGGCTGTGCATCAGCAATATGGCCATTGAGTGCGGCGCCAAAAACGGAATTTTCCCGGTAGATGATGTGACTTTGCAGTATGTGAACGGCCGCGCAGAGCGGGAATATACGATTTTTGAGGCAGACCCGGACGCAGAATACACCCGCACGGTAAAAATTGATTTGAGCACCTTAAAGCCCACCGTGGCATTTCCGCATCTGCCGGAGAATACCCATACTATTGATCAGGTGGACGGTGAAAAGATCGCTATTGACCAGGTGGTGATTGGCTCCTGCACCAATGGCAGAATGGAAGATATGCGCGCTGCTGCTGCAATTTTGAAAGGTCGCAAGGTGGCGCAAGATGTGCGCGTGATCGTGATCCCGGCTACTCAGCGCATTTATTTGCAGTGCATTGAGGAGGGTCTGACCCAGATCTTTATTGAGGCCGGTGCAGTCGTGTCTACACCTACCTGTGGTCCCTGCCTTGGCGGTCACATGGGTATTTTGGCTGCCGGTGAGCGGGCAGTTTCCACCTCAAACCGAAACTTTGTGGGCCGTATGGGTCACACGGAGTCTGAGATTTATTTGGCCTCTCCCGCTGTGGCTGCCGCCTCTGCGGTCAAGGGCTATATTGCCGACCCGGCTACGGTATAAGGAGGTCACGGTATGATAGCAAAAGGTAAGGTACATAAGTTCGGCGACAATGTGGACACGGATGTAATTATTCCTGCCCGCTACCTGAACAAAAGTGACGAGGCCTGGCTGGCTTCTCATTGTATGGAAGATATTGACAAGGATTTTGTAAATAAGGTGCAGCCCGGTGACATTATGGTGGCCAAGGCGAACTTTGGCTGCGGCTCCTCTCGTGAACACGCACCCATTGCCATTAAGGCCAGCGGTATCAGCTGCGTGATTGCCTCCACCTTTGCTCGTATTTTTTACCGCAATGCCATTAATATCGGCCTTGCGATCTTAGAGTGCGACCAGGCAGCCAACGAGATCAACCAGGGCGATGAAGTGCAGGTGGATTTTGACAGCGGCGTGATTACGGATCTGACCACCGGCAAGGTGTATCAGGCCCAGCCGTTTCCGCCGTTCATTCAGAACATTATCAAAAACGGCGGTTTGATGAAGTCCATTGGTTAATGATTGCAGCAAAGGGTTTAGTGATGAAGCAGTTTGTTTTGAACGAAGATAATTTAAGAAAAGGCTGGAGCGGTGCGTCGGAATTCTGGTTCTCCCGTCAGGATATGCAGGTGCACAGCATGGCGGAGTTGGCGGATTTGGATCACCCGGAGGATACCGGCACATCGGCGTATCTGCTGTCTTTGGGCTATATTCCGTACTTTTATGTAACGGACGGCGAAGTGATGCGCGCGTTTGTTCAGTCTATCGGCAATGCCAAGATCAAGGCTGTGTTTGATCAAACGCCGGATGATGCCGTGGTTGAGACTTTTTGGAAATATTTTAATGCCTATAAGGAATTTTCTGAGAAGTTTGACGCATTTCAGACCGAGTATGTGCGCAAAAAGGCTGCGGATTGGTGCTATGAAAACGGCATTGACTACACCTTTGATACAAAGAATTAACAAAACGGCAAAACGCCCGACAGTTCCAAACTGCCGGGCGTTTCTTAATGTTAAATTTTAGATATAAGAGTGCTCCATAGTCGCCACGACCCGCAGTCGGGGGTCACGCTGCTGCACGGCCGCTTGTACTTCCTTCAAAATTTGGCTGCGGTGCTTTTTGTGTTCTTTGGGCACCACAATGTCCATGATCAGGTTCATGTGGTCACTGCACTCCACCAGCCGAAAGTCATGAAAGCGCAGCTCAGGATCGTAGTCTTGCAGAATTTCCGCCATGAGTTTGCGGTATTTATCCACCGTGGCGTCATGGATTGCAATGGGATCCATGTGAATACAGATAACAATTTGCAGTTCTTTACTAATTTGGTGCTCCACACGGTCAATGGCGTTGTGCACCGCCATAATATCCTGATCTGCCGGTACTTCCGCATGTGCAGAGGCAATGACCCGCCCCGGGCCGTAGTCGTGAATAATTAAGTCGTGCACGCCTACAATCAGCGGTTCTGCCAGCATACGGCGCTCAATCTCATCCACCAGCTCTTTACTGGGCGCCTGACCCAGCAGGGGACCCATAATGTCCTTTAAGGTGCTCACACCTCCGGCGAGGATAAACGCGGCCACCAGCAGCCCCATGATGCCGTCTGCCCGGTCAAAGGCGGTAAAGGCAGACAACAGCAGTGCCGCGCCGGCTGCGGCGGTGGAAATGCAGTCGTTCAGGCTGTCCTGGCGTACAGCTTTCAGATTGAGATTGTTGCTCTCTTTATACAGTGCCTGATTAAAGTAAGCCATCCACAGCTTGACCCCAATGGACAGCACAAGCACCGCCACGGTCACGGCACTGAACCGCACCTCTTGGGGATGAATGATCTTTTCAATACTGCTTTTGCCCAACTCAAATCCCATTAGGAAAATAAAGAAATCCACGATTAGGGCACTGATGTATTCCATCCTGCCGTGACCGAATGGGTGGTCGTTATCTACCGGCTTGCTTGCGATTTTTGCGCCGATTACGGTGACAATGTTGGAGGAAGCGTCTGACAGGTTATTGGCGGCGTCTGCGGTGATAGACACCGAGTGGCTCACCGTGCCGCAAATAAATTTCAGCACGCATAGCAGCAGATTGCAGAGAATGCCTACAATGCCGCTGAGTACGCCGTAGCGCTGCCGGTCTTTAGTGTTTTGCTTTGCATCCCGTGGAATGAATTTGTGTATCAAAAACTTGGTCATAGTCGAGGTCCTCTTTTTTGTGTTATTTTTAAGTTTATCACAATTACGACTTCAAAACAAGGGCAAAGTGTGGTAGAATAGTGGCGGTGATGAGATGAAGAAACTACTGATTATCGGCGGTTCGCCTCGGCCAAATGGGGTCAGCGAAGAATTGATCCGCCAGGTGAAGCCGTATTTTATCGACTGCAAGATCGTAGAATATAATACATACAAGCTGGCGCCGGCGCCCTGTACCGACTGCCGCTTTTGCGAGCAGCATGCGGGCTGCGCCAATAAAGATCTGGATATTTTTTTTGAGGACTTTGAAGACGCGGACTATATTGCGTTCTTTACTCCGGTGTATAATAACTTTTTTCCGGCTCCGCTAAAGGCAGTGATCGACCGGTTCCAGCGGTATTACAGCGCCCGCTTCAAACGGGGCGCCAAGCCGCCTATTGCTAAGCCGAAAAGGGTAGGCGTGGTGATCGTAAGCGGCTCAAATGCGCGGCAGTGTGCCGACTATATGACTGCCACCTTGCGCCAGTCTTTTACGGTCCTTAATGGAGAGGTTACGGCACGGTACTATATCCCGGGCACGGACCGGGGGCAGTACACTTTTAACAACATTGAGCTGCAAAAATTTATTCATCAGCTGCGGGGCGAGGGCGCCGGGCGATAAGGAAATAGGGGAGCGCTACGGTGCTCCCTATCTTTCTGCTTGTATATATAATAATTTATATATTATATTGCAAGCCGTGCGTCTTTGTGTTATAATAATTTAAATTTATTATGGGATAGTGTCAGTATGCGTATTCTTGGTATTGACCCCGGGTATGCCATTATCGGCTGGGGCGTGCTTGACTATAAAGGCAATAAATTCTCTGTGGTGGACTACGGCGCCATCACCACGCAGGCCAAAACGCCGTTTCCTTTGCGGCTGCAAATCATCTACACGGGTATGATCGGCCTGTTTGACACTTATCACCCGGAGGTGATGAGTATGGAGAAGTTGTTTTATAACAACAATGCCAAGACCGTAATTGATGTGGCGCAAGCCAGAGGGGTCATCACCCTGTCCGCCCAACAAAAAAATGTGCCCATCTTTGAATACACTCCCTTGCAGGTAAAACAGTCGGTGGTGGGCTATGGCCGGGCGGAGAAGAAGCAGGTACAGGAGATGACCCGCCTGATTTTGAATTTAGAGAAAATACCTAAGCCGGACGACACGGCTGACGCACTGGCTATGGCCATCTGTCACGGCCACGCCAGCGGCAGCCTGCTGGGGCGGTTGGGCAATCTGCGATAAGGAGTTACTTATGATTTACAGTTTGGACGGTACGCTCACTTATTTTGACCAGAATTTTGCGGTGGTCAGCTGCGGTGGTGTGGGGTTTAAGTGCTTCACCACGCTGACTACCTTACAGTCCCTGCCGGGCGTGGGCAAGCCGGTGCAGCTTTTCACTTACTTGTCTGTGCGGGAGGATGCACTGGATCTTTACGGCTTTGCCACCACAGCGGAGCTGGATTGCTTTAAGCTGCTGATCTCCGTAAACGGCGTGGGACCTAAGGCGGCGCTGGCAATCTTGTCGGAGCTGTCGGCGGATCGATTGGCCGTTTGCATTGCCGGCGGGGACGCCAAGTCCCTGACTCGTGCGCCGGGTATCGGCAAAAAGATTGCCGAGCGCATTGTGCTGGAATTGAAAGATAAAATGGGCGTGCTGGATTTGGGCAGCAGCAGAGAGGTGCAGGCGGCAGCCGCTGCCAATACCGCCGGCTCTGTTGCGGCAGAGGCGGTGGAAGCGCTGGTGGCTCTGGGCTACGGTCAAAGCGACGCCGCTGTGGCTGTGGGTCAGATGGAACCCGGACTTTCGGTGGACGAGATGATCCGCCGGGGGCTGCGCCAGCTGGCCGCCAATTTGTAAGCCTCAAACAGATTAGGAGTTGCCTATGGAAGATATGGATTTGGAAAATCGTATTGTGTCTACCGGCCTGACGGAGACGGATACGGATATAGAGAATTCCCTGCGTCCCAAGACCCTGGAGGACTATATTGGGCAAGATAAAGTGAAAGAGAACCTGGCCATTTACATTGAGGCGGCGCGCACCCGTGGCGAGGCGCTGGATCATGTGCTGCTGTACGGTCCGCCCGGATTAGGCAAGACTACGCTGGCGGGCATTATTGCCAATGAGATGGGCGTGAACATTCGTGTCACCAGCGGTCCGGCCATTGAGAAGCAGGGCGATCTGGCGGCACTGCTTACCAACCTGCAAGAGGGGGATGTGCTCTTTATTGACGAGATTCACCGTCTGAACCGCAGCGTTGAGGAAGTGTTGTATCCGGCTATGGAGGATCGTGCGCTGGATATTATCATCGGCAAAGGTCCGTCCGCCCGTTCTATTCGGTTGGATCTGCCCAATTTCACGCTGGTAGGTGCTACCACCCGTGCCGGGCAGCTGTCGGCGCCACTGCGTGACCGTTTTGGCGTGATCTTGCGACTGGAGCTTTATACGGATGAGCAGCTGGCCACCATCGTTAAGCGCTCGGCGGGCATTTTGAATATTCCCATTGAACAGGACGGCGCCTTGCAGATCGCTTCTCGTTCTCGAGGTACCCCGCGTATTGCCAACCGTTTGCTCAAGCGCAGCCGTGACTTTGCCCAGGTAAAGTACGACGGCGTAATCAACGCTGAGGCGGCGGAGGATGCCCTCTCTCGTATGGAGATCGATCAGCTGGGACTGGACGGTATTGACCGTCGCCTGCTGACCACCATGATCAAAAATTATAACGGCGGACCTGTGGGGCTGGAGACCATTGCCGCAGCCATCGGTGAAGAGGCGGTGACCATTGAGGATGTGTACGAGCCGTATTTAATGCAGATCGGCTTTCTCAGCCGCACCCCCCGCGGGCGCTGCGTGACCCCGGCGGCCTACCGGCATTTGGGATTCCAGCAGGACGGGCAGCAAACGTTACTTTAACCATCGTAAATGGAAATTCAAACCGTTATAGACGGAAACACACATTTCTTTTTAACAACAAAGGAGAATGGTATGGGCAGATTGTTTGGAACAGACGGCGTGCGTGGCATAGCCAATAAAGATTTAACCAACGAGCTGGCGCTCTCGATCGGCAAGGCGGCAGCCAAAGTTTTGGCCGGTGAGCTGGGCAGAAAACCCACGGTGCTCATCGGTAAAGACACCCGGGCGTCCGGCGATATGCTGGAGGCGGCACTCACTGCCGGGCTTTGCGCCGTGGGGGCTAATGTACTCTCTGTGGGCGTGGTACCTACCCCGGCAGTAGCTTACCTGATCGGCCGCTACGGCTGTGACGCCGGCGTGATGATCTCCGCTTCACACAACCCTTGCGAATATAACGGCATTAAGATCTTTCAGTCCACCGGCTACAAGCTGGATGACGCCATAGAAGAAGAAATTGAGGCGATTATCCTGGACGGTGCAGAAGAAATCCCTGAGAAGCTGGGCGGCGATGTGGGCAATCGGCTCTATTGCAAGACGGCCGTGGAGGATTATGTGCACCATGTGGTGGACACCGCCGATGTTCGCTTTGACGGGCTGAATATCGCTTTGGACTGCGCCAACGGCTCCGCTTCCGTTTGTGCCAAACAGATTTTTACCGCACTGGGTGCCCGGTGTTATATGCTTTCCGACACGCCGGACGGTGTGAATATCAACGATCACTGCGGCTCCACCCACCCGGAGGAGCTGATGCAGTTTGTAACGGACAATGGGCTGGACTTAGGGTTGGCATTTGATGGCGATGCAGACCGTATGCTGGCGGTGGACGAAAACGGCCAATTGGTGGACGGCGACAAGGTGATCGCCATTTGCGCCAAGCGGATGCTGGACGAGGGCACTCTGGCTAAGAACACTGCCGTGGTAACGGTGATGAGCAATATGGGCTTCTTTAAGTTCTGCGAAGAGAACGGTATTGCCTGTGAAAAGACGGCCGTGGGTGACCGTTACGTGCTGGAGCGTATGCTGCAAAAGGGCTATAACATCGGCGGCGAGCAAAGCGGGCATGTGATTTTCCTGGATTACGCCACCACCGGCGACGGTGAGCTTAGCGGTGTGCAGTTGCTTAAGACAGTGGTGAAAAGCGGCAAAAAGCTGTCTCAGCTGGCAAAGATTATGACCGTTTATCCTCAGGTGCTCATCAATGTGCAGGTGACACCGGAGGGCAAGCAGAAATATAACAACGACGAATATATTATCTCTGCCGTTCAACAGGCTGAGATGGATTTGATGGGCGACGGCCGCGTGCTGGTTCGGGTCAGCGGTACAGAGCCTTTGGTGCGGGTGATGTTAGAGGGCAAAGATCTGGAAAAAATTACCCGACTGGGCAATCGAATTGCAGATGTGGTACGGGAGAGATTGAGTTAATGCGTGTAGCCAGTGACTGGAAAGATTATGAACTGATAGACTGCTCTGCCGGCGAAAAACTGGAGCGTTGGACCAGAGAAATCCTGATTCGTCCGGACCCCCAGGTGATTTGGAATAGCCCGCGGGAGAACCGCTTGTGGGCACAGCCGGGGGCACGCTATGTGCGCTCCCGCACTGGCGGTGGCAAGTGGCAGACCTTTAAGCGCATTCCTGCTGTGTGGCAGGTGCGCTATAAGGACTTGACTTTTAACATCAAGACCATGGGCTTTAAGCACACCGGTCTGTTCCCGGAACAGGCTGTGAATTGGGATCTGGTGCGTGGCATGATCGAGGGCGCTGACCGTCCGGTAAAGGTGCTCAACCTGTTTGCCTATACCGGCGGTGCCACGGTTGCCTGCCTGAAATCCGGTGCACAGGTAGTCCATGTGGACGCCTCCAAGGGTATGGTCCAGTGGGCCAAAGAGAACGCAGCCGCCTCCGGCGTGGCAGACGGCGCTGTGCGCTGGATCGTGGACGACTGTATCAAGTTTGTGCAGCGAGAAATTCGTCGGGGCAACCGGTACGACATTGTGATCCTGGACCCGCCCAGCTACGGCCGGGGGCCAAAAGGTGAGATCTGGCACCTGGAAGATAATTTATATGATTTTGTGACCCTGGTGCAGCAGGTGCTCAGCGATGACGCGCTGGCTGTGGTGTTGAATTCCTATACCACCGGCCTGTCTGCCTCGGTAATGCAATATATTTTGGAAGATGTTTTGGTGCGTCGAATGGGCGGTTCTGTGTCTGCGGACGAGATTGGCCTGCCGGTGACGGAAACCGGCGGCGTACTGCCCTGCGGTGCCACCGCTGTGTGGAAAGGCAAAGATGGCAATTCTTGAATTTAACGATGTAACATTTACATATCCTGCGGACCCCGATGCCCCTAAGGATACACCGGCGCCCCGCCCGGTCCTTCGCCACCTGAACTTGCAGATCGAGAAAGGCTCCTTTGTGGCGGTGCTGGGGCATAACGGCTCCGGTAAATCCACATTAGCCAAGCTTTCTAACGGCATTTTGTTTCCCCAAAGCGGGCAAGTAATCGTAGACGGCACGCCGCTGACGCAAGACGAAGATGTGGTCTATAACGCGCGCCGCAAGGTGGGTATGGTGTTCCAAAACCCGGACAACCAAATCGTCTCCTCTATTGTAGAGGAGGATGTGGCCTTTGGGGTGGAGAATTTGGGCGTGGAGCCAAAGGAATGCCGCCGCCGGGTGGACGCTGCGCTGAAGACAGTTGGCATGTATGCGGAGCGGCTGAAATCGCCATCCAAGCTTTCCGGCGGTCAAAAACAGCGGGTAGCCGTGGCAGGCATTATCGCCATGAGACCTCTGTGCATTGTACTGGACGAACCCACGGCGATGCTGGATCCCAGCGGCCGCCGAGAAGTGCTGGACACCGTGAAGAAACTGAACAAAGAAGAGGGGATCACCATTCTGCTCATTACTCATTATATGGATGAGGCGGTGCAAGCCGATCGGGTAGTGGTGATGGACGACGGCGTGATCCGACTGGACGGCGCTCCGCGGGCGGTTTTTGCCCATGTGGATGAGCTGAAGGCCCTGGGCCTCGATGTGCCCCAGGCAACGGAACTGGCGGATCGGCTGGGCTTTGCCGAACACGCAGTTTTGAACACTGCGGAATGCGTGGATGTATTGATTTCCAACTTGGAGGAACAAAAACTTGGCTGTACTGACCTGTGAAAAACTCAATTACCGTTACAGTGTGGGTACGCCATTTGAGACGGCGGCGCTGCAGGATGTGTCTTTCTCTGTGGAGGAGGGCGAGATTGTCGGCATTATCGGTCAAACCGGCTCCGGAAAATCCACGCTCATCCAGCACCTAAACGGCTTGATAGAGCCCCAAAGCGGCAAAGTCTATGTGGACGGCGAGGACATTTGGAGTAAGCAAAACCGCAAGCAAATTCGCCGTGTACGCTTTCAGGTAGGGCTGTGTTTTCAGTACCCGGAGTACCAAATTTTTGAAGAAGATGTATATAAAGAGATCGCTTTCGGTCCCAAGCAAATGGGACTGGACAGCGAGGAAATTCGCCGTCGGGTGTTCCATTCTATGGAATTGGTGGGTCTGTCCCGTGATTTTGCGGAGCAATCGCCCTTTGATCTGTCCGGTGGCCAAAAGCGCCGTGTGGCCATTGCGTCCATTTTGGCAATGGAGCCAAAGGTTTTGATTTTAGACGAGCCTTGCGCCGGGTTGGACCCTCGTGGAAGGGATCAAATTTTAGATCTGATCCGGAGTTACCGGGACCGTACCGGGGCAACGGTGCTCTTCGTCTCCCACTCCATGGAAGATGTGGCGCGCATTTGCCGCCGCGTGTTGGTGATGCACCGGGGGCAGGTGGCCGCCTACGGCCCGGTTGCCGATGTGTACGCCAATGCGGAGGAACTGCGCCAAATGGGGCTGAATGTGCCCCAGGTAACGGATATTTTCTTAGAACTGCGGCGGCGTGGCGTACCGTGCCGCACGGATATTTTTACGGTTGATGACGGCGTGCGCGAATTTCAGCGCCTAAAGAGAGAGGGGGTTCGCCTGTGAATTCCAGTATGACCATTGGTCAGTATTTTCCCGGCAATTCCCCGGTGCACCGTATGGATGCGCGTATGAAGATCGTGCTTACTTTCCTTATGGTGGTGGCGGTGTTCCTGTGCAAGAACTTTTGGTCCCTGGGGCTGGCCATCGTCTTTATGATTCTGGCGGTGGGTCTGTCTAAGATACCGCCTAAAACCATCTTGAAGAGCATTAAGCCCCTGATCGTGATCATTCTCATTACCGGCGTTATTAACCTGTTTTACGGCGATGGTGAGCCGCTGGTGACCCTGGGCAAGCTGAAGATCACCATGGACGGCATTATGACTGCCATTTTTATGGCGGTGCGCATTATCGAGTTGGTGATTGTTGGCAGTCTGCTGACTTACACCACTTCGCCTACGGAATTGACGGACGCTCTTGAGCGGCTGCTTAAACCCCTAAAAGTGTTTAAGATTGATGTGCATGTGATCGCTATGACTATGACAATCGCCCTGCGGTTTATTCCCACTTTGATCGAGGAAATCGACAAAATTATGGCGGCGCAGAAATCTCGGGGCGCCGATATGGAGAGCGGGGGACTGATTCGCAGAGCCAAAGGATTGGTGCCCATCTTGATTCCATTGTTCATCTCCTCTTTTCGCCGCGCCAATGAGCTTGCGGACGCTATGGAGTGCCGCTGCTATCGTGGCGGTGCCGGGCGTACCAAGATGAAAGAAATGCACCTGCATACCGGTGACTTTTTTGCGCTGGCGGCGGTGGTGCTGTATATTGCAGGCATTTTTGTGGTGAATCACTTTTTAGGTTCGGTGCTTTAAGTTATGCGGAATTTGTTGTTAAACATTGGATATGACGGCGCAGATTACCACGGCTGGCAAGTGCAAAAAAATGCCGTTACCGTGCAGGAAGTGTTCCAAAACGCGGTAGAAAAGGTGTTTGGCGCGCGGCTGCCGGTAAAGGGCTGCTCTCGCACAGACAGCGGTGTGCACGCAAATTGTTATTTTGTCAGCTTCCAAACAGAGCTGTCCATTGCCTGTGACGGTGTGGTGCGGGCGCTGAATACGGCGCTGCCCAAGGATATTGCGGTGCTGGACTGCCGAGAGGTTCCTCTTGATTTTCACCCCCGGTACTGCTGCCGAGAGAAAGAATATGTATATAAACTGTACAACGGTGCCATTCGGGATCCGTTTTTGCTGCGCTATGCGTACCAGTACCGCTATCCTATTCGGTTGGAGCGTATGCAGCAGGGGGCCAAGGCGTTCCTGGGCACCCATGATTTTCGCGGCTTTTGCAGTGCACGCAGCGATGTGGAGGACACAGTGCGCACCATTACCGCCTTTACCGTAGAGCGGCAAGGGGATATGGTACTGTTTAAGGTCAGCGCAGACGGCTTCCTTTACAATATGGTGCGCATTCTCGTTGGCACGCTGCTTTTTGTCAGTGAGGGCAAGATTGATCCGGCGGATTTGCCGGCGATCATTGAAAGCGGGGAGCGAATTCGCGCCGGTAAGACGGCGCCGCCCCAGGGGCTGTACCTGAACCGGGTGGAGTACGACCCGGCAGACTTAAAGATGTAAACAGAAAGGCGGTGCTTTTGTGGAAGCGGAAGACCGGCAGGCGCTTCGGCGGGAACGCAAGCGCCAAAAAGATAAAAAAGTACGCAGAATCGTATGGATTGTGCTGGCTGTGCTGCTGGCGGCAATTGTGATCCTAAAGCTGTGCGAGGTGGATTTCGGCAGCCTGCGCGGCGGCAGCGGTACATCGTCCGTGCTCACCGGCAATTTTCCTTATGCGCTGGACGGCTCCGATGGCGTTACGGTTCATAAGCAGGGCGCGAAACTGGCGGTGCTTACCGGCGGCTCCATAACAGTACTGAACCCATCAGACGGCAAGGAAGAATTCACCGCTGTACACGGTTATGCCAATCCGATTACCGCCGCTTCTGACTCGTATCTGGTTACTTACGATCAGGGCGGCTCCAAGCTACGGCTGGATTACAGTGGTGAGAATTTGTATGAGATTGAGAGCAAGACCGGCCTGTTGTGCGCCGATGTGGCGGACGACGGCAAGGTGGCCTACGCCGCTCAGTCTGCGGATAAACGCAGCGATGTTCAGGTGATCACCAAGACCCGCGCGGATAAGATGAAATACAGCCTGTCCTATGGCTTTGTGACCAACATTGCCATTCGGGACAACGGCAGTCAAGTTGCTTTTGTAGCCATGAACAGTAAGGATGCACGCTTGCAGCCAAAGTTGTATTTGATGCGTGTAAAGGACACGGAGCCTTATGCCAGCTTTGATCTGCCCGGCACCCAGGTGCTGGACATAGCCTATCGGGGCAGCAGCCTGTACGTGGTGGGCGGCAGCTTTGTGAGCGTGGTAAACGGAGATAAGCTGGAGACGGTGCTGAAAAACGGCGATGTGCAAACAGTGGCCTACGATTATAGCGCCAGCGGCGATTTGGTGGTGGCGTATAGTTCTTATAGCAATGCCACGCAAAATACCGTAGCGCGGATCACCGCCGGCGGCAAGGTGCAAAAGCCCTTTACGGTGCAGGGTGCTATCAAGGATCTGTCTGCCTCCGGCAGTCGGGTAGCCGTGCTTTTTGCCGATAAAATCAAAATTTATAAGCTGTCAGACGGCAGTGTAGTACATACGGCGGATTGTACGGACGCAGTCCGGTCCATCACCATGATGTCCTCCAATGTGTTTGTGCAGCGCCAGTCTGTGATTGAGAAAGAAGAGACCAAGTCTTGAGTATTTTGGATTATATATTGATCGCCCTGGTGGTACTTATGGCGGTATGGGGCTTTCGACGGGGGCTGCTGTCCGGTCTGATCGGCACAGCCAAGTACGCTGTTGGCGTGCCGGTGTCCCTGTTCGTTAGCCATCAGTATTACCAAGCGGTGTATGACAATCTGGTGGAGCCAAAGGCTCTTGCCAAGGTGCAGGAGAAAATCGCCGGCGCCTCCGGCGTGGACACCTTTATGGCTGCCTTGCAGGAGAAAATGCAAGCGCTGCCTCAGGCGTTGCAAGGGGATTTTGACTTTGCCGCGCTGAAAAAAGGCAGTGCCAAAACTGCTGCAGATTTTGTAATGCAGCAGTTGGTGGAACCGACGGCTTGCCTACTGGTAAAAATCGCATTATTTTTATTATCGTTCATAATTATTGCCTTGATTTGTTGGCTGCTTTCCGCTATGCTAAGGAAGAAGCAGGGCAAAAAGACGATATTCACCCAGACCAACAGCCTTTTGGGCGGTGCCTTTGGGCTGGTTAAGGGGTGTCTGTTTTTGGTGCTGGTCAGCGGCGTTTGGGCGTACCTGGCCGGTAACAACTGGCTACCGAAAGATAACGGCGTATATGCGTTCTTTGCAGACAGCGCCATTTTAGAATATATGGAAACTTTGCTTCCCACACTATAGGAGGACCTGTTATGTCTACATTAAAAGAAAATGTGCACGACCTGTTTGACGGCTGGAATACCATTCCCAACTGGCTGTCCTTTATCCGCATTGCACTGATCCCGGTATTTGCTGTGCTGTTTGTTCAGGGGCATCAACTGGTGGCGGTGATCGTGATGATTTGCGCTGCGCTGACCGATCTGTTCGACGGCAAGATTGCCCGCAAGTTTAATCAAGTGAGTAATCTGGGAAAGATCTTAGACCCCATTGCGGATAAGCTGTCCCAAATGGCGATTGTAATCGTGCTATTGTACACCTACTGGGAGAACCCCATTAAGTATCTGTTTTTCTTTTTTATTGTGAAAGAGGTGCTGATGTTGCTGGGCGGCGCGCTGCTGCTGTCCAAGGGTATGCGCCCCACCGCAGCAGAGATCTGGGGCAAGGTAGCCACCAATGTGTTTTACATTGCTATGATTATTATTTTAGCCTTTGGCGAGAACGGCGCTTTGTGTAATGTGACCCACTTTACGCTGCCGTCTGTGGTGACCTGGGTGCTGGTGGCGCTGTCCGCCGTGTCTGCCCTGGTATCTCTCCTGGGCTATGTGCCGGGATTTTTGAAGCAGCTGAAAGAGAACAAGGCACAAAACACTGCCAAATAAGCAATATTCATCAGGAGATCGATTTATGAAACAACAGATGTGTGCACGCTGCGGTGAACGCCCGGCGGTGATCTATATTCAAAAAATGGAGGGCGATGAGGTAAAGCCGGAGGGGCTTTGTATTCAGTGCGCCCGGGAGCTGAATATCGGCTCTATTAACCAGATGATTGACAAGCTGGGCATCTCTGACGAAGAACTGGAGCAGGCGTCTGAGCAGATGAGCCAGTTTATGGAGAATATGGGCGATTTTAACTTTGGCGATATGAGCGGGATGTTCAACTCGGAGAATATGGACGGCGCCCAAACCATGCCCTTTGCCAATCTTTTTGGCGACGCCGGAGAACTGGCTGTGGATGAGAATGAAAGCGGTCAAAAGCAGGGCAAGAAGCGTGGGAAAAAAGGCAACAAACGCCAAAAAGACGACGGCAAAAAGTACCTAAACACCTACTGCACCAACCTGACCGGCAAAGCCCGGGACGGCAAGCTGGACGCCATTATCGGCAGAGAGCAGGAGATCTCCCGCACGGTACAAATTCTGTGCCGCCGTACCAAGAATAACCCCTGCCTGATCGGCGAGCCGGGCGTGGGTAAGACAGCCATTGCCGAGGGGCTGGCCATTCGCATTGCTAAGGGACAGGTGCCTGCGCGCCTGGCAGACAAAGAGATCTATTTGCTGGACCTGACCGCACTGGTGGCCGGCACCCAGTTCCGTGGCCAGTTTGAGGGCCGGATCAAGGGTCTGGTGGACGAGGTGAAGGCCCAGGGCAATATTATTCTGTTCATTGACGAGGTGCACAATTTGGTGGGCACCGGCGACAGTGAGGGCACTATGAACGCGGCAAATATCCTGAAGCCTGCGCTCTCTCGCGGCGAAATTCAGGTGATCGGCGCTACCACCTTTACCGAGTATCGTAAGTTTATAGAGAAGGATGCCGCCCTGGAGCGCCGGTTCCAACCGGTGAAGATCGAGGAGCCATCTGTGGAGGACGCCTACAAAATGCTGCTGGGCATTAAGGGCTACTACGAGCAGTACCACAAGGTGCAGATTTCCGACACCTTGGTTTATAAAGCGGTGCTGATGAGCGAGCGGTATGTAACAGACCGTTACTTGCCGGATAAAGCCATTGACTTGCTGGATGAAAGCTGTACCTGCGCCAATTTGCGCAACCCGGCCATCAGCCAGGCGCAGATCCTGGAAGGCAAAAAACGGAATTTGCAGGAGAATATTGAAAATCTGTCTGAACCCACAGAGGAGGACCAGCAGATCGACTATGAGCTGATCTCCAAACTGAAAACCGAAGTGATGGCCATTGACGAAAAGTTGCCTGCTTTGCAGGAAAAGGCCAAAGACAATCAGGTGCTGGAGGCGGATATTGCCAGCGCGATCTCCATGTGGACAGGGATCCCTGCTGCAAAAATCGAGCAGGGGGATATTCAAAAGCTGGCCGGTTTGGAGCCGGCGCTGAAAGCCCATATCATCGGCCAAGATGAAGCCATTGAAAAGGTTGCCGCAGCCGTGCGCCGAGGTCGCGTACAAATCAGTCCCCGCAAGCGGCCCCAGTCCTTTATTTTTGTGGGTCCCACCGGCGTAGGCAAGACGGAGCTTGTTAAGCAGTTGGCCGCCTATATGTTTGACACCCCGGACGCCCTGATCCGCCTGGATATGAGCGAGTATATGGAGAAGTTTTCTGTCTCCCGTATCATTGGCTCGCCTCCCGGCTATGTGGGCTATGACGACGCCGGGCAGTTGACGGAAAAAGTACGGCGCAAGCCTTACAGCGTGATTCTGTTTGACGAGATTGAAAAGGCCCATAAAGATGTGCTGAACATTTTGCTGCAAATTCTGGACGAGGGTCGGATCACAGATGCACAGGGCCGCACGGTGAATTTTGAAAATACCATTATTGTGATGACCTCTAATGCCGGATCGACCGACGCTGCCACTGTGGGCTTTGGTAAGTCCCAGGGAGAAATGAACCGAGATGTGACCATGAAAGCCCTGGAGCGCTTTCTGCGTCCGGAATTCCTGGGTCGTGTGGACGAGGTGATCGTCTTTAACAAACTGACCTTTGAGAACTTCCAGCGGATCGCCCGCTTGATGGTGGACGAACTGGTGCCCGGTATGCAGGACAAGGGCATTACCTTGACCTATGACGATAGTGTGCCGGTGTATTTGGCAAAGATTGCCTATGGTTCCAAGAAGAATGCCCGCGGTTTGCGTGACGCGGTGCGCCGCCAGGTGGAGGATCAGCTGGCAAGTGCATTGGTGTTCCATCAGGATCAGGACATTCAGGCAATTGCTTTGACAGCAGGTGACGACGGCGTGCAGCTGCAAATCAATCCGTAAATGGAAACGGTAAGAGCAGAGAGTGTGACTTTCTGCTCTTTTTATATTGACAGGCAACCCACAGGGTTGTATCATTAAAACATAGAACATTTGTAGGAACTGGTGATATAGGATGAACAAAGAACGATTGGTGAAGACATTTACGGATCTGGTAGCACTGGACAGCCCCTCCTTTGACGAGCAGGCGGTTTGCCGTTACATTCAGGAACGATTGACGGCGCTGGGCGTGCAGGTGGCAGAAGACGACTCCGCCGCTGCCACCGGCAGTACCTGCGGCAACTTGCTGGCAACCATTCCCGGTGATCCGTCGCTGGAGCCGGTGCTCTTTGCTGCTCATATGGACACTGTGGAGCCGTCCCGGGGCAAGCAGGCGGTCACGGACGAGAACGGTCACATTACCTCCTGTGGTGATACGGTATTAGGTGCCGATGATTTTGCCGGCGTATCGGCAATCTTAGAGGGTGTGGCTTCTCTGTTAGAGAGCGGCGCAACCCATCCGACGCTGGAACTGCTGTTTACCACCGGAGAGGAGCATTTTTGCGTGGGTGCCAAGGCATTTGATGCGCAGCGCTTGCAGTCCAAGACGGCGTATGTGATGGATTTGTCCGGCCCGGTAGGGGACTGTGCTGTGGCAGCGCCTACGCTGATTACTTTTTCCGCAGAGGTGGTGGGCAAGGCAGCCCACGCCGGCTTTGCGCCGGAGGACGGCGTGCACGCCATTCAGGTGGCTGCTGCCGCAGTTGCCAATCTTCCCAGTGGGCGATGGGGCAATGTGACGGTAAATGTGGGCACCATTTCCGGCGGTCGCGCCACCAACATTGTGCCGGACAGTTGCACCGTCACCGGCGAAATTCGTGCCTTGTGCCATCAGGACGCCCTGGATCGACTCAACGAAATTCACAGCGAGTTTGTGGAGCAGGCACAGGCGGTGGACGCCAAACTGAATTTTAACCATACCATACATATTACCGGTTATCGAGTAGACACGGACGCACCTGTTGCCCAGCGGTTCAGACGGGCCTGCGAAGCTGTGGGCGTTGTGCCTCGCTTTACGGACACTTACGGCGGCAGTGACTGTAATATCCTGTCCGCGCACGGCATACAGGGCTTGGTGGTGGCTACGGCTATGAATAACTGCCACGCTGTGAGCGAATACACCACTGTTGAGGAACTGTGCAAGGCAGCCCGGCTGACGCAGGCATTAATGGAGAAGCAAGACTGATGAAGAGCCCTTTGCGTTATCAAATTTCTGATTATGACTGCGGCCCTACCTCTATGCTCAATGCGGTGAGCTTCCTCTTTGAGCGGGAGCAGATCCCGCCGGAGCTGATCCGAAATATTATGCTGTTTTCTCTGGACGCATTCAGCCCGGACGGCGCCTTTGGCAAAAGCGGCACCTCCTGCACGGCGATGATGTTCCTGAGCAACTGGCTGTCCGGCTTTGGACAAGCGGGACGGCTGCCGATCACCACCGAGTATTACACCGGCGATCGGGTATATATGGGTCAGCAAAGCCCTATAACAGATGCCCTCCATCGGGGCGGCGCCGTGGTGGTGCGCTTGTTTTTAGACGAGTGGCACTATGTGCTGCTTACCGGCGAGCGGGACGGCAGGGTCTACCTGTTTGATCCATATTATATGAAAGAGGGCTTTAATGATTCGTCTGTTGTGACTGATGTGGACCACCCCTTTGCGTATAATCGCATTTTGCTCCAGTCTATGCTCAACGGAGAGGCGCAGACCTTGTATGCCTTTGCAGAGCCGGAGGGCAGGGAAGCGGTGGTGCTATATAATACGGAGACTATGCTCACCCCGGAGAACACCATTGAATATATGATTTAAGCCCATTTCCCCGGCGCAACCGTCAGTTGATTAGCTGGCATACCAACGGCTTCTTAACTGTGTATAATAGAAATAAAAAAGGAGACTCACAAGAGTCTCTTTTTCTGCTTTTAGATAGAATGTTTGCCCTGTCTATTGCAAAGGGGCAAAGTCGTATGCTATAATCAAGCTGTAAGTTCACACACTTTTTAATGATTTTAGAAGGAGAGAAATGATGAAAAAGACTTTGTCCGTATGCCTGGCATTGCTAATGCTGCTTAGCTGCTTTGCCGTGCCTACCACCGCCTTTGCTGCAGCGCCCAAAAAACCCACGGTGTCCTCTGTCAGCGCCGGTGCAGCTGCCTTTACCGTCAAGTGGAAGAAGGTCAGCGGTGTGACCGGATACCAGGTGCAGTACAGCACCTCCTCCAAGTTTACTTCCAAAACCAGCAAAACCGCTACGGCCAAGAAAGATAAGACTACGGCCAAGACGGTCAGCGGTCTGAAAAGCAAAACCAAGTATTATGTGCGTGTGCGCACCTATAAAACCAGCGGTAAAAAGAAAAAGTATAGTAGTTGGAGCAGCGCCAAATCCGTTACCACCAAGGTAGCGAAAGTGAACTTTAAGTCTGTTTCCGCGGAGCGTTTGGGCTTTACTGCCAAATGGAGTAAGGCGCCTTCTGTTTCCGGATACCGGGTGCAGTACAGCACCTCTTCTAAATTTAACAAAAAGGTGACCAAAGCGCTGAAAGTCACCAACGGCAAAGCCACCTCCGCCTCCATCACCGGCCTGAAAGGCGGCAAAAAGTATTATGTGCGGGTGCAGGCTTATGTGAATCAGGGTAAGAAGTCTTATTCCGGTGCGTACAGCGCAGCCAAGACGGTTACCACCGCCAAGGATCCGTTTAAGAAGGGCAAGTACGCCGGTGTGCAGCTGAACACCACGGCGGACGCAGTACGGTACTATGTCAAGGCCTACAATGCCACCAAGAAAGAGACCGCCAAGTATAAGGATCTGGAAACGGAAGAAATCTCTACCTATTATAAAATGCTGGGTTGTAAGGAAGTGTTTGTCACCAATACCCGCATTAACGGCAGTAAAAATAGCTTTTTTGACAGCTATTTTGAAAGTCTGCTGACGGATATGACTTTGCCTACCGGGCTGCCGCCCAGCACTTCTGTGAATAAGTCAGCAGATACGGACCTAAACGGCAAGTCTCTGATTACCTCCCGCCTGAGAGACACGGATGTCGCCAGCCTAAGCATTAAGGACAATAAAAACGGCACCGTTACCTTGACGATAAAGCCCAAGGCAGTGCAAATGAGCTCTCCCGGTGCAGATCCCCAAGGGCGGTTTTTTACCACTGCAGGCCCAATGTATGACGCCATAGACCAGGTGATTAAGGAGAACGGCGGCAAATGGACTACCGGTAACGCCAAAAAGAATGTGACCATGAATTACACCGGCGGCACCGGCACCATCACTATCAATACATCCACCGGCAAGATCACCAAAGCGAAGTACAACATGATCGTCAAAGCTGAGATCCGCAATATAACCCTTTCCGGACAAAAGTTTAAGAGCATTGCTATGGATTGTTCTATGGTAGATACTTTCCCGGCCACCGGCAGTAATTTTGCCGATTGGGGGATCGCATTGGTTTAATCGCAAATCACTAAAAAAAGCCACTGTCTGTAACAGACGGTGGCTTTTTTGCGCTGATTCGGCTTACTTATTTTCTTGCTTTTGCGGGTCGGTACTGACGGAGTTCGCATAAATCATGTGCATGGGTGAGTAGATCAGCCCACACAGGAGATCAAAAACACCCATACCAGTTTGCTAAAGCACAGACCGGGGGCAAAGGGTCGCCTTTCTTTTTTGTTTTCATTTTGTTCGTTCGACATAAAAATACACCTCTTCAAAAAGCTTACCAACTTTTGGGAGAGATGTAAATAGGCATTCTATACGAATTGTCTAACGATACTATACAAATAGTTAATATTATAAATCCAGCTCCGCCCACACCTGGTGCAGCAGGGCAGCACCTTGATTTTTGCCGGCAATGGCTTGCAATGCCGCCGCGGAGTGGGTCCGATTGCGGAACAGACCGCGACAAAATCGGTGTAGGTACGCAAAGGGAAGCAGACAGGGCCGCCGGATCAAATAAGGGAACTGGTAGGCCATATAATCCGCTTTTGGAAAGCAGTAGCGAAACAATGCGACGAAACGAGTAAAGGGCGTTTTGCAGCCATCTGCGGCCTTTTGCCGGGCCAGGAATACGGCGCCGGTGTTGCCGTTGCCGTGACCGAACACGCCGCCGCCTAAAATCACGGCAGCGAACTTCTCTACTGTGTCCGTATCCAATGCCGGCACCGAACAGGGCAGGGGCGTATCCAGCCACTGCTTACACAGGGCAAGGATACAGCCAAAAGACCGCTCCAGCCCGCTGCGCTCGGCCAATTCCAGTACCTGTGGTGTAAGTGTCGGATCCTGGCGAAGGAGCAAGTCTGTGTCTAGCAGCATACGCACGCCGGCACCGCCGGTTTTGATGTGGTGCAGCAAGTGCAGCACGGTGTAATAAACGGCATATACCGGTTGCAGCACCCAGATATTTTTGGATTTATTGTATGCCACTTGCGGCGCAAAAGGGTTCGCCAGCAGGGCGCACGAGCCGTCGTTAATGCTTTCCAACCGTGTGTGCAGTTCAAATTCAAACCCATGCAGGGTGAGCATCACCACATCGTCGTGGGTCACTTTTTTGGCAAAGCCACGCTGTTCCAAAGTCTGTACCGCTTCTCGCTGGTGCTCTGGAGTCAGCACAATATCCGTATCGCCGCAGGTGCGCAAGGAGGGATCCGGGTAAGCTGCCGCAGTGCAGGCACCTTTCACCGTTAAGTAGGGGATTTGGGCGTCCGTTAGTGTTTGCTCCATCACCTGCACGGCTGCCATACGCTTTTCGTAAGCCATTAGGGTTTGACCCATCCCTTGGCGAAAGGCCACTGCAAGGGCTTTTGGAGGGCGATGATCGGTAGGAAGATCCGCCAAGATACGGCCCACAAGGCCGGTTACATTATGACTTTGCGCCAAGTTATACAGTGCCTGCCAGTCTACATTGGGAAGGGCTTTTAATTTTTGTCCGCAAACATAATCCCGCAGCAGAGAGAGAAAGACCTGTTCTGTCTGGTTCATACCGTCCTCCAAAAAGAATAAGTCCCTATTCCGCAGAATAGGGACAAGAATTAGTGAATCATTTGGCTCATGTCGTACAGCCCGGCGTCTTTTCCGCACATAAAGACGGCAGCGTTCACAGCGCCTACGGCAAAGATCTCTTTGCTTCGTGCAGAGTGTGACAAAGTAATGATCTCGTCCCTGCCGGCAAAGATGATCTCATGCTCGCCTACAATGGTGCCGCCTCGCACAGCATGAATGCCGATCTCGTCCCGGGTGCGCTTTTCGCGCTTGGCGTGCCGGTCATATTCGTACTTCATGGGGTGATTGATCTCCTTGCACATGGCGTCTGCCAGCATCAATGCTGTGCCGCTGGGTGCGTCGATCTTCTGATTATGGTGCTTCTCCACAATCTCAATGTCAAAATCCGGACCCAGTACATTGACCGCTTTCTGTGCTAAGGTCGCCAGCAGGTTAATGCCCATACTCATATTATAAGTGAAAAAGATGGGGCACTTTTCAGCTGCAGCTTCAATCTTGGCCTTTTGCTCCGCCGTGTAGCCGGTGGTGGCGATGACCAAGGGCATAGACTTGGCGGCGGAATAGGTCAGCAGATCGTCTAAGAGGGCAGGGTTGGAGAAGTCGATAATTACATCCGCTTCTTCCTGCACCTCTGCAATCGTTTTATAGATAGGGAAGTCGGCCGCCTGGGTGTTAAAATCCACACCGGCTACTACCGTGCAGTCCTCCCGACCGGCTACAACGCTGCGGATCACATGACCCATTTTGCCGTTGGCGCCGGTAATAATTATTCTCGTCATAGCTTTGAACTTCCTGTGCTTTTTATTTGATCAGGCCATACTTCTCCAGCGTTGCCTGCATCTTCTGCTGATTGGCCTCGCTCAAGGGTACCAGCGGCATACGGCAGGGACCGGCTGCGTAACCGATGCGGTTCACAGCGTCCTTAACCGGAATGGGATTCACATCGCAGAACAAGGCCTTTGCCAGCTCAAAATAGTGATCCATCAGTGCCTTGGAGCCGTCCACATCGCCGTTTAGGTACTTAGCCACAATGTCGTGGGTTTCCTGGGGGCATACATTAGACAGTACGCTGATTACACCTTTACCGCCGCGCTCCAGAATGTCTACAATCTGGTCGTCGTTGCCGCTCCAAATGTTCAACGCATCGCCGCACAGCTCGTGCACCTTAGCCACTTGATCCAGGTTGCCAGATGCCTCTTTAATGCCGTTGATGCGGGGCAGCTTGGACAGCTCCAGCGCCGTCTCCGGCAGCAGGTTCAGCCCGGTGCGGGACGGCACATTATAAAGAACAATGGGCTTATCCGTTGCATCGTGAATCGCAGTATAGTGGGCAATCAGACCGGCCTGGCTGGTCTTGTTGTAGTAGGGGGTCACCAGAAGCAGAGCGTCTGCACCGTATTCGCAGGCTTCCTTGCTCATTTCAATGGCGCTGGCGGTGGAGTTGGAGCCTGTACCGGCGATTACCGGCACACGACCGTTCACATACTCGATGCACCACTTGATGCACTCCAGGTGCTCATCAACATCCAGGGTAGAGCTTTCGCCGGTGGTGCCGCAGATTACGATGGCGTCTGTACCGTTGTCAATCTGCCAGTCCACAAACCGGGCAAACTCGTCATAATTTACGCTGCCGTCCTTATGCATAGGGGTAATAATGGCAACGGCTGCGCCTGTAAAGATAGGATCCTTCTTCATATCAAAAATCTCCTTTTCGCTGTGTTATCAGTCCATATAACCCTCGGCTGCCAGCAATTCGGCCAGCAGCACCGCGCCGCCGGCAGCGCCGCGCAGGGTGTTGTGGGACAGACATACAAACTTGTAATCATACTGTGTATCCGGGCGCAGACGGCCGATGGATACGGCCATACCGTGCTCCAGCTCACGCTCGCTGTGAATCTGCGGGCGGTCCGGCTCGGTAAAGTAGTGCAGGAACTGTTTGGGCGCGCTGGGCAGCTCCAGCTCCTGGGCACGACCGGCGTAGTTCTTCCACACCTCAATAATCTCTTCCTCAGAGGGCTTCTCGCCTTCAAAGTCCATAAATACGGCACCCAGGTGACCGTTGGTCACCGGCACGCGAATGCACTGCGCAGTAAAGGCCGGTGCATCGGCAGACACGATCTGGTCGCCCTCAATGTGGCCCATCAGCTTCAGCGGCTCTTTTTCGCTCTTTTCTTCCTCACCGCCGATGTAAGGAATCACATTGTCGATCATCTCCGGCCAGCGCTCAAAGGTCTTGCCTGCACCGCTGATGGCCTGGTAGGTGCACACCAGCACCCGCTTAATACCGTACTTCTGGTGCAGGGGGAAGATGGCGGGCACATAGCTCTGCAAAGAACAGTTGGACTTTACGGCGATAAAGCCGCGCTTGGTGCCCAGGCGTTTACGCTGGGCGGGAATAATGTCAATATGCTGGGGATTCAGCTCCGGTACCACCATGGGCACATCCGGAGTGAACCGGTTGGCAGAGTTGTTAGATACCACCGGGCACTCGTGCTTGGCATACTGCTCCTCCAGCGCGCGGATCTCATCCTTTTTCATATCCACGGCGCAGAACACAAAGTCTACCATAGAGGTGATCTTTTCTATATCTGCCTGAGCGTCATACACCGGCAGGTCTGCCATGTTGGCGGGAATGGGTTTATCCATGCACCATCTGCTGCCCAGCGCCTCTTTGTAAGGCTTACCAGCAGAGCGTGCAGAGGCTGCCAGGCACACCACTTCAAACCAGGGGTGATTCTCCAGCAGCAGGGCGAAGCGCTGACCGACCATACCGGTTGCGCCGACGATACCGACTTTGTACTTTTTGTTCATTGTGACTCTCCTTAAAAAAATGCCTTGTAAAACGCAGCATTTTGCAATATAATATCTTACAGCGCCTGCGGTGGGTAAATACCGCTTGCTTTTAGATATAATATCACTTACTCTATATATATGTCAAATACTTTTGCGGAGATAATTATGAAAACTTCTGATTTTTATTACGATTTGCCCCAGGAATTGATCGCGCAGACCCCGGTGGAGCCGCGAAACAGCTCGCGCCTGATGATCTTGCACAAGGACAGCGGCGAACTGGAGCATCGGATCTTTAAGGATCTGCCGGAATATCTGCGCCCCGGTGACTGCCTGATCCTCAACGATACTCGGGTCATTCCCGCCCGTATCTACGGCGTTAAGGAAGAGACCGGTGCGGTTGTGGAATTCCTGCTGCTGACTCAAAAAGAAAATAATGTATGGGAGTGTCTGTGCAAGCCGGGCAAGCGCGCCAAGGTGGGCACCCGCTTTAACTTCGGCGAGGGCAAACTCTACGGCACAGTCATTGAGATACAAGAGGACGGCAACCGGTTGGTGCAATTCGACTGCCAGGGGAATATTTATGCGGTGCTGGACCAGATCGGTCAAATGCCTCTGCCGCCCTATATTAAGGAAAAGCTCCAAGATAAAGAGCGTTATCAAACGGTGTACAGCCGGGAGTTAGGTTCCGCTGCGGCGCCTACCGCCGGACTGCACTTTACCCCACAAATGCTAAAGGATATTCAGGCGATGGGCGTCAATATCGGCTATGTGACATTGCATGTTGGGCTGGGCACCTTCCGCCCGGTTAAGGTGGAAGATGTGACCAAGCACAAAATGCACACGGAGCACTACCACATGCCGGCAGAGACGGCGGAGCTGATCAACCGTACCAAGGCAAACGGCGGTCGGGTGATTGCTGTGGGTACCACCTCCTGCCGCACCATTGAGTCTGTGGCAACCAAGAACGGCTGTATTTGCGAGGATGACGATAACACCAGCATTTTTATTTATCCCGGGTATGAATTCAAGTGTATGGATGCACTGATCACCAACTTCCACCTGCCGGAGAGCACGCTGATCATGCTGGTTAGTGCTTTTGCCGGATTTGACCACATTATGCACGCTTACAATACCGCCGTGGCGGAGAAGTACCGCTTCTTCTCCTTTGGCGACGCAATGTTTATCTGCTGACGGAGAGAAAGTATGGCAAAATATACCTTATTAAAAAAAGAAGGCAACGCCCGCCGCGGCACCTTTGAAACGGTGCACGGTACGGTACAGACGCCGGCGTTTATGAATGTAGCTACCGCTGCGGCCATTAAAGGCGGTCTGTCTACCGAGGATCTGGAGCATATCGGCTGCCAGGTTATGCTGTGCAACACCTATCATCTGCATGTGCGCCCCGGGGACGATTTGGTGGCGGACATGGGCGGTCTGCACCGCTTTACAGACTGGAAACGGCCGATTTTAACAGACAGCGGCGGGTTCCAAGTATTCAGTCTGGCTAAGTTGAACCAGATCAAAGAGGAGGGTGTCACTTTCCATTCCCATGTAAACGGTAAGAAGATCTTTATGGGTCCGGAGGAGAGCATGCAGATCCAGTCCCATCTGGCATCTACGATCGCCATGGCTTTTGACGAGTGCGTAGAGAACCCGGCCACTTACAACTACGCAAAGCAGTCCTGCGCGCGCACGTTGCGCTGGCTGGAGCGCTGCAAGGCAGAGATGGAGCGATTGAACGCCTTGCCGGACACCATTAACAAAGACCAGTTGCTGTTTGGGATCAACCAAGGCTGCACTTACGACGATCTGCGGGTATGGCACATGCAGGAGATCGCTAAACTGGACTGCGACGGCTACGCCATCGGTGGTCTGGCAGTAGGGGAGCCGGCCGAGGATATGTACCGCATTATCAGCGCCGTGGAGCCGTATATGCCGGCGGACAAGCCTCGGTATTTAATGGGCGTCGGCACGCCCGGTAACATTTTAGAGGGAGTCAGCCGCGGCGTAGACCTGTTTGACTGCGTTATGCCCTCCCGCAACGCCCGCCACGGTCATCTGTTTACCAAGGACGGCATTATCAATTTGAACAATGCCAAGTATGCCCGGGACGACAAGCCTATTGATCCTAAGTGCGATTGCCCGGTGTGTCGCCGGTACAGTCGGGGTTACATTCGCCATCTGCTCAAGGCAGGGGAGATGCTTGGTATGCGCCTGGCAGTGATGCACAATTTGTATTTCTACAACAATTTAATGGTAGAAATCAGACAAGCGTTGGATAACGGCAGCTTTGCACAGTACAAATCTGAATATTGTGTGAAATTGGACACCAGAATATAGAAAAGGACTTGCAATTCGGTTAAAACTTTAATATAATAGTCGTACTATGTTCAGGAGGAATTAAAATGAACTTTATTTTGTTACAGGCCGCAGCCGGTGCCAGCGCTTCCGGTAAGGGCGGCGCCAGCCAGTACAGCTTTATCATCTTGATGCTGGTGATGGTGGTACTGATGTACTTTACCATGATCCGTCCCCAGAAAAAGCGCCAGAAGGAAGAGCAGGAGATGCGTTCTTCTTTGGAGATTGGCGATGAGATCATCACCATCGGCGGTATTGTGGGTAAAGTGGTCACCATTCGCGAGGAGGACCTGATCATTGAGACCGGTGCTGATCGCAACAAAATGCGGATCCAGCGTTGGGCTGTGAATACCAACAAGACCAAAGCTGAGCAGCACCAGAAGGAAGTGGAAGCTGCCAGAGAAGCTGCCAAGAATAAGAAGAACAAAAAGAATAAGGACGACGCTTTGACTGAGAAATCCGACACCGCCAAAGAGGCAGAGGAAAAAATCGAGAAATAAGCACATTTTAAAAAAGGACTGCTCTCTGAGCAGTCCTTTTTTCGTTCTATTTTTTACTTGCGGCGCATACGGTATAGCGAGGGTGATGGTATGCCAAAAATTCAGGTAGGCAAAACAAAAACCGTATTGCTGCTTTATCTGCTTCGTGTCACGGTGGCCACCGTGTGCTGCTTTGGTGCTTTCTGTGCCGTAGGGGCACTGGTGGTGTATAAACTGGATCTTGACTTTAAGCTGATCGCGTATATCTGTGCGGGGATCGACTTTCTCTGTGCCTTTCTCATTGCAAAATGGGCGCTTCGCGGGGTGAAAAACAGCCGCTTGCCATTGGCATTGGCTGCCATTGTGCCTGCAATGGTCCTAATGGTGGTACACTACTGTATGGCACCTTCCGGCGCCGGTTTATTGGTACTGCGCCTGCTGGGTATGCCGGTGTGCGCTGCGCTGGCAGTTGTCAGCAACAAGCGGGTGCACTTATGAGCGAGCCTCGGGAGAAGCGGGACCTGGCGGCGGCGTTTTCGGATGAGCTGCGCGCATTTCGCTGGGAGACCCATAGAACTTACATCTATTCCCTGGTATTTTACACCTGCGGGTTAGCGTTGGGCAGCGTGCTGTACCGTCAAATTCGCTCCGACACAGTCAACGCGCTGCTCAGAGTAGGGGAGAACCGCTTTTTACAGCTGTTTCTCAATGATTTTTGCTTGTATTTCAGTATATTTTTGGTAACGGTCTTTTTGGGCTTTTGTATGATTGGCTTTCCGTTGATTCATTTTGTGCCCATGACTTGCGGCTTTGCTTATGGTATGCAGGTGTGCTACTATTATATGACTTTTCGGCTGAAGGGCGTGCTGTTTTGCGTGCTGATGGTGATTCCGGCGGCCTCTATATTGCTGACGGTGGTCATGCTCACCATTAAAATCAGCACCGATATGTCCAAGTCCATCTTTCACCTGTCCGTTAAGCGAGACGATGCAACAGGGGAGTCCCCCGCTGAAATTCAGGTGCGGGATTATTTAAAAAAATATCTGATTTCCGCCGCGTTCGTGGCATTGGCCGCCTTATGTAATGCAGGGCTGACCAGTTTGTTCAGTTCTGTGATCTCGATTTAAGCGCATCGAGATCGGCAAGAGGATTGGCCTCAATGGCGGCCTTGGCTGCGTCGTCGCTGATGTGGGTATAGATTTCCGTAGTACCCAGGTTTTCATGGCCCAGGATCTCTTTAAGCAGCAGCAGATCCACATGGCCATTTTGGTACATCAGTGTGGCCGCCGTATGGCGCAGCTTATGCACGGACAGGCCTCGATCGCCCAGTCCGGCCTTGTCCAAATAAGCGTACACCATGTGTTGTACTGTCTTTGGGCTGATCCGTTGGTTGCGACTGCTTAAAAATAAAGCTTTGTCCTTTACACCGTCGTGCGGCCGCACCCGCATATAGGCGGAAACGGCGGTTTTGCAGGCATCGTTTAAGTATACGGTGCGCTCCTTGTTGCCTTTACCGGTGATCACCAATGTATCGTTTGATTTTATATCATTATAATCAATGGACACCAACTCGCTCAGTCGCATACCGCAGTTCAGAAGTAAGGTCAAAATGGCGTAATCCCGTTCTTTGTGTTTGCCGTCTACAACGGATAATAAGTGGCGTGCTTCTTCCAAGGTCATGTACTTTGGAAGGGCTTTTTTTGTTTTCGGCGCGTCCAGCACTTTCATTGGATTTTCATCCAGCAAGTGCCGGTTGTCCGTTAAATAGATAAAAAAGCGCCGTATGGCGATCACACGCCGCGCACGGGTGGCTTCCGCGTTGCCGCGTTGGTTCTTGCAGTAGATTAAGAACTGGTAGGCGTCGCTCAGTGTAATGGTCTTGATAAAGTCCATATTGATTTGCCGTAGATCCATTTGATCGTCCGGCGTGTCAGGCGGATACAGATTTTTTTCCTTGGCAAGGTAGCGAAAGAAGGTGCGCAAATCCGACGCATATTCGATCACCGATAATTCGCTATGACCTTTGATGGCCTCCAAATACAACAGATAGTCCTGTACGGGCATGGGTAATTGCCCAAATTCCGCTTTTTTCACTGTATCAACTCCCCAGAAGTATACAAAATATCTCTTTTGTTCGCGTGACCAATGCGGGCATATAATTGCAGTGCCACTGCAAGGGTGGGCGCAGCCCACTCGCGGAGCCCTTGCAGGGGCTCCATATAAAAGGCAGCATAGAAAACAAGGGGGGCACCCCCCTCACAACCACTCGGCGCTCCCCCCAGCGGGGGGACGGGAGGGGGGAGAACGGAACCGCACCCCTTAAAACGGGCACCGGCTACGAACGCAAAGACCCCTACAAGGCTGCCCCGCGGTGCTGGGCAGCCGCCCCCCAAACCACCCCGGAAGGGCGCAGCCCTTAGCGGAGCCCGGGGGCGAACGCGCCGGGGTGGTAAGAGGGCCGGAACGGGTAGCCGCGGGAAATGCGGCGCGAGTGCTGAGGTACGCCAGTGCGAGCAGTGCGCCCGGGGCGAGGACAGCGGAAACAGGCAAGGGTGGGCGGAGCCCACTTGCGGAGCCCTTGCCGGGAGCCGATGGCAGAGCAACCCGGGTTGGCTTTGTGACGACTGTCGAGCGCCGCGAACGCCGCCCGGCGTGATGGCGTAGCGTAAGCGCAGCCAAGCTGACGGCGGCGGCGGGAAGCCCCGCAGGGGCTGACACGCATTGACTGACGACCGAGCCGAGGGGGCGCCGCTTGCTGGGAGCCTAAATAGGCGACCGCTGGCGAGCAGACACCGATTGATGACCTTGGTGCGGGCGAGCGCAGCCACGCTGCGCGCCGTTTGCGCTTTGGTGAAAATGCTGCATTTTACATTTTCAATATTGTTAAAAGTGCACAAAAAGTGTGCAGGGGCAAAAGGGCACCGCCCTTTTGACTCTTATCTTGATAATATAGAAACATCACGGCATTGCAAAAATGGGCTTAAAAGCGCGTGGTTAAGCCAAAATGAGCGACAACCCAAACATAGTAAAAAGCATAGAGGAGTACACCAAGTACAAAAAGGCGGCTTTGGCTGTGACTTCCCTTATCCAGCAAAATGATATTGCGTTCTTTAACGGCAAGCTGGTGGGAGACAAGGGGGCAAAGATTGAGCAATGCGGGCAGCATCTGTATTTTGAGGGTGGGCACCTGGTGGGTGCCGACTTCTGCCGGCAAAGGATCTGCCCAATGTGCCAGTACAGAAACAGCATGCGTCAGTATGCGCGTATGTTGCAAGTAGCCGAGCGCCTGGGGGCGCAAGGGTACCGCTTCCTGCACCTGGTGCTTACTGTACCCAACTGCAGCCACGCAGACCTGGCACAAACCGTTCAAAAGCTATATGACGGATACGGTCACCTAATGCACGAAAAACGCATTAAAAAGGCATTTAAGGGCGCATTAAGGGCGTTGGAAGTGTCATTTAATGCAGAAAACTGGACTTTTCACCCGCATCTTCATTGTTTAATAGCTGTGCGTATGTCCTATTTTTCGGACACTCGCGTCTATTGTTCCCATAAATTAGTAAAGGACTTGTGGAAAAAGTACACAGGTGCCGAGCAGGTGCATATTACAGCGGTAAAAACTGGGGACTGGCAGGGGGTCGCGGAAGTGTGCAAATACTGTGCAAAACCCTTTGATTACATGCAGCAGCCGCAGGCGGCGGTTGAGATGATAACTGCACTTGGCGCGACCTTGAAAGGGCGGCGGTTCGTCCAGCGGTACGGCGTGATTCGCACCGAGTACAAAGCAGTCAAGGAAGCCGAAGCGGAGCCCGGCGAGGTTGACAGCGGCAGCACCGACCGCTACTCTCTACATTGGGAGCACGGACAATACTGCGCCCGATTGGGGGGATAAAGTGAGAAGCGACTACTTGGCAACGGACGCGCTGGCGGCGCTGCTGTGGGCTATGCAGCCAGCCAACGCGCTGGCGGCAGAGGTAGCACTGGCTACCGGCTGGCGTATTGATGATGTGCTGCACCTAAAGACGGAGCAGCTAAACCACGCGGCGCAACTGAAAAGGCCACGGCTGCGGGTGCAGGAGAAAAAGACCGGCAAGCCGTCTACACGCTATATCAGCAGGCCGCTGCTGGAACGCATGCGGAAGCAAGCGGGGCGGCGCTGGTGCTTTGAGGGTGCCCGAGACTGGCGCAAGCCAAGGACGCGGCAAGCCGTGTACTATGATTTAAAAAAGGCGGCTGCCAAATTCGGGCTACCGCAGAACATAAGCCCGCACACACTCCGTAAAAACTACGCTGTGTATTTACGCCACAATGGCAAAACGCTAGGACAGGTGCAGCGCACCCTTAACCACTCAAATGCAATGACAACTATGCTCTACATGTACGCGGACAGGCTGACAGAGCAAAAGAAAAACCCGGGCGCTTGACACGCTCGGGTTTTTGATGTTAGAATAGCCGCAGGAAACCTGCACGGCCTAAAGGGCTATTCTGCGTGGTTTTTCAACCACTCGGCACCTTTACTCTACCATAACCGGAAAGGAATGTCAAGTGCAACTTTGTACCGGAAAGGAGCAGCGCAGCTGCAGGTCATGGTACAAAAGACGCTGTTTTGTATAATCGAGTCCCCTCGATTATACAAAATATTAATTTTGTATAATTATAGCAAATTTAAAAGCAAAATGCAAGCCCCTGTTCTGAACAATATAAAAATCGCAAAAGGTACCACATCGGTGCCTTTTGCGATTTTCTTTTTTGAGTATGAATCTTTCGCCACCGACTGACCTTTCAAATGAAAAAGCACTTGTTCCTGTGCATAAGGCGTTTATATGCTGTTTTCTGTTTAGAACCAATTCTTTACGGCAGATATTCTTTTAGTGTCTGTATCTGCGGATCATCGGTTATAAAGCGGTTTTCTTTCAGTTCTCCCTCCAGAAGCAAAGTGTTTACTCGTTTGCTATTGCGCACCTGCACACCGTCATCTTCAATGGCAAGAATGTTTTGTAGACCGCCCAGTTCCTGTACCAGTGGGCGCAGATCTTTCGGCAGCCAAACGCAGCTGTGTTCCGCAATGCCGTAGCGTACCACGGTGTACCGGCTGACAAAATAGGCCAGCACGCAAAATGTCACGCCCACAAGATACGGCAGTGCGCCGCTGCTGTTGTGCAGGAGAAACTCCACGATTCCCCCATTCTGCAAAAATCCCCAGTGGAGATCCAGCAGCACAGACACCAAATAGCATCCGCCGGTGAGTCCGGCAAAGGCCAGCAGCAAAAACGGACTTTCCAGCGCCAAAAATAAGGTAAAAATTTCCGTATGACCGCTGAGTACACACCCGACGGTAAATAATGCCAGAGCGGCTTTGCTGCGCGTCTTGCCGCAGTCGGCCAGAGTTAATGCAAACCCGGGCAACAAGAACAGTTGCAGCCCTTTGCCGGACAAAAAAAGCGCGGTTGCCAAACGATCCGGCTTGGCGGCAAAAATGGTCTTGGCGCCGGTTAAGATCTGGCCGTTCAACCACACGGTGCCACCGGCGCTGTGCAGATACACCGGCTGTTCAAACGCCCCGGACAACGGGCGCAAAAGTGTATTCAAGACGCCGAAGACTACGCCGGAAACAGCGGTACTACTTCCCAGCTTATCCAGCAGCCACAGGAGCGCATTCTCATAATAACCGTGCGCAGCACCCAAGAGACCGCCAAGTGACAGTGCGAGCACCGGTAGCAGCAACATCCCTTGGTTCTCCCCTACTCTGTTTTTGCACAGCACGGCTCCCAGTCCCAACAGGATCGGCCACAGCAATCCCGGATCGCTGTTCGTAACAGCGGTAAACAAAGCAGTAAACAGGCCGTAACTCAGGGCGCTCCACACCCCCCACTTGGTGCGACTCCCTGGTAACAGATGATACGGCAAAGTAAAGGCAATTAAATAAGGCGCCATTTTTTCCGCCTGTCTGGCAAAGGTTGCAGCTATGCTGCTCCATGGATGATTCCATAAATCCTCGCTGATCTGCAGCAACTGGCAAAGGGCCAATAGGACAGCCACAACGCAGAACGCACCCCATAGAGCTTGCAGCCATCGTCCGCTCTTTTCATAAAATCTCATACCCACAGTATGGTCAAGGAAAAGGCGTTTCATACAATCAGCCCATAGAAAAAGCCGACCTGAATACCCATTCAAGTCGGCGTGAATCACCACATTCTGCCCTCTGTATGGGGGCAAGTACTGTCTTTCAGTGCTGCGCGAACCTCCACATAGCAGCCGCATTTGCGACACATACCGGCGATCAGCTGGTCGCAATGACGGCATTGGTCTAGGCGACTGTTTCGCACAGTCGGACTTGCCAGTTCTTCCGGTGGCACGGTTTCCAAATATGCTTGCACCTGTGTATAGGCCGCTCGTTCCCCTGCCTCATACAGCAGACAACGTTTGCAAAGCTCCTCCATTATTTTTCGTTAATCACGAACTTTACTACACTGCACGGGGGCAGCTCAGCTACAAAACCATCGGACAGCTTGCGTACACCGTCAAAGGGGCGCACTTGAACCGCGTCCGGATTGGAAAAGTCATTTTTGTCGTGCATATCTCCGGTAAGAATTTCGGCACGTAAGGTTGAAACCTTGGTATCGGCGATCTGACACTTGATCTTGGCCTTTTTGGTGGCGCTGATGTTGGTGACCGTGGCGTAAATGGTGCCGTTCTCGTCCACAGAGGCGGACTCGATCATCTGGGGTGCACTGCACTCCTCGCACTCTACGGTATTGCTGTTGGTAAGGTAGGAGCCAATCAACGTGTTTTGTTGGTGGTCCTTATACATCTTAAACACATGATATGTGGGGGTCAACACCATCTTGTCCCCTTCGGTTAGGATCACTGCTTGCAGTACATTCACCGTCTGCGCAATATTCGCCATCTGTACCCGGTCGGCGTGCTTGTTGAAAATATTTAGAGTCAGCGCAGCCACCATAGCGTCCCGCATGGTGTTTAGCTGGTACAGAAAGCCCGGATTGGTGCCCGGTTCCACATCAAACCAGGTACCCCACTCGTCTACAATCAGATCCACCCGCTTTTGGGGGTCCAGGGCATTCATAATCTCTGTATGGCGGCGAACCAGCTCCTCCATACGGTAGGCCTTGGCCACCGTACGGTTATAATCTTTCGTATTAAACTCCGTGGCAGAGCCTTTGTGATCCCAGTTATAAGGCACGGTGTAGTAGTGGAGCGACAGACCGTCCGCCTGGCCGGGCACCTTGCGCATCACCTGCTCCGTCCATTTGAAGTCAAAAGCATTAGGACCGCAGGCCACACGGTAAATATGCTCCCCGGCAGTATAATCCCGCACATAAGTGTTGTAGCGGCGGAACTCGTCCGCATAGTAATCGCCGTTCATGTGGCCGCCGCAGCCCCAACTCTCGTTGCCAACGCCGAAGTAGCGCAGCTTCCAGGGCTTATCGGCACCATTCTTTTTCCGCAGGTCCGCCATAGGCGATACGCCGTCAAAGGTCATATATTCCACCCACTCGTTCATCTCCCGCACGGAGCCGGAGCCTACATTGCCGTTTACATAAGCGTCACACCCCAGCTGGCGGATGAGCTCAAAATACTCGTGGGTGCCAAAGGAGTTGTCCTCCACCACACCGCCCCAGTGGGTGTTGATCATCTTTTTACGATCCTTCTGTTCGCCGATACCGTCCGTCCAGTGATACTCGTCGGCAAAGCAGCCGCCGGGCCACCGCAGCACAGGAATGCCCATGTCTTTCAGCGCCGTGACCACATCGGTGCGCATACCGTTCACATTGGGAATTTTAGAGTCTTTGCCTACAAAAATGCCGTCATAAATGCAGCGACCCAAATGCTCGCTGAAATGGCCGTAAATGTCCTTGCTGATGGTGGCGATCCGCTGGTTGGGATTGATCAAATACTTTTCCATAACTACCCCCGGAAGTGATAAGATTTTGTTACAAAGGAACGATAGCACACCCCCGCCCGCCTTGTCAATACTAAAGAAACAAATAAGACAAAAATTTGGAATTGACAAGTAAAAAATCTGTGCTATCCTATTGTGTAGGTGATATTATGCATACAAAAAAAATGATGAATTATGTAAAAGCGGCCGGTGCAGATGCGTTGCTGCTGCTGGATGAAGCCGATATGCACTATGTGTGCGGCTTCTCCCCCAGCGAGGGCATGATTTTGGTGACGCCAACGGCTGTGTTTCAGCTGGTGGACTCTCGCTATACAGAGACCGCCCGGCTCCACGCGGCGGACACCGGCGTGCAGGTGACGGAGATTACCACCGGCTTTTGGGACGAACTGAACGCCCTGCTGGCAAAAATCGACTGCAAGATTTTGCTGTTTGAGGACCGTACCATTGCTTACCGGCAGTACACGCAGCTGCAAGGCATTTTCAGCGGCGAATTGCGCCCTGTCGGCAACGGTGTGATGGATCTGCGCAATGTAAAAGAGCCGTGGGAGATCGATCTAATGAAAACCGCCAACCGCATTGCGGAAAAGGCGTTTTTAGAGCTTCTTAACGATGTAAAGCCCGGCAAAACGGAAAAGGAACTGGCTGCCCGGTTTGACTATCTAATGGCGCTGGGTGGCTCGGACGGCGTCAGTTTTGACACCATTCTCCTGACCGGCACCCATACCTCCATGCCCCACGGTGTGCCGGAGAATCGGGAAGTGCAAAAGGGCGACTTTGTGCTGTTTGACTTTGGTGCCACCTACCGGGGCTACCATTCGGATATGACCCGCACAGTGGCCGTGGGCAGCGCCACCGCAGAAATGCAGGCGACTTATGACCTGGTGCTCCGTGCGCAGCTGGCAGGTATTCAGGCGCTGCACGCCGGCGTGCCCTGCAAAGAGGTGTACCAAGCGGCCTACGATGTACTGGCAGCGGAGGATAAGGCGCAATATTTCCGCCACTCCCTGGGGCACGGCGTGGGGCTGGAAATACACGAGGGTTATAACGCCTCGCCCCGCAGCGGGGATGTGTACCAAACCGGCAATGTGACCTCTGTGGAGCCTGGCATCTATTTGCCGGACAAATTCGGCATCCGCATTGAAGATGTGCTCTACCTGTCCCCGCATGGCCGAGAGAACTTATCCAATGTGACCAAAAAACTAATCGTGCTGTAAAGCGAAGAAAACCCCGAACCGGAGTGGTTCGGGGTCATTTTTTATGTGTTTATAGGGACATTGCCAACTGGTAGGCGGCTTCTGTGGCGTTGTGGATACGGCCGATTTTGTTGCTGTCGCCGATGTTATATACACGGCTGAAGCTGCTTTTAATGCTTTCATACAAGCCGTTCTCCGGGCGCACGCCCAAAGAGAGCACCACCTGGTCGCAAGGTACCATGGTTTTGCTACCGGTGTCCACATTTTCCAGTTCGATGTTGTCCTGATGAACAGCCAGCAGTTTTTGCCCCACCATAAAGACAGTGTGTGCCGCCTGTAACTTAGGTAGCGCATCGTCCACATGCTGGAAGTACGCTCCCGGCGCAATGCGGGGCGCCATCTCCACAATGGTCACATGATTGCCTTGACTTACCAGCAGTTCTGAGGTTTCCAGTCCGGTCATGCCGGAGCCGATCACCGCCACCTGCTTGTCTTTCACTTTCACATTGCCGGTGAGAATGTCCGTCACCGTGCACACATTTTCGCCGCTGAAAGCCTTTGGGTGTACGGCGCTGCCGCCGGTGGCGCAGATCACAGCGTAAGGGTCATAAGCAGCAATGATTTCTTCTGTCGCTTCTACCTGGGTGCGAATTTCCGCTCCCGCAGTCTTCGCAAGGGTCGTCAAATCCTCCGTGCACCAGGTCATGCGCTCCTTATGGGGCGGCTTGGCTGCCAACAGTACCTGACCGCCGGGAGTTTTGGCTTTTTCCAGTACGGTCACATCAAATCCACGGCGAGCCAGCAGTTCAGCCGCCGTCAGACCCGCAGGCCCGGCACCGACAATAACCACCTTGCGCCCATTGCCGTTTTGTACCAGCATTGTGCGCTCTCGGCCTACAAACGGGTTCACGGAGCAATGACCGTGCTCGCCTTTATAGGCACCCTCCATCATACTCTCAAAGCAGTATAGGCAGTTGATACAGTGGCGAATTTCATCAGCCTTCCCCTGCTCTGCCTTATCTGCCCAGTAGGGATCAGCAATCAGGGGGCGTCCAAGGCCTACAAAGTCCTGCATACCTTGTGCAAGCTGTTCTTCCGCTTGCTCCGGGGTGCGGATCAAATTGGCGGCGATCACAGGAATGTTCACCACTTCTTTGACAGCTTGGGCCAGGTGCTTGCGCCAACCGCAAGGGAAAGTTACCGGCTCCAGCCAGTAATTGAATGTATCGTAGCACGCAGAAGACACGTCAATGGCATCAATGCGCTTGTCAGACAGAATTTTGGCCATTTGCAGGCCCTCTTCCAAGCCGTAGCCCTTGCCGGGCTGGCCGATGCGGTCGTACATCTCATCTACCGACAGACGCACCACAATGGGAAAATCCCGCCCGCAGGTAATGCGAATGCCGTCAATGATCTCCGTCAAAAAGCGCATTCTGTTCTCCAGAGAACCGCCGTATTCGTCCGTTCTCCGGTTGGTATTCGGCGACAGGAATTGCTGAATGAGATAGCCATGGGCGGCGTGCAGTTCCACACCGTCACAGCCGGCTTTCTTTACTCTTTGTGCAGCCTCAATAAACTGCATGATCAGCCGCTGCACACCCCGGTGGGACAGACCACGGTTGACACTTTCGCTCATTTTGCTTTTTTCGCATCGGCTGGGTGCCACAGTGCGGGGCACAATGTCCTTGTCCTGCAACTTCTTACCGGGAGGGATTACACTGCCGTACAGCAGCTTGGCATAAGCGGACCCGAGAAAGCGGTCGCCGGCTACGCAAATAGGCAGTGTGCCCACCATCAGCCCCAGATTTTGCCGCCCCGGATGGTGCAGCTCCACCATCAATTTGGTGCCGTGGCGGTGTACCCGTTGTGCCATGGTGCGCAGGGAGTCAATTTGGTAATCATGACTCATGCCCAGTTGGCCGAAGGAGGATGCACCGGTCATATCGTTGACACGGGTAATCTCCGTAAAGATCAGTCCTACGCCGCCCTTGGCCCGCTCTTCGTAATAGTCCATCATGGTATCCGTGGCCCGACCGTCAAATTGACCGAAGCCAAGGCACATCGGCTCCATAATAATGCGGTTCTTTACCGTCACATTGCCGATTTTGGCGGGAGAAAACAATAAATCGTAGTTCATAAGCAAACCTCGCACTGCCATCGCAGACTTAATTCTTGTGTTTCTTTTTCTCTTTCTCACTGCCACCGTGAGCAGCCAGCTTTTGACGCTCCTCATAGCGGGCGTCCAGCCGATACCAAATATAGATCAGCACGCAAACGGCCACGGCCACCAAAACCCAAAAGATAATGGTTACGGTCTTTTGAATGGCGATCACTTTCTCGGCGGCTTTGCCCAAAAATGCGATGAGCACCTGGCCGTTATTGCCATCCTCTTTATATGCGCCGCCGGGCAGATCCACTTCCTTGCCGCTTGCGTCTTTATAGTAGCAGATGAACATCGGCTCGTTGGGTGCCTTCTTCTGGTCATAGTCCGGGTTGGTCTTAAGGTAAAAGGTCTTACCATAGTCCTCTATCTTATCCGGCGCCAACGCGATCACGACTTTATTATAAAAGGCGTAGCTGTTCACATGGCTCACCACGTAACCGGCAATGCCCACCAGCAGTATCACTACGGCCACCACAACGCCGGCGATTAAGCCTTTTTGTTTGCCACTGAGCTTCTTCTTTGCTTTCTTTTCCACTGTTGGGGTCAACTCTTGTTTATCCTCTGCCATCATATCACTCCAGTTGTCGAATAGTCGAATAATCTTTTTACATTATACCAAAACCGGCCTTGCCGGTCAAGGCAACAAAAAAAGGAGCCGCAGGCTCGGCGATTTGCCGCAGCTGTGCCGCTCCTTTTGGTTTATTTCTTGTTCTTACGCTTTTCTGCTTTGGCAGCCAGCTTTCGCTTGGCTTCTTCCACCTTAGCTTTTTCTTCTTCCTGGGCTTTCTTGGCAGCCTGTACGTGCTCCAGTTCCCGCTTTTCTTCAGCCAGGCGCTCTTTTTCTTCTTTCGCAGCCACCCGCGCCAGGCGTTCGTTCTCCAACTGCTCGTCAGACTTGGCCGGCGCTTTAACAACGGCAATGTTCATGCCGGTGGCAACCAGCAGCAAAAGCAGCGCCACAAAGTAGCCCCAACCGATGGAACCGCTGGGTGCCAGTGCCGCGTTGCCGCCAAAGCTGAATGCGCCCAGATCCGCGCCCCGCTGACCGCCAACGGTAAAGCAGATTACGGCGGCAATAGAAGCCGCAACAGACAGTACATCAAAAACAATGGTCGTCTTGGTCTTGGAATTCTTGCAGCGGATCAGTACCATAAAGAATGCGATCACAATAAATAACGCACTGAGTAAGAACAGAAAGTAGCCAATCACGCCAAGGGTCACCGGACCGCCGTAGCCCTCCATACCCATAGTTGTGGTAAACAGCCCTACATCGCCAAAAAACGCCTTGAAAAAGTCAATCAGCGACTTGCTACCGTCAAAAGCGAGAATACTCAGCACAAAGCTGGAGCCGGTGCCTTTGATATTGGACCAAGGTAGAATGAAACCCACAGCCGGCAAAAAGGTCAGCACCAGGCGAGCAATGCGCAGCTTGGTGCCCCACATGGAATACGCCATACGGCTGAGGGTGCGGTTAAACACGCCAAAGGCTTTTTCCGCATTGCGGTTGTCCTCCTCCAGTCTGGCCTCCCAATCATAGTTGGGAATGCTCACACCGCAGGCGGAGCACTCCGCCTTAATGTTCCAAAAATGTAATTTTTTGCCGCAGTTGGGGCAGGTCGATGCCATAGTCTACATCCTTTCGGCGCCGTGGCGCTGGTTCTGTTATCAATGAAAATGAATAAATGAAAATGAATAATGGAAAAGAATATCAGTCCGTTACAGCCATCATATTCACCAAAATATTTTATAATGTTTGGCGCCGGTTGTCAATAGAATTGCCGGCAAAAATCAAAAGCCGGGAGAAATGTTACATAACTTTTCTCATCGTGCATTATCTTGTTACTTTTGTACAGAAAAAAGTGTTGATTTGCTCTACTTCTTATGCTAAAATTATATCGTTATGATTTTGTTGGGCTACGGCCCTGAAATGAGGGAATGTTTTGGCAGAAAAAGTTGAGTCTCAGCAGCTGAACGATTCTGAACTGGAAGAATTGGAACGGCTGGCTTATACCAAAAAGCGCTACTTGTCACCGAAGGAGATCGCCGCCTTTGTGCTGGTGAACTTCGGTAAGAAGAACTTGGACCAGTTTACCGAGGCGTTCAAGGAATTCTTTATGATCCAGTTTTTAAAGCTGAACACCACCGCGTACGCAAACATCAACCTGTTTGCCTCCATTTATGATGCGGCGGACGATACCATCAGCGGACTGATCATTGACCGTACCCGCACCCGTTGGGGGCGTATTCGGCCGTTCTTGATCCTGTCCCTGCCTATGTGGCTCATCGGCGGTTATATGATTTTTACCGCTCCGGATCTGAATTCCACACAAAAGATCGTTTGGTCCGCCATAGGTATATTACTGTACGGTCTGGGTATGAGCTACTTCGGCGCCTACTGGCTGCTTGTTTATAACATAACGCCAAATAACGACGAGCGAAATAACTTAATTACCACCACCAAGTTTTTTGAGCTGTTCGGCACCTGGCTGCCCTCACTGGTTCCTGTGTTTGTACAGCTGCTGCCAAAGGTCAATAAGAACATTACCATGCAGGGTGTGTACTCCGGCTTTGCTTACTGTATGCTGATCCTTTGCGCCGGGTTCTCGGTGTTCGGGTTCTTCAATATGCGGGAACGGGTGCCGCTGATGAGCCGCGAGGAGATGAACGAGACCTCTGTTCTCCAGTCCATTAAGGAGATCTTCTCCAACCGTCCCCTGTTTGCCATCATTCTGTCGGATTTCTTCAACAACTTTAAGGCCGTAGGCGGCTCCTCCGAGCAGTACTTCTGGCTAAACAATACCGGCGCCATTATGAACCAGACCATCTGCGGTCTATTTACCGGTATTCCCAACTACCTGATGGTGCCTATGGCTGCCAAACTGGTTAAGAGGCTGGGTGCTCGCGTAACGGCAATCTTGGCCGGTGTGTTTGGCGGTGTGGCTTACTTTACCCTGTTCTTTATCGGTTACCACCCCTTTGGCCAGACTTTCGCCGACCACAGAATTCTCAACTTCATTTGGGTGGTCTTCGGTTTGACCATATGCGGCCTGCCCAATAAAGTCATTCAGGTGGTTAACCCCATTTTGACCGCAGAAGCTCTGGACTATATGGAATGGAAGCACGGTCTGCGTAACGAAGCGCTGGTAACCACCGTACAGGGCTACTTCCAGAAACTGGCAACTTCTATTACTTCTTGGATGTCCGGTATGGTACTGACCTGGATTAACTACATTCCCCTCACCGACTCCCTGGGCAACGCTGTGCCTCAAACGGATCCCGGTATTTTGTCCGGTATTTGGGCGGTGTTCTGTATCCTGCCCGGTTTGGCCCGTGGCCTTTACGGTCTGTCTTTCCTGTTCTACAACATTCACGGTGACCTGCAGCAGCAGATGATCGTGGAACTGGCGGAGAAGCGCGCTGCTCGTTTGGCAGAGCAGAACGAAAAAACTGCCGACTAAGTCTTACATACTATTTTATAACGACAAAAACAGTACGGTTCTGCCGTACTGTTTTTTTATGCACACGCCGGACTGTTTTGGGCCTGTATACGAAATCTTATGCACTTATATCGCCTTTTTTGCATATTTTTGTCTAACATAAACAATTCTTAATAAACGGCGGCTATTTTGTTTGTTGACTTTTTCTTACAAGTATGGTAAAAATAGATTAAAGTATAAGAATTCTCGGCTTTGCCGGAATTCGGACCGGGAGTGGTTAATTTATGGAAAAGTTATTGTACCTTGTACCTGTGTGCGGTTTGGTGGCGCTGTTGTTCGCCCTGTTCACTGCACGCTACATCGGTAAGAAAGACGCCGGCACGGCAAAGATGAAAGAGATTGCCGACGCCATCGCCACCGGCGCTCGCGCCTTTTTGTTTGCCGAGTATCGAATTTTGATTGTTTTTGCCGTGGTGCTGTTTTTAGTGATCGGCTTGGTGATCAACTGGCTCACTGCCGTTTGCTTTGTGCTGGGCGCTCTGTTCTCTACCCTGGCCGGGTTCTTTGGTATGACCGTGGCCACGAAAGCCAACGTGCGCACCGCCAATGCTGCGCGGGAGCGAGGCATGAATAAAGCACTAAAGATTGCCTTTAGCGGCGGTGCCGTGATGGGTTTGTCTGTGGTCGGCCTGGGCGTCATCGGCGTGGGTTTAATCTTCCTGTTCCTGAACAGTAAGTACGATCTTGTGAGCAATGCCTCTGCTCTGAATATTCTCACAGGCTTTAGTTTGGGTGCGTCTTCTATCGCTCTGTTTGCCCGTGTCGGCGGCGGTATTTATACCAAGGCTGCGGATGTTGGCGCCGATCTGGTGGGCAAAGTGGAGGCCGGTATTCCGGAGGACGATCCCCGCAACCCGGCAACCATTGCAGACAATGTGGGCGACAATGTGGGCGATGTAGCCGGTATGGGCGCCGATTTGTTTGAAAGCTATGTTGGCTCCATTATCTCTGCCATCACCTTGGCATTTGCAGCTACCACCGTCAGCAGTCGGCTGTATGCGGCTATCTTCCCACTGGTACTGTGCGGCGTGGGCATTCTCGGTTCCGTAATCGCCACATTCTTTGTACGGGCCAAGGACGGCACTGACCCGCAGAGCGCCTTGAACCGGGGTGAATATACGGCAACGGCGCTGGTGATCCTTGCCGCCGGGGTGCTGAGCCACTTTATGCTGGGTACCATGAACGGCTTCTGGTGTGTGCTGTGCGGCCTGATCGTGGGCACTGCCATCGGTAAGCTGACGGAAATTTATACTTCCGATCACTATAAATCTGTAAAAGAAATTGCAGAAAGCTCCAAAACCGGCGCTGCAACCAACATTATCAGCGGTATGAGCGTGGGCATGCGTTCCACCGCCATTCCGGTGCTGTTTATCGCTGTGGGTATACTGCTGTCTTACAAATTCTTAGGTCTTTACGGTATCGCACTTGCTGCCGTAGGTATGCTGTCTACCACCGGGATCACCGTGGCGGTGGACGCTTACGGTCCGATTGCGGACAATGCCGGCGGTATTGCCGAGATGAGTGAACTGGATGGCTCTGTGCGCAAGATCACCGATAAGCTGGACAGCGTAGGTAACACCACAGCCGCAGTAGGCAAAGGCTTTGCCATCGGTTCTGCCGCTTTGACGGCGCTGGCGCTGTTCGCCTCCTTTGCAGAAACTACGAATATCACCAGTGGCGGTATGAGCATTTTGGATGCCAAAGTTGTGGCAGGCTTGTTCTTGGGCGGTATGCTCCCCTTCCTGTTCTCTGCCTTTACCATGAGTTCCGTTGGCAAGGCTGCGAACAAGATGATCGAGGAAGTGCGCCGCCAATTCCGGGAGAAACCCGGCATCTTAAAGGGTACGGAGAAGCCGGACTACACCAAGTGCGTGTCCATCTCCACTACCGCAGCACTTAAAGAGATGATTCTGCCCGGCATTATGGCAGTGGTGGCTCCTTTACTGGTAGGCTTCCTGCTGGGTGTTGAGAGCCTGGGCGGTCTGCTGGCAGGTGCGCTGGTCAGCGGCGTTATGATGGCAATCTTTATGGCCAATAGTGGCGGTGCCTGGGACAATGCCAAAAAGTACATTGAGGGTCTGAAAGACGGCGGCAAAGGCTCTGAAGCCCATAAGGCTGCCGTGGTTGGCGACACCGTAGGCGATCCCTTTAAGGACACCTCCGGCCCGTCTATCAACATTCTTATTAAGCTGATGACCATTGTGTCTTTGGTGTTCTCCTCTGCCTTTATGGCAGTCAACGGCGGCGCAGGTCTGCTGAACTTCTAAAACCAAATCAGATACAAAAGACCCCGGAGTTTGTACTCCGGGGTTCATTTTATTTAGGCTTATTCGGTTTCATCATAACTGTCCAGGAACGAATGAAGCTGACCGTGCTGCTTGTAGCCGATCACTGTGTCAATATTCACATGCTCCACACTGCGGAAGATGTTGCTTTCCACCTGTGGACTTTCTGCATGCAGCATTTGGATCAGTTCCTTGGTACGCTTACGCTTGGAAGTATTGTCCGGGTTGCAAGAGGTGCAGGTGTCCGTAAACTTGCAGGCGCACTGGATAAAGTGCAGGCCGTTATAATCCCGCCAGTGTTCAATGCTGCTTTCCCGCACCAAGTACAGCGGGCGGATCAGTTCCATACCGGCAAAGTTGGTGCTGTGCAGCTTGGGCATCATGGTTTGCACCTGGCCTCCGTACAGCATGCCCATTAAAATCGTCTCGATTACATCGTCGTAATGGTGACCCAGGGCGATCTTGTTGCAGCCCAACTCCTTGGCCTTGTTATACAAATGCCCACGGCGCATACGGGCGCAGATATAGCAGGGCGACTTTTCAATATGCAAAACGGATGAGAAAATATCTGTCTCAAACACGGTAATGGGCAGTCCTAAGGTGCGGGCGTTGCGCTCAATCACCTCCCGGTTCTTGGGACTGTAACCCGGATCCATCACCAGATACACCACTTCAAAGGGAAAGCGACTGTGCTTTTGCAGTTCCTGGAACAGCAGCGCCATCAGCATACTGTCCTTGCCGCCGCTGATACAAACGGCCACCTTATCACCCGACTGCAACAGTCTGTATTCGTCCAAAGCAGCAGTAAAGCGGCTCCAAATTTCTTTATGAAACTTCTTGTGAATACTGTGCTGCACTTGTTTCGCTTTATCCGCCTCAAAGTGCAGTCTTTGCATCAGGTAGCCGTAGTAGCCGCCCTGTAAATTCATGGCCTGTACCCCATGGGTGCGCAACTCCTCTGCCACCGCATCACTAAGGAGACCGCTTTTGCAGCAAATAACCACCGGTTTGTCTTTAGGTAAGGTGTCCGCCGCTTCCAAGATCGCCGCCTGTTCTTTATGCTCTGCACCTGGAATGGCACCGTAATCAAAGGAATAGCGGTCCCGCATATCATAAAGCAGGTAGCTGCCCGGCTCCAGTGCCAGCAGCTCCTCTATGGTGATTTGTTCTTTCATATACCCTCGTCCTGTCATAAAACTTCCCCGCTATTATACTACCAAATCTGATGAAAGGCAACTGCGGTTTCACCGGGATAACAGACATTTGCGGATTATTTTGTCTGCTTATTTACAAAAGAAGCGGATTGTGCTACTATGAGGGCGTAAGGAAGTGAGTGGCAGCGGTAATATTTATAACTTCAAACCGAATCTTACCGGCGCAGTACGGCCCCATCGGTTAGACCAGGAGTGCCGCCCGGGCGCTGGGTTGGACCTATTTTAATCTACTGCAAAAAAGGATAAACACACGATGGAAATTCTAAGGAGAGTGATCAGATTGAAAAAATCTGCATATAAACGTGCTTTGTGTGCCCTTTTCAGCGTTTTTTTGGTGCTAACCATGGTGTTCCCGGGTGAAGTGGCACTGGCTGCTTCTGCACCCGGAAATGTAGCCAGGTTCTCTATGACCGGCTGCTCTGCAAGCACCGTCAGCCTAAGCTGGAGTAAAGGGAAAGGTGCCAGCGGCTATCGCATTCGCCGGTATGACAGCAAGAACAAAAAATGGAAAACGGTGCTCATCGCCACCAAAGGCAGCGCAATCAAAGGCACAGTCAAAAAGCTGTCCCCTGCCACGACTTATAAGCTCCAAATCCACGCCTACAAAAAGGCCGGAAAGAAAACATTATATTCCAAAAAAGCGAAAACCCTGACCGTCGTCACCAAACCGGCAAAAGTTACCTTGCAGTCTGTAAAAGCAAGCGGTGCAAAAATCACCGTCAGCTGGAAAAAGGTGGCTGCCAGCGGCTACCAGGTGATCTACGCCCGCAATAAGCAATTCAAAAACGGTGAGAGCATTTTGGTAGGCGGCAGCAACAAGGCGGCCACCTACTATGCGCCATACAGCGGCACATATTATGTGCACCTGCGGCCATATAAGAACTTAAACGGAAAGAAGTATTACGGCTCTTGGAGCAATACCAAGACTGTAAAAGCCAATATCCGCAAGCAGGCGTACCACACAGAAACAGTTTGGGCCAAACGGGGCAAGAACCGCATCTACGGTCAGGTCTATGTACCGGACGGCGTAGGTTATCACCGACCCACAGTCATTTTGTCCCATAGCTTTGGGCTGACCTACAAGTCCATGAACGCTTACTGTGCCATGCTGGCCAAGAACGGCTATGTGGCCTACTGTTTTGACTTTTGCGGCGGCAGCAAGAAGAGCAAGAGCGACGGTAAAACCACGGATATGACCGTCTTTACCGAAGTAAAGGACCTGGAGTCCGTATTAAGTAAGGCGCGGGCGCTCAAGCGGGTGGACAAGAATAAAATTTTTCTGTTGGGCACCAGTCAAGGCGGTTTGGTGTCGGCACTGACGGCTTCCAAGAACAGCAGCAAGGTGCGCGGGCTGATCCTGATGTACCCGGGACTGAATATGGCAGACGAAATGACCAAGAACTACAAAGGCCATGTGCCCAAGACTGCCTACTTTCTGGTGATGACCGTGGGGCACGATTATATTTCTACCCTGATCGATTATGATATTTACGGCAACATCAAGAACTTTAAAAAAGACGTGATCATCATTCACGGCACGGCGGACCATCGCGTGCCCATCCGATACTCTGAAAAGGCAGTTGAGACCTACAAGTCCGCTACCCTGTATCGCATCCAAGGGGCAAACCACGGGTTTAACAGTGATAATTACCCCTTGGGTAAAAACTATGACAGCCAGGTCAATCCTCTGATTTTGTCTTACCTGAAAAACCATATCTAAAGTATCGTTATAGAAAAAGCGGCAGCCGAACGGTTGCCGCTTTATTTCATTAAAGGCATAAAACAACGCTCCGGAATACTCCGGAGCGCATATTTTCATTATGTAGGATTACTCGCCCTTCATTTCCAGTAGCTTTGCTTTACCCTCAAAGGAAGCCTTAGACAGAGCAATGGAATCAAAGATGGCAGCCTCAATATCATCGGGGGTGCAACCCAGTTCCTTGGTGTCATCCGTGGGAATGAACAGATCCATACCCATAATGTCAGCCAGACCTACGGGATCAATACCGGACTGTACATTGCGCTTTGCATATTCCTTGCGCATATGCAGACCAAAGGCCTGGAAAGTCCATTTCGGTACATCCACGATCTTACGATCCTGAATACCATCCATGGCACGGTAAACAATCTTCAGGAACTCTCTCCAGTGCATATTGTAGCAGGAGATACCGTAAGCACGGAAACCCTGTACCTGCTCAGCAGCGCCAACGATGCACTCACCTACCTGGCGCACGGTCAGCATAGCCGTACCGCCGGCCGGATACATAGTGAAAGGCAATTTTTCAAACCGCTGCAGCTGCTCGATCAAAATGACCCAAACAGGACGACGACCGGGCTGTGTACCAAAGATGTAAGGCAGCTCCAGCACGCCAACACCCATGTTCTCATCAGCATACTTTGCAGCCACTTTCTCCTGATCAATACGAGAGCGGATATAGGGGTGCTTTGCGCAAAGATCCATTTCCGGGTGCGTCTTAGCCAGCCAGGAGAAATAAGAGCCCAGCACGACACAACGCTTCACGCCGCACTTCTTGGCCATAGCCAGGCAACGATCCACAGGATCAATGTTGTACTTCTTATAAGCGTCATATACGGGAGCGGGGAACTCTACACGCTCGTCCACACCGGCAGCATAAACAAATGCATCCATGCCGGTCATAGCGGCTTCCAGCTGCTCATCGGACAGCTCCAGGAAGTTGCCGAATTCGATCTCCATCTCCTTGGGAATAGGTGCGCCTTCCGGCAGCGGGGGCAGTGCAATGGTCTTTACATGATGCCCTCTGTCGATAAAAATCTGTGCTGCGGCGGAGCCCAGCAAACCGGTACCGCCAAAAATCAATACGTTCATGAAAATCCCTCCGTTAAATTTTCTGAATAGATTATAACACCGGCTGTTATCAAGGTCAACAAAAACTTACACTTAACAGCCTTTTTTTGTGTAAATAGGCATTTATTGCAAAATCTGTACGGCATTGCCTTTTATCTTTCTTCACTTTCCGGGTTACCGGTGAGCAAAGAACGGCAAAAAGGCGAAGCCGAAACTTCGCCCTTGCAATTAAACTGCGTGGATCTTGTTGTCCATATCGTCGTGTTTGCCATCCAAGCCGTACTTTTTATCTCTTCTCTTCTGGAAGAACTTAACGGCAACCTGACCGAATTGTGCATAGGAGAGAACGTCCTCCTCCTGCTCATAATACTCGGCGATGTCTGCCTTAAAGTCGTCGATCTTATCATGGATCAGATCGGCCGGCCGACAGGTGATAATTTCTTCGTCACCTACGATCTTCTTCTGGAATTCAGGGTCAATGGGGCACGGCGTCTTGCCGTACTTGCCGGCAACCATGTCCTTAAACTCCTTGGTAACCATCTTGTAGCGCTCGCCGGTAATGACATTAAACACGGACTGCGTGCCCACGATCTGAGAGGTGGGGGTCACCAGCGGCGGATAACCGCTGTCTTTACGCACGCGCGGCACTTCGGCCAGTACTTCCTCCAGTTTGTCCTCCTTGCCGGCTTGTTTCAACTGGCCAAGCAGATTGGAAAGCATACCGCCGGGTACCTGGTACAGCAGAGTGTTGGCGTCCACGCCCAGCATTTTCGGGTTCAGCAGACCATCTGCCAGATATTTCTCTCGCAGGGGGACGAAAAAGTCACGCACCTCGGACAAGGCCTTCAGATCCAAGCCGGTGTCATACGGGGTGCCTTGCAGAGCCGCAACCATAGACTCGGTAGCCGGGTGAGAAGTACCCATAGCCAAGGGGCTCATGGCAGTATCAATTACATCAACGCCCGCTTCAATGCCCTTTAAGTGCACCATGGAAGCCAAACCGGAAGTGTAATGGGAATGCAACTGAATGGGAATGTTCACTGTCTCTTTCAGCGCCTTAACCAGATCATAGGTGCCGTAAGGGGTCAGCAAACCGGCCATATCCTTAATGCAGATAGAGTCTGCACCTGCGTCCTCCAGCTCCTTAGCGTAATGACAGTAGTATTCCGTGTCAAACACAGGACCGGTGGTGTAAGAAATTGCTGCCTGTACATGACCGCCGTATTTCTTGGCTGCGTTAATGGCAGTCTGCAAATTACGCACGTCGTTGAGTGCGTCAAAAATACGCAGAATATCAATACCGTTGTCAATACTCTTCTTCACAAAGTAATCCACCAGCTCGTCGGAATAATGCCGATAGCCCAGCATATTCTGCCCGCGGAAGAGCATTTGCAGCTTCGTATTGGGGCACTTTTTGCGGATCAAGCGCAGTCTGTCCCAGGGATCCTCATCCAAAAAGCGCAGGCAGGCGTCAAAAGTGGCACCGCCCCAGCACTCCAGAGAATGATAACCGATCTTGTCCATCTTCTCTAAAATGCCTTCAAATTCATCCGTGCGCATACGCGTGGCGATCAGGGACTGATGCGCGTCACGCAGCACGGTTTCCGTAATGCCGATTTTAGCCATTCTTGTACCTCTTTTTATCAGTTGAGAGAAGCAAGGGTCTGACCGGCTTCCACGCTGTCACCCTTGTTTACATTAATGCTGGCGACCGTGCCGTCCTGAGGCGCCACAATCTCGTTTTCCATCTTCATAGCCTCCAGAACAAAGAGTACATCGCCGCTCTTAACGGCGGCGCCGGAAGCCACTTTAATATCCAGAATGGTACCGGGCATGGGAGACTCAACGGTTACAGCGCCGGTGACTGCGGTATCAGCAGCAGGCGCCGGTGCGGCAGCAGGAGCAGGCGCTGCTGCGGGTACGGGAGCGGCAGCAGGTGCCGGAGCAGCTGCAACAGGCGCAGCTGCGGGAGCGGCGGAAGTCCCCTCCTCTACGGATACATTGTAAGCTGTACCGTTCACGGTAATGGTGTAGTTCTTCATAATATTGAAACCTCCAGATTATTTAACAGAATGTTTTCTCGGCAGCGTATTCTCACGCTTACCGGCCAAAATATCCAGTGCAGCCATTACCTTTGCACGGCTGTCAGCAGGTACGATCACATCGTCAATGGCACCGCTGGCGGCTGCGGTATACGGAGACGCCAGTGTCTCTTTATATTCTTTCACCAGAGAACCACGATTCTCCCCTGCCGCTAAGCGGTCGCTGTACAGGAATGCAACGGCAGCTTCTGCGTCCAGCGGAGAAAGCACAGCAGTATCCCAAGCAAATATCAAATCCGCATTGGCGCCCTTACCGGCCAGCGCAATATACGCACCGCCAATGCTTTTACTGGTGATCAATGCGATCTTGGGGCAGGTCGCAGTGGCATAAGCCGTCTCCATACGGGTAGCTGCGGTAAGCATAGCGTTCTCTGCATCTTTTACAAAACCGTCAGCGTCTGCCACAGTGAGGATGGGCAGATTGTAGGCGTCGCACAACTTTACGAAAGCCTCTGCCTTATAGGCGCAAGCGGGGCAAACCGCAGAACCGTCAAAGGCCACAAAGCCGACGGTGGTGCCGCCAACGGTTGCCAGTGCGGTTACGCAATGGGTGGCATAGCCGCCCTTCAGTTCTACCACGCTGCCAGCATCCGCCACAGCACAGATCACATCCATTGCAGACGCACCGGTGTCCACAGCCACAGACGGTGCAGTAAAGTCATACACCGGTGCCGGGGACAGGTTGTTGCCCGGCAGCAGAGCCAACACATCTTTGGCGGCGGTCAGTGCGCCGTCCAGATCGTCTGCCAAAATATCCACCGTGCCCTGCTCGTAGCAGGCATCCGCAGTTACATCACTGGGGGTGGTTACATAGAAATCGGCGTCCTTTACGGCGATCACCACATCGGCCATATTGGCCATCAGGGCACTGGCACCCAAACAACTGCCGGCAATAATGGAAATCTGCGTGCAAACGCCGCTCATCGCCGTAGAAGCCTTCACCAGTTCGCCGTAAGCGGACAGTGCTTCAAAGCCCTCGTCCAGCTTTACGCCGTTGGAATCATAAATACCGATCACCGGGCAACCGGTCTTGGTCGCCAGGTCATAGATCTTCTTCAATTTTGCGCATTGGGCCACACTGATAGCACCGCCGTTTACATTTACATTCTGTGCAAATGCATAAACGGGACTGCCATTCACCGTGCCGAAACCGGCAGCAGCCTCCACATCGCCGGACGCGGATTTGGCGTAGCCGTCGATCTCAGTAAAAGCGCCGTCGTCAAACAGGGCAGTCAGCCGATCCACAGCCAGCTTGTCCTTCTCTGCAAGTTCGCTCACTTGTTGTTCCTCCTGTACACTCATTTGCGCTCCCGCTCAATGCAAAAGCGCAGTTCGGCAAATGCCGACAGTATTCTCTGTCCAAACTTACCTACTGTAATTATACCACCGTTGCCCCGGAATAGCAATAGCATATTCCATACAAAAAGCGCAGAAATTCCGCTGTATTTTCAGCAGATTTGGCAAGGCAGATCACTTCTTTGTATCCTCCGTTTGCAGCGCACCGGAGCGCATGAGTTTTTGCACCTCATTGTCCGTCAGCTCGCGCCACTTCCCTACCGGCAGCATACCTAACTTCAAGGAGCCTACGGCAATACGCTTTAAGCGGATCACTTCCAGTTCCACTGCCTCGCACATACGGCGGATTTGGCGGTTGCGCCCCTCGTGAAGCACAAATTCCAGCACCGTACGGTTCTCCTCTGCGGTCAGGACAGTCACATCACAAGGGGCGGTCATACGGCCGTCCAGATCAATCCCCTCTCGCAGTTGCAGCAGCGCGCTGTCGTCTACCTTGCCGCGAATGGTCACCCGGTATTTTTTACTGTACGCATGACGGGGGTGGGTCAGGGCATTGGCAAACGCACCGTCATTGGTGAGCAGCAGCAAACCCTCTGAGTCTTTGTCTAGCCTTCCTACCGGATACAGGCGGGCGTCAATATCCCGCACCAAATCCATCACTGTTTTACGGCCCAATTCGTCGGACACGGTGGTCACATAGCCCCGGGGCTTGTGCAGTAAAATATAGTAATTCCGCTGGGTTTTGCGCACTTTCTTCCCCCGCACGGTTACCAAATCTCTGCGCGGGTCGATCTTGTCGCCGATTTGGGCCACATGGCCATTGACCTTCACCTTACCGGCAGCGATCAGCTCCTCGCTCTTTCGGCGAGAAGCCACACCGCACTCGGCCAGGTACTTTTGCAGTCGTTCTTCATTCTTCTGTGGCATAAATTTCAATATCCTCCTGTGCCCGCATAGGCACGGTTATTTGATTAATACAAGCGTAGCCGATCACATCGCCCTTCTTCACCGGCGCATAAATAAAAGGATAGTAATAGAGCCGCACGGTATATGTAGCGTTCAGCGCCGTTTGGCTGTACCGAAAGCCGGCGGTCACATAGGACTCCCTACCGCCCACTACCGGCACCTGCACATGGCGATCCAGCTTGTAGGTGGTGTACTGCTTTTTGCAGGCGTCCAGCAGCCTGCGGTGATCCACCCAGTCGTCCGGATCGGATAGGGTTACGCAGATCAGCGTGTTCCCCTTATACTTGACAGCACTCACCAGGCACCGCCCTGCCCGTTCCGTATAGCCGGTTTTTACGCCTATGCAACCATCCAGCGAAGTGAGCAGCCGATTGTGATTGTATACCGTTTGCGATTTGCCGTTGATGGTCACTTTGGCTCTGGGCGCGGCACAGATTTTGGCAAAGGTCTTATTCTGAAGGGCGTGAGCCGTCAGCAGCGCCATGTCGTAAGCGGTGGAATGATGATCGCCCCGATCCAGCCCGGAGGGGGTCACAAAGCGGGTGTGGTGCATACCCATTTCCTTGGCTGTGCTGTTCATTTTGGCAACGAACGCCTGCGTGCTGCCGGAAAGAAAGACGGCTGCCGCATTGGCAGCATCGTTGCCGCTGACCAACAGCATGCCTACCACCAGATCGTACAAAGTGATCCGATCCCCCACATGCAATCCCAAGGACGAGCCCTCTGTGTCTTTCAGCATAGCGGCTGTTATAGGCACCGTTCGCTGCAAGTCCCCGGCTGCACAAGCCAGGTAGGCGGTCATAATTTTGGTGGTCGAGGCCATGGGCCGTTCTTCATAAGCATTTTGTTCATACAGTACCGTGTGTCCGGCAGCGTCCATCACCACGGCGCTTTGGGCGCTAGTGGACGCCAGCGCCGGCATCGGCACCAGCAAAAACAAACATAAGAGAACGGCAAAAATACGCTTTTTTACATACAAAAGAATCACCCACACAAATATATGTGGGTGATCCGTACATCATTATTCGGCCGCGGGGGTCTCCGCCTCGTCTGCCTTGCCGTCCTTGGCTTTCAGCAGCTCGGTGAGTTTGTCTACCAACTCCGGAATCATAGACACAGCACGATCCGCAGAGGAAGTGTAATTGTTGATCTGCATCATACGGCACTTGCCCTTTTCGATCACAATAAAGGCCACCGGGGTAATGGTGATGCCACCGCCGCCGCCACCGCCGAACAGCTCTTGATTCTGCTGCTTGGTGGGCAGATCCGTACCGCCGCTGGTAAAGCCGTAAGTCACTTTAGATACCGGAATAAGCGTGGTGTCGCCGGTGACCATCGGGTCGCCGATGATGGTAGAAACATCTACCATTTCACGCATTTTTTCCAGCGTGTTTTCCATAATCTTGTTTACCGGAGTTTCTTTCATAACACTTTCTCCTTACTTATCCTTAATAAAATTTTTCAAAAAGACGATACCGGCCCGCAGGAGCATACGCACCAAAAGACCGACGCTGAGACTGCCGATGAGCTGGAACTCGTACTCCGAGCGGGGTGCGATAAAATCCGGCTGTATGTAATCATCGTATTGGTCCACCTTCATGCCGTTTAAGATCATGCCCTTAACGGGATAATAGAACGAACAGAGGGTGCCGTACTTCTCAGCTATATCTGCGGCATCTGCGCCGCCGATAATCATTTTAACATATAATGAATAAATATGGAAGCCCCTAAATAAAGTTGTTACCGCAGAAGACGCAGTTTCCACTAAATTGCTGATCAACAGCAAGTAACCGATCACGCCGTCCTTGTCCCAAAGCTGCTGGAAGTAGTTGGGCTTTTTGGGCTTCTCTTCCGCCTTAGCGGGCGCCTTTTCGCTCTCCGACTGTTCCGGCATCGCCTGGGTCGTTTTCTCGTCTTTCGTGGGCGTATTTTCCGGCGTAGGCTCCGTGGTGTCTTTCTTGTTCTCTTTTTTCTGCTTGCCCTTTTTCTTAGCCTGCTCGGCTGATTTTTCCGGGAACAGGATAAAGGAAAGAATCTGGGACAGCACAATGTCTTTCTTAATGAACAGCACTTGTACACTGGTATGCCAGCCGCCGTCATAGATCAAAGTTAAGGTGGCAGACAAAGACATCAGCAAGGCTATGAGCACCACCAGCACACCCACTATAATCAAAAAGATTTTCAAATCCTCACCTCTCCCGCTCAGATCTCTTTTTCATCTTCATTATTGGCACTTTCCAGTGCGTCTGCCGCTGCAGCCAGCGGGTCGTCCTTGCCGCTCTCTTTCTCAAACAGGGAGGTTTGGCCGTTATCCTTGGCGATCTGCTCCACTTCCTCTGTAGATGGCAGATCCGGCAAATCATCCAGCGAATTCAGGGAAAAGCAGCGCAAAAACCGATCCGTTGTGCCGTACACCAGCGGGCGGCCTGGCAGGTCCAGTCTCCCCTTCTCCTCAATCAAGCCCTTTTGCACCAAACCGGAGATGGGACCGGAGCAATCCACGCCGCGCACCTGTTCCACAAAGGAGCGTGTCACCGCTTTATTATACGCCACGATAGCCAAAACTTCAAATGCGGCCGGGCTGAGAGGCGTATTTTTTTTGATCTCCAGCAAGGCACGCACACCGTCCGCATAGGCTTCTCTGGTGCAAATTTGGTACTTGCCGTCTACTCGGATCAGCCGCAGTCCGCTGCCGCTCTCGTCGTATTTGGCCTCCAAATATCCAAGCATTTTGATCACATTTTCAATATCCAATTTTAGCACATCCGCCAGCTTTTCCGGCTCCACCGGATCTCCAGCGGCAAAAAGCATGGCCTCTAACTGGGCAATGGTGTTGTTCTTCTCACTCAACGGTATTTACCTCGTTTATGATTTGCACATCCGGGTCCTCCATGGTCCCGTCAATGGCGATCTTCTTGGTTTTAGCCAGTTCCAGCACCGCTAAAAAGGTCGCGACCATATCACTGCGGGTTTGCGCATCTTGAAAGAGAGACAGAAAGCGTACTTTTTTGCCATTCCACAGCTTGCGCAACACCGTCTGTACCTTAGAAGCCACATTTACAAACTTGCGGGCCACGATTACCTTAAAGCTGTCCAGCGGCGGCGGCAGCTTGCGCTGTGCGCGACCGGCAGCGTTGATATACGCCTGCAAAAGCTCCTCCCCCTCGTGGAATCGCTCGTAGGCATAATTTACATATCCCTCCTGAGGCGGGCGCACATAGCGATCAAAGCCGTCGGTGTGTGTGCTCAGTTCCTTCGCCATCAACTTGCAATCCCGGTACTCAATCAGTTCACCGGTCAGCTCTTTCTTTAAGGTTTCTGCCTCCTCGTGGCGGGGCAGTAGAGATACGGTCTTGATATAAATCAGGCGGGCAGCCATCTCCAGAAATTCACCGGCGATGTCAAAATCCTCTTCCTGCATTTTTCGCACATAATCCAAATATTGATTTACAAGCTCAATAATGGGAATGTCGTTAATATTCAGTTTATGCTTAGAGATCAAGTGAAGGAGCAAATCCATCGGGCCCTCAAAAATATCCAGTTTATAACTCGGTTGTTCCATATTACCTCAAAAAGATTAGCGCCGGGATAATGGAAATAAACTTCATCATCGCCGTACTTAAAGTGGAGATCACGCCGTCCAGCGCGCCCACAAACAGTAGAATCATCAGTGCGATCATGATATATTGCTCATAGCGCATATATTTATTGTATGCCTTATAAGGCAGCACAGCCGCCAGCACTTTAGAACCGTCCAGAGGCGGAATGGGGATCAAATTAAAGACTGCCAGAGACACATTGATCCAGGCCGCAAAGTAAAGAAAATACTCTACGGCACCCAAAAAGCCATCGGCACCGGGTGCTTTGCTATAAATAGCGATATAAATAAAATTGAAGATAAAGCCCATCAGCAGATTGGCGATGGGTCCGGCCAGAGACACCAGCGCCATACCGCTTTTGGGATGCTTAAAGCGATTGGGATTCACCGGCACCGGGCGAGCATAACCAATCCCAAAGAGAAAGATCATAATGGTACCGATGGGGTTTAGGTGCGCCAAAGGATTAAAGGTCAATCGGCCCTCGTCCTTGGCGGTAGTATCTCCCAGCTTATATGCCACCCAACCGTGTGCCAACTCGTGCACAGGCAAACAGCAAAACACCACAAAGCAGCTGGAAAGAATAGAAATCAGCGCCAGCAGGTACTCACCCTGGCGCAAATAAGAAAGAATAGAAAGCATAAGCGCACCCTTATATTATAATGATAAGAATAGCATACCATTATCCCTACGCAATAGTCAAGAAAAATTACGCAACGGCGGCGATTAATATACGATCTTTGCCGTAAATGTCCTGCCTAACCTGCACATTTTTGCAGGTGGCAAACAGGTTTTGCACCGCCCTGCCCTGCTCGTCGCCGATCTCCAAAAGCAGCTGCGTACCGCTGGCCAGTGTTGGCACGATCTTTTCAGCAATCAGGCGGTAAAAGTCCAGTCCGTCCGCGCCGCCATCCAGTGCCATCATCGGTTCCTTTAGCACCTCCGGCTGCAAGGTAGGCAACACAGCAGCAGGAATGTACGGCGGGTTGGATACCAGCACCTGCGGTTTGGGCAGCGCAGTCAAATCACCGCTGATATCTGCCAGTACAGGGCGCACATTGGCAACAGGCATGGCGTTCTTTTGCAGATAAGCAAAGGCGTCGGTCGACTTCTCCACACAGTAAACCTGTGCGCCTGGACAGGCCTTGGCAATGCTGATCCCAATGCAGCCGCTGCCGGCACAAAGGTCCCATACAACAGGCGTCGGCCCTGCATTTTTGACCTGTTCAATAGCCAACTGCGCCAGTTCTTCCGTCTCCGGCCGGGGGATCAGTACCCCGGGACCCACGGCAAATGTGCTGTCTAAAAAGTCCCACTCCCCCAGCACATATTGCAACGGTGTGCCGCTTTTCAGTAGCCACAAGCCGTCCGCCAACTTCTTTTGGCTCACCAGGTCGCCCAGGTGGCTGTGGTAGTCCCGGTTGGCGATCTTTGCCAAATGGCACACCAGGCACTTGGCCTTGAATTCTTCTTCATCTACGCCGTTGGCGCCTAAAAAATACACACTATAATTATAGGCTTCCTGAACCGTCACTTGATTTCATCATCCTCCGGGTTATCGGTGATTACAGCCTTGAGTGCGGCGATGCCCACCTCCATCATAGAGTCGTCCGGCTCCCGAGTGGTCAGTCGCTGCATCCAAAGACCCGGTGCACTGACAATCTTGACGAACAAATTATCGTGCTTACCAGCATAGCGGATAAATTCATAGCCAAGCCCCATTAAAATTGGCAAAAACACCAATTTCAGCAGCATCCACAGCACCCGCTGGGTAGCGATCACCGGAAAACACTTGGCTAAAACAGAATAAAAAATCACGCTGAAAATCAGCATTACAAAAATAAACGAGGTGCCGCACCGAGGGTGGAAGCGAGTCATTTTCTTCACATTCTCCACCGTCAGCTCCAAACCGGACTCGTAACAGGCAATGCTTTTGTGCTCTGCGCCGTGGTACATAAAAGTGCGACGAATGTCTTTCATTCGGCTGACAAGCGCAATATACACAACAAAAATGATAATTTTCGTTACGCCCTCAATGGTACCTTGAGCCGCAGTAAGTGCGCCGCCAAAGTGTTTGTTTAGCACATTAAACAGCAATACCGGCAGATAGAAGAAGATCAAAAATGCCAGCGCAAAGCCCAGCACGGACGCTACACCGGTGAGCACTTTCATCAGTTTGTCGCCCAACTTGTCCGTCAGCCAGCGCTCAAACTTGCTCATTTCTTCCTCCTCCACTTCCTCCATACCGGAGACCTCAGCGGAGTACATCAGGGTCTTGTATCCGATTACCATAGATTCAAAAAAGTTCACGGCGCCGCGAATCAGCGGCCAACCCAGAAACTTATATTTCTCTCGCAGACGGTGGAATTCGTGGTATTCGGTTAATATATCGCCGTCCGGCTTGCGCACGGCAGTAGCCATACCTTTGGGGCCTTGCATCATAATGCCCTCAATGAGTGCCTGACCACCTACCGATGTTTTATGCGTTTTTTTCTCCTGCATTGGCGTTGTTTCCTCTCAATTCCATGCTTTGATCTACTTCTCTGGTCTCTGCCGTTTGGGGCTGCTGAGCCAGGTCCTTTTTACTTGGGGCACTGTTGATGGGCAGGTAAATGGTCACCAGCGTGCCGGTGCCCTCCTCACTGTCGATCTCCAGGGTGCCGCCGTGCAACTCCACCAGTTCATTGGTGACCGCCAGTCCGATCCCGGAGCCACGCACGGACATATTTGCCTTATAGAATTTCTCTTTCACATGGGGCAGATTTTCCTTGGAAATGCCGCACCCTTGATCCGCAACGGCGATTTTAACATAATCCTGACCGCCTTTTTTGGCAAATTCCGCCTTTACAAATATCTTAGCAGGCGCTCTGGAATACTTTAAAGCGTTATCCAAAATGTTCATGAACACTTGCTTTAACCGGTTGGCGTCTGCATTGGCCGGAGCCGGCAGATCGGGAATGCTGTATTTTAACTCAATCCCTTCGCGCATGGCGCGCTCACGGAAGGTAAAAACGGTTTCGTCCAGCTCGGCAAAGATATCCGTAGGCGCCAGGCGCAGCTTCATGCGCCCGCTTTGCAGACGGCTAAAGTCCAGCAGTTCCTCTACAAATCCCTCCAGTCGCCCGGCCTCGTGGACGATCACTTGCAGTCCCTTGCGGGTGATCTCGTCCTCATTATCATTCTCTGCAAACGCCAGCGTTTCGCCCCAGCCTTTAATGGAAGTCAGCGGTGTGCGCAGCTCGTGAGAAATGGTGGAGATAAAGTCATTTTTCATTTTATCCGTTGCAGAAATATCCTCAGCCATTTGGTTGATGGAGTCCGCCAGATCGCCGATTTCATCATTATATTTCTTCTCAATACGAACGGAGTAGTCCCCTTGTGAGATCTTCTTAGTGGTTTGGTTGATCTCCTGCACCGGGATAATAATGGAACGGATAAAGAACAGGTTGGAGTACAAAATCACCGCAAAGATCAGCACCAACGCCAGAAAAATCAGTAGCACAATAGTACTGATCTGATGGTCGATCATCTCCAAAGAACTGATGACCCGCACGGCGCCCATCGGCTCGCCGTCGCCACTGTAAATAATGCGTGTGACTGCCATGCATTTTTCGCCGTTATCGGTAATGTGCCCTACATATCGTGCACGCCCTGTATCACCGGCCAGGGCCTCCTCATAGTCCGGCATACGCACCTTGTCTACCGCAAAACCGCTGGAGGAGGTCACTACGCCGCCGGCATTGTTAATGATCCAAATGGTGGTCTTGTCCCGGTAGCTGAAGCTGTCAATAAAATCCGCAGCCGACGCCTCTAAGGAACTGCCGCCGTCCAGTCGGCCGGAAAAGTAATTGGTCGCCGTGGTGGACGCACCGGAATTTAAGATACTCTCAACTGCATTATAATAGTATGCGCGAATGGTAAAAGCGGAAACCACAAAAACGATCACAAAGAAAAGGGCGATCACGCCTAAAATATTGATCACCCACCGCTTTGTGATACCCTGCATCCGCAGGTCTTTCAGTCTCCCGGCTGTATGTAATTTTTTCAGCCATTTCTCTTCCATTGCGCCGTTTGTCCTCGTTACTTAGTTATTTTTGGTGACCCACTTGTAACCCAGGCCCCAAATGGTGGTCAGGTATACCGGATTGGATGGATCATCCTCCACTTTCATGCGCAGACGGCGAATGTTCACATCCACAATCTTGTCGTCGCCAAAGTAGTTGTTGCCCCATACGGTCTTGAGAATATCCGTGCGGGTCAGCGCTGCGTTGGGGTTCTTAAAGAAATATTCAATGATTTGGAACTCTACCTGGGTCAGTTCAATGTTGGAGCCGTTCTTAGACAGGGTGCGATTGCGTAGGTTGAGCTCAAACTCGTCCAGCACAACCGTGTCCCCGGTGGTGTCGTTCTTGCGAAAGCCCCGGGTCATCTCCACCCGGCGATAAACCGCATCTACCCGCGCCATCAGCTCACTGGGAGAAAAGGGCTTGGTCACATAATCATCGGCACCGAACATCAACCCGGTGATTTTGTCCATCTCCTGTGTCTTGGCGCTGAGCATAATGATGCCCAAGTCTGAGGATTTGGCGCGTAGCTGCTTGCACACAGCCAGACCGTCCACCTCCGGCATCATAATGTCCAGGATCGCCACATCAAAGCCGCTTTCATCCTTTGCAAACTTTTCCAGCGCCACGGCGCCGTTCTCCGCCTGTTCCACAGTATAACCGCTGCGGGTCAGATTGATTACAATAAATTCGCGAATGGACTCCTCGTCCTCTGCAACCAGTACTTTCTTCATACATCCTCCTGTTAAAAGGTAATGATCCAGTCTTTCAGTGTGTCTGCGGTTACGGCAAAAGCCGCAGAATTGCCGCACTTTGCCAAATATACATAACCGCCCTCTCGCAAGAGTTCGGTATAATCCTTATAGTTGCCCGGGTTGGCGTCATACTGAGTTTGAAGCACAGGCAACACTTCAAAGGCAGTCTTTTTGTCCGTCTTGGACTTCACCGTCAATCTGTGGCTCTTGTCAGCATAGCTGACAGTTACGGACTTAAATTGCTTATCCGGCAGCACCATTTGATAGCCGTCCTCCTGTACTGCCAGAGAGTACCCGGTGTGAACCAGCACGGAGCTTTTGTACTTGCACCAGTCTACGCCGCGCACCTGCGTGGGCAGACCTTTCAATGTGGTATCCGTTGGAATTTCCAGCAAACCGTCGCCGTTCATATCCACACAAGGCACCATCACATCCCGGCCGGTGTCCGCCGTCAGGCCTGTGTTGTAGCTGTAAAACGGGGAAACGATGGAGTCATAATAATCGCTCCAACAGATCAGCTCTGTAAGCATAGACGCCCCATCTGATTTTACCGCGTCCGCATACACCGCCGGCTTGCCGTCTGCCTTGCCCACCTGTAGCTTGCGGTAGGCGCTCACATGCCCGTCCACGCGGGTCTCGCCTAACAAGGTCTGCTTGTCTCCTTTATAGGAGTACAGCGCCGCGCTGGCGGAAAGGGACTTCATTTGATCCGCCGAGAAGAACAGAACCTCCTGCACGCCGTCATTGTTCAAATCCGCAGGAATATATGCACTGTACTGCATCGGCTCGGCTAAAGCCGTCAATTTTGATTCCTGGCCCGAACCGGTCATTTTATACACAGACATCAAGTGGCTGGTAGAGTAGCTGATCATATTCCAAGAGATCAGAAATTCCGTTTTGCCGTCGCCGTTCACATCACAGAAATCCACGCTGTACACATCCGTGCCTTCGCCCTGAATATTGGCAATTACCTGCCAATTCTCCCCGCTTTGCTCCAACACGGCCATATCAATCTTGCCAAGAGCGTCATTGGGCTCATAAAATGCCAGAGCCTCCTTTTGACCGTCATCGTCAAAGTCATAGAAAATATAAGAAGTGGTATATTTACCCGCCGCGGGGATCTTTACAGAATACCCGCCTTTACAATAGGCGTCCATAGCACTTTGGACGCTGGCGTCCGCCCCGGCAGGCGCCACAGGCGAAATCAGATCATCTATGGAAGACGCCAAATGAAATCCGCCGCAACCGGAAAACAGCAGAGCAATGCACAAAATCGGAATTAAAATTTTAATCGCTTTCACTGCGCTACCCTCCCGGCTTCTGATTTACTGGCCGATATGCGTCGCCGCACATCTACCGAACTATTATAGCAGAACTTGGTTACAAAATAAATACCAAAATATCAAAAAAATGACAAAACCGTGACATGAAAGCAACGAACCGCCTGCGCGGTTTGTGATTTGACTTTTCACGCCTGCTATAACGATCTTTGCATTCCTTCTTTCCAAATCCCCCGCCTTATCCTTGAATAATTGACACGGAATCAGTTAAAAATATTCTATTTACCTCATTCGGCGGATAAAATATCACAATTTGCAATATTTATATGGGAGATTTTGTCGAAACCATTGACAATTATTCACATTCTTACTACTATACAAGATGAGATTTTGTTTTATATTAATTCAAATGAAAGGATCGAGAAGAAATGGAATTGATCAACACGAAAGATCTGTACGAAAATGACGCATTTGTCATTATTGAGGCAGAATTTGAGGACAGCGAAACCAAAAAGCGAATGCAGGAAATTTCGCTGGGACTTAAAAACAACCAAGGGGATATTACAAAAATTCGTACCATTCACCGCAAGCAATTTTAATCGAAAAGGACCCGGCGGCAGTCAAACGGCTGTTACCGGGTCCTTTTTTTATTCATGTTTGCACCGAGACATTTTCACTTTCCATCCGCAGCGTTATGCGGCAAGGAACGGCAAGCCTTTTCCAGCGGCGGGAAATCCACAGGCGTGCCGGTAAAGGCCCGGTCCGTAATTTTCTTTTCCACATAAAATACGCCGTCGTATTCCGCAACAATCACAAATTCCGTTCCACAGATCGGTGCGTGATCATAGGCAAAGTACAGTGTGTACCACCCACTGTTGGTATTTTTCTGAAAAGTCTTTGCCGCCGGGTCTTCTTCCTTTTTGGCGATAGGATTCTCATCATCTATATTGGAGCGTTCCTCATCCTTCGCCTCTTGTGCGCGATATTTTTCCTCCTTTAACGCGGCGCAGTAAGCCACAACCTCCGGGTCGTTGATAAATTGTTTTTTACTTTCTCCGCCACTTGGGCTTACCAGAACGGAAGTGATCTGATTTCGGCTCATTTGATCCAAGCACCGGGCGGAAAGCCGCGTGTACAGAATGTGATCCCGAAAGGCGGTACTGTACAAATAGTCGCCGTTTGGGTCATTCTTCAGCGTATAATAGGCACGGGAAAGCACCGGCCGCGGCTTGTAGCTGACCCGGTGATCGGTTATAAAATTGCAGTATTCACCGGTGAGACCGTCCATACGATAGTAGGTACTGCCGTTGTATTCCACCCAGGTCACCGAGCCGCCTTGGCGGTGCTCCTTCACCTGATACCCGACAGCGTAGCACCAAATTGCCACACCTGCAACACACACGGCCATCACAGCCATAAACACGATAAGCGATACTTTGCCGGTTTTGATTCTGGTTTTCATAGGCCCCTCCCATATCATTGGGATCTACAATTCAATATTTATCTCTATTTTCCTGTATATTTTCAACATTGTGATACAGTTTGTGAAATATTTCCAATAAGTTATGTAAAATGTATTGACAATCTCACTAATTATGTGTATGATATACACAGAATGATTGTTTGAGCAGTCATTCGACACCTAAAAAGGGAAATGAAAAGGAAAGAGCGGCGTACCGTGCGCGTTTATTCTCTTAGAACGCGCGCTCCGTACACCCAACCCACACCGTAACGGTGCGGGGAAGAGCAGGTCGTAAGGCCTGCTCTTTACTTTTGCATGATCAGCTTTTGCGTAACAAGGAACCGTCCCCTGTTTTGCTACGAAAATTGCACCACTTTTTTTATTGCCATATATTTTTTTATTGACAATCCGGAAAGTACTGCAAAAAACAGTAAAATACCTGTAGCAATGAAAGCAAATATTTTGATTGGAACACAAAAGAAAATAAAAAAAGATAAAATAAGAACTAGCCAAAAAAGTTGAAAATTATATTTTAGTAATTTTCTTTTCAATTCATCAAAGCATAATTCATAGTAATAATTATCAATTATTACTTCCCCTTCCGGTGAGGAGATAAGATAAGGCTTTATTATATTCTGATTATTATTTTTCAATGTTGGATTTATTATCTGCAATTTGAATTCATTCAGATTATCTGTATTTACTTTTACATCACAATTGAATTTATATAGGTGACTTTCATAATACCATTTGTTATTTGAGGTAAGTTCAAATATCAGTTTTAATGGAATTTTAATCAATTCTAAGATAAAGTCTATAATAATCTTGTTAACTGTCAGTCTTTCCGGCTTATATGAAAGATTCATTGAAGAATGATTATCAACACACAAATTAATTGAACTACTATCGTGGCTAACTTGATATGTCTGTTCTCCAATATTTATATTATAACTTGCAAAGTCATTTTCATTAAAGTTAAACAATATAGATATATCTTTCATTTTATATTCCTCATAATTTATAAAAAAGGGTAAAACAGGAGACGATTCCCTGTTTTACAACTTATTCCATGCATCAATAACCGCTGTGGCATCGGCAACGAAATTCTCCTTAGAATACTGAATTTTATAATTCTTGCCTTGCTGGATCTGACAAGTCGCGTAAATATATGTATCATTCTTGCTTTGTAGTACTAAATTGTACGCCATTACATTGTCATCCTCACCCTCCGGCTGACCGTAATATAACATATACGCACCAATTTTCTCTTGATTACTTAATGTAAAGTCATCATCTGAGCGATCACAAATTTTATTCTGCACAAACCCCACATTACTCTTTGCATAATAGCAATAAAACGAAATGCTACTATCTTTCATGTTATCCGGTGTGTATTCAACTGAAACATTTCCTAACCGACCAAAACAATTTTGCTCTAAAACCACATCAGAAATGTGGTTCGGCAAATCAACTCCATTGTCATTTAGGCCCTCTTCTTCACCTAAGGCACTCGGTCCTTCCTTTTCCAATTCATCACATACGGCTGTAATGGTTAGCGGTGAAGCGAGCGTTTTGTCCGATTCTGTAGTCAAAAATGATAATGTAAATACAAATGGAGCGATGAACACAAACACAATGGGAAGAATGATTCTCGCAGACGAAACAAGGTAATGATCACTCCTTTTTTGTTTCTGCCGAATTGCAGCAACCAAGAAGCCGACAAGAATGAAAACATACACAAGACAAATAATGACTAATCCGATGATTATTCCAAATTGAGCAAGATCAAAATTGAATGCAGAAACAAGCGGTGTGTTTATGGGCATAATTTGCGCATACCAAATAACTGCACCCAAAACAGCGAGTGTCAATACCAGCTGAATACTATAGCTGATAATATATTTGTTCTCTTTCATAGCTTTTTCACCTTTCCCGGTTTTACATCTTTCTCATACGCCCTATCTCTCAGATAGCAAAACAAATACAGAGTTTACGGCTCTATTTTAACAGATAAATGATATTCTGTAAAGTGAATTCAACGGAGCAGAAGAAAGGCCCCTCGCATCTTGCGAAGAGCCTTTGGTGCCGCTGGCGGGGGTCAAACCGGGTAATACTGAGAACCGTCCCCTGCTCTAAAAGAGTGGTATACATTTTGGTATACATTTTATCGTAAAGTAGGGTAAAATAGCGTAAAATTCGCAGAAAAGCACCTGTTGAATAAAGGGCATAAAAAATCCCCTAAAACAGCCAAATCGGCGATTTTAAGGGAAATTTACTGGTGATCCATCGGAGATTCGAACTCCGGACACCTTGATTAAAAGTCAAGTGCTCTGCCAACTGAGCTAATGGATCGCATCCGCCCCCTAAGGGGCGCTGGCTGGGGAGGCGGGATTCGAACCCACGCGTGAGGGAGTCAAAGTCCCTTGCCTTACCACTTGGCGACACCCCAATGGTTACGGGCGTTATTCAAAAAAAATGGGGTGGGATATCGGATTCGAACCGATGACCTCCAGTGCCACAAACTGGCGCTCTAACCAACTGAACTAATCCCACCATATATTGGCGCGCTTGAAGGGACTCGAACCCCTGACCCACTGCTTAGAAGGCAGTTGCTCTATCCACCTGAGCTACAAGCGCAAATTGGAGCATCCCTTGCTGGAGCGGGTGATGGGAATCGAACCCACACGACCAGCTTGGAAGGCTGGGATTCTACCATTGAACTACACCCGCAGATGCAACGGTCATTATTATAGCCAAACAGGGGCGAACTGTCAAGGGATTTTGAAAAACTTTTTTCTTTTTCAATACCCTTTTCCTAAGTGCGTATTTATTTTATACCATATTTTACACCAAGATGCAAGGGAAATCAGCCAAAAGTCTTTTGTTTTCTCCCTGAGATTCTCTCGCTAACGCCTCTCTTCCTCTCGCTTAGCCATTTTCTAAAGTAAATGAATGACAGCTGTGTTGCCGTAAGCCTTTACTCCATGATTCATTTGCTACACGGCGATTTTCTTTCATTGAATCTTTTTGTTTTTATCCTCTTTCTATTGACAGCGGATAAAGCCTATGGTAAAATCTAATCAGTTAGTTGCTACTAACCATTCGCTTGTGAAAAGAATGGCACAAATTGAATTTCAAAGGTGACCAAAAACTGGATAGGATCACCTGGCTAAATGGCGTGGAATAATCCCCTATTTATCGTAAATACTTATAGCCGACGGGTAATACCGTCGGCTAAGATTTGGAGATGCAGTTAGCGCCTACTAACCACAAAGGAGCATTTATGCTGGAGCAATACCTCATCAACCACTGCGCGCCCACTTTGGCGTCGCTGAAAACCGCCAATCTATTCAACTGCACTGCGGAGAACCCAACAGCATTGCAAACGGCCGTTTCCCGCTGGCAGGCGCTGCTGGCGCCAAAGGGTGTTGAACTGCTGCTTTTGCGGGAAAGCGGTGATCGGGCACTGGTATATGTGTACCGACCGGACCGGCTGGCCCGCGACCTGCAACAGCCGGGAGTGGCGGCATTTCTCGCCCACTGCGGCTATACCGGCACGGCGCCGGCTGCCTGTCTTGATGTGTTACGGCAGAAGCTGGCAGTCAGCATCGACTTTCCCCACGAGATCGGCCTGTTTTTAGGCTATCCTCTGGGCGATGTGATCGGCTTTATTGAGAACCACGGCAAGAACTGCCTGTGCTGCGGGGTTTGGAAAGTTTATACCAACCCGGAGGCTGCCGCCGGTGCCTTTCGTAAATTCAGCAAATGCACCCGCGTATATCGCCGTTTGTTCTTTGGCGGGCAGCGGAATGTGGAACAGCTTACAGTAAAAAGTGCTTAATATTTTTTTAGATACAGAAAGGAATTTATTATGAAAAAAATTGCGATCGTTTATTGGAGCGGCACAGGCAATACGGCTCAGATGGCAGAGGCTGTGGCAGAGGGCGCAGGCGCTGCCGGTGCGCAGGCAAACCTGTTCACCCCCTCTGACTTCTCCCCTGCTCAGGTCAAGGACTATGACGCCATTGCTTTTGGCTGCCCGGCCATGGGCGCAGAGCAGCTGGAGGACTTTGAATTTGAGCCGCTGTTTCTGCAATGCGGGCCGGAACTGAACGGTAAGGACATCGCCCTTTTTGGTTCCTACGGCTGGGGCGACGGCGAGTGGATGCAGACCTGGGAAGACCAGTGCAAAGACCTGGGTGCCCACCTGGTAAGCAACAGCGTCATTGCCAATGAGGCACCGGACGATACCGCCCTTGCTGCCTGCCGCAACCTGGGCGCCGCCCTGGCGTAATACCCCTATAAACGCAAACCAACCCGGTACAGATCACTGTACTGGGTCGTGTTTTTATTGATCCCCATTCAGATCAAGCATTTCAATTTCGTGCTGAAAATACTGCTCTTGGAAATTTACTGCCTTTTCGATCTCGTCCGGTGTAAAAGTGACACCGGTTGGCGCAGCAATCCATTTGTCCTCCACATCATCCAGCCGATGAATGACCGCAATCACGCGCCCTGTGTATTTCTCCACCGGCTCGCTTACGCCCAGCAAATATACGTCCACTTCTTCCCCATCTGCACTGAAAATATGCGGCACATAGCCATAGTTCACCGGGTAGATCATATCCGTGTGCTTTGGGTGATGACTGCCAAGGGGTCGATCAATCAGAATATCTACCATTTTGCCAAGGAGCATATCGGATAAAGCACGGCGCAAAACAGACCGGATAAAGGATTGCTTGCCCTTCACATAGTCCTCTCTGCCGCTGTCCGTAGGCAGCTTGGCCGCCAGCGCCAACTTTAGGCGCTCATACTCTCCGGCTGCGTCCGCGTGGGTGCGCAGATAGTCCCGAAACAGAATGTAATTCTGCCAGTCCACGCTGCCGGTGCGCACAATATGGATAAAGTGGGTTTGCAGGTCTCCGGAACCGTCATAATAACTGCCACAGGCAAACAACAGCTGCCCCCGCACACCCGCCTGCGCATTAGGACGGTAATAGAACCCGGCGGCACGCAGCTGTTTTTCATAGGCCAAGAGCGTGTCAAAATCATCCACTGCAACGGCAATATCAAGAATCGGCTTTGCCTGTATCGTGGGAATGGCCGTGCTGCCTACATGAGCCATCTCCACCGCAACCGGCCCAAGAATTTGACGCAGACGTGCCATCGTTTGCTCTGCTTCTGTCTCCCATGCCTTTTCGTGGGGGCACAGCGCCACCGCCCCGCGTTTCAGTCCAAGCATTTGTAACCTCCTATCTTTTGCATTGTCCCTATGCTCTATGTTTGTTATGAAAAATAAGATTGAAATCAATCCAAGAATATTCACATTTTTCCTTGACAATACATTTCATATAGTGTATTATATACACATACTGATTGGTTAGATGGTTGTTCGATACCGAAAACAGAAATGAAAAAAGAAAGGGCAGTGTATCCGGCGCGTTTTATCTCATTCATTTATTCTCTCTCTTTCGCGCGCCGCATTCAAACACCCGCCGCATCGATCGGTGCAAGGGAAGAGCAGGTCTCACGGCCTGCTCTTTTCTTTTGCAAAACAAGGAACTGTCCCTGTTCTATTCTTCATCTTCATTTGGCATAGCATAATCTTTAATTTCCTGCTTTGTAGCTCTGCGCCATTTTACAGATTGAGTCTGCTCGTATTTATCAATTCGAACTTTAATTTGCAATTTGTTATCCGCTAATGCCTTGTAGATTTCATCGTCTGTTAGATCTTGAGGCACCTGCAAAGTCACAATTTCTGAATTACCGCCACCACCAGGTAATAAGCTGTAAGAGCCTCCTACAAACGAATCAAAGGCCTCTGAGACCGTATTGGGGTATTTTGTTATAAACTGTGCCGTAATATCGTCAATGTCATAGCTTGTATGATTTTCAACAAAAATCATGTAGGAAACTGGCTTACATCCAGAGTCGACTTCGTACCCATTATTTATATACCGATAGTTTGTACCTAAATATGCGCAAGAGGCTTCCAAGCCAGACAAATTTACACTTGTCAGCGGCTTATCTTCAGACTGCACATTATCCGCAAAAATGCCAACTCCGCCTAACAAAACAATCACTACTACACCGCATATAAGCGCACGGACAACTTTGTTCACACCATCGCCTCCCCTATTACTTCAAAAATACAGGGGACGGTTCCCTGTTCTATTGATCCACATATTTGCCATGTATATTTATATTCAATCCCTCGACTTGCGGGGATTCATCATCTGTATATAGCACTGCACGGAAAAGAATTGTCTCGTTCTTTAACGCTTCGTCGATTTTTTGTTCAGTATCCAGTGACTTGTTCACAAAAATATACGCCTCTACCGAATCTGAAGTATGCGGATCAATGGTATATAAAGCAGGCGGATCAATATCAATGGCATATTCTTCATACATAATCTGACTGTCTTTGTATGGAACAAAATTCAAACAAGCCAAATTTCTGGAAGAGCCATTATTTATTGTGCAGACAATCTTGATCATATAATACCCGTCTTTTTCTAACTCCACCTTTGGAATACCGTCAGATGAATAGGCATTATTGCGCTTTTGCCAATCAAAATCACTGTCTTTGGCAATATCTTTATATTTTACGGTGGCCGTGACTAAATTTGCGTCATCATCTTTGTCTTTTGTTGCACAGGCTGTGAAGGCCCCAATAATCAACAGCAAGACAAGAAATAACGATGCACTTCTTTTTAGCAAAACAATCATCCCCTATCCTATACTAAAATGCATACATGTATCATTGAACCCTTAAAACAGGGTACGGTTCCCTGTTTTACGCTTTTCTCATATTTCTTATACGCCCTATCTCACATATAGCAAAATAAATACAGAGTTTACGGTTCTATTGTAACAGAAAAATGGTGTTCTGTAAAGTTAATTCCAAAGAGCAAAAAAAGGCTCCTCGCATTTTGCGAAGAGCCTTTGGTGCCGATGGCGGGGGTCGAACCCGCACGGTATCGCTACCACTGGATTTTGAGTCCAGCACGTCTGCCAATTCCATCACATCGGCGTATTCTATTGTATTAAGCCCGAAACGGGGGCTATACCGGCCAGCTTGGTGCTGGTAACCGGACTTGAACCGGTACGGTGTTGCCACCGAGGGATTTTAAGTCCCTTGCGTCTGCCGATTTCGCCATACCAGCACATAGCCCTAATATAATAGAATATTCCGCCGAAAATGTCAAGGTATTATTGCAAATTTTCTTTGATTTTTTGGTAAATTTCAATCGCTTTGAACCGCACGGCATAGCCGTCGCCGTTCTCAATCAAGCGCACCTCGTCCTCGTCAAGATAAGCGGACAGATCCTCCTTGGTGCAAGCAGACAGGCACACTGCCGGAAACAGCACGCACCACCAGTTATGCCCCGCCCCTGCGCCAATCTCAATCTTAAGGGCGTTATAATACCCGGCGGGTAAAGTCACATTCTCATACACCCGCGTATTGAAATACTCCCGCACGACGCGGGCAGTGACTTGGTAATTGTAGCCCTCCTGCCGAATCCGCTGCCGAGCGATCTCCGTAATGCGCTGCAAGTTGTTCTCCGCCGCCTGTTGGGCTTCCGTTACCGATTGGCAGTCGGAGAAGAAAGTGCACGCCTGCAGCACATCGTCCCGCACCAGCAGCTTTAAGTCCTGGTCCGCCTTGGTGTCGGAATTGGCCAAAATGTGCAGGCGAAACACATCCTCGCTTACCCGCTCACCGGTTTCCACCAGCGGGGCAAAGCAGGCGGCAAACAAGCAAAAAGAGAGAAATAATGCGGAAAATAAGTATAGTTTTTTCATATAAGAAAACCTGCCTTTCAAAAAAAGTGTTGGCAGGTTTTGGTATTTTTATACAGGGGCAAACAGACTACCGGTCTGCGTTGGCGCATACTTGCCGCCGGACAGCTCCGTCAAAGCCGCTGCAAAGGCCGGGAGCCGTGTTTCTTCCATGGTATAGGCCAGGGTGACCGCTGCGCCAAAGTCCGCGTTTTGCACCCGCGCGCCGTGGTCGGCCAGCAGGTTGTTCACCCGCTCATAGTAGCTGTAATCCACCGTCAGCTCCATGGCGGCGCAAGGCGCCATGGTCACCACACCGGCAGCCTCCAGCGCCAAAGAACAGGCGTGAGAATAAGCGCGCACCAGTCCACCGGCACCCAGGAGGATGCCGCCAAAATACCGGGTCACCACCACGCACACATCCTGCACACCGCTTTTCAAGAGTACATCCAGCACCGGCATACCGGCAGTACCGCCCGGCTCACCGTCATCCGAGGAACGCTGAACGCCGGACCGCAGCACAAAGGCTGGCACATTATGGGTAGCATCCCAATGCCGCTGGCGAATACCGGCGATAAAGGCGTTGGCCTCCTCTACCGTATGCACCGGCGAAGTGTAAGCGATAAAGCGGGATTTCTTCTCCACAAACTCATCTTCTGCCGGCTCTAATATGGTCTTATATGGCTTTTCCATACCATCACCTACGAAAAAAGGGCAACGCCCAAGCGTTGCCCGTCTTTACTTGATTAGCCCTTCTTAGCGAATCTCTTGTTGAATCTGTCTACACGGCCGCCGGTGTCCACCAGCTTCTGTTTGCCGGTATAGAACGGATGGCATTTGGAACAGATATCGACTTTCATATCGCCCTTTGTGCTCTTAGTCTCAAAAGTAGCGCCGCAGGCACACTTTACTGTGCAAGTATCGTAGTTGGGATGAATTGCGTCCTTCATTACTGTCACCTCTTTACCAATTAGTCATAATGCTTTGATATAGTACCACATCTTGTAGCAAAATGCAAGCATTTTTTTAATTTATTTATATTCGCAGGGCTTGGACAAACAAAACGAATACAAATACACCGCGTGTACCGGTTTTTGCAGGGTGCGAGCCACCGCGGTTTTGTAAAACATCAGCTGCTGCCGGTAGCGCGCCAGCAGTTCTTCTTCCGTTTTCACCCGGTCGGTTTTATAGTCCAGCAGCACCAAGCCCTCCGGCTCCTCAAACACACAGTCCGCAATGCCCTGTACAAAGACCAGATCGTCTGCGTCCACCTGTTCCAGTGCGCGCACCGGCAGAAATGACGCCACTTTCAGCTCACGGTAAACCGCCTTGGCGCCGAACACCCGAGCACCAAATGGCCCGGTAAAGAAAGCGGTCAGTTTTTGCCGATCCAAGGCGTGCGCCTCCTCCGGTCGCAGATATCCGGCACTTTGCACTCGGGCGATCTCCTGCTCTAAATCTGCACGCGCGGCGGCGTAGTCGCAATACTGCATAAAGGTGTGCATGGCTGTACCCTTCTCGGCCGGAGTCAGGCCGTCCGGCTGCAAAAAGGCCGGCACGGACCGAGCAACATACGCACCGGTAAACACAGCCTCATCCAGTGCGGAAGCGTTGCGCTTGCCACTGACTTTTGACAGTGCCGCATAAGGATAAGTATAATCCAGCTTTTTCCGGATCTGCTCAACGATGCGCGGATCCGCCGCCGTTTCCCTTTCTGCCGTCTGCACAGGCGCTTCCGTCTCCGGGGTGTGGAACACCACTTGCAGGGCAAAATCTGCCGGGTGCACAGGCACCTCCACCGTCGCCATCTCTCGAAGGGCGCCGCCGTCCGGGTGGCATAGCGCCGACATCAAGAGAAAATCGCTATCATACAGCAATTTGGAGCACAAATGAGGCAAGGGCTTGCCCTGCTGCATATAGGCGGCCAGAGTCTTGACTCGGCTTTCCAAGCTACGCACGCTGGCAAAAGAGATAAACTGGCTTTTGGCGCGGGTCATGGCCACATACAGCACCCGCAAATTCTCGCTCATAGCAGCCAGGCGGCTCTCTCGCTTAACCACTTCCAGCGGCAGGGTTGGATAATCAAAATACCCTTCCTCCTGGTGGCACTTGGTTGCCAGTCCCAGCTTCGGGTGCAGCAGCATTTTGCCGGTCAGATCCTGCATATTGTACTTGCGCCCGGCACCTGCCAAAATGCACACCGGGAATTCCAGCCCCTTGGAGTGATGCACACTCATAATTTTGACTGCGTTCTCGTCTGTAACGATCACCGGAGCGCTATCCATTTTACCGTCCCCTCGGATCATACTGTCTACATAGCGCAAAAAGGCTGCCAGTCCCAGTCCGCCGTTTTGGTCGAAACGCCCGGCAATGGAAAGAAAAGTCTCCACATTCTCCTGCCGCTGCTGGCCGTCGCCCAAGGCGCGTATATACGCAAACAGACTCTTGTCCCGAATCAGGCGGCGAATAAACGCCTCAACCGGCATGGTCACCGCCAGTTTTTTGTAAAAAGACAGATCCTTTCGCAGCGCAGCGCAACAAGAGCGACAACTGTTGTCCGGGTGGAACACGGCGGAATAGAACCGACCATAACCGGCAGTCAGCTTGATCTCTGCCAGCTCATCCGCCGTAGCGCCGTAAATGGGAGAGGACAACACTGCCAAAAGCGGAATATCCTGCATGGGGTTGTCAATCACCTGCAAATAAGATAACAGCAACTGAATTTCGCCATTCTCAAACAAGCCGGTGGCGTTATCGCAGACCACCGGAATATGCAGATCTTGCAATGCCTGAGCATAATCTCCGGCGTGGGCGCGCATGCTGCGCATTAAGATAGCAAAATCTCCATACCGCAGCGGTCGGCGGCTGTCGCCGTCCTGCACTGTCTCGCCGCTTTGCACCTTCTTTGCGATCAGGCGCGCCACCGCCATGGGTTCGTCCATCACATGATCCTTGCCGATGGCAGCGTCTAAAATATGCAGTGCTGCGTGGGGAACAGAGTCCGGGGGCGTACTGTCAAAGGGGTTCAAATACTCGCTTTGGGTGTAGTCTAACTCCCCCACCCTGCGGGTCATAAACAAAGAGAATACTTGGTTCACATAAGCGCACACGCCGGCGCGACTGCGGAAGTTTTTATCCAGCGTAATGGCTGCCGGGAACGCCGGGTGCAGCCGATTGTAAGGGGTGTAGCTGTCTTTCTTTGCCATAAAGATCTGGGGCATGGCCAGACGAAAGCGGTAAATGCTCTGCTTCACATCGCCCACCATGAAGCGGTTGCCGCCATTGGATAGAAAGGCAAAAAGCCGATCCTGCGCCTCGTTGGTGTCCTGATACTCGTCCACCAAAATCTCCGCATAGCGCCCTTGCAACTGGCGGCCCAGTGTCGTTGCCTGCACTGTACCGTCTGCGGCTTTTTCCATCAATAGATCAATAGCAAAATGCTCAATGTCTGAGAATGCGTAACCACCCAGCTCGTCCTTTTTCTCTCGCACCAGGCGCTCCACCGCCTGCACAACACGGAGCAGCGCCCGGTAGATTGGGTACAAATCGGCGGTATCCTGGGCGTAATCGGCACTGTCAGACACCAAAAAGATTTTAATATCCTTAGTAATAATCGTTTTATAGATATCACGATTGGCAGCTAAAGCCGCCTTGACCTGCGGGTCGATATCCTTACGCACCCGTGGCATATTGGCGAACGCCACCGGGAAGCCCTGCTTCATAAAAGCGTCCCAGCCGCTGTGCAACAGACTTTGCAAGTGAGCGATCAGTTGCCGATCATCGGCAAGCATCTCCGCATATTTATCGTAGGCCGGTTCAGGAGGCAGTTGCCCTGCCGACTGTTTCACAAGGGCAGCGGCAGTCTCCAGCATTTCCTCCACCTGGCGCTTTAGCACAGGATACCAAGGCGAATCCATCAGCGGCACTGCCGGATCGTAAGCGGCCACAGCTTGCTCCAACCAGTCAAAGGGAAAGGCTTGGGCATTCATAAACCGCATCAATTCTTTAATCAGCCCAAACAGATCCCTGTCCTTGTCCGGAGTGGTGAACGCCTCTGTCAGATGCAGAAAGTCCGGATCGGCCTCTTCGTAGAATTCTGTTAGAACGGTATCAATGGCTTCTTCAAACAAACGGTCATTTTCATTCTCGTCCAGCAGGCGGAAGTCCGCCGCAAGATTCAGGGAAAAAAAGTTCTCACGCACCAGCTTTAGGCAAAATGCGTCTATGGTGCAAATATCCGCACCGCTGAGCAGGGACAGCTGGCGCTTGGCGTTGGCATTCCCGGGATCTGCCGCCAAAATTTGGCGCAGCCGCACGGAAAGACGAGAACGCATTTCTGCCGCAGCCGCATTGGTGAAGGTAACGATCAGCAGTCGGTCAATGTCTACCGGGTGCCCCGGGTCGGTAATACACTTGCTGACCCGCTCAATGAGCACAGCCGTTTTGCCGCTGCCGGCAGCGGCACTCACTAAGATATTGCCGCCCCGGGCGTCGATAGCGTCCTGCTGGGCATCTGTCCACTTAGGCATGGTTCTCCCCCTCCTTTTCCAGTTCTGCCAGCACGGCGCTGTCTGCTTGGTCGTCATAAGTACGCGGGGTTACGCTCTTTTTGAACGCGCAGACCGAGGCAAAATCGCAGTATTCGCAGGTTTTGTCATGGTCCTTAGCCTGTACCGGGTGCTGGCCGATTTGACCGTTTTGCAGGGCGTTGCCCATATCCGCCACCAGCGCTTCGATCTTGCGCTGAAGCAGCCCCAGCTGTTCCAAGCTGGCAAGGGAGCCGCCCACGCCGCTTTTTTTCAGCCGTACAGGAATGTACTTGCCTGCCAGATCGTGCTCCATGGCCGCCGGAATGTCGCAATCCGGGTTGGTAATCACTATGCCGTTCATACCGAACGCCTTGTCCTCCTGACCGGCAATATCCTTTTCCGCGCTGCGTTTCGTCTCAACTGTCATCACACTGCGGGCAGCGTGCATATACAGTACCCCGGCAGGCACACCCGCATAGGGATTGCTGCCGTCGGCGCATACATTAAACAAATATAAGAACATTTGCAGGTTCAGCCCGTTAACAATATCAGCCAGACGAAAGGCCTTGGCGCCGGACTTGTAGTCCACCACGCGGACGAACTGCTGACCGTCCTGCTCCAATACATCCACCCGATCCACAGATCCACGAATGCGCAGGCTGCCGCCATCCTGGAGCGGGATCACCTTGGAATGCACCGCTCCGTCCACATCAATGGGCAGTTCAAAGGCCTTGGCCTCAAAATCGCTCTCGGCAAACTCCCCTGCCAAGCGGCACACCACATCCACCAGCATTTTGGACAGGCGGCGGAAATTATAACGAAAGCGGGAGGGCATATCCGACGGATCGCCCATCTCCTCCTTAAAATACTGTTCAATATAGCCGTCCACCAGCGCGGTAATCTGCTTTCTGTCATAGTCGGGCAGTTGCTTGGTGCCCACCTCAGACAGCAGCTTTTCCAGCACATAGTGGATCAGCGTGCCCCGCTCCATCGGATTGATCTCCGCCTTTTGGCGAGGCTGTGCCCCCAGCCCGAATTTGCAGAAGTAGCGGTAGGGGCAGTTGTAATAATCCTCAATGCGGGAGGCAGACAGCACCATATCCTTGCCAAACAGTTTGCGTGCAGTGGCAGTATCTTTGATCATCGGTGTACGGTTCTCCGCCAGCGCCTGTACCGCCGCATACTGCGGCTCGTCGCTGAAATAAGCACGCAGCGCCACGAAGAACGGATCCTGGCTATCATAAAGGCCGGACATCAGTTCAAAGGCATTTTGCGGCGTATCGACCAGATCCAGGCCGTTTGCCGGGTTCCATTTTTCTACATTCAGATGCGGAAACAGCGCCTGTATGCCGGTGACAATAGCCGACGGTGCGTCTGCCCGCCCGGTAGCGGTATAGGTAACAAACAGCCGCTCCCGAGGGGCGCTCACCGCCTTATAGGCAAAATACCTCTCCTGTAAATTCAAAATTTCGCCAAAGGAATACAGCTTAAAATCATGCGCCGCCAGTTGCTTGCGCTCATTGTCGCTGAGCAGGCCGCCACTGGTGACCGTTTGGGGGAATTCCCCTTCGTTGGCGCCCAGAATAAACAGCGCCCGCGGATTATTGAACCGCATACGATCCGCCTGGCCCACCTGCACATTGTCAAGCCCCATTGGAATCTCGCCCAGGTCCTCCGTATGGGTCACCAGCGCATAGAGGGCACAATAATCCTTCAACGCCATGGGCTTCTCCGGCAGCACCGTTGCCAGCTGGTCCAAAATGCGCATCAGCACATCCCAAGTGCGCCCCTGCTCCTCTGCCAGCGCAGACGCGCCGTCCTGCGCAAGTCCTGCTGCCAGCTGTTGCAAATGCTTATCCGCATGGTAGGCTTTTATGGCCTCAAACAAAGCAGTGCTGATCTGCCGCGGTGTGGCGCCGTGCACTTTCTTTTGGAACGCCACGAGCGGCTCCATCAAGCTTTGCCGCAGGGCGTTGATCCGTTCCAACTGCACCCGGTCGCTGTCACTAAGCGCACCGGCAAAGCCCTTGGGTGACTTGTCAAACGGTCGTTTCCAGGCAGCACCATTGATGCCCCAGGTATACACATAATTTTCTGTACGGTGCAGATCCGGGCTGTCGGACACATCGGTCAGGCCGGTTTTGATCAGACTGAACAGATCGTCGCTACGCCAGCCGTAGATCACAGATCGCATCAGATACATAGGAAAGACCAAGATCGGCTGGGCGGTCACCGGCTGCCGCTGGTCTGCATAATACGGTACACCGTATTTTTCAAAAGCTGACGCCAGCACCGGTGCATATTTTTCCCGGTCACGCATGGTTACAGCAATTTCCCCGGCACGGTAGCCGCAGCGCAGCAAACCCTTTATCTGTAAGGCCAAATCATTACAGGCATCCGTCACGGTAGAAGCTGCATACAGGCGAATGTGCTCCGCTGGAATCTCCGTCTCCGGCGCTTGGTCGGCAAAAATATACTGCTCTACCCTACGCAGATCCGCATAATCCGTGCGGCAGTTTTCGCTGAGCTGCAACGCGTTGGTAGGCACGCCCGCTTTATCGGCAATGCGCTGCAAAATGCCTGCCGTCTCATTCACATAGGCAAACAGGTCGTAGCCGTCTCCGGTACCAAAGGAGTCGCTGTCCAGTGCAATATAAACCGCCTTAGCCTCAGCAATAATCCGCTCCAAAATCTTATATTCCTGGGCTACAAAGCCATTAAATCCGTCTAAAAACACGGTTTGACCGGCAAAGTAGTTTTGATCCTTGATTTGGTCATACAAGCGAGTCAGTCGGTTCGCCGGATCCGCAAAACGGTCTCCAAGCAACGCCTCATACGCGGTCATAATACGCGAAAAGTCCCGCATTTTGCACCGCAGAATATCCGTATCCAGATCGTCCGCCGCCGCATATACCGCCGCACCGGACAGATTGCAGGACTTCATCTCGTCATAAATGCCGGTCATGGACTGCACAAAGGCCGCAGAACTGCCTTTCTTCTCAAACAACTCCAGATCCGGGCGCACTTGGTCAATGGCCGTTTTCATCAAAATAGCCTTGCCGCCCTTGGTCAGCGGTTTTCTGCCGTCGGCGCCGTACAAACGGTCGCATTCATCACAAAGGCGCGAAAAGGAGAGACATCGAACGGCGTGCGCTCGTGCCTCCCCCAGTTGCTCCAGCAGACTGTACTCGCTGATAAACGAGTATTGCTCCGGTGTGATGAGAAGCACCTGTGTTTCTCCCCGGTCAATCTTGTCTGCAATGCGATTTCTTATATATTCGGTTTTGCCATACCCGGATCTGCCAAAAACAAGTTGCAGCATACAGGTCTCCTTTTATTTTTTGAAGCCGGAAAGATCCAGCTTATCAAAGCGGGTCAGGAATTGTGCAATCTCATCGGCAACCTTTGCGGCAGTACCCGCCACATCGTTCTCAATGTTCAAGGGCAAGATGGGATCGTGCACTGACAGGCGCAGCAAAAACCAGCCGCCGGGTATGTTGATGCGCACACCCTCATAATTCTCCGGCTCCACGCTCCAATTCTCATGGCCGGCAGCGAATGCAGCCAACTGCGCCATCACATCTTCCCCATAGTCGTGAAAGTCCTCTAAGAGAATGGGCACACGAATCTCCACACTCTCTGCCGGGCGGTGCAGATCGGCCGTCAGGTCCTCAATGGTCTTACCCTCTCGGCGCAGTTTGGCTGCCTTAATAACAATCTTCGTTGCCAAATAGGCGCCATCGTCCAGGAAATAATTATCTTTTAGTGCTGCATGACCACTGGTCTCAATAGCAAGGGCAGAGTCTACGCCGCTATTGTTCAGTTCAATACTCTTGTCGATTACATTCTTATAGCCGCGACGATAGCGCAGCTGCTTGCCCCCCAGGTCCTGCTCAATAAAGGTACGCAGACCGTCGGAGGTCAGGCTGTCGGTCACCACTGTGGTGCCCGGGTGATCCTCCAGCACAATGGCCGCCGCCAAGGCAACCAGCGTGTTACGGTTGATCTCCTGCCCGGTGGCGCCAATGCAGCCCATACGGTCCACATCCGTATCAAATATCAGACCCAGGTCAGCGCTGCTGTCCAGCACCATTTTGGAGGCGGCATCAATAGCGCCTTTATTCTCCGGGTTTGGAATATGATTGGGGAACATGCCGTCCGGCTCCAGAAATTGACTGCCGCTTACATCGGCACCCAACGGCGCCAGCACCTGATCGGCGTAAAACCCGCCTACACCGTTACCGGCATCCACCACAATGTGCAGACCCTCCAGCGGGCGGTCACCATTTTGCACGCCGTCCACGATCTGCCGGCGCAAAAGGGCGGCATAATCGTTCATAAAGGGCAGCGTCACAGGTGCATTGTCGGTACCTGCCGGCACTTCCGCGTCATAAGCCAGCTCCAAAATGGCGCTTACATCTTCCCCTTCCAGACCGCCGCCTGAAGTAAAGAACTTTAGCCCGTTTCGGTCAAAGGGATGATGGGACGCGGTGATTTCCAGCGCCGTTTGTACCGGCTCATTTTCTACAATACTCATAAACATAGAGGGGGTAGTTGCCAGTCCGCAGTCAAACACCCTGCACCCGCAGGCACAAAAGGCCGTCATAGCCGCCGCTGCAATGCGGGGGGAAGAAATGCGACAGTCCTGCCCTACGGCAATGCCAAAGGTATCTACCTGCTCCTTACGGCAGTACCACTTATAGAAACCCACGCAGATCTTCTGCACCGTCTCGTCTGTCAGCTGCACACCGTGCTCCGCCGTTTCTACCGCCGTACCGCGCACATCTGTGCCGCTTTTCAGGTGCAAGAATTCTTTTTTATTCATCATCAATCAATCCCTCCGACAGCATATTTTCGTATGCTTCTATAAAGATTTTATATAACGGAAATGCCGCGGCAAATCCGGCTTTTAACTCATCGATCAGCGCAGTAGAGCCAATGTGCTCCAAGTTCCACCCGGTATAAGAGAACGACATGTCCTTTGCGTTCAAATAGGGCTGCAGCGCCTTGGGTGCATCCGGCACCCGGTCTTTTTTGTAGCTGTTATAGCAGGCAAAGTGCATGCCTGCGTCTTCTGCCTGTTTGACTGCACGCGTCCACTTGCGCGGATGGGCCAAAATCACCTTGCGCAGTTCGTCAAACTGGGCGGGCTTTTGCACAAAGAAACCCAGACCCATGGTGTAGCACACCGGCGAAAACTCGAACCAAAAGAACGGCGCACAGGGGTACTGCTTCTTGTGTCGCCGCAGCATCAGCCACAGGTTCTCCCGATACATCATCTTGCTTTTGGAGCGACGGGTGTCTCTTCGAATGCGAGAGACAGTGTACACAGGATCCGTGTACATTTTATCGTCCAGCTCCGTCATCATCTCCGCCAGATCCAGCACAATTTGCCGCATGGGGATCGTGGCCAGCTGTTTTAATTCTTCCTTATGTTCTTCATAAAATGCCTTAGAATCGTTAAAGCGGTTCTCACTGAGCAGTTCAATGGCTTTTGGGGTAATTCCGTTAAAATTTGTCATGCTTTAAGAGTCCTTTGCTTTGCATTTGCTGGGCTGCCAGTTCCGCACAGATCTTGGCGGAATGGAATTGCAGACCGCCTTGGATCCAAGCGTAATACGGCGGCCGAATTGGGGCGTCTGCCGACAGTTCGATAGACGAACCCAGCGTAAACGCTCCGGCGGCCATCACCACCTGGCTGTCATAGCCGGGCATATCCCACGGCTCCGGCAGCACAAAGCTGTCAATCGGGCTACCGCTTTGCACCCCCTGGCAAAATGCAACCAGACTTTCCGGGTTTTCAAGTCCCAGACACTGCACAATGTCCTGCCGGGGTTCATCCCACTTAGGGGTCACATCGTAGCCAAAGGACTGATACAGCGCCGCAATATACACAGCGGATTTCAGCGCCTCGCCTACGGTGTGGGGCGCATAGAACAGGCCCATATACAGCTCACGATTCATTCCCAGTGTGGCGCCCACTTCCCGTCCCAGTCCGGGGGTGGTCAGTCGAAAGGCGCACTTTTCTACCAAATCGTGGCGCCCGGCTATGTAACCGCCGGTGCGGGCCATACCGCCGCCGGCGTTTTTGATCAGTGACCCGGCAATCAGATCTGCTCCCACCTGGGTGGGCTCTTGCTTATTGACAAATTCACAGTAACAGTTGTCTACCATCACAATGCAGTTGGGGTTCTTCTCTTTGGCAATCTCTGCCACCTTTTGCGTCTCCTCTAAAGAGAGACTGGCGCGCAACTCATACCCGCGGCTGCGTTGGATATACACCATGGTCACCGTATCGTCCACCGCTTTGGCAATGGCTTCATAGTCTAAATGTTCCTCTTTCAGCGGCACGCAGTCAAAAGCAATGCCATAGTCCTTCAGCGACCCCATATTCTCGCCGGTAAGCCCGATCACGCTGTGCAGGGTGTCATAGGGCATACCGCTGACGCACAGCATTTTGTCCCCCGGGCGCAGCACACCAAACAGCGCCACCGCCAGGGTGTGGGTGCCGCAGGTAAAATTGTGGCGCACCAGCGCGTCCTCTGCGCCGAACACCTGCGCCCATACTTTGTCCAGGGTCTCCCGACCCTCGTCGCCATAGCCGTAGCCGGTGCTGCTGCCAAAGTGCCGCTCACTGATGCCGTTGTCCATAAAGGCCCGCAGCACCTTCAGCTGATTGTATTCCGTTACCTCGTCAATCTCCGTAAATCGTGGCGCTACCTGCTGCAACGCAGCGGCAGACGCAGACTCGATTTTCGGGTCCAGTTGAAAAAAGGGGGTCATTGATATTGTCTCCATAATCCTTGATTGATAAATCCGTTTTGCAGGTAAAACTGTTCATTGCGCCCTTGCTCACGCATTAAGTACACAGTGCCTTTGCAGTCTGCCACCAGCCGCCGCACCAGCATAGAGCCGTAGCCCATGCGGCGGAATTCCGGCTGGGTTCGCACGGCGGTGAGCACCGCACCCTTATCCGTTACGGATGATAATATGCCGCTGGCCAGGATCATGCCGTCCATACGCAAAGTCAGCGCCTTGGCGCCGCCGTGGCGAATACGATGGCTCAGATCCACATACCAGCTTTCAAAATCCTGGCTGTCGTAGTCAATAAAATTATATAGATCCATGAGTTTTGGATAGCTGTCAAACACAGCCATACCGCTTTGCACATCGTAGCGCCGCACAGACTGCATCATCGGCCCCTGTCTGTAAGGCCGATCCATGGAAAAATCCGCCGTACAAAGCAGCGTACCATATCCCATGGCCGCAAAAAAGGCCGTCAATTCTTCCCGGTCCGCATTTTCCGTTAAGGACAAAGTGCAGTCCCGATCCAAATACGATAAAACCGCAGTAATATGCCCGCTCTCCGTTCTTTGCACATAAAAGCGAGCGAAGTTGTAGTCACAGCCGTAGCTTTCTGCCAGCGCCAGCACCCGTACAGAAAACAAATCCGTTTGTTCATACTGCCGCAGCAGATCTAAATTCTGTTGATACTCAATCATATAATTTGGGCAAAAGGGCGGCCAATAGTGCACGGGTAGCGTCTATATCCGACTGCTGCACCACAGAGGCGCCGGAGTGGATATACCGGCAAGGCAGGCTCACAGCCAGCGCTGCGCTTCCTTGTCCGGCCCGTTGCAGAGCGCCGGCATCATTGCCGCCGGCAATGGCAGTTTTGGTCTGGCTGGGAATACCGTTCTCGTCGGCTGTTTCTCTGGCCATACGATATAGTGCCCGGTCATAAATGGTGGCGCCGTCCATAAAGCTGACCACCGGGCCATCACCCAGCACGCACACCCGCTTATCGCCGGTCACACCGTCCAAGTCCGCTGCGGTGGTGGCTTCCAGCACCAAAACACGATCCGGCTGGACCCGACTGCCGGTACAGGCCGCGCCCCGCAGACCCACTTCTTCCTGCACTTGGAAGCAGAACCAAGTGTCTGCCTCCAGCTCCGATTGTAAAAGCTGGATCATCAACATGCAGCCGATCCGGTCGTCCAGCGCTTTGGCACAAATTTTACCGTCGCCAAAGGCGACATACGATTCGCTGAAATAGGCAAAGCTGCCAACCGGCGCCATCATTTCCGCTGTTTGCTTGTCAGCAGCGCCCACATCTATCAATAATTCATCAAAGGAAGGCACTTTCTCCCCTGCATCCTCATGGAGCAGGTGAATGGGCACCGTGCCGACCATACCGTAGCCGCCGTTTTCCAGCGCCAAGCGGCGCCCCAGCACCACAGAAGGATTGATCCCGCCTACCGGTGCAAATTGAAGGTAGCCCTCCTCGGTGGCGCCGGTGATGATAAAGCCCACCTCGTCCATGTGGGCAGAGAGCATGACCCGCTTTTCCGGGGTGCGCTTGCCTTTCTTAAAGGCGATAACAGAGCCCATCGCATCCACTGTGCAGGTGGTGCAATAGGGCTGGATCTGCTCTAAAATGTAGTCACGCACCGCCGCTTCATTGCCACTGGTGCCGTTCAAATCACATAAGGTTTTAAGCACGGTGCTCACCTGCTTTCATTCGCACAAAGGCAGCCAGCAGCGCCGCCGTCTGCTCCACATCGGCGGTATCTACAACCTCTGCGGGAGTGTGCATATATTTTTCCGGGATAGACACCAGCGCGCAGCGTACACCGCTGCCGCAAATGCTAATGGCATCTGCATTGGTGCCGGTGCGCCCGGCCATCACTTCCGTTTGATAGGGTATCTGATTTTCCTTAGCAAGGTCAAGCAGATCCTTGCTGAACTGCCGATCCAAAATCGGCGAAATACCGATCATCGGACCCTTGCCCATCACGCCGCAGTCCCGCGCTTTGCAGCCGGGTGTATAGGCAAAAGACACATCTACGCTAACGCTGGCATCTACGCCACGGTCAAACAGCGCCGTCTTGGCACCGCGGGTGCCGACTTCCTCCTGGGCGGTGAATAACAAGGTCACCCGGCAGGGCACATCTTTCAGCTGCTCTGCCGCCAGCAGAACCGCCGCCACGCCGCTACGGTCGTCCAAACAGTTGGCACTGACCCGCGTGCCGTCCAGCGGGGTAAAATGCTTCGCAAAGGTTACGCAGTCCCCTGCCGCTACCAAATCCTTGGCCGCCTGGGCGGTCAGCCCAAGATCAATGGAAAGCTCGTCAATGGGTGCCGCTTTCTTGCCGTCCTCCCCTTTTTGCAAATGGGGAGGCAAGGTGGAGATGACCCCGGGCAGATCCCGCTTGCCATGAACCACCACCCGCGCGCCGGGCAAAATCCGAGGGTCGATCCCACCGCACTTGGCAAAGTGCACATAGCCGTCGTCGCTAATGCCTGTGACTACAAAGCAAATTTCGTCCCAGTGGGCCTCCAGCACCAAATGGTAACCGCTGCCGAAGGTGCAGCTGATATTGTGCATGGCATCCACCTGCACATCGCCAAAAGACGCCAACTTGGCAGTCAGCAGGTTTAGCACTTCCTCATCAGAAAAGGGCGTGCCGGTAACTGCCGTCAATTCCTGCAACAGCGCCGCTGTGTTTGTACTCAAAATGCGTTCACCAACCTTTTGAATTCCCGTCCGCGGTACTCAAATGTCTTAAACTGGTCAAAGGCGGGGCAAGCCGGGCAAAGAGACACAATATCTCCGGGCTGCGCCGCCTTGCGTGCCGCTTCTACCGCCTGTGCCAAATCTTTCACTTTTATAATTTGCAGCTGATCCGGATCATAATCCGGCGCAGCCAAAACGGCCTGTTCAATCTTATCTGCCGTTGCACCGTTCAAAATCAGAATTTTCACATGGGTCAACAGGTCAGGCACCATCACGGACAGATCGTTGCCCTTATCAGAGCCGCCTTGAATAGCAATGATTTTTTGATTAAAGGCACGCACGCCACTGATCACTCGACTGGGAGAAGTGGCGATGGAATCGTTATAATACTTTACCCCGTCCGCCTCACGGACAAACTCAATGCGGTGCTCCACGCCGCCAAAGGTACGGGCCACCTCTCGGATCTGCTCCGGCTGCACCAGTCCCCACACCGCCGCGATGGCCGTGCAGTAATTGGCAATATTGTGCCGCCCGGGCAGACGAATATCGGAAGCGGGCATAATCTGCGTCACCGTACCGTCCTCTGCATAGACAATATTGTCGTTATCATCTAAGTATGCACCGGTATTGACCGGTTTTTCTAAAGAAAATTCCGCCAACTTGCCCCGTACATCGTAGCGCATATCGTGGTACACCCGGTGGCCGATGGAATAATCACAGTCTGCGTTCAGCACCGTACGCTGGGAGGGACTTTGATAAATCAAAACATTTCGTTTGGCGTCCACATATTCGTCCAGAGAGATATGGTGATCCAAATGGGTAGATTCGATATTCGTCACCACCGCAATATCCGGCTGATGCACCAGATTGCCCATGGTCAGCAGCTGAAAGGAGGACAGCTCACAAACCGCATAATCAGAGGGGGTCAGATCCTCCAAATACGGCAGCATGGCCTTGCCGATATTACCGCCGATCACTGCGGAATTGCCAGCCTTTTTCAGCATTTCGTAAATCAAGGTGGTCGTTGTGGTCTTGCCGTTGGAGCCGGTAATGCCAATGATCTTGGCCGGGCAGTAATGGAAGAATTCTTCCATCTCGCTGGTCACCGTTTGGCCCCGCTCAATACATTCACCGATCCAAGGATTTTGGAACGGCAAAATGCCGTTGCTGCGGAAAACGATGTCCATCTCCGGCAAAATGCGCAAATAATCCTTGCCTAAGGAGAACTGCACACCGCAGGCGCGCAGCTCCTCACAAGTCTTTTTTCCAATATAGCTCTCGTCCCTACTGTCGCAGGCATATACTTGCAAGCCATGGCGAGCCAAAAACAGCGCAGACGGCGCGTTGGCCACCCCCATGCCCACAAAAGCGATCTTCTTGCCCCGCAGGGACGCAATATATTCTTTTACCTTTTCTGTCATAGCTGTCTCCTTAATCGTGTGCGAAGAATGTGCCGTTCTTAAATTCTGCCAGAGTAAAGGTTTTCATCTTTTCCTCCAGCTTATCCTGAAACGGCAGGCGCTCGCCCTTATTTGCATCGGCAATGGGCAATTCGCAGCCCATTACATAATTGGCAATCATCTGCTGGCATTTGCTCACCCGGTTGCCCAAGAAGTACACCCGTCCGGTGTCCGCCTCTGCAATGGCATAGGCGATCTGCAACTGATCCCGCTTGCCATAGCAGGTAATGGATTTGCTCAGGTCAATGGCGTCTTCCCCGGCCGTGTCCGTTACAAACAAGATCACGCCGCTGCCGCTGCGCTTCATCTTCTGTACCGTCAGATCGGTAAATGCCGCGTCGGAATAAGCCAAAATATCGCCCCGGGTCAGCGCTTCCGTCTCCACCACATAAAAGAATTCTTTTTTCTTCATGGCTCGAGCGTCAAAGGGCATCTCGCTTAGTTCCAAATCTCGCTCAACGGTGTAGCCGTACCGATCCAGGTCTGCCAGCACCGCTGCGGTCAGCGGCTGGATCTCCCGCTCCGGTCGATCGGACAAATAATACCCGGCATCTGCCAGTTCGTCCTCAATGCGGCTGAGATACCCGTCCACTTTACCGTACTTGGAGTAGTACATCAAAAGCATGAACATAGAGGCGATCACCAGCGCGTCACACACATAATTCATCACCAGTGCAGCCACATGACTGGCCTTTGCTACCATCGGCTCCGCACCGATATACACCACCAGCACTGCAATAGCTGCGTACAGCAAAATGCGCATGGCTTTATATAACTTTTTCTGCTTTTTTCGAATTTCTCTCATTTCACCATTTCCATAAACTGCGCTTCGTCGATTACCGGTATTCCCAAAGCGTTTGCCTTATCCAGTTTGCTGCCGGCAGCCTCGCCTGCCAGCACATAAGAAGTCTTTTTTGAGACAGAGCCGCTGGCCTTGCCACCAAAGGACTCGATCATGGCCGCCGCTTCGCTGCGCTTTAAGTTGGGCAGCGTACCGGTAAGCACAAAGGTCATACCTGCAAAGCGGTGATCCTCCACCTTCGTCTTGCTAACCATCTGCACGCCGGCGGCTTTCAGCTCCCCGATCAGCGCATTGGCGCCGTCGGTAGCAAAGAAGTCCGCCACACTCTCCGCCATAATTTGACCAAAGCCGTCAATGGCAGCGATCTCCTCCACAGTAGCCGTCATAATATTATCCATGTCTCCAAAGTGGGTCGCCAGCAGCTTGCCCGCCTTGGCACCGATGTGGCGAATGCCCAGGGCAAACAGCAACCGGGAAAGGTCGTTCTCTTTGGACTTCTCCACAGAGGCTAAAATATTCCCGGCGCTGGTCTCCTGAAACCCGTCCAAGGCGGCGATTTTCTCTTTCTCCAGTCGATAAATATCACCGGCAGAGCGGAGCATACCCGCCTGCACAAAGGTCTCTATGATTGCCGGACCAAGCCCCTCAATGTCCATAGCGTCACGGGAGCAGAAGTGGATCAGATTGCGCAGCAGCTGTGCCGGGCACTCCGGGTTCACACAGCGAATCGCCGCCTCGTCCTCCTCCCGGATCACCGCCGCGCCGCAAGAGGGACACACGCTGGGAAAAGTATAGCAAGGATTGCCGCCGTGCTTCGTGACGCACAACACCTCCGGGATAATATCTCCGGCTTTTCGCACAGTAACCGTATCACCGATGGCAATGCCTTTTTCCGTAATAAAATCCTGATTATGCAGCGTGGCGCGACTGACGGTGGTGCCCGCCAGATGCACGCTTTCCAGCACAGCGGTAGGGGTCAGCACCCCGGTACGACCTACGGCGATCTCAATATCCAGCAGCTTTGTTTCTTTCTCCTCCGGCGGGTACTTGAAAGCAATGGCCCACTTGGGGAATTTGGCGGTAGAGCCAAGGGTCTGCCGCTGGTCAAAATCATCTACTTTAATGACGGCGCCGTCAATATCGTATTCCAGATCGCCCCGGCGTTCACCGATGGCGTGAATCTCATCCAGCACCTTGTCAAAATCCGCATAGCAAGGAAAATCATCTACTGTGTGAAAGCCCAAATACTTGAGATAATCCAAGGACTCCTTGTGAGAATGCAGGGTCTTGCCCCGGATCTGCTGAATGTTGAACACAAAAATATCCAGTCCACGAGTAGCGGTCACACTGCTGTCCTTTTGGCGCAGAGAACCGGCTGCCGCATTTCGTGGGTTCTTAAAGGGCTTTTCTCCGGCAATCTGCTGTCGATCCACCACCTGCTCAAAACTGCGGTGGGGCATATACACCTCGCCCCGCACCTCCAGGTACGGCAGCGGATCCTTGATTTTCAGCGGAATACTGCGGATCACCCGCAAATTGCCGCTCACATCTTCGCCCACATCGCCGTCACCTCGGGTAGAACCACGCACAAACACGCCGTCCCGGTATTCCAGACTTACGGACAGACCGTCGATCTTCGGCTCCACCACATAGCGCGGGTGGTCCACACTTCCCTGCACCCGACGGTCAAAGTCTCGCAGTTCTGCGGTACTAAACGCATCCTGCAAGCTCTCCATACGCACAGTATGGGTCACTGGGGCAAAGGAATTGTCCGCTTTGCCGCCCACTTTTTGGGTGGGGCTGTCCGGGGAGACGTAGCGTGGATTGGCCTGCTCCAGCGACTCCAGCCGGCGCATCATCATATCATACTGATAGTCCTCTATCTCCGGCGCGTCGTCGTTATAATACTTATCCGAGTAGTAGCGCAGCTTTTGGCGCAAGTCCTCGATCTCCTGTAAAACAGTCACTGCATTTTCACCTGCTTATTATCTGTTTATAATCTTATTTATTATAGCAATTTTTGTCCGGGTATTCAACAATTATACGCCATTTTTTACCCGGAGTACAAAAAATGGGCACCTGCGCCGCCGATTCGGGGGCCACAGGTGCCAAAATGTGATTTTGTTCGGTTACAGGGTAAATTTGCGGAATACTTTTTTGCCCTTACGCACCACAGCGCCGGCTTCTAAATCCGCCTTGCTGACGGTGGCATACACATCACCCACTTTTTCATCATTCAGGCTCACGCCGCCCTGGGTGATCAGGCGTCTGGCCTCACCCTTGGACTTAACCATACCGCCCAGCACCATCAGATCCATCAGGCCGATGCTGTCGTTGGTCAGGCTGTCTGCCTCCACCTGGGTGGTGGGCATATTTGCGCTGTTTGCGCCGCCGCTGAAGATGGCGCGAGCTGCTTCCTGGGCTTTCTTGGCTTCTTCCTCGCCGTGCACCAGGTTGGTCAGCTCATAAGCCAATACTTCCTTGGCGGTGTTCAGCTGCTGACCCTCCAACTTTGCATACTCGTTGATCTGCTCCATAGGCAGGAAGGTGAGCAGCTTCATGCACTTGATTACATCCGCATCGTCCACATTGCGCCAGTACTGGTAAAACTCGTAAGGAGAAGTCTTTTCCGGATCCAGCCAAACGGCGCCCTTTTGGGTCTTGCCCATCTTCTTGCCCTCGGAATTCAGGAGCAAGGTAATGGTCATGGCAGAGGCGTCCTCCCCCAGCTTGCGGCGGATCAGCTCCGTACCGCCCAACATATTGGACCATTGATCGTCGCCGCCTAACTGCAAGTTGCAACCATATTTTTGGAACAGAGTGTAGAAGTCATAACTCTGCATGATCATGTAGTTGAACTCCAGGAACGACAAGCCCTTTTCCATACGCTGCTTATAGCACTCGGCAGTGAGCATACGGTTCACGGAAAAGCAGGCGCCCACTTCCCGCAGCACTTGCAGGTAGTTCAAATCCAGCAGCCAGTCGGCGTTGTTCACCATCAGGGCCTTGCCCTCGCTAAAGTCAATAAAGCGGCTCATCTGCTTTTTGAAACAGGCGCAGTTGTGGTCAATGGTCTCCTTGGTCATCATCTGGCGCATATCGCTGCGGCCGCTGGGGTCGCCGATCATGGCGGTACCGCCGCCGATCAAAGCGATGGGCTTGTTGCCGGCCATTTGCAGCCGCTTCATCAGGCACAGTGCCATAAAATGACCCACATGCAGACTGTCTGCGGTAGGGTCAAAACCAATATAAAACACGGCTTTACCGGCATTGACCAGGTCGCGTACCCGCGCCTCGTCCGTTACCTGGGCAATCAGCCCCCGTGCTTGCAAATCCTCATAAACTCCCATTTGTTTGTCCTCCAATATTCAGTCTATCTATTCGGTCACAGGCGAAAGGCGCATGTGCCGTTTTTTACTTTTTGTTCCATATTCACGCCCATTGTGATTATCCCTCCCTGGCAGTACGCAGCATTTCCTCTGCCGTAGACAGAAGTGCCGGTGTAATTTCCAGTCCGCCCATAATGCGCGCCAGTTCTCTTGCTCGGCCGTCAAAGTCCAGGCGCTGCACATGCGTATACGTGCGCTCCCCTTTCACCTGCTTTTGGATCAGGAAGTGCGCCCCGGCCAAAGATGCAATCTGTGCCGAGTGGGTCACACAAATCACCTGGGTGTCCTCAGCCACAGCCCGCAGCTTTAAGCCGATCTTTTGGCTGGCACGGCCGCTGACCCCAGTGTCAATCTCGTCAAAAATCAGGGTGCCCACCGTATCTTTGTGGGCCAAAATGGTCTTGATGGCAAGCATTATGCGGGACAGTTCACCGCCGCTGGCGATTTTAGCCAGGGGCTTGGGCGGCTCGCCCGGGTTGGTGGAAATCAAAAACTGCACCGTATCCTGCCCGACAGAGGACAGCTTACCTTTGCCAAAGTCCACTACAAAGCGAATACCCGGCATATCCAAATACGCCAGTTCTCTGCAAACTTCCTTTTCCAGCTTGGCAGCCACCTGCTTGCGTTCCCCGGTCAAATTCTCTGCCGCCGCTTGCACTTGCAGAAGCAGCTCGTCATAGGACTTACTGAGGGTCTCTAATTCCCGGTCGGCAAAGAGGATTTCCTCCCGCTGGGCGCGCATTTCATCCAGCTTGCCCAGCATTTCCTGCTCCGTAGCGCCGTATTTTAAGGACAGGCGATACAGCTGATCCAGCCGCTCCTCAATTTGGGCTTGCTCCTCCGGATCAGCGTCCAAGGTGTCCAGCTTCTGTTCTGCGTCATCTTTGCAGGTCTCGGCGCTGTCACACAAGGCATACAGCTGCTCGCTGATGCTCTGCAAGGAGGAATAGGGTGCCGTCTTGGCTGCCAACGCCCGCAAATAGCCGCACACCCCGGAGAACTCCTCGTCTCCACCCATGGTATAAGCCACATCTTGCAGGGCGACTCGCACCGCCTCTGCCTCACTCAGCTCCGTGCGGCGGGCGTTCTGCCGCTCGGTCTCGCCGATCTGTATATCCGCGTCCTCCAGCTCTTTGATCTGGTAATTCAGCAGATCCAGCCTATTTTCTTTGTCTTCTTCGTCCGCCGTCAGCGCCTTTAACCGCCGCCGCACAGACAAAAATTGGTGAAACACCGATTGATACGCCGTCAAGGTGCGGTCACTCTCTGCCAGCATATCCACAAAGTGCACATGTGCCTCCGGATCCAGCAGTGTTTGGGAGTCGTGCTGACCGTGGATATTCACCAGTGCATTACCCACAGCGCGCAGCATGGTCACAGTACAGGGCGCACCGTTGATCTTGCAGCTGCTTTTGCCCTCGGCAGAAATTCGTCGGTAAAGCACCAGCGAACCGTCCGCCTCCGGCTCCAGACCCAAATTGCCAACCACAGCCTGCACGGCCGGGTCCACCCCCTCAAAGAAGGCGCGTACCACCGCCTGGGGCGCACCGTGGCGCACCAACTCCCGGGATGTGCGCTCGCCAAGAATGGCGTTGATGGCATCCACCACAATGGACTTACCGGCGCCGGTCTCACCTGTGAGCACATTCAGCCCGGTGTCAAACTGCACCGCTGCCTTTTCAATCACGGCAATATTCTCAATTTCCAGCACTTTAAGCATGGAGCATCTTCTCCAAATTAACGGTAAAGATTTGGGCTTCCCGCTCACTGCGGCAAAGCACAAAGATGGTATCGTCCCCGGCGATGGTACCCACTACGCCGTCCCAGTCCATGGAGTCAATAGCGGCACAGGCAGCATTTGCCATACCGGAAAAGCACTTGATACACACGGTGTTCATGGCGTACTGCACCTTTAAGATGGCCTCGTTGAAGATGCCTGCCGTGCGGCCGAAATTTTCCTCCTTCGGGTGCTTGCCGGTGGAGTACACATATTTGCCGTCTGCACTGTGTGCCTTCACCAGCCGCAGCTCTTTAATATCCCTGGAAATGGTGGCCTGGGTGACTTCAAAGCCGGCCTCATGCAAATATTTTTGCAAATCCTCCTGGGTTTCCGTCTCGTATTTGGAGATGATCTCCAGGATCTTTGCCTGTCGTCTTTTCTTCATCCCAATCACCTTTCAATGATCTTTTTTCGCAAAATTTCGTAAAAATTGTCCGGCTTCACTTTAATAAGCCGCGCCACATAGGGAGATTTGGAAATGCGCACCACCGTGCGACCGTCAATCTGTACCGGGCGCTTACCGTCCGCTGTAAAAATCGAGTTGTTGTCCACATCATTCTGCACCCTTACATACAGCGCCTTGCTGCTGGGGAACACAATGCTGCGGTCAATCAGCGAATGGGGGCAAATGGAGGTGACCACAAAGCAATCCGTCTCCGGGCTGACCACCGGTCCGCCTGCCGCCATTGAGTACGCCGTGGAGCCGGTTGGGGTGGACACGATCACACCGTCCGCCCGCACATCCCACACCGGGCGCTCCTCACAGTGGATATTTACATCTATCAGCCGAGCGTAATCACCGCGAGTGACCACCGCGTCATTCAGGCAGTGAAAAGTCTCTGTCACCTGATTTTCACGGATAATATCCGCCTGGAGCATCATCCGTTTGTCTACCTTATATTTGCCGGTAACCACATTGCCTAGCAAGGACAGTTCGTTAGCCTCCAAGCCGCTCATAAAGCCCAGTCGTCCGCCGTTAATGCCCAGCACGCACTTGTCATAAAAAGCCGCTTTCTTGGCAATCCGCAGCGTGGTACCGTCGCCGCCGATGGCGATAGCAAGATCGCAGTCCTCCATCATCTTGTCCGGCTTACTGTACACCACATGGTGCCCAGGCAACTGACCGGAGCACTCCTTGGTTACATATACATGACATTTCAGCCGATCCAACTCGCTGAGCACATCACCGGTCAGACGGCGTACCGACTCATTTTCAATATAAGGAAAAACAGAAATAATCATACCAATGCCTCATGGGAGCGACCCACCAGCGCGGCCGGGTCTACCTCCGGCGCAACCGCAGGCGCCTCAGATTTTTCCACATACAACAGGTATTCAATATTCCCCTCCGGCCCTTTTACCGGGGAAAATTCCAGACCGAGAACAGAAAAGCCGTTCTCGATAGCCATACCGATTACCCGTTCGACCACTTCCAGGTGGGTGGCGGCTTCCCGCACCACACCTTTTTTGCCCACTTTATCCCGACCGGCCTCAAACTGGGGCTTGATCAGGCACACCGCCTGCCCACAGGGGCGCAGCAGTAAATGCAAATTCGGAAAAATATGCTTTAAGGAAATGAAGGATACATCTACAGACGCAAAATCAATGGCTTCCGGCACCTGTTCCTCTGTAATATGGCGGAAGTTGGTGCGCTCCAGGTTCACCACCCGATCGTCCGTGCGCAGGCTCCAGGCCAGCTGGCCATAGCCCACATCAACGGAATACACCCGCTTTGCGCCGTTTTGCAACATACAATCCGTAAACCCACCGGTGGACGCTCCCACATCCATACAGGTTTTGTCTGCTAAAGTGATGGGAAAGACCTGCATGGCCTTTTCCAGCTTCAAGCCGCCGCGGCTCACATATTTCAGCGTTTTGCCCCGCACCTCCAGCTTGTCGCCTTCTTTCAATTCAAAACCGGCCTTGTCCACTTTTTGGTTGTTTACATAGACCTGACCGGCCATAATAATGGCCTTCGCCTTTTCTCTGCTGGGGGCGTAACCGCCCTCAAACACAGCCACATCAAGCCGGGTTTTCTTCTGCATGGTTGACCTCACTGACTATGGACGCCTTGTCCAGCCCAAACTTGCGGAGTTGGCTGTCCACAGACGCCTGTTTTACAAATGTATCCGGCACGGCCTTGTGGAAAAACCGGGCATTTCCGCCTTTCTCTTCCAGTAAAGCGGCAAAGGTTTGCCCCACGCCGCCGCTGACCGTGGCTTCTTCATAGAACCAAATGGCCTGCGCCTTGGCAGCGGCAGCCACCGCCTCCGGCGCAATGGGGCGAATCCGGTTCAGTTTAATAACAAAAGTATCGTCCAGCTCTCCTATGGCTTGCAGACAGGTATCAAACAGTCGCCCGTATGTCACCAGGCAGCGCTTGGCGCCCGGATCACCGAAAATACGAAACGGCTCCTTCTCGTACTGATAGCCTTCCGGCGGGGTTGGCTCTCCCCCTCTGGGGTAACGAATGGCCACAGCGCCCGGGTCCACATAAATGGCCTGGTACAGCATGGAGCACAGTTCCGCATAATATGTAGGCGCATACACCGTCCAGCCGGGCACGGAATTGAGATAAGAGGTATCAAAAATCCCCTGGTGGCTCTCGCCGTCCTCACCTACAAAGCCGGCCCGATCCACTGCCAGGATCACCTTTAATCCTTGCATGGATACATCATGAATCAGCTGGTCATAAGCGCGTTGCAAAAAGGTGGAATACACCGCAAAAATCGGCACCATACCGCCTCGCGCCAAACCGCCGGAAAAAGTAACTGCGTGCTGCTCCGCAATGCCTACATCAAAAAAACGCTGGGGATATTCGCTGGCAAAACGGGTTAATCCGGTGCCTGCAGCCATAGCCGCTGTTACGCAGCAAATACGGGCGTCCTTGGCGGCAAAGTCGCACACTGTGTTACCAAATACGGAGGAAAAAGTCTCCCCTTTGCTCAGCGGCTCACCGGTGTTTACATCGAATTTGCCGATACCGTGGAACTGGGTGGGGTTCTTTTCTGCTGGGCGATAACCCATACCCTTCACCGTGTTCACGTGGATCAGCACCGAGTGCTTGTGCGCCTTTGCCACTGTCAACGCATCCGTCAATGCTCGCAGGTCGTGGCCGTCAATGGGTCCGTAGTAACGAAAGCCCATATCCTCAAACATGGTGGCCTTATAGATCCGCTTACGAATGGCAGAATTCATATTGGTAAAAAAACGACAAAGCTGGCTGCCCACCTTGGGAATGCGGGACAGAAAATGCTCTACTTTGCTCTTAAAGGTAAAATAGGCCCGGGAGGTGCGAATACTGGTCAGGTTTTTTGCCAAAGCACCTACATTTTGGCTGATAGACATATTGTTATCGTTGAGAATAACGATCAAATTATCATTCTCCGTGCCGGAGTTGTTCAGCGCCTCATAGGCCAGACCGCCGGTCATGGCGCCGTCGCCGATCACAGCAATCACCTTGCCCTTTTCGCCCCGCAGCGCTTTTGCCTTAGCCAAACCAATGGCTTGGGAAATAGCCGTAGAACTGTGGCCGGAGGAAAAAATATCGTGCTCGCTCTCGTCCGGTCGGGTAAAGCCGCTGATGCCGCCCTCGGTGCGCAGGGTAACAAAATCATCCTTGCGCCCGGTGAGGATCTTGTGGGTATAGCACTGGTGACCCACATCAAAGATAATGGGGTCGGACGGGCTGTTAAACACCCGGTGCAACGCCACGGTCAACTCCACCACGCCCAAATTGGAGGCCAAGTGCCCGCCGTTATGGGACACAGTCTGCACCAACAAATCGCGGATCTCTGAACACAACTGTTCCAGCTCATCACGATTCATTTTTTTCAAGTCCTTAGGAGACTGAATGCTGTCTAAAAGAGACAAATAACTCAACTCTTTTCATGAGGCTATTGTACCATAGCCTGAATAAAAATGCAAGATTTGTATAATAATGCAAAAAATCAGCAATTCCGACTGATCAACGACTGCGCAAGTGCCTGTAAAAAGTCTGTATCGTCAAAGGCACGCAGGCTTTCCAGTGCTTTATCCGTCAGTAACTCCACATCCTGCTGTGCCTTTTCCAGCCCCACCTTGGTGGCATAGGTCACCTTGCCCTGGGAGCTGTCCGAGCCAACAGGCTTGCCCAGCATTTCGCTGGTGCCGGTAATGTCCAAAATATCATCTTTGATTTGGAACGCAATACCCAGATTATAGGCAAAATTAGAAGCGGCAGCGATCTGCTCCTGCGTAGCACCGGCTGCCAAGCAGCCCAAAATGCAGGCGGCAGAGATCAGTGCGCCGGTTTTCAACTTATGCACCGTCAGCAGCTGCTGCAAGGAGGGGTCTGCGGCTTCATATTTCAAATCCAGAACCTGTCCGCCGATCATTCCGCTGACACCTGCATTGGCCGCCAGTAGGCTAACCATTTGGCACTTCGCATCCGCAGAAAGCGCACAGTCGGCTATAATCTCAAAAGCATGGGTCAGCAGCGCGTCACCGGCCAATAGAGCAATATTCTCCGGATATGCCTTGTGACAGCTGGGTCTGCCGCGGCGCAGATCGTCATCGTCCATACAGGGCAAATCATCATGGATCAAGCTGTAAGTGTGTACATACTCCAGAGCGCAGGCCGGCTCCAAAACGGCGTGCCGGTCACCGCCACAGGCTTTGCAAAACTCCAGCGCAAGCACCGGGCGCAGTCGTTTGCCCCCGTTCATCAAGCTGTAACGCATGGCTTCCACCACCTCACCCTGGTCAAATACCGTGGGAGGCAGAAGCTGCTGTAAAGCATTCTCGATCAGCCGTTGATCATTGGCAAGAGTATTTTGAAATGCATCGTTTGTCATTTTTCGTCACCAGCCAATTCCGTAATTTTTTGCTGCGCCTGCTGCAAGATCTGCTTGCAGAAGGCTGCCAGTTTGGCACTCTCCTCATAAAGGGCAATACTCTCCTCCAAGGGCACAGAACCGTTCTCTAAACGGGCGCTGATGTCCTCCAGGCGCTGCATTGCATCAGCGTAAGTCAAGTTTTCTTCATTCATCTTCTCTTTCCTCCAAAACTTGCACCGGCACACTTCCGTCTGCAAATTGCAGGCGCAATGCAGTACCCGGTGATAATTCTTCTTTTTTGGTCACCGGTGAACCGTCTGTATGGCGCACCAGTGTATAGCCTCGGCGCAACACCGCCAGCGGGCTGTAAGCTTCAATTTGTTCCAGCACGCGTTCCAAACGGGTGTTCTCCCGCTCTAAGCGGAGCCGGATTTGTTGCCGGTTGCCGTTCATCAAGGCTTGTAACCGTTCCAGTCGAGTCGAAATATATGCCCCGGCGCTGCCTCTGCGCGCCAAGCAACTGTCCAGTCGCTGATTTTCCCGTTCCAGAAGACTGCGCAACGCGCGGGAAGCAATGCTTTCAAGCTGCGCAATGCGGCGCAACTCTTCCTCCCGATCCGGCACAGCCAACTCAGCCGCCGCACTGGGGGTAGGTGCCCGCATATCCGCCACAAAATCCGTAATCGTAAAATCCGTCTCATGCCCAACGGCAGAGATGATGGGTGTTTTGCAAGTATAGACGGCGTTGATCACCGTCTCCGTATTAAACGCCCACAGATCCTCCATAGACCCGCCGCCGCGGCCAACGATCAGTACATCCAACCCCATTTTATCCAGCTGTTCAATAGACCGGGCAATGCTTTCCGGCGCGCCGTCGCCCTGCACCACGGTGGGGGCGATCACCAGTTCCGCCGCGGGAAAGCGCCGAGCGGTAATTTGCTTAATATCCGCCACTGCCGCACCGTAAGCAGAGGTGGCTACGCCAATCCGCCGGGGGTACTTGGGTATGGGTTGCTTGTGACTCTCATCAAACAGCCCGGCAGCCGCCAAACGAGACTTTAACTGCTCAAAGGCCACAGCCAGTGCACCGGCGCCCTGGGGCTGCATATCGTCCACATACAGCTGATACACGCCGTCTCTTTCGTACACGCTCACCCGACCTCGGCAAATCACTCGCATACCGTTCTCCGGCGCAAATCGCAGGTGCGCACCCTGGGCGGCAAACAGCACGCATTTCAGCTGCGCCTTTTCGTCCCGCAGAGTAAAGTAGCAGTGTCCGCTGGTGGGATAGCGCTTAAAATTGGAGATCTCACCGCTTACATAAAGATTTTGCAGCGGCGCGTCCCCTTCCAGCAGTGCGCGCAAATAAAAATTCAGTTTAGAAACAGAAAGTACAGTCATCATTCCAGTTCTTTGCTGCACAAAGCAGCATACACGGCCACACCGGCCGCATTATCACAACTCAGCGCCGGCGGGGCAAACACGCCGCCAAAGGCTGTTTCCAGTTCTCGGCGCAAGATGGTGTTTGACATCACGCCACCGGCAAACAGCAGCGGCAGCTGCCCATATTCGGCAAACACAGCCTGCACCATACCTTGCAATGCAGCAGATACGCTGGAGAGCACAAACCGGGCAATATCGGCCGGTGCATCCCCCGCCTGCAAGCGCTTGTCCACTTGATTTTCCACCCCGGACAAGGAGCAATTCGCTCCCTGCATTGAGGGTTTGATTTTATAACTTACCCTGCTTTGCAGCGCCAGCTGTTCCAGCGCCGGACCACAAGGGAATTGCAGACCCAGCCGCACCCCGGTACGGTCAATCAGCTGCCCGGCCTTTAAGTCCGAACTGGCCGCCACGCAGCGAGCAGAAATCAATTCTTCCTTGTGCGGTTCCACAAGCAGGGCTTCCGTTGTACCGCCGGACACATGAAAGGCCACAAAGGGCGCACGAATCATCTCCAGCGCACCGGCTCCGTACAGTGCCGCCAAAATGTGCCCCACTTGGTGAGAGGTGGTATAAAGAGGGCAACCGGCAGCCTTAGCAGCAGCAGTCGCCGCGCTGATCCCTGCCAAAAAGCAAGGCATATAGCTGCCCTCCACATTCCGCGGTCGGGTGCTGACACCAACGGCGGTCACCTCATCCATCGGCGGCAGTTTATCAAACAGCAACGGCAAATTGCGCGTATGCTGAAACAGGGCGTCGCTCTGGCGCAGCCCCCGCTCTCCCGGGCGCACCTCCAAAAGCTGCTTTTGCTGGGTGAGCGCTGCACCGTCCAGCACAGCGGCAGAGGTGGTGTAATTGCTGGTGTCTATTCCCAGGATCATTCTGCCTTACTCCGAGACACAGCACCCAGCACGCCGTTGATAAAGCTGGCGTCTTCCTGACTGCCGTACTTCTTTGCCAACTCCACAGCCTCATTGATCGCCACGCTGTCCGGCAGATCGTCCACAAACTCCATTTCGTAGAGCGCCAGGCGCAGCACAGTCAGGCTCACCTTGGGCAGACGGTTCAGCTTCCACTTTTTGGAATAGCTTGCCAGGGTCTCGTCCAGCTTGTCCAAATTGGCAAGCACGCCGGTGTAAAGTTCTTTTGCATAATCGCTTACCGTGCCGATATTTTCGTCATAGATCGCCACCAGGTCGTCCTGGGGCAAAAACAGGTACTCAAACAGCAGGATAAACGCCTGCTCGCGCTGTTCGTTCCGCTTCATAAACTTCCTCCAAAAGAAAAAACCGACAAGAAACGCCGCCTTGTCGGTAAAATCCGTTTTTACTCTTCAGTTTCACAAGGTTCCGTTTCACGCTCCGGCTGGTCAAATTCCAGTCCGGCGATGATCACATTGACTTTAGACACCAGCTTACCGGTCATATTCTGCACAGACTCCTTGACCGCCTGCTGTACCTCTTCCGCCACCTGACGGATCTTTTTACCGGGCAGCATGTTCACATAAATGCTGATGTTCAAGTCCTCACCGTCTGCCAGAACACGCACCGGGCTCATTACCTTCAGGCTGCCCTTCTTAATGGTATTGACCACATCCACCGGGCGGTTAGAGAACCCGGCAATGCCGTCCACATCTTTGGCTGCATTGGTGGCGATGGCTGAGATCACTTCTTCGGAAATGACCAGCTCGCCCATGGAAGTGCTTGTATTGATCTCCATGTAAAAAACGCTCCTTTGTTGCCAGCGGATATGCCGCTGCAAATGTGCGTTTATTATAACATAAGTAAAAGCAACTTACAAGACAGTTTTGGAATTTATTTAGACTGAATGATGGTCACATTTTTATAATCACAGCCAACCTGTTCCACGGCGATCTCCTTGATCTGTAAGATCAGCGCGTCAGACAGGTCCTTGCTGTCTACGATCACATCTACTTTTTTTCCGTCTGTGCTCACGATGGCCAGGCACTGACCCACGCCCTTGGCGGTCACCAGTGTTTCAATTTTGTTTTCCGCATTGATGCCGTCGGAGATCTTAGCAATCTTCTGTGCCGCTTCTTTATGGGCAGCCGCGCTTTTATCCGCGGTATCCACGATTTTTTGCAGCTTTTCCAGCGCAGCGTCCCGACTGCTTTGTCGATCCAGCTTGGCCTGGGTAAAGTAGCTGTTCTCCGTAGCAGCCTCAGTGGTAGCATCCACAAAGGTGGCCTCCCCCAGGGTCTTCGTGCGCTGGGCGCTGACTGTACTGATTTTTGTGGAAATATCGCTGTTCTCCCAGTACCAGTTGCCCACTACGCCGACAGCCAAAATCAGCACCATACAACCCAGGCTTACCCGCGCCCGGTGCAGCTTTCGCTTTTTCAGCTGTTCCTCCGTGAGCACCTCTTGCATTTCAGCCCCCGGTTCCTTTTGCTTTTTCTCTTTCATATTCGGTCACCTATTCCCCTTTCAGTTTTGAGACGGATATTCGATTTGTGGGTATGCCAAAGAGAGAAGCAACTGTGGTGGTGATCTTCTCTCGAACAGCCGGATCGTCGCCGCCGGTGCACACCACCGCCACCCCCTGCACATTGGGCAGGTAGGCGCTGAGCAGCAGCGGGCTTTCGCCGCTGTCCCGGTCATAAAGCACATAGTCCTCCTTGCTGCTGCCGCTGTCTGCATCTCGCTTGCTTTCGCTGTTCGTGGCGTACACATTCTCGTCGCTTTTCTCCAACGTGATCATCACCTTGCAGGTGCCCACCCCGTCCATACTGGCAACGGTTTTTTGCAGCCGCCCCTCCAGATCCGCCACATAGGCGTCGTAATCCCTGGCGGTGGTGGTCTCGCTTTTACTCTTGCTGCCTGCGGTTCCATTGCCGGAGAGCAGTACTAGCGCAATCCCCAGCACTGCCAAAAGAATGAACACCTTGCGCTGCCCCTGCGGCGCCTTTAGCAGTTCTTTCCACTTCTCTGTCATTTCTACTCCCCCAGTCCTTTTACCACCGGCTGCAATCCCAGCTGTGCCTTAAGAAGCGCCGCCACTGCCTCCCGATCCATGTCGCCGGGCACGGAGACCACAAGCTTTTGAATATAGATCTCCTGCTCTTTGATCCGTACCGAAGCCTGCACACTGCAATCCTTGTACCCGGCAGCAGTCAGGGTCTGTTTAACACGGCTCTCGATTTGGCTTTCATACACGCTGTTTGCGTCTGCCGCCTGCGCTGTGACATCGGAGAAATAAGCGGAAAAATCTGCCTTCTCGCCGCCGGTGATGGGCAGCAGAAACCCGGCGATGATAAAAAGCGACAGTACGGTTTTATAAAATCGCCCCATACTGCCCCTCGGCGATACCAGTGATAGGATAACTGCCCCGATGAGGGTCAAACAAATGTTCAGGGTCCACTGCTTTACCACATCCATTACCCGGTAGCCCCCTTTGCAGCGATCAGTATGCCGATGGAGATCACCGTGGTGACCATGGAGAGAATGAGCACCACATTCATCAGCAAAAAGGCGTCGCCAAAGGCCCGCAGCATTTTGCACACAGTGCGGTCATCAAAGATCTCGCTCACCGCCACGGACACGGCAATGCTAACACGCCAGCCGATCACATTTATAAGCGCCGGCAAAAACAGGGCAATGACCCCAATAATGCCCACGACGCCTACCGTGCTCTTCACCAGCCCGGCATAGCTTTGTATAGACAGCAGTCCCTCGCTGATGGCGCTGCCGATTACCGGTACTACGGAATTGATGGCAAAGCGCAGAGAACGCAGTCCCAGCGCGTCCGCCCGGGAGGCCACCGCCGTCTTCACGGATAGCACCGTCACAAATGCCCCGGCGCAAAAGGAGATCAGAGAGATCAAGCCCTTACGCACCACCCGCAACGCACCGTCAATATTCAGCGAACTGCGCACGCCGGAGCACAGACTCAGGGCCAAAAAGCAGTTGATCAGGGGCACAAACAGCTTGGCTGACAGAATATTCAGCCCCTGCGCCAGCCCCAGCAGCAGCGTGTTGGTGGACACCCCGGTCAGGCTGCTGCCGGACACGGTGAGAATCACCAAAAATGCCGGGAAGAACGCAAACACAAAGTCTGCGCAAATGCCGATGGTAGCACAGCAAAGGGACACAGTGTCCGCACACTGGGCAGCGATCAGCGCCGCAATGACCAAGGCGGAGGCAGTGGAATAAACAGAGCTGTTTTGCCCCAGCAGTCCGCTGCCGGAAAAACCGGTTAAAAAGGCGGACAGTAGCGTGAAGCTGAGCACAGACAGCAGTGCCCGCAGCGGCGTTTGAATATTTTGGCGCGCCAACCGCCCCAGCACCTGCACGCAGGACTTAGCGTCCAGCGCCGTCACCGTCTCAAAGTCAAAATCATCCAGGCCCAGCTGCTCCAGCACGCTGTTTGCGTCGTCCCCCAGCTTTTCGAACGCCGACAGGTCATACCCGGACAGCGCCTGGCGATAACCGTCGCCGGAGAGCGCCGACTGGGCGGCAAAACACACTCCGGGCAACGCCAGCAAAAGTAAAAATGTCAATACAAATCGCTTCATTTTACAAGTCCCGTCACAATTCCGATCACCGTTTGAAACAGCGGCAGCAGTAGGGACAGTACCAGAATTTTGGCTGCTGTCTCCGTTTGAGATGCTAATGCGGACGCGCCGTTGTCCCGGCACACATCGCACACCACCTGGGTCACGATGGAAATGCCCAGGATCTTGAACATCAGATCAATATACGCCCCGGTGTCCCCTGCCGCGGTCTTTAAGTCGCCCAATATACCAAAGGCGCTGCCGGCCAACTTAGACACCGTGTAAAACAGCAGTCCGGCACCGGCCACAGTAACCAGCAAAGCAAAGGTGGGGTTCTCTTTTCTCAGCAGCACCGTCAGCAGCAGGCAAACGGCGGCGATCCCTGCGATCTGGATCATAGGTCAAACATAGATTTTATACCGGAGAAAAGCGCGCTGATCTTCGGCACCAACATCATCAAAACCACAATCACCCCGGCCAGGGTGGTGAGCATGGCCTGGTCCTCCCGTCCGCTGCGCACCAAGAGGGTGTTCAGCACCGCCACGATCATACCGATGGCCGCAATTTTGAATATAAAATCCACGCTCATTTGTACCTCCTGATCTTTTTAGGCCAGCAGCAGGGCGGCAATCAGCCCGCCGGACAGGCCAAAGGCCACATACAACTGTTTTTGTCGCTTGCACCGAGCAGCGTATTCCTCTGCCCGGCCTTTGGCAAAGGCAATGTAACCGTCGGTGAGCCGCAACTGATTTGGCAGATCGCTTTTGCCCAGCCTTTGCAAAAAGGCTGCCAACTCTCGGTCATCCCGGGCAGTCAGCCCGGTAGCGACCGTCACGGTCTTGGCCGGGTCACAGCCCTGCAAAAAGCCAAAGGGCGCAAAGCGGGGGTCCGACGCTAACTGGGCAAAAATAGCCCCCGTATCCGTCATACTGTAATCCAGCAGCAGCCGCACCTGTTCCCCCAAGCGGCAAAGTAGTTGTGCCCGCTCGCAGCGCCGCCCCACATCAACTGCCAGTGAAATACCGATCGCCCCGCAAAAAAGTACGATCATCCACAGTCCAAGGATCTTCATCGCCGCCACCTCGCAAATCCACCACGGAAAAGGTATCTCCGTATTCTTCCAGCAGCACCACATAATCAAATTCGCCGGTTAGATATAGCTTTTTGATAATGGACTTGTGCACCAGGTCCTCCGCATCCCGAATATGTACGGACACGGCAAAAGCCACCCCGGAGGAGAACCCGGCCTTAATGGCGTCCACCTCGGCATCGTCGGCGATCTCGTCACAAACGATCAACTCCGGCGACAAGGTACGCACGGCGATCTCTATTCCTTTTTTCTTGCCAAAACCGGTCAGCACATCCGTGTTCACCCCAGGAGAAAATCCGCCGAATTCGCCCCGCTCGTCTACGATACTCACCTTCCTGTACCGTCCACCGAACCCACCGGACAGCGCTCTTGCCAGATCCCGCAGTACAGTGGTCTTACCGCCCCCCGGCGGCGCTGCCACAATGATACTGGGCAGCCTGCCTACAAAGAGCGTGTTCAGCACCCCACGGGCGCAGCCTCGCTCCTCTCGGGCAATACGAATGTTCAGGGACTGCACATCCCGAATGGCGGTCACGGTGCCGTCTTTTTCCACTGCCGTGGCGGCAATACCTACCCGATTGCCGTTGGGTGCGGTCACAAAGCCCTCCACCAGTGTGCCCATGTGGGTATGTACGGAGTAGGCGCACACAGCGGCAAACAGCGCGTCAAAGGCGGCGTCCGTGACATCCAGCGCCCGGGCCGAGCAGTGATTGATCAGCTTACCACCATCGGTAAGAAAGCAAGTCCGACTGCCCAACATAACCACCAGCGGCCGCCCACGGCGCACCCGCAGTTCCGTAATTTCTTCCTTAGTCTGCTCCGGCAACGCCAACAGCAGATCCCCCAGCGGCTGGGCCAGCAGCCGCGCCGCGTCGTCAAAATTGTTCATAGGTCACCCCGCATTTCATTTCTGTAAAAAGATATGCCCCACACAGGGCTTGTATGCCTACTTGGTTTATTTCGGTTGCAGTCCGCCCATAATTATGATAAAATAGGCAGAGTTATGTTAAAATCTAATTCGCACAAAAAGCAAGAGGTGCATTTTATGGACATTACCGCAAACAACAAACATCGCTTTGCTACAAAGTGGATGAATACGGAAACGGTGAATTACACCGCCGCCTACACGCTGTGCCTGTTGGTGCTTTTTGCCGTCAAGCAGCTGTGCAAGGTGGCGTTTGGCTTGGGGGCCGGTGCGGCTGTTGGGATCGGCGCCGGTGTGGCTGCGCTGCTGTCCTTTGTACTGGAGAAGAAATTTGTCTTTCCCCGGGGTATGGCAACTGTTCCCAAACAGATCGGTGGCTTTCTCTTTCGCTGCGCTGTGGACTTTGGGTTCTATAAGATCTTGTATTTTCTCTTTGCCACGCTGCTGAAGCGAGAAGCCCCCTTTGTATGGCTGGCTACGGTAACGGTGGTCTATATTTTTAACTACCTGTTTGACCGCCTGCTGGTGTTTGACTGCCGGGACAAGGCAGCGACGAAAAGCGGTGGGCGGCTGTACAAGTTGTTTTTTGCCAACCGCTTTTTAGCGGTATCCGCCTTTGTGGCGCTGCTGGGCATTCTCTTTATTTTCATTGTGTACAGTGTGTTCCCGTTTGGGGACGGCACGGTCATGCGTATGGACCTGTATCACCAGTACGGTCCCCTGTTTGCAGAACTGTATGACCGGGTAGTAGAGGGCAAAAGCCTGCTGTACTCCTGGGAGAGCGGCGGCGGCAGCAGCTTTCTCGGCAACTATTTCAACTATCTTTCCAGCCCCTTTACAGTGCTGATCTTTCTGTTTGACAAGGCGGATATTTCCTTTGCCATCACCACTTTGGTGATCGTCAAGTGTATGGCCTCTGCCGTCACTTTTACCTATTACTTAAAGGCGTCACAAAAGCGCCACTCTTATGTGAGTGCCGCCTTTGGTGTGTTCTATGCCTTTTGCGCCTACTTTTTAGCGTATTACTGGAACATTATGTGGATCGACGGTATGATTCTGCTGCCACTGATCGTACTAGGCATTGAGCGGCTGATCAATACCGGCAAGGGCGCCCTGTATACCGGCGCGCTGGCAGTGCTGCTGCTGTCCAATTACTATATGGGCTATATGGCGTGCATTTTCTCTGTTCTGTACTTCTTGGCCTACTTCCTGATGACAGCCAAACCCCGACCGGAAAAGAGCGGCGAAAAGCTCACCACTCGGGAGAAGTACAGCGCCAAAAATCTCATGCGTCACCCGTTTCTCAATCGGTGCATGCGCTTTGCCGGGTTCTCTCTGCTGGCCGGCGGGCTGTGCGCTGTGACCCTGCTACCCACCTATTTCCTGCTGCGGGGCAGCTCCGCTACCTCAGACAGCTTCCCCACCACTTTTGAGTCTTACTTTACCATTTTCGACTTTTTAACATCCCATCTGTCCGCCCTGGAGACCACCATTCGCTCAAGCGGCGACGATGTGTTGCCCAATATCTACTGCGGCGTGCTGCCGCTGCTGCTGGTGCCCTTGTACCTCATTAACAAGCGCATTTCTCTGCGGGAGAAGGCGGTGTATATTGTACTGCTTCTGTTTCTCCTGTTCAGCTTTGACAATAATGCGATGAATTTTATTTGGCACGCCTTCCACTTCCCCAATGACCTGCCCTTCCGCTTCTCTTATATGTACTGTTTCCTGGTGCTGGTGATGGCGTTCCGCGGTCTGTGCCGTATGCGGGACATTGCCTATAAGGACATTGTATTCGTGGGCCTGGGCTGGCTGCTGTATGTGATCGTGGCCCAGAAGTTTATGACCACCAAGATGAGCGAGATCTCCATTTATGTGACCATCGCCTTTCTTATTCTCTGGTGCGGGCTGCTGCTGTGCCTGCAAAAGTCCGGGTTCAAAAAGAGCGTGCTGGCCTTTGCGGTGATCGCCATGTGCTTTAGCGAGGTGATCGTCTCCGACTGTTCCTCCATTCTCATTACCCAGGGCAACAGCGACTACAAGAGCAACTACGCTGCTTATCGGGAGTCCATAGAAGCCATCAACAAAAAGGACAACGACTTTTACCGCACGGAGCTAACTTACCTGGAGCGGCGCATGGACCCCAGCTATTACGGCTATAACGGCATTTCCACGTTCTCCTCTATGGCGTATGAGGACTACTCCCAGCTGCAATACAACCTGGGTATGTTCGGCAATCGGATCAACAGCTACACCTACAATCCACAGACCCCGGTGTACAATATGATGTTCAATATCAAATACCTGATCGCCACGCCCACCAATCCTACCCCCACCGATCGGTATTTTACGGAAGTGTACCGCAATAAGGACAAATCCGCCGCCGTATATGAGAACGACTGCTTCCTGCCCATTGCCTATGCAGCCAAAACCAAGTTGAAAGATTGGGCAGCGGATGAGGGCGATCCCTTTAAGGTGCAGGGGGACTACTTCCGACTGGCGACAGGGCTGGACGGGGTATTTGTACCCTGCGGCTATACGGACTGCAGCTACGACAATCTCTCCGGTGACACATGCTCGGAGAACGGCACATTTTGGTTCAACAAGTCCAGCAGCGACGAGCAATACGGCACGGTGGAAGTAACCATCAGTCCCCTACGAGACGGCAATGTGTATATCTACCTGACCTCGCCGGAAGTCAAGACGGCAGAATTCAGTGGTGACGGCATAAAGAACACCCTGTCCCAAAATATTGAAGAGCCGTACATTATGGATCTGGGCTACCACAAAAAGGGCGACGAAATTAAAGTATCCCTGGACGCCGGGAGTATGAGTGCCACGGAGAGCTACGCTTCTATTTATGCATACAGCGTGGACGAGACCGTATTTGCCAAAGGCTATCGCCTGTTGGCAGACAGCGCTCTGCAAGTCACCGACTGGGGCGAGACCCACATTACCGGCTCCATCACCGTTCGCGAGAACAGCTACCTGTGCACCTCCATTCCCTATGACACCGGGTGGAGCGTATACATTGACGGCAAAAAAGCGGAAACCTTTAAGCTGGGTGAAGCCCTGCTGACGACCACCGTCAAGCCCGGTAAGCATACGGTGGAGCTGCGCTATACCCCCAAGGGGTTGTCAATCGGTGCGGTCGTCAGCGGCACCTGTGTTGCAGGCGTGGCCGGCTACCTGATTCTTGTTCATATTCGCCGCAAAAAACAACAAAGCGCCGGTTAATTCTGTCAATTCTCTGAAATTTTTCATTTTCCGGTTTACTTTCGCCGATGGTTGTTGTATTATAATGGCGTAAAAATTTAGGAGGAGCTGTTAATATGCCCAGAAAAACCGCTGAAAATGTAGAAACAATCCCCGTAGGCCCCCTTGGAATCATCGCCATGCCCGGCTGCGAAGCCCTGTGCGACAAGATCGACAAATACCTTGTCAAGTGGCGCGCAAACCAGGCCAGCGAGCATCAGCAGAACATTGCGTTCTATGGCTACCAGCGCGACACCTACAAAGTGAATGTGTCATTACCCCGCTTTGGCTCCGGTGAAGCCAAGGGCGTAGTGAACGAGAGTGTGCGTGGCTTTGATCTGTATATCATTACTGATGTATTCAATTACAGCTGCACATATAATATGTACGGGATGGAAGTACCCATGTCCCCTGACGACCACTATGCAGACTTAAAGCGCGTCATCTCCGCCATCTCCGGCAAGGCAAAGCGCATTACCATTTTGATGCCCATGCTGTATGAGGGTCGCCAGCATAAGAGAAGCAGCCGTGAGTCCTTAGACTGCGCACTGGCACTGCAAGAGCTGGTCAATCTGGGCGTGGACAACATTATGACCTTTGACGCCCACGATAAGCGTGTACAAAACGCCATTCCTAACGGCTCCTTTGAGAACATCATGCCCACTTATCAGATGATCAAGTCTTTGGTGAACAGCGTAGAGGATTTGCATGTGGACAAGGATCACCTGATGGTCATTTCTCCGGATGAGGGCGCCCTGCACCGCTGCATTTATTTTGCAACCCAGTTGGGTGTAAATCTGGGCATGTTCTATAAGCGCCGGGACTACACCCGCGTGGTCAATGGTCGAAACCCCATTGTGGAGCACCAGTACCTGGGCGACTCCGTAGAGGGCAAAGACATTATTATCGTAGACGATATGATTTCCTCCGGCGAATCTATGCTGGAAGTTTGCTCCAAGCTGAAGGGCTTGAAGGCCGGCCGCATTTTCGTTTGCACCACCTTTGGTCTGTTCTGCAACGGTCTGGAAGTGTTTGACGAGGCATATAAGAACGGTACTTTCTATCGTGTATTCACCACCAACGGTGTGTATCAGACCCCGGAGCTGCTGAGCCGCGACTGGTACGAGAGCGTGGATCTGTCCAAATACACCGCGTATTTCCTGGACACCTTGAACCACGATATGTCCGTATCCTCTTTGTTGGACTGCTCCGACAAGATCGAGAAAATCCTCATCAAAAAGGGCTTAAAGGAAGAGAAATAATATGAGCGAGAAAAAAGAAAAGAGTACCAAGCTGACCGCTGTGCAAAAGAAGCTGATCATCGGCATTGTTTGTGCCCTGCTGGGACTATTGCTCATCGGCGGCGGCATTTACTGCGGCGTAACGGATCAAAATCCCAAGGAAGCCGTCGTTGGTCTCTTTACGCCCCGTGATCAGGCCATTTGTGCCAACTGGGACAGCCAGGATAAGCCCGGTGTGCTGGCCTTTGTGTTTTACTCCGACGGCACCTGCGACCGCTATATATCCACTTGGAACTTTGACTGCGAGTACACCATCAAGGGAAACAAGCTGACCATTGAGGACGCAGATACAAAAAAGACATTGGTATATCGCTTTTCCATTGTGGGCAAGGTGCTGACCCTTACCCTCCTGGAGGAGGACGGCAAGGAAGCAGAAGAGCAGCAGGTCACCAAGTTTGATCAGGTTGACGAGTTGCACATGAAGAGCCTGAACGATATGATCAATGACGCCAAAGAAAAGCAGGCGGAAAAGCAGAGTGAATCCGCTGCCGACCAGCAGTAAAGATCCATTTTTACACAAAAAGCACTTGCAAATTGCAAGTGCTTTTCTATTATCGGTTTGCATACATAGCAACTCCTCTGCATAGGCATTAGCAAGGAGATGACAAGCTATGTATGCAAAGCAGTCTGCCCGTTGCCAACGACTGGCCCGGTATATTGTAGACACCAAGTCCACCGTACGCAGCACCGCCAAGGTATTTGGGGTGAGCAAATCCACCGTACATATGGATGTGACCCGGCGTCTGGAACACATTGACCCGGAGCTACACGCTGCCGTAAAAGCTGTACTGGATGAAAACAAGGCAGAGCGCCACATTCGCGGCGGTAATGCCACGCGAAAAAAATACCAGCAGTTGAAAAAGGATTGAAAAAATCCCCCGCAAGTGGTACTATTAAAGAAAAACGCGCGGAGGTACACTTGCAATGAAGATCGGATTTATCGGCTGCGGCAATATGGGCGGCGCCATTCTGCAAGGGATTTTACAAGGCGGCACACCGGCTGCCGATATTTATGTTGCGGACCACAATTTGGAGACGCTGCGGCAAAGGCTGGGTCATACCGGCGTGCAGATCTGCCGGAGCAATACGGAAGTGGCGGCGCTTTGTGACACTGTCTTTTTGGCGGTCAAACCGAATGTGTTGTCTGCTGTTTTAGCAGAGATCGGTCCGGTTTTGGCAGAGCGCACGGCCCTGCCCCTTCTGATCTCCATTGCGGCAGGCAAAAGCACAGCCTATCTGGAGGAGCAGCTGGCAGTCCCCTGCCCGGTAGTACGCGTCATGCCCAATATTAATGCGCTGGTGGGTGAAGCCGTTAGCGCCGTTTGTGCCGGCAAAAACGCCACCGCAGATCAGGCCAAAACCGTATGCGACCTGATGGCCTGCACCGGTAAGGTACTGGAGTTAGACGAGACAATGTTCCCTTTGTTCGGTGTACTGGGCGGCTGCTCCCCTGCTTTTGTTTATATGTTTATTGACGCCCTTGCCAGAGCCGGGGTGAAGCACGGTATGCGCAAGGACCAGGCGCTGCAAATTGCCACCCAAAGCGTGCTGGGCAGCGCCAAGATGATCGCCGAGAGCAGCGAACACCCCTGGGAGCTGATAGACCGGGTGTGCTCCCCCGGCGGCACTACCATTGAGGGTGTGCTGTCCCTAAAGGCAGACGGGCTGGAAACCGCCGTGCAAAACGCCGTAGACGCTGCGGTGGAGAAAGACAGCAAGTTATAAAAAAAACGCCCGGTGCTTTGATGCACCGGGCATTTCTGTACAAAGAGAAGCCGTCGGAGATCCGACGGCTTTCATTATGACTGTTCTTTTGTTTACAGGCATGCTTTGATTTTGTCCACCATATCCAGCTGCTCCCAAGGCACATTCAGCTCCTCGCGGCCCATGTGGCCATAGGCAGCCACCTGACGGTAAATGGGGCGACGCAGATTCAGCCGCTCAATGATTGCGGAGGGACGCAGGTCAAACACCTTGTTGATAACATCACAGATTACATCATCGCTGACCTTACCGGTGCCCTGGGTATCCACCATCACGGACACAGGCTTGGCCACGCCGATGGCGTAAGCCAGTTCAACCTCACACTTGTCTGCCAAACCGGCAGCCACCAGGTTTTTGGCCACCCAGCGGGCAGCATAAGCCGCGCTGCGATCCACCTTTGTCGGGTCCTTACCACTGAAGGCACCGCCGCCGTGGCGGGCATAGCCACCGTATGTATCCACAATGATCTTGCGCCCGGTCAGGCCGCTGTCGCCGTGAGGACCGCCCACAACAAAGCGCCCTGTGGGGTTCACATAAAATACAGTGTCTTCGTCCATCAATTCCGCAGGCACAGTGGTCTTGATCACTTTTTCAATAATATCCTGCCGCAGAGTCTCCAATTCCACATCGGCGCTGTGCTGGCTGGATACAACCACGGCGGTCACCTTTACAGGCTTGCCGTCGTCATACTCCACGGTCACCTGGGTCTTGCCGTCTGCGTACAGATACGGCAGGGTGCCGTCCTCCCGCACCTGGGTCAGCTTCACAGCCAGTTTATTGGCCAAACTGATGGGCAGAGGCATCAGCTCCGGGGTCTCGTTGCAGGCATAGCCGAACATCATGCCCTGGTCACCGGCACCGTTCAGATTATAGACATCCTCCTCATCGTTCTTTAACTCAAAGGATTTGTCTACGCCCATAGCAATATCCGGGCTCTGCTTATCCAGCGCAGTCAGAATGGCACAGGTGTTGCCGTTAAAGCCTTTTTTGTCGTCATCATAACCGATGTCGCAAATGATCTTGCGGGCAATGGCGGGAATGTCCACCTGTGCATTGGTGGTGATCTCGCCCATGATCAGAACCTGACCGGTGGTACAAGTGGTCTCGCAGGCCACACGGCTCATGGGATCCTGCTCCAGCATGGCGTCCAGAATACCGTCTGAAATCTGGTCGCAGATTTTGTCCGGGTGACCCTTCGTCACAGACTCACTGGTAAATAAGTGTTTTGACATATCTCTTTCCTCCTTAGGAAAATAAAAAGGCATACACCGAGTGTATGCGTCATGCTCCTCATCACTCGGATTTGAACCGCAGGTTTTAGCACCTTACCAAAGCAGGTTGCTGTGGTGTCTACGGGCCTGTTCCCTCGACCACTCTCGATAAAGTATATTGAGTTTAGAGATACTATACTCCATTCCCTTAAAAAAGTCAATACCCGGCAGTCGCTTTTTATCAAATTTTAAAAGAAGACGTTTATGGTCATATTGCACAAAAAAGCGCGCCATTTTTTGGCATTGAAAGAAAAGGTTGTGGTGTTTGGGCGTTGCTTTTTGTTTATATTTTGTTTATAATATTAGTCGTAATTGTCCATGTGTTAAGGAGGTTAAACAAATGGCAAAAAAGACAGTCTTTATTACCGGCGGTACCGGTAACATGGGTTGGGCCGCTGTGCAGGAAATGCTCAAGAAGCCCAGCGAGATCAACATCAAAATGCTGGCTCGTAAAAGCCCGAAAAACGAAGAGAAGCTCAAAGGCCTGATGGCTAAACCCAACGTAAAAGTGGTTTGGGGCGATCTTTGTGATTATGACGCTATCCTGGAAGGCGTAACCGGCGCAGACTATGTGCTGCACATCGGCGGTATGGTATCTCCCACCGCTGACTGGAAACCTTACAGAACGCAGAAAACCAATATCGGCGCTGCGCAGAACATCTGCAAGGCCGTGCTGGCACAGCCCAATGCAGACGATATTAAAGTTTGCTATATCGGCACCGTTGCTGAGACCGGCGACCGTAACTATCCCATCCACTGGGGCCGTTGCGGCGATCCGCTGAAGATCTCCATCTATGACCACTATGCCGTATCTAAGGCAGTGGCTGAGCGCACCTTTGTTGAGAGCGGCATTAAGAATTGGGTTGTTATGCGCCAGAGCGGCATTCTCTATCCCAACATTTTGAAGAATATGGATCCCATTATGTTCCACGTACCGATCAACGGCGTGCTGGAGTGGTGCACCGTGGAGGACAGCGGTCGTCTGATGTGCAATCTGGTGACTGAGGACGCTGCCGGTCATTTGGGTGCCGACTTCTGGAACCACTTCTACAACATCGGCTCCGGTAAGGAGTACCGTATCTCCAACTATGAGTTTGAACACCTGCTGCTGGGCACCCTGGGTCTTGCCGGCCCGGAGAAGCTGTTTGACCCCAACTGGTTCATTCTTAAGAACTTCCACGGTCAGTTCTATGCTGACGGCGACAAGCTGGAGGAGTACCTGCACTTCCGTGAGAACCTGCCCATCCAGGATTACTTCAACCGCCTGGCCGATCATGTAGAGTTCTACTTCAAGATTCCGCGCTACCTGCCTAAGAACCTGGTTGCCGCTTGCGCAAAGCCCTTCATGAAGAAGATCGCTTCCACCAAGGATTTCGGTACTTTAGACTGGGTAGCAACCAAGAACCAGACCCGTCTGTCCGCTTACTACGGCAGTTACGAGGATTGGGCTAAGATCCCCACCAAGTGGGAAGACCTTGAGATCATCAAGTTCAACAAGGACTCCAGCGATGCAGAAAACTACAAGCTGGATCACGGCTATGACGAAAGCAAGCCCGAGTCCGAGCTGGATATTGAAGATATGAAGCAGGCTGCTAAGTTCCGCGGCGGTGAGTGCCTGAGCACTTCTATGAAGAAGGGTGACATGGCCACCAAGCTGAAGTGGAAATGCGGCTACTGCGGCGCCGAGTTTGAGGCCAGCCCCGCACTGATCCTGCTGGGTGGTCACTGGTGCCCCGAGTGCTTCATCCCCCAGAAGAAGTGGGATTACGACAACATTGCAAAGACCAATCCTTTCTTTGCCCAGGTTTGGTATCCCAACCACACCAAGGACGAGTGCAATGTGTACAACTTCGACGACCTGTTCCAGGTGAACGGCGTGAAGTGGGACGACATCAAGCACTAAGCCTACATAACTAAAAACAGCGCTCCGAGCCATCGGAGCGCTTGTTTTTTGCCATTTTATTTTAGTAATTCTGCTTTTTTCGCTTCAAAATCATCTGCCGTGATCACGCCGGTGTCTAAAAGTTCCTTATATCTTAGCAATTCATCAGCAGCAGATACTTGTGGTGCGGCCACAATACCGCTTTGTGATGAAAATAACGGCATACCTTGCGTTTTGAATTGGAATGAACGTTGTACCTGCACAATTGCAATTACACAGCATACAATATTAAGCAGTAAGAATAGCACCTCAAAGAAATAGAAGACTGACACTTCAAGGAATTGTAATCTCGCCTTATATACGTTTGGGATCAAAGTCACTATTGCATAAACTGCCAGTAAAACGGAAACAACTAATTGCAATTCTTTGAATTGCTTTTTGTATAATAATGCAGCTGTAACAATCAACGCAATACATATTACCAACGAAAGCAATTCTAAAAGAATCCATGCAGTATACCAAATATTACTAGAAGACAAATACTGAAATAAGTCTATAAAATAATATATGTGATCCGGAATGTTGAGTAATATAAATAAAATCACACCAAGCGCGCCTTGCTCTTGCTTGATAAACATAAAAACTGTCATAGCAACAAGTAAGATAATACCTGCAATGGACACATACATTGAAATCGCCGATACGTAAACTAACGATGTATATGGGTACACACACTTGATCAACAGCAGAAAATTCAGCACCAGTCCAATTTTGAAGTTCGCCTTTTTTTGAAATACATTATCCACGCAACAACTCCCCTTTCTTTCTATCGAATTCTTCCTGTGTGATCACACCGCAATCCAACAACTGTTTGTACTTTTTCAATTCTTCGATACAATGATCCTCCCCGTGCATTTGTCTTGATTGGGGATCCGTATTCGCCTGCATATTTGCAACGGCCATAAAAGTTTCAAAATTCTTTTGCCGCGCCTTATCAGATATAGTAAACCAATCGATCACCGTTAATACGCCAAGGCAACCGGCGGTAAGCAGCTTCAGTACGCCGATACCTGTATCACCTAACAGAAAGCGGTCGATTCCCAAGCCGCCGGCTAAAATGGAAAGTACCAGCAAAAGCGTCGGGTCTTTATAATCCACCGAGGTGATCATCAGCCATTTGTCATCGTCCAATTGCCGTAAACGCTCTGTAACTGTGGCGATTTGTGCCTGACTAAATTTCTTTTGATTGCTCATTAAGAACATCTGAATTTTTTCTTCTGTCATAAATCTTCTCCTTAAAACAAAAAATGCATGGCCGCAAACAGCCATGCAATAAAACGCTCTGGCCATTTGCTACCACACAAAATTAAACACATCACAAAAGGCGTGCATAATAAGGCCTGCGTTTTTGACAGATAGAAAAACGCACGCACAATTTGTGATATGATTATTTAATTTTGTGTGGTACTTGCATTATAACACATCGACCAGTATACTTCAAGTCGCTTTCCTTAAAGATAACATCAGATAAAAAAACAGCGCTCCGAGCCATCGGAGCGCTTGTTTTATGTGTGGATAAGAAAAAGCCGTCGGTGTGCTCCGGCGGCTTTGGTTTTATATTCCGATTTTATGCCAGCTGATCCGTCTCCGGGAACTGGGAATTGTACAGATGATAATAAAAGCCTTTATCAGACAGCAATGAGGCGTGGGTGCCCTGCTCAATAATGGTGCCGTCCTTCATCACCAAAATCAAATCGGCGCCCTTAATGGTGGACAATCGGTGCGCAACAATAAAGGAAGTGCGCCCCTCCATCAAGGTCAGGAATGCCTGCTGAATTCTCATCTCCGTGGTGGTATCAATAGAGGAAGTCGCCTCATCCAGGATCAGCACAGACGGATTGCACAGCATAATGCGGGCGATACAAAGCAGCTGCTTTTGCCCTTGAGACAGGCTGCCGCCGTCCTCACCGATCTTGGTATAATACCCCTCCGGCAGACGCTGAATAAAGCTGTGGGCGTGTGCTTTTTTGGCTGCCGCCACGACTTCATCATAAGAAGCGCCGGGATTGCCCATGCGGATATTCTCCAAAATAGAGCCGCACTTGAGCCAAGTATCTTGCAGCACCATACCAAAATTCTTGCGCAGCGCCTTGCGGCCAATCTGCTGCACCGGGGTGCCGTCTATGGTAATTTGACCGCCCTGCACATCGTAAAAGCGCATAAGCAGGTTGATCAGCGTGGTCTTGCCGCAGCCGGTAGGACCAACAATGGCTACACGCATACCCGGCTTAACATCCACAGACAGATCCTCAATCAACTTGCGATCCGGCAAATAAGAGAAGCGAATATGCTGCAATTCCACTTTTCCGTCCAAATGCGAAGGCTGCAATGCACCCTCCGGATCCGCCGGCACCGGCTCTTCCTCAATGAATTCCATGATACGCGCGGCGCAGGCCAGAGCATTTTGAAACTCCGTCACCACCGAGCTGATGTCATTAAAGGGCTTGGTGTACTGGTTGGCATACGACAAAAAGCAAGAGAGCATACCCACAGAGATATTGCCCCGAATGGCGATCATGGCGCCAAACAGCGCCACCGCCGCATACACAATACTGTTTACAAAGCGGGTGGCTGGGTTGGTAATGGAGGAAAAGAAGGTGGCTCGCATGGAATACTTAGCCAAGCGATCATTGATCTCATCAAACTGCTTTTGATTGTCCGCCTCTTTTGAATAAGCGGTCACCACCTTTTGGTTGGTGATCATCTCGTCAATAAAGCCCGTCTGCTCGCCGCGAACGGCACTTTGCTTTTGAAACATAGCGTATGTCTTCTTCGCAATAAACCGAGCAATAAAGAAGGACAGCGGCGTGACAACAACCACCACCAGGGTGATCCACACATTGATAGACAGCATAAAAGCCAGTGTGCCGATAATCGTCACTACACCGGTAAACAGCTGGGAAAAGCCCATCAGCAGTCCGTCGGCAAACTGATCCGCATCGCTGATGACCCGAGAAACCACATCCCCCTGGGAGTGGCTATCGAGATAAGAGAACGGCAACACCAGCAATTTATCAAACGCCCGGGCGCGCATATCTCGCACCACATTATAGGTGATCTTATTGTTGAGTATATTCATCACCCACTGCATGAGGCCAACGCATAGCAGCATCACCACCACAGTGATCAGATGGAGGGCAACGACGGTAAAGTCTACCTGCCCCGGACCGATGATGGCATCAATGGCGTAGCCGATACGAATGGGTACATATAGGGTCAGCACCACCGACCCGCCGGCCAGCAGCACGGACAAAAACAGCAGGTACTTATAGTGACCGATATAGCCAAAGATTTTCTTTAAGGTAGAGGTGTTCTTTTTCATGCGTCGGTCACCTCCTCGCTGAATTGAGAATGGTAGATTTCACAATATGCCGGGCAATTCGCCAAAAGTTCCTTGTGGGTCCCGTCACCTACCAGGCGCCCATCCTCCAACACCAAAATCCGATCGGCACACATCACGGAGCTGGCCCGCTGGGAGACGATAAACAGTGTAGGCTTATAAGGCAGCGCCAAAATGGCCTTGCGCATGGCGGCCTCTGTTGCATAATCCAGTGCAGAGGACGAGTCATCCAGCACCAAAATTTGCGGTTTGCGAACCAGCGCACGCGCCACAGACAGCCGCTGCTTTTGCCCGCCGGAGAAGTTGGCACCGTTTTGCTCCACAGGCGCGTCCAGACCGCCTTTATCCGCCACAATGTCCAGCACCTGCGCCGTACTTAGAGCCGTGCGCAAATCATCATCAGAAGCGCTGTCGTCGCCCCACAGCAAATTGCTGCGTACCGTGCCTTGGAACAGCACCGCCTTTTGCTGCACATAGCCGATCCGGTGGCGCAGATCCTCGTCATCGTAAGCGCAAACATTCTTGCCAAAGACAGACACCCGCCCGTCCTTAACATCATAAAAATGCGGGATCAGGGACACCAGGCTGCTTTTGCCGCTACCGGTGCCGCCGATAATACCCACCACGCTACCCCGAGGCACGGTAAAGGAAATGTGCTCCAAGGACGGCTCGCCGGCGTTTTTGTATTGCAAGGTCACATCGTCAAAGGCGACAGCCACGTCGCTGTCCCCCGCCCGGTCGTCCCGAGCATGCTTTAAGGTAGGCTCCAGCTGTAACACACCTTGAATACGAGAGGCACAGGCCAGCGCCTTGGTAATGGTAATGATCATATTGGCCAGCTTCACCAGTTCAACCAAAATCTGGCTCATATAGTTATAAAGCGCCACAACTTGACCCTGCGTCAAGTCACCCAGGCTCACCCGCATGGCGCCGGTGTGAATCAGCACCACAATCCCAATGTTAATAAGGATATAAGTCAGCGGGTTTAACAGCGCGGAAAGGCGCCCCACGCTACGCTGCAAATGAGAAAGCATCTCATTGCGCTTATTAAATCCGGCCTGTTCCGCGTCCTCCGCCGCAAAGGCGCGGATCACACGGGCACCGGCATAGTTCTCTCTGGTTGTCAGGGTCACGCCGTCCAGCTGGCGCTGCACATTTTTATACCCGGGCATGGTCAGTCCCATAATGCCAAATACCACCAAAGACAGCGCGGCAATCACCACAACGAAGATCAACGCACAGCGCACATCAATGGTAAACGCCATCACCGTAGCACCCAGTACAATAAAGGGCGAACGCAAAAACAGACGCAGCACCAGGTTCACGCCGTTTTGCGCTTGGGTCACATCGTTGGTCATTCGGGTGATCAACGAGGAGCGACCCAAGGTATCCAGCTCCGAAAAGCTTAAACTTTGGATCTTCCCAAACAGGCTGCTGCGCAGTTCCTTGCCAAAGCCGGTAGCCGCCCGAGCAGCAAAAAACTGGGCAGTGATCGCCATTACCATCCCCACCACGGCAAAGCCTACCAACAAGGCGCAGTTTTGGTAGATCACGGTCTTGTTGCCCGGCTGAATACCGCTATCAATGATCCGCGCCACTACCAGCGGCACAATCAGTTCAAAAGTCGCTTCCAGCAGCTTAAACAGCGGCGCAAAGAAAGACTCTTTCTTGTAATGCTTCAAATAGATCAACAAGTCTTTCAGTGTTCTCACCCTCCCGTCTGCCCACCCGGGCAGCGCATATCTTTAACAAGTTGGTACTTATTATAGATATTATTTGCCTTTCTGTCAATAAAACTTGACAAATGCGTTCAAGGTGCTATGATTATAAAAAATGCGAGGTGATCTTAATGGAAAACAAGCCGGTAACGGCCATTATCGTAGGCGCCGGGCACCGCTCCATGGTGTACAGCAAACTGGCGCTGACCAACCCGGAGCTGCTGAAGATCGTCGGCGTGGCAGATCCGGACCCCATTCGGCGCAAAAAGTGCCGCGAGCTTTACGGATTCGGCGAGGATATGTGCTTTGAAAATGCAAATGCGTTGGCTGCCAAGGGCAGACTGGCAGACACCGTCATTAACGGCACCATGGACGAGGTACATATAGAGACCTCTGTGCCCCTGCTGAACGCCGGGTATGATATGCTACTGGAAAAGCCGTTTGCCGTGAACGAAGAAGAAATGCGCACCCTGGTGGACTGCGCGCGGCAGAACCACAGCAAAGTGATGATTTGCCATGTACTGCGGTACACACCGTTCTACTATGGCATTAAAGAGCACATTGCCGCCGGTGAAATCGGTGATATTATCAATATTCAAACCTTGGAACATGTGTCTTACCACCACCTGAGCACCTCTTATGTGCGGGGCAAGTGGGCCAATAGTCAGAAGTGCCACACCAGTATGCTGCTGGCCAAGTGCTGCCACGATCTGGACATTATGATGTGGATGATGGCAGAGACCAAGCCCACCGCGGTTAGCTCCTTTAGCGGCAAGTTCCAGTTTAAGCCGGAGAACGCCCCGGCAGACGCCGGCACGCGGTGTATGGTAGACTGCCCGCTGGTAGATACCTGCCGCTACTCTTGCAAACGGTTGTACATTGACCACCCGGACCGCTGGTCCTTCTATGTGTGGGACAAGCTGGAGGGCATTGAGAACCCCACCATTGAAGACAAGATCCAACTGCTCAAGGGCGACTCCCCTTACGGTCGCTGCATTTACAAGTGCGACAACGATGTAGTGGACCACCAGAGCGTGATGGTACAGTTCGCCAGCGGCGCCACCGGCACCCACAATATGGTAGGCGGTTCCTCCGCACCCCTGCGCCGTATTCACATCATCGGCACAAAGGGCGAGATTTACGGCAACTTTGAGGAGTCCAAGTTCTATGTATCCAAAATCGACCCCTCCCCGGACGCCCACAACGGCGAGTGCCAAATTGAGGAAGTGGATCTGAATGTGAAGGGCGATATGGTTGGCGCTTACGGCGGCCACGGCGGCGGCGATGAGCGACTGGCGGCGGACTTTGTGCAGTTCGTCCGCGGCGAAAAGCCCAGCCTGGCATGCACCTCTATTTTCGACTCTGTTGCCGGTCACCTGTGTGTGTATCTGGCAGACGAAAGTCGCACCCACGGCGGCCAGCCGGTAGCGGTACACCTGGACTAAAACGAAACACATAAAAAAACCGTCGGTCATAACGACCGGCGGTTATCTTTATGCGCTGATTTTTTAATACTCTACTTTTAAGCCCTCTTCGGCTTCAGCTACCTTGAGCATAATGGCGCACTCAATGCGCTTGCGGTGCAGCTGGCAACCAAAGTCATACACACCGTTCACACTGCCGGTGGTATGGTACGCATTGGCTGCGCACCCGCCGCTGCAATACAGCTTTGCAAAGCAGTCCTTGCATTCCTTATGGCTGTACACATTGCAGTGCTCAAACTGCTCCAGCACCTGGGGTCGGGTCACGCCATCGTACACATTGCCAAGTAAGAAGTCCGTGTCTCCCACAAACTGATGACAGGGGTACAAATCGCCGGTGGGAGTCACAGCCATATACTCCGTGCCCACACCGCAGCCGCTGACTCGTTTGACAATACAAGGGCCGCCGTCCAGGTCGATCATATAGTGATAAAAAGTAAAGCCGTCGCCCTTGCGATAACGGTGTAGCATTTCCTTGGCCAAGATCTCGTATTGCTCCAAAAGCACAGGCAGGTCGCTCTCCTGCAAGGCATAGTCCTCCTTAGGATCGCACACTACCGGCTCAATAGACAGCTCCTTAAATCCCAGATCCGCCATGTGCAGCACATCCGCGGCAAAGTCCGTATTGAAGTGGGTATAGGTGCCCCGCATATAGTAGTCCTTTTGCCCTCTGGAGTCTGCAAACCGCTTGAATTTATCCAAGATCAGATCATAACTGCCCTTGCCGTTGCGGCCCACCCGCAGCCGGTCATGGGTAACCTTGCGCCCGTCCAAAGACAGCACCACATTGCCCATCTCCCGGTTGGAAAAGTCGATCACATCATCGTTGATAAGCAAGCCGTTGGTGGTAAGGGTAAAGCGAAAGTTCTTATTATGGAGCTTCTCCTGCTCTCGACCATAGGCCACCAGCCGCTTGCACACATCCCAGTTCAGCAGCGGCTCACCGCCAAAGAAGTCCACCTCCAAATTCCGGCGGCCGGGACTGTTGGCAATGAGATAATCCAGCGCCTGCTTGCCCACTCCATAGGACATGATCTCACGCTGACCGTCGTACTCTCCCTTGCCGGCAAAGCAGTATTTGCACGCCAGGTTGCAATCGTGGGCAACATGCAGGCAAATGGCCTTCAGTACCCCCTGGCGGCGTTTGAACTGGTCGGCAACCGCCTCAAAGGTATCCTCGGCAAACAGCCGTCCGTCGGCGATCAGCGCCTCAATGTCTTCAAAACAAAGATCAATATCCGCGTTCGTTACATCCGGCTGATCCTTGTATTTTTCTAAAATAAAACGGCGGATCTCCTCTTTATCATGATCCTGGTACATAGTGATCATATCGTAGGCCACCGGGTCCACAGAATGGACGCAGCCACTGTTTTGATCCAGAATAATGTTGTATCCGTTTAGTTTGTATGCGTGTATCATAGTCTACTCCAAACAAAAAAGGCGGGACCCGGGCAATCGCCCATCCCGCCCTAATTGCAAAATTCTTATTTCTTCAGCTGCTCGCACTTCTGGTTGGCAACGGAGCAAGAGGTCTTGCTGGCAGACTGACAAGAAGTCTGGCACTCGCCGCAGCCGCCCTTTTGAGCGGAAGCACAAAGATTTCTGGAACTTAAAGTTTTAATTCTTTTCATAAAAAGCACCTCATTTCAATTTGTTGGCTCTATTTTACAATACTTTCAGTCCTTTGTCAATACGCAGCAGCAAATGCGCTCTGCCCCGCCGCCGGCAGTTCCGTGAAGCACCGTGCCGCTGTTTTTCGCTGCCTGAATTGCCTGTACAAACGCCGCAGTGATCTCTTCACCGGGCACGATCATCGGCACCCCGGGCGGATAGGCAAACACCGTCTCGCAGGCGATACGCCCCACTGCCTGCTCGATCGGCAGCGGCTCCCCGGCGGGTACCTGCCAGCTTTGCAAGTGCCGGGGCGGCAAGGGCAGCGGCGCCACCGGCCAGTTGCCCGGCGACAGGGTACGGTCAATCTCCGTTAGGGTACGGGCCAACAAATGAAATCCGGCGGCGGTATCCCCCACCGTAGCCATACAGATCACATGGATACGGTCGCTCATCTCCGGCTCGATCCCACGCGCCCGCAGCCGGTCCGCCAAAGCGTTGCCGTCTATATTGCAATGCAGGGTGGAAATATTGATCTTGGTTGGATCGTCCGCCTGGATCAATCGCAGGTGTTGCAAAGGCTGTTTATATAGCATTTGCAGTCCCGCTTGCAGCGTCTCAAATACAGCCGGATCCGCCACAAAATCGGCCATTTTTGCCACGCTGTTCATCAGCACATAGCTGGGCGAGCTGGTCTCGTACATATCCATATACCGCTTGATCTTCGGCGCCAAAGAGGAGTCATATACCTGCACACCGGCGGTTTGAGTCAACGCCGGCAGGGTCTTGTGATAAGAGCAGATCACCGCGTCTCCCTCCATACGGCCGGGCAGCCAAGGGGCCAGTCCAAGGTGGGCTCCGTGGGCCGCGTCTACCACCAGCGGCACCGAGCAGTGCAGACGAGAAATATAGCCCTCGTATGTAGGCGAGGTTACCACCACCGCTGCCACCTCCGGATGGGCAGCCAATGCCTCATCCAGCGCCGCCTGGGTCACACGGGTATAAAAACCGGTGGTCGGGTCAAATGCAGCCTCTACATAGTGCACCTGCAGCCGGTTAAAAAAGCAGGCATTATACACCGCCTTGTGACAATTGCGGGCAATGAGAATTTCGTCCCCCGGCTTGCACAGGGCGGATAAGGTCGCCAAAATGCAGCAGGTAGAACCGTTAACAGAGAGAAAAGATGCCCTCGCACCATACAGCGCTGCCAAATCCGCTTGCAGCCGGGCCAACACCCCGGTGGGGGCGTGCAGGTCATCGTAGCCGTCTATTTCCGTAATATCAATTTCCGCACCCGGCAAACCAAAATCCGGGTTGCGCTTGTGTCCGGGCATATGGAACGGATAGCGCTCCAAGTGCGCCAGCGCTCGATCAAGCCGCATAAGCTGTCACCTTTTCTTTTTGATAAATCGCAATGTTCAGCAGCACCACACCGGTGAGCACAGGCATCGCCTCGATCAGGCCGGTCTCTTTATAGATCAGCAGCAAAATCAGATCACCAATCATCAGCGCCGCCCAAAATACCGTGGCGCACTGCCAAAATCGCCCTTTTTTGAATGAAAACAAAAAGCACAGAAAGATCGCTACCCCGCTGAGCACGGAAAAAGCCAGCGATCCAATGCAGTGCAGCAGCCACAGGGTGTGCCGCTCAAAGTCAAAAGGACAGCACACCGTCAGCGCCATCCCCACACCGGCAGGCAGCAGCAGACCGTGGCACAGCCCCCTGCGCTTTTGCTTATTATACATGGTATAGAGCAAAAGGTAAAGCACCCCGTAAGTGCCCGCACCCCACAGGGCAAACAGCACCGGGTGGTCCAGTCCGATGGTGGAAAGCGCCCCGGCGTTGGTGCGCGGATCTGCAAAGTGCATATACCATAATGTAAAACCACAGTATAACGCGGAAATCAGCGAAATCCAAATTTTTTTCATAAAAACCTCAAAAAAATCAAAATTTCTTATTGACATTTTACTCCCCTCGTGGTATTATGTCAATGCTGTTTCGGACAGCACCGCAGATCAAGCTTTTCGGCTCTGCCTCGCCCGCTCTTGGCGTGTAATAATTTTGAGCAAATTGAATATGCGGATGTGGCGGAATTGGCAGACGCGCTAGATTCAGGTTCTAGTGAATGCAAGTTCATGTGGGTTCAAGTCCCGTCATCCGCACCATGAGCCTTTTGCAGATGCAAAAGGCTCATTTTTTATGTACTCCCCTCTTTTTTCATAAAAACAGAGCAGATCGTATGATCTGCTCTGTATATTTAATATTCGTCATGCTACACAGCATTACAAAACAAGGAACCATCCACTGTTCTATTGTAAATGACCAGGCAGCGTAGCCAGAGCAGGTCTCACGACCTGCTCTTCAGCTTGGCTTTTAGGCATTGTGGCGCTCCGCATAATCTTCTATACGCGTAAAAAGTTCATGAGCAAAATCTTCTTGATTTTCTACGGAAACACAGATTTGCTTGCCGTTTAGCAGGCGGATCTCCGTATAGTACTGATAATCACCGAAGTCCACCAGCATACTCCACTTTTGCCGCATCCCCTGACTGCGCAAGTTTAGGCGGCTGTTGTACACGCTGGCAATGTCCTTGTACATAATGGACACGGTGGGACGAAATTTCTTGGTCAGCAGTGCGTGCATGGTGATCTCTAAATGATCTTTATACAGCGTAACGCCCTTAAAGCCCACAATGTATTTGATCGCCATAATAAGGCCGATAATAAAACACACGAACCCGGCCCACAGCATTGGCTCCAGCGAAACATATTTGCCAAGTCCTACTCTAAATATTAAAATCAGCAGTACATAACCGATCAGATACGGCGTAACAAAGTTGCCTGTTACATAGAGGAAATGCTGATACCCGGCAGACATTTTATTAGCATATCTAAATTTATACAATTTTGGTTTCATAATTACCCCCAATAGTGTCCATTATCAAACTTAATACCAAAAAGTACGACCTCTCGAGCAATGATAGGCATAATGACAGCAAACGCTCCACTGCCAGATGCAGCCATAACCATTGTGATTAAATCGAATCCCATAAGCATAACACTTTGAAATCCCGTATATGTACCATCGTTGTATCCGTTGAATGCATCAGTAAAGCTCATCCAAATTGCAACATATCCGGCTCCACGTTCACTGTAAGTCAGCTTATCAATGACAAGTTCAGTTATTTTCTCAAAATTTTTCTGACTAAAGAAATCAGACAGAGCATTACTTACATTTTTAAAATCTTTCATCTCAAGAACATCGACGTATAAGTGATTTAAAAATGCAGCGCCAAATAAAGAAAAGTCGTTAATTAATTTTTTATTGAATTCTGAAAGGCTGTCATACCAATCATTCCAATTGAAATTTGGATTTACAGACTTAAATATAGCTTCAAAAATGCGCGTGATTGTGTCAACTTCAATAGCAATGCATAATGCTTTAAGGACGGCCTCAAACCAGTTATCAGTTGTTTCATCCTTTGCCACGAGTAACGCTATTTGGCTTTCTGAAGCATTATTTTGCTGTTTTTGTGCATTCTCCTCTTTCTTTTTTTGCACAGCGCGCAGAAGTTCTATTATAGGAAAGCGCACAGTAACCTCATGGCCTGCAATTCGACTGGCAATTTTGCTGGCAAACACATCCGGGTTCTTGAGATAATATTTTGCCTTTTCTTTTGCTTCATCGAATTTGGCTTTTAAGTTTTCTACCCGCTCTTGCAGTTTTTCTAAGAACTTCTGCTTTTTGGCTTCCAACTTTTCAACGATCTTACCGTTAACATCAACCAAGAAAGCCTTGATATTTGCATAGGCCAATGCCAAATTTGGCGTATTGCCCTCGCTGTCCTTAAACGCAATCGGGCTGTTCCAGCAATAGGCATACGCATTGACACTGAAAAAGTTAGATGTAGTCAGGCAATCAAAATCATCCGCAGAAATAAAGCGACCAAGATCCGGATCATAATATCTGGACTGCAAATAATACATACCTGTTTCAGAATCGTAATAATAACCACGATAACGAAGCGGGTTTGCAGTAGCCACAGCCAGCTGGTCCGCGTTGTCCGGTTCTGTTGTGTTGATTTGAAGCAATTTGCCCCAGGGATCATAGACATACTGTGCCAGCAGGTTGCCCTGCGCATCAGTAATACCCACAACATCACCATTTAGGTTGGTTAAATAATAATACTGAATATCGTCCAGTACAAAGCCGAAAGGTGTACCTCCGCTGTATTGAAAATACAGATTTCCTTCCGGACCCGCTTGTGCCAGCAGCTGGCCGCCGATAGTATCAAATGTAGTTTTGCCGTTAGCGGTCACCTTAGTAGCACGATAGCCGTCCGCGTCGTAGGTGTAGGTATAACTCCCCTGCTCGTCCGTTACGGATTCCAACAACTTACCGCGGGTCCAGTTATACTGACGTGCTCCATAGCCTGTCAGATTACCAACTTGGTCATAGGTTAGTGCCACACCGTCTACAGCCGTTATCTGATCCTGCCATTGGGCATTTGTATAGGCATACTGTACAGGAATACCGTCTTCTGTTTTTGAGAGCAAATTTCCACGGCTATCATAGGTGTAACTACTCTCATCTGCACCGCTGACACGGATCAACTGACCGTGGCTGTCATAGGTATACTGATTCCTTTCATCGGCAATCACATTACCATCGGTGCCATACTGAATACGATAGGCTTGGTCGTAATCTGTATACGCTTTATTGAATAACGAACCATCTTCTTTGCCGGACAATTTAGCAAACAAGAAGTTATCCTTATCCGTCTCCACATGCTGGGTTGCGCTGCTATCATCTCCCACGGCAAGGACTTTATAGGTTCCGGCAGGTGAAGTATATGTAGTCGCATCAGCTGCAATGACTGTCTTGTAAGATTTATCACTAAAGTGCGTTTCCGTTACAGTTTGTGTGTCATCATCTTTCGTTACCGAATATGAAAACAAATTTTTAAACAATGTGGTCTGACACTTATAGGTAAACGAATTCTCCGTTGATGTAATTGTATTGAGATGAGAAACCGCTGAATCTGTATAGCGATAGCCGTTTTCAACAGCAGAAAATGTAGAATACAACGCTTTGTTGTCAGCCGTTGCGTAATCCAAATTACCGCTTTTGTCAAATCGCTTCTCTACAACTGCTCCATTGGCATAAGAAACGCGATCTACTGTTTTATCTGCGGTACACAGGGACGAATCCGTTACCTTATATCCATACGAGACAACCGTGTTACCATTTACATCAATTTTAGCACATTTACCATTACTTTGATAGTAGTAATCATAAATATCAAATGATTTTTTATGCAATGTGCCATTTTCAGCATAAGTATAATTCGTGGCGAGACCTAATTTATTGATTTCTTTAATCAAGTCGCCCTTTGAATTATAAATATAGCGCTGACCAACATTCGTATTCGGATATGGCTGGGGCAGTACATCCGCCTGCGGGTCGTAATCGCTGTTGTCGATTTCCTGAATTGTACGACCGTAAGCATCATACACTGTACGCTGATATTCGCCGTCTGCCAACACCAACAATGTCCGCCCAGCAGCGTCGTAGGTATATGCTGTTTCGCTCTTACCGCTCTTGCAGGTCAACTGACGGCCAGCCAAGTCAAATGTACTCTCCGTGCTGGTCAAGCTGGTTGTGCCATCGTCTGCAGTCTGCGTTAATGTGGTTTTTTGTAAATTACCGTAAGTGTCATACAGATTAACAGTAACAGCATTACCGTCATCACTTATTGTTTTCGTATTCAGGCCACTCTGGTATTCATACTTGATGACATTCTTGTAGACCAGAGAATCATCATACTCCTCAGGCAAATCGCCGCTCTCTTTTTGATCTAACTCAGCTTGCAAAACTGGATTGCCAAACGCATCATAAACATAATAGGTCAGGCTGCTGATAAATCCATAAGTATCTTCATCTTCGCTTTTTTCTACACATACAGGATTACCGGCATCATCATAACGATACGACACCCATTCATCATCCGTGTGTTGATAATTTATTCTCCCCTTCGCATCGTATGAATAGGTGGTTTTTGCTTCTCCAACCACCATCTCAATCAGGTTGTGCTTACTGTCGTACTTATAGGTGGTAACTTCCCCGCTTGAATCAGTGGAAGAACCCGGTTCGCCATAATCATTATAAGTAATGGACGATGTAGTTTCGTCAGAGGCAGACATTTGTACGGTGTTTTCACTATAGGTATATTCGGTTACAAAACCATTATCCTTGGTGATCTTGCTAATGCGACCGAGATTATCACGCGCAATAGTAGAATAACCGATACGCGTAAGTAATTCTCCTGTGTAGGCATACTCGCCCAGAACAACGTCTGCTTGGTCTGTAACGCGAACTAAATGTGCACCACTATAGGCATAGTGTAGCGTCCCGCCCATTACATCTGTAACAGACAGAAGTTTTTCATCTTCATACCGCATAAACATTTGCCGACCGGCGCCATCTGTAACGGTTAGCAAATTCGCACTGTAATCCAGCGTAAATAGGTCGCCGTAGGCATTACTAATTTTGTGCAGCTTACCATCTGCCGAGAAATGATAGTCTAAATGCGCACCACTAACAACATACTCAACGACATTTTGATCTTCAGCATCATAAACAACGCTGAGTTTGTAATCGCTTGTCTCGCTTACATACACATACTTTGTCTGCTTTACGAACTGCATTTGCTGAAAATTTGGCAGCAAAACAGACACAGCTGCCCCGGAGTCGAGGAGATTTAACCGGCTGTCGGTGGAAAACTGCCAGCCTAAACGATCGCTATATTTTCGCTCCAACGCAAAAGTCACGCCATTATAACTAAGCGTTAGATCTGTTTCATCGCAAGAAAGCGCAAATTGATCATTGAAGTTGATTGGTAAGACAACAGGCTGTGACGCATTTGTTTCTGCATAAGATTTCTCATAGAAGCTGGTGTAAATCGAACTTTGATTTTTAGTTACTAAAAACGGCTTCTCGTACTTGATCCATTTTCCATATTGAGAAAACTTATAGTAAATATCGGACCCGGTAGTATTTGGATTGGGGTTATATAAGCCGACTTTTCCGTTCTCGCAGTACACCTGCGGCGCATAAAAATCATAGTGTTTTACTGAGGAAACATTGCCTACATTGTCTTTGACAATAACAGATAAGAAATTGAGCGAATCCGTTGAGATACTGTATTGATTACTATCCTGCCAGCTAACCCCATTATCGAAGCTGTATGCCGCTATACCGGATTGATCATCTTTAGCGAGCACGGTAATGGTCGTAGTACCGTCGTTATCCAAACGATCAACAGATTGTATCTCCGGTTTTGTGTTGTCGATATGATCTACTACAACGGGATCCAACGACAGAATATTACCAGCAGCATCACGGAGATCAACATAATACGTGCCATTTTTTGTTACAGTCTTACTTGCTTCTCCTTGCCAGTTGTATACATCTTTCTCCAACGAGAAGCTATAGGCGGAATCCGAAAGGCCGGATAATGCGTCGGATGCAACCGCAGTTATCACTTTCTCTACGGACCAAACATCCGGATCTTTTAGTGTTGCTGATCCTGTCGGTAATGTTTTATCCACCGAAAGCGAAACAGAGACAACTTCTGATTGGTTACCGGCAGCATCCTTTGAGGCCACATACAGATATGGCGCCTCTCTATCCACAGTAAAGGTCTTATCCGTTTGCCAATTACGCTCCTGCTCGGCATATGAAAAGCTATATGCCGCAACACCGGAGCCCTGATCAGTGGACTGCGCAGATACAGTTATATCCTGGTTTGTCCAACCCGCAGCGTCCAATGTAACTTGTGGAGCAGACGGCTTGGATTTATCTATTTTTGAGATATTTACTGTGCCGACCGAAGCCGGGTGACCTACTGCATCTCTTACATATATATATACTGTTTGATTAGCAGAAAAGGTCTTGTAATTCTCTTTTTGCCAATTATAGCTCTCCTTAACTGTAGAAAAACTATACGCAGAAGAATGCAGTCCGCTTTGCGTATCTTTTGCGCCTGTGACTTTTAATGTGACATTTGCATTTGTCCAGCTTGTCGGATTTCCAGTTACAGTTCCAACGGTAGGCGCCTGCGTATCAATTTTTGTAATATTCTGTGTAGACACTAAGCGAATATTTCCGGCGGCATCACGAACATATAAATAAATTGTATCGTTGGCAGTGAATGTTTTGGTGTTCCCTTTTTGCCAAGCATACTTGCCTTTTTCCGTTGAAAAAGAGTACGGCATCGCATGCAGACCGGAACCGCCTGTTTCGTCCTTTGCACCATTTACAGTCAATGTGACTTTATCTTTTACCCAAGAAGTCGGATTACCACTGACACCGGTAACTGTCGGGGCAGTGGTATCGTTTGTATAATTAATGACCGTATAGGGCCGCATGGCAGAAGTGCCATATTGTTTAGAGGCAAAAGCACGCCAATTGTAAACGTCTTTGTTTTCTTCCTCGCTGATGAATACAATTCCGTAGTTTTTAGAAGCGCCATTTGCCCACATTTGGACCGCTTTTGCAATGTTGAATTTGTACCAGTAAGCATTACTGGAGTCGTCAGTAGATTTGCTGTTGATATTTCGCCGCGTCATTGCCACATTCGCATGGTAACCGGGACGCAGATTCCAAGTCAGCTTGCCTTCCTCCCAGGCGCCTTTAACTAAATATGGAGTAACATAAAAATTGGATGCGCGACCGGTCGTTTCACGCTGCCAATTGTAAGCGCTGTTGATCTTTGCGCCTTTCTTGATACTATCCGGCATGGTAAACATATTGTATACCTGACCGCGACCATATTCCTGAGATTTTCCAAGACAACAAGTGGCTTCTTTACCATAGCAAACATCTCTGCAAGCCGCTGCGCTATAAACGCCTGCGTCTCGATAGTTTGCAATGTTTGCAGTCACCGGGTCGATGGTGACCGGGTAGGCAGTATTTTCACTTTGCAGCCAGTCTTTGCTGACAGAGACGGTCAAAGTATAGCTATGATCACCGGTCTGCTTTAATTGATAAGAACAATCCGTATAATGATCGTTTTTATCGCCTACAACATATGCGCTGTCGTAGGCAAACGGTGCAGCAAAGGTCTGCACACATTTTCCGTCGCTGTTTTGCAGCTCCACTGTACCGTCCTTTTGCAAAACGGCTGTGCAATTTTCTGTTGTCAAACAAAACGCAAAATCCGTCTGCCCAGTGAACTTGTCCAGGGTGATCTCATCTTTCACTCCGTTAAGCTGGGGATAAAATTGCAAAGCGGTGCTGTCACCGTAGGCGTTGGCATAAGAGAACGTCTCGAACTCCTCGTTCAGGCTGACAGAAGTGCGCTTCTCCCCTACGCTATCGGTGCTACCCACAGGCGCAACGGTATAACTGCCGCCGTCAAACTGCACCAGCACGCCCTGTGCGGCCTGCTGTGCAAAATGGATGCGGTAGTCGTTTTGGCCATTGGTGTAAGTATAACCTTTGGCTTTTAATGCTTTGTCGGTCTCTTTTACAACGGAAATATCTTTCGTCTTCAGATTTCCGTTCTCATCGGTAAAAGAAATCGGCTCGGAAAAAAGGTAGACCGTGTTGGAACCGTCTCGATTTTCCAAGTTAATGGTATGGGGATCGGCCAACATCGCGTCTTTATCAACGGCGATAGCGCCAGCGGTATCCACATATTCCGCTGCGTAGGCAGACAGCATGGACTTGATCCCAAGCCAATCCTGCAATCGAGACGAACCAACGGTCAATGTTACTAGCGTGCCAAATGCCAAAATCACTGACAAAATAACGCTGAGTACCTTTTTCCAGGGCCGATGGGTTGTCATATTGGTTTCATAGAGTTCACTCATAGTCTCTCCCCCTTTTCTATTTTTAAGCTCTCTAATCTCACCAAGTTTAGCATAACATAAAATTAGTCTATAAAGCAACCAACAATTTTGGCTACTTTTGTCTATTAATTGAGCGTCCTGCTTTGATCATTCTCATCTTCAATTTATCAAAATCTCTTGACACACCCTATTATATAGGGTATAATAAAATTGAAAGAGAGGATATGCTATGACTCGTGAATTCATCATGACTCCTGAATTTGACAAGCAGTGGAACGCAATCGGCTTTGCGGATAAGGAATTAAAAGCCTTACAAGAAGAACTGACAATCATTCCAACAAAAGGAGACATAATACAAGGCACAGGCGGGCTTAGAAAAATACGAGTTGCATTTGATAATCGAGGGAAAAGCGGCAGCGCCCGTGTTTGCTATGTTGATTTTGCTGCATTTGAAAAAATTTATCTCATCACTGCATATACTAAAAATGAAAAAGAAAACTTATCAAAAGAAGAACGCAAATCAATTAAATTATTAGTTGAAGTATTAAAGAATACTACAGATAGGAGTTGATTACATGAACGCATATGAAAGCATAATCAAAGGACTTCAAGAAGCTATTTCTTATGAAAGCGGTAATGGCACTGCGCGCACTGTAAAGTGTACCGTAAACCCTGCACCTGATTATGATGCAAAGCAAATCAAAGATGTGCGCAACTCTCTTGGGCTTACACAAATTGCCTTTGCTGAAGTAACAGGTGTATCTCCAAAAGCGGTCGAAGCGTGGGAAGCTGGAACAAACAAGCCAAACGGTTCTGCACGAAGACTAATCAGCATGTTACAAGCAGATCCAACCATACTGGCTAAATTTGAAATTTTGAATGTGTAAAAATCTGCTTATTACAGACATTTTAGGCCACCGATTATTCGGTGGCTTTTTTTGTCTTATGCCATATATGAGGACTAGATTATGGTGTTGAACTTGGTACACGTACCAAAACAAAAAACGGCATGTGCAGTGTTCCAATAGACCAAGTGTCACTTGCGCCGCTTTTACGATATGCCATATCTGTGCGCTCCAAAAATCAACATAATCTATTGTTTTACAATACACAATATGATTGCTTTTGTCGCAGCACATCTGTTAACACCGTCTTTCAATTGATTTGTCAGCGTGCAGGCATACAAAACGAAGGTGGATCACATGTTTTGAGACACACATTTGCAACACGTTGTATTGAAGCCGGTGTTGGCCCAGAAACGCTGAGGACTTGGCTTGGACATAAAGATGTGTCAACCACAATCAACACATATATCAACGTCTTTCAGAAGCACCAAGATAAGCAGATGCAAAAAGTCATGGACTTTAAAAAAGATGAGTTCCTTAACATAACAACTCACTTGGCAGACAACTTCTGCGCATAATTAAAAGCTCATTTATTGCACCAAAATTGCACCAGTGTTTATCAATAAACAAAAATAGCGGGTTATATTTGGCTTAAACACATAGAATTCTATTCTAACAATGTGTTGTCAAGTCCCGTCATCCGCACCATGAGCCTTTTGCAAATGCAAAAGGCTCATTTTTTATGTTCTCCCCTCTTTTTTTCATAAAAACAGAGCAGATCGTATGATCTGCTCTGTATATTTAATATTCGTCATGCCACACAGCATGACAAAACAAGGAACCGTCCCTTGTTCTTAGGAACCGTTTTCTGTTCTAAGAATCATTATTTCTATCGATCCGTAATTCTAATTGTGAGATAAATTCGTCTCTGCGATCTGTGATTACATAGTATGGGTCAGCGGAATGTTTTGTCCAAATGCGTACGACAAATTCCGGATTGCTAACCACAGCCGGCAGCGGCTCATCTTTCAGTTCGCTGATGTGGGATATGGTGTCAACCTTTTTAATTTCACGATACAAAATGCTATCCTTAAAGCCTCGTCTTAACTGCGTATGAAACCACATATTCCGATAGATCACTAAAGAGTGGTCATAGAGTGCTGTATATTGTTTTCGCAATGGCAGAGTTATCCACAGCAAATTGACAACAAGAATGGCTAATACGCCTGCAACAAGTACAATTTTAAACACAATGCTACCTTCTTCACCCGACTTAACAGCAAAAACAGAATCACAAAGTTTTATCCATATAGGAACCAGCAAGACAGAAACCGGTAATGAAAAGCTCGCATTTAACAGCATCCGTATCAAATTCGTAATGATTTTTCGAATTTGACTGCTGTATACAAACGGATAGATTTTTGTGGTCATGATCCTTCCTCCACGCTATTGTGTCACATAACCATGTTTACGTAGGACAGGGGACGGTTCCCTGTTCTATGACTTTGTATTCGTCATATTTCTAAATTTAGTTTACTTTTGCGATACAAGGAACCGTCCCCTGTTTTATGCGATATGCTGTCCTAAGCGTCCCAAATTTTGCCTGCACCGGCGTTGACCATATAATCGCGCAAAGACTCTACAAATGCCTCGGGATCGTCCACATAGAATACGAATATTTCTTCCTCATAAATCTCTGCTGTGATCCGTATATAGCGCTCTCCGGAACCGCCTATAAGAAACCATCCATCGTCTTTTGAATTGAAAAAGGATTTTGGCGGCCGCTTTCCCTTGCAGATCTGCACTTTCTGAATACAGGCATACGGCACCTTGGGATTTGATTTTTCTCTATGCCGAGAATCCGGAACGCCGTGAACATCAAACTGCATATAGTCGTTATACAGCGTAACCCCTTTCGGTAATTCATAATAGCGATAGGTCGCAACGATCACAACCGCAGCGACAATAATACCGAAAACGAGTTTTACCGGCATTGTTACCGGTATGCGCAAAGCCGGTAAAACAATTAGCGTTAAAAGAAGGTACGCATTTATACCCAATACAATATAAATAAAGGCGATACCCTTGTTGATTAGTTTTTTGCATTTTGATTCTTCTGAAAAGAGAAAGAATTTAGCTTTTTTTATCATCATACCCCCACAAATGACCATTAAAACAAGGGACGGTTCCCTGTTCTATCACTTGTTTGCATACTGCTCCACCTTTGCCATAATTTCCGCGCAGCAATCCTCTGCGTCTTGGACTGAGAAAATGTATTTCTTGCCATCGCGCAGTTGCAACACCACATTATAGTTAAAGTCACCATAGGGCACCAATTCAGAAAACATATCCTTAGTCCAATAGATACTGCTGTACTGCACATAAGCGTTCTCGATCATATAGTACGGTACAGCGATCTTGTTCTTCCAGTTCAAAGCGGTAATGGTATAGCGAGCAAGCACCACTTGGTCGTCGTACAAAAAGCAGCCCTTGGGCATGACCAGCGGCAAAAGCGAATAAACAACCGACAAAATCAAAACAGCTTTTGTTATGTAATCTAAAACAGGATCCTGTAACAGGAAATCCGCCAAACCAATGCGGCCCAATATACCCAGGACCAATCGACACAGCAGAAAAACAATGGCGAAATTATCTGCCGCACAAAGAAACGGCAATAAAAGCTGAAAGGTACGATTCGGCGCTTTGAATTTGTATTTTTTCATTTTCTTCTCTCCTGCCTTTCTATGCAGACAAGACCCGCCTGCACTGATTTCAGTATAACACAAGGCGCATGCCGTTGCAAGATAAGATAAAAAGACAAAAAGACTCTTTACAAACACGGGCAAAACAGTTATAATAATTGCACCGATAGGAAATGAAGGCGTAGCTCAGTTGGTTAGAGTACTTGCTTGACATGCAAGGGGTCGGTGGTTCAAGTCCACTCGTCTTCACCATTTGACTTTGCAGAAATGCAAAGTCTTTTTTTCTAAAAACAATGTGTTTACCTGTTCTGTGACAAGGAACCGCCACCTGTTCTGCCCTGTTCTAAAGCAAGTAAATTCAGGAGAATATAAAAATGACAAAGGACGAATATTTAATAACAGACCCACCCCTCAAGGCGTTGACTGTTTTTGCAATGCCTATGATTTTAGGCAGTTTCTTTCAGCAAGTGTACAATATGGCTGATTCAATCATCGTCGGTCAATTTGTCGGCTCCTCTGCACTTGCGGCCGTCGGTGCTTGTGCCGCGCTGACAAATGTTTTTATTTGCATAGCACTCGGTGCAGGCGTAGGGACAGGTGTACTGGTCAGCCGTAATTTTGGTGCCCAAAATTACGGCAAGATGAAAACGATCGTTTCTACTTCGTTAATCAGTTTTTTGCTTTTAAGCATATTTCTCGGTATTTTCGGTTTTTGCAGTGCGCACTGGATGATGAGCATACTGCAAACGCCTGCTGATATCATGGAGGAAGCCGTGCTATATTTGCGCATCTATTTTGCAGGCTTCCCGTTTTTATTTATGTATAACATTCTGTCTACCATGTTTACTTCCATCGGCGAATCAAAAATTCCGTTATGGCTTTTAATATTTTCGTCGGTTTTGAACATCATCATGGACCTTTGGATGGTGGGCGGTCTTAAACTGGGCGTGTTTGGCGCAGCTTTGGCCACACTCATTGCGCAGGGCATCTCTGCCGTTCTATCCCTTTTGATATTCCTTTATCGTATGCGAAAATACGCAAGTCCCTTTCGTTGGTTTGACAAAAGCGAACTGCGTTCCATGTTAAAACTCGCCATTCCCTCTATTCTTCAGCAATCCACCGTGTCCATCGGTATGATGATTGTGCAAGCGGTTGTAAATCCATTCGGTACGCAAGCACTGGCCGGCTATGCGGCAACGATGAGAGTGGAGAATGTTTTTTCGCTGATATTTGTATCTATCGGGAATGCTGTGTCCCCTTTTGTTGCCCAAAATCTCGGCGCGGGCAAAATTGACCGTATTAAAAAAGGTTACCGTGCCGCTTTACTGTTAGATGTATGCTTTGCCGTATTTGCATTTATCATTATCGAAACCATGCATACGCAAATTTCTGCGCTTTTCTTAGGCAAAGACGGAACGGCTTTCGCGTATCAGGTATCCGGCGATTATATGCGATGGATCGGCTACTTTTTCATATTAATGGGTATCAAAATGGCAACAGACGGTGTTCTTCGCGGACTTTGGAATATGCCCCCGTTTTTAATTGCAAATATGGTTAACCTTGCCATTCGCTTGTCCGTAGCATTGATTTGTGCACCGCGTTTTGGTATTGCCTTTGTTTGGCTTGCCGTACCGGCAGGCTGGCTTGCAAACTTTGTCATTTCTTATGTGGCGCTAAGAAAATCCTGGCCTAAGGATACTTTGGCTTAAAATTCTTATTTCATCAAAACAGGTGCGCTCTAAATTGTAAAGCAAACAAAAACATCTTCACTTTACAAAGAACCCTCCCCTGTTCTGCGGCGCACGGAAAAGACCGTGTGCCGTAATTTTATCTATATGGGAAAAGCAAGTAAAATCGCCGTAAAACAGCGTACATAAAGGAAAAAAGCACCGAAGAATCGGTGCTTTTTTTGGCAGGGGCTTTATAATCAACTCAATGCGTAAACAGTCCACCGGACTGTTTACTGTCAAAAGTGCAAGCACTTTTGAATTTCGTGGTTCAAGTCCTTCTGCTTTAACAACAAAATAAAAAGACACCCGCAGGTGTCTTTTTGTTTTGGCAGGGGCAGAAGGACTTGAACCCTCGGCACGCGGTTTTGGAGCGAAAAGCACGCTCTCAGTTAAGCCGCGTGTTAAAATACAGTCCCCCTAAAATTCCGCATAAAAACAGCACTTTCAGGATTTGAAAGTGCTGTTCGTTTTTGTCATTATAGTTTTTGTTGAAAATTGATGCTTTTTTGATGCTCTTGAAAAATGAACTATATTTAGAACGCAAATATAATGCACCCCACTGCAAGAAATAGTGACAAATAATAGTAAAACCCTTTCGGTATGAATTTTATAATTCTTCAGCCTTGAAAGTTGTTTTAGGCATTTTATCGATATTTTCAAGTGCCACCCTTTTCCTACAAACCCAGAATCCCCATTTCCATTTTCTTGCCCAATAAGTAGTATTCGTATACCATCTTAGCGGGTAGAAAACGTACTTTAATATTTTGCAGACCAAGAGACGTTAGCATTTCCATAGATGCTTCGCCGTGATCTTCAACATCTTGATTTTCTGTTGGCATTAGAAAACAATTTTTGACCGATTTAAATTCGTGGTCAGTTATAAATTTTTGATACGCCAACTGGTACAAATATTGCTTTGTAATCGACTCAATACCAGGCTGCCCCTTCGGAGCAACTCCAGGTGCAAGCTGCGCATTATAGTATTTCGCATCAAAAATAAAAAATTGATCCGCAACAATGGTAACTAAATCCGGAATTAGTGTATCACTTGCAGTCTTTCCGGTTACTGTCCAGAGCGGCTTTTCTATTATGTCAATCAACTTCTTGCTTTTATCATATTCAGGCTTTAACGGCACCGGAAGCGACAAAGTTCCTAACGGTTTGTCAAGCTGATTATTCATAATATCTGCACAGACACTTTCCCACACGAGATTAAAGCTGTTTGTTCCAAACATGGAAAGACAATCTGTATCGTAAAGGCTACCACTGTGATCAACATATGCATACAAGGTTTTCAGAACCAACTGCTTCCTTGTGTTAAACTGTGTGCTTAATTCGTTCTCTATGCGGTAGAGAATGTATTCCTTTTCTCCAAACTCATCCAGGCCCTCATCTGTCAGATCTACCTCAGTAATTTCAAATAAATCCAGCAGGTCTGCATCTTTCATTTCCTTTGAGGCTTTCGTCAGAATACACTCATGTAGCCGCTGAAAATAATCAAAGTCATTTGTGATCCGTTTTTTTGTTTGTAGGTTGATATAATAAGGGCGGTTATGTGAAAGCAATGTAAAAGTTTCATTGATGGTCTTATCCCATAGAATTTCACCAGACCCATTACTCTCAATAATATCCTCTGTATTGCTATATACTCCGTTCTCAAAATAATCCTGGATCAGGAACAGTAATACCGCCAGAAGGTTAAAGGAACTGCTCTCGCTGCTGTCATTAAACATCCGAATTATCTGTTCTTTTGAATTGTATTTCTCAAGCACCTTGAGGACTTGGCGTAGTTCCTCTTTGGGTTCGTCCACATTAAGAAGATACTTGGGATAACACTTCAAAGCACGTCCGGAGACTACAATAACCCCGACAAAGGTAAATACATAAAGGTACTCACTTTCTCCAACCTCAACATCCGCAATTTCAATGTCTTCTTCTATGAGATTAGACAGATCCCGTTGCAGATCAGATGCCTTTACAGATTTTAGAACACCGAATTCCTTAAGTTTCCTGATAATAGGTACAACCTTTTCTTCAGAACATTCAAATATATCGCAAAGGTCTTTTTGAGTATATCTTTTTTGCTCTCGTAAAAACTTTGAGATCATACATCAAGACCTCCTTACTCTTCTGATTCAGTTTTCACCATACCGTTCTCATCTACCTCATGGTCATTTGCCACAAGATCTTGTACTGTAACGCGGTTCTGTATATCAGCATTAAAAATACCAATACCCTGCTCATCAAAGGCCTCGCATATTTTAGAATAACGGTTTTGCCCTTTTGCGCTACCCTCAAAGAGTTTCCCTCGCTTCTGCTTGGCAGCATCATCAAAGAGATACATAAGCACTTTGTGCTTAAAAACATCGCAAAACTTCGCACTGTCAATATCTGAGTCACCATCAGCGGGGACAACGATACTTCTGGCTATGAAATAAGGTCCAAGTTGCTTATCCTCGTTAATTTTCTCGTTGGCAAGAAATTCGTTTATGGCTTTGCGAAGGTCATTCCACTCAATGCGTTGTTTTTTCTTACTCCCCATCACGACATATTTTCCTCTGATATCCATATCGCTGTCATCAATTCCGAGATATGTGAAGTTCCATCTCCTTTTAAATGCCGTATCCATTGGAAAAACGCCCTGGTCAGCGCTGTTCATAGTAGCCCATATGAACATATTATCAGGAATACGAATTTTTGAGTAATCCTCCGGATTGCCGCCAAGTTCTTTGGCAAGGTAATTCTTAATGTCTTCTGATGCCTGGATTGGATATTCACTTACTTCATCATCGCCTCGGTCAAGGAGCTGAAACACATCACCGAAAACCGCAGCAACATTGGCACGATTAATTTCTTCGATTATTAATAAATGCGGTTTCGGATTTCCTGTCCGAGCATTTTTCAATGCGTCGACATATACACGCATAAAAGGACCCGGCACATATTCATAAGCAATATCGCTGGTTCTTTCCTGACCAGTAAGTAAACTTACATATTTTCTTATTGCTTTTCCGTGGTTTCTTTCCACGCTATTGTCACCAACAGCGTCACTTCCATCCTGTTTCCGGGTCTTGAATGTCTCATCCGTATAAAGCCCCAACAGGATAGGAAGTCTTGTCAACCCGTCTTCCTTAAATTTATCAAATAATAAATCATACTTTTCCTGAGCAGATTTGCTTGGATCTGTAAGAACTGATAGGACATACTGTGTATCTTTATCCGCTTGTTGTGAACTGGGGTGTGTAACCATTACAGGTTTATATGTTCCAACAAAATTTGCATACGAATAATCGGGGTGAAAAGTCACGCGTTCATAATCACTCTCGTTGTGCTTACCAAGTAAATCCATGCGTTGCTGATTAATTGTAAAGCTTTTACCTGTTCCGGGAGCACCAAAAATAATCCTATTTCGAGGATACTTGGATTGCAATCCAGTATTAAACACAAGTTCTGTCGAGACATCATTCAACTCGTCATCTTCTTTTTCCGGAGGAGTATGTTCTGCAAGTCCGTTCACCGCGCCAGTATGTAACCACTCGCTGTTTTTTAGGTAAAAGTACAAGAATTCCGGCTTAAAAGCGCACGCATATTCACCACGACCTTTATCCTGCTGAACAAATCCCTCCTGCATTGCTTTGGCAATACTGTCTATCTTAATTTGCTTTGAAATCGGTGTTTCTAGAGATGCCGCATTTGACTGCATTACCTTCCATGTACAAAAAACAGTCTGCTCATCTCTGGAATATACTCCAAGGAAAACGCCTTTTTTGCCTTCTTCCTGCCTGTCATAAACAAAGTTTAAGTACTTGGCTTTAGGCTGAATTCTTTGCTCGTCTTTGAGACCCTGTCGTCCTCCAGGAGTAGTCCCTTTTCCGCAAATATAAATGTCTCCGAATCCATTTCCATCCGGATATGTGACATGGAATATGTCTTCAAAATTATCCACTTGATTGATTTCAACCGTGTACGGAAAAAGCTGAAAAGCATCCTTTAAGCTTTTCAGAACTTATTTTGCAGAGAAGTATGTGTTTCTATCGTAATCTTCGGTTACGATTGAACCATCTCTATTTGCAAAGTGATATTCTGGCATTTATTCCGCCTCCTTACTTTTCTTCATCCGTAAAATACTGTCTACGTATTTCATTTGCTACTATCTGAGCCATTTTTACGGGAACAGCATTTCCGACCTGTCTCCATTGATCCCTAAAGTCTCCACACAACTCATAATTATCATCAAATGTCTGAATCCTTTTAATCTCATTTATGCGAAGAAATCGATTCTTCCAATGGAATGGTCCCATATTATTTGAAAAGCTGGCCTGAATAGTCCATGATGGACGATCTGGTGAAAGCTTCAATAGAAAAGACCAGTATCTTGACCGCCACTTGAAAATGGGATTCGGATACCCCCTCTCAGCGGTAAAATAGAGATAGTTATCACCAGGAGGTACAAGTTTCAACAAATCTTTATGTTTCGATCCTGCTTGCATTTCCGCATCTTCTGGGAGATCGTAGTCAAGGTCACCAATGGCTTCACCACAAGTCACCCATGGTTTTTTATTCCCCCGGTCAGCTTCGGCAACTTTCTCTGGATCGTAGTGCGTCTCTTCTGGGAAAACAAATCGCTCTCCCTCACCACGTTTTATGCCAACGCAGATAAAACGTTCCCGCATTTGGGGAACACCGTAGTTCGCCGTATTTACGACCTTGTATGTGATATCATACCCATATTCATCTGCTCGTTCTTTCAGCAAGTCAAAAGCTGCTTGATGTGGCTTATACACAAAGCCAAAGACATTTTCAAAAAAGAAAACTTTAGGCCTTATTTCGTCAAGGGCACGAAAGTATTCATATAGTGTGAATGAGTTTTCGTCCTCCAAAGCCCGCTTCTTATCAGTACGATAGAATCTCGACTTTGAATACGCCGGGCAAGGAGGTCCCCCTACCAAAACATCAATATCAGACTTTTTCATACCTATTTCAGCGAGGCAAGCATCATAATCGATGTTGCGTATATCATCACACACAACCATTTTTCCAACTTTGTTTTTTTCAAGCGTATCACACGCAGGCTTCCAAAAATCCGTTGATAAACAAATATCAAAGCCCGCTTTTTTAAATCCACAGTCTATGCCACCACCGCCAGAAAAAATACTTACTACATTTGGCATTATTCTAAACTCTCCTTTACAAATTCTATCATAGCCTTTCCCATAAGGCAGGGAACTGCATTGCCTATCTGCTTTTGCACAGATCGACGATTTCCATAGAACTTATATCCGTGAGGGAAAGTCTGAATAGCAGCAGCTTCCGGCGCCCTCAGTCTACGGTTGTCCCAATGGAAAGGCCCAACCCAAGGTCCTGGTTGAGCAGTTATCGTCCAGGAAGGCTTATCTGGAGATAACTTAAGCAAAAAACTCCAAAAGCGCTTGTCGGCCACAAATTTTGGATTAGGATATCCTGCCCATGCAGTTAATGCTTTATAATTCTGTCCCGGTGGAACTTCACACAGATCTTCATAGTAGGTGCCACCTTTAGTGACTTCATATTCCTCGAAATACTCATCGCCTTCAAACCCCTCAAGGAACGGACCTACAGCTGCATATGGTTTTAATCCCGTCACCGCACATGTCTCTGGATCGCCATGTGTTTTGATTGGTTCATCCCGCTTGAACTCGCCCTTTGTCCCTATAATAAACAGGCGCTTTCTCTTTTGTGGCACCCCATAATCGAGCGCATTGGCTCTAACGATTTTATATTTGTATCCGTTTTCTTCAACAATCTCGATGAACTTGTCAACAATCGATTTGTTTGTTGGATGCATCAAGCTTTCGACATTCTCAAAAACAAAACCATCTGGCTGGATATCTGTAACCACACGCAGATATTCGTCAACAAGCGTTGCTCTCGGATCATTTATGCCCTTTCGCGTATTATTTCCAACCCAATAGCCTGCTTTAGAAAATGGTTGACACGGCGCACCACCAATCACGATAAATTTTTTGTGTTCATGCTGATTAACAATATCCATGAATACACTACTGTCAATCTGATGAAGGTCTCCCTCAAGAATTTGCGTCTGTCCAAACAAATCCTCATTGGATTTCAGAGTCTGAATGCAGTCGGCATCAAAATCTGTACTGGATACCACAGGGACTCCAGCCATAAAACTTGCTATATCCAATCCGCCCGCCCCAGAAAATAGGCTGACGGCAATAATGTCATTGTTCATAAGTTACTCCTGTTTCGTTATTTTTTACATCACATTGCGCTTTTCCCGCTTTTGACCCATTCATCTATCTCGGATAGTTTGAATTTCCACTGTCGGCCAATTTTGTGTGCTGGAATATCTGTTTTCTTTATCCAGTTTCTGACGGTATCCTTATTTACGCCCAAATATATCGCAACCTCTTCCAAGTTCGCCCAAGGTTCATTTATCAATTGTTCCATGATGTACCTCCTTATTGATCTTCACCTATTATACTCGTTTCGGCCGGAATAAGCAAGAGTTAGTTCCATTTTAACGTGTTTTAATATGAATAAGCGTGAAGCCTCGCATTTCTTCATATTTAAAGTATTTAAAAAGAATAAAAGTGAATATGTACATTTTAGTAGGAGTGTGATATACTGGAATCACATAATTAACGAATGGAGGGTATACCCATGCCTTATAATCAAATAACAGCAGCCGGAACTATCGCTCCTGGTCCTGATCCTGTGGGCCCTACTGGCAAAGAAATCAGAGACCTCATTGAAACCACACTAAACTCTGATGGCTTTACATTTTCCTGGTCAGCACGGAGACATCAGCCTTACGAAGGAACACTCGATACCGGGGCTTCTATTATCAACCTATATATTTATGCGTGGCGAATCGGAAACGGGGGACGCGCAAATTTGCCTTCTGAAAAACGTATTCAAATTCAACAAGGCGTAGATAATGTTGGATTTCTCCGTCCCATAACCCCAACTAACAAAACGCTTTTATTGGGTGTGTACGATAGTCCCTCCGGAACTCCTATCTTCGCCGCGTGGGATGCAACTGCCAATGCCGATCATACCCAAAAATCGTGCCAAGTACAAGTTAAAGATTTACAAGCAGCAATAACAGAAAATATACACCAATGCACTGACAGCCGAGGCAACATCATTTATACTTTCTTGCCCGATTCTCTCGGCGATTATATTGATCTTGTTTCCGCAGGAAATACTTTTGTATTCCCTGCTGGTACTACTGGTACACTTGTCGCTAAAGTCAAAGCAGCCACACTTCCCACCAGAAAAAAGCGCACCATTAAATCCACGCAGAAGGTTTTACAACAAATTCAGAATCTATCTTCCACAGAAAAGGAAGTCATTACCAAACAGCGAGTAGGACAAGGACTTTTCAAAGACCTGTTAATAAACAAGTATCACGGTAAGTGCGCTTTATGCGGAATTCAAACTGAGCAGATGCTTATCGGTAGTCATATAAAATCATGGAAAGACAGTTCTGATGCGGAGAAACTGGATGAGAACAACGGTCTCTTACTGTGTGCACATCACGATGCCTTGTTTGATAAACACTTAATATCATTTAAGGATAACGGAGACCTTATTGTCTCAACAACGCTAAACGCCAGTGAGCGAGCAGAACTTCAAATTGCCGCAATACCTCCGATTACGGTCACTCCGGGTATGAAGCCATATTTAGCTGACCACCGCTCAAAATTAAAGTAACGGAGGTATCCATTATGAAGCAGTTACCTCAAAAACGGGAACTCATGGATGCCATTTTAATAGTGATGAAAAAGGCCAATGGTACCATGAATACCGCACTATTAATGACCTCGTAGCAAAGCAATCAAATATTCCAAAGGACTTACTTGAAAATCGAGGACGCCAACTGTTCAGGCACAGAATACAGTTACCGAATGCGCTGGGCCAGAACTGAATTAAAGCAGAAAGGCTTTATCCAAATGTGAAGCGAGACGAATGGGAAATCTGCTCTGAACAATAAGTCAGATGTAAATGCACACTCTCATAACGTTAATAATTCCTGTTCGTTACGGGATGCAACAATCGTTATGGGCGTGTGCATTTTCTATTATCTAACGACCTTTATATAGACTCTTGATTCCCATAATCTCAAAATGCTGGCAAAAAAATGACCTTTTTGTACACCTCTCGGTGTGAGAAAGGCGGTAATTCTGATGTATTAGCAAACGCCCTAACAAAAACGGGCAGAAATCCTTGTATCAATCACGCAACGGCTTCATCGTAAACCTTATTAACCTCGGTTTTACCTGCCACTGCAATACGGGTAAGAAGTTCGCTGACCTCCTGAGGAGTAAAGTATTCGCCACCGCTTTTACCGGCATTAGATGCGTACATACCCATAAGGAACTCATAAGCGTCACCAAATGCGTCAATAGTATTATCCTGATAATCGCCAAATTGCAAATCGCCGACACCGTTAATAATTTTAACAAGCCTTTCATTACGCTTGATAACAGTACCGCCGAGTTTATTACTATTCACATCAATATCATCAAACAAGCCTGCAAAATCATCTTCACTGTCAGCACCCTGTGCAGACTCCTCAATATGACGGAACACTTTTTCAAGTGTTTCGTTAAGGTTATCATCATTAGGTGCTTTCTTTCTGATATTGCAAAAAAACTCCGATGGTTTGATGAAAAAACCTTTTTCATTTACGAGGTCTTCTCTTGCAAACTCGGCTTCTTCATCCGACAAAGCGGTATAATCAAAATCGGCATTGCCTGCAGCGTGCTCGCCTTTATTGATATAGTTCGTAAGATTTTCACTTATATATCGATAGAACATAAATCCTAAAACATAAGACTTGAAATCCCAGCCGTCAACAGAGCCACGCAAGTCATCTGCGATTGCCCATATAGCACGGTGAAATTCGTCACGCTCTTGTTCCTTTTTAGTGTCCATTTTCATTCTACTGATTATATATTAATATAAACTAAATATACCATATTTACAGAACAAATACAAATATTTTTGATAACGGTACAAATAATGGTACAGGTAATGGATTCTCATCTATAAAAACGGTGAGGATTTTTGTTTTTATAAAATCATTTGTAAATTTTTTCAAAACACATCAACAAAACTTGAATTTTTCTCTGTATTATAGAGGGGTATTTTTTGCTATCGTGAAATCAATTGTAAACAGGGTGTAAAGATTTTTGAAAAACACCCGAACAAAATGAAAATTTTTCTCCGTATAGTAGAGAGACTTTTTTTCGTAGGTGAAATTTTTTCAAATTTTCTTTTACTCTCTTTTCTTTTTGAAAAAGTATCTCTCGAATAATACGAAAGGAGGCAGCACAATGAAAGAAAGCTACAAAAGTTTTGATGAGTTACCGATGATGTTATCGGTGTCACAGGTTGCAAAGGTGCTTGGAATATCTCGCACAAGGTCGTACGATCTTGTCAACGAAAAAGGTTTTCCAAAAATAAAAATCGGCACAAGAATTGTTGTACCGAAAGATGAATTCAAGTTATGGATTCAAAAAGAAATTAAGAAAGGATAAAAATAATGTACGCAAACAAAAATTACAAAACCGACGGCAAGGTTTACTACATGCCAAACAAAATCTTTGATGAAAGCTTTTCGCCACACGAATTTATGATTTATTGTTTTCTTGTTTCGGTTGGCGACAGCAAAGGAGTAAGTTATTGGTCTGTTCCGAAGATGGCTAAGAAGTGTAATATGTGTCCGACCACTTGCAGAAACACGCTCAAGTCACTCGAAGAAAAAGGTTACATAGGTATTACTCAAAGATTTTTTGAAAACGCACAGCAAAGTAATATCTACACAGTTCATCAAATATAGTGTACCCCCACTGTAAGAGTTGATGACAAATAATCTAAAAGCCTAAAATTGAAAAAAAGCGATTTTTCTTTTGAGTTTTTTGAATTGATTTTTGATGCGTTTTTGGATGAAATTTCGGCTCTTTTGAGTGGATTTTGAAGCGAATTTCAAGCCGTCGATTTTAAAGCAGGATAAAGGGGTATGATTTTCGGGCATTGAAATGCCCGAAAACGCCGTCCGGCAAAGCCTGTCGGCTTTTCGATTCGTAATACTTTTGCGTATGATTCAAAATTCGTATGCAGTAAGGGACTTTTTTCGCAGAAAATCAAGGCTTTTGCGTATTCACTTGGGTACTGCCGTATGATAAACAAATTTATGAATGATCAGGCAACGTTGTGAGCAAAAATTGACGAGTTCGCTCTAAAATAGAGTAACTCGTCGGGCTTAAACTAAAAACGGCTTGTGGGCGATTTGTGACGGCTTTTTGAAGCTAAAACGACAAAAACAAACACACAATCTTTGGTCTGGATATTGAAAAAGGTTTGTGATATTGTGTGTGCGAAAGGAGTGATAAAATGCAAAAACAACTGCTGACAAACGGCAATGCATTCAAACGAACGGACGGCAGATGGGGTGGCGTGGTTTGGTACAAAGATGAGAAAGGCGAACGAAAACGCAAGAGCTTTTCCGGCACGACCAAAGCCGAAGTCAACAAGAAAATGACGGACTACATAACCAAGTTTGAAGAAGAAATCATTGATGCCATTGAGGGTAACAAAACTGTAAAAGACAGCCTGCTTAATTACCTGCAAGTGTTTAAATACCCGAATGTTGAGCGAGTAACCTATGACCGCAACGAGCAGATATACAAAAATCAAATCGTCCCTTACATGGGTAAACTCATTGTGTCAAACATAACAGGTGCAGACATTAAGCGATTGATCAGCACGCTGACCGACAAGGGATATTCATTCTCAACAGTCAAGCAAACATACAATCTGCTCAATGAATACTTCGATTATCTTATGCGTGAAGAGTTCATAAAAAAGAATCCGATGAACGCTGTGCCGACGATAAAAAAGTCAAATTACCTTGCAAAGCAAAACAAAGAAGTGCTACCCGTATGCGAAACGATAACCGTATTTACCGATGAGGAAATTGAAAAATTCAAAGCGGAAGCATACAAGAAGTATCCTTCAGGCAAGCCGAAACACAATCAAGCATCAGCATATATTCTTATGCTGAACACAGGGTTGAGAACCGCTGAAGCGTTAGGTTTAATCAACAGCGACATAGACCTTGAAAAGAAAGTGATGCACATTCAAAGAGGTGTTAAAGAAGCGCAAAAGCGTGACGGAACAGAGAGAAAAAGCGGACGAGAAATTGTAGTGGGCAAGCTAAAAACCGCTTCAAGCAAGCGTATCGTACCCTTAAACGAAACTGCAATACAAGCGATTATAGAATTACGCAACGAGCGATATTTCGGTGAGGATGCACCATTGATACCAGATGCAGACGGAAACTTTACAAGACCATTGAATTTAAGAAAACGGTTTTATTCCATACTCGATGCGGCAGGAATCGAGAAAAAAGGCTTACACAGTTTGCGCCACACCTTCGCAACAAAGCTTGTAACAGGTGTGCGAGCAGATGATGGAACGGTCAAAGCATTAACACCGAGGCAGGTGGCAGACTTACTCGGGCACACAACTTCGGAGATAACCGAAATGTATTATGTCAAGCGAAACACAGATATGCTGATGGGCGTTACAAACGGATTTGAATTGTGATTGATGCTTTTTTGATGATGTACCAAACGAATTGCATGGATTGTGTGGCACAAAGTGAACAAAAAACAGTGCAAAAATGAAAAAGCGGCGTACGGAAAAGACCGTGCGCCGTAGTTTTATCTATATGGGAAAAACAAGTAAAATCGCCGTAAATAGCCGTAAATAAAGGAAAAAAGCACCGATAATTCGGTGCTTCCTTTGGCAGGGGCAGAAGGACTTGAACCCTCGGCACGCGGTTTTGGAGACCGCTGCTCTACCAACTGAGCTATACCCCTATATCCATGGTGGGCCATCAGGGACTCGAACCCCGGACCAACCGGTTATGAGCCGGTGGCTCTGACCAACTGAGCTAATGGCCCGTAACCAATCAAGATGACTTACATATAATACCACTCAAAGCAACAATAGTCAATACTTTTTTGCCGTACACCGTAAATTCTTTTCGCCAGAAAGACGGTGCAAAAAGCAATTTCTACGAATACGCCTTGCATTTTGGCCGACCTTGCGCTATAATACCACCGTCAGTTCGCAAAATCCTGACCAGGCGACGGCAACCGGCCGTCGTCTTCTAAAAACAAAACTAAGGAGCGAAATCGAATGAAGAACAAAAAAGTACTGTTCATTGCCCAAACCGCAGGCATTGCCGCCATGTACGCGGCGCTGACCTACGCCCAAAACCTGCTGCTGCCGGGCACCACCTCTGCGGCAGTGCAATTCCGTGTGTCGGAAGCGCTGAATGTGCTGGCGCTGTTCACCCCTGCCGCCATACCCGGACTGACCCTGGGTTGTGTGCTGTCCAATCTGGTGAATATCGGCGCCGGGCTGCCGCTGGATATGATCTTCGGTTCCCTGGCTACACTGGGAGCCACCGGTTGCATGTACACCCTGCGGCAGGTAAAAATTAAGAATTATCCCCTCCTGTCCCTGCTGATGCCGGCCCTTTGGAACGGCGTGATTGTCGGCTGGGAGATTGAGGTATTCTTCATTGACGGCAAATTCAACTGGATCAGCTTTTTGACCCAAGGGGGCTTAGTAGCCTTGGGTGAGTTAGGGGTCATGCTGGTGCTGGGCACGCTGCTGTATGTGGTGATCGTCAAGCGAAAGCTGGACCAAAAGCTGTTTATCAAATAAAACCGAACAGAACTGACAAGAGCCTATCCATTACGGATAGGCTCTCTTTTATGCGATTTTACGCCTTGGTCCAGGTAACGCCCTGCGGGGTGTCTTTTAAGAGAATGCCCCGCTCTTTCAGTTCGTCCCGAATACGGTCCGCGGTGGCAAAGTCCTTATTCTTCCGGGCTTCCTGCCGCTGGGCGATCAGCGACTCGATCTCCGCGTCCACATCGTTGGACTTGCGATTATAAAGAATACCCAACACGCCGCACAGCTCGTCAAACAGATCGGCTGCCGCTTGGCACACGGCGGGAGAAACGGTCTTGTCCAAAATACGGGTATTAATGTCATACACCAGCTCAAACACAGCGGAAATACCGTCTGCAGTATTCAAATCATCATCCATGGCGGTAATAAACGCATCTCGATGATCGGCAATATCCGCCAGCAGCTGCGGATCGTCCGGGGTATCGACAGAAGCGTTTTTCAGGGCAAAATCCAAACTGTCCCGGCAAGTGTACAGCCGCTCCAAAGCAGACTTGCACTGCTCAATGATCTCCAAATTATAGTTAATGGGCGTGCGGTAGTGGGCAGAGATCAAAAAGTAGCGGATCACCTCATAGCCGTAGGCATCAGCAATCTCCCGCACAGTCTTAAAGTTACCCAGAGACTTGCTCATCTTCACATTGTCCACATTGATATAGCCGTTGTGCATCCAGTAGTTGGCAAAAGTGCAACCATTGGCGCACTCACTCTGAGCAATCTCATTTTCATGGTGGGGAAAGATCAGGTCCTGACCGCCGCAGTGCAGGTCAATGGTGGGACCTAAGTACCGGCGGTTCATCGCCGAGCACTCAATATGCCAGCCGGGTCTGCCCTGCCCCCAGGGAGACTCCCAGTACGGCTCGCCGGGCTTGGCTGCTTTCCACAGCGCAAAGTCCAGCGGATCCTCTTTTTGCTCGCCTACGGCAATGCGAGCGCCGCTCTCCAGGTCTTCAATAGGCTGGTGAGACAGCTTGCCGTAACCCTGGTCCTTGCGGGTACGGAAATACACATCACCGTTGACTGCGTAGGCGTAGCCTTTCTCCTCTAAGGTGCGGATAATATCAATGATCTCGTCAATGTTTTCCGTGGCTCTGGGGTGCACAGAAGCCTCCCGCACATTGAGGCCCTTGGCGTCCGTCCAAAACTCCTTAATATAAGTCTCGGAGATCTCCTGATAGGTCTTGCCCTCCTCGTTGGCACGCTTAATGATCTTGTCGTCAATGTCCGTAAAATTCTGCACAAACTTAACGCCGTAGCCCCGATACTCCAGGTAGCGGCGCAGCACATCAAACACGCACAGCGGCCGAGCGTTGCCGATATGAATAAAATTATACACCGTAGGCCCGCAGGCATAAATTTTCACTTCCTGAGGGTCCATGGGTTTGAACGCCTCTTTTTGTCTGGTCAGTGTGTTAAAAATCTTCATTTGAGCTGCTCCTTTAATTTTTCAATCTCTGCCTGCAAGGCATTGATTTTGGCTTCATTCTGTTGAATGGCATTCATCACCGGGTCCGGCAGATTGATCTGGTCCAGATCGTCTACCCGTTCGCCGTCAATGCGCACCACTTCGCCGGGCACGCCAACCACGGTACAATTGGGTTCCACATCCTTAACTACCACTGCGCCTGCGGCCACCTTGGCATTGCGGCCAATGGTAATGGGACCCAACACCTTAGCGCCGGAGCCGATCATCACGCCGTTCTCAATGGTAGGGTGGCGCTTGCCCAGATCCTTGCCGGTACCACCCAGGGTCACCCCCTGGTAGATCATCACATCGTCGCCCACTTCCGTGGTCTCACCGATCACAATCCCATTGCCGTGGTCAATACACACCCGCCGGCCGATCTTGGCGCCCGGATGAATCTCAATCCCGGTCTTATGCGCCGTGCGCTGGCTGATATAACGGGCGATAAACGGCATTTTGTGATTTAAGAACCACTGCGCCTTGCGGTGACTGCGCAGGGCCTTAAAACCCGGGTACAGCAACACGATCTCAATAGGAGAGCGGGCTGCCGGGTCGTGCTCCATAAAGCACTGAATATCCTCTTTATATCGTTCAAACATAGAAACCTCCAAAAAAATATGCCCCTGTCTATCTGACAGAGGCAATAAAACGATACTGCGGTTCCACTCTTGTTTATACTCAAGCTAACGCTTTGGCCGGTAACGGGGCAAACCGTTGCGGCATACTCATTTCCGCCGCACTGCTCCCGGGTGCATTTCGCTGCCGCTTAGCATACGCGCCTTTCAGCATTCGGCGCGCTCTCTTTCTGCCAGGGGTGCAGGTACTTCTCCCATTCTGCACATTTACATGTAGGTTATTATCATTATAGCAAAAAAATGCAATTTTGCAACACTTATTTTGTGCGGATCAGGTGCCAGCCGTCTTTGGCATAGACAATACCGGACAGCACCGTTACCACGGCCACTACCCAAAAGGCAATGGTGCAGTACACATTCAGCCAGGGTGTAGAGGTGGTAATATCCGCCGCGCCCTCACCAATGGCAAGCAACAGGTAGGTCAGACCGGTAGTGGACATTTGCAAGAAGGTCTTTGCCTTGCCAAACTTATTGGCAGCGATCACCTCGCCCTCCGCAGCGGCAGCCATCCGAATACCGGCTACCAAGAACTCCCGGGCCATCATCAGCATAATCACCAGCTCTGTATGCCAGCCCAGATTCACAAATACAAGGTAAGCAGCCAGCACTAACGACTTATCGGACAGCGGATCCATCAGTTTCCCGAAGTCCGTAACCAGTCCCTGCTTGCGGGCAATGATACCGTCTGCCTTGTCGCTCATACAGGCGATAAAGTAGATCACCAGCGCCACGCTCCAGTGATACGGGAATTGGATCAAAGACGCCGCCAGCAAAAACGGAATGCAGGCAAAGCGAAAAACGGTAATTTTATTGGGCAGGTTCATCTACATACTCTCCTAATAGGTCATATTCTTCCGTGCCGGTTACACGCACCTGCACAAAGCTGCCGGTCTCCAGCGGCACAGCGGAATGGATCCAAATGTTGCTGTCGATCTCCGGCGAGTCAAAATAGCACCGTCCGGCGTAGGTATTCTCCTTGCTGTCCGGGCCGTCGATCACGGCGGTGTAGGTCTCCCCTACCCGGCGCTGGTTCACTGCAGCGGTCACATCAAACTGCACATCCATCAGTGCGTCCGCCCGGGCGGTCTTTTCCTCCTCCGGCACTTGGTTTGGGAATTCGGCGGCGGGGGTGTCCTCCTCAGGGCTGTACGCAAAGCAGCCCATTTTGTCAAATTCCATTTCCTTTACAAACCGACACAGCTCTTCAAACTGTGCCTGGGTCTCACCGGGGAAGCCTACCATAAAGGTGGTGCGCAGCGCTAAGCCGGGAATACGCCGGCGCATGTTGAATATCAGCTCCCGCAGGGAGTCATAATTGCCATAGCGGTTCATGGCGCGCAGCACATCGCCGTTACAGTGCTGCAAGGGAATGTCAATATAGGGACAAATTTTGTCCTCATTGGCGATTACATCGATCAGTTCATCAGTGATCCGATCCGGGTAGCAATAGTACAGCCGGATCCAGCGGATCCCGTCGATCTGTACCAGCCGACGCAGCAGCTCTGCCAGGCAATACTTGCCGTACAAATCCTTGCCATACAGGGTGGTATCCTGGGCAATTAAGATCAGTTCCTTGATCCCACGCCCGACCAGGCTCACCGCCTCCGCCACCACGCTTTCCATGGGACGGGAGCGGAACGGTCCGCGAATACCGGGAATGGCGCAATAGGAACAGCAGTTAGAGCAGCCGTCACTAATCTTCAAATATGCCCAGTGAGCGGGCGTGGAAAGCATTCTCTCGCCCTCCAAGGGCAGCAACTCTTTGCAAGGGAAAAAGTTAGTCTGAACGCCACACAGCGCCTTTTGGCACACCTTAACAATGTCCGCATTAGCACCGATACCAATGACGGCGTCCACCTCCGGAATCTCCTCCATCACCTGGTCCTGGTAGCGCTCAGCCAGGCAGCCTGTGACCACAATGGCAGTGATCACGCCGGCAGCCTTATACTGGGCCACCTCCAAGATGGTCTCAATGGCCTCTCGCTTAGCGTCCTCAATAAAACCGCAGGTGTTAACAATCATCAGGTCGCTGTCTTCCACGCGCTGCACGATTTGAAATCCGTTTTCACTTAATTTCTCTAATAACAATTCGCCGTCGACCTGGTTCTTTGGACAGCCCAATGAGATCATGCCGACTTTATAAGTATTCTTCATCTTCCAGTTGTTCCAAGGCGGCCTGAATATCGTGATAGCCGAACCCGCGCCGTGCCAGCGCAGCCATCACCTTTTGCCGTCCGTCTTCTTGCTGTAATTTTCTGCTGTATTTGCTCAGGATCAAGTCCTTTGCAGTTTGCACATTGTCCGGCGCCTGCTCTGCAAGGGCACGGTCAATAATCTCACGGTCAATCCCCCGCTTTTGGCACTCCTGCCGTGCGTGGTATGCCGAGCATTTTTTATCTTCAATCAGGTGGCGCACCAGTCGTCGCGCATATTTCTCGTCGTCCAGATAACCGGCACCCAGCATTTGTGCCACCACTTTGTCCGCAGCGTCCGCGTCTGCGGTGCGCAGCAGCTTATCCCGCAGTTCCTTAGCGGAATGATCCCGGTGAGACAACAGCTCCACCGCTTTGTTCAGCGCCTTGCGCTCGTTGATCTGCTGCACCAAGCGTTGCCAATCGTCCTCGCTGATCTCCGTACCATCCGGCAGGTAATGCTCTGCCCAAAAGGTGGTGCTGGTGGTGATTTGGTATTCATCATCCAGCAGCAGGTGCACCTTGGTGCCTCGCCCAAGTTGATGGGTCAGACGCATTACTCGTCGTCATCCTCTACGGCAATGTCCAACTTGGCGCGGGCTGCCGCACGAGTCTGGCGGGCAGTGTTCTCCTCAGTCGGCGCCGCGTCCGTATCCGCCTTAGGCGCTGCTTTCGGCTGATATTTTTTGTCAGAAGCAGCCTGCACCTCGGCGATCTTTTCTTTAATCTCCTGCTCCAGCTGGGCCGCAAACTCCGGCTCGTCCTTGATGAGCTGCTTTACATTGTCACGACCCTGTCCAAGTCGGCGATCACCGTAAGAGAACCAGGAGCCGCCTTTCTTGATTACGCCGTACTCTACGCCCAGATCCAGGATCTCGCCCTCTTTGCTGATGCCGGTGCCGTACATAATATCAAACTCCGCAGAACGGAACGGCGGAGCCACCTTGTTCTTTACGATCTTCACTTTCGTTCGAGAGCCTACGAACTGATTGTCGGAATTCTTCAGTTGCTCGCCCTTGCGCACATCAATACGCATAGAGGCGTAGAACTTCAGCGCTCGACCGCCGGTGGTCACCTCCGGGTTGCCGTACACCACACCCACCTTTTCACGCAGCTGGTTGATAAAAATGATCAGGGTATTGGATTTGTTGATTGCACCGGCTAATTTACGCATTGCCTGGCTCATCAAGCGGGCGTGCAGACCCACATGGGAGTCGCCCATATCGTCATCAATTTCCGTTCTGGGCACCAGTGCCGCCACAGAGTCCACAACAATAATGTCAATGGCACCGGAGCGGGCCAACTGCTCGGCAATCTCCAGCGCCTGCTCGCCGTAGTCCGGCTGGGCTACCAAAAGAGAGTCCACATCCACGCCCAAGTTAGCGGCATAAATAGGATCCAGCGCATGCTCCGCATCAATAAACGCAGCTTGGCCGCCGGCCTTTTGCGCCTCTGCCACACAGTGAAGCGCCAGGGTGGTCTTACCGCTGGACTCCGGGCCGTAGATCTCTACGATACGGCCCTTGGGCAGGCCGTTAATACCGGTAGCAATGTCCAAGGACAGAGATCCGGTGGAGATAGCGTCCACATTCAGGTGCTTGTTCTCACCCAGGCGCATAATGGCACCTGCGCCGTACTGCTTTTCAATTTGCTTGAGCGCATTTTCCAGCGCCGTCTGCTTGTCTGTTGCTTTGTCGGTTTTGTCCAGTTTCTTACTTTTTTTATCCGCAGCCATATGTATTCCTCCGTCAAAATCATCTCTCTTATTATATTATATATAAAAAATAAAATCAACATTTAGTTTTTGCTGACCTTAAAATCGGTCTTTTTTGAAAATTTAGGCAAAAAGTGCTTGCATTTTGCAGGGATATGTGCTATTATAGCGGCGTTGTAATTTAGTAAGGAGGTGTTCGCACATGGCAAAATGTGAATACTGCGGGAAAGAAATGTCCTTTGGCATCAAGGTTTCTCATTCACACAGACGGTCCAACAGAACCTGGAAACCCAACATTAAGAAAGTTAAGGCTATTGTAAACGGCTCTCCGAAAAGAGTTTATGTTTGCACCAGATGTCTTCGTTCCGGTAAGGTCGAAAGAGCGTAATGAGATAAAACCGCTGCACTGTTCAGCGGTTTCTTTTTTTACTCTGCTACAAAAGCGCAGCTGACACACAATTGTGTCAGCTGCGCTTTTTCTTTTACTTATTCTTTTTTATTTTTACCACCAACGGTAATCTTGCTTTCCGTACCGTTTAATATCCGCTTGATGTTCTCCCGGTGGGCAACCAGCACAATGGCCGCAAACACCACGGAGATCAGCGTAATAGGGACGGACTTATAAAACAGGCCCATCAGCACCGGGTACAGGATTGCCATTAAGATGGATCCCAGCGATACCCATTTGGTAATTAGGACGGCCACAAAAAACACCGCCAACAGGATCAGGGCGATCCGCCAGTCGATCATAAACACCATACCGCCGCAGGTAGCCACACCCTTGCCGCCCTTAAACCGAAAAAAGCAAGGAAAGATATGACCCAGCACGCAGAACAGCCCGGCAAAAGACTTGATGAAAATCGGCTGCTGCGCATATAGCTCATTCCCCACCAGCAGACGCACCAGCAAAATCGCCACAGCCACCTTAGCCATATCGCCTAAAATCGTTGCAACTGCCGGCAGTTTGCCGTAATTCCGCAGCATATTAGTGGAGCCGGCGTTACCGCTACCGTGGGTGCGCACATCTTCCTTCTGAAACTTGCGGGAAAGAATGATACCAAAATTCAGACTTCCCAGTAAATAAGACAGAACCGCACCCAGGATCAGACGAAAAATCATTTTTTGCCCTCTCCCCTCTCGCGAATAATAAAGCGCACCGGCGTACCCTCCAGACCAAACACCTCACGGATTTGGTTCTCCAGATACCGCTGGTAAGAGAAATGAAACAGTTGGGCGTTGTTCACAAAAAACACAAAGGTTGGCGGGCACACAGACGCCTGGGTCATATAATAGATCTTCAGCCGCTTGCCCTTATCCGTAGGCGGCTGCACCCGGGCGGTGGCAGCACCGAGAATTTCGTTCAATTTGCCGGTGGAAATGCGCATGGTGCTCTGGGCATACACATAAGCGATCTGCTCAAACAGGCGATCTACACGCTGGCCGGTCTTGGCAGAGATAAACACAAAGGGCGCAAACTTCATAAAGGCAAAGTCGACTGCCAGCTTCTCTTTATACTCCCGCATCGTATTGCCGTCTTTTTCCACAGCGTCCCACTTGTTAACCACCACAATACAGCCCTTGCCTTGGTCCAGAGCTATACCGGCCACCTTGGAGTCCTGCTCCGTGAAGCCTTCGGTAGCATCGATCATAATCACGCACACATTGGCTCGCTCCACAGCGGTACGTGCGCGGATAATGCTATATTTTTCAATGGCGTCTGTCACCTTGCTCTTGCGCCGAATGCCGGCGGTGTCAATAAAGGTGAACTTGCCGTATTGATTTTCAATGCGGGTGTCCGTAGCGTCCCGCGTGGTGCCTGCAATATCGGACACAATGGCTCGCTCCTGGCCGCTGATCCGGTTGATCAATGAGGACTTGCCCACATTAGGCTTCCCGATGACCGCCACCTTGATGGTATCGTCCTCCTCTTTCTCCTCACTCTCCGGGGGGAAGTAAGCGATCACCGCATCCAGCAGATCGCCGGTGCCGTGACCGTGCACGGCAGATACGGCAATCGGGTCACCCATACCCAAATTATAAAATTCGTAGAACTCCGGATCCGGGGCACCGACACTGTCGCACTTATTGACGCACAGAATCACCGGCTTGCCGCTTTTTTGCAGCATATTGGCCACATCCTGATCGGTAGCCACCACGCCGCTGCGCAAATCCGTCACCAGCACGATCACATCCGCCGTGGCAATGGCAATGTTGGCCTGCGCGCGCATTTGAGAGAGGATCACATCATCCGCCCGCGGCTCAATACCGCCGGTATCCACCAGCAGAAAGCGGTGACCCAACCACTCACAGTCGCCGTAAATGCGGTCCCGGGTCACGCCTGGCTTGTCGTCCACAATGGACAGACGGGCGCCTACCAATTTATTAAAAAGTGTGGATTTGCCCACGTTGGGGCGGCCCACAATGGCAACAACAGGTCTCGCCATAACAGACCCTCCTTTCAAGCAAATAGCAAGAAAGGCGGACATAAGCCCCGCAGCCTGTTCGGCTGTGACCAAGTCCGCCTTTGTGTTGAAGTTTTTGGCTTACGCCTCGTCCTTGCTGACAACTGCCTTGCCGTTGTAGTAACCGCAGTTGGCGCACACTTTGTGCGGCACGGTGTAGCCGGCGCAGTTGGGGCACTTAACGAGAGTAGGCGCATTCAGCTTCCAAACGCTGGAACGTCTTTTGTTCTTTCTTGCTTTTGAAGTTTTTCTCTTAGGTACTGCCATTTGAATTGCCTCCTTTATAATCCTTGATGCAAAATAATCACTTAATCCAGCAGCTGCAAAAGGGCTTCCAATCTGGGATCCACATCCTTTTGGCAGTCGCAGGGTCCGTCATTCAAATTCTTGCCGCACTTGCAGCAAAGGCCCTTACAGTCCGGCTTGCACAGCATTTTGGTTGGAAAGAACAATAATAGTTCTTCCCGCAAAAGGTCGCTGAGATCCAGCGCGCTGTCCTGTACCAAAACATATTCGTCGTCCGCATCCTCCCGGTTTTGGAGATCCTCTACCAAGATCTTGTGTAAGGACAACGACATGGGCTTTTGAATGGGCTCGGCGCAGCGGTCGCACACGCCGTCAAACACAAAGGACAGATCCAGATCTAAATAACATACATCCGCCTTTGCATACGCCTGTCCGGTCACGCGCACCGGCTGACGCAGCGGGCAATACGAACCGTATTGCAAATCGTGGAAGTCCAGCTGCTCTTCAATGGCAATACGCTGTGTATCGCCGCCGAAAAGTGCCTTCAGGTCTAACTTCACAAAACCACCTCACGATCGCACTTTAAGTATTATATATACAAGACGCCGCTTTGTCAATAGTTATTTTTGCGGCGGAAAAAATAAAGAGCCTGAAAAAGGCTCTTTATTTGTGCATTTTTGCTTACAGCTCTTCGCAGTAGTCAAACACTTCCACCGGCAGATCCTCTTTGTCACAGCTGATGGTGAAGTAGAAATCCACATCCTGTGCCTCGCTCAACTCGGACAGCATATCAAAGAACTGTACCAGCTTCTGATACTCTCTGCCAACGATCTTAAAGGTGGCGTCGATCAAAATATCCGTCACATCGTAGTTGCCGGCGCAGATACCGGCCAAAAAGCCGTAAAACGCCTTACAACCGCTGACACGGTATGTATCGGTCTCCAGCAGGCGAGCCTTAGAGGACACATCGTAAGTGAGCTTGGGCTCCTTTTCAATGCACACCACATTGCCGTCAGACTTCTCTACGCAGGTGTTCACCAGGTCAATGAGTTTTTTGGTTTTGCCTGAGCCTTTGTTGCCGATAATGAGCTTAATCATTTATTATTCCTCCAATAGGATTTATTTGCAACTCTATTTTAGCATAACCCCAACTGTTTTTCAAGGTTTTCTTTTTCACTTTCATAACCGGGTTTGCCAAGGAGTGCAAACATATTCTTTTTGTAGCTCTCTACGCCGGGCTGATTAAAGGGATTGACCCCCAGCATATAGCCGGAAACGGCGCATACTTTCTCAAAGAAATAGATCATATAGCCCATGTTTTCTGCGTCCAGGGCGTCGATCTCCAGAACAAAGTTGCCAACGCCGCCGGCAGTGTGGGCCAGCAGAGTGCCCTGGCGGGCCTTTTCATTCACATAACTCATTTCCTTACCGGCCAGGAAGTTCAAGCCGTCAATATTGCCCTCTTCCTCACCGATCACATAATCGCTCTGTGGACGGGCAAACTGCATCACGGTCTCAAACATCAGCTTGCTGCCGCTTTCCTGGATATACTGACCTACGGAGTGCAGGTCGGTGGAAAACACGCAGGATACCGGGAACAGGCCCTTGCCGTCCTTGCCCTCACTCTCCGCAAACAGCTGCTTGAGCCACTCGTTGAACAGTGTCATTGCCGGCTCATAAGACACAAAGCACTCCAGGCTCTTGCCCTTGTTGTAGAAGCAATTTCTGGCGGCGGCATATTTCAGCACATCGTTTGTGTCTACCGTCTGGCCGCACAGAGTATCCTCTGCGGTCTTGGCCCCGGTCATCAGAGCATCAATATCAATACCGGCCACAGCGATGGGCAACAGACCCACAGCGGTGAGCACGCTGTAACGGCCACCCACATTATCCGGCACGACAAAGGTCTCATAGCCCTCTGCATCTGCCAACGCCTTTAAAGTACCCTTAGACTGGTCGGTGGTGCAGAAAATGCGCTTTGCCGCCTCCTCTGCGCTGTACTTCTTGTTGACCATCTCCCGGAACACACGAAAAGCGATAGCCGGCTCCGTGGTGGTGCCACTCTTGCTGATCACATTCACGCAAATATCCTTGCCCTCACAAAGAGCCACGGTCTCATTAAGCATCTCCGGGCTGATGGAGTTGCCGATAAAGAAGATCTGCGGGGTATCCTTAGCCAGCAGGTTGTAATTGGGGGACTTCAATGCCTCAATCACGGCACGGGCGCCAAGATAAGAGCCGCCGATACCGATCACGATCAGTACTTCTGCATTCTTCTGAATGTAAGAGGCCGCCTTTTTAATGCGAGCAAACTCCTCTTTGTCATAATCGGTGGGCAGATGTACCCAACCCAAAAAGTCGTTACCGGCACCGGTACCGTCCATCAGGGTCTTTTGCGCAGCCGCAGCCTGGGGCTCCAGCGCCTGAATATCCGCCTTGCTGACAAAAGCTTCAGCAAAATTACTGTTAAATTTAACTGCCATCATTTTATCTCCATTCTACTTGGAATTTCAAATCCTCATTTTACAACAACAAGGCAGATTTTTCAACACTTATTTTCAAAATGTCCTTAAAAAGCGGACAAAAACCGACCAAAAGGCGGTTTTGTCGATATTCACCCCGGCATACACCGGCAGTTCCGCCACTGTTTTTCCGTCCAGTTTGACTTTCACGGTGCCCACCTTGGTGTTCTTGCGCACAGGCGCGTCCACCGTCTTTTTTAACTTATATTCATAAGTGGGACCACCGCTGCCTTTGGCACACAGCAACGGCTGTTTTGCAGGCACGGCAGGGTTCAGGATCTTTTGGACGCCGTTTTTCACGGTAATTTGGGTAATTTTCTTTGGGTCTGCCGACAGGGTCACCAGACGATAATCTGCAAAGCCGCTGTCCAGCAGAGCCGTAGCAGCGGAAAAGCGCTGCTCGCTGGTCTTGGCGCCCAGCACCACGGCGATCAGCTGCATACCGTCCCGTCGGGCAGTAGCGCACAGGCAAAAACCCGCCTTCTCTGTGGTACCGGTTTTCAACCCGGTAATGCCGTCATAAGTGTTAACCAATTTATTGGTATTATTCAGTTCCGTTTTGCCGTCTCGCAAACTGTCCAACCACACGGTAGTATACTTGGTGATCCAGTTGTGGCGCAACACTTCCCGGGCAATCACTGCCAGGTCGTAAGCAGAAGAGAAATGATTTTTGGCCGTATCATCCAGCCCTGTGCAGTTCTCAAAATGGGTATCTTGCAGCCCCAATTCCTTGGCACGGGCATTCATACACTGCACAAAGGCGCCGTCCGACCCGGCTACGAACTCTGCCAGCGCCGTACAGGCGTCATTGGCGGACGCGATCACCACCGCCTTCAGCAGTTCCTCCACGGTCATCTGCTCCCCCACTTCCAGCCAGATTTGGGAGCCGCCCTTGGAGGCTGCGTTGGCACTGCCGGTGACTGTATCCGTCAGTTTAATCTTGCCGGTGTCCAAGGCTTCCGCAACCAGCAGCATGGTCATCAACTTAGTGACCGACGCCGGGGAGCGCCTGTCGTGGGCATTCTTCTCAAAGAGCACAGCCCCTGTATCTGCGCTCACCAGCACGGCGCTGGGTGCCTCTACCGTCTTTTCATCCACAGCGGCAAAGCAGGGTGCAGGCACCGCCAACGCCAGCATCAAAGCCAGCAAAAATGTTCCGATTCTTTTCATCAAACCACCTCATTGTTTGCGCTAAAAATCTTGCTCCCCCACCGGCTTTATGCTATAATGTCGTGGATTGGAGCGTAATAGATATGAAAGCTGCTTTTTACACCCTTGGCTGCAAGGTCAACCAGTATGAAAGTGAATATATGGCCGAGCTGCTGCGCAGCGCCGGTTTTGAGATCGTGTCCCCGGATCAGGAAGCGGACTACTACATCGTCAACTCTTGTACGGTAACCGCCACTGCGGACCAAAAGACCCGCCAAAGCGTGCGCCGCTTTAAGCGCCGTTACCCGGGCGCAACGGTGATCCTCACCGGCTGTATGCCCCAGGCGTTCCCGGAGGAGGCCAAAGCCCAGCTGGACGCAGACATTGTATTCTCAAATAAGAGCGACGGTGATATTTTTTCCATCATCAACCGGTATCATACAGAAAAAAGCCGCATTGTGGACATTAACGCCCACCAAACCGGCGACCCCTTTGCCCCCTGCGCCATCAGCGGCTTTGGGCAGCGCGTGCGCGCCTTTGTAAAAATTGAGGACGGCTGTGACCGGTTTTGCTCCTACTGCATTATCCCCAAATCCAGGGGGCGTGTGCGCTCCAAGGCGCCGGCGGACCTGGAAAAAGAAGTGCAGGACCTGGCTGCCCACGGCATTAAAGAGATCGTACTGGTAGGCATCAACCTGTCCGCCTACGGCAAGGGACAGGACTTTGACCTGCTGGACGCGGTTGCCATTTGCGACCGCACCCCCGGCATTGCCCGGGTGCGCCTTGGCTCTTTGGAGCCGGACCACATCACCGACCGCATGATTGCCGGGCTGGCAAAGATAGAAAAATTCTGTCCCCAGTTCCACATCTCTCTGCAAAGCGGCTGCACCAAAACCTTAAAATCCATGAACCGCCACTACACGGCGGATGAATATGCAGACCTGTGCCGCAAGCTGCGTGCCGCATTCCCGGGTGCCACTTTGACCACGGACATGATGACAGGCTTTCATGAAGAAACAGAAGCCGACTTTGAAGAGAGCCTGGCCTTTGCAAAGAAGATCGGGTTTGAAAAGGTACATGTATTCCCCTACTCTCAGCGAGAGGGCACAGCAGCCTCTAAACGGGGCGACAGCGTACCTCGGCAGGAGAAGGAACGCCGCGCAAAAAAATTGATTGCAGAGACGGACAAGCTGCGAGAAGTCTATTTTGACGGACTTGTAGGCAAAAAAGTAGAGGTACTGGTGGAGCAACAACAGCCGGACGGCACCTACACCGGCTACACCCGCAATTATGTACCGGTGACCATCCACCGTCGAGATCTGCACATCGGCGATCTGGTGGAAGTGACCATTACCGGAGTAGAAAACGCCGATCACTGCATAGCAGAGTAAAGGCCGCTGACCTCCTCCCCTACGCTGTCGTCGGATAGATAGCCGTAGGAGAACACATAAAAGCCCTTTACCGCCGGAATTTGGCGGATAAACTGAATTTGTCGAAAGATCATATTCTTATTGTCCCGGAATTCGCCTTTGCCCCGCCCGGCGTAGGCGTCTGCCTTGCCGCATTTATACAGCGGCAGGCCGATATAAAGATCACAGGCGGTGACCAGATCCCGCCAGTCTTTCACCGTTTTCATAAACGGCAGGGTATCGTTAAGAAAGCCGAAGTACACCTGGGGACACAGATAATCGCAGTAACCCTTTTGGGTTGCCCAGGTCTCCACATCGGCGTACAAACTGTCCCGATCATTGGCAATGCCCGCCGCCGGGCTGATGCCAAAGGTACAGCTTTGATTTTCTTCTTTCACAGCTTTATAAACAGTACGGATCAGGTCATTCACCCGGCTGCGCCGCCAGTCGCCTAAAGACAGGCTGCCGCCGTCTGCGCAGTAGACAGCGTACTGCTTAGCGTCAATTTTCTTATCGGTATCCGGGTAAAAGTAATCATCAAAATGGATGCCGTCTACCGGGTAGTTTTTCACAATTTCCCGCACGCCGGCCACAATGCGTTTTTGCACCGCTTTGGACGCCGGGTTGAAGTAGATTTTTTTATTCACGATCACCACATTGCCGTTTTTCTCCTTATACCACTTTTTAGCCATGTTATCGTCGCTGAGTTTTTCAATCTTATCCTGCTGGCTCACCCGGTAAGGGTTGAACCAGGCTTCAATTTTCAGTTGATTTTCGTGCGCCGCCTTGCACAGCAGTTCCAATGGGTCGTATTTTAGTTCCCCGCCCGCTTTACCAAAGCAGTAGACGCTGACCGGAAAGTATTTGGACCGATAAAAGGCGTCTGCGCAGGGGTGCACCTGCACGGTGACCGCCGTAAAGCCCCGCCTTTGCAACTGAGCAAAAGCCTTTGATACAGCGCTGTAAAAGTCGCCGCCGGTATCGTATTTGCCGGTAAAGGCCTGGAGCTCGTAATAAGTGATCCACACGCTTCGCACGGTCAGTTCTCCGGCTGCGGCCGTGTCCGGCGCCGTTGTGGTCTCGGTTTGCGCCGGTTTGTTCACCGTGCATCCGCACAGCAGCACCAGGCAGAAAAGAGAGAGGAATACTTTCTTCATACTTGACACTTTCTAAAAATATTGTAAAATAAGCATAGGTGATGTTATGGAATACAGATTAGGTACAGATAATCGCATTAAAGCCCGCGGCGAGACGGTGGAGCTCACCTGTCCCCAGTGCGGCAAAAAAGGGCATTTTGGCGTGTTTTCTAACTTTGAGCGCCGCATTGCCGTAAAGCTGCCGCTGCCCCTGGAATGCCAAACGGTGTACTTTTTGGTGTGTCCCAACTGCGCCGCCGTCTTTGGGGTAGACGAGCAAAAGGGCGATGATTTCAAAAAGGGTTCTCCCCTGTCCATCGGCAACTTTGACCTAAAGGACTTAAAGCCCTTTAAGCCGAAAAAGCAAGCGTGAGCCTGTACCGGTTCGCCCTGCTTTGGTTGGTGGGCACCAACCTGCTGGCCATCGTGCTGACCGTCAGCGACAAGGTCCGTGCCAAAAAAGGCAAATGGCGCGTACCGGAGGATACGCTGCTGTTTGTGGCGCTCTTGGGCGGCGCTGTGGGTGAGTACATTACCATGCGCCTGATCCGCCACAAGACCCGGCATAAAAAATTCATGATCACCCTGCCGGTATTCATTCTGCTGCAAGCAGCGCTGGCATTGGTGCTGGAAGCCAAATTTTATTTTTATTGATGGTAAAAACGGAGCCAAACGGCTCCGTTTTTTTGTTTTTCTTTGTTAAAGAATAATACAGATCAACCCGCTGCACCCCTCGTTGATCACCCGCTCGATGGTCTCTCTGAACTTGTTGCGAGCGTCCTCCGGCATACGGTAAAGCTTGTTATTCAGCCCCTCGTTCACCAGATCCAACAGCGGCTTGCCAAACAAATTGGTGTTCCAAATAGCTGCCGGATCCTGTTCAAACTCTTTGAGCAGGTACATGACCAACTCCTGAGACTGGCTTTCGCTGCCCACAATGGGTGCCACTTCTGTGTAAGTATTGCAACGGATCATATGAATGGAAGGCGCCTGTGCCCGTAGCTTTACACCGTAGCGGCCGCCCTGTTTCATAATTTCCGGCTCATCCAGATGCATCTCATCCATGGCAGGCATTACAATACCGTATCCGCTATTCTCCACATCCGCCAGCGCCTGCTCAAACCGTGCAAACCGCTGCTTGACGGTCACCAGCTGCAAGATCTGCTCCATCAACTGGCGTTCGTTAGCAATGGTCAGGCCGCATTTCTCAGACAATACCTGATAAAAGTAACTGTGGTCCACCTGCACATCCAGCTGCACATCGCCGGTAGACAGATCCAGTCGCCGCACCTGTACGCTTTCAATCCGCGAGACCTTTGCCAAAGCTGCAATAAACGACTTCACACTGTCAATGGTGGACAAACTGTGGCAGTCCTGTTGTACCGCAGCGAACAACTCCGTTTTCCAAGGATCCTGATCGTCCAGGCACTTGATCCACCCGGGCATCAGCAGTTGCACGGAGCTGATGGGAAATTCATACAGCACCTTTTGCAGCACCGCATGGAATGCCTCGGCGTCCATTTCCATGCAGTTTTCCGCCAACACCGGCACGCCGTATTTTTCCGTTAGTTCTGCTGCTAAAGCGACCGTTCCCGAGGCTGTGGGCGTCTCCGAATTGAGCAGCACCACAAAGGGCTTACCGTAGGATTTCAGCTCCTCGATCACCCGCTCCTCTGCCTCTTCATACTCCGCTCTGGGAATAGAAGTAATGGTGCCGTCCGTCGTAACGACCAAACCAATCGTGGAGTGCTCGGTAATCACTTTTTTAGTGCCGATCTCCGCCGCCATGTTAAAAGGTATTTCTTCCTCATACCAGGGCGTGCGCACCATCCGGGGCTGCTCCTCCTCAATATAGCCCACGGCACTGGGCACAATGTAGCCTACGCAGTCTACAAGTCGCACACGGAAGGTAGTGTGATCCGTCAAATGCAGGGTCACCGCTTCCTCCGGCACGAATTTTGGCTCCGTGGTCATAATGGTACGCCCGGCAGCGGACTGGGGTAATTCGTCCGTGGCCCGCTCCCGCTGGTACTCTCCGTCAATATTGGGGATCACCATGGTGTCCATAAACCGCTTGATAAAGGTGGATTTGCCTGTGCGTACCGGTCCCACCACGCCGATATAAATATCACCCTGCGTTCGGAGAGCGATATCGCTGTAAATCTGTTGATTCATATGCTCACACTCCCGGAATCAAAAGAATGGTTTGTTGGCGAAGTACATCTTCTGTCAGTTGATTTTCCTGCTGAATCAGCTCGGTGCGGGAACGGAATTTTTTGGCAATGTCCCACAGGCTCTCATCCTTGGCGGCAAAGTACAGTGTCAGCACCGGCGACTCACCGGCAGTGCAGGGTTGCAGCTCCACATCGGTCACCGTCTGCATCTCCGTCTCGGTGTACAGGCAAGCACTGTACTCTATATTCACCCGCAGTTCAATACGGTTAGCCGACTGTAAGATATAATCAAAGGATTGCAGCCCGGCGCCAACAAATCCGGCGCACTTGCCATCTGTCAGCGCCAGTTGCAGCCGGGTCACGCCGTCCTTGCAGCACAGATTGCCGCTCACATCGTAGTAGGCCACACCGTAGCCCACCTCCACCAACAGCAGGCCGTTTTGCACCCGCGCCTCCTGCATAGCAAGGGACAAATCCAGAATTTCTGCAATCTCCGTATCCTCAAAACTCAGGTCGGCGGACAATGTCTTGCCGTCATAGAAAAATTGAGGATCCCGCAGCAGCGGAACCGTGCCGGTCTGTACACGGGCGTCATAGGCAATGGCATAGGCATCTGTCACCAATTGAGTATCGCTGACCAGGGCGGCCGTGTAGGACACACAAAAGGCTCCGGCGATCTCCAATCGGCGCAAGTCGTTATTTTCGTCCGGTACCGGCTTTACAAACAGAGAACCGATCTTCACTTGTGCAAAGGCATGGCTGTCCTCGGTCATACCGGCCACATCCACGATTTTACTGCTGTGCACGGTAAAGCAGCATTTCTCCGTGTTATGTTCCGTGTTTTCATATACCACGCACAACTCGGCCCGACACTTCACCAGCATTTTGCCGGCAATGGTGCGCACCTCGTCAATCACCGCAAAGGCACCGGTGTGGATCAACACAGAGATATTGGTGTTGTGCTGGCCGATGGCGAACTTCTCGTCAAAGTCGCAGGAGAACAGTCCGGCGTCCAGCACCTCCAGGCACTGGGCGTCTGCTTGGCGCAAAATGGCACCACAACAGTCAGTCAGCTGGCTCTGTTCCATATAGGCAAAGACCTCTGTGTGGACTTGCAGCCCGGAGTGCACCTCTAACTTGCGCTGATTGATCAGCCGATAGTTGGTAAAGTCCGTACAAGTGTGCACCTGGGCAAAGGCAAAGGCGTCCGTCACCGGTGCGTCAATGTTTTTAGTGAACCGCTCCTCAAACGCGGCGGACAAACAGCACCCGGAAGTGGAGATATACACCAATGAAATGCGGCTGCGTCCTGTCACCCTTAAGCTGCCGGAGGCATACTTATAGTCCGTCACCGCATGGCTGCACACGCACCGTACCACCCGCTCCACATCTTCACAGTATTGGGGCAGACTCTCCTGGTATTCCACTTCAAACTTTGCTTCTCCCGTGCCCAAACAAACCGTGCGCTTGCTGTCGGCAAAGGTCTTTTCCGTTTCCATTGCAACATCTCCTTACAGTTACTGGTAATATCTATGCGCCCGCACCCCCGTCTATGCACACCAAAGAAAAATGTTACCCAATAGAAAAAGACTTCGTTACCGTGTGATAACGAAGTCTTTTTTCTATGTTAGATTTAGGTTTCCGGCTTTACTTTTTTGATCTTAAAAACGACGCGCAGCAGCGGCGCCAGCACCTTTGGGCGATCCAGTACGATCACTTGCATAATGGTCCTCCTTTTAGCGTTTACAGCAGATAATGCCCAGGACGATGACGGCGATGGCCAAAATGCGGGTGACCCAAATGGTGGGGCAGCAACAGGCGATCACCAGTCCCGCACCGAATGCGATCCACAAAAAATCACGCCTACACATCTTTTTCACACCGAACACCCCACAACTGCTGTATTTACACCATACTATGCACGCAATTGCAGATCGTTACTGAGCACCGTCAGCAGTCGGCCCTCCCGGAAGGAAATGGAACATTCCCCGCCCCGCAGCTCATTGCTTTGGCACATGGAGGTGGCCGGGTGCAGGTCATAGTCCGTCAGTTCCCACTCGGCGCCTCGAATGGTCAGTCCCCGGCACACACCGCCAAAGGCAAACAGGGAGAAATAACCATAGCCCGCCCCACTAAAGGAAAAAGGGCCGTCAGAGATAAAAAGCTTTTCATTCGGGGTAATAATCTCCGCCTGCACACCGCGATCCAGGCAATAGGCCAAGTTCGCCACATTGGAGAAAGAATGGTCAAAGCGGTTGCCGATGGCGCCCACCAGAATCAGGTGGGTATAGCCGCGCTCCATGGCGATCTTTATGGCCGCCAGCGTGTCCGTATCGTCCTTATGCGCGGGCATCACGATCAGTTCCTTGGTGTGCTCCGGCACCGGTGAAGAATCAAAGTCCCCTACCACAATATCCGGCTCTGCACCCAAGCAACGGCACTTTTGATACCCGCTGTCTGCTGCCACCACAAAAGTGCCAGGCAACAACGGCTTTATGTAGGCGATATCCGCCTCCGGCGCGCCGCTGACAATCAGGCAGCGCTTTATTTCCGTTCCCATTTTTTAATATCCTTTACCTGATTATAAAATTCAACATAACTGTTGTGACGACTTTCGCTAATCTCGCCCCGATCCACGGCGGCGCAAACGGCACAACCCTTATCTGCCACATGCGTGCAGCTATTAAAGCGGCAGTCCCCCAAATAGGGGCGAAAATCCGGAAAGCAACCGGGCAATTCGTCCTTGTCGATCTCCGCGTCCCGCTCCAGTTCCAGTGCAGAAAAGCCGGGAGTATCTGCTACCCAGCCACCGGCCACCGGGTACAGCTCACAGTGCCGGGTAGTGTGGCGACCGCGCCCCAACTTCTTGCTGGTTTCGCCGGTCTCCAGCGCCAAGTCCGGGCACAGACGGTTCAGCAGCGTGGACTTGCCCACGCCACTGTTGCCGGTAAACGCGCACAACTTGCCGGAGATCAGCGCCGGCAATTCGTCTGCCCCTGCGCCGGAGCGGGCATTACACAGCACCACAGGGTAACCGGCTGTTTTGTAAATATCGGCATACTGCTGGCCATTCTCCGCCAAATCCGCCTTGGTGAGCACGATCACACAATCAATGCCTTTTTGCGCCGCCAGCACCGTCAGCTTGTCGATCTGCACGGTGCGGATCTCCGGATCTACCAAAGACGACACAATAAAGAGCCGATCTAAATTGGCCAGCGGCGGCCGGCGCAATTCATTTTTGCGAGGCAAAATAGTGTCAATGGTATTCTCCCCTTGCGCGTTCACGGTAATCTCTACCCGATCCCCAACCAACGGGGTGATCCGCTGCTTGCGAAAGGCGCCCCGCGCCTTGCACTCATATAATCCATCGGCGGTTTCTACATAATAGAAACCGCCGATCCCTTTGTGAATTCTGCCTGTAACTGCCATATCAGTCCGTCCCGTCGGGTACTGTGGTGTCCGTCTTGTCGTCAAAGTTCATACGCACCGTTTTGGCCTTGTCTGCCTTTACAGTCTGGCGCTGAGACACCTCGCCCAGTTCTACCTCGATCTCCACCCGGGCACCGTAAGACACTTGCAGGTTAAAGGTACGCTGGCCGCCGTCCAGGCTCTCGCTCTTGGTAAATTGCAGTTCCCCGTCCACATAGATGTTCAGGGTGCTGTGCTTGCCGGTATCCGGCACCGTTACCTGCAACTTCACCGTCTGTTCCGCCGGATCGGTAGACACTACACCGGTGGACACCACCAGCTTGATGGTAGCCGACGGCTCCGCCGCCTCACCCTGACCGGGGGTCTGGCTAATCACCGTATCCTTGGGCAGATTGCTGTCTTCGGTAGAAATCTGCACATTCTCAAACCCGCTCTTCTCCATAAAGTTGCGAGCATCACTTTGGCTCAGTCCACGCACATCCGGCACAGTCAGCAGCACCTTTTGGGTAGTGCTGGGGCCGGAGCTGATATAAATGGTCACCGTTTGGTCCGCAGCCACCAAATCCCCTGCCTTGGGGCTGGTATATACGCACTGACCCTCTTTTACCGTCTCGCTGGAGATGGTCGTTACGGTGTAGTTGTTCAGTCCTTCGGAGGCTAACTCTTTCTTGGCCATATCCTCGCCAAGGCCGTAGCAGTTGGGCACCTGAATGCCACCGGGCGTCTGGGCCACCACAAGGGTCACTGTGCTACCCTTCATCACCCGCTCACCGGCTGCCGGTTTTTGCTCCAGCACCGTGCCCGGGTCCGCATCCTCGCTCTCCTTGCTCTCCTGTACAAAAACATAATCGTACTGGTTGGAGCTGACGATGGTGTCATAGGACTGACCCACAAAGTTCTCCAACTTCATAGACTTGGTGTTCAGCGAACCGGTAAGGCCCATCACCAACAGTACAATGGCTGCTGCAAGCACCAGCATACCGGCGATCACAGCGCCGACGATCTTGCCCTTGCGCTTGGGGTCTTCCTCCACCACCGGCTGTTCCGGCTCGGATCGCAGATCCGGCTGGGGCTTCTCCGTGTGATCCACCGTCTTGATCACATATTTAGTGGGCTCCTCGTCCACAAAATAGGAATAGTCAAATGTGGTGGCCGGGTTCTTGATGACCTCCTCCACATCAAAGAGCATTTCCGTTGCGGACTGGTAGCGATTGGCCGGGTTCTTCTCCATAGCGTGGGCACAGATCTGCTCCACTCCCCGGGGAATATCCGGGTTAATGTCAATGAGCCGCTTGGCGTCCGCCTGCACCTGCATTAGGGCCACAGACACGGCACTGTCTGCATCAAAAGGCACACGACCGGCCAGCATCTCATAGAGCACCACGCCAAGAGAATAAATATCCGCCCGTTCGTCAGTAAACTCGCCCTTAGCCTGCTCCGGACTGATATAATGCACAGAGCCAATCGCATTTTCCGTTAAAGTTTTGGTCTCGCTGCGGGAGAAGCGGGCAATACCAAAGTCTGTCACCTTAATATGACCGTCAGCCAGCAGCATAATATTTTGAGGCTTAATGTCCCGGTGCACAATGCCCTTGTCATGGGCGTGCTGCAACGCGCGCAAAATCTGCGTGGTAAAGTACAGGGCGTCATTCCAGGTGATGGCCCCCTGCTTTTGTATATATTCCTTTAAGGTAATGCCGTCCACATACTCCATCACAATGTACTGGAGCCTCTCACCAAAGCTCACATCGTACACCTTTACAATATTGGGGTGGGACATAACGGCAATGGCTTTGGATTCGTTCTTGAACCGGCGCACAAAATCGTCGTTCTGCAAAAACTCGTCCTTCAGGATCTTCACCGCCACAATGCGGTCATCCACATTGTCATAGGCTTTATAAACAACGGACATACCGCCTACGCCGATGATTTCCTGCACTTCATATCTGCCGTCTAAGCGTTTTCCTACATAATTATCCATTATATTTGTTCACTCCGCTTAATTGCTGATGGCAACAACGGTAATATTATCACCGCCGCCGTTTTTGTTGGCCTGCTGCACCAGTCGATCCGCATAAGCATAATACTGACCGTCACTGATGGCGCTGACCATCTCGTCATTGTCCACATAGTTGGAAAGACCGTCCGTACACAGTAGCAGCACCTGGCCGTCACTAAAGTCAATCTGGTCAAAGTCAATCTTAATGGCACTGTCTACCCCGATGGCACGGGTGATGATATTCTTATTGGGGTGGTGCTTTGCCTCGTCCGGGGTGATCTTGCCGCTCTCCAGCAGATCCTGCACCATACTGTGATCCGTAGTCACCTGCTGCAAGCCATCGGCAGAAAAGAGATACGCGCGGCTGTCCCCGGCGTGGGCGATAAACGCCTGGCCGCCACGAATGACGGCACACACCACCGTGGTGCCCATACCCCGAAGATCCGCCTTCTCCTGTGCCAGATCATACACTTCCACATTGGCGGCAGACAGCGCCGACTCCAGCATATTGCAAATGGAGCTGTCCCGCATATTGGGGTGGTAAGATGCATTGATCTTGCTGCTGATCACCTGCACCGCCAGTGAGCTGGCAATATTGCCGCCGGCTGCGCCGCCCATACCGTCGCACACCACGGCAAAGGCCGTGCCGTCCGGCATTTCGCCCACAAAATAGGCGTCCTGGTTGGACTCACGGATCCGCCCCCGGTCGGTTTTAGCAACCATGTTCAATCTGATCACCTCGTTTCTTCAATCTGCGAAGCTGCCCGCAAGAGGCATTGATATCATGACCTAAAGTTCTTCTTATTGTAGCATTTATTCCCTGTTTTTTCAATATGCTTTGAAAGTTTTGAATGTCTTTTTGACTGGATCGCACGTTGCCCCGCTCCGCCACATCGTTCACCGGAATCAGGTTCACATGGCAAAGCATTCCCCGCAGCCGCGCCGCCAATTCCATGGCATGGGCCGGTCGGTCGTTTACATTGTGGATTAAAGTATATTCAAAAGACACCCGACGCGAGGTTTTCTCCGCATAAGCTGCCATAGCCCGCAAGGTAGCGTCCACGCCCCACCGGGCATTCACCGGCATGGTGCGGGAGCGGATCTCATCATTGGGCGCGTGCAAGGAAAGCGTCAACGTCACCGGCAAATCCTCTTGCATCAAATCATAAATACGGTCCACCAACCCGCAAGTGGAAATGGTAATATTCCGAAGGCTGATATTCAGCCCCCGAGGGTCGTTGACCGTATGTAAAAACGAGATGGTATTATCATAATTATCCAACGGCTCGCCAATGCCCATCATCACAATATGGGATATGCGGCAGCCCAGGTCCTTCTGGGCAGCGTGCACCTGACTCTCAATCTCCGCCGGCAGCAAATTCCGCTGAAAACCGGCCAGGGTAGACGCACAGAAGGTGCAGCCCATTTTGCACCCCACCTGGCTGGACACGCAAATGGTGTAGCCGTAGTTATAGTGCATTACCACGGACTCCACATACTCTCCATCGTTCAAACGAAACAGATATTTCACCGTATCGTCCACGGCAGAAACATATTTTTCCTCGATTCGGCAGGCGGGAATGGTAAACCATTCGTCCAGTTTGCTCCGAAGATCCTTGGACAGATTGGTCATCTCCTCAAAGTCCTGCACTCCCACCTTGTGTAGCCAAGCGTACACCTGATCGGCACGAAAGCGCTTCAGCCCAAGGTCCCCAAACCGCTGGCAAAGTGCCGGATAAGTTAAACTTTTGATGTCCTCTTTCATGCCTGTCTCTCCAAAGCGGCGTAATAAAAGCCGTCGCTGCCCTGTTCACACGGAAAGCGAGTACATTCCGCCGCCAGGAAAAAGGCGCTGTGCCGGTCCAGAAATGCCGACACAACCTTTTCGTTCTCTTTTTTGTGGAGGGTGCAGGTGGAATACACCAGTCGCCCGCCGGGTTTTAAGTAAGTAGCTGCCGTCTGCAAAATGGAAAGCTGCAAGGCAGGCAGATCCTTGATACTGTCTAAATCTTTATAGCGGATTTCCGGCTTGCGGCGGAGAATTCCAAAACCGGAGCAGGGCACATCGCAAAGAATGGCGTCTGCTGCCGGAAGGTCCCGGCTATGCAACGTAGCGTCCTGCACGCGGGATTCTATACAGTCCAGGTGTAACCGCCGGGCACCACTGCGGATCAGCTCCACCCGGTGGGGGTGCAGATCACATGCGATCAAGCGGCCGGTATTGTTCATCTGTTCCGCCAAAGTAAAGGATTTACCACCCGGTGCGGCACACACATCCAGCACTGTCTGACCCGGGCGCACCTGCAAGGCAGCGCAGGCCAGGTAGCAGGACAAATCCTGCACATGAAAATAACCTTTTTGAAAAGCGGCTGAGCGTTCCACATCAAAGCCGTCGTCCACTGTCAGTACTTTCACCGGCAGTAGACGGGCTTGCACGCCTTCATTTGCCAACATCTCCTGCAATTGATCGGGCGTCACAAACAAGGGATTGGGCACCAAAAATAATGGCGCACGACCGTTGATATAAGGCAGGAACGCCGCCGTAGCATCCGCTCCATAGGTCTTTTGCCACATAGCCAGCAGGGGCTGTGGCACGGAATAGCGCAGCATGGGCGTGTCCGGCAAATCCGGATCTGCTGCGATCTGCCGCAGTACCGCATTGATCATACGGCCGTAATAACCTTGGCCCACCGTCTTTGCCAGTTCCACTGTTTCATTTACCGCAGCAGGCACAGGCACCTTGTCCATATACAGCGCCTGGTAGGCGCCCATACGCAGCAGCACCCGCACCTTGGGCTTCAAGCGCCCGGTGGTGAATTTATCCACCAAAGCGTCCAAAGTGATCTGCCGTTCCAATACGCCACGCACCAAAGCAGTGGCAAAAGCCCGTTCTTGCCCGTTGGCCACCGGTAAATGGTCGAGAGAAAGATTGGAATAGGCGCTCTCCTGTTGAATTTTATATAGGGTTTCAAACGCGGCTAAGCGCGGAGATTTAACGGTCATTGCTTCGTCCTGCCAGGAGCAGCAGCCGCAGCAAAGTAGCCAGCGCAGAGGCCAGCGCCGCCACATAGGTAAGGGCAGCAGCCGTCAGCACTTTCTTCGCGCCCCGGTACTCCTGTTCGGTTAAAAATTGATTGCTTTCAATGGTCTGCAAGGCCCGGCGAGAAGCGTTAAACTCCACCGGCAAAGTCAGCAGCTGGAACAGCGCCACTAAGGCATACAACACAATACCCACCATAATCAGCGGCCGCCAGGTAAATACCATGCCCAGCAGCACCAGCGGAATACCCAAAGAGGAGCCGATGCGGGTGGCAGGAATGGCAGCGTTACGAATCTTTAGCGGTGCATAGCCCTGTGCGTGCTGGCAGGCGTGGCCCGCCTCATGACAGGCAACGCCGATGGCCGCCACAGAGGTGGCGTTATACACATCGCCGGACAAACAAATTTCTTTATTCTTCGGGTCGTAATAATCGGTGAGGGTGCCGCCGATCTGGCGAATTTGCACATCGGTAATGCCGTTTAGTTGCAACAGTCGCGCCGCCGCCTGGGCACCGGTCATGCCGCACATGGCGTGCACGCTGCTGTACCGACGGAAAGCCCGCTTCACCTTGATTTGACAATAAAAAGAAAACAGCAGGACCGGGATCATAATGACCCCGGTTGCGTAATAAAGCATATAGGCGTTCATAAAATCACGCTCCTAAAACAGTACCTACCGCCACGGGGTGCCCAGCCAAAAAGGCCTTGGCATCCATGGCTTTCTTCCCCTGAGGCTGCACGGTCAGCAGTTCCAAACCACCGCCGTCGCCGCAGGCAACTACCAACTTGCCCTTGCTCTCGATCACCGCACCGGGGGTGCTCCCCTTTTGTTCGCTTAGGCGAGCAGACAGCACCTTCACCGTCTTGCCGCCAATGGTGGTGGTGGCGCAGGGCCAGGAATACAGCCCCCGCACCTGATCGTGCAGCTGTGCTGCCGAGCGGTTCCAATCCAAGGGGCTCATAGACTTGGAGATCATTTTGGCATAGCCAAAATCCCCTGCCGGTTGGGGCACCGGGTGCAGATCGTCCAGCCTGGGTAAAATCTCTGCCAGCGCCTGTGCGCCTAAAGCCGACAGCCGGTCAAACAGCATTTCCGCCGTTTCCTCCGGGTCAATGGGTGTTTTCTTGACCAGCAGCATATCGCCGGTGTCCAGTCCTGCGTCCATTTGCATAATAGTCACGCCGGTCTCTGTCTCGCCATCTAAAATAGCCCACTGAATGGGCGCCGCGCCTCGATATTTAGGCAGCAGCGAGGCGTGCACATTGATACAGCCGTACCTGGGCAATTCCAATACCGCCCGGGGCAAAATGCGCCCGTAGGCCACCACCACGATCAAATCCGGCGCCAAAATCTTTAACTGCTCCAAAGTTGCCGGGTCTTTCATCTTCTCCGGCTGAAAAACCGGCACGCCGTTCTCCGCAGCCAGCACCTTCACCGGTGGCGGAGTCAGCACCATTTTGCGCCCCTGTGGCTTATCCGGCTGGGTAAACACGCCCACCACGCTGTGGGGGCTGTCCAGCAGGGTTTGCAGGCACGGCACGGCAAAATCCGGCGTGCCCATAAATACGATACGCAGCGTTTGCATCTTAGTCCTTCTTTACTGTTTTATCCATACGGTCGATAAAAAGCACACCGTCCAGGTGGTCGATCTCATGGCAGAATGCCCGGGCCTTTAGGTCCTCGCCGGTATAGACATGCCATTTGCCCTCTCGGTCCTGGCCTTTCACCTGCACCTTTTGGGGGCGGCGCACCGTCTCGTACCGACCGGGCAGGGACAGGCAGCCCTCCTGACCGCACTGCTCACCCTCGGTCTTTACGATTTCCGGGTTAATCAGTTCCACCGGGCCGTCGCCGCAATCGATGACCACAATACGCTTGAGAATGCCCACCTGCACCGCAGCCAGACCCACGCCGTTGTCCTTATACATGGTCTCAAACATATCCTCCACCAAAGTGGCGATACGCCGGTCAAACACTTCCACCGTGCGACTCTTTTTTCTTAAAATCGGATCACCGTATTTTACTACATTCCGTAATGCCATTTTTTCTCCTAACCCAAGTCAATGGGGTTCAAATCTATGGAAATCTGCACCTTTCGCAGTTCTTTCATTTTAACAGTGGCTTTTAACACCTGCATGAGCAAATTGCGAACAGATTTTGAATTTTTACACTTAATTGCCAGCCGATACCGATAGGTATTGCTGATTTTTGATATTCTTGCCGGTGAGGGACCAAGCACAATCAGCTTTTGCTGCTGTTCTTTATTCTCTAACACCAGCGTGTCAAAAAAGGCCTTGGCCGCCAGCGCCGCCGCGTTCTCGTCCTCGCTGACAAAGAACACGCCGTAAATATCGCAAAACGGCGGATAGGTCAAAATACGCCGCAGAGCGTACTCCGTCTCAAAAAAAGCCGGGTAGTCTTGCCGTGCTGCCAAGTCGATCACCGGATTGCAGGGATCAATGGTCTGAATCACTGCCGTGCCGGTAGCGTCTCGCCGACCGCTGCGCCCCACCACCTGGGTGATCAGGTCAAAGGCGCGCTCGTGACTCAGGTAATTTTCGTCATACAGCGCATTATCTGCATTCACCACACCCACCAGGGTCACATCGTCAAAATCCAGCCCCTTGGCCACCATTTGGGTACCCACCAAAATATCATATTCGTGGGCCGCAAAGGCGTCAAACAGCTTTTGGTGGCTGAATTTACCTGCGGTGGTGTCTGCGTCCATACGCAAAATTCGTGCCGCGGGAAACAGCGCTTGCAGTTCATCCTCGATCCGCTGGGTGCCGAACCCGCTGTACCGCACTGCATGGCTGCCGCATTCCGGACATGTATTGTCCAGAGGCTTGGAATAGCCGCAATAGTGGCACATCAGCCGGTTGGAATAACTGTGATAAGTCAGCGAAATGGAGCAGTTGGGGCAGGTGATCACATGACCGCAGTCGTTGCAGGCAATGAATGTATTGTATCCCCGCCGGTTCATCAATAGAATAGTCTGCTTGCCTGCGTCCAAATTGGACTGTATCTGCTGTTGCAGGGTGCGGCTTAGAGGCGAACGGTGCCCAGCGTGCAGCTCCCCCTTCATATCCACGGTACACACCTGCGGCAACGCAGCGTTGCCAAATCTGTGCTCCAGGGAACAAAGGGTATGTTTTCCCGCCTTAGCCGCCGCATAGCTTTCAATACTGGGGGTGGCAGACGCCATCACAAACAGCGCGCCGCTCTCCCCTGCCCGGTAACGGGCAATGTCTCGGGCGTGGTAACGAGGGGTGCGCTCACTCTTGTATGTCAGCTCCTGCTCCTCGTCCATAATGATCAATCCCAGGGCGTGCAACGGCGCAAACACGGCGCTGCGGGTGCCCAGCACGATCTTAGCCTCTCCCCGGTCAGCACGGCGGTATTCATCGTTGCGCTCGCCTACGGACAAGCCGCTGTGCAGCACCGCCACCTGGCGGCCGTACCGTTGATGGAACAGCCCCAGCACCTGCGGGGTCAATCCGATCTCCGGCACCAGCACAATGGCATCTTTCCCCTGCTGCAACGCTCGGTCGATTAAGCGCATATACACCTGGGTCTTGCCGCTGCCGGTAACGCCGTACAGCAGCGCGCTGCCGCCGTCACCATCCAGCATAGCAGATAGTGTGTTGTACGCCTTTGTCTGTTCGGCAGACAGTTCGATCTCCGCCCCCTTGGGGGCAGCAGGCAGATCCGCATACGGATTTCTGTACTTCTCTTTTTTGAAAAAGCGCAGCACGCCGCACTTTTCCATATTTTTCAGCACGCCATCGCCTACGCCGCAAAGGGTCTTAATCTCCTCCACGGTGGCGCTGCCAATGTCCAGCAGAAGGTCGGCAACAGTCTGCTGCTTTGGCGTTAAGCGGGGCAGCTCTTCGCCGCGACTGACGGTCAATTCCGCCATACGCACCCCAGCCACGCCGATCTTACCGAACCCACGGGGCAGCATTTGCAACAGGCACTCGTAGGTGGTACAAAAATAGCGGTTTTTCATCCACCGAGCCAGGCGAATTTGGCTCTCGTCCAGCACCGTACCGTAATCGCACACACGGGCAATGTCTTTCAGCGCCGGATTGATCCCCACAAACACTTGCAGCACAATCCCTCGGCGCAGTCGATTGCCGCTGCCAAAGGGCACCTCTACCGCCACGCCCGGGCGCACCCGATCCGCCAGCGCAGGGGGCACCGCATAATCGTAGTCACTGTCCAGATTAAAGAAGGTGCGCTCCACAGCCACGGTGGCAATGGGTCGGTTCTCTGCTTTGTCGCTCACTTTATTTCTGCTTGAGTTCGTCCGGCTCCTCAATCACATACTTACCGGAATTGATGTCGTCAATCGCCAAGGATACGGTCTTGGTGTCCAAATGCTCCTCATTGGCAATGGCCTCGTCCTGAATTTCCCGGGCGCGCTTGGCCGTGCCAACCACCAGGCTGTATCGGCTGTTTACATTCTTGAGCATTTCTTTCAAATCGGGATTAAACATAGTATTCTACCTCCAGTAGCAGTTATTCTGCGTTGCGCTTTGCCAGCTCATCGCAGATGATGTGATTGATTTCGTGCACAGCGGTGTCCAAATCATCATTGAGCACCTGATATTTGTAGCAGTCACGGGACTGAAGCTCTACTTTGGCAATTTCCAGCCGGTTGCGGATCACTTCGTCCGTTTCGGACATACGCCCCCGCAGGCGCTGCTCCAAAATCTCAAAATTCGGCGGATACAGGAAGATGGACACACAGTCCGGGCAAATACGCATTACATTCTTTGCCCCCTGCACCTCGATGATCAAAAAGCAAACCTTGCCCCTGGCAATGGCCTGCTCCACCCCGGCAATAGGAGTGCCGTAATAGTTGCCGGAATACTCGGCATATTCAAAGAAGCCACCGTCCGCGATCATCTTCTCAAAATCCGCGCGGGTCTTGAAAAAATAATTCACGCCGTCCACTTCACCGGGTCGGGGCGCCCGGGTGGTGGCAGAAACGGACTCAACCACATCGTCCCGCAGTGCCTCAATGGCCCGAAAAACCGTGTCCTTGCCGCAACCGCTGGGTGCGGACAAAACAACTAATAAGCCCTTTTTGTTCTCACAATGCATCGCGCACCTCCGCAGAAAATTTTTCAGCAATTTTGTTCAGATCCAAATAAGACAGGATCACATTGTCACTGTCCGTAATAATAACGCTCATGGTCTTGCGGCCATGGGTGGCGTCAATGAGTGTTCCTTTTGCTTTGCCATCTTGCACAATGCGCTTGACCGGGGCAGACTCCGGGCTGACAACGGCGATCACCCGATCCGCATTCACAAGATTGTTAAAGCCGATATTCACCAGTTGCATTATTCGATGTTCTGAATCTGCTCTCTGATTTTTTCTACTTCAGCCTTAATGTCGATCACTTTACCGGCGATGGCTACATCGCTGGCCTTTGACCCGATGGTGTTGGCCTCCCGGTTGATTTCCTGCACCAGGAAGTCCATCTTTCTGCCGATGGGCTCCTCTGCCTCCAGGAATTTGCCCAGCTGGGCAATATGGGAGCGCAGGCGCACCGTTTCTTCCGCCACTGCCACTTTGTCCGCAAAGATGGCCGTTTCTTGGAGCAAGCGGCCTTCGTCCAAGGTCACATCGCCCAGCAGCTCGTGCACCCGGGCAGCCAGCTTTTCGTTATATTCTCGCACGGTTTGGGGGGAGCGTTCTTCCACAAACGCCACACAATCCAAAATGGTCTGTGCTCGCCCGGCCACATCGGCCTTCATCTTGGCGCCCTCTACCTCACGCATGGCAACAAACTTATCCAGCGCAGCGGCTGCCACCGTCTGCACATAGGACCAAATCTTGTCCTCGTCCTCCTCTGCCTTGCGCACAACCAATACATCAGGAAAGCGGGCAATAGCAGCAGCGCCCCAGTCCTGCTTCGCACCATAGGTGTCTGCAATCTCCTGCAAAGCGGTGTTGTAAGCACCGGCTAAAGTGTGGTTCACTGCCACCTGGGCGGCCTCTGTATTCAGCGCCTCAATGCCCACAAAGCAATCCACCTTGCCGCGAGAGACCCGACTGTTTACAAAGGACTTGAGCTTATCCTCAATAAAGCCGTACTGCCGCGGCACCCGAGAGGAAAACTCAAAATAACGGTGGTTAACAGACTTCAACTCCACGGTGATGACATAGCCGTCAATCTCCTGCACCGCACGGCCGAACCCGGTCATGGATCGTATCATAATATTACCCCCAAAGAACGGTATTTTGCGCCCACAGCGCCCTGCGTTCTTTTGTTGCAAATATTATAGTCGTTCCCACAGGATAGGTCAACACTTTGTTCACAGTATATTTACATTGTTCATAATATATTAACATTTGTATTCTTGAAGCGCAAGAATAATCCAAACTGAGCGTTTTTTGCGGCATCTACCCCACCCCACGGCAAAAGAAAAAGCAGGAGATTGCTCTCCTGCTTTTTTTGATTTAATAAGACCCGGTGGGATCGTTGGCATAAAAGCCGCCGGTGCCCTTTGCGCCGGGATCGTCGCCTACTTCTTCACCGCCTTGGTCAATACCACCGCCGCCTGTGCTGGAGTCGGTGAATACAGTGAAGATGTTGAACGCTTCTACCTCCATCTCAGGAGTACTATAACGCTTTTTCATGTTAAATTCCTCCTTTGATTAAGCGCCTAAGAAAGCGCTGTTGTCGCAAATGTTACCATAGGCAATGCACTGAACCGTTGTGGTCTTTGTGCCGCCGGTGACAAGCTGGGTTTCATAAGTGTAAGTGAATTTCACATACGCTCTGGTGTAAGTGGCAGTTGCAGCCGAATTGGCATTCTTGTAATTCAGAATAAACTGATTACTGAAGTCAATGGGACTCTTGGCCCTTGCCATCTTAACATTCTTGCCGGCCTGTACGCTGTCTACGGTAAACGCAGCATCGGTAGCCATGGCGGCGTCGCGGGTGTAAAGGGTGCCCATCTCTGTGATTTTCACATCCTCCGGCAAACCGGTGGTTGCCGCACTGTAAGTGCTGAAGGTGGTGGCCGCAGATTTGGACTTCATGCCAACACTGAATGCGGTGGGGAACTTATGCTCCAGACTGTAACGAATGTTCGCATCGGTATCCAGCCGTACCAGCTGGCCGCCGTCTGTCACATAGTACCCGGCTGCACGGATTACATCACCGCGCTCGTCTGTCTCTGCAGGCAGATAATTGACTGTGAAGAATTCCTTGTTGGAGCCGTCAATATAGAAGTCATAGGCGTTGCCGTAGGTGGCGATGGCATAAGTGCTGCCTGTCTTCACTGCCAGTGCATACGCATCGGCAGCCTTAGAAACGGAAACACGCACATCGTAGCCCTTGGCATACAACTGCTCACCGTCCAAAGACACAGTGAATACATCTTGACCGTTGTACACATAAACCGGGCGCAGGATCACTTGGTTGCCGCCGGCAATCTTGGCCAGCTCCGCCAAAGTGTAAGTGCCGTAGTTGATGTTGTGGGGCTTGTCGCCCTCCATCACTTGCCAGCCGGCCAACTTGTAATACGCAGAGCCGGTCAGTGCAACGGCGCTGTCGCCCACCTGCACCTGCTCCAACTGGGATACGGTTACATTGGTATCCTGCAACAGTTTGCCTTGGTAAACATTGGATCTGTACTGATCCTGAACAGACAGCTGTACCTGATTCTCGGCAGGCGCAGTATCCGTCGTCAAATAAGCGGTTACCAGAATGCTGTCCGCGGCTGCGTTCTCATTTTGCATACGCAGGGTGTAGGTAGTGCCGTAGTTCAGCACATCCTTCTCCTTGCCGCCGGCCGTTACGGACCACTTGTAAACGGAGCCGACTACGCCCTCCGGTACAGTAAAGGTACCTACGGTGCCGTAGAAATAAGACTGATCCTTAGACACGGTAATGGGCGCGGCGTCGTCTACCACATACTTAAATGTAACAGAGAACTGACGGCGCAGCGTGTCAGAATTGTTGGCCACATTCAGCGCAGTAACCAAAGCGCTTGTGGTGCTGTCCAGTACCTTCTGGCCGGGCTGCTCGGTATCGGCAGCGGACTGGCCGATGTTGCGGTAGCAACTGCCGTTGTACTCTACATACGCCCGGTCATTATTCGTACCGTCCGTATTGTAAGCACCGGCAGCGGACTGAGAGCCCTGGTAGGTCTGTGCTTTAAACACATTTTTCACCTGACCGTCCGCATAGCCGTCCTGCGCCAGATATTCGTCCGTAAAGGCGTTCTTATCCTGGGTACCCAGTACCACCACGAATGCGTCATACGCGGTGTAATCCGCCGGGACTTCAATGCCCTTAATGGCTGCGTCCAAAGCGTCTTTCTTGTTGTTGATGTCTGTCTGATATCCGGACAGCTCTGTGGTGGTGCCCTGTACATTCACCGTGCCTTTCAGCAGGGTTTCCACTGGTACCTGGCCTGTCTTAAACATAGGCTGGTTGGTTTTTTCAGACTTGGTGTAGGTGGCGTTTGCGTTGGCGTCCTTATTATCGGACAACTTCATTGCCGCCGTGGCCGCGTCATCAAAGGTCAGCCAAGTAGACAAGGTGTAGTTCTGCTGGCGTACCGTCTCGTTATTCTCGTTGATCACATTTTTGGTCAAACCGTTATTGGAGATCTGTACGCGATCGGAGCCGCCGTACAACAGATTAAGTTGCGAATAATCCGCACGCTTCATCAGCTTGGCATAAGCCAGCACCAGATCGTCATGCAGCTTGGAGGCCGTCTGTGCCTGGTTATCTGCATACGGGTTATTCTTATCAGTACGGTTTGCCGTTGCCACCGGGCTCAAGTCCGTATAGTGCTGCTTGGCAGCATCAAAGGCCTTGATAAACGCAGCGGCACTGGAATCCGTATACGCACCGGTGCTGCTGTCGCCGTCCGTTACATCGTCATAAGCGTCCTGATAAATTTTGCCGATGGCAGTGGAGGCGTCCATATCCGCATCCAGTTTGGTATAGCCCTGCTCATCCAAGCCCTTAGAATCGTTAATGGCATTGCCTACCGCAGTGTCAAAGTTGGTGGTCAGTTGGTCGCGCTTCGCCACAAATTGATCATAAAACGCACCGCCGTCGGTGGCGTTCAGATCTGTCGCCGGGTTCCAAGAAGTGGCAGCGTCCATACCGGACAGGATTTCCATTGCCGTATCCGCAGAGAACCGGGTGATGCTCCGAATAAGCTGGTACATATCGGCACCCTGGAACTTATCTATATTCTTAAGCTTCTCGGAGGCATTGTCCATCAGTGTGGTGGGGCTGGCAGAATGAACATCTACGACGTAAATCTTGGTGGCATCATTGATAATGCCTTTGCAGTTATTCGCTGCTTTGTCGTAATTATCCTTTTTCCCGTTGGTGTCACCATAAATGCCCCACGGTACGGTATAGACGCCCTCCGGTGAAGTCTTGCCGGTTTTCGCCATACAGCGATCGGGCATAAACTGCAATACATTATACCAAAGATGTGTAGAGAGACTGGTCATATCAAATTCTTTGCTGGTATGGTTCCAGTGATTCTCCCTTTCACCGGCAATATTTCTACTGTTACTAGTGCCAATGTAATTGCCAAACTCCCAGTTTGTGGTGGAAAAGCCTCTCCACATTTGATCCGTGGTCAACAAATTCTCATTGGTTGCGTCGGCTTGCAGATTCGGTTTTCCGCTGCTTTGGGGATAATCGGAAATTAAGCGGAAATAGGGGTTTGCATTCCCCGATGTAGTAGATTCCGCAGGGAACAAACCGTTTACGGCGTTTGAATTCCACCCATTATCACGAATTTGAGACATAACAACCGGCATGCACATAATGTTGGTGGTGTCATTCTGTGAACCGTCATACAAAAATACAGCGGAATTATAGTAAATCTCGTACCGGTTGTTCACAAATGTCTTCACATCGTTGGAAGCATTTGCCTTACTGGTGGGACCGGCATACAACAGATTTTGAGAATACTTTGCATTGACAGTTTCATAAGCTGAACCATCACCTTTACCGGTAGCCACCTGGGCACCTACGGTGCTGAATTCCGCCTTATAAGGGGTCATTTTTTGAATGGCTGCATACAAATCCGCATTCAGCTTAGCCACATATTCCATATCCGGCACTGTCTTGCCCAGCTTTACAGCGTCCAAATAGCGGGACGCCTTGTCATACAGTTCATAAGCCGGTGCCATATTGGTGAGGATATTGGTAGCGGAGAAAGTCTTTATTGTATACGTAAACAGATCCATGTTCTCACGGATCAGCGCCTCTGCGTACGCGCTGGTGTCCTTAATAAACAGGTCATACGCGTTAATGGAGCCACGGTAAATATTTACATCGGTGAGCTTACCGGTGGCGCCCTCGCCGTACACCACCTGGCCGCCGGTACCGCCGGCCGTGCCGTGGATCAGGCTCTGTAAGGTTAAGCCGTTATCCGCATACGTCTTGCACTGGGATTCGCGGGCCTTGTAGGCGTCATACATAGACACCTGCTTGCCGTCAATATAAACATAGATACGGTCATAACTAATGTATGGTACCACCTGCAAGGTCACATGACTCCACTTATCCGTAGGCAAAGTGAAGGTAGAATCAGACTTAAAGGACGAATCTCCGCTCTTGTACTCAATGGTGCCGTCCTCATTGACGCGGAAGTAGTTATCACTTTCGCCGCCCATACGGAATACGGCGCCGTTATCAATGGTATCGCCCGGATTATACAGCATGGTATAAGTATAACCGGCAGCCGTGTCTGTCAGATCCTTTACCGGCTCCACCTGGGTAGCCACGCCTGACTTATTCAAAGGCAGGTAGGTGCCGTACACGGAGTCCGTCTCCGTCGCATAGCCGGCAGCATTGCAGGGATCCTTATAGATCACCTGTGTGGTATTGGCATCATAGTTGGTCTGCGTTGCCTTTAGCTGATCGGCCTTTGCATTCTCCACATCGCCCAAAGACAGTGCCTGGTCATAAATACAGAAGTCACTGATGTAACCATCCAGCAGGTAATATGTGCCGCCGACGGTAGTGGACCAATAGGGGTTCACGCCAAAGGTCAGCTTAGAAGGATTGGCACCGGCATTCTGGAACACAGCCTTGAACCAGTCGCTGTCCAGTACGCTGCCGAAGTTCTCGCCGGTTGTGGAAGAAGAAACCAGCTTGCCGTCTACAAATACGGTAAAGCAACTCTTGGAGATGGAGAACACATAGGAGTGCCACTGGTTCTTCGCCAAGCTGCCGCTGGTTTTGGCCTCCGTGCCCTTCTTCATACCGATGGAGCGGTTGTCTGCCTGGTAGGACAGCAAGTTGAAGTTGCTCTTGTTTGCCGGATTGTTAACACCCCAGGTAATATAGTTCCACTTTGGCGTATCAATAAAGTCAAAGATATGGGTATTATCAACGGTAGCGTCCGTCATATAGGAGTCAAAGGAGATGGTAATACCGCGGTTGATGTTGGTGTCGGAGAACATACCGTCCACATTCATCCAAGCGGTAGAAACGCCCTTTACCTCTTTATCAATGGTTTCATCTGCGGCAGAACCGGCGTTGGTCTTCTTACTGTTATCAAAGTGCGCCGCCAGTCGGCCGTCCTGCACCACCATATCAATACTGCTCACATTACCGTTGTGCTTGGTGGAGCCGTTATACGCGCCAATATGGTTGCCGTTGCCGGACACATCCTCCCGCGCATTGTTAGAGGTAAAGTACCGGGCAATCAAGTGGCTGTTGGCGGTATCGCCGGGCTTCACAGCAGTCTGGGTAGAGGTCGCCTTACCGAAAGCCTGGGACAGGTTGTAATACTCCATATCGGAAATGGGAATAATGCAGCCGTGGCTGGGGTTCAGGTGATTGATGGAGCAATTATCCGCAGAAATCTTAGAATAACTCTCAAAATCAGAAGTATAGGAGAAACCGAAGCCGCCGCTGGAGAAATAGTCTACCAGCACGCCGTAGCTGCTTGTGCCGGAGATGGGGAACACCTGCGGGCCTTCTGCAACCGTGTTGGTGGCAGACTCGAAGACCTTCGCATTGGCAGTATCATATTCGCCGTCAGAATTAGAGGGGCTCTTGCCGGTCTTAAAGGTGTACCAAACTTTCTTGGCACCGGGGTCGGAGGAAGCCTCTTTCTTATACATCATTACATAGCCGTTTTTGTACGGAGTAATATCGGCGTCGATCACACCGTAGCCCGGGTCAAAGAGCACCTGCTTCTCGCTAAAAGTGCGGAAATCCGTAGTGTAAGAATAATAGATCTTGGCGCTCTCATTGGCCGCAGAATCTGCCTCATTCGTGGCGAAGTAGACCATATACTTGCCGGCTACCGGATCCCAAATGGCCTCCGGTGCCCAGCACATGTTGGTAATGGTCTTGGAACCGCCGCCCTTGTCCGTGGCAAACTGGGGATTCGCCAGTTCGTCCCAGTGGATCAGGTCGTTGGACCCCCAGGTGTGCAGACCGGTATTATTATAGTTGTTGGTGGTGTTGGCGTCCGTTGCCACCATATAATACTTATACTCTGCACCGTCCTGTGCCTTCATAATATAAGGATCGCGAGAGTGGCCGGTGCCCTGAGAAGCACTTGCCACAGGCACGCCGCCGTTTAAGGACTCGTAATTATAGCCATCCTTAGATACGGCGTAAAAAATGTTCTCACCGTTGGTGGACTTGGCGTCATTTCTAAAATACGCAAACAAGTACGCACCGCTGGTGCTCTTGGGCAAATTGCTGCTCTCATCTGCGGCAGAAGCGGACAGACCTGCAAAAGGCAGGCTGGTGGCCAGCATCAGCACAGACAGGAACAAAGACAACAGCCGTTTGGATACTTTTTTTCCCATAGAATATACCTCCATATATCTCTTTCTTTACCAAGCGGAGTAAAAAGCGCGCACTGTTTACTGACGACACAGCGCAGGCGCCTAATCCTGCCGGCAGCGTATGGGTATACTTACCCACACTCATTTACAGAGTAATTATACTACGCTTGAGAATTCCTTGTCAATAGAATTTGTAAATTATTTGTTAACTAATTGGATTTTTATGGAAACGCGACAATTATTAGGGCAGTGTCTGTTAATTATGCACAAATATCAACCATTTTCTGCAAGTGCAAATCGACAATAATACCATACACAAATAGCGTATAGGCAGGCAAAAAAAGCAGCAGGGACTCCCCTGCTGCACAAAATTCTATTCTTTTGTATACGCGGACAGCACCGTCTCCGCCCGGGCGCGCACGCTGTCGATCAGGCTCTGCGGCTCCAGCACTTGCACGCGACCGCCGTACTGCATCAGCCAACTGACCATGCCCTCACTGACCGCCGCCGAAATGGTGGTCTCAAAGTGATCGCCGTCCACCGCGTGAATCGGAATGGCCGTGCCGAAGCGGTCCACCATTTCCTCCAGAGTATCCAGCTTGCAAAGCAAGCGCACCGTTGCGGTCTCGCCGGAGAACATATTGAACATTTTGGCGGCATAGTCCGCCGTATCAAACCGGCCCTTATACGCGCTGACCTCCTCCACCGGTCGTGCCTTTTGGCTCAGTGGTGTAATGCGGCGCATACGATCCAGGCGCAAGTTCATCAGATTGTCATATTTTTCGTTATTGCAAACCAAATAGTAGTGATCGTCCTTCCAGATCAGCGCATAGGGCGACACAGTAAAGATCTTCTCTCGAAAGGTCTTTTTATTCTTGGGATCCACTGCCCGGCGCTTATAGGCGAACTTCACCTTACAGCCGTCACAGATGGCCTGGTGCAAATTATCTATAATGTAATAGATCTCTTCATTCGAACATTTGTTCTCGCTCTGACAATACACCTGGCGCACCAAGCTTTCCGCCTGTCCGGCGGAGAGCAGACTCTCCAGCTTCTGCACCAGCTTCTCCGTCTTCTTCGGCGTAATGAACCCGGCGGACTGCACCGCGTCCATCAACATACGCACCTCTGCAAGCTCAAAAGTACGACCGGCCATGTAAAAGCCCCGGCGGGGATAGTCCGTGCGGCACACATCAAAGCCCACCTCCTGGAGCGCTTTAATGTCCGCATAAATAGATTTGCGCTCACACTGAATACCGTAGTCAGTCTGTAATCGCTCAATCAAATCCGTAGCAGACAGCGGATTTTCCTCATCGCTGTACTGCTGAAGCATCTGTAAGATGCGCAGTGTTTTTAACTTTGATGTTTGCAAGTAAAATCTCCCCCTATTGTAGGGGCATTGTACCACAAAAGGGACAGTAATGCAAGGCCTACGGCAAACTTGATACAATTCGGCGAAACACCGGGCAGCAATCGACAGCGCCGGAGGTGCCGTTTTCCCGCATGACCACAATGGCATAGCGGGGATGATCAAAGGGATACACCCCTGCAAAATAGGTATTGAGTACTTCCCTGCCCTGCACATAATGGCCGGACTGGGCGGTGGCGGTTTTACCGGCGCATCGACCCTGATAATCGGCGCCGCTGCCGGTACCCTCTGCCACCACCGTACGCATATAGGCAAGCAGCTTCTTTGCATGCCTTGCCTGCATCACGCGGCGTGGTTTTGCAACCGCCTTGCCGGTCAAATCCGGCGAGCAATACACGCCGCCAGCGGCAATGGCCGCTACGCAACGGGCAAAGTGCAGCGGTGTGTCCGTCAGCTTCCCCTGCCCAAAGCCCAGCAGTGCCAGCTGGCCGGGAGACGCCAGCACCGACAGAGACGGCAGCCGCCCGGCGGCGCTTTGAAAATCTTTATACAGCACAACCGGCGTGCCGAAGCCAAAATCCAGCCCCATTTGGTACAACCGCCCGGCGCCTAACTTCTGCGCCAGCTGCACAAAGTAGCAGTTGCAGGAATGGGCCAGCGCCTGCTCCATAGTCTGCCGACCATGCACCCGACCGTTTTGGCACCGATAGACTGTATCGCCCACTTTAATTTCACCTTTACAGGTATAGACCGGCTGCAAGTCAGCTTCCAACGCCGCAGCGGCAACAATCAGCTTAAAAACGGAGCCAACAGCGTAAGCGGACAATGCTCGGTTATAGTAGTCCGCAGGCGCACTATACACGGCGCGCACCTCTCCGGTAGGCACATCCAGCACCACCACAGCGCCGGTTTTGATCGACTCGGCCGCCTGCTCCACCGTCTTTTGAAGCTCCAGATCCAGCGTGGTTCGCATGGTGGCAGGGGCGCCGGTACGGTCTGTTTGTTCCGTCATGGCATTGCCGGAGAGCACCCGCCCCATGGCGTCGGTGGCAAAGTTCAATTTTTTCTCCGTGGCAACGGCTGTATATTGACCCAGTCCGCCGCTGGCACGGTCCAGCAGCTGGCGGGCATGGAGGGTGGTGCTGTCCCGCACCGTGCGCTCCATAATTACAATGTTGTTTGTATCCGCCTTGGTGGCTACCGGCTCCAGCACCGGGTAGCCTTTTTGCAGTTCCTTTGCAATGCGCTGCACATCTCCGGGCGCAAACAGGCGCGGGAGTTCTCGCAGGCAATCCTGCGTAGGGCGGATCACTGCCACCCACTCTTTGCGGGTGCCGCCCATGGATCGTCCCTGTCGGTCTGTGATTTCCGTATCGTTCTGTTCAAAGAGCAGGGTGTAGCTGTTATAGCTTTGACCTACGGCAAAATCGCCGCTGTGCGCCACATACAGCACCCGCCCGCAAACGACGGTAAATAGCAGGCACATAACCAGTGAAAATGCGTGAAGCCGTCTGCCCATAAAAATACACCCCCGGTGTAGTATGTACATCAGGGGTGCAAAAAATGCGTATTCTGTTTAATCCTCGTCCCGCTTGCGGCGCAAAATAGCATCCGGGGACACCGGGCGATCCACGGCAAAGGAATACACCTCCGTTGCCTTATTGGCTGCCTCCGTACGCGTGCCGTCTGCCTCTCGCACCAGGTCTCGAACAGTCAGGGTATAGGGCTTTTGCCCCGGTTCCAGCACCTCCAGGATATCGCCCTCAAAGAAGCGATTGCGCTGGTCCACGATCAACCGGTTCCCCTGCTGGTCTCGGTACAGGGCGCACACATCCCAGTTGCGCACATAGCCGCCGGTATTCAGCTCCTGCCCATTCTGCAGCGGACCAAAGTTAAAGCCGGTGGTATAAACGCGATGGCTCATTTTTTCCATCTCCGCCAGCACCCAGTCCGGCACACGGAAGTCCGGGGACGGGTGGACAAAATAAGCGTCCAGCGCCTGACGATAAGCGTGGGTCACAACGGCGGTATAATAGGCACTTTTGGCGCGACCCTCGATCTTAAACGAGTCCACCCCTGCAGCCACCAGTTCCGGGATATGCTCGATCATACACAAATCCTTGGAATTGAAAATATACGTGCCATTCTCCTCTTGATTGATGGGGAAATACTGACCCGGGCGGGTCTCCTCCATCAGGTGGTACTTCCAGCGGCAGGGCTGGGCACAGTCACCACGGTTGGCGTCGCGCCCCACCATATAATCCGAGAGAATGCACCGACCGCTAAAGCTCATACACATGGCACCGTGAACAAAGGCCTCAATCTCCAGCTCCGGAGGCGTATGGTCCCGGATCATCTTGATCTCGTCCAATGAAAGCTCTCTTGCGGTGACGATCCGCTTGGCGCCCATTTGGTAAAAGGCATTGGCCGCCGCATAATTGACGATCCCCGCCTGGGTGGAAATATGCACTTCCACCTCCGGTGCCGCCTGCTTGGCAATGGCCAGCACGCCCATATCCGCAATGATAAAGGCGTCTACCCCTGCCGCCCGGGCACTGCGGAGAAAGTCCGGCAGCGCATCCAGTTCATAGCTGCGTGGCAAGGTGTTGCAGGTCAAATACAGCTTTTTCCCGGCAGCGTGTACCAGCTTGCAAGCCGCTTGCAGCTGCGCCGGGTCAAAATTGGATGGGTTGGAGCGCATACCGAATTGGGTTCCGCCCACATACACCGCATCTGCACCGAACTTGACTGCCAATTCCAGCCGTTCCATATCCCCTGCCGGGGACAACAATTCCACCCGCTTCATCATGCAGCCAGATAGGGGGCATAGGTCTGTATCTTCTGCTTAAACTCGGCATAGGTCTTGGCAGTGTACAGGTTGCCCTTGGTGTCGTGGAAGAAGTAATAATAACCGGTATCCGACGGATGGAGCGCCGCCTGAATGGCCGCTTTACCCGGGTTGCAAATAGGACCGGCAGGCAACCCCACCACCGTAGAGGTGGTCTGCGTGTTGTAATACTCCAGATAATAGTCCGCCGTGTGGGCACTGGTTGAGGACAAATTGGGCTTTACAAAGTTGGTAATATAGTCTGAGGTGGACTGACAGCCCAGGGACGGGAAGTTGGTTTTATCGCTCAGGCGATTATGAATGACAGAGGAGATGGTTTTCATCTGCTTCTCACTGCCGGCTTCCTTTTGAATAATGGAGGCAATGGTCATTACCTCATACATGGAATAGCCCAACTTTTTGGCCTGGGCGCGATCTTTCTCGGAGATCTTGCTGTCGCCGTTAGACAGGAATTTCTTCACCACGCTGGAGGCATTCTCCCCCACAAAGAACTCGTAGGTATCCGGGAACATGAAGCCCTCCAGACGGTAAGGCACATGCTCATTGGCCTTTAAGTCCGCCACCATAGAATAGGTAAATTCTGTGGAGTCGATCACAGACAGCAGCGCCGTTTTGTCACACACATCGTTCTCTGTCAGTTTATTGACGATCTCCGGCACGGTCATACCCTCCGGAAAGATCAGGGTCACCGTCTCCGAGGTGGCAGAGGAGCCCTGCAAGGTCTGGAGCATACCCTCCAGACCCATTTTTCCGTTTAAGTAATACACTCCTGCCGGGTACGGTCCGCCGATGGGATCGTTAAGCACCTTATCGTGCAGGGTGGCAAAAAACTTGCAAAAGCCCTTGCACTTGATCAGTCCCTGGTCTGCCAGCAGGTCAATGGCATCCGAAGCGGTCTTGACCTCCTCCTGCATAGACACAGTGACGGTGGACTTGGTCTTGGTGATAGCCAAAATGTCATTCATACAGAACACGGCGTACACGGACAGTGCCATGGACACCGCAATCACCACAATAAAGAACACATAAGTGGACTTTACGCCATTGCCTTTTTTCGCCGGCTTGCGTTTTGTACCCACCGGCGTGGTGCGGGGGGTGCGCTCCTGCACACCGTTAGAAAAATAGTAGTCCCCTTTACCGCTAAGCTCCGAGGGATTAATACCGTTCTCCCGTTGATTCAAATCTCTGTTTTCATTCATACGCTGCTCCTTGCTCCACGGCGAACACCCGGTCCTCCGTAGCAATCTGCTGCACCGGCAGGTCATAGTCCCCCACCGGCAGGCAGTCCTGCAAAAAATCATTATAGCAAAGTCCCAAGGTCACCCCGCGGAATTTTGCCAAAAACCGGTCATAGTACCCCTTACCGTAGCCCAGCCGATACCCTTTGTTATCAAAGCAAAGACCCGGCACCAAGCACAGGGCCTGACCGTCTAAATCCATATTGTATTGGGGCGCGGCTAAAGACGGCTCCCGTACGCCGAAGCTGCCGCTTTCCAGATCTTCCAGCGCCTGCACCCGGTAAAAGGCCATTTGCCCGGCATCGTCCAGACAACGGGGCAAATAAAGCGCCTTGCCCTCTGCCAGCGCACGGCGGAGAATGCCGTCCGTCTGTATCTCCTCCGGCAGGGCGGCATAGCCTAAAAGCACCCTTGCCTGCCCATAGGCGCTGCTGTCAAGCACCCGGCGGGCAATGGCGGCGTCCGCCGCGGCTCTGTTTATCTTATCCCGTCGCCGCTGCCGAAATGCGCGGCGCAGGTCACCCTTTACGGACATTGAATGGTCTTGCGCACGTTGGCTGCCATTTCACGACCCTCCAACTGGCACACAATCTCCAGCCCAAAGTCCACAGCCACACCGGCGCCCTTTGCAGTGATAAAGTCGCCGTCACACACCACATGCTTTTTAGAAATGGTGGCGCCGGTCAGTTCCTCCTCAAAGCCGGGAAAGCAAATAGCTTCCTTCTCATTAAGCAGACCCTTGTGACCTAAAATAGACGGTGCGGCGCAAATGGCACAGATCAGCGTGTTGCGCTCTGCAGCCTTGTCAATGGCGTCCTGCACCACCGGGCTTTTTTCCAAATTCTTCGTACCGGGCATACCGCCGGGCAGCACAATGGCATCTACATTCTTGAAGCGAAAAGCCTTGTCGCTAATGTCGCAGGTAACGCTGACCCCGCAGGACGCAGTGATCACGCTGCCGCCGATGCCAACGGTCATCACGCCGATTTTGGCCCGGCGTAGCATATCCACCGGCGCCAACGCCTCGATCAGTTCAAATCCGTCCGCTAAAAAGACATAAACCATAGTTATGTAACCTCCGTTAATCCATATACAGGCCGAAGTAGCCCGGTGGCAACGCCCGGCGGCTCCACAGCATACCCACCGGCTCGGCAGTCAGCACATTGCCACTCTTTTGGATATATTCGCAAATCCGACCGTCCCGCACCGCGGCGATCCCATCGTCTTTACAATAGAAGCTGCCATCCAGCAGCACATTTTCCCGATACAGGTAGTCGTTATCTACCAGTTCCACCGCAGGCGTCGGTGTCCAGGCACGGCGGCGGTCAAAATACATCTGTGCCCCCGCCGTTTGCCAGCTGTCGTCCAACTGTGCCGGCATGGTGGTACCAAACAGCAGGGACTGAAAACCGAATTTGGCATACACATCAAAAAGATACGCCTCTGCCGGCACCAAACATAGAAAATCATAATCCAATGCCTGGGAATAGTCAATACATTTTTGCATAAAGCCCTGTTTTCTGTAATCCGGGTGGGTGGCTACCGCATACACATAAGCCCCCTGCTGTCCGTTATAGGTACAGTCCAGCAAAAACAGCATAGACACCAGCCGCTCCCCCACAAAGGCACCTACGCAGCTTTTGTGGCGGCAGTTGTCCAAAAAGAAGCGGATATACGCTTCATCGTCCCCAAACACCCGGTGCCAAAGAGCAACGATCTGTGTGGCATCTTCCGTAAATTCAATTTTCGTCAACATAGGTGGCCACGCACTTCTCTAAGAATATCTCCGGGTGATAGGACTGCTTGGCCTTACGCAAGCCCTCCAATCCTAAATCTTCTTCCCGATTCACATAGGTATAGCCACTTAGGCACTGCCGCGTGAATACCTGATTGATGATGGGGAACGCCCCGCGCATATCTGCCGGTGCCTTTTCAAAATGGGTCACAAAGCAGTCCTTGCTGTGGGGCTCACCCATGGTGTAAGCGATCACCTTGCCGCCCACCCGGATCAGTCCGCCTACAAAGCCCAGTGCCTTGTAATTGTCAAAGGCGGAGAGCACCGCTTCAAACTCCAGGGAAAACTCGGCGTCCTCTTCTTTTTGTTCTGTTTGGCCTTTCTCGTCAATCCAGCTGGTATGCAGGGCAATGCACTCCCCCACATTCTCCGGGGTGAGCACTTCAAACTGCCAGTCCGGGTACGCCTTCATAAAGTAGGTAATGTGCCCCCGCTTGCCGTGATACTTCTTGCCGGACAAATTGGCCATTTTCTCTACACTGTAAATATAATCGTTATAATCGTCGGAATAGGTGTAGTTGAATTTTCCCGGGAAATCTGCCTCCAGCAGTTCTTTATAGCTGGCGGTCACACCCAGCAGGCGTAAAGTGACGCCATTTTCTGCCGCGTCCTGCTGTAACACCCGCACCGCATCGGCAAAATCGCCGGTGCCCACCGGGGGTGAATACGCAATGTCTGCCCCTCTGCCGTAACGGATCAGCAAAAAGTCCTTGTAATGGCAAATGCGGGTCACATACGCCGTGCGCCAAACGAAAATGTTGCCAAATGTATACTCGCAGTTCATACTGTGGGCGTGGGACAGGCATTGATCCACCCAGGGCTTGTCCGTAATTTTCGGTTCCTTGAAATCAAGCATAAATGCGTTAATCTCCTTTGTTCTCGTTGCGTTGCAGCTTGTGCTTTTTACCGTTCGGCTCCACCACATAGGTGTTATCCAGCTGACTGACCAAACTACGCTTAAACGAGTCAATGTAGCGACGGCGCAAAGCGCCCTGTTCTTCCTTTTCCGCCGGGGTCAGACCCTCCGGCGTTTTGGCCTTACGGGCCAGCGCGTTAATGCGCGCGATTTCTTCCGGTTTCATCAGTCCAAAAAGTCCTTTAATTTCTTACTTCTGCTGGGATGGCGCAGCTTGCGCAGTGCCTTGGCCTCAATCTGGCGAATACGCTCACGGGTCACATTAAATTCCTTACCCACTTCCTCCAAGGTCTTGGGGTTTCCGTCCTCCAAGCCAAAGCGCAGACTCAGCACCTTTTCCTCTCTTGGGGTCAGGGTCTTAAGCACATCGGCCAGTTGTTCCTTAAGCAGGCTCATAGAGGCAGCGTCTGCCGGGGCCAGCGCGTCATCGTCCGGGATAAAGTCGCCTAAATGGCTATCCTCCTCTTCGCCGATGGGGGTCTCCAAAGATACCGGCTCCTGGGCCACACGCATAATCTCACGCACCTTATCTACCGGCATCTCCAAATACTCGGAAATCTCGTCCGCCGTAGGCTCACGGCCGTTTTGGTGCAGCAGTTGGCTGTTGGCTTTCTTTACCTTATTGATGGTCTCCACCATGTGCACTGGAATACGAATGGTACGGGCCTGGTCCGCAATCGCGCGGGTAATCGCCTGGCGGATCCACCAGGTAGCATAAGTGGAGAACTTGAAGCCCTTGGTGTAGTCAAACTTGTCCACTGCTTTGATTAAGCCCAGGTTGCCCTCCTGGATCAGGTCCAAAAACTGCATACCGCGACCCACATAGCGTTTGGCAATGCTCACCACCAAGCGCAGATTGGCCTCTGCCAGTCGCTTCTTGGCCTTTTCGTCATTATCCGCAATGCGGATTGCCAGCTCAATCTCCTCCTCCGGGGTTAGCAGCGGCACCCGGCCGATCTCTTTCAAATACACCTTGACCGGATCGTCCATGGCCGCGTTATCGTTAATGGCTACCGTCTCCGCAGCATCCGTCTCCTTGGGCAGATCCACTTCCAGCGGAATACCGTCCAGCGCCTCGGCAGAAAAGTCGTCTACAATGCTGATGTTGGCCGAGTCAATCATCTCGTTCAGTTTTTCCAGCTCGTCCACATCCAGGTCAAGTTCCACAATTACATTGTCGATCTCTTGGGCGGACAGGTGGCCGGACTGCTTGCCCCGCTCCACCAGCTTCTTAAAGGCAGCGTTTTTCTTTTCTTCGCTCACCTGCTGCTGGGCAGGCAAATGCAATTCGTTGTTGCTCATAGTCTGAATCCTCATTTCATCGTATTTCTATATGTAAACCCATGGTTTATGAATGATGGCGAAACAGGTCACGAAAGGCCTGGTCGTCCAGTTCTGCCGCGCTCTCCTGCTTTTTTTGCTGCTCAGCACGAATGGTTTGCAGGCAGTCTGAAAATTCCTGCTTGGCGTCCGCTGACTCACCGCCACGGGCAATAATACCGGACAGGCGACCCATCTCGTCGTCCGTCAACCGGTCCCGCAGATCCATCAGCTCCGTACCGTCACCATTCTCCAGCCGTTGCAAGATCAGCGTAAACACCCGTTGGGCAAAGCCGGGGGTCAGCCACTGAGGGTCAAAGTCCATGCACAGGCGGCTGCAATCCGGATAGCGCAGCAGCAAGCTGATCAACCGATCCTCCGCCCGCAGCTTACGCAGGGAGGCGTCTGTGGCCATCGTTTCCCGAGCGGTCTTTCGCATATTCTCCTGCACAATACGTTTGAATTCCCGTTTTTCTCTTCTGTTGCCTTGACGGGCAACCAGGTCTTGCAGCTGCACTTTCATATTCTGCCGCTCCACACCCAGTTCCTCCGACAGGCGGGATACATACAAATCCTGCTCCACCGGCGGCAAAGTTGCCAGGATTTGCAGTGCGCCGCCGATAAAGTCGATCTTGCCCTGGGTAGTGGCCAAATTGTATTGACGGCGCAGTGCCAGCAGGCGAAACTCTGTTTCGTTAGACGCGCCCTCCAGCATACCCTTAAACTTGTCCCGACCGTAGGTACGAATAATTTCGTCCGGATCCTTGCCGCCCACCAGTGCGGGAATGCGCACTTTCACATCTGTTTGGTCAAACAGGGTCATGGCCTTTTGCAGTGCCTTTTGCCCCGCCTCGTCTGCATCGTAGGTTAAGATCACTTCCTTGGCGTAGCGGCTGATCAGCCGCACCTGCTCCGTAGTCAGCGCCGTACCGCAACCGGCCACCGCATTGGTAAACCCGGCCTGGTGCATGGCAATCACATCCATATAACCCTCGCACAAAATCAGCGTGTCCTCTTTGCTGTCTTTGGCAAAGTTCAGGGCAAACAGTTCGTTGGTCTTTTTGTACACCAGCGTGTCGCCGGTGTTGATATATTTGGGCTTGCTGTCATCCAACACGCGGCCGCCAAAGGCGATCACATTGCCCCGCACATCAATAATGGGGGTCATGACCCGGTTGCGGAAGTTGTCATAATACCCTTTTTGCCCTTTTCGGGCCAGCCCGGCGTCCACCAGTTCTGCCGGTTGGTAGCCCTTGGCGCGCATATGCTTGAGCAATGCGTCCCACTGATTGGGGGCAAATCCCAAACCAAAATGATTGATCGTGGCGGCACTCAGTGCACGACCGATATAATAATCATAGCCCACCTTGCCCTCCGGGGACAGCAGCACGCTATGGTAAAAGCGAGCGGCCTCTCGGTTCATCTCCAAGATCCGGCGACGCCGTTTGGACAGGGAGTCGTCAAAGCCCTCCTGGGGCATTTGCAGCCCTGCCCGCTGGGCCAGGGTCTTAACTGCGTCCAAATAGTCTAAATTCTCAATCTTTTTTAAGAAGGTGATGGCGTCCCCACCGGCACCGCAGCCAAAGCAGTAAAAGGACTGCGTGGCCGGGTACACGGTAAAGGACGGCGTTTTCTCATTATGAAAGGGGCACAAGCCCACCAGAGTGGCGCCACGCCGCTTTAAGGTCACATAAGTGGAGATCACATCTTCTATATCCGTTTTCATTTTTAATTCCTGCAAAAAACTATCGCTCAAAGCCACGATCTCTCACCTCTTTCTGTCTATACTAAAAATGACCCTTACTCATGCCAAAACATGGGCACAAACAGGTGGTTAAACACTTTCAGTGCATAAGTATCGCTCATACCGGCTATGTAGTCGCACACAGCACGCTCGTCGCCGTCCTCACCGGCAATGCGCACATATTCCTCCGGCATTTCCTCCACATGGTCAATGTAGTAGCCATAAATTTTCGTCAGCATATCCACGGCTTTGCGCTCCTCGCCCTTGCACACCGGGTTGGTATATACGGCGGTAAACATAAAGTCGTGCAGATCGCAAAACAGCTCGTAAGTGTCCGAGCTCATACGAATCTTGTCCGTACTGTTTTCGATCACATCAAGCACCATGTGGTTGATGCGCTGGGATTTGGTCATACCCAATGCCATACGCAGTTCTAGCGGAATATCCTCCTCCGCCATAACACCGGCACGGCAGGCGTCGTCAATATCATGATTGATGTAGGCGATTTTATCCGCAATGCGAATGATCTGCCCCTCCAAAGTGTAGGCCTCCTCTCCCTTGGTGTGGCAGAGAATGCCGTTTTTCACTTCATCGGTCAGGTTCAGCCCGGCGCCATTTTTCTCGATCTTCTCCACCGTGCGCACGCTCTGGGCATAGTGGGTGAAACCGCAGGAGCACAAGCTGTTCAGCGCCCGCTCCCCGGCGTGACCAAAGGGGGTGTGCCCCAGATCGTGCCCCAGGGCAATGGCCTCGGTGAGATCCTCATTCAGCTGCAACGCCCGGGCAATGGTGCGGGCGATTTGCGCCACCTCTAAGGTGTGGGTCAGGCGGGTGCGGTAGTGGTCACCACTGGGCGCCAGAAACACCTGGGTCTTGTGCTTGAGCCGCCGAAAGGAACGGCAATGAATGATCCGGTCCCGGTCACGCTGAAAACAGGTGCGGATCTCGCACGCCGGCTCCGGCCGCAAACGGCCGCGGCTCTCTGCCGCCAAGCAGGCTTTTGGCGACAATATGCGTCTTTCATTTTCTTCCGATCGCAAACGAATTGCACTGTCCATAACGCCACTCCTATCCAATAGTCTATATTTTATACGCAAAAAGAGAAAAAATCCCTTTATTTTATAAATTCAATTTGTTTCTTGACGAAAGCTAAGAAAAAAGGTATGCTGTTGATGAAATGAGTGATGAAAAATGTATTGGATTCTTCCCGTAATCCTTGCCGCGGTGGTGCTATTTCTGACCTTTGCATACAACCAGAACAACCGCCCGGATGTAACCGCATACGATATGTCGGCTCCCGGTGCGCCAGCCTGTACGGTGGTGCATCTGTCAGATCTGCACTCCAAGCCCTCCGCTCGTATTTTAAACGAAACAGCCGCCCAAAAACCGGACATCATCTGCATTACCGGCGATTATATCAACGACAAAAATCGACATCGTCAAAAAATGCTGGACTATGGACGGCAGCTGGTGCAGCTGGCGCCGGTGCTGTACATTCCCGGCAATCACGAGCGACGGCTGGCGGATTTTGATACTTTGATGCATGAACTGTCCGCCATCGGCTTTCATGTGCTGACGGACAAGATCGAAACGGTCAAGGGCATTACCTTCCTGGGGCTGGACGAAAATCAGGCCAGCTTTGAGGCCTATCGCCAGCGCAAGGCAGGCACTTTTCACTACCGGGACTCCTCTGCTCTGTTTGCCCGGCTGGCAGAGCACCCGGGCTATAAGATCGTGCTGTGCCATTATCCGGAGAACTTCGCCGCCGTGGCAGAAAACAATTACCGGCAGTATGACTTTGACCTGCAACTGTCCGGCCACGCCCACGGCGGGCAATGGATCCTCCCGGGGATCGGGCCGGTGTTCTCCCCAGGTCAGGGTCTGCGCCCACAGTACGCCCGGGGCAGCTTTGGAGCGCGGCCGCGACTGATTGTCTCCCGCGGAATCGGCAACGCCGAGTTTCCCCTGCGGCTCTTTAATCACCCGGAGATCATCGTGCTGCACTTAAATCCAACAAAATAATAGCCCTACAAAAGCGACGCAAAGGTCACCGTATATACGGTGACCTTTTTATCGTTCTATCAAGCCTCTATGACTTCTACAATTTTGCAGCCTTGCCGCACCGGCTTGGTGACGGCTATATCCTTGGCAAAAGGTGCCAAATCTTGTGCCGCTGCCAGCGCCTGTGCTTTGTCAGTGAAAATACCAAAAAGGGTTGGCCCGCTGCCACTCATACAAACACCTGCCGCACCGGCTGCACGAAGCACTTCTTTCATCTCAATACGGCCGGGCACCTCCACAAACTGCTCAAACACATTTTCCAGCTTGCCGCAAATGGCTGGCAGATCCCGGTTCTGCACCGCAGTAAGCATACCCAGCTGGTCCGCATTATGGGTCTTGCCATTGGTGTCAAACAAGCCGTAGGCCTTGCCGGTATTCACGCCAAAGTCCGGCTTTGCCAGTACAATATGACAAGACGGCATAGGCTTTAAGGGACTGAGCACCTCGCCAATCCCCTGTGCAAGGCAAGTGCCGCCTACAATGCAGAAGGGCACATCCGCACCGATCTGCACGCCTATGGCGCACAGCTGCTCCGTAGACAAACCAGCGCCCATCAGACGGTTCAGGGCTACCAGCACCGCCGCACCGTCTGCACTGCCGCCGGCCAGACCCGCTGCGTGGGGAATGTGCTTCTCCAAGTGAATATGCAGTCCCGGACGGCGTAGCCCGGTGGTCTTAAAGAACAAAGCGGCCGCTTTCCATGCAATATTTTTATCGTCCAGCGGAATATCATCCATACTGGCAGTCAGCCGCAGCTTGCGCCCCGGCTCACGCTCCACGGTCACCCGATCGGCCACGCCCACGCTCTGCATAATCATAAACAGATCATGGTAGCCGTCGGTGCGGCGACGGATAATATCCAGCATTAAGTTGATCTTGGCATACGCCAGCACTTCTACGCGTTTAACGGTCATGCTCGTCCTCTAATTCTTTCACAAATTCACCGATACGGGTGACAGCCTCTTTAATGTTCTCAATAGAATAGCAGTAAGACACGCGGATAAAGCCCTCGCCGCAGTCGCCAAAGGCGTTGCCGGGCACCACAGCCACCCGCTTGGAATAAATGAGCCGCTCGCAAAATTCCTCGGAGCTAAGCCCGGTGGATTGAATGCAAGGGAACAAATAAAACGCTCCCTCCGGCTCAAAACAGGGCAGCCCGATCTCACGAAATGCGTGCACGGTAAAGCGGCGGCGCATATCATAATCCCGGCGCATTTTATCAATGTCCCCGTCCCCGTGGCGCAGGGCCTCAATGGCAGCCGTTTGACTGGTGGTAGGGGCGGACATAATGGCAAACTGGTGCAGCTTGGTCATCTGCTGAATAATAGGTGCAGGCCCCAGTGCATAACCCAGGCGCCAGCCGGTCATGGAATAGGTCTTGGAAAAACCGTTGATAACCACCGTGCGCTCTGCCATGCCGGGCATGGCAGCAATAGAGGTGTGGTCCACACCGCCGTAGGTCAGCTCGCTGTAAATCTCATCGGACAGCACATAAATCTTGTGCTTTTGCAGCACTCGACAAATGGACTCCAAGTCCTCCCGACGCATCACCGCACCGGTGGGATTGTTGGGGTATGGGAACACCAGCAGCTTGGTCTTAGGCGTAATAGCAGCTTCCAGCGCGGCAGCCGTCAGACGGAAGTTGTCTTCTTCCTTCGTTACCAGCGGCACAGCCACGCCGCCGCTAACCTCTACCAGCGGTTTGTAGCACACAAAGGACGGCTCCACCACCAGCACCTCATCACCGGGGCATACCAGCGTGCGGATGGCCATATCAATGCCTTCGGAGCCGCCAACTGTCACCAGCACCTGGTTTTCAGCCCTGTACTGCAAATGATACCGGCGGGCATAGAAGGCACAGATCTCCTGCCGCAGGGACAGCAGTCCGGCATTGGCCGTGTAGCGGGTAGCACCCCGGTCTAAGGAGTCGATCCCCTCTCGGCGGATATGCCAGGGGGTCAAAAAGTCCGGCTCGCCAACGCCAAGGGAAATCACGTTATCCATCTCTTCCGCAATGGAAAAGAACTTGCGGATACCGCTGGGTTTCACATTGCAAAGAGCGGGATTCATATCATTTTCATATTGGATCACAGAGAAATATTCCCCCGATCGTCCGTATTCTTCTGTGCAAAGAGCATGCCCTGCTCTTTATACTTCTTTAGAATAAAGTGGGTGGCGGTAGACACCACATCTTCCATGGGCGACAGGCGGCTGGCAACGAACATGGACACCTCCTGGAAGGATTTGTCCGTCACCAGGCAGCACAGGTCATACCCACCGCTCATCAGGAAAATGCTCTCCACTTCTTCCAGCGCCGCAATGCGCCGGGCAATATCGTCAAAGCCGTGACCAAACTTGGGCTGCACTTTGATTTCGATCAGTGCAGTCACCGTTTCGTCCCCGGCTTTTTCCTTATCCAAAATGGCGCAATAGCCTTTGATCACGCCGTCCGCTTCATATTGGCGCACCTGCTGTGCCACCTGTGCTTCGTCCCGATCCAGCGCCGCCGCCAACTCTGCATTGGTCAGGCGAGGATTCTCTTTGATCAAACTTAACAGTTCATCCATCATATCATTTTCTCTCCTTGTGTTTACGCAATGGGCACCAGCATAGGCTCCCGGCGGTTGAAGATGGTCACATAGTCAAACCCGCACTTCTTGGCCAGCGCCATACCCTTGTCCACATTGCCGCACAGCTTTTCCGGCACATGGGCGTCCGACCCAACGGTAATATACTGCCCGCCCATATCGTGAAAGCGCTGTATGTACGCCTCGCCGGGCAGGGTGTCGCCTAACGGCATGGCAATGCCGCTGGTGTTGATTTCTAAGGCTTTATGGTTCTTAATCAGCGTTTCAAAGATCTCGCCGATCACATCGTCAAACCGGGTCATATCCACCGGGATCTTCTGCTCCCCAACCATATACCGCAGTGGGTAGGTCAGGTGAGCAAGCGAGTCAAAGCCGTCCCATTTTGCCAACTCCAGCTCTTTTTGAAAATACCGGCTCAGCAGGTCATAAACATCTTTATCCTTATAATCCATAAAAAAGAAGTCTTCCATCTCCGGCAGATTATGGATGGAGCCAAGCACAAAATCATAATTAAACTTATCCAGAATATGATTTGCCAGCGGGATATTATAAATGGCCTGGCCCAGCTCAATCCCCTGGAGCACCAGCAGTTGACCCTCAAAGTACCGCTTGCACTCAAAGGTCTCTACATACTGATTGGTACACAGCGCGCGAAAGTCCTCGGTCTTTGAGTCAATCTCGCAGTGATCGGTAATGGCAATACAGGACGCGCCTTTGGCCACCGCCGTCTCGCACAGCAGCATACAGGACTGTTTGCCGTCAAAGGAATGATCTGAGTGGGTGTGCAGGTCTACCAAATTTTCGTAATGCACAATTTCATCTCCAATCCGCTTGTTGCACAGTATTTTACCACAATCGGCGGAAGTTGAAAATATATTTTGTGCTTTTATTGAAAAAATTTTACATCTTTGTTATAATCATTAGAAAATAAAAGACAAAACGGAGGTCTTGATAATGAGAGCAGTCATCACAGTTGTAGGTAAAGATACCGTGGGCATTCTTGCCAAGGTGTCTGCCATCTGTGCCGAACACCAGGTGAATATTGTAGAAGTGACCCAGTCCATCTTGCAGGAAATGTTCTGCATGATCATGATGGCGGACCTGACCCGGTGCAACACTTCCCTCTCCGCCCTATCCGGCGAATTGGAGAACTTTGGCAAAGAAAGCAATCTTTCTATCCATGTGATGCATGAGGATATTTTTAACTCCATGCACAAGATTTAACAGGAGGCACTCCATTGATCAATACTTACGATATTTTAGAAACCATTCGTATGATCCAGGACGAGTGCCTGGACATTCGTACCACCACCATGGGCATTTCCCTTTTAGACTGTGCCGATACGGATATTGACAAGGCTTGCGCCAAGGTGTATGACAAAATTTGCACTAAGGCGGAGAAGCTGGTCCAGACCGGTGAGGACATTGAGCGGGAATACGGTATTCCTATTATCAACAAGCGAGTCAGCGTGACCCCCATTGCCATTATGGCAGGCATCAGCGGCGGCGACCCGGTAAAGTACGCCCTGGCGCTGGAAAAAGCAGCCCGCACCATCGGGGTGAACTTTATCGGCGGTTACAGTGCCCTGGTACAAAAGGGATTTGCCGCCGGCGACCGGGAGCTGATCGACTCCATCCCCCGCGCACTGGCAGAGACGGAGCACATTTGCTCCTCCGTAAACATCGGTTCCACCAAAGCCGGTATCAATATGGACGCGGTGAAGCTGATGGGCCAAAAGGTCAAGGAAGCCGCAGAGCTGACCAAAGAGAACGACTGCATCGGCGCCGGCAAGCTGGTGGTGTTTTGCAACGCCCCGGAGGATAACCCCTTTATGGCCGGTGCCTTTCACGGTGTGTCCGAGCCGGACTGCGTGATCAATGTGGGTGTGTCCGGCCCCGGTGTGGTGCGTGCGGCTGTTGCCAAGTTCCCGGACTACTCCATTAACGATATTGCAGAACTGATCAAAAAGACCGCCTTTAAGGTCACCCGTATGGGTCAGCTGGTAGGCGTAGAGGCCTCTCGGCGGCTGGGCGTGCCCTTTGGCATTGTGGACCTGTCCCTGGCCCCCACCCCGGCGGTAGGCGACTCCGTGGCCCATATTTTGGAAGAGATCGGCCTGGAAAAGTGCGGCAGCGCAGGCACCACAGCTTGCCTGGCTATGCTCAACGATGCTGTCAAGAAAGGCGGCGTGATGGCCTCCTCCAGCGTAGGCGGCCTGTCCGGAGCCTTTATCCCGGTATCTGAGGACGCAGGTATGATCAACGCAGCCCGCTGTGGCGCGCTGACCATTGAGAAGCTGGAAGCCATGACCGCTGTTTGCTCCGTGGGTCTGGATATGATCGTCATCCCCGGCGACACCACGCCGGAGGTGATCAGCGGCATTATCGCCGACGAGGCTGCCATCGGTATGGTCAACTGCAAGACCACCGCCGTGCGCGTGATTCCCGCCATCGGCAAGCAGGTAGGCGACGAGCTGGAGTTCGGCGGCCTGCTGGGCGCCGGCCCTGTAATGAAAGTGAACACCGGCTCCCCCGCCAAGTTCATCAACCGCGGCGGCAAAATCCCCGCTCCGCTCCATAGCCTGAAAAACTAATGGATATACACCAAAAGGCACAGCATTACGCTGTGCCTTTTTGTTGCCATTTTGCCCTAATTAAAAATGCAATTATAGTCTTTTTCCGATAAGTATGTAATCAAATAATCGTGATGATCCAGCATATAAACGGTGCTTTTGTCTTTGCAATAGTCTTTCAGTATCAGCAGCACACTGCCGTCCGACTGTATATCGTGGGTAATAAAAGTCACGCTATGATGTTTGCCCGTCAAAACAATGCGCGCGGACGTATTGTCATATTGATAGATATTATCTTTGTCATGGCGTACTTCTGCGCTGGAAAGGATTTTCGTTATCGTTTTATATTTTTCGTCCTGCTCCCGATAAATCGCTGACCTGCCTTGATCATCCACCACGGTGTAAGAATCAACTGAATCCGTACGGATACGCGTTTGATTCGACGAAAAGAACCGGGCGTCCGACCGACACATACCGACTACAAACATCATGACAAAGCCAAGAACAACCGCCAAAAACAGGCACTTGATGACAATGGCTTGCTTACGCCTTTTTTCCATAAATGCACACCTCGCCGAAAGAATAAGCCCCGCCTCTTTCTAGGCCTAAGACTTTCTACCGTTAACATACCACACGCCAAGGGTTTGTTCAAGTGACCGCATAGTGGAAATCCGTCCACGATGCGTGGAAACGGCAAAAACGGCAACCACCTTAAAGCGGTGGCTGCCGTTTTTTGTATCTTATCCGTCCATGACCCGGCGCATTTTTTGCAGGACGGCTTTTTCTTTACGGGAGACCTGCACTTGGGACAGGCCCAGAATCTCCGCCGTTTTGCACTGGGTCAGACCCTTATAATAGCGCAGCTCCACCAGCATTTGCTCGCTTTTTTCCAGACCGTCCATGGCTTGCAAAACGGTCAGCCGATCAAACAGTTGTTCGCTGTCGTCCACCGGAATATCCAGTGTGGCATCGCCGTCCTCACCGGCACTGTTGATGGACACCGTAGGCTGCATAACACCCACGATCTCCGCCGCCTCTGCCGGGTCGCAAGACAGCAGCTCCGCCAGTTCGCCAATGGTCGGCTCCCGCCCCTCCCGGCGCAGAAAGTCCTCCCGCAGTCGCGCGGCGTGGAGCGCCTTTTCCTTAAGTGCCCGGCTGACCTTCACGGCGCCGCCGTCCCGAAACAGGCGCTTGATCTCGCCGATGATCACCGGCACTGCATAGGTAGAGAACGCATAGCCCAGGGTCGGGTCAAACCGATCCACCGCCTTGATCAGCCCCACACAGCCGGACTGGTACAGATCGTCGTACTCAATGCCCCGCCCGCGAAAGCGATTGGCAACGGTATGCACGAGCCCCAGGTTCTCTCGGATTTGCCGCTCCCGCTCCGCAGTTACCATTTTTGCTTGCCGGTAATGCGTTTTTCCAGCACCACGGTGGTACCCTTGCCCGGCTTAGAAGTGACTCGCAGCTTGTCGCAAAAGCTCTCCATCACCGTAAAGCCAAGCCCGGCGCGCTCTCCCTCCCCGGTGGTATAAAGCGGGGTCATGGCTTGCGGCACATCGACGATACCACAACCCTTGTCCCGCACGGTTACCCGCACCGCCGGCGGATCCAGCAGCACCGTATGTATATAGATCTTGCCGCAGCAATCCTTATAGCCGTGAACAATGCAGTTGGTCACCGCCTCTGACACGGCGGTTTTCAAGTCCGCCAGCTCCTCCAAGGTGGGATCCAGCGGTGCCGCAAAGGCAGACACCGCCACTCTTGCAAATCCCTCATTGACACTACGAGCGTCCAAAGTCAAGCGAAATTCATTGGTCTTTTTCATCTTCGTTCTCCTTTATCAGTGCAATGCTCCCCAGCCCCGCCAGCTCCATAATCTTTTTGGTGCGGGCGGTCACATTCTTGATCTCCACCGTGCCTTGATAGCTGTGCACCAGCCGATAGCGACCCATCACCAGCCCAATGCCGCTGGAATCCATAAATGTGACATTCTTAAAATCCAAGATCAGGTGGCCGGGCAGCTTGTCCTGTATGGCGCTGTCGATCTGGCTGCGCACCGCAACGGCAGTATGGTGGTCGATCTCGCCAAACAGATAGGCAATGAGCAAATTGCCGCTGCTCTCTAAAGTTACATTCATACCATCACTCCAAAAAAATACCGGTCTGTTTACACTGTAACAGACCGGTTTTGCAGAATTTGCCGTATTGTGTTTTAGATCAAATCTTTTCTGATCTCCCGTGCTAAATAAAAAGAACCGCAGACCAAAACAAAGTCGCCGTCCGCCTTGGCTGCCGCCAGCGCCCGGTGTGGATTCGGCTCTGCGGTCACATCGGGGCAATACTTTCGAGCCGCCGCCGCCAAATCTTCCGCAGACAATGCACGCCCCATACCGGGCACGGTGGTGGCAATCACTCGACAACACCGGGGCAGCACCTGACAGAGATAACCGTCAATGTCCTTATCCTCCATCATCGCCAGTACGGCAGCAATGGGACGATCCGTAGGCAAATGGAGCAGCAGCGCCGCAGCACCATCCGGATTGTGCGCCCCGTCCAGTAACAAATTTTCGCCAAAGTGCTCCCGCCGGGCGGGCAACATAGGCAGCCCCGGCGTGGTATCCACTCCCAGCAGGCGCAGCACTTCCCCGGCCACCGCCAAATCATCCGCAATCGGGTCGCCCTGCTCGGCAGCTTCCGTCACAGGGCAATGCAGCGCACGACACTGCTCCAAAAATACATCTTTGGCGGCAATATGGGGGTACAGCACCACCGGGCAGCCGGGCTTGATAATGCCACTCTTTTCCCGAGCGATGGCTTCTACCGTATCGCCCAGGAACGCCGTATGGTCCAGCGCCACCTTGGCAAAGGCACACACTGCCGGGTGCACCAGCACATTGGTGCAATCCCCGGCGCCGCCCATACCGCACTCTACCACAGCGTAATCTACCCCGCTGCGGTAGAAATACAGGTACATCACTGCCGTAATCAGCTCAAATTCCGTCAGCGGTTCCTTCGCAAAGATCTCTACACAGTCTGCAAAGTCCTGCTTGGGAATCATCCGGCCGTCCACGGTGATCTGCTCGCGAAAATCCGTGACCCAGGGGGAGCTGAACACGCCCACCCGGTACCCGGCACGACGCAAGCCGTCGGCCACAGCAGCACAGACGGTGCCCTTGCCGTTGGTGCCCGCCACATGGATCACCTGCAATTTGTTTTGCACATTGCCGGTCTTTTCCATAGCCGCCAACATGCGGGAAAGCCCCGGCTGCACGCCGAGGCTTTGCTTTTGTTTGATCAATTGAATTGCTGCTTCGTAGGTCATTTTACTTGCCCAAATTTTCCAGGGAGGAGCGCAAGTTAGCGATCTTTTCCGTCAGCTTGGCAGCCTCGTCCCGGTTCTGCTGGACCACTTTTTCCGGTGCTTTGTTCACAAAGCCCGGGTTGTCCAGCTTCTTGTTGATAAAGGCCAGCTTTTCCTCGGCAGCAGCCAGTTCCTTTTGCAGGCGCTTGGCCTCTGCCTCAAAGTCCACCAGATCACCTAGAGGAATATAAATCTTGGCGTCATTGGTAACAATGGTCACCGTGTTGCCCAGATCACCAAAGGCGTCTGCGATCTCCACATCGGAAGCATAGGCCAACCGCTTGATAAACTCACTGCCTACGGCGAACACATCGGAAAAGGCGGTCTCCACATAGACCTTGGACTTTTTGCTGGGGGGAATATTCATCTCCGCCCGGCGGTTACGGATGGCCCGAATGGCGTCCATAATCTTCTCCATCTGGGCTTCCTCATCCGCAAAGGACAGCGTGGGGTCATATTCCGGCCACTTGGAGATCATAATGGACTCCGTATCGTGCGGAATAGCCTGATAAATCTCTTCTGTAATAAAGGGCATAAAGGGGTGCAGCAGCTTCAGAATATCCGTCAACACATACACCAGCACCGCCTTGGCAGTATCGGCGCCCTCGCCGGACTGCAAACGGATCTTGGCGATCTCAATATACCAGTCGCAGAACACATCCCAAATAAAATCATACAGCTTGGCAACAGCGATACCCAGTTCAAACCGCTCCAGGTTGTCCGTCACTTCCTTAGCCAGGGTATTGACCTTGGAGAGGATCCACTTGTCCTCAATCGCCAGATCCTTCGGTAGACCCGGATAGCTGTAATCATTGCCCAGATACATCAGCACAAAGCGGGCGGCGTTCCACAGCTTGTTTGCAAAGTTGCGGGAGGCCTTTACCTTCTCGTCGGAGAAGCGCATATCGTTGCCCGGTGCATTGCCGGTAGCCAGCGTAAAGCGCAAGGCATCGGCGCCGTACTGGTCGATCACCAACAGCGGATCAATACCGTTGCCCAGGGACTTACTCATCTTGCGACCCTGTGCGTCACGCACCAGGCCGTGGATCAGCACCGTGTGGAAGGGCACCTGCCCCATGTGCTCCACGCCGGAGAAGATCATTCTGGCCACCCAGAAGAAGATAATGTCGTAGCCGGTGACCAGCGTATCCGTGGGATAGAAATACTCCAGTTCCTTGGTATCGTCCGGATAACCAAGGGTAGAAAACGGCCACAAGGCAGAGGAGAACCAGGTATCCAGGGTATCCGGATCCTGGTGCACATGGTTGCTACCGCACTTAGAGCAAGTATGCACTTCCTGGGCAGACACCATCACCTCACCGCAATCGTCGCAGTAATAGGCGGGAATACGATGACCCCACCACAGCTGGCGAGAGATACACCAGTCCTTAATATTCTCCATCCAGTGGAAGTAGGTCTTGTCAAACCGCTCGGGAACAAACTTCACTTCCCCGTTTCTGACCACCTCCACAGCCGGTTTTGCCAGCGGCTCCATCTTCACGAACCACTGCTTACTAACCCGCGGCTCCACGGTGGTGCCGCAGCGGTAGCATGTGCCTACATTGTGGCTGTAATCCTCAATCTCCACCAAAGCGCCCTCGGCTTGCAGGTCCTCGACAATGGCCTTACGAGCCTCGTAGCGATCCATACCGGCGTACTTGGGATAATCATCCACGATCTTGGCGTCCGGGGTCAGAACATTGATGACCTCTAAATTGTGGCGCAGCCCCACCTCAAAGTCGTTGGGGTCATGAGCCGGGGTGATCTTCACAACGCCTGTACCGAACTCAATATCCACATAATCATCGGCAATCACGGGAATCTCTCTATGCACGATAGGCAGGATCAGGGTCTTGCCGACCATATCTTTATAGCGCTCGTCATTGGGGTTCACCGCCACGGCTGTATCGCCCAGCAGGGTCTCCGGTCGGGTGGTGGCCAGCTCCAGGTAGCCGCTGCCGTCCTTAAAGGGATAGCGCAGGTGCCAGAAGTGACCGGCCTGATCCTCGTACTCCACCTCTGCGTCAGAGATTGAAGTCAGGCAGTGGGGGCACCAGTTAATGATGCGCTCGCCCCGGTAAATCAGGCCCTTATCGTACAGTTTGCAAAAGACCTCGCGCACGGCCTTGCTGCATCCTTCGTCCAGCGTAAAACGCTCCCGATCCCAGTCGCAGGAGGAGCCAAGCTTTTTTAACTGCTCCACAATGCGGCCGCCGTACTGGGCTTTCCACTCCCAGGCACGCTCCAAGAACTTCTCCCGGCCGATCTCCTCTTTGGTGATGCCCTCTTTGCGCATGGCCTCTACGATCTTGGCCTCCGTTGCAATGGACGCGTGGTCCGTGCCCGGCAGCCACAGGGTCTCGTAACCCTCCATGCGGCGCCAGCGGATGAGAATATCCTGCAAAGTCTCGTCCAACGCGTGACCCATGTGCAGCTGGCCGGTAATGTTCGGCGGTGGGATCACGATGGTGTAGGGTTTCTTGTCCGGGTTCACCTCAGCGTGAAAATACTTGTGATCGCACCAGAATTTATAGGTGCGGTCCTCCACATTTTGGGGGCTGTACTGTTTGTCCAACTCTTTTGCCATATTTTTTTGCTCCTTACAAAAATAAAAAAGCCCCGTCTCATAATGAGACGGAACTGAACTTCCGCGGTACCACTCAAATTGCGCGCCAAAGCGCGCCACTCTTGCCTTAACGCGGTACACGGGTGCGACTACTGCCTTTCACCGCACCGGCTCCCGGACTACCTTCCCGCACTGGGCGCGCCTGTTTGCACCGACCACAAGCTCTCTATGCCGCCGTCATGGGGTACTCCTTCCGTTCCAAGCCGTTTTCTATCTGTATTATAGTACCAAAACCGCCGCCCCTTGTCAAGCGGCAGCCGGGATTTTGCGCCCACAAAAGTATGCAAATCGGTTAAAAAAATCACATAATACAGATAAAACAACAACAGCCGCAAACAAAAAACAACTCCGGATGCCTTGCAACACCCGGAGCGTATGTCCACTTATTATTTAGTTTTTATTTTCGGCACATAACGTACACACTGTTTAGCCCATTGGACCGTACCTCGTTTTTTAGATTTTGACAAATATTAAAGTTGAAAAAACGAAATTTACTTCTCCATTGGAATTCACCTGGTCGTAAAATACATCATCTATGAAAGCACCGCCCGGCGGCACTCCCAGGTCACTTGCAGGTAGATGACCGATATATACCTTTACTATTCAGTTGAATCAGCGCCTGCCGTTCCAATCAATCCTGCATGATAACTCTTACTTTGCTCACTTGAGCTTGTGTGCGCCGTGCAATTCCGATTTGCACTCTGTCCATACACAAATCCGTTATACTCTATTGACGAGCGGTACAGGCGGTCTGCTGAAAGGGTTCACTCTCCATTGGACCGACCTCCTTATTAGATTGAACACGCCTTAACTACTTCCTAAGGCTTATCTCCTGTGTTCAACTACATAGTAGCACCAAAGTTAGCAGTTGTCAATAGGTTTTTCCATATTTTTTTGATTTTTTTGTGCATTACTGATAATGATTTTCCACATTACGCAAAATATGGGGTTTGTTCCCCGCCAACCACAAAATAGCCATTGACGGCAATGGGCAAATAGAGTATAATGCAAAAAGAAAGGCGTGAGAACTATGAGCGATAACAAAGAACTGTACGAACCGGACCTGATCTCCGTGACCGACGACGACGGCAACGAGATTGTATTTGAACTGCTGGAGCGTTACGAGACGGACGACGATGTGTATGTGGCCATCACCGAGTACCACGATGAGGCGGAAGAAATCGTAGAGGCAGACAACGAAGTCATTATTCTGAAAGTGCTGGAGGAAAACGGCGAGGAATATCTGGCCGAGATCGAGGACGAGATGGAATTTGAGCAGGTCTCCGATATTCTGATGGCTATGGTAGAAAAGAAATACGATGTAGAATATTTCGAGCCGGAGCAGTAAGAATAAGTACAGAACATCTGTTCTGCCCTTCTCGACAACCGTATGATTTAATAACCCGAACAATTTTTTACAAGGGTTTCCTGCTCGGTCGGCAGGTATGCAGGCCTCCCCTGCGGGGACGATGGAAGCACAAAACCGAACGGCGGTCACCCACCTGCTTGAGATGCAGGTTATTCTCGTCACACGGCGGCTGGGCGGAATAAAGAGCGGAGCTTTGCGGCTTCGCTTTTTTTATACTTGATTTTTTTGGCACAAAATGCTAAAATAAGAGCCGTTATGCGGGTATGGTGGAATTGGCAGACACGCAGGATTTAGGTTCCTGTGGGCAACCGTGCAGGTTCGACCCCTGTTACCCGCACCAAAAAGCACGACAGTTTCGGCTGTCGTGCTTTTTTTCATTTCTATTTCTTTTTTCCGGATCGGTTGCCATAGGGTTTACGCTTTGCGGACTTTCCGTTAAAGTGATTGTTTCCGCCAACCGGCTTTCCGTGGCCGCGCACGCTCCCCTTTGCTTTTCCACCGGAACGGTCATCCGGTCGTCCGCCGGGCGGTGTTGCCGGGATCAGACACTTAGGGCCATTGCCGATCAGATCCGTACGATGGGCTCGACGCAGTGCATCAGAACAAAGGGCGTAGTTCTTAGGATTATAATACTGAAGCAGTGCCCGCTGAAGCGCCTTGTCGTGGGCGTTCTTTGCCACATAGACCGGCTCCATGGTGTACGGATCCAGTTCCGTATAGAACATACAGGTGGAGATGGTACCCGGGGTGGGATAAAAGTTCTGCACCTGCTCCGGGCGAATGTGATTTTTCTTTAAGAAACACGCCAGTTCAATGGCATCGTCCAACCGGGAGCCGGGGTGCGAGCTCATCAGATACGGCACCAGGTACTGCTCCTTTTGGATTTGGCCGGTGTAAGTAAAATACCGGCGGGAAAATTCAATATACGCTTCAATATGGGGCTTGCCCATTTTGTCCAGCACCGCAGCGGAGCAGTGCTCCGGTGCCACTTTCAGCTGGCCGCTCACATGGTGCTGCACCAACTCCCGGAAGAAGCTGTCGTCCGGGTCGCAAAGCAGATAATCATAGCGAATACCGCTGCGGATAAACACTTTCTTGACTCCATCCACCTGCCGCAGCGCCCGAAGAATGTCCAAATATTCCCGGTGGTCCGCCTGCAAATTGGGGCATGGTTTCGGCGCCAAGCATTTTTTGCCCTTGCACAGGCCGTGCTGCTCCTGCAAGGCGCAGCTAGGGTGGCGGAAGTTGGCGGTGGGGCCACCCACATCATGAATATAACCCTTGAAGTCCGGCATTTGGGTAATCTTTTGCGCTTCAATCAGCAGGCTTTTTTTGCTGCGAGAGGTCACATAACGCCCTTGATGGAATGCAATGGAACAGAAATTGCAAGCGCCGAAACATCCCCGATTGTGGGTAATGGAAAAGCGCACTTCTTCAATACCCGGCACACCGCCCAACTTCTCATAACTGGGATGGTACGCCCGCATATATGGCAGACTGTACACCCGGTCCAGCTCCGAGGTGGTCAGCGGCTCCATGGGCGGATTTTGCACCACCATCACCTTGCCGTGGCGCTGCTTGAGCAGCTTGCCCCGCACATGATCCTGCTCGTCCTGCTCCAGTCGGCAAGAGCGGGCATATTCTTTTTTAGAGGCACACACATTCTCAAAGGAAGGGCACTCTACCCCGCCAAAGGGTGTGTCTTTGGTGGGCACCGCATACATGGTGCCCCGAATGTCGTGCATACTGCCCACCGGCTCACCCTCTCGCAGGCGACGGGCGATCTCCGTCACCTGCTTCTCTCCCATACCGTAGATCAACAGATCAGCGCCGGAGTCCACCAGCGCAGAGGGTCGAATGGCGTCGTCCCAGTAATCGTAATGCGCAAAGCGGCGCAGGGACGCCTCCAGCCCGCCTAAAATCACCGGACAGTCCGGGTAGGCTTCTTTTGCCAGGCGAGTGTACACATTCACCGCCCGATCCGGACGCTTGCCGTGCTTGCCACCGGCAGTATATGCGTCGTCGTGGCGCAGCTTCTTAGCAGCGGTATAGTGGGCCACCATAGAGTCAATATTCCCGGCAGTGATCAAAAAAGCATACTTGGGCCGCCCGAATTTCTGAAAGTCCCGCACGCTGTGCCAGTCCGGCTGGCTGAGCACCACCACCTTGAACCCCTGGCTCTCCAGCAAGCGGGTAATGATGGCAGCGCCAAAGGACGGGTGATCCACATAGGCGTCACCCGTCACATACACAAAATCCGGTTGTTTCCACCCTCGCTCGCGCATTTCTGCCGGAGTAATGGGTAAAAAATCATTCTGCATCGGTTTGGTCCTCGTCTGACTCCGCTTCCTCAAAGCGCATTTGCTCAGCGGTCTCTGCATTTATTTTCGGTGCCGGGCCTTGGTTCTGCATTTCCAGCCACTGCTGTTTGTTAATCCGCACTTCACGCTTTTTAGCGCCGTCCTGGGGACCGATGATCCCCTTCTCTTCCAGCTGGTCCATAATTTTTGCCCCGCGGGCATACCCTACGGACAACTTGCGCTGCAAAAAAGAGGTGGACGCGGTGCCGGTCTCCAGCACGATCTCCACCGCTTCCTCAAAGCGGGGATCCAGCTGTTCCGAACTTTCGTCGCCCTCAAAGGGACTTTTTTTATCCTGCACGGCCTTGGCCTCAATCTCTTTTTGAATTTCGTCGCTGTACTGGCTCTCGCCCTGGCTCTTTACAAAATCGCACAGGGACTCCACTTCTTCATCGCTGATATAGCAGCCCTGCACACGAATGGGCTTGGAGGAGCCGATGGGCGCATACAGCATATCGCCGTAGCCCAGCAGCTTCTCGGCGCCGGAAGCGTCCAAAATGGTACGGGAGTCAATCTGCGAGCTGACGGTCAGCGCAATTCGAGACGAAATGTTGGCCTTGATCAGACCGGTAATTACATCTACGGAGGGGCGCTGGGTGGCGATCACCAGGTGCATACCCGCCGCACGTGCCATCTGTGCCAAACGGCAGATCGAGTCCTCGATCTCCTTAGGCGCCGCCATCATCAGGTCGGATAACTCATCAATGCAAATGACGATCTTAGGCATGGGCTGCATATCCTCATGCTTCTTCACATATTTGTTATAGCCCTCAATATCCCGTACGCCGGTGTCACTAAAGGTCTGGTAACGCTTGAGCATCTCAGACACAGCCCAGCCCAGCGCACCTGCCGCCTTGCGGGGATCGGTCACCACCGGCACCAACAAATGGGGAATGCCGGAATACTTGCTAAACTCCACTTTTTTAGGGTCAATCAGTACCAACTTCACCTCATCCGGCTTGGCACGATACAAAATAGACACAATAATGCTGTTCATACACACGGACTTACCGGAACCGGTCGTACCGGCGATCAGCAAATGGGGCATCTTTGCCACATCGCAGTACACCGCATCGCCGGAAATATCCCGTCCAAGGCCCACAGACAGCATCGACCGCTGCTTGCCAAACTCCGGCGTGTCGATCAACTCGCGCATAGATACGCCGCTTTTTACGGAATTGGGCACCTCGATACCCACCGCCGCTTTGCCGGGAATGGGGGCCTCAATACGCACATGGGTGGCCGCCAAATTTAGAGCAATATCGTCGGACAAATTGGTGATTTTTGAAATACGCACACCGGCAGCCGGTTTCAGCTCATAACGGGTCACGGTGGGGCCGCGGCTAATGTCCGTAATGGTGGCATCCACATTAAAGGAATGGAGGGTGTCGATGAGCCGCTCTGCATTGGATTTCAGCTCCCCGCTCACATCTTTTACAGACTTATGCTGGGCAGGGGTCAGCAGTGATACCGGCGGCAGCTTATAATCTGCCACACCTGCTTCCATCTGCGCGTCCGTAACCGTAAAGACTTCCGACGGGTCCGTTTTCTTCGGATCGGCCTCCTCGGTGGCCTTGTCCACAATCTCATCCAAGGACTTGGCCTTTTCCGGGGCAGACTGTTTTTTCTCTGCTATTTTTTTGCTGTGCTTCTGGTTCAGTTCTTTTACAATACTGTCTGTATCCACAGCGTCCATATCTTTCTTTTTGCCTTTTTGTGCAGGCGGCTCCTCCTCCGTCTCCTGCTCGCCGGGGGCGTGCGCGTCCAGGGGCACATCAATATTGGCCTGGCGGCGCTCCCGGTACACCTCAATGGCATCCCCTGCTTTTTCATAGGCTTTCTTTGCGGGTTGTGCCGCGCCGTTTAAGAACTGCATCACCGTCAGCCGCGCCAGCAGCATAAAGTCTACCACCAGCAGTACCAAATCCACGATAATGGCCGGTGCCTTGCCAAAGGTCAGCAGTGCCCAACCGATAAGCGCACCGAAAAAGCCGCCGTTAAATTCATAAGGCGCCTGGGTGTAGCCCAACTTCACGCTGTCTGCAAATTTCAACCCGGTAGGGTTCTCAATAATATGGATCAGTGCTGCAATCAGCAGCACGATAATCACGCTCTCCACGCCCTTGGCGATCAGCTCTCGAGGAGACACCGGGGACTTTTGTGCCGCTGTCCCCTCTTCCATCGCGCGTTTTTTGGCCTTGTTCTCCTTGTAGGAATATAGGAGAATGATCGCCACCGCCAGTATGGGAAACAACACGGCCGCCAACATGCCAAACAGCCCTAAGTACACATTATGTACCACTTTCCATGCGCCGTCGCCGCCGATCACCGCAACGAAGAAAAAAATCACCGACAAGGCAAAAATTGCCACGCCGACAATACGGCTGATGTTCTCCTGACGCTTGGCGGCAGCCGCTTGGGCTTCCAGTTCCATTTGCTCCCAACGAGCCTGTTCCGCCTTGGTGCGCCTTTTTGGTGCCGGAGCAGTCCCGCGGGCCGCAGCTTTCTTTTCTTCCCGGCGATGACCCCGGGCATTCTTCTTTTGTACATTCGCCATTTTATCTATCCTTAAAAGCTAAAATTATCGTAAAATCAGTTCAAAAATACCCACCACGACGCACACACCGGCCAGGGCAAAATCGTAATAGGCAAACGCCTTAAGCTTGCCCCCGTGCAAGATCCACAGCATCAGCTTCACCATAAAATAGGTCACCGCCGCGCTGAGTACCACTGCTACAATACCGGCAATGATATTTACATAAGTCACGCAGGTGCAAATTTCCACCACGCCCAGCACCAACAGGGTCAGCACGCTGGACACCGCCGCAAAGCGGTAAGAGATTTTGCGTGCCACGCCCATCATCACGCCCAGACAGAATAGCGCGCCCATATAGGACAGCCCGGCAATGGGCAGAGAAAAGGCGGCGGCAAACCCCAAAATTAAAGCGGCGTACCAGTCCACATTCTTTTGGGGGCCGTGCTTTTTCATTTGCAGCAGCGCCAGCAGAATAAGCCCGCCTGTGAGGGCGAAAAACACACCCTCGTCCAGCAGTGTGCCGTTATAACCCATGCTGCGAAACAGGCCGTACACATTGCCATATTTGCCTGCCGGAACCAACAGCAAAATCATCGGCAAAAAGCCCAGCACCGTGCCGAACATAAACCGGCGTGCACCGCCGGGATTTTCAAAGGGATTTTGCTTTGCAAACGCATCTTTGAAAAAGGCGATAAACTCGCCGAACAGCCGCACAAACAGCTTAATGAACACCAAGAAGATACCCAGTGCAATACCAATATGTACCAGCCCGGTCAGCTCGCTGCCATTGCCGCTGAACCGACCGGAAAAATCGTGAAAGATCGCCGAATGCCCACTTTCAGACACCGGGAGTACCCAGGTGACTGCCTGTGCGACGGCTTGAAATATCGCAGTTAAAAACCACATGATCCTGCCCTCCGAACAAAGAAGCGCCCTCCAGACTGTACCCGTTGTTCAGGTAGTCAAAAGGGTTACTGGAGCGGGGCGCCCGGCTGCCCTGCGCCGCCTGGTAGAACACATCCGCCTGGCTAATGACAGTCCACAGCATGGTGCTCCTCCTCAATGGTGCGGTTGAGAAACTCCAGTGCGTCACTAAGACCGCCCATTTGGTCAATGAGCCCGCAGTCCACAGCACCGGCACCGTCCAGCACCGTGCCTACATCCATCACCAGTTCCCCGGTCTTCATCATCAGGGCACGGAAATCGTCTGCGCTGATCTTGGCATTATGCGCAATAAAGCGCACGATCCGATCCTGCATTTTCTCAAAATAAGACAGGGTCTGGGGCACGCCCAGTACCAGGCCGTTCATACGCACCGGGTGCACCGTCATGGTGGCGCTGGGCACAATAAAACTGCGCCGACAGGACACCGCCAGGGGCACGCCGATGGAGTGGCCGCCACCCAGCACCAGAGAGGCGGTGGGCGTTCGCATGGTGGACAGCAGCTCGGCAATGGCCAGCCCTGCCTCCACATCGCCGCCCACGGTGTTGAGAATAATCAGCAGGCCCTCTACATCGTCGCTTTCCTCAATGGCCACCAGCTGCGGGATTACATGCTCGTACTTGGTGGTCTTATTTTGACTGGGCAAAATATAGTGGCCCTCAATCTGGCCGATCACCGTTAAGCAGTGAATAAAATGGCCGTTCTTCTGTACCGTGATGGAGCCGGTCTGCAAATTGGGTTGCAGATCTTCCGTCTGAACTTCTTCGTTCTCTATTTCCTTTTCTGTATCCTCGTTTGTGTGCGGCATACCATTCCTCCCGGAATTAGTATGCCCGTTTCTCCACATTCAACGATAATTTTAGCATAAGGCGGGCAGAAATTCAACAATATAATGAAATCTAATTATTAAATCTTTATTCTAATTGACATTGCCGCCGATTTATTATAAAATGGGGTTTGACAATTCTTTGAACAACTCAGGAGGTTTTTTGAACAATGGGTCTTACACTTGCACAAAAATTGATCAAATCCCACCTGGTCGAGGGTGAGATGATCCCCGGACAGGAAATTGGGCTGAAAATTGACCAAACCCTTACGCAGGACGCAACCGGTACCATGGCGTACCTGGAATTCGAGGCGATGGGGGTCGATCGGGTCAAAACCGAGCGCTCCGTGGCGTACATCGACCACAACACCCTGCAAACCGGCTTCGAGAACGCCGACGACCACAGATACATTCAGACCGTGACTAAGAAGCATGGCATTTACTTCTCCCGCCCGGGCAACGGCATTTGCCACCAGGTGCACCTGGAGCGCTTTGGCATTCCGGGCAAGACCTTGATCGGCTCTGACAGCCACACCCCCACCGGCGGCGGTATCGGTATGCTGGCTATGGGCGCAGGCGGTATGGATGTGGCCGTAGCCATGGGCGGCGGCACCTACTATATCCCCATGCCCACCATGACCCGCATCAATCTGACCGGCTACTTAAAGCCCTGGGTCTCTGCCAAGGATGTGATCCTGGAAGTGCTGCGCCGTATGACTGTTAAAGGCGGCGTCGGCAAGATCATTGAGTACGGCGGCGAGGGCGTAAAGACCCTGTCCGTACCGGAGCGCGCCACCATCACCAACATGGGTGCGGAGCTGGGCGCTACCACCTCCATCTTCCCCTCTGACGAGATCACCCTGGCGTTTTTGAAAGCTCAGGACCGCGCAGACGACTGGACGGAGATTCTGCCGGATCCGGACGCACAGTATGACGAAGTGATCGATATTGACCTGTGCGCACTGGAGCCCATGGCTGCCTGCCCGCACATGCCCGATAAAGTCAAGACCACCGAGGAGATCGGCAAGATCAAGGTGGATCAGGTAGCCATCGGCTCCTGCACCAACTCCTCTTTTGTGGATATGATGAAAGTTGCCAAGATCTTGAAAGGCAAAACTGTGTGCCCCACCGTTTCCCTTTGCATTGCCCCCGGCTCCAAGCAGGTGCTGAATATGCTGGCTATGAACGGCGCACTGGGCGATATGATCGGCGCCGGCGCCCGCATTCTGGAGTCTGCCTGCGGTCCGTGTATTGGTATGGGTCAATCCCCCAACAGCGGCGGCATCTCCCTGCGTACCTTTAACCGGAACTTTGAGGGCCGCAGCGGCACAAAAGACGCCGGTATCTACCTGGTATCTCCGGAAGTGGCGGCAGCCTCCGCCCTCACCGGTTATCTGACCGATCCCCGGGATCTGGGCGAGGCTCCCACGGTGGAAATGCCGGAGCACTTTACCATTAACGATAATATGATTGAGCCCCCGGCCGGTCCGGAGGAAGCTGCCAGCATAGAGGTGCTGCGCGGGCCCAACATCAAGCCCTTCCCCAAAACCGAACAACTGCCGGAGAGCATTACCGCTAAGGCTGTGCTGAAAGTGGGCGACAATATCACCACTGACCACATTATGCCTGCAGGCGCCAAGATCCTGCCCTACCGTTCCAACATTCCGCACCTGAGTCAGTTCTGCTTCGGCGTGTGCGATGAGAGCTTCCCGGAGCGCATTAAAGCCGAGGGCAAAGGCATCATCATCGGCGGCGCCAACTATGGCCAAGGCTCCTCTCGTGAGCACGCGGCACTGGTGCCCCTGTACCTGGGTGTTAAAGCGGTCATCACCAAGTCCTTCGCCCGTATCCATGTGGCAAACCTGGTCAACGCCGGTATTCTGCCTTTCACCTTTGCCAATGAGGCAGATTATGATCGCATTGACCAGATGGATCAGCTGGAACTGGCAGACATTCGCACCGCTATGGAGAACAACACCCCGGTGGTACTGAAGAACCTGACCAAGAATGAAGAATACCCCCTGGACGCCAGCCACCTGTCTGCCCGTCAGCGCGCCATGCTGCTGTGCGGCGGTCTGCTGGACTACACCAGAGAGAGCAATAAATAAGCAATTTTACAGATTGGAGAACCGTTATGACTGATGAGAAACAAGCCATTGACGCGGCAGTAGAACAGTTCCGCTCCCTGATGGAGAGCCAGCTGGCCCGCGCCAAGAGAATTCGCGAGGATAAGGACTTTACCGACTTTGACGCGCTGGACACCATTGTGATCGGTATTTGCGGTGGCGACGGTATCGGCCCCGTCATTACCAAGGAGAGCGAGCGAGTGCTGTCTTTCCTGCTGAAAGACGAAGTGGCCAGCGGCAAGATCCGGTTTAAGGAGATCGACGGCCTGACCATTGAGAACCGTGCAGCCTGCAACAAGGCCATTCCGGACGATGTACTGACCCAGCTGAAAGCCTGCAATGTAATTTTGAAAGGCCCCACCACCACGCCCCGCGCCGGGGATCCGTGGCCCAATGTGGAGTCTGCCAATGTAGCAATGCGTAAAGAGCTGGACCTGTTTGCCAATATGCGCCCGGTTAAGGTGCCGGAGCAGGGCATTGACTGGACCTTCTTCCGTGAGAACACCGAGGGCGGCTATGCCATTGGCTCTTACGGCGTGAACATCACTGACGACCTGGCCGTGGACTTTACAGTGGCCACGCGGGAAGGCTGCGAGCGTATTGCCCGCTTGGCCTACGACTACGCCCAAAAGAACCACAAGGGCAAGGTATCCATTATCACCAAAGCCAACATCATTAAGACCACCGACGGCAAGTTCTTAAAGACTGCCCAGATGATCGGCCAGGAGTACCCGGAGATCGTCACCGACGACTGGTATATAGATATTACCACCGCCAAGCTGATCGACCCCATGCGCCGCAAGGACTTTAAGGTCTTTGTGCTGCCCAACCTGTACGGCGACATTATCACGGACGAGGCTGCCGAGTTCCAGGGCGGCGTCGGCACTGCCGGTTCTGCAAACATCGGTAAGAAGTATGCGATGTTTGAGGCCATTCACGGCTCCGCACCCCGCATGATCAAAGAGGGCCGCGGCCAGTACGCTGACCCCTGCTCCATGCTGCGTGCCACCGTTATGCTGCTGTCCCACATTGGGTACCAAAAGCAGGCGGACGCGCTGGAGGCTGCGCTGGACAAGTGCATGTTTGAAGAAAAGAAACTGGTAATCACCGGCCGTGCGGACGGCTGCACCTGCAGCGAATTTGGCGACTATGTGATGGACACCATCACCCGGATGACCAAATAAAATCGTTCTTTTGAGAGGGATGAACCCTATGGAAAAAAGAGAAAATATATCCATGTCCATCATCAAGCGTCTGCCCCGGTACTACCGATTTTTGCAGAGTTTGAAGGACAATGGCATTGTGCGCATCAGCTCCAAGGAGCTGGCGGACCGTATGGGTCTGACTGCCTCCCAAATTCGCCACGACTTTAACAGCTTTGGGGGATTTGGCCAGCAGGGTTACGGCTACAATGTGCCGGAGCTGCAAAAGCGCATTGGCGAAATTCTGTGTGTGGATAAGGAATTGAAAACCATTTTGATCGGTGCCGGCAACCTGGGTAAGGCGGTATCCAACAAGATCTTTATCCGGCAGAGCGGCTTTAAGCTCATTGGCATTTTTGACAAGAACGAGGCCATCTGCGGCAACATGATCAAGGGCATTCCTGTGCGCCACATCAATTATTTGGAGAACTTCTGCATTGATAACCAGCCGGTGTGCGCCGTAATCTGTATTCCCGGCAGCGATATGCAGGAGATCACGGATATGCTGGTGCGCCTGGGCGTGCTGGCCTTTTGGAACTTTAGCAATTACGACATTGCCATGGCCCACCCGGAGGTGCTGGTGGAGAATGTGCACCTGAACGACAGTCTGATGACCCTGGGCTACCTGACCAACACCTCTATGGCAGAGGACGAAGCGAGGTAACACAGTGAAACAGATTAGCACAAAAGAGATCGTAGATCTGTTTGCCTACAACAAGGATTCTGCGGTTTTAGTAGAGAAACGCCCCCTGCCCGGCAACGCCCAATACAAGGTGAACTATTCGGTGGTGAACTTTGCCACAGGCGAGCAGGAAGTGATCACCAAAAGCGCCTACCTGCTGCGCAAATTTGGCTCTGCGTTCCAAAAAATCAGTACTGCGATTCCCAACTTTGTTCAGTGCGACGCGGCGGTGCTCTATGACCGGCGGGTGCTGGTGATCTACCCCAACGGCGAGGCCGGTATCTTTGACCGAGAGGGCACGCTGGAGTGGAACGGTATGTTCCAGTACCACGACGCCCCGGTAAAGCACCTGGCGCTGGAGGAGAAGTATTTTTGGAGCGTTTGTCCCGGCGAGAATGCGGTGATTCGCTACGCCTGCCAAAATATGAAGGTAGACCTGCGCATCGGCGGCAAGGATGCCCAAACCTTTGTTAACCCCCAGCATATCTGCCAGTACAACGGCGACCTGTATGTGGCTTGCGGCGGCAACAAAATCCGTAAGATCGACGGTATGGACTATACCGTGTCTGACTACCGCACCTTTTCCCAGCAGGTAAAAAGATACCACAAATTCGGTCAGTACGCCCTGGTGGTGCTGGAAAGCGGCACCTACCTGGTGGACGAAACCAAAGAATAACCCTTACATAAAAACAAGGCATACGCCCGCAGGTGTATGCCTTGTTTTTATGCCATTTAGGGCGCAAAAAAGCCGCAGGCAATGCCTGCGGCTATCTTATTTAATTACAGCTTTACCCTCTGTCCATACCGATCTCCTCGATCATCTCGTGGATCACATTGGCAGAGGCGGCAAACTTGGCTTTTTCTTCCTCATTCAAGTCCATTTGGAGCACCTCACGCACACCGTTGCGATTCACCACCGCAGGCACGCCGATATAAATGCCCCGCTGACCGTACTCCCCTTTCAGGTACGCAGACACGGTAAAGATAGAATTCTCATCAAAAAGGATGGCACGGGTCAATCGTGCCAGCACCATACCGATACCGTAATAAGTGGCCTTTTTGGCCTTGATAATGGCATAAGCGGACTCCTTTACATCCACGGCAATCTGCTTCATATCCTCATCCAGGGCAGGATGCGTGGCCTTAAAGTCGTCCAAAGGTTTTACGCTGATCAGCGCCTGGCTCCAGGGCACAAACTCCGAGTCCCCATGTTCGCCGATCACATAGGCGTGCACATTGCGGGGGTTCACATGGAAATAATCGCTCATCATATGGCGCAAACGAGCGCTGTCCAACGAAGTGCCGGAGCCCACCACTCGATTGGCCGGAAAGCCGGACAGAGTATAGACCACCTGGGTCATAATATCCACCGGGTTAGAGGCCACCAGGAAAACGCCGTTAAAGCCGCTGGCAATAATGGGCTGCACAATGGAGCTGAAAACCTTGTAGTTCTTTTGCAGCAGATCCCGGCGGCTCTCACCGGGCAGCTGGGGCGCACCGGCACAGATCACTACCAGATCTGCGTCGCTGCAGTCGCTGTACTCCCCTGCCTTGATTTTCATGGAACTGGGCGCAAAGGGCAGACCGTGAGACAGATCCGCCGCCTCGCCCCAAGCACGCTCCTTGTTAATGTCGATCAGTACCAACTCATCACAAATATTCTGGTTCAGCAGCGCATAAGCAAAGCTCATGCCTACCATACCAACGCCTACAATGGCCACTTTCTTCTTATCTGACAACATTTGAATGCCTCCCAAAGGACCACCTCTGCTCTATTATTTGAAGAACAGGGGCAATTTTTCCAGGAAAATAATGTCTTTTCGATCGGCAGCGTCGCCCTCAGCCAAGGGCGCGGCGCTGGCCACGATATTTGCACCGAACAGAGCCACCAGTTGCTGCAGAGCCTTTAAGCTGTCTCCGGTGGAGATCACATCGTCCAACAGTAACACGCGCTTGCCGTCCAGCAGGTCGCCGTCCTCATGACCCAGGTACAGGGTCTGCTCCTTTTGGGTGGTGATGGAATGGACGGTTACCTTCTCCGGTCTGTCCATATACACCTTAACGCCCTTGCGAGCCACAATGTATTTTTTGCCGCTTTGACGGCTCATTTCGTAAGCCAGCGGAATACTCTTGGCCTCCGGAGTCACAATATAGTCAAATTCCGGTACCTTTTTCAGCAGTTCTTCAGCGCAAGCCTTGGTTAACTCCACATCACCAAAAAAGATGAAGGCCGCAATGTCCATACTGTCAGACACGGGGAAGCGCTTTAACTGCCGCTCCAGCCCGGCAATATGTAAGGTATAATACGCGTCGCTCATAAAATCTTCTCCCCCAGTTCCGTACCGCCGATCACGTGAAAATGCAGGTGCATCACGCTCTGCCCTGCATCCGCCCCACAGTTGGAGATCACCCGGTAAGAGGTAATCCCCTGGGACGCTGCGATCTGCGGGATCGTTTCAAAAATATGGGCAACCACGGCACTGTTGTCTGCCGTGATGGCGTTCACATTCTCAATATGTGCTTTAGGCACCACAAGAAAGTGCACCGGCGCCACCGGGTTCAGATCCTTAAAGGCCAGGATTTGATCATCCTCATAAACCTTGGTGGAGGGAATGTTGCCACTGACGATCTCACAAAACACACACATTTGCATTGCTCCTTACTGGATCATATCCCGTACCAGCGCAGCAGCCTGAGCCATTGCATCCGGCAATTTGTCTACATTCTTACAACCGGCCATAGCGCTGTCCGGGCGACCGCCGCCGCCACCGCCGGCCAGCTTGGCAATCTCACGCACCACATCGCCGGCCTTTACGCCGCGGGCAATGGCTTCCTTGCCGCAAACGGCAACGATATTGGCTTTTTCGCCGTTAACACCGGCCACCACAGCCACCACATTGTCGCCTTTGTTCTTTAATTCATCGCCCATAGAACGCAGCGCGTCCGGAGCCACATCCGTCAAAGTGGCGGTATAGAATGCCAGGCCGTCCAGGTCAACTGGTGCGGCAAACAGGTCTGCGCTCTTTAAGTGCGCCAATTCCTCTTTCAGGCTCTTGATCTCCTTATCTTTGGCCTTATCGCTGTCTGCCAAGGCGGCCAGCTTCTCCGGCAGGTCGTGAACGGCGCTCCTCAGCATTGCCGCAGCGCCGGACAGCATACCGTCCGCCTGATAAATATGAGCCAGTACATTGCTGCCGGTGAGTGCCGTAATGCGGCGCACGCCGGAGGCCACAGAGGCCTCGCTGACAATATGGAACAGGCCAATCTGGCCGCTGTTGCTTACATGGGTACCACCGCAGAACTCGGTGGAGAAATCGCCGGCCTTGACCACCCGCACAATGTTGCCGTACTTCTCGCCAAAGAGCATCATCGCCCCCAGCTTCTTGGCCTCATCAATGGGCATCTCCATGCTCTCTACCGGGTGGGCGCCCATAATAAAGGCGTTAACCAGGTGCTCCACTTTCAGCAGCTCATCCCGAGTCATGGCATTAAAGTGGGTAAAGTCAAAGCGCACTTCTCGCTCGTCCACCAGCTGACCGGCCTGCTCCACATGGGTGCCCAATACCTGGCGCAGGGCAGCCTGTAATAGGTGCGCAGCCGTGTGGTTGCGCATAATGCTGCGGCGGCGCTCGGCATTGATATCCGCCTGTACCGGATCACCCACGCTGACAATGCCGCGGGTCACTTCGCCGCGGTGCAGAAAGATCTTGTCCGCATTCTTGACCGTATCCGCCACGATAAAGGCATTGTCCGCGCCGTTCTTGATCACGCCGCTGTCGCCTACCTGGCCGCCGGACTGGGCATAGAACGGGGTCTTATCCAGCACCAGCGTGCCGCTATCCCCGGCGCCCAGCATGTCTACCAACTCGCCGTCTGCATTTACAATAGCCAGCACCTTGGCATCGCAGGCAAAGTCTGTATAGCCCACAAAGTCCGTGGCTGCTGCATTGATCTTTACACTATTGCCCTTCCAAGCGTCTGCACCGGCGTCCTTACGGGCGGCACGGGCGGTTGCTTTTTGGGCAGCCAGCAAGGCGTTGAACTTATCTTCATCCACGGTAATGCCCTTTTCCTCCAAAATATCCTTGGTCAGGTCCAGGGGGAAGCCGAAGGTGTCGTTCAGCTTAAAGGCGTCCTCGCCGGAGAACACATTGCCCTCCAATTTGCTGATATATTCGTCCAGCATAGCCAAACCGGCGTCAATGGTCTTGCCAAAGGACTCCTCCTCAGACAGAATGATCTTTTTGATCAGCTCTGCCTTGTCGGCCAGCTCCGGGTACGCCACATGGTTCTCATGGATCACCGTGTCGCACACTTTATACAGGAACGGTTCGTTCACGCCCAGCAATCTGCCGTGGCGGCAAGCCCGACGGATCAGGCGGCGCAGCACATAGCCCCGGCCGTTGTTGGACGGAATTACGCCGTCGCCGATCATAAAGGTGGCGGAGCGCACATGGTCGGTAATTACGCGCAGGGACACATCCTTTTGCGCGTCCTCATGATATTTGGCACCGGAGATCTCGCTGATCTTCTTCATAATGTTCTGCACGGTGTCCACTTCAAAAATATTGTCCACATCCTGGAGAATACAGGCCAGACGCTCCAGACCCATACCGGTATCAATATTCTTCTGCTTCAGCTCCGTGTAATTGCCGTTGCCGTCGTTATTGAACTGGCTAAACACATTGTTCCAAAACTCTACATACCGGTCGCACTCGCAGCCGGGGCCGCAATCCGGAGAGCCGCAGCCATACTTTTCGCCGCGATCAAAATAAATCTCCGAGCAGGGACCGCAAGGGCCGGAGCCGTGCTCCCAAAAGTTGTCTTCCTTGCCCAGACGCACAATGTGGCTGGGATCAACACCGTTCTGCTTTGTCCAAATGTCGAAAGCCTCGTCGTCGTCCTGATAAATGGTCACATACAGCTTGTCCTCCGGCATTTCCAGCACCTTGGTGCAGAACTCCCAAGCCCAAGCGGTGGCCTCTTTCTTAAAATAATCGCCAAAGGAGAAGTTGCCCAGCATTTCAAAGAAGGTGCCGTGACGGTCCGTTTTACCCACCTGCTCAATATCCGGGGTGCGAATGCACTTTTGGCAAGTCGTCACCCGGGTTCTGGGGGGTGTGACCTCGCCGGTAAAGTACTTTTTCATGGGAGCCATACCGGAGTTGATCAGCAGCAGGCTGTTATCCCCCTGGGGCACCAGCGAAAAGCTGGGCAGCCGCAGGTGGCCCTTGCTCTCAAAGAAAGACAGGTACTTCTCTCTCAAGTCGTTTAATGATGTCCATTCCATATCTATAATTCACCTTTGAATAGATTTGTTACAAAAGGGCAAAGGGCACCCACCGGGTGCCCCCTCACCTTGCTTAGAGTTTTTCAACCAGATTTTTCAGCTCAACGATCTCTTCCTTGGTAAAGGTCAGACCTTTGCTCATCTTGGTGTGGTCGGGTGACCAGTCTCTCACATCGATCTTCGGCTCGCGGCCGTTCCAAGAGATCATATTTACCTCTCGGGTCCAGCCCCGTGCTGTCTCAGAGATCACACCCAGGTGCTCCGTAATCTCATACTTAATTTCCGGCATATTCGCTCCTCCTTTGCTGATAATATTTTATGTAAAAACAGAATTTACAAGCGCTTATTTTTGCAGGCTTTCTACAACCTTTTGGGTCTCCTGCGCGATCACCAGCTCCTCATCGGTAGCCAGGATAAACACACGCACCTTGGCACTGGGATCGGTCAATTCCGCCTCGGCGCCCTTCACGGTGGCTTGGTTCAGTTCCTCGTCGATCTGCACACCCATATAACCCAGGTAAGAACAGATCCGAGAGCGCAGCCAGTGGCCGTTTTCGCCGATACCGCCGGTAAACACAATGCCGTCCACGCCGTTCATAGCGGCAATATAGGAGCCGATAAACTTGGCGATCTCATAGGCCTGCATCTCATGTGCCAGGCTGGCACGCTTGTTGCCGGCATTCTGTGCGGCGCAAATGTCACGGTCATCGGAGGACACGCCGGAGATGGCGTTCACACCGGACTGCTTGTTGAGAATGGTGTCCATCTCATCCGGAGTCAGACCCAGCTTCTTCATCATAAAGGTGACCACAGAGGGGTCCACACCGCCGGAGCGGGTGCCCATCATAAAGCCGTCCAACGGGGTAAAGCCCATGGAGGTGTCTACCACTTTGCCGTGATCCACAGCAGCCACGGAAGAGCCGTTGCCCAGGTGGCAGGTGATCAGCTTCAGATCTTCAATGGGCTTGCCCATCTTGTCTGCGCAGCGGTGAGATACATAAAAGTGAGAAGTGCCGTGGAAGCCGTAACGGCGCACGCCGTACTTCTCGTACCACTCATAGGGTACAGCATACATATAAGCCTTCGGCGGCATAGTGCTGTGGAATGCGGTATCAAACACCACCACCTGGGGCACATCCGGACCCACAACGGCCTTGCAGGCCTCATAGCCCTGGATATGGCCGGGGTTGTGCAGCGGCGCCAGCGGAGACAGCTTGCGCAGGTTCTCCACTACCGTGTCGTCCACCAGCACACTGTGGGTGTAAATATCGCCGCCCTGCACGATGCGGTGGCCTACGGCGTCAATCTCTTTCATAGAGTCGATCACCTTGTGCTCGCTCTCGCACAGAATGTGCTTCACTTCGTTAAAAGCGTCCGTATGGGTAGGCAGCTCCTTGTCGTACTCAAACTTCTGTCCATTCACCTTGACAGACACATTCTTCTCGCCGCCGTTGATGGTCATACCGATCCGCTCAATGACGCCTTTACACAGCACGGACAGATCGCTCATATCCATCAGCTGATATTTTAAGGAAGAACTACCGCAGTTAATAACCAGAATTTTCAAAATTTATCCCTCCAAATCTTGCAATAGAATTCTACAGCCATTATAATAATATATATATTATAATATTGTCAAGGGAAAACGGGATTTTTTTATGATCAGCGGTATAATTTGTGAATTTAACCCCTTTCACGCCGGGCATAAACACTTGATTGACCAAGTGAAGTGCCACCCCGGCGATGCTGTGGTGTGCGTCATGAGCGGCAACTTTGTGCAGCGGGGCACTTTTGCGGTGTATGACAAGCGCGCCCGCACGGAAGCAGCGCTAAAGGGCGGCGCCGACCTGGTGCTGGAGCTGCCCACCGCCTACGCCACCCGCTCTGCCGAGGGCTTTGCCCGGGCAGGGGTGCAGCTGCTGGAGGCCACCGGTGTAGTGGAGCGACTGGCCTTTGGCACCGAGTGCGCCGATTTGCAAGCGTTGACGGCACTGGCCGGAGAAATCAAGGCCCACCAAGGGGAGATCGCACAAGTGATGAAAACCGGGTGCTCCTACCCGGCTGCTCGGCGCAAAGTCATCGACAGCCCGCTGCTGGACACGCCCAATAACATTTTGGCACTGGAATATATGGAATGCACCCAACTACCCTGCACCTGTGTGCAGCGGCTGGGCCTGGGTCACGACACAGCGGACCCGCTGTACAGTGCCTCAGCGATTCGCGCCACTCTCCCGGCAGAAGCAATTTACAGTATAGAGCACTGCCAGCGGGCGGTGTTGGCGGTACTGCGCCGTATGGAAGCAGCGGACTGGGCCGCCATTGACGATGTGACCGACGGACTGGAGAACCGACTGGCCTGGGCTGCTCAAAGCGCCACCAGCCTGGAAGAACTGTACACGACCATAAAGACCAAGCGGTACACCCACGCCCGCATTCGCCGCATTGTGCTGCGTGCCTACCTGGGCATTGGCAAAGGAGACTACCCGGCTACGCCGCCGTACCTGCGGGTGCTGGGCTTTAACGCTGCCGGCAAGGCGCTGCTGGCGAAAATGCAGCGCACTGCCACGCTTCCCACCGTAACCCGTATGGCAGATGTAAAAGCCCTTTCCCCGGAGGGGCAGGCGCTGTTCCGGCTGGAGAGCCGGTGCACGGACCTGTACGCCATGGGCGCAAAAAAGCCCCTGCCCGGCGGCGCCGAGCAAAGGCTTCAAATCGTATCCACATAAGTTAAGAATTCGTCCCGCTGCATACGGCTGTTGAGATACGCCAATAAAGCGGAAGTAGAGAGGAACTCCGGCAAGTCCAGTGCTGCCAGGAGTTTCTTCTTTTTTTGCTTGCTGTCGGGGGTGCCCGCCAGTCCGGCGGCGTATAGATCATAGCTGGTGATGGGATCCTTGGGCAGCTGGGTGGTATAGCGCACTTGCAGCCGATCAAACAGCGCCGTCAGCACGCTGTCGTCGATCCCCTCCACACCCAGCTTGCCCTCCTTTGAGGGCTTTTGCTTGCGGTGCTCTTTGCCGTACACATCCGGGATATACAGGTGCTTCACCTGCTGCGGGGGCAATCCCTTGGCAATGTAATTGCGAATTTGAAACCCGCTGTGATCCGAGTCGGTGAGAATGATGATCCCCCGCTCCATTGCCAGGCGACGAATAAACTGCAACCGTTTTTTATCCTTATATATAGCGAACCCGCCGGTTTCTACGATCATGGCGTCCAGGAAGTTAGACAGCTTGATCTTGTCATACTTGCCCTCCACGATCACTGCTTCCTCAATATGAATCATTGGCCGCTGACGGCGATCACTGACAATTTGACGATCGCCTCCTCCAGTAAGATTTTTGCGTCCACCGCGGTGCTCTTCAGCGCTCGGTCCAGATCGTCCAGCACCTGCATAGAGCGGCGCAGCGCGCCTACGGACAGCTTGGCTGTGTCCCGCATGGCGTTGTTCAGCACAAAGTCCCGCCCTTTGTAGTTATAATACCGGACTATATCGTCCGCTCTGCGGCCGTCGATCTTGGCGCACTTCACTCGGTACATATCCACATAATGATTGATAAGCACTGCCGCAATCGGTATAGGTTCTTCGCCCAGTTCAAACAGGGTATGCAGCACCTTACAGGCGCCGCCGGTATCGCCTTTCAAGATGAATTTGGACAGGTCGTATACACGCGCTTGCAGGCACTTGGTGGCCATATTGTCAATGACCGCCGCCGTGATCTCACCGTCCTTGCAAAAGGCAGACAGCTTGTCCAGTTCATGCAGCAGGGTCTGCATATCCGTACCCACCACAGAGATCAAATATCGCGCCTGGTCCGTTTGCAGCGCAGCGCCCCGCTTTTTGGCACCACTGACCAGCATTTTTACCAGGTCGCTCTGGGTGCGGGTGTTCAGCTCCACCGCGTCCCCGGCCTTAGCAAAAGCTTTAATAATGCTGTTCCAGCGCTTTTCCTTTTTGGTGTCCACCGGCAAAGACTGGTAGGTAAATACCAGAACCGTGGTGTCCGGCACATCCTTGAGATATGCCTTAATATCCTCCACGTCCGCCTTTTTGTCAAAGGGAAAGTCATAGACCAGCACCAGATTACTGCCGCCCATCATAGGGAAGGTATCTGCGTCGTGGAGCACATCGGACAGCAGCGTGCCGTCCTTTTCATAAATATGTATATTAAAATCCGCAAAGGCCGGGTCCACCGCCTTTTTCTTAATTTGGCCAATATAGTGTTCCTTTAAGTACCCCTCGTCGCCATAGATAAAATAGGCGTGGGACAGAGTGCCGCTTTTCAACTGGGCGCGCAGCTCCTTTTCGCCGATCACAGCCATGGATCGTTCCTCCTTATCCGCAAAGCTCTGTCCTGCCGCAGCGTAACTGTCAGCAGTTCGTCCTCCGCCAGTGCCCCGGCGCATACCAGTGTACCGACAGCGGTGCTTTGCTTACCAAACGCTACCGTTAAGTCGCCGCCGTTCAGGTCGGTGCCGTTGCCCAGCACGAGCCGCTTGCCCTTGCAGGTAATGGAGACGGTGTAGCGTTTTTTATTATATCTGTATTGCACCTGCACCCCTTGCCAAGGCGTGGTATCCATTGCCGTGGCGGTGAGCAGATGCTCGCACTCCGGCTGCACAGCCAAAGCGGTATTACCGCCGGGCAGCAGTACATTCACCGGGTGCACCGCAACGGTCAATGCGCGGGTATAATACCCCACCCGATCATCGGGCAGGTACACGGCCAACAGCTGCAGCCGCCGATTTTGCAGAATGCGCGTGTAGGCGTAGTAGGCGCTTTGATCCGGCGTGCCTACCAGCAAAGCATAATGCGTGTCATACAGCAGAGCCGAGCTGCTGCCGATACAAAGGTAAGCGTTGCCCTGCTCCACTGCCAACCCGGCAAAGGAAGTCAACAAATAAAAAGCGCAGGCCACTGCCGCCGTAACACCCAACCGCTGCCGTTGCAACAGAAAGTGCACGCCGAAAAGCAACAGCACACCGGCAATGGCAACACAGGTCAACGGCCCGGTCAAATCTATAATCGGTGCGCCCAGTGCGCTAAACTTATTCACCAGCCACAACATACCGCCGGTGGTGCCGGACACCACCACCGCACAGGCATACACCAGATGCGGCAGCGGCGTAAAGAGCAACATGAGCAGTGCAGCGATCATGGCCACTTGTGCCAGCGGAATCAGCACCAAATTACTAAGCAGAGATAACAACGCCGTCTGCCCAAAGGACAGCCACATAAACGGCAGCGTATAAAGCAGCACACTCACGGTGGCACTAAAGCTTTGGCGCAAAAATTTGGGAATATGCAGCCGGGCAAGGCTCTTGTTCAGCACCGGAGATAAAGTCAGCAGCGACAGAACGGAAGTCACCGAAAGCTGCAAGCTCACATCCGTTACCGCAAAGGGATCGGTACACAGCAGAAATACCGCCAGACCAAGTGAATTCAGGCCGTCCGCCTTGCGGCCAAACAGCCGTGCCGCCAGCAAGACAGCCATCATTAAAGAAGCACGCACCACGGAGGCGGAAAATCCAGCTACGCCATCATACACCAAAAGCACCGCACCTGTCAAAACCGTAGTCAGCCAAGTAGGCAACCGCAGCTTGCGGAGCAGCCAGTAAAGAGAGCCCACGATCACAGATAAATGCAGTCCGGACACCGCCATCAAATGGGTAGCACCGCAGGTGCGAAAGTGACTGACCGCACCCACGGACAAATCCGTCTTACTACCGGTAATCAGCGCCGTTGCCAACGCACCACGATCCCCGGGCAACACGGCAGCAAAGCGGCTGCTGATGGCGTGGCGCATTTGGATAAGCGCCACTGCGCAGCCGGGTGCAGACTGGTTGGTCTTACGCACCCGGGCAGCCTTGCCGCTAAGGAATTCGCCGTCGCTGAACTTGCCCCAGGCGGCGTAACCGTTCTCACCGGTAGAGGCAAAAGTCACCTTGCCGGTATAGATACCGTCCGGCACATCGCCAAGATCCGCATGGGCAGAAAAGGTGCTGCGGATATTCTGGGGCACACCAGGCAAATCAATAACCGTGGTCTTGACCGTATAATAGTTTTTCTCCGCACCCCGGCGCACATCGGTCACATAGAACTGCACCTGCGCCGTTTGGCCGACTAACTTTTGCTGTGGCAGATAGGCAGCGTGAACACCTACAATAAAGGTCACACAAGCCACCACCGCTCCAACCAGGCACAGCCACACGCTCACCCCTTGGCGCAATCGCGGTATGGAAAGCACCAAACAGAGCGCTGCCAACGCCACGCCCAACGCAACGTACGCAAAGGTGACGGAAAAGAAGTTTAAAATCAGCAGCATGACCGCCGCCGAAAATCCCAAATGGGCAAACACGCGTTTCATTTCTTTTTATGCATCGGCTCCAAGATAAAGGCATAGCTGCATTTCTCCCCTGCCGTTACCCGGTATGGGGCACGCACTGCGCCTTGGCCCGGCAGATCACCGCCAACGCCGCACTGGACGCCGTCAATATTCAATGTGGTCAAGGACGGATCATAGGGAATCTCATGGATATGCGCAGCCTTGTCCAGCCCACCAGTGGTGTAGTGATAAGCGCTAAAGGCAAAGGGTGTTTCATAGTACGCCTGCACCCGGAAGCCCTCGCCGTGACTGTCACACACATACAGGTCGTAAGTATCCGTGCGGTTGCTGCTCTCCTGGGGACGCATATAGCGGTGCTCCAGCGCAGTCACCGTAGATTGATAACGACCCAGCGCAGCCCCGGTTTTTCGGTCCCGATAGCTGGGGTGCGGCCCTCTGCCGTACCAGTTTACATACTCGTAGCTGCCCGGCAAGGTCATCTGGAAGCCGAAGCGCAGCATATCCTGCTTGGGCACGGCACTGTGGTACACATACAGCCGCCCATTGGAATATATTTTATATGTGATCAAGTCCTCTCGCAAGCGTGGTGTGGACATAGCAATGTGCACCTCCACCGTATTGTCTGCCCCGGCCTGCACCACAGTACGCAGCGCGTGGGTGCGGCGCTGGGCACGGCGCCAGCCGTACAGAGGGTGGAACTTGATCAGCGGCGGCACAAAGTTGAGAAAATCAATATCATTATCTGTCAGCGCCCGGAAATAAGCAGGCTCCAAGGGCGCTACCAGTCGCTGGCTGCCGTCGATCACCCAGCTGACCACTCGCCCGTTTTGAATGGTCAGGTCAAAGTCGGCGCCCTGCACCTCTACCCGGTTGCCCCGGTGGTCGTAGTGCAAATCGCCGCCATCTTTCTCCGCCACAGGCTGAGGCATAGGCCGCAGCACAAATTGGTCCCAAGCAAAGGTAAAGCCCGCTGCCAGTCCCGGCAATTCCCGGGTGGTGGCAAAGGACACCGTCAGCACCGCCATACCGTCCCCGGTAACCTGATCCATCGTGTAAGGCAAAGACACCGTCACTTCCGACAAAGGCGGGCAATCGATCGGCTCCAGCTTGCCGTGCATCAGCAGCCGGCCGCCCACTTCGATCTGCCAGCGGCACTCCAGCGCATTTATATTGGTAAAGAGCATTTTGTTCTTTACGGTAAAGGAGCCGCTGTCCGGATTCACAGCAAGGGTCTGCACCGGGGCATATACCTTTTGCACCTCGTAATACTGAGGATGCACCGTGCGGTCCGCACCGATAATCCCGTTGGCGCAAAAATAGGTATTGGACCCGGTAATGGCCGTTGTGTTTGGCAGCGAATACCAGTGCCGCGGCTCTTCCTTTTCAAAATCCGTGCCGTAAAGCCACAAGTCCTTGCCGTCCTGCGCCTTGCGATGCAACGCCTGGTCCACAAAGTCCCAGATAAAGCCGCCGCACATATTGTCATACTTTTCAAAATCCGCCATATAGTCGGCAAAGTTGCCCAGGGAATTCTCCATAGAATGGGCATACTCGCACAGCAGCACCGGCTTGCCTTCATACATCTCGGCAGTAATGGGCTTGCTGTCCGCTGCCAGCTGATTGGCGATATTGTCATAGAGGGAAATGGTAATGGGCTCTTTTTTGCCCAACTTTTCCATCACATCGGCGGTGGGATACATACGGGAGATCACATCGCTTTTGGTCAGGTCAAAATCTCCCTCGTAGTGGAATTGGCGCGTGTCGTCCAGCGCCAGTGCCGCCTGCTTCATTGCAGAAAAGGCGGTACCGTCTCCGGCTTCATTGCCCAGACTCCACATAAACACACATGGATGATTCCGGTCCCGCAGTACCATACGCTCCATACGATCCACGCAGGCCGCTGTCCACACCGGGCTGTCCCCAGGCACGCCTTTGCGGCGCACGCCATGACTCTCCACCTCGCACTCGTCCATTACATAAAAGCCGTAGCGGTTGCAGTAGTCATAAAACCGGGGATCGTCCGGGTAATGGGAGGTGCGCACCGCATTAATGTTGGCCTGTTTCATCAGATCCATATCCTGCCGATACCGTTCCTCCGGCACAGCCCAGCCATTGTCCGGGTCAAAATCGTGGCGATTCACCCCGCGCACAAACAGGGGCATGCCGTTAAAATAGATTTTTTCGCCCCGAATTTCCACTTTATTAAAGCCCACGGTGTAGCTCTTAGCGCAAAGCACGCGTTTTCCACACAGCAACTCCATCACCAGCGTATAGGTGTTTGGCTGCTCTGCGGACCACAACAGCGGCGCCTTAGCCGCAGCTTCCAACTGCAAGGTCTGACGGGGCCGGTCTCCCTTGCAGGCAGCACTGCCCAGGTCATAGACCTTTTGGCCGTCCCGATACAAAGCGGCACGCAAGGTCAAATCTTCTTTTGAGGGGGCGTACAGGTGCAAATAACCGTCCAGGCGCACCGTCCAGTCCCGAAAATCCGCGTCCGGCTCCGTACGGAAATAAAAATCCCGCAGGCAAGCCTTTGGCTCAGCGAACAAATACACCTCTCGGTAAATGCCGCACAGCCACCACATATCTTGATCTTCCAGATAGCTGCCGTCACTGTACCGGTACACCTTGGCGCACACCAGATTTTCGCCATTCAAAAGATACCGGGTCACATCGAATTCGTGGGGTGTCATAGAGCCTTGAGAATAGCCTACGAATTGGCCGTTCACATACACCTCCAGCGCCGCCTTGGCTGCACCAAAGTGCAAGAACACCTGGCGCCCCTTCCACTCCGGATCAATGTTAAAGGTGCGGCGATAGTAGCCCACCTCCTGCATAGCAGGGTCAATTTTTGGGATTTTGCCCTTGCTGCGGCTGAGCGCTCTGGGAAATGTGCTGGCATAATAGTAAGGCACGGAATAGCCCTGGGTCTGCCACACGGAGGGCACGGGAATTTCCCGCCAGGTGCCGTCATCATAATCCGGTGCCTCAAAGCCCTCCAGTTCGTTTTTAACGCCTCGGCACCAGCTGAACTTCCAAAGCCCGTTCAGACTCTGTTTGTATGGGCTGTTCTCCCCTGCCAGCGCCTGCGCCGCCGTATCATACGGCATGGCGATGGCGTGGCCGTCTTCTTTATTCACTGCGATCACACTGGGATCGGCATATCTTGGTTTTTGCATAGGTCTGCCCCCGATTCATACTATATAGATAATAATAAAGGAACGCCCGCCGCTTGTCAACATGGCAAAATGCAGAAAACCGCCGGAGTGGGTGGACAAGCGGGCAGAATGTTGGTATAATAAAAAGCAGAAATATAAAGGAGTCTGTTATGATCGAGCGTGTAACAAAAGAGAATTTAGACCAATATGAAGCGTTTATCAAAAAGCACCCCAAGGGCCTGTTCCAGCACTCCTCCAAGTGGGCTAAGGTCAAGTCCGCCTGGAAGTGGGAAGCCGTGATGTTGAGGGATGAGGACGGCAACATTAAGGGCAGCGCCGATGTGCTGATTCGTACCGTGCCGGTGATCAAAGCCTCCCTGCTTTACTGCTGCCGCGGCTTTGTGGCGGACGAAGATGATTTTGCCACCTTTGACGGGCTCTTTGCCGCACTTTTGGATATTGCAAAGGAATACCACGGCTACTGTATTAAAATCGACCCGGAGATCACCGTGGAGAACAAGGCCTACAAGCAGCATTTGCTGAACAAGGGCTTTGTAGAACTGAACCCGGGGTGTATGGATTTTGAGAATGTGCAGCCCCGGTTTGTTTACTGCTTTGACTACAACGGCCTGAACGAGCAGGAGCTGATGCTCACCTTTAAGCCGGATTACAGAAACCGAATCCGCAAAGCGCCAAAGAAAGGCGTGGAAGTAAAAGTGATGGGCACCGAGGCGCTGGACGACTTTGTACGCATTATGCAGGAGACCGGGGAGCGGGACAACTTCTCCACCCGACCGAAAAGCTATTTTGAGCAAATTATGAACTGCATGGGCGAGGACTGCCGCCTGTATATGGCCTACTATGAGGGCAAAGCCATTGCCGGCACCTTGGCGATTAAGTGGGGGCAGAATGTGATGAAATACCAGTACGGCGCCTCCTCTAACGCCCACCGCAATGTGTACCCCAACTATGCCCTGCAATGGGCCATGATGCAGTGGGGTATGGAGTGCGGCTGTAAGGTCTATGACTTTGGCGGCATCAGCGGCGACTGCCAAAACCCGGACAACCCCCACTATGGTCTGTGGCGGTTTAAGCACGGCTTTGGCGGGTATATGAAAGAATTTATCGGCGAATTTGACTATGTGATCAACAAGCCAGTGTACCACCTGTATAACTTGGCAACAAAGGTATTGGAAAAAGTAAGAAAATGAGCAGATATGTAATTGATAAAACCGCATTAATCGAGAATGTGCATTACCTGCAAAAGAAAGCGGGCGTGCCTATTATCGGCGTCGTTAAGGGCAACGGCTACGGCTTTGGCCTAACGGAACTGGCGCTGATCCTGGAGCACTGCGGCATCACCACTTTGGCAGTAACGGAAGTGACGGACATTGCCCCCCTGCGGGCGGTGCTGCAACCGAACACGAATATTTTAGTGATGCGCTCCACCTGCGTGGACAGCGAGGCGCGCCATATTGCGGACACCGGCTGTATTGCCACCATCGGCAGCACCCGGGCAGCACAGGCGATGCAAGCGGCGGCTGCCGATTTGGGTGTCAAGGTTCCGTGCCATTTGAAGATTGACACCGGCATGGGTCGCTACGGCTTTTTGCCTGCGCAGGTAGCGGAGGCCATTGCCTGCTACGACCTGCCTAATTTGGAGTTCACCGGCGCATACACCCATTTTAGCAGCGCCTTTCACGACAAGGTCAAAACCATTGCCCAGCTGGAAGTGTTCAAGGACACGCTGGCGCAGATTGAAAAGGCCGGCAAGACCGTAGGTATCCGCCATGCAGCCAACTCCCCCGCATTGTTGAATGTGGAGCATGTGGCGCTGGACGCGGTACGCATCGGCTCCGCCTTTACCGGCAGAGTAATTACCCATAGCAAAACGCCCCTGCACCGCTTAGGCCGACTGGAGGCGGAAGTGGTGGACATGAAGGAAGTGCCCGCCGGTTATGCGGTGGGCTACAACGGCACCTTTGTTACCAAGCGCCCCACCACCATTGCCATTGTGCCAATGGGGCATTATGACGGCTTTGGCCTGACCAAGGAGAAAGAGAATCACAACTTCCACAGTGTGCTCTCTGCCCTCAAGCAATTTCTCAAGAAAGCCCATTTGACCGTCACCATTAACGGCAAAGCCTACCCGGTGATCGGCGAGGTAGGGCTGTCCCACACGGCGGTGGATGTGACCGGCAGCAGCGTACAGCCCGGCGATATTGCCACCTGTGACCTGTCACCCTTGCTGGTGAATCCCCGCGTACCCCGCGTTTATACGGAATAATTCAAAAAGCGACTTGTATCTTACAAATACAAGTCGCTTTTCACTTCTTAAACACGCTGCGCAGGCGCTTCTCGATCTTACGGGCATACAACAGTTCCGCCACACCCAGCAGCCGCTCGTAAAGGAAGAACAGCAAATTCATCGCCAGCCAAAAGCCAACCAAAAACCACTTGTTACTGCTCACCGCGTCCATAGGAATGGCAAACACATACACCAGCAGCAGATTCACTGCCGCCAGTGCCGCATTAAACAGCAGGCACTCGGCAGCCAGCGCCACCGACCGAGGCCGCAGCCGCCCGATCCACTGGCGCACGATGGTATAATAGCCGAAAAAGAGCACATACATCAACATACACTCCTTGTCCGGCACCAAAAAGAAGCTGAGCAGCCCCGTAGACACATAGGTGATCCACGCTGTACCGTAGCCGAAGGTGCGCACCAGCACCACCATCAATACCCCGGTGAGCATGGGGCACACATAGGCCAGCACCGGCACCACACCGCCGAAAAACAGCAGCAGCACGCTCAGCGCCGTACAAATTCCGCTCATGGCGACCTTAGCCGCAGGGCGCATACACCCCACCTCCATTTCCGTTTGTATTCATTATAATCCATTTGGCTAAATCTGTAAAGATTATGAATAAGTGGTAAACATTTGGCGACTTGCAGCCGTAACCCTTGCCTTTTATACATAAAAAGACTATAATGTAGGAGATATTACGGTGCAGAGCACCAAAAGGAGCGTGTTCCCTTTGAAAAAGAGTATTGCATTGATCATGGCGCTGAGCGTACTGGTCTGCGGCGTCTTTGCTGCCTGCTCTTCCAAAAAGACAGACGGACAGAACGCTGCCGCCGACACCACCCAAGCCGGTTTGGCCAATGCAGACACCGAGTTTGGCACAGAGATCAATAAAGACGGCAAAGAAGTAGATGTGGTATATGAAAAGGACAAAAAAGGCAAAAACCACGCCTACGAAATCGACAAAAACGGCGAAAAGGTAACCAAAAGCAACGGCGACTATGTAGAAGTGCCGATTGAAGACGATAACAATAATAACGGTAACGACAACAATGATAAGGAAAACGGAAACGGCGGCAATAACAACGGCGGCAACGGCAACGAAAATTTGAAGCCAAATCCCGTAACACCGCAGGAGCCGGACAATAAAGGCGAGACTACCGGTAAAGAACTGACCACCATTGAGGCGTCCAAGGATAAGGTGCCCTCCACCAATGCCAGCGGCAAAAAGGTGATTTTTTCCCAACAGGATCTGGAGCGCATCGCAGCGATGCTGGAGGTGCCCGGTCTGTACAAGTTCAGTTATGAGAACAAGGACGGCGTCAGCGCCGAAATGGCTACCCATGTTGCCATTTGGATGGCTGCCCGTGAAGATATTAAGGGCACCAGCTTTCCCTCCGGCACCATTGTGCTGGACTTGTTCAAATACTACGGCCAGACGGTGGTCAACTTTAAGAGCAACTGCAACGCAGCGGCCAAAAAAGAGAACATCTACGACATTATCAATTACAGCAATAAGGACAGCGTGTTCACCATCACCAAAGGCGAGGCGAAGCAGCAGTCCGTAAAGATCAACCGGGTAGAGTCCCTGGGCAACAACAACTACTACAAGGTCACCGGCTCCGTCAGCGGCGAAAAGAGCTGCAAAAAGGTGGTCGCCGTGGTGCAAAAGAATCGCCTGGATACGGAACTGGGCTTCTCTATTAAGGCACTGAAGTGGTCCTAATAGCCTCCGATCATCCGAAAAGATAATCACTGTCTATATAACGAACTGTGACCATAAATAGAATTTAACAACATATTATAAAAAATAAACAGCCCCACAGAGGGCTGTTTATTTTTCGCCAATTTATACTTTTTTCAACCAGTTTGAATGTCTAGTATTCATCCCTACGGAAAAGATGATCTATTCCACAATTTATTGAAAACTGCATATAAGCCAAAGCAACAACCGCTGGCTTTGTCAGCGGTTGTTGCTTATATCAAATCGCACTTTGTTCTATTGTATCATTAAAAACTCAAACTCTTTTGAAAATGCTGCGGATTCTATATTAGCGGCACTCCCGGAAACAGTGGTCGCTCCTTCTGTTTCATTTTTATCATTGTCAAACACTAAAAAGACAATTAAAGTAATTAAATATACGATAACATTTATCGCAACAAAAATAATTACTGCTCTTTTTAAACTTTTCAGCCTTTTTTCTTTTTTGGCCTCCCTTTCCGCTTTTTTCTGTTGCAATTCAAGTTTGATCTCGTCTTCGGAGTGCAATGTTATATTCTCAAATGAGTTTTTGCCGCAATACTGACAAAAGCTTTGATTATCATCTACAACCCGCTTACAATTATTGCACATTTTCATGATGAATCTCCTTAACACTTGTGTTGTTCTGAGGCTTTTCTACTCGTTTCATAACCACAACACTCACAACGCAAATTAATGTTATAGTTTACAACCTGAACAGGCACATCAACATAGTAATCCGTTTCTTCAATAGGGTAACCTGTTCTTACATAGCTTTTTGTGCCTACTTGATAAGTTTTGGCTGTCCTTTTTTCTTGTACTGTTGTATTGTATCTACCTGTTTCTGTCCTGCTAACTTCTTTTAAACTATTCCAGGTTTTACAAACCGGACAGGTATGCCTTAGTTGATGAATTCCATACATGCCCCAAATCGCAAAGGGAATACATAAGAAAATGAGTAATATTTGAGCAGTAACTCCTGCTATTACGGCAAGTATGATCGTTATTGCTAACGGCAAGTAGATCATTTTAGTTTTGTGTGACATCAATTCAGAAGCATTGGTGTTATTGTTTTGAATGTCATTAATATACTCGTTTTCGCCGCAGTTTGAATCTGTGGTTCTTTGTTTGGCGTCATTTAATGAGAGTTGTTCATCGTTAAGAATATTTGTTATGGCTTGTTTTTCTTCTTTTTCACTTGTATTGTCTAACTCAGCACCACAATGTACACAATAATTGTAATCATCTTCATTTTTCTTGTGGCATATAGCACAAATTTTCATAATATTCCTCCTTTTTCATAATTATATAACATATCGCCCGAATAGTCAACCACTAGGTGCACTACCTGTTGGGTAGTTATATTTATGGTGCATTAGTGATAATATCTAACTGGTGATGATATGTTAGAAATGAATGTTCAAAATTTGCTAAATGAAAAAGGCAAAACAAGATATTGGCTTGTAAAGAAGATGCAGACAACTTATAAAACCGTCAATAAACTGTGTGACAATACTCTAACAGGCTTACAGCTTGAAACAATTGAAAAACTGTGTGAAATTCTTGAATGCACGCCTAATGATTTGTTTGTATTTAAGAACCATTCATAGCTGTGGTTTATCAGCTGAAAATCTGCACTAATATTGACACACCAATGTATATGTACAAATAGAAAAGCGCACAGGCGATTGCCTGTGCGCTTTTTTCTGTCTTAAACTCAGTAGAGCTTCTTCCCTGCCTCAATATCCATAATTTGGTCAATACGGGTCTGGTGGCGGCCACCCTCAAAGGGTGTGGTCAGGAACACCTGCACCAGCTCCAGTGCCAGCCCGGCGCCGACTACACGATCGCCCATGCACAGCACATTGGCATCATTATGGGCGCGGGTATACTTGGCGCTGAAATAATCAGAGCAACAGGCAGCCCGAATGCCCTTGACCTTATTGGCAGCCATAGAGATGCCAATTCCGGTACCGCAGCACAGAATGGCTTTTTCGCAAGTACCGTCTACCACCAAATCACAGGCCTTTTGGGCGCTGATGGCGTAATCGAAGCGTTCCGGGGAATAGCAGCCCACATCTTCTACTTCATAGCCCTGCTCCAGCAGCACTTTTTTGATCTCCTCTTTCAGCGGGAAGCCCGCATGATCGGAACCCATTGCAATCTTCATTATGATTCTCCTTTTTTTAATTTTAATTGCCGTTCCGCCTGGCTAAGCCGCAGATATACAGGCATCAGCGCAGCGGCGGGCATGGTTTTCTGTTTTTGGGCGGCCAGGGCCACGCCGTGCCCGGTCACATACTGCCACTGTGGAGGGGCTACCTCCCCAGCCGGGAACAAGGGTGCAAACAACTGGGCACCGTCACCGGCCACGATCACTCGGTCATAGGCGACCAATTCTTCAGCCAGTGCAGCGCCGTCCACAGCCCGGTCCGGGCAAAGGCGCTCCACCTCGCCGTTCTCCACACGAAAAAGGGCGTTATAGAACTGCCCGCGGCGGGCGTCCATCACCACGCAGATCACTGCGTTCTCCTCCGGAAACTGGTACGCCACCGCTTCCAGAGCAGACACGGCGATACAAGGAATATCCCTGTCAAAGGCAAGACCTTTAACGGTGGCCACGCCGATCCGCACCCCGGTAAAGGAACCGGGACCGACCGTAACGGCAATGGCGTCCAGGTCTGCCACCGAGGTGTCCCCCAGCACCCGCCGAATCATAGGCAGCAGGGTTTCGCTGTGGGTCAGGCCATTATGGAGAAAGTCGCTGCGCACGACCGCGCCGTCACCACTACATAAAGCCGCGGCTGCGGTAACAGATGATGCATCTACCGCAAGGATCATGCTTTCTCCTCCTCTTTTTTATAAATCTCAATGGTGCGATCCTGCTCCCCTGTTTTGGAGATTTCCACCATCAGGGTGTCCGGCGGCAGCGCACCGTACACATTCTCGCTCCATTCGATGGCCAGGTAAGCGCCGGTGTCCAAATAATCAAAAAATCCGGTGGAATACAGATCGTCCCAGCTGTCTACCCGGTACATATCAAAGTGGTGCAGGGTCACATCTCCCTGCCGATACGTATTGCAAATGGCAAAGGTAGGTGAAGTCACATCCACCGTCAACCCCAGCCCTTTTGCCAGTCCGGCGGTAAAGGCGGTTTTGCCCGCCCCCAGGTCGCCCAAGTAGGCAATCACCGTGCCGGTTGGCAAGGTCTTTGCCAGATCGGCAGCAATACGAACCGTATCCGCATAACTATGAGAATGAAATACTTGCATCAGAACAGCCCCACGGTGTTGCCCTGATCGTCCACATCAATGCGGTAGGCCGCCGGTGATTTGGACAGGCCGGGCATGGTCATCACATTGCCGGTCTGGCACACCAGGAACCCGGCGCCGGCAGACAGACTGGCGCTGCTGACGGTAATGCGAAAGCCGCTGGGGCGCCCTAGCTTTGTGGGGTCGTCAGACAAACTGTACTGGGTCTTTGCCATACACACCGGGAGTTTGTCTGCCCCCAGTGCAATAAAGCCGTCAATGGCCTTTTTTGCCGCCTTCGTGTAGTCCACACCGTCGGCACCGTAGACCTCTTTGGCAATTTTCTCAATCTTCTCATACACCGGCAGATCCAGGTCGTACAGGGTATGGAAGTGATTTTCCTTTTCACAGGCGGCAGCCACTTTCTCAGCCAGCTCCAAACTGCCGGCACCGCCCTCCGCAAAGCACTTGGTCACGGCAAAATCCGCGCCTGCCGCCTTGCAAATTTGCTCTACATAGTCGATCTCCGCCTGGGTGTCCGCATAGAAGTGGTTGATGGCCACCACCACCGGCACACCGAATTTCTTCAAGTTCTCAATATGCGCCAGCAAATTGACAGAACCGGCGCGCAGCGCGTCTAAATTCTCCTCTTTCAGCTGATCCTTGGGCACGCCGCCGTTATATTTCATTGACCGCACGGTAGACACCAGCACCACGCAGGCGGGTGTCAGCCCTGCGTAGCGGCACTTAATGTCAAAAAACTTCTCTGCCCCCAGGTCAGAGCCAAAGCCCGCCTCGGTAATGGCGTAATCGCCCAGCTTCAACGCGGTTTTTGTAGCCCGTACAGAGTTGCAGCCGTGGGCAATATTGGCAAAGGGACCGCCGTGCATAATGGCCGGCGTATTCTCCAAGGTCTGCACCAAGTTTGGCTTAATCGCATCCTTCAGCAGCACGGTCATGGCGCCGTTTGCCTGAATATCCCGGGCATACACCGGTGCGCCGTCGTAGGAATAGGCTACCAAAATATCACCCAGCCGCTTTTTCAAATCTTGCAAATTCTCCGCAAGACACAGGATCGCCATTACCTCACTGGCAACGGTTATGCAAAAGTGATCCTCCCGGGGCACGCCGTTCAGGGTGCCGCCCAGAGAGCAGATAATATTGCGCAGGGCGCGATCGTTCATATCCATGCACCGCTTCACCTGCACACGGCGGGGATCAATCCCCAGCACATTCCCCTGCTGAATATGGTTATCCAGCAGCGCACACATCAGATTATTGGCGCTGGTAATGGCATGCAGATCACCGGTAAAGTGCAGGTTAATGTCCTCCATAGGCACCACCTGGCTGTAACCGCCGCCGGCAGCGCCGCCCTTAATGCCGAACACCGGACCCAGGGACGGCTCCCGCAGAGCAATCACCGCATTTTTTCCCAGTTTGCACATAGCTTGACCCAAGCCGATACTCACGGTGGTCTTGCCCTCACCGGCAGGGGTAGGGTTGACTGCCGTTACCAGCACCAGCTTGCCGTCCGGACGATCTTGCAGCCGAGTCAGCAGATCATCGGACAGCTTCGCTTTATAATGACCGTAAGGCTCCAGTTCCTCCGGACGAATACCCATTGCCGCGGCCACATCCGTAATTCTTTTCATTTTCGCCTGTGCGGCGATCTCAATATCTGTCAGCATATACATACTCCTGTACGCGCCACAGCGGGCGCAACGTTTCTCGCAAGTTATTATAACACAAGGGATAAAATAATCCAAGTAATAATTGCCCGCTTCTCTTGAATTCTGGCAAAATTCATAATATAATAAAGACTACCCTGTAATGAGAGGAGGCAGATCGTGCACAGTCGGCAAAAGCAATCGCCGCTGTTGGAATTATTTTCCGGTTTAGATCATGTAACTTTGCTAACCGCCTTGGTTGGCTCTCTATACGGTTTGGCGCTGGTGTACAGCGCTACCCACTCTACCTTAAAGGACGGCAAGATCATCAGCAGCGATGTGCGCTCCATGTTCCTGTCCGTGGCGCTGGGGGTGGTGATCTGCCTACTGGTTTCTAATGTGAACTATGAGGCGGTAGCCAAGCTATGGCCGGTGATCGCCGCCGGGTGCGTAGGTTTGATGATCTACACTTTCTTCTTCGGCATTGCGCCGGATGCCCGGCAGGACGCCCGCAGCTGGATCGACCTGAAGGTGCTGACCTTCCAGTCCTCTGAGCTGCTGAAAGTAGGCTTTATCATCTCCTTTTCCTACCACCTGGATATGGTACGGGACAAGATCAATAAAATACGCACCATTATTCCGCTGGTCATCCATGGCTTGATCCCCATTGGACTGGTGCTGATGACCGGTGACGCCGGGTCTGCCCTGATCTTCCTGATTATGTTTATCGGCATGCTGTTCTTTGCCCGCATTAATATCGGCTACTTCTTAGCCGGGTTTTGCGCGCTGATCGTGGGTTTTGTGGCCGCCTGGAAGTTGAAGCTGATCTCCGGCTTGCAGCGGGAGCGGATCATTGCCCTGTTTTACCCGGAGCAATACGAGAGCACCATGTATCAACAAAATAACGGCAAGATCGCCATGGGCAACGGCGGATTTCTCGGTCAAGGCTTCTTAAAGGGCGATATGACCCAAAGCGGCGCCGTGCCGGAAAATCAGAACGATATGATCCTGTCCGTAGCCGGTGAGGAATTTGGGTTTATCGGCGCACTGGCAGTGATTTTAATTTTAACGATACTGATTTTGCGGGTAGGTCAAACCGGCCTGCGTGCCCGGGATAACGGCGGCTACCTGATGTGCAGCGGCATTGCCGTTATGCTCTTTGCCCAGACCTTTGTTAATATCGGCATGGAGCTGAGCCTGCTGCCCTGCATCGGCATCACCCTGCCCCTGTTCTCCGCCGGCGGCTCCTCGTCACTCTGTATCTATCTGGCACTGGGAATCGAGATGAGTGTGTACCGATACAGCAAATCGCAAACCGGCGCCATGTTCTATACCAAATAACCAACAGCAAAACGCAAAAAAGCGATCGGACAAAATTGTCCGGTCGCTCTTTTTTTATCTTTCTTAGCCTTTGATCAGGTCGTCGTAAAAGTCAAAGCAATCAAAGGTGGCAAAGTAATCCTTGGGCGTCTCTGCCCGACGGATCATCTGGAAAGTGCCGTCTGTCTTTAACAAAATTTCCGCACTTTTCAGCTTGCCGTTATAGTTGTAGCCCATGGAGAAGCCGTGGGCGCCGGCGTCGTGGATAAACAGCAGATCGCCGCGTTCAATTTCCGGCAGCATACGGTCCACGGCGAATTTGTCGCAGTTCTCGCAAAGGGAGCCGGTCACATCGTACTTGTGGTCGCAGGGCTGATTCTCCTTGCCCAGCACCGTCACATGGTGATACGCACCGTAGATGGCCGGGCGCATCAGGTTCACGGCGCAAGCGTCTACGCCCACATACTCCTTATAAGTATGCTTTTCGTTAATGGCGCGGGTCACCAAGCCGCCGTAGGGGCCCATCATAAAGCGGCCAAGTTCGGTATAGATCGCCACATCGCCCATACCGTTGGCGGTAAGCACCTCATCATACACCTTATGTACACCGGCGCCGATCTTCAAAATATCATTCGGCTCCTGCTCCGGACGGTAAGGAATGCCAACGCCGCCGGACAGATTGATAAAGCTGATTTTTACGCCCAGCTCGTTCTTCAGCCGCACTGCTACATCAAACAGCACCTTGGCCAGCAGCGGATAATACTCGTTGGTCACCGTATTGGAGCACAGGAAGGCGTGCAGACCGAACTCCTCTACGCCCTTGGACTTCATGATCCGGAAGGCCTCAAACAGCTGTTCGGTGGTCATACCGTACTTGGCGTCCCCCGGGTTGTCCATAATATCATTGGTGATCTTAAACATACCGCCGGGATTGTAGCGGCAGCTCATTTTGCGGGGCAGCTTGCCGCAGGCTTTTTCCACTGCTTCAATATGGGTAATGTCATCCAGGTTGATGATACCGCCCAGGTCGTTGCAGTATTTGAACTCCTCTAAGGGCGTGTCGTTGGAAGAAAACATAATATCTTCCCCCACGGCGCCAATGGCTTTGGAGAGCATCAACTCCGTCTTGGACGAGCAGTCACAGCCGCAGCCGTACTCCCGCAGAATGTTAATCAGAAAGGGGTTGGGCGTTGCCTTGACGGCAAAGAACTCCTTGTAGCCCTTGTTCCAGGCAAAAGCCTCTTTCAGCTTAGCTGCATTTTCCCGAATACCCCGCTCATCGTACAGATGAAAGGGGGTGGGAAACTGCGCTGCGATCTCCTCCGCCTTTTCCTTGGTGACAAAAGGTAATTTCTCCATCTTTTCTATCCTCCGCTTCTATCATTCCGACTGGCAGGCCTGTTCGATGACGGCCTTTAACTGTTCGCTCCCCTGCCCCTTCACAGAAGAGAACGGGATCACTTGCACGCCTGCTCCCAGATTCGGCAGCTCCGTGCCCAGTTCTTCCAGTCTTTTTTTATACTGAGTGGGTTTTAATTTATCCGCTTTGGTGAGCACCACCACAAAGGGCAGTCCGATCTGCTGCAAAAAGTCGATCATTTGCAGATCATCCGCCGTGGGGGCGTGGCGCATATCAATCAGCTGCACCACAAGGCGAATGGGCCGTCCGCTTTGAAAATAGCCCTCCATCAACTCACCAAACCGCTTTTTCTCCGCCTTAGAGATCTTGGCGTAGCCGTAACCGGGCAGATCCACAAAGTGCACGCCGTCCACATCATAGAAATTGACGGTCACCGTCTTGCCGGGTACGGAACTGACCCGGGCCAGGGACTTGCGGTTAAACAGGCGGTTGAGCAGTGAGCTTTTGCCCACATTGGAGCGCCCGGCAAAGGCAATCTCAATCCCGTCTGCCGGGGGCAGTTGGGCGGAGATGCCAAAGGCGCGATCAAAGGTTGCTTTGTTATAATTCATAGGCACCTCACTGGGCCACCGGCCGATCGGCACGCTTGGACTTGGCCACCGGCACGGCGGCGGGCTTGTCCTCCCGGGCGGTAGGTGTGGGCATGTATTCCAGCGCAATAGGCAGCACCTGGTCAAAAGTGTCTACCGGCACAAAGCGCACGCCCGCTTTCACTTCTTCGCCGATCTCCTGCAAGTCCTTGCTGTTCTCCGCCGGAATGATCACCGTGGAGCAACCGGCCTTGTAGGCGGCCATACTCTTTTCTTTCAATCCACCAATGGGCAGCGCCCGCCCTTTTAGGCTGATCTCGCCGGTCATGGCCACATCACAACGAATGGGAATGCCTGTCAGCTCGCTGACCAGCGCCGTGGTGATGGCCAGTCCGGCAGAGGGGCCGTCCTTGGGAATGGCTGCCTCCGGAGCGTGAATGTGTAAGTCTTTATTTTTATAGAACTGATCGTCAATACCATAGGTGTCTGCGCGGGAGCGGATAAAGCCCACGGCAGTCTTAACGCTCTCGGTCATCACATCGCCTAAATTACCGGTGATCTGCACCTTGCCGGTGCCCGGGAAGGCAGACACTTCAATAGGCAGCATGGTGCCGCCTACGGAAGTCCAAGCCAGGCCGTTAACCACGCCCACTTGGTTTTCGCCTGGGATCAGGTCATCCGTGTACTTGGGCACGCCCAGATAGTCCTGCAAGTTCTTTTCATTCACGCGAAAAGACTTGGCGCCGCTTTCCAGCGCTACGGACGCCTTGCGGCACAGGGTGCCGATACATTTCTCCAGCCGTCGCACACCGGCCTCTCTGGTATAATGCGCGATGATCTCCTCCAGCGCGCCGTCCGTGGCCTTAAACTCTCTGGCACACAGCGCGTGCTTGGTCATCTCTTTCTTCACCAAATGGTCCTTGGCGATACGGAACTTCTCCGTAGCGGTATAGGAACCAAGCTCAATAACCTCCATACGGTCAAACAGCGGCGGAGCAATGGTGGAAGTATCATTGGCAGTGGTGATAAACAGCACCTTGGACAGATCCACCGGAAACTCAATATAATGATCGGCAAAGGTATTGTTCTGCTCCGGGTCCAGCGCCTCCAACAGTGCGGAGGACGGGTCGCCTTTGATGTCGTTGCCGATCTTGTCAATCTCGTCCAGCAAGATAATGGGGTTCATACTGCCGCTTTTGATCACTGCGTCAATAATGCGGCCGGGCATAGCGCCGATATAAGTCTTTCTGTGGCCGCGAATTTCTGCCTCATCGTGGACACCGCCCAGCGCCACCCGCACATACTTGCGGTTCATGGCCTTTGCCAGGGATTTGACGATAGAGGTTTTACCTACCCCAGGCGGGCCTGCCAAACAGAGAATTTGACCGGAGAAGTCCGGGTTGCGCCGCAGCACCGCCAGGGACTCCACAATGCGGTCTTTCACTTTATCCAATCCGTAATGATCCTTATCCAGCACCTTGCGGGCACGATCCAGGCGCATATTGTCTTTGGTATATGTACCGAACGGAATTTCCAGGCACTTGTCCAAATAATTGCGCACCACTGTGGCCTCGTGGGAGCCTTGGGGCATTTTGGCCAGCTTGTCGCATTCCTTGAGCAAATGGGTTTTGGCTTTCTCGTCGCAGCGCAGCTTGCCGATCTTTTCCCGGTAGCCGTCTGCTTCCTCCTGGGGATTATCCTCCTCGCCCAAAGACTCGGAGATCACCCGCATTTCCTCCCGTAGGTAATACTCCCGCTGATTTTTGTCGATCTCAGCCTGCACACGCTCGTGCAGCTCTGTTTCGATCTCCAGGGTGGTATTTTCCTTGCTCAGGAGCATTAAGAGCATACGCAGCCGCTCACCCGGGTCCAAGCACTCCAGCACATCCTGCTTGTCCGCATAATCCATAAAGGTATTGGAGCAAATATAATCCGCCAAAGGACCGTTTTCCTGATAAGCAAGCACCTTAGCAATCACATCATTGCTGATCTTGGGCACCATCTCGGCGTAATGCTCAAATTCTTTTTTCACCGCACGGCGATAGGCATTGGCCCGATCCGGATCCAACTGATCCTCCGGTTCCTCCAGCGGCTGTACCACCGCAGAAAGAAACGGCTTGGTGCGTACAAACGCCATTAAAGCGCCGCGCCCGTCACCCTCGGCTACCACGCGCATATTTTCGCTGCCGGGAATGCGCATCATCTGCCGCACTGAGCAAATCACGCCTACGCCGAACAGATCATCCAGCCCCGGTTCATCCACCGCTGCGTCCTTTTGGGACACTAAAAAAATCTTTTGATCCGCATTCATGGCTGCTTTCAGCGCAGCAACGCTCTTTTTGCGCCCCACATCAAAGTGCAGCACCATATCCGGGAACATCACCAGTCCCCGCAAAGGGATCACCGGAAAGCTGGGCGCCGTCTCAAAAATATTCATCTCGTCCATCTATAAAACCTACTTCTACATTCAAAAAATCATAAGCAGAAAAAAATCGCTACGCAGTATTATATAATAAAATATATAAAAAGGCAACCTGTAAAGGAAAAAAGAGCGCAATACGCTGCTGCGCACTGCACTCCTTTGCTTATGCGTTCTTCAGAGCACCGGCCGTCAGGTCGTGGCTCTCCTTCTTGGGATTGCGCAAAATGATCGGTTCTGCACCGCTGCGCACCGTCTCCGGGGTGATGGTCACCTTCTCCACCGTGCTGTCGCTGGGGATCTGGAACATCAGTTCCTTTAAGGTCGCCTCAAACACGCTGCGCAGACCGCGGGCGCCGGTTTTGCGCTCCAGGGTCACATCGGCCATGGCCGCCAGCGCCTCCGGCTGGAACTCCAGCTGCACCCCGTCCATTTGGAACATACGGGTATACTGCTTCACGATGGAATTCTTCGGCTCCGTCATAATGCGGATCAACGCCGGTTTATCCAAATTCTCCAGCACGGCGATCACGGGAATACGCCCAATCAGTTCCGGAATCAGCCCATACTTCACCAAATCGTGCTGCTCTACCCGCTCCATCACGCGGTTTTCGTCCACATCTTCCGCTTGAATATCTGCGCCAAAGCCCATGGACTTGCCACCGATCCGCTTCTCAATGATTTTTTCGATGCCGTCAAAGGCACCGCCGCAGATAAAGAGAATGTTGGTGGTATCAATCTGAATAAACTCCTGCTGGGGGTGCTTGCGCCCACCGCCGGGGGGAACATTGGACACGGTTCCCTCCAAAATCTTCAGCAGCGCCTGCTGCACACCTTCGCCGCTTACATCACGGGTAATGGAGCGGTTCTCGCTCTTGCGGCTGATTTTGTCAATCTCGTCCACATAGATAATGCCTCGTTCGGCGCGTTCCACATCAAAGTCCGCCGCCTGGATCAGGCGCAACAAAATATTTTCCACGTCCTCGCCTACATACCCGGCCTCGGTCAGAGTGGTGGCGTCTGCAATGGCAAAGGGAACATTCAGGATCTTTGCCAGGGTCTGGGCCAGCATGGTTTTGCCCACGCCGGTGGGGCCCATCAGCAAGATATTGCTCTTTTGCAGCTCCACATCGTCCTTTTGGGCACTGAAAATACGCTTATAGTGGTTATATACTGCAACGGACAGCGCTTTTTTTGCCTCGTCCTGACCGATCACATAGGCGTCCAGCTGGGCCTTGATCTCTGCCGGCTTGGGCAGCACCATATCGCCGTCCTCCCCCTGCTTACCGGGGGCGTCCGCCAATTCGGTGCTCTGGATCAAGTCATTGCAAAGGCGAATACACTCGTCACAGATAAATACGCCCGGACCTTCAATCAGCTTGTGAACCATAGCCTCTGACTTGCCGCAGAAGGAGCACCGGGTCATACGATTGTAATTGTCATCTCGTGCCATGTATGCACACTCCAAATCCAAAATAGAAAGACAGGACGGATGCTGCCATCCGTCCGTCTAACCGTGTTATCTCTTGTCGATCACCTTATCCACCAGACCGTACGCCAGCGCTTCCTGTGCGGTCATGCTGTTGTCTCGGTCTGTGTCCTGCACAATCTGCTCATAGCTCTTGCCGGTATTCTTGGCAAGAATTTCATTGAGCCGTTCCTTGGTGCGCACCAAGTTCTTGGCAGCCAATTCAATATCTGTCGCCTGACCGGTCAGGCCATTGCCGCCGATCAAGGGCTGGTGAATGAGTATTTCACTGTTGGGCAGTGCAATGCGCTTGCCCTTGGCGCCGCTGGAAAGCAAGAACGCACCCATGCTGGCGGCCATACCCACACAGATGGTGGACACATCGCACTTGATATAATTCATAGTGTCGTAAATCGCCAGGCCGGCAGTTACGGAGCCGCCGGGGCTGTTGATATACAGGCTGATGTCTTTCTCACTGTCCTGGCTCTCCAAAAACAGCAGCTGGGCCACCACCAAAGAAGCGGTGGTGTCGTTCACCTGGTCAGAGAGCACGATAATACGGTCGCTGAGCAGGCGGGAATAAATATCCATGGAGCGCTCGCCGGCGCCGGTCTGCTCTACAACATAAGGGACTAAAGCCATAAAATCACTTTCCTTAAACTCAGTCTATGCGGAAATACGGTCTGTTATAATATAGACCGTATTTTGCTTATTCATTCAAAGAGGTGCGCAGTATTACTCGGCATCTTCCTCTTTCTTGGCGGTTTTCTTGGCGGCGGATTTCTTAGCGGCAGTCTTTTTAGCTGCCGGCTTCTTCTCTGCCTTTTTGTCGTCTGCCTTCTTGGCAGTGGACTTCTTGGCGGCCTTCTTTTCCGCTTTCTTCTCTACCAACTTGGCGCTGTCCACGATCAGATCCAGTGCCTTCTTAGTGGTTACATCGGCAGCGATCTGGTCAGCCGGTACAGCCTTCTTGATCTGCTCCGCTTCCATACCGTACTGCTGGGCCAGCTTGTCGATCTCGGCGCTGATCTCGTCCTCTGTGGCTTCCAGCTTCTCAGCGGCCACGATGGCTTCCAGTACCAAAGAAGCCTTAACCTGCTTCTCGGCGCCGTCCTTAAAGGTAGCGCGGAATGCGTCCATATCCTGACCCATGTACTGCAAGTAGGTCTGCAAGTCAATGCCCTGGGCCTGCAAGCGGTAAGCATAGTCGTTGATCATCTCGTCGGCGCGCTTGGTGAACATCACTTCCGGGATCTCGGCTTCCATACCGTCGATGGCCTGCTCCAGCAGCTGATTCTCCAGATCGCGACGGGCGTCCTCCGCCTTTTTCTCGCTAAGCTGCTTCTTCAGATCGGCTTTCAACTCGTCCAGAGTGTCAAACTCGGACACGTCCTTGGCAAACTCGTCGTCCAGTGCCGGTACTTCCTTGGTCTTAATCTCGTGGATCTTCACCTTAAACACAGCGTCTTTACCGGCCAGATTCTCTGCCTGGTACTCCTCCGGGAAAGTTACATTCACATCAAATGCTTCCTCGGTCTTGTGACCGGCCACCTGCTCCTCAAAGCCGGGGATAAAGGAACCGGAGCCCAACTCCAAAGGATAATTCTCGCCTTTGCCGCCGTCAAATGCAACGCCGTCCACAAAGCCCTCAAAGTCGATCTCTGCAGTGTCGCCCATCTCGGCAGCACGGTCCTCAACGGTCACCAGTCGGCTGTTTCTGTCCAGCATGTTGGTCAACTCGTTGGCCACATCCTCATCGTCTGCCTCTGTGGGCAGCTGCACAGCCTCCAGGCCCTTATACTGGCCCAGCTTGACCTCCGGGTACACAGTGACCTTCATGGTCATATCCACGCCCTCGGACTTGCTGATGGTCTTAACATCCAGTTCGGAGGGAGAGTCCACCGTACGCAGACCGGCCTCCTCAATGGCAGCCGTAACAACTGCGGGATACACGATCTCCAGTGCGTCCTCATAGAAGAAGCCCTCACCGTAGAGCTTTTCGATCATACCCTGGGTAGCCTTGCCCTTTCTGAAGCCGGGCAGTTGGATAGATTTTCTGCGCTTCAAATATGCGTCCTTGCAAGCCTGAGTAAATTCCTCAGGGGCAACGGTAACCTCGATTTCATAAACATTGGTGTCCACTTTATTGGATGATTTCAGTGCCATTGCTTTGACCTCCTCAAAATTTATCTAATATCACCGATTTGGCATTATAACATATCTATTACTTAATTTCAAGCAAGTATTTATATTATTTGGCTTTTCTGCTCATTTGCAGATAAATAAGGGGGTAAACGCCAGATGATCGGCAGAGATCAGGCGAAAATCAATACCTTGATACTCCCCCTCAAAAGCAAACCGGGCGGCTGCGCCGTGCAGATGGCCGTAGTAGCACTTTTGCACGCCGTACTGCTGCAACAGTTCTACGATCGGCGCGCAGGCATTCCCGGTGGTCACAGGCGGATAATGAAGAAAAACGATCTTTTCTCTGTCCCCTGCCGCCTCCAATGACATACGAATACGCCCAACTTCCCTGGCAAGCACTTTCTCGTCCTGGGCCTCCGGTGTGTCCTCAAAGAACCAGCCCCGGCTGCCGCACAAAGCCACATCGCCGTAAGGGATCGCCTGATTATGCAAAATCTGTAAAGTATCAAAATGATTTTCCTGCAAATACAGATCCATTTTGCGCTTGGTGTTCCACCAATAGTCATGATTGCCCTTAAGCAAGATCTTTTGCCCCGGCAAATCGTTCAAAAAGGCAAAATCTGCCGTACATTCTGAGAATTTCATGGCCCAGCTAATGTCCCCGGCGATCACCACCGTATCCTGCGGCTCCACCAAATGGCGCCAATTGGCCGCCAAGCGAGCGGTATAATCGCTCCAGCCGGGAAAGCTGTCCATGGGCTTGTCCGTGCCAAAGGACAAATGGGTATCTGCAATGGCATACAGCGCCATAAGGCACCTCTTTTCCGTATAAAATACCCGCACCTGCACAAACTATGCGGGAAGGGAGTGAAAAAAATGGACGAGATCAAAGGCATTTCCTGTGAAGTCAAGAACTGCAAGTACCACGATGGCTCCGACTGCTGCACCGCCGGTCATATTCAGGTGGGCACGCAAAACGCAAAGACCTCTACGGACACAGCGTGCGAGACCTTCCAGTGCTGCGACGGCTGTTCTTGTAAGTAAAAAGACGAAAAAGGCAGGATATCGCATGATATCCTGCCCCAGCGTGTAGAAGAAGCTAAGTATAAATTTCTACACGCTGGCAGACATCGAGAAAGTGAGATAAATTTCGTATTTTGCGAATGGGTGCTGTACAACAGTACCGCCCCTGAGCAAAAGACGAAAAGCGCCAAAAGTGGCTTGAACTCGATGTTCAAGCCACTTTTTCAAAACAGTAGACAATATAGAACACCTTCGGCAGGAGCAAGCCCCTGCCCTACAAATATTCTATTTGAATTTTACAGCATGGCGCGATTTAGCCACTTTATCGACAGTCTGAGGCAGGGTATCGCATGATATCCTGCTATCTTTTTGTTCTGTTACAGGTTCAGCAGCTGAAAAACCATCTGGCTCATATTCTCCCGGTCACACACCTGGGTAAAGCGCACGGCCTTATCCTTTAATGCAGCCAAGGGCGCCGGTACGGCAGCGCCGGTGACCCGGTGCAGTTCCTCTACCATATCGAACTCATCCAGCTGCGGGGTGTTGCCCTCCAGCACAGCGGTGAGCACGCTCTTGGAGAACTTGTAAGGAGAGGCGGTGGAATCAATCACCGTAGGCAGATCGTCGCCGGTCTGGGCTACATAGTCCCGGTACACCTTTACAGCCACGGCGGTGTGGGTGTCGCACAGGTAATTCTGATCGGTATAAGTCTTGTGAATGGTATCCGCCACGGCGGCCTCATCACAGTAGCCGGCGGCAAACTCATTTTGAATCTTTGCCATCACTTCCGGCTCTACCGTGTATTTGCCGTTCTCCGCCAGCTGGGTCATCCAGCCGCGCACGGCAGCGTCGCTCTCGCCGCTCATATGGTACAGCAGCCGCTCCAGGTTGGAGCTAATGAGAATATCCATAGAGGGAGAGGTGGTGGCGTAAAAGTCCCGGTTCCGGTCATAAGTGCCGGTTTTCAGGAAATCAGTCAGTACATTGTTGGTATTGGACGCGCAAACCATGGTCTTGATGGGCAGGCCCATGTGCTTGGCATAATACCCGGCCAAAATGTTGCCGAAGTTGCCGGTGGGCACCACCACATTCATAGGCTCGCCTACTTGCAACTGACCCATTTTGCACAGATCCGCATAAGCGGAGAAGTAATAGACAATCTGCGGCACCAGACGGCCCCAGTTAATCGAATTGGCAGAAGAGAACATCATATTCTTCTTTGCCAGCTCCGCCTTGATTTCGTCATTGGTAAAGATAGACTTAACGGCGCTCTGGGCATCATCAAAATTGCCGTGAATGGCGCAGACTGCCACATTCTCACCCTCCTGGGTGGTCATTTGCAGCTTCTGCATGGGAGACACGCCGTCCACCGGGTAAAACACCAGAATCTTGGTCTTGTCAACATCCTTAAAGCCCTCTAACGCCGCCTTGCCGGTATCGCCGGAGGTGGCCACCAGGATCACAATGGTCTTGCCCTCAGCGGTCTTTTTGGCAGATACGGTCATCAGGTACGGCAGCAGCTGAAGGGCCATATCCTTAAAGGCACAGGTGGGACCGTGCCACAGTTCCAAGATATTCTCCTTGCCGCCGATATTCACCGTGGGTGCCACAGCGGGGCTGGAAAACTTATCTGCCCGGTAAGCGCCCTCTACGCAGTAATTCAGCTCCTCATCGGAAAAGTCTGTCAGGAAGGTGCGCAGCACGGTCTTGGCCCGGTCAATGTAGGACATCTCCATCATTTCCCGTACTGTGTCCATAGAAAAGTGCGGCAGTTCCACCGGCACAAACAGGCCGCCCTCCTCGCTGATTCCCTGGGCAATGGCCTGGGCAGCGGTTACACGGATCTTGTTGTTTCTTGTTGAAGTATATAGCATACACGCTCTCCTATTCGTTGGGGGTTGTGATTTCGTTTTTCTTGCAGAATATTTTATACCAATGTAAAGGCATTTTCAAGGTGTTTTATGGATTTTGTGCCGTCCTTTTGTAAAAACACTTCAATTACATCAAATCTGGGCTGCTTTTTCGTTGGATTTTGGGCCAAAAACAGCTTGGCGGTTTGAATGATCCGCTCCTGCTTGTATTGGTCCACGAATTCCGCCGGGTCGGCAATGGCACCCTGACTGCGGGTTTTGACCTCCACAAACACCAAATACTGCCCCTTGGTACATATCAGGTCGATCTCGCCAAAACGGCAGCGGTAGTTCACATCATACAGCTTATAGCCCTGCTTTTGCAAGTACCGGGCAGCCTCCAGCTCGCCGTACTTACCGTAGTATTCCGGCCGGATCATCGGTTCAACCATTTCTTCAGGAACGACAGCCGGTGAATGGGGCTGATCCCGTACTGCTCCAGTCGTTCATAATGCAGCTTGGTGCCGTAGCCCTTGTGCTTTTCAAAAGCGTATTGCGGGTATTTCTCCGCCATTTGCAGCATATAGCGATCCCGGCTGACCTTAGCCAAAATAGACGCTGCCGCAATGCTGGCGCTTTGGGCGTCGCCCTTAATGATCGTGCGCACCTCCAAGGGCAAGTCAGGGGCACGGTTGCCGTCTACCAAAGCGCAGTCCGGCTGCACCGGCAGGGCGGCTACCGCCCGCTGCATGGCAAGGTAAGTGGCGTTGAGAATATTGATCTCATCAATTTCTTTTTCTGTGGCGGAGCCGATCCCATAGGCGGCGCACTGGCTGCAGATGGTGTCAAACAGGGCCTCCCGCTTTTTTTCGCTGAGCTTTTTGGAGTCGTTGACCCCCTCAATCACCTGCCCCGGGCGGAGCACCACCGCCGCCGCGTACACCGGACCTGCCAAGGGACCTCGCCCGGCTTCATCAATACCACAGATGCAGGTGTAGCCCTCTGTGCGGGCCTGATCTTCAAATGCTGTCCATTCCATCATTCCGGCAGTTCCAGGGTCATTCGCCCCAGCTTTCCTCCTCTAAATTCATCCGCCACAATCACTGCGGACCGGTTATAGTCGATCTCGCCGCCCCGCATTAAAAAGCCGCGCTTGCGGCCGATGGCTTCCAGTATTTCCCAGCCCTGCATATACTCGTCCACCTCAATGCCGTACCGCTGGATAATGGCCTGTGGTCTGGTGCGCCCCAGTACCTCCAGCAAACGGCAGGTCAAGGTCTCCAGGTCTGTTACTTCATCTTTTACAGAGCCGATAAACGCCAGCCGATCCCCTACTTCCGGATCGTCAAACTTAGGCCACAGCACGCCGGGGGTGTCCAGCAGCTCAATGCCGCCACCCACAGCGAACCACTGATTTTGCCGGGTAACACCGGCCTTGTCGGCCACCTTGGCGCGGTTTTTACCGGCCATACGGTTGATAAAGGAGCTTTTGCCGGTGTTGGGAATACCCACCACCATCAGCCGCAGTGGCTTGCCGGCCATACCTCGCTGGGTATTCTTCTCAATGGTCTTTTTCAGCACTTGCTGCACCGTGGGCAAAAAGGCGGACAGTCCCTTGCCGCTGCGGCAATCCACTGCCAGGGCAGTTTTGCCCTGCGCCTCAAAGGCAGCAATCCAGCGCTTGGTGGCCGCCGGGTCTGCCACATCGCATTTATTCAGCAGCACGATCCGGGGCTTGCCCCGCACCAAGGTGTCTAACTCCGGGTTGGCGGAGCTATACGGCACGCGGGCGTCCAGCAGTTCTACCACCCCGTCCACCAGAGGCAGCATTTCCTTGATCTGGCGCCGCGTCTTTGCCATGTGACCCGGGAACCACTGTACCTTTTGTTTTTGAAAATCAGCCATTGTCTTTACCTGTCCTTACTTACTGCCCCCAGTTTACCATACACCGTGGAAAAAGGCAAATAAAAAAGCTCCTGTCACCAAGGTAACAGAAGCATTTTTTATGTGTCTTACTCAGCGTCGGCAGTCTTTGCAGCGTTATCTCTCTGCAAGTTCTCCTTCACCTTAGCAGCCTTACCCACACGGTCACGCAGGTAATACAGCTTTGCGCGACGAACCTTACCGGAGCGGATCACCTGCACGCTCTCCACATTGGGAGAATGCAGCGGGAATACACGCTCAATACCTACGCCGTAAGAAAGGCGACGCACGGTAAAGGTCTTGCTGATACCGGAACCTTTAATAGCAATCACAGTACCCTCAAACATCTGGATACGCTCACGAGAACCCTCGCGGATCTTTACGGCGACCTTAACGGTATCACCGATCTGGAATTTAGGTGTTTCTTCTTTCATGCTGCCCTGAGCAATCAAATCAAGTGCGTTCATCAATAACAACCTCCTTCTTATTTATGAGGTGTTCTTAACAGAGATCTGCCAGAGGACCACCCTCGTTATGCCTGTAACGCAGAGCATTTCGCTCGTTGCAAGAAGCGCAACGGAATAAATGCGTTAGTATATTAGCACACTCGGTGCAAAAAAGCAAGTGTTTTTTACTGAAAGGGCTGATAATCTTTATCCAGCAGGTCCAGTCGGTAAATTCGCTTCCATTCCCATGGCAGTTCCACCAAGCGCAGCAGTGTGTCGCACAGCAGCGTAGGATTCAGATTTTTCTCCTGCCCGGCTGCCAAACGCAGGTGCAGCACCACCCCCTGAGGGGTCAGCTCCACACTGTACCGGTCAATGAAGGTCTTAATATCCACTTCCTTCATCACCCGCTTGCGACCCACCTTGCCCTTCTTCAGCGCCAGAATCTGCGGCGCGTCCAATACGGCCTGCAGCTTCTCCGCCCCGGCGGCGTTGTCGTCAAAAGCCAAGGTAAAGTCATAATCGGAAAAGGCAATCTCCGTACAGTCCCGAAAATCGCAAAACACATCTTCAATTTGAATATCCGGCGGTAGGGCAGCGTTCATGCGCCGCTGCACCTCCAGAGGCTCCATGGGCTCTATCAATCGAATATCCATACTCTCGCAGGCACTCTCCACCCCTAAGGACAAAGGCAGCGAAAAGCGCATATAAGCGTGGGGGTTATACCCTTCGGTGAACCACAAGGGAATCCCCGCCCGGCGCAAGGCTCTGGACATGACCCGATTCACATCCAGGTGACCAATGTACTTGGCCCGCCCGGTTTTACTGAACCGCAGTCGTATCTCGTGCCACTTCTGGTCTTGCATCGCAATGTCCTCCGTTGAGTTTGTTGGCGCCGCACCCGGCACAGCGGATCCGGCAATGGGGCGTGGTCACATTTTGGTGCGCCCGCTTGTTCTCCAGTTCCAGGAACTTGCGAGACACGCCGTAATCCAAATGATCCCAGGGCAGCAGCTCCTCAAAGGGGCGCCGCCGCTTGGTATAGAAATCCGGGTCCAGCCCGCATTCTTCAAATGCCTGCATCCAGGCGTCAAAGTTGAAGTGATCGTCCCAAGAATCGAACTTGCAGCCCAGTTCAAAAGCCCGCAGCAGCACCTTGGACAGCCGCCGATCTCCCCGTGCCAGCACGCCCTCTAAAAGTGAGGTGGGCGTTTCATGGTAGGACACGCGGATTTTGCGGCTGGGCACACTCTCCAACAAGTGGGCCTGCTTGGCCCGTAAGGAGGTCATGGTGTCCTCCGGCTCCCACTGGAAGGGCGTAAAGGGCTTGGGAATAAAGGACGCGCAGGACACGGACACGCTGACGGCGCAGCCTTTCTTGTGCTCCGGCGTGTTATAGTAGGCGTCTACCACCTTGCCTGCCAGCTGAGCGATACCGGCAATATCCTCCATCGTCTCCGTGGGCAGCCCCATCATAAAGTACAGCTTCACGGAAGTCCAACCGCCGGCAAAGGCCTTGGTACAGGTGCGCAGCACCTCCTCCTCCGTCACATTCTTGTTGATTACATCCCGCATACGCTGGGTGCCCGCCTCCGGGGCAAAGGTCAGCCCGCTGCGGCGCACTTTGGACAGCTTGTCCACCAGCTCGTCGCTAAAGTTATCCACCCGCAGGCTGGGCAGGGACAAATTGATCTTGTCCCGCACGGTCCAGTCAATCAGGGAGGTGAGCATTTCGTTGACGCAGCTGTGGTCGGAGGTGGACAGAGAGCACAAGGACAGCTCATCATACCCGGTAGAGTCGATCAGCGCCTTGGACTGACGGTTGATGGTCTCTACACTCTTCTCCCGAATGGGGCGATAGATAAATCCGGCCTGGCAAAAGCGGCAGCCGCGAATACAGCCCCGAAAAATTTCTTCCACTGCCCGGTCGTGGACAATATCAATAAACGGCACCACAAAGCTGTCCGGGTAATAGCACTTGTTCATATCGGACACAATGGACTTCTTCACCCGCTCCGGTGCACCATGGGTGGGGGTCAGGGCGCACAGGGTGCCGTCCGGGTTGTAGCTGTCCTCATAAAAAGACGGCACATAAATGCCCTGAATGTGCATGGCTGCTTCCAAAAACTCTTGTTTACTCTTGCCGCTCTCTTTACATTCTTTCAGCAGATCCAGCACCGTGTTGGTGGTCTCTTCCCCTTCACCCAGAAAGATAATGTCCGCAAACTCAGCCACCGGCTCCGGGTTGCAGGCGCAGGGGCCGCCAAAGGCCACAATGGGGGTCAGCGACTTTCGATCCCCGGCACGCAAGGGCACCCCCGCCAGATCCAGCATATTCAGAATATTGGTGTAAGACAGCTCGTACTGCATGGTAAAGCCGATCATATCAAAGTCCTTGATCGGGTCGCCGCTTTCCAGGGCAAACAGCGGTTCGCCGTTGGCGCGCATCAGCGCCTCCATATCGTCCGCCGGGGCAAACACCCGCTCGCACCAAGTGTCCTCCCGCGCGTTGGCAACGCCGTAAAGAATTTTCATTCCCAAGTGGCTCATACCGATCTCATAAGTATCCGGAAAACAAAAGGCATAGCGCAGCGCCACTTTACTTTTATCTTTCATTACGCTGTTCAGTTCGCCACCGGCATAGCGAGCCGGTTTTTGCACCGATTGCAACAGTTTTTCAATCTCTTTTCTCATACAGACCTCAAATTTGATAGCATTAAATACAGGCTGATTCCCAGGAGCGACACCCCGCCGCCCCGGTACAGCACATAGCCGCCCAGCCCGGTAAGCACCGCCAGCGTCAGCGCATTGAGCACGGCCGCCAATTTGTAGGGCAGCCAAAGCGCCGCCAGCCGTCCCCCGTCCAGCGGAAAAATGGGCAGCATATTCAGAAGAAACAGCGCTCCGTTGGCCGGGTCCCGCAGCAACACCCACAAAATCAGATTCACCGCCGGGCCGCCAAAAAGCACCGCCGTCTCTCGCCGCCAATCCGGCACCCGGTCATACCGCAGCGCCATACCGTAAAAGGACAAGCGCAGCTGCCTGGGCTGCAATCCCAGGGCGCAAAGCACCGTCAAGTGCCCGCACTCGTGGAGCACGGAGAACAGCAGCACCTGCCACAGCAATTCGTTCTGTGCCCAGGCGGCAAAAGTCAATATCCAAAAAAACGAATAATCCAGTCGCAACCGTGTGCGACCCACCGTCCATTCCAAAAGCACCACCGCTACATCTATACGCAGCGCCGGTGCTCTCTATCCGCTAAGGCGCGGTTTAGCGGTGACTGTCCAAATAAGACTGCAAGATCACGCTGGCAGACACAGCGTCCACCTGCTTCTTGCTTTTTTTGCCATGCACATTGCCCGCAGACAGCAGGTCATAGGCCAGCACTGTAGTCAGGCGCTCGTCCTGGTACACCACCGGAAGTCCGGTAAGCTCCGATAGCAAATCGCCCAGGCGGCGGCAGGCGTCGCACCGGTAGCCATAGCTGCCGTCCATATTCCGTGGCAGCCCCACAACGATCTGCTCTGCTTTCTCTGTCTTGGCAAGAGCCGCCAGTTTCTCGGCCAGCTTAGGCGCGTAGCGCTCCTCCACCGTGTCGTAGGCGGTGGCCAGCATCTCCCGCACATCACAAAAGGCCACGCCGGTGCGCACATCGCCGTAGTCCACAGCCATCATTCGCATAGCGGTTCTCCTTCCTGTAAAAAAGAGCGAAAGGATCCATACCTTGTTGATCGCTTTCGCTCCGTTCGTGTTTATTATCTTCCAAAAGGGTCGTGCCGGTACTCCGGCCGCCACCAGTCCTGCTTACCCAAGGTAGTGCAGTCCGCCGGTAAATGAGAAGCGTCATTCTCTAGCAGCAAGCGGGGTGTGCCGCTTTCATCTACTTCTAAAACGGACACACAGGTGTTTTCACCCCAGTTCACATGGTTCAGCCGCACAATGGGCCAACCGTGTGCCCAGCACAGCAGATTGCGAATGGCGCAGCCGTGGGAGGCCAGCAATACGGTCTTGCCCGGATGGCGGGCGGCGAGCAGCAGCACCGCGTCTCGCATACGGTCAAACACCTGTTGCATAGACTCCCCTTGTTCTATGGCAAAGGCATGGGGTTCGTCATTCCACAAGGCACTCTCCTTGGGGTAGCATTTGGGGAAGTCCGCAAAGGGCAGACCCTCAAACGCCCCGCCGTTGATCTCGATCAGGCTGTTCAGTACGTGGATAGGTAGTCTATGCGCCCGGTTGCAGGCCTGAGCAGTCTTCACGCTGCGGCGCAAGGGGCTGGAATAAATCACATCAAAGCGTTCCTCTGCCATACGCGCAGCCAGCAGATCCAGCTGGCGGGCACCATTCTCGGTAATGTCGCCGTCCGTGATACCGTTAAACACCCGGCGGATATTCCCCTGTGCCTCGCAGTGACGCACAACGATAAAGCGGGTGGCGCTCATTCGCCATCACCCTCATCGGCCTTGGTGGGCTTTTGCTCTGCCGGTGCAGAGGTCTGCGGCTTCTGGGCTGCGGTGGTCTCGCCGCCGGCGGCTGTGGTATTCTCGCCGTCTGCCGCAGTGGTGGTCTTGCCGGAACTGCCGGAATTGCCGGATCTGCCGGAGCCGCTGCTCTCGCCGGTGGAATAGCCGTGGCCGCCGGAGCAGTTGCCGGGCAGGTTGTTCACATCGTACCAGCCGTACACGCCGGTGCCGCTGCGCAACTTGCCACAGGAGGGGCAATAGGAACGATGTACGATGCCTTCCGGCTCCTCAAACTTGGTTTTATACTGATCGCTGTCCAGCTTGTCATACACGGCGGACATCACCGTCTTCCACAAAGTACCGGAGGGGTTACCGGACAAGCCGTAGTAGATCTCCTTGGGCTGGTCATAGCCATACCATACGCCGGCCACAAAGTCCGGCGTGCCGCCCATAAACCAGCGGTCCTTATCGTCCGTAGTGGTACCGGTCTTGCCGAAGCACTGAATACCGGACAACTTGTAAGGAGTACCGGTGCCGGCGGTCATAACCGTTTGTAGCAACTTGTTCATCACCCAGGCGGTATTCTCAGACAGCGCGGACTCCTTGGTCTTTTCCGGCTGCTTTTGCAATACCACATTGCCCTGCACATCCTCGATCTTCGTGTAGCAGTACGGCTCGTAGTAGTAGCCGCCATTGCCAAAAGTGGCGTAGGCCGCGGTCATCTCCAGCACGGTTACACCGTTGGTCACACCGCCGGTAGCCATAGGTGCGTAGTCGCAGTCCTTCACGCTGTCCAGCGTGCTGATGTGGAACCGATTGCTGATAAAGTCCAGAGAGTAATCCACCGCGCCGGCGTCACTGATCATATCCAGCGTGCGGGCGGAGATGGTGTTTTTAGACTGGGCAAGACCGTACTGCAAGGTAACGGTGCTGCCGCTGTAACCGCCGCCCTGGTTGGTGGGCCAGGGTTTGCCGTCCACCACCTTCAGTGGGGCGTCTTTAATCATTGTAGACCAGTAAATATTAGTGTTCTCGTCCTGCAAGCTCTTTTCGAGCGCCGGTCCGTACACGGACAAAGGCTTAATGGTAGAACCGGGCTGTCGCTTAGACATGGTGGCGCGGTTCAGTCCCAAATTGACTTTCTTTTTTCCGGTGCCGCCCACCAAGCCTAAAACGCGGCCGTTATAGTCCATGACTACCATCGCACCCTGGACAGTCTCGTCCGGCATGCGTTTGTAGTTCTCGTACACATTTTCCAGTGCTTTCTGCACATCAAAATCAATGGCAGTGTAGATCTTCAGTCCGCCACCGTAGACCATATTCTTGGCTTTCTTGTAAGTGTAGCCGTTCTTTTGCAGGTCCTCAATCACGGAGGTAATCACATGATCCACATAATAGCTGTTGACGGTCTGTGCCTTTTTGGTGCTCTTGGCTTTGACCTTAGAGCCTTTATATTCTTTGCTGTTGGTAAATACCAGCTTATAACTCTTGGCGCTCTCGTACTCGTCTTTAGAAATGGAGCCCTCTTTATACATGGCCTCCAGGAAGTACTCCTGCCGTTTCTTATTGGCCTTAGGGTCATTCAAGGGATCATAGGTGGACGGCGCCTTGGTAATGGCTGCCAGACTGGCACACTCCGCCGCATTCAAATCCTTAATGTCCTTGCCAAAGTACTTCTCTGCGGCGGTCTTCACACCGTAGCAGCCATTGGACAGGTACACAGTGTTCAGGTACGCCTCAATGATCTCGTCCTTGCTGTAATTGCGCTCCAGGTTCAGCGCCTGCAAGATCTCGTTAAACTTACGGATAAAGGTCACCTGGTTTTCGTCCGTTAAGTTCTTGATCAACTGCTGCGTAATGGTAGAACCGCCCTGACCGAAGTTGGTGGGCTTGACAAACACGCCGATGGTACGCACCCAGTCCACACCATGGTGCTCATAAAAGCGCTTGTCCTCACCGGCCACAAATGCCTTGGGCATATAGGGGCTCATATCGTCCATGTCCACCCAAATGCGGTTTTCTTCCCCATGCAGGCGGGTGATCTCCACAGTCTTGCCGTTCTTGTCTGTGCCGTAAATGAACGACGTCATATTTTGGCTGTACTTCTGCTCGGTCAGATCAAAGACCTTGTCGCCATGAACCACGCTATAACCGTAAATAAACAGCACGGAGCAGCACACAATGCCCACCACGCAAATGACCATCAGGCAGCCCAGCAGCACCTTGCCTAACTTGCGGGCAGGGGTACTCTCTTTGGGTGGCTTGCTTGCCTTCTTGCGCTTTTTGGCAGCCAGGCGGTTCTCCATCTGCTGCTCTTTCTTATGCCGCACCGCACGGTCCGCCGCTGCATTTTTCTGTACGGGCGCCTGCTGCGCCTGCTTTTCTACCGCGTGCCGGTCCTCGTCATAAGCCTTAGACGAGTTGTTCATAAACGAACGCAGCAGATCGTCATAATCTTTATTCGCCACGCACATACCTCCTAAGTTGTTCGTATGTATGGGTGATCGGGTCGGACAGACCCATTTTATATTTTAATAATTATACTACAAAGATTAAAATAAATAAAGCAAATTATGAATAAATTAAGAATTTTTTGCTTTCTTGTCGCTCTTGCTCGGTGCTTTCGCACGGCCGTTTTCCCGATCCATGGCCCGGGAACGCTTGCGGCTCATGGGCTGCACCTTCTTGCTGATCTGCACATGATCGTACATTTGCTTGGCACGCAGCTGCACCCAATATTTGGTGCCGCAATCCCGACACTCACCCCAGTTCTTAAAGGCGTTGTTGGAAAATTCAAAGGGACGCAGCATTTGCAGTTCTTTATGGCAACGGGGGCACTGAAACTTTTGCTGTCGAAGATCGAACCCACGGCAAATGGCGTGGCGCAGGTAATAGGGCTTGTACAGCAGCCGCTCAAAATAATCCCCGGAGCAGTCACAAATATACGGCTCAAACAGTGCCGGATCATACACTTTCTTAAAACAGGCGGCGGCCACATAGCAGTCCTCCAGCGCCCGGTGCAGGTTCTCCTCCTCCACAGAGATCTGGAACTTCTCGGCACAGTGGGCCAGGCTGATCTGGTTGTTGTTGGGATTATCGGTTAAGAAGCGCATACAGTACTTTTGCGCGTCCGCATACCGCTGCATAAACGGTACATGGGCACGCTGGCTAAAATACTTGTAGTTGCCGGCCAGCACATACAGATCGCTGTCCGACCAGCTCATAAACACACAGTTGTCCGCCCCACTCCAGCGGGCAAAGTCCCGAAAAGCCTCCTCAAAAGGAATGCCGTTTTGCTTCACCTCATCCGGGGTAATGTGGGTCAGATCCTTAAACCGACCGGTAAGCCGCTTAGATACCTTGGGCAGAATCAGCTGCTTAAAGGTATCTACAATTTGCAGCCGTTCATCCAGCATCACAGCGCCGATCTCTATGATCTCGTTCATACCGGTCTGTGCCTTATAGTTGTAGGCATTATTCCATTCTAAATCAAAAATTACAAAGTTCATGTTCGTTCTCGTTCATTCATTGGGGTGACTGCAAAAAAAATAACCTTGCACGCGGCAAGGTTATCTTTGCGTTTGCTTATCCGACAAACAGGAAGATGAGAAATGCAGCAAGCACAATCACAAAGAAAGCCACGATCAGCCATTTTGTGATTTTTTCTAACTTAGCCTCAATCGTTCTGCCCTTGGATTTGCCCAAAAAGGTCTCTGCACCGCCAGCGATAGCACCGGACAGGTTCTGGGAACGACCCTCCTGCATCAATACAACGATAGTTATAATAATCGACGCCAAAATCAGCACTGCGCCGAAAACATAATGATACCAAAGCATGAAAACTTCCTCCGCTCATAATTTACTTCAGCATTATAGCATAGCACTACGAGAAATGCAACCCCTTTTTACCAACAATTTACTGGCATACAAAGGCGCGACGGCACGCACACTATAAACGGCAACAAAGAGAGTGCGTTTGCCTTTGCTGCCTCCGCTGCCTTGCAGCGGGTTTACATAGGGCGTTTGCCGCCGGTTTTTACAGGTCGATGGAAGATCGACCTGTTTTTTATGCAATCACGCCGGATCAAAAGGTCAGCTGCTCGCCAATGTCCGCCGCCGAGGGCAGTGCGCCCGCTGCCGGCAGATTTTTGGCACGGTAGCGCCAGGGCTTTTCAAACTCGCCTTCTTTGTACAGGTACATACCGGTGACCTTTTTATTTTTCTTTAAGGTCATGGCAGAAATACCGATGGTGTCCTTCGTGGATTTGGCCAGCACGCCGCCGGTATTCAGCAGCAGCTTGCGCCCGCTGTCAGAGCACAGCACCACTTCCGTATCCTCCGGAATATACATAGCCGCCGCCAAGGGTGACTTGGCGGAATAAGCATTCAAGAGCTTCTTGCGGTTGGTCTTGGTCTGGTAGGCAGCCACATCCACTTTGGCGAACTTGCCGTTCTCAAAGGCAAAGAGCATATAGCCCTTATATTCATGGAGCAGCGCCATGTATACCGGCTGCTCGTCCTCTTCCATTTCCAATTTACCGGCCACGTACTCGCCCAGCTGGGACGCTTTGCCGTCCTCAAAGTCAGATAAGCGGGACTTGTACACCTGGTGGTGGTTGGTAAAGAACAGCAATTCATCCCTGTTGGAGGCTTCCTCCTCCCGGAGCATGGTGTCCCCCTCCTTGAGCTTTTGCTCGCCGCTCAAGCGCAGGTTGGCGGTCTTGATCTTCTTCAAATATCCCTCGGCAGAAAGGAACACAGTCACCGGGTAGTCCGGCGCCTCCTGCTCCGTCTCCGGCGCAGCCTCCTGCACATCGTAAAGAATTTCCGAACGGCGGCCGGTGTCGTACTTCTGGGCTACCGCCTGCAACTCGCCCACGATTACTTTTTTCATCTTGTTTTGGCTGGAGAGCACTTCCTCCAGCTGGGCGATCTCATTCTCCAAATTCTCAATATCTTGAATGCGCTTAAGGATATACTCCCGGTTCAAGTGGCGCAGCTTGATCTCCGCCACATATTCCGCCTGGGTCTCGTCAATGCCAAAGCCGATCATCAAATTGGGCACCACATCGACCTCTGCCTTGGTCTCCCGGACAATCTTAATCGCCTTATCAATATCCAACAGAATCTTGGACAGACCCTTGAGTAAATGCAGCTGGTCCCGCTTTTTGTTCAGCATAAAGGTCAGGCGGCGGCGCACACATTCCAGGCGGAAGTCGATCCACGCCATCAACAGTTCCCGTACGCCGTAGACCTTGGGCTTGCCGTCCACCAGCACATTGAAGTTGCAGCTGAAGCTGTCCTCTAAGGGCGTCATCTTATAAAGCCGCAGCATCAGGTCGTCTGCATGCACGCCCCGCTTCAGGTCAATGGTGATCTTCAGACCGGTCAGATCCGTTTCGTCTCGAATATCGCTGATCTCCCGCACTTTGTTGGTCTTGACCAGCTCCACGATCTTGTCAATGATCGCTTCGGCGGTGGTGGTTGGCGGAATCTCCGTTACATCAATGCAGTTGTATTTTTTGTCATAGGTGTACTTGGCACGCACCCGCACAGAGCCGCGGCCGGTGTCGTAAATTTTGTCCAGCTCCGGCTTATTATAGAGAATATAGCCGCCGCCTACAAAATCCGGCGCCAGTAAGGTGTCTGCGATTACATGCGCAGGGTTTTTGATCAGGGCAATGGTAGTGTCGCACACTTCCTTTAAGTTAAAAGAAGCAATGGATGAGGCCATACCTACGGCGATGCCGGTGGTCACATTACAGAGAATGGACGGAAAGGTCACCGGCAGCAAAGTCGGCTCTTTCATGGTGTTGTCATAGTTGTCTACAAAGTCCACCGTGTCCTTGTTAATGTCGTCAAACAGCTCCCGGCAGATGGGCGCCAGCTTAGCCTCTGTGTAACGGGAGGCAGCGTACATCATATTTTTGCTGTAAGCTTTACCGAAGTTACCTTTAGACTCCACATAGGGATACAGCAGGCTCTCATTGCCCCGGGACAGGCGGATCATGGTGTCGTAAATGGCCGCGTCACCGTGGGGATTCAGCTGCATGGTGCGCCCCACAATGTTGGCGCTCTTAATAAAGCCGCCGGTAAGCAACTTCATATTGTACATCGTGTAAAGCAGCTTGCGGTGGGAGGGCTTAAAGCCGTCGATCTCCGGCAAGGCGCGGGAGAGGATCACGCTCATGGCGTAGGGCATATAGTTGCTCTTCAGGGTGTCCACAATGGGCTCCGTCTGCACGGTGCCGGCACCTTTGATATGCACATTTTCGTCCAGCTTCCCGGCAACCGGGCGCTGGTCCTTTTTCTTCTTTGGCAATGAACGCCCCTCCTTAGCTTACATCTGCGGCGTCCAGGTACAGGTAGCCGTAGTCTGCAATATATTCTTTACGACCCTCCAGGTTGTCTCCCAGCAGCAGGTCAAAGAACTTGGATGTCTCCTCTGCATCTGACGGAGTCACCTGGATAATGCGGCGGGTGGCCGGGTTCATGGTGGTCAGAGCCATCATCTCTGCCTCGTTTTCACCAAGACCTTTGGACCGCTGCACGGTATAGGGCGCGTCACCGATCTCTGCCTTGATCTGGTCCATCTCCACTTCATTGTAGGCAAAATAGGTCTGGCCCTTGCAGGTCACCTCGTACAGCGGAGACTCGGCGATATACACCTTGCCTGCCTGGATCAGCTTGGGCATCAGGCGATAGATCATCGTCAAAATCAAGGTACGGATCTGAAAACCGTCCACATCCGCATCGGTGCAGATAAGCACTTTGTTCCACCGTAGGTTGTCCATATCAAAGGCGGACAGATCCTTGGCAGCCTTGGAGCGCACTTCCACGCCGCAGCCCAGCACCTTGATCAGGTCGGTAATAATGTCGTTCTTAAAGATCTTGTCATACTCGGACTTTAAGCAGTTGAGGATCTTGCCGCGCACCGGGATCACCGCCTGGAACCGGGCGTCCCGGGCCTGCTTGCAGGCACCCAATGCAGAGTCGCCCTCTACAATAAACACCTCTCGCTCACTTACATCCTTGGAGCGGCAGTCCACAAACTTTTGAATGCGGTTGGTCATGTCCATCTTGGACTGCAAAGTGGTTTTTAAGGTTTTGCGGGTGTTCTCCGCCTTTACCCGGGCGCGCATATTCACCAGCACCTGGTTGGCGATCTTCTCCGCCTCCATCTTGTTCTCAATAAAATACACTTCCAGGGATTTGCGGAAGAAGTCGGTCATAGCCTCCTGAATAAATTTATTGGTAATGGCCTTTTTGGTTTGGTTCTCGTAAGAAGTGTTGGTGGAGAAGGAGGACACCACAAAGATCACGCAGTCCTCCACATCCTGAATATTGATCTGACCATCTGATTTGGCGTACTTGTTATTGGCTTTCAGGTAGGCATTGATCTGGCTCACAAAGGCGCTGCGAAAGGCCTTTTCCGGCGAGCCGCCGTGCTCCAAAAAGCTGGAGTTGTGGTAATACTCTTTCAGCTGGGTTTTCAGCGAAAAGCACACCGCCGCCTTGATCTTCAGCTTATAGTCATTCAGATCCGCACGGTCGCGGCCCACCCGCTCGCACTCCCAGTATTGGGGTGTAGTAAAAGCGGTGTCCCCTGCCAGCTCCGCCACATAGTCCTGAATACCGTTTTGGTAACAAAATTCGGTGGTGTTGAACTTGCCGCCGGCGGTCTCCTCCTTGAGCACAAAATGCACGCCGTCATTAACGATGGCCTGGCGCTTCATGGTAGATACAAACCAATCTCTGGGAATGTTAATATCCGTAAACACCTGAATATCCGGCTTCCAGCGAATGCGGGAGCCGGTATCGCGCTTGTGGTACGGATCCTTGTGCAGGCCGCCGATATTCTCGCCCTTTTCAAAATGCAGGGTATAGCAATAGCCGTCCCGGTGAATTTCCGCATCCATATATTCCGACGCATACTGGGTGGCGCAAAGCCCCAGGCCGTTAAGGCCCAGGGAGAACTCATAACTGCCTGCGCCGCCGGCGTTATCATATTTGGACCCGGCGTACATCTCGCAAAACAGCAGCTCCCAGTTTTCTCGCTGCTCGTTCTTGTTGTAATCCACAGGAATACCGCTGCCAAAGTCCTGCACCTCATAGGAGCCGTCCAGGTAGCGGGTCACTACGATCCGATTGCCGCGCCCCTCTCTGGCCTCGTCTATGGAGTTGCTCATAATTTCAAAGATGGAATGCTCACAGCCCTCTAACCCGTCCGAGCCGAAAATCACAGCCGGGCGCTTTCGCACACGGTCTGCACCACGCAGGGACTTAATGCTTTCGTTGCCGTAGGTGGCTTTTTTCGCCATGCTTTTCCCTCCGATAAATTGTCTTTTGTCGTTGATATTATACAATATCTTGTGGAAATGTCAAGAAATGAAAAAAGACAGCTACCGGTAAGTAACTGTCTTTTCTTGGGGTTATCGGTCGGATTCGGGTGCTTCCGGTGCAGGGTCTGCCGGGGCATTTGCCGCTTCCGCTGCCGGTGCGTCTCCGCCCTCCGGCGCAGGCACCGGATCTGCGTCTTCGGCAGTCTGTGTTTCTGCCGCAGGGGCTTCCGGTTCTTCTGTCGGTTGAGCTTCCGGTTCGTCCAGCTTGCCGTTTTCCATCAGCTGGGCAAACATCTCGCCGGTAACCTTCTCTTTTTGCAGCAGAGTCTCCGCCACCAGCTCCAGCTTCTCGTAATGGGTCTTTAAGATCTCTTCCGTCTGGCTGTAAGCGTGGCGCATCATCCGCTCAATCTCTGCGTCAATCTTGGCAGAGGTAGCCTCGCTGTAATTGTTTACATGGCCAAAGTCCTTGCCTAGGAACACCTCGTCGTTCTCGTCGCTAAATACAGCCGGACCCAGCACTTCGCTCATGCCGTACTTGGCCACCATATCCCGACAAATTTGGGTAGCGCGCTGCAAGTCGTTGGACGCACCGGTGGAAATATCCCCCAGCGCCAACGCCTCGGCCACACGACCGCCCAACATGGAGATCAGGTCGTCCAGCATCTCCTTTTTGGAATTGTAATTTTCCTCTTGCGGGGTGTACCATGTATAGCCGCCGGCACCCAGACCCCGGGGAATAATGGAAATTTCCTTCACCGGGTCGTGGCCCTCTACATAATAGGCTGCCACAGCGTGACCCGCCTCGTGGTATGCGGTCAGGCGCTTGGCCTTCTCGGAATATTTATGGCTCTTTTTCTCCGTGCCCATTTGCACACGGGAGGAGGCGTCGTTAATTTCCGCCATAGTCAGCGCTTTCTTCTTGCGGCGCACAGCCAGCAAAGCAGCCTCGTTGAGCAGGTTTTCCAAGTCCGCACCGGTAAAGCCGATGGTGTCCTTAGCCACTTCTTTCAAATCCACATCCGGACCCAAAGGCTTGTTGCGGGAATGGACTTTCAAAATGTCCTCACGGCCCTGTGCATCCGGTCGATTCACGGTAATTTGGCGGTCGAAACGACCGGGGCGCAGCAGCGCCGGATCCAGTACATCCGGCCGGTTGGTGGCAGCCATCACGATAATACCGCTGTTGGTGCCAAAGCCGTCCATCTCTACCAGCAACTGGTTCAAGGTCTGCTCCCGCTCATCATTACCGCCGCCGGTGCCGGCACCTCTGTGGCGGCCCACAGCATCAATCTCATCAATAAATACAATGGCCGGTGCTTTCTTCTTGGCCTGCTCAAACAGGTCGCGCACACGAGAAGCACCCACACCCACATACATCTCTACAAAGTCAGAGCCGGAGATGGACAAAAACGGTGCGCCGGCCTCACCGGCCACAGCACGGGCCAGCAAAGTTTTACCGGTACCGGGAGGACCCACCAACAGCACGCCTCGGGGAATACGGGCGCCCAGTGCGGTAAAGCTGTCCGGGTTCTTTAAGAACTCCACGATCTCCTCCAGCTCGCCCTTTTCCTCATCACAACCGGCCACATCCTGAAATGTGGTCTTGCGTTTTTCGTCCTCCACCAAGGTCTTGGTGCGGATCTTGCCAAAGCCCAGCGTCTTGTTGGTGTCGTTCATCATGGCGTTGTTCATCCGCCGGAACGCATAGAACCCAAGACCCACAATAGCAATGAGCATAATAAGCGACGGCAGCATACTGGTGAACCAGTTGCCGGAAGCGCCCTTCTTGTAGTTATAAGTAATGCGGTTCTTATTATTGGTCTGCTTGGCGTTATACGCGTCTACATTATCCTTCACATCGTCCAAAAAGAGCGACACATTAGGCACGGTGTAGCGCTGCTCCTTCTCCGGGTCCTTAAAGGTCTTGTAGGTCAGTGCGCCGCTGGACAGATCCAGGGAAAAATCCTTTATCTGGTTCTCTTCAAACATCTGCACCACTTGGGAGTATTGCACCTCTGTGCCGGATTGGTTAGAAGACAAATACCATACTGCCCCGATCAAAAGCACCGGGATCAGGATATAAAACAGAATGGACTTCCAATTTTTTGCCATATTATTCATCTATCAGTCCTCCGTATGGGAAACTACATAAAGCACGCTCCGGGTGGTGGCGTCCACCCCGACGCGCTGATCGCAGCAGCAGCCTGCCACGGCGATGATCCCCAAATCGTCCTCCGCCACCAGGGGCAGAGCGCGCCGACTGTGGGGCACGCGGTATTCGCAATAGAGCTTCTTCAGCGATTTGCTGCACCCGCGACCGGCGGGAGAAATGCGATCCCCTGCCTGCCGCTGCCGAAAGCGAACACTGCCTGTTATTTTATCATAGTCGCAATAAAAATCAATTTTTATTTGCGATAATTCACGAATCGTTAAAAATTCCGCAACAGATACCACGATCTGTTCATAAGCAATTGCTGCCGCCGGTGGCGCACCTGCCGCTTCCAAAGTCAGCACCCCACGCTGTACATGGGCAAATCCGCCGGGCAGCTGCAGCCGTCCGCCGGACGCAAGCAACTCGTCCAGCTGCGCCAAGTGCAGCGCATCCACCGGGAAGTGCTTTTCTTCTAAGTAAGCGGTCACGGCCCGACGGCGCAAGGGCAGCGGTGCGGCAGTAAGTACCGCCGTTTGCAAACCGTTTAAAGTTCTTGCCGCCTGTAAAAGTTCGGCAGTCTGCGCCTGCAAATAGGCTTCATCCGCCTGCAAATTCTGCAAGGTACGGGCAGCATTTTGCATAAATCCCGGGTGCACCCGGTCAAAATCCGGCACCAGCGTATGGCGAATGGCATTGCGGCTGTACCGCTCATCGGCGTTACTCTCGTCGATTCGATAGTCGATATGCAGCGCCGTGCATGCCGCCCGCACTTCCTCTCCGGTGCAGTCCAGCAACGGACGAATAATCTTGCCACGCACCGGCGCAATACCGGTGAGTCCTCGCAGCCCGGTGCCCCGAGCCAAGCGGAACAGCATGGTCTCCACCGAATCCGAAAGCGTGTGCGCCGTGGCGATCCGATCACAGTCCAGCGACTGAAAAAAGGCGTACCGCGTTTGCCGGGCATACGCCTCAACGCCCATACCGGCAGCCTTGGCCTCTTTGGGTGCGTCGATTGCTTTTTCAAAATAAGGCAAATGCTGCCGAGCGCAAAAATCCCGCACAAAGGCAGCGTCTGCCCGGGAGCTTTCGCCCCGAATGCCGTGCTCCACATGGGCAACAGTGATCTTCAGCTGCCACCGTTCCCTGCGGCTGAGCAGGTAGTGAAGCAATAACATGGAGTCCGCCCCACCGGACACAGCTGCCACCACCCGGTCCTCCGGGCACAGCATATTGTGTTCCGTTACCGTCCGGTCAATCCGGTCAAACAAATCAGAATGCATTGGCCGTCTTGTCCACCGCACGGAAGCGGGTGAATTCCTTATCAAAGGTCATCTCAATGGAGCCGGTAGCACCGTGGCGGTTCTTGGCCACGATCAGCTCCGTATGGTTCTCGTCGATGTCGTCCTGCTTGTCCTCATCCACCTCGCTGCGATAGTAGTCCTCACGGTAGAGGAACATCACAATATCCGCGTCCTGCTCAATGGAGCCGGACTCTCGCAGGTCGGACAGTTGGGGCTTATGGCTCTTGCCTCGCCCCTCGGTACTACGGGCCAACTGAGCACAGCAGATCACCGGGATCATCAGGTCCTTAGCCAGCATTTTCAGCTGGCGGGTAATCTCGGACACCTCCTGCACACGGTTTTCCTTGCGGGTAGCGGATTTGATTAAGCCCAGATAGTCGATCATAATCACATCCACATCTTTCATGCGCCGCACCCGAGACTTGATCTCCGGCACGGTGATAGAAGAAGTATCGTCTAAATACAACTCTACATCATTAAACTGACCGGCAGCATTGCCCAGGCGCACCCACTCGTCGTTGTCCAGCTCGCCGGTGCGCAGCTTATGGCTGGGCACACCTGCCTGAGACGCCAGCAAACGCTCCGCCAGCTGCTCCTTGGTCATCTCCAAGCTAAAGAACACGCACTTTTTGCGCGCCATCATGGACACATTGGACGCCAGGTTCAGGGCAAAACTGGTCTTACCCATAGCCGGGCGGGCGCCGATCAGGATAAAGTCCGACTTATTCAAGCCGGTAATGTAAGTATCCAGCAGACCGAAGCCGGTGGGAATGCCCTTATACTTTTCTTTGTCCTCGCCGGTGAGCTTGCCTAGGCGGTCATACACGCCGTTGACGATCACCTCGCTGACCTTGGTGGGGCCGCCGGTGTCCTTACCCTGTCGAATATCATAGATCTTCTGCTCTGCCGCATCTAAGATAGAGGAGGCGTCGCCCTCACCGCTGGCCGCATCGTCCATGATCTCCCGAGCCGTTTGGATCAGGGTTCGAAGATAAAACTGCTCCTTCACGATCTTGGCATAGCTGGCCACATTAGCCGTAGAGGGCACACTGTTTGCCAGCTGCACCAGGTATTCCCTGCCGCCTGCCACATCGTAATGTCCCTCTTTGGCCAGCACATCGGCAATCAGTACCGGGTCAATATTGGCCTGGGAAGAGGTGTACATGGACAGCATGGCGCCAAAGATAGCTCGGTGCTGAGGCAGATAAAAGCTTTCTGCCTTCAGGTGCATCAGCACCTCCTCCATACAGCCGGAATTCAGCAGAATACAGCCCAATACGCTTTGTTCCGCCTCTAAATTGTACGGCAGCGCCACGCCGCCGGTTGTTGTTGCTTCCGCCATTTTCATCACCGTTTTTGTTGGTTTTTGGCTCTTACGCCTCGGTTACCTGTACAAAGATCTTTGCCGTAATTCCGGCATAGACTTTCACTTCTGCCTGTACGGTACCAAAGGTCTTGATATCGTCCATCACGATCTTACGCTTGTCGATCTCCACGCCCAGATCCTTTTTGATCTGCGCCGCCACATCCTTAGAGGTGACGGAGCCGAACAGCTTGCCGTTGGCACCGGCCTTGGCTTTTAGCTTAAAGGTCTTGCCCTCCAGCTTCTGTGCGTCGGCGGTGGCTGCTTTCACTTCCTCGGCTTTGTGGAACTTCTTGGCCGTTTCCTTAGAGTTAAACTCGTTCATAGCGGTGGCATTGGCCTCTACCGCCAACCCCTTGGGAAAGAGAAAGTTGCGGGCGTAGCCGTCCGAGGCATTTACTAAATCGCCTTTTTTGCCCAGCGCTTTTACATCTTGTTTCAAAATGACTTTCATACGCTTCTCCTTAAATCTCCATCAAAATGGGCAGCACCATGGGGCTGCGCTTGGTCTTTTCATACATCAGGTGGGAGATTTCATCCCGCAGCTTGGACTTAACGGTGTTCCAATCCCGACCCTTCACATCATAGTAATCGTAGATCACATGGCAAGCCAGGTCGCGGGCCTTGTTCATCAGATCTTCGTTCTCCTTCACATAGACAAACCCGCGGGACACCACATCCGGACCGCTGACCACATCACCGGTCTCCGCGTCCAAAGTGGCCACCACAATGATAATGCCGTCCTGGGACAGATGCTTACGGTCGTTCAAAACAATATTACCCACATCGCCCACGCCCAAGCCGTCTACATACACTTCGCCGGCAGGCACGGTCTCGATCTGCTTCATTTCCGTCTTGCTCAAAGAGATCTTTTCACCAATATTGCCCAGGTAAATGTGCTTCATATCATAGCCCATGGACATAGCCAGGCCGGCGTGCTTTTGCAGGTGCTTTTGCTCGCCGTGCACGGGAATGAAATACTGGGGCTTAACAATACCCATCATCAATTTCAGTTCTTCCTGACAGGCGTGGCCGCTGACATGCACCTCGTACATCTTTTCGTAGATCACCTCTACATTGTGCTTCATCAGCTCGTTGACCACATTGCCCACCATCTTCTCGTTGCCGGGTATGGGCGTGGCGGAAATGATCACATAGTCGTTGGGACCGATATTTACCTTGCGGTGCTCACCAAAGGCAATCCGAGTCAAGGCGGACATAGGCTCGCCCTGGCTACCGGTGGTAATAATCACCAGTTTATCGTCCGGGTAACGCTTAATGGCGTCAATGGGAATGAGAATATTCTCCGGCACATTCAGGTAACCCAGATCCTGGCCCACCTGAACCAAATTTTCCAAGCTACGGCCGGTCACGGCCACCTTACGCCCTCTGGACTGGGCCACATCAATAATCTGCTGCACCCGGTGGATATTGGAAGCAAAGGTCGCCACCACAATGCGCTTATTGTTTGCCTTGCGGAACAGCTGCTCAAAGCTCTCGCCCACCTTGCGCTCGCTCATGGTATAGCCGGGGCGCTCTGCATTTGTGGAATCGGAAAGCAGTGCCAAAACGCCCTTTTTGCCATACTCGGCGAAGCGAGCCAGGTCGATCATATCTCCGTCTACCGGGGTGGTGTCAATCTTAAAGTCGCCGGTTTGGATAATCACGCCTGCCGGGCAGCGGATGGCAAGACCTACTGCGTCCGGAATGGAGTGGTTCACATGGATAAATTCAATATTAAAGGCACCCAGAGTGATGTTGTCCCGGGGGCGAATTTCCACCAGCTTGGCCTTGTTCAGCAGGCCGTGCTCCTTGAGCTTGCCCTGGATCAGGCCGATGGTCAGCTTGGTGGCATAGATGGGCACATTGATCCGCTTAAGCAGGAATGCCAGGCCGCCGATATGGTCCTCGTGGCCGTGGGTCACCAATACGCCCTTAATTTTGTGTCTGTTTTTTTCTACATAGGTAAAGTCCGGGATCACCAAGTCCACGCCCGGCAGATCCGATGTAGGGAATGCCAGACCGCAGTCCACAATGAACATATCGTCCTTGTATTCATAAAGCGTCATGTTCTTGCCGATCTCATTCATACCGCCTAAAAATGCAATATGAACAGACTCCTCCGGCTTTTTCTGCCGCGGAGCGCCTTTCTTTACCGGCCTGCGGTATGTGTAGCGCTTCTTGGAATTCCGTTTTCCGGAAGCAGCCTTACCGTCAGACTTATTCTGATTGATCATTTGATTTGATTCCTCCTGTTAAATATAGTTTTCCGAACATCACAAATTGCATATATCATAAAATAAATAACGGCAAATGTCAAGTGGCCCCGGACCGGTGTACGGATTTTGCCACGCTGTATTGATTATTGCCACAAAGCGTGCTAAAATATCCCGGCGAGGTAATATTTATGAAAAAAGTGAGCATTTATACCGACGGTGCCTGCTCCGGCAACCCGGGCAAAGGCGGCTGGGGCGCTGTACTGGTGTATAACGGTACGGAAAAAGAAATGAGCGGCTACGAGGCAGAAACCACCAACAACCGTATGGAACTGACGGCGGTGATCCGTGCCCTGGCAGCCTTGCGAGAACCTTGCCTGGTGACCCTGACCACCGACTCCAAATATGTGTGCGACGCGGTAACCAAGGGCTGGGTCTACGGCTGGCAGCGCAAGGGCTGGCGCAAGGCAGACGGCAAACCGGCGCTGAATGTTGACCTGTGGCAGCAGCTGCTGCCCCTATTGCAGACCCACACCGTCACCTTTAACTGGGTCAAAGGTCACGCCGGCCACCCCTATAATGAGCGGTGCGATGCCTTGGCGGTGCAGGAATACACCAAACACAGATAATCGCGCCCCTATTCTACTACGAACAGGCGGACGAAAAAACGGCTATACCGACGAAAAATCGGTATAGCCGTTTTTTATTAGTATTTAGACTTTGCAGTGTAATTCACCTTGCCGCCTACATACCGGCGCAAGGTAAAGTTTTTGCCGCGCTGACTCACTTTCAGGCTCACCTTTTTGGGCTTTGCCTCCTTGCTGGTGTAGAACTTGCAGGAGATGGTACCGTCCTTTACGCTCATTTTGATCTTAATGGGCATACCGGTATTGTTCTTCCAGCGAAAGTTCTGAGAGCCCCACATAATGGCTGCGTCCCGACCCAGGGGCACATAGGTAACCCGCTGGCTGTGCTGGTGCCGCTCCACAATAGACACATTGGCAAGCAGTGCGGTATTAAACATGGTGGAAGCCACCTGGCAGATACCGCCGCCAACGCCCATAACCGTGCCGCTGCCGCTGAACACATAGGCCTCTTTATAACCACGGCTCTTGGTGCGCTTACCTACAACTTTATTAAAGGAAAAGGTCTGTCCCGGCTGGATCACGGTGCCGTCAATGGCCTTGCTGGCAATGCGCAGATTGGTGGTGCGGTTCTTATTATTCACATACTTGGAAGAATAGCTGGCATACAGGTTGGAGTAGCTGGAGCTGGTCACCTTGCTGTAACTGCCGTTGTACACCTTGTTGGGAAAGGACAGGTACGCCCGTACCTGGGCATAGTATGTACTGCCTTTTTTGATTTTCTTGATGGTAGTGGAAGTGGCGGAGGACTTGGTGATCTTCACCGTCTTAACGCCCTTTTTCATCTTCTTATCCGTGCTGTAACGCACTTCATAGCCGGAGCAGGTCACCTTGTTCCACTTGATCTTCAAATTCGTGCCGGACTTGGTCACGCTCTTCATGGACACGGTGGAGGGACGGGTGCCGGTATTCAGTACCGCGCTAAGGGGACCGGCGTAGGAGCCGTCCTTTTTGCCGCAGGCAGCAATCTTGAAGTAGTATTTTTTACCGGCAGACAGCTTGCTGATTTTGGCCTTGGTGCCGCTGACAGTGGCAACCTTGCTGTAATTACCGTTTGCAGAAGTAGACTGATACACCCGATACACGGCAGCGCCGGGTACCTGCTTCCAGTTCACGGTAATGGTGGTGGTGGTCCGGCTGGTAGACATACCGGTCACCCGACCGGGCAGAATCTTAAAGCTGCGGCTCACCGCGCCGGTATAATCGCCGGTGCCGGTCAACTTCACCTGGGCGGTGCCGCAGGCGGTATTGGCGCTGTACTGCACCTTGTAATCCTGCCCCTGGATCAGGGCAATATCGTTATACCGCACCTTCACCGTGGGGCGCAGAGCCTTGCCGGTGTAGGTAGTAGAAGCGTACTGCAAGGTCACTGTGCAGTCCCGCAGGTCCACGGGGGCCGGTACCTCTCCCTCTGCCGCAAAGGCAGACACCGTACCCAGGGAGCAGGCAATGAGCATCAGCAAGCTCAAGGTCAGGCTAAACAGTTTTTTCATAAGAACTCTCCTCTTTTCTGTTATTTTTTCTGCCCGTAATAAGCATTGGCGCCGTGCTTGCGCAGATAATGCTTATCCAGCAGGTAAGATTCAATTCCAATGGGCCGATCCCCGGCAATGCGCTCAGTACGGCTGGCCATTTTGGCGATTTCTTCCAAGATCAGCGCGTTCTCCACAGAGGCGGCCGCGCTCTTGCCCCAGGTAAAGGGGCCGTGGCGCTGCACCAGCACACCGGGGAACGCCCCCGGGTCCAGTCCGCGCCGGCGGAACTCTTCCACGATCACCCCACCGGTATTGGCCTCATACGCCGTGTTGACCTCATCCTCCGTCAGACCACGGGCACAGGGTATGTCGCCGTAGGCAAAATCCGCGTGGGTAGTGCCGTAGGCCGGTATGTCCCGCCCGGCTTGCGCCCACGCACAAGCCCAGGAAGAATGGGTGTGGGTAATGCCCCCGATCTCCGGGAACGCCTTATATAACGCCAAATGGGTGGGGGTGTCGGACGAGGGATTCAACTCCCCTTCTACCCGGTTGCCGGCCAGGTCCATAACCACCATATCCGCCGGGGTCAATTCACTATATGGCACGCCGGAGGGTTTTATGACAAACAACCCCTGTTCCCGGTCGATGGCCGACACATTGCCCCAGGTGAGCACCACCAAATTGTAGCGCACCAGATCCATATTAGCTTGATAAACTTGTTCTTTTAATGCTTCTAACATCTGCTTTTATTCTCCCTCCGCCGCCCGGCGCTCTAAGTCCAGGGCTGCGTGAAATGCTTGCATATAGGCGTCAAAATCCGCCACATCCTGCGCCGTAGGCTCCACCGTCACTGTTTGACAGCAGGCAAATACCTGCCGCTCCAGGAAGGCTGCCAAACGCTCTCCGTTCTGCCGCTGCAGCATATATGCCGCCAGCAGCGCCATACCCCAGGGGCCGCCGGAACCGGCTGTCTCCATCACAGTAACCGGTGCCGCCAAAGCGGAGGCCAGCAGCCGCTGCCCCACCTGCGGGGTGGTAAAGAACCCGCCGTGGCCGTAAATTCGCTGCAAGGGCACCTGCTCGTCCCGAGTCAGAATATCCATACCCACTTTCAGCGCCGCCAAGGCACCGCACAGGTTGCTGCGCATCAGATTGGGCCAATTCACCGTGCTGTCTGCCCGACGCACCGTCAACGGTCGCCCGGCGTCCAAATTCAAAATACTCTCGCCGGAGGTGTAGCCGTAGGTAACAATCCCGTCACAATCCGGCGCACCGTCCACAGCGCTGTTAAACAAAAAATCATAGATCTTGCCGTCCGGCACAGACTGCCCCATAGCAGCGGCAAAATCCCGCAGCAAACCGGCAATCACATTCACCTGGGACGAACAGTTATTGGCGTGCACCATTGCCACCGGGTGACCGCAAGGGGTGGTAACCATATCAATTTCCCGGTGCACCCGGGCAAGAGGCCGATCCAGAACCACCATAGCAAAAACAGAAGTGCCGGCAGACACATTCCCGGTGCCGGGCGCTACGCTGTTGGTGGCCACCATACCGGTGCCCGCGTCCCCCTCCGGGGGACAAAAGGCCGCGCCGGGCTGCAAGGTACCGCTGGGATCCAGCAGCGCCGCCCCTGCCGGAGTCAGGGTGCCTGCGGGCGTACCCACCGGCAAAATCTCCGGCAGCAAATCCGCCAAAGTCCAAGGGTAGTTCTCGTCCGCCACCAGCCGGTCAAAGGCTGCCAACATTTTTGCATCATACTGCCCGGTAGCCGGGTCTATGGGAAACATACCGGCAGCATCGCCCACACCCAATACCCGCCGACCGGTAAGCAAGTAGTGCACATACCCGGCCAAGGTATTCATGGATGAAAGCTGCTGCAAATGTGACTCTCCGTCCAGCACGCACTGGTACAAATGAGCCACACTCCACCGCAGGGGAATATTAAAGTTGAACAGCGCCGTCAGCTTTTCCGCCGCAGCGCCGGTATTGGTGTTGCGCCAGGTGCGAAAGGGCACCAGCAGCCGATCGCTACTGTCAAAGGCCAAATAGCCGTGCATCATGGCACTGATCCCCGCCCCTGCCAGATGGGTCAGCTCCGCGCCGCAAACCGCCTTTACATCTGCTGCCAAGGCGGCATAGCAGTCCTGCATACCGGCGATTATATCCGCCTGGCTGTAAGACCACAAACCGTCCACCATTTGATTCTCCCACAGGTGGTGACCCTGGGCAATGATCCGATTATGCGCATCCAGCAGCACAGCCTTAATGCGGGTGGAGCCGAACTCCATACCCAATACGGCCTTGCCTGCGGTCACAGTTTGTGCGATCTCCTTTTGTCTGGCGATATCCATAGGCAGCTCCTTCATCTTTTCTGTCTTAATTTTACAGTATTCCCCTATTATTTGCAATACGCACGCAGCAGAAAAATCAAAAAAAATACGGCAAACTGTTCGTACAGCTTGCCGCACTTTTTGTGCATTATTCCTGTGGCTGCGCCTCATCTTTTTCCTTGAGCGTCAAAATACAGGAAGCCACCGTGTGCTTACGCACATCCAGCACCTGAATTTCCAGGTCCTCCGTCTCCACATCAAACTTGCTGCCATCCTTGGGAATGGTGCAGTACAGGCCGAAAATGTAGCCGCTGAGGGTTTCGTAAGTATCCACCGGCAGCTCCAGCCCGGTCAACTCCGCCACATCGTCCAGGGACACACCGCCCTTGATCTTCCAGGACCGGTCAGTCAGAGGCACCACATCCGGCTGGGCGTTGGGCAGCTCCTGGTCGTTATCCAGGTCGCCTACCAGCTGTTCCAGCAGGTCGTTCATGGTGATAATACCCACCGTGCCGCCGTACTCGTCCAGCACCACGGCAAAGTGGTTGTGGCTCTTTTGCATCAGCTCAAAGAGCACGTCGATCTTCATGGTCTCCGGCACATAAATAGGCTGCACAAAAGCGTCCTTTTTCACCGCAGCGCGAGTCTTGTCGGCAATACGGAAGAACTTTTTGGAATCCAGCACGGCCACCACATTATCGATAGAGCCCTTGAACACCGGGTACAGACTATGGGTACTGGCAGAGATCACTTTCTCCCAGGTGGTCACATCGTCGTCAATATCCAGCGCCTGAATGTCCTTGCGATGGGTAGAAAACTCGCCGGCGTCCTTGTCGTCAAACTCAAAAACATTGACGATCATCTTCTGCTCGGTCTTGTCAAAAATACCCTTTTGACCGCCCACATCTACCAGCATACGGATCTCTTCTTCCGACACCTCTTCATCGTCCCCATTCGGGTCAATGCGCAGAATACGCAGCACCAGGTTGGTAGAGGCAGTGAGCAACCACACCAGCGGGGCAAAGAATTTAGAGGACACATAGATCAGCCCGGACACACCCAGGGAGATCTGCTGGGTCTTTTTCATTGCCACCCGCTTGGGCACCAGTTCGCCAAATACCAGAGTCACATAAGACAGAATGATGGTAATGACGATCACGGCAATGGTATTCAGCGTGCTTTCTTTGATCTGCACACCCAAATCGTCCACCAACCAGCGCACAATCACATCGGAGAAGTTGTCCGCCGCAAAGGCGCTGCCCAAAAAGCCGGACAGGGTAATGGCAATCTGAATGGTGGCGAGAAAGCCCGCCGGCTTTTCCGTCAGCTTACGCAGCCGCTTCGCTCTGCGGTTGCCGTCCTCTGCCAGCTTTTCCAGCTTCAACTCGTTCATAGAAACGATGGCGATCTCCGCACTGGCAAAAATGGCGTTGACCGCAATCAAAATAACCTGAATAAAAAGTTGCCACCCAAGGGGTATGTCCAAAAAGAATTCCTCCAGTTAATAAATAATCTAAAATTTATGGTTAAACAACCAAATTTACTTCACTATATCAAATCCGGCGCAGATTGTCAATGCCAATCGTACCGGCCGCCCGATTGCACGGTAAGCCGCGCCTTTTGCGCATGATCCGGCCTACGCAATAGCCACCGTTGCCGCATATACCGCCTTGGCGCCGTGCATACGCAGCATTTTGGCGCATTCGTTCAGCGTAGCGCCGGTGGTCTTTACATCGTCAATAAGCAGAACGGTCTTGTCCCATAGCGCGCTGTCGTCGATCACCGCATACGCGCCGTACACATTCACCCGCCGACTGCGGGCGTTCTGCTTGCGTTGCGCCGGATTGTTGCGCACCTTCTCCAGCAGATCCGCATAGGGAATGTGCAACGCCCCTGCCACTCGGCGGGCCAGCAGTTCCGCTTGATTATAACCGCGTTTTCTGCGGCGGCGCCTGCCCAAGGGCACAGCTGCCACATAGTCAAAGGCCACATCGGCGAAATCCACGCGCACAGCGGCAGCCATACAGTCGCCCATATAATCCGCCAGCATGGGAAAATCGTAAAACTTCAAGTTATGAATAGCCGTCACCAAGCTGTCCCGATACACAAAGGGCGCGGTGACCCCAGCGTATTCATGGTGCTTACCCTTGCAGGTACAGTCTTTCTTGGAACGACCGCACAGCAGGCACTTGGGCCGGGCAATGGGACGCACCTTTTGGCAATCCGGGCAAAGGGGTTCATCCAGCGCCACCACCGTGCCGCACAGAGCGCAACGACGGGGAAAGAACCACCGCAGCACCCGCTCCAGCGCCGGGTTCATACGGTCAGGTACGGTGCGATCTTGGCATACAACCCGTCACCGATACCGCGAATATCTTTGATCTGTTCCACAGAAGTATATTTGCCAATCTGCTCCCGATAGGCCAAAATCGCCGCCGCTCTTTGGTCACCGATACCTTGAATGGCGGTCAATTCCTCAAAAGTAGCCGTGTTCAGGTTCACCGGGTAGCTGACTGCGCCCGCGTTGCCGGAAGCGGTGGTTTGTGCAGCCGTTGCCGTTCTGCTTGCAGCGGATCGACCAACGGTGGCGGCAGCCGACCCCGTCGTGGTACCGGACTGCACCGCCGTCGTCGGTGTTTCAACCAGCACGCCGGAGGAGATCTTCGGCTGGGATAAACCGAGATACAGGCACAGCCCTGCCAGTAAAAACAGCGCCACGCCCACCATCACCAGGCTTTGGCCTTTCTCACTTTTCATATTGCTTCCTCTTCTCTCTTTTTACACGCCCGGTCAAGCCGTCACTTGCCGGGTTTTTCGTTTATTCCAGAGGCTCTTAAGCCACAACCAAATTCCCGCAGCCAGCAGCGCCAGCGCCAAGGTCAGTACCGGCAACAGCCAATCTGCCGCCATGCCGCGCACACCCCACCAGGGCAGCAGCTGCCGCTGGGCCAGGTTCCGCAGCGCCGGGTGCAAAATGTAGATCGCCAACGCAGACCCCTCGGCGTACAGTACAAAGGGATTTTCCCAGGTGCAAGTCACATTCTGGGCCAGCAAAAACAAGCTGACCGCAGCCACCAAAGGACCTAAATACAAATCGGCGCTATCGTTCAAATACCGATATTCCAAAACAGACAGTACTAAGCCCACCAACACACCAAGCGCCGGCCACTTGCGACCCAGGCGCTTGATCTGCGTCTCTGCTTCCTTAAACAGCAGACCCAACGCAAAACAGGGCAAACCGGTAAACCAAGCATTTCGGCTGTACTGGGCAGCCACCTCCCGGTGAAGCATACCCACCACCACTTCACCAAGTACCAGCGGCACCAACAGCAGCAGCGGCGCCCACCGCAACCAGTGGGTTCTGTGCATTTTCATCAAAAGCAGCACCACGCCGTAGCAGTAAATCAGCGCCGGAATAAACCACAGGTGCGGCTTGGATTGGGTATTGTTCAGCAGAAAGAAAGAAACCACATTTTCCATCGCATAATGGCTCTTAAAAAAGGCCGCCGGGGTTTTGTCACTAAGCAAAAAGCAACACCAAAGCGCGTAAAATCCGGCCGCCGGAACAAAAATGCGCAAAAGTCGCCGCATGCGGTGCACCAGCCGACCGGCATCCTCTCGCTGCACCGCACCGTATGTAAAATAGCCGGATACCATAAAGAAAAACGGCACCGCCCACCGGGCAAACATACGCACCGTGCCACCCACATCGCCGGGAAACGGCACATGGAGCAGCAGCACAAACAGCGCCGCTGCCCATTTGAACAGGTCAAATGTTCTGTTACGCAAAACGCATCGTCCTTTATCTGCAAATATGAAGAAACCGTCTTGCAGTGCAAGACGGTTATATGGTAGAGATAGAGGGATTCGAACCCACGACCTCTCGCATGTGAAGCGAGCGCTCTAACCAACTGAGCTATACCTCTATATTTTCCGTGGAGCAGGTGAAGGGAATCGAACCCTCGTGTTCAGCTTGGGAAGCTGACATTCTACCATTGAACTACACCTGCGCATGTGCCTGAACGGCTTTCTCATCGCGTGCAAATACTATAACACATCTGTTTGGAAATTTCAACACCCTTTTTCCATTTTTTGAAAAAACTTTTCTGCCCTGTCACAAACGGTGTTTTTTCACTTTTTTGCTTGACAAGGCCCGCCCGGGTATGCTATTATATCAAAGCACAAACGGAGAGGTACCGAAGTGGTCATAACGGAGCGGTCTTGAAAACCGTCGTGTCGCAAGGCACCGTGGGTTCGAATCCCACTCTCTCCGCCATTCGGTATCACACAAGGAGCCTGGCTCTTTGATGATAAAACTTGACAGCGGTTTAGCACAAGTTACAACACAGTATGCAGAAGTACTCAAGTTGGTGACGAGGCGCCCCTGCTAAGGGCGTAGGTCGGGCAACCGGCGCGAGAGTTCGAGTCTCTCCTTCTGCGCCAAAAGGTATCAAGGATTTTCCTTGGTACCTTTTCTTTTTGTTTGTAACTTCCCACCCGGGAGAGACGAGAACGCTACCGTCAATCTTTTTGCGCAGCAAAAAGGGACATACAATGGGATCGTTCGCGCAGCGAACAGACAGGGCAGCGCCCTGTCGAGTCTCTCCTTCTGCGCCAAAAGACACTGAGGTTTTTTCCTTAGTGTCTTTTCTTTTTGTTTGCAACTTCCCACCCGGGAGCGACGAGAACGCTACCGTCCATCTTTTTGCGCAGCACTTCCCCGCTTTCCAAATAAAAGCAGAAAATCCCGGCACAGGTGTACCGGGAAAGCAAATATAAGAAGAGATAAAAGTAAAAGTCCCAAAGACTTACGCCTTTGGGACATTGGAGGCACCACCCAGATTTGAACTGGGGCATAAAGGCTTTGCAGGCCTCTGCCTTACCACTTGGCTATGGTGCCGGGAAAAGAATGGGCACAATGTAGAATACAAAGTGCCCGATGGAGCGGATTACGAGACTCGAACTCGCTACCTCCACCTTGGCAAGGTGGCGCTCTACCAGATGAGCTAAATCCGCAGATATGGTGCTTCCGGACGGAATCGAACCATCGACACGAGGATTTTCAGTCCTCTGCTCTACCGACTGAGCTACAGAAGCACAAATGGCGACCCGGAACGGGCTCGAACCGTCGACCTCCAGCGTGACAGGCTGGCGTTCTAACCAGCTGAACTACCGGGCCATCTGTGGTGGAAGTTACAGGGCTCGAACCTGTGACCCTCTGCTTGTAAGGCAGATGCTCTCCCAGCTGAGCTAAACTTCCACAAGGTGTCGCCATCAGCGACGGGTTATATAATACAATAACTTTCCCGAAAAGTCAACACCTTTTTTCAATTTTATTTGGATTTTTTTAGCAGGTCGTTTAACTGCTCCGGTGTGAAGCTGTACGTCTTGTCGCAGAAGTGGCATTCCACTTGAATATCCTCCCCTGCGTCGATCATCTGGCGCAGTTCTTCTTCCCCTGCAGTGAGCAGCGCCGTCTCCACCCGCTCCCGGTTGCAGTTGCAGCGATAGGCAATGGGATATTCGTCCAGTTTGTCAATTTTCAAGGTGCCCATAGCCTTGGCGGCAATCTCGTCTACCGTCATCCCCTGTGCCAGCATGGTGGTCACCGGCGGGATAGAGTCAATGGCTGTCTCAATCGCGGAGATGGTCTCCTCCGGGCAGCCGGGCAACAACTGGATCAAAAAGCCGCCGGCGCACTGCACGGTCAGGTCCGGGTTCACCAGCACACCCAAGGCGCACACAGAAGGGGTCTGCTCGGACACAGCAAAATAATTGGTAATATCCTCGGCGATCTCGCCGCTGACAATGGCAGTCTGACCCACATACGGCTCCTTTAGCCCCACATCTTTCATTACATACAGATAGCCGTCCGTACCTACGGCGCCCCGCACATCCAGCTTACCCTTATCGTTCAGCGGCAGCTCCACCACCGGGTTTTGCACATAGCCCCGGGGATTGCCCTTGCTGTCCGACACAGCGATCAGCGAACCTGCCGGTCCACCGCCGTTCAGGCGCAGAGTCACGCTGTCGTCCGCGCCCTTGAGCATATCGCCCATCATAGACGCCGCCGTCAGCAGGCGGCCTAAAGCCGCTGTGGTCACGGCAGAGGTGTGGTGAATCTGCTCCGCCCAAGCGGCAATATCCGTGGTATCCGCCGCCAAAATAAAGGCGCTGCCGTCCTCTGTGATATATCTTACGATCTTGCCCATGGCATTATTCCTTTCTCTTGCAAACATAAAACACCCGCTGGGTCTCCGGCCCGGGGGCGTCTGTGGTCAGTTCCGCATAGCGACCTAAAATCTCAAATGCCGAGAGTGCCGCCGTTAGCTGCCGATGGGTATAGGCCCGCTCGATAAAACTGTCGCTTAAGCGGTCATAACTCTCGCCGTTATAGCAAAACAGGTCGATGAGCACCCGCACTGCCGTATCGTCCAGTGCCTCATTGTCCCACACCAAATAATAATCTTCTTCATCAAACACAAAGGTCTGCCCTGCCAGTACCTGCCGGTGCTTATAAACCGTATTCACATCAAACAGAAACAGCCCGCCGGGGCGTAAATTCTCCGCCACACGGCAAAAGCAATCTTCCACATCGGACAACGCCGTTAAGTGATTGATACTGTCCAGCAAACACACGCAGGCATCAAACTGCGCAGGGGCAGAATATTCCGTCATGGACGCCCGATAAAATGCGCCTTCCGGGCACTTGCTTTGGGCGATGGTGAGCATATCCGCAGACAGATCCACCCCGGTAACCCGGTAGCCCCGCTCCAAAAGGCAGCGGCTGATACTGCCGGTGCCGCAGGCCAGATCCAGCACCTGTGCCCCCGGTTCTACCCCATATTGCAAAAAGAAGCCGGAAATGTACGCACTTCTGGCTTCATACTCCACATTTTCCGTCAGGTGGTCATAGACCTGCGCCCAGGCATCATACGGATTCATCATTGCCCTGCTCTTGCCGGTCGATCCGCTCAAAGATCTTGTCATACCCATCGCAGCCATACTGCAAAGAACGGTTCACCCGGCTGATGGTGGCGGTAGACGCACCGGTCTCGTTGACAATATCCGTATATACGCATTTTTCGGACAGCATTTTTGCCACCACAATGCGCTGGCTGATGGCGTTGAGCTCCTGCACGGTGCACAGATCCTCAAAGAAATCGTAACACTCCTCTACATTCTCCAGCGCCAGCACAGCCTTAAACAAAAAGTCCAAATTCTTATTATGCAAATTCAGTCCCATAATGGCCTCCAAATTGAAATCTGCAATTATTTTAGCACACTAATGCGTGATAGTAAAGACTAAAAATGCAAATTCTCCGATTTTGCGCCCACTTTATGCAACATTAAAACGCCACATGAGCAATCAGTGCCACCCCGCACAGCAGCGCTGCCAGGGGAACATAGACAAAACGGCCCACATTATACCAAAGCGCACCATGGCGCTTACCGCTGCCGGTATTCACCGCCGCCAGCAGGTCGTCCTTCTTCATAATAAAGAACCAGGACACAGCGCCCAGGGTGGCGCCGATGGGGATAATGTAAATCGACACCAGGTCCATCCACGGTCCCCACTTAGAGATGGTCTCCATCCCGATCCCGGCACCCAGGCACACCACCGCCAGCAGCACCAGCACCACCTTGCGGCTCAGCTTGGGAAAGCGATGAAGCAGGGACTCTGCCACCGCCTCAAACATATTTTGCAGGGAGCTGACCCCGGCAAAGATCATGGCCATATACAAGATCGCCGCAAACAGACGGCCCATGGGAATGTCCTGCAAGATCTCCGGCAGGGTCACAAACAGCAGACCGGGGCCTGCCCCCACATCCAGCCCGTAAGAGAAGCACGCGGGAATAATCACCAAGGACGCCACCAGCGCCGCAATGGTATCAAACAGTGCCGTATGGCGAGCAACACCTACCACATCCTCCTCTTTGGACAAATAGGCGCCGTAAGCAATCATACCGCTGCCGGTGACGGACAAGGAAAAGAAAGCCTGTCCCATGGCGCTGATCCACACTTTCGGGTCTTTCAGTGCGTCCCAATGGGGCGTGAGCATAAACCGATAGCCGACCGCCGCACCGGGCAGCAGCGCCACACGCACCGCCAGCACCAAGAAGATAATAAAAAACAGCGGCATCATCACTTTATTGGTCTTTTCAATACTATCGGCACCCAGCAGCAGGGTCAGCAGCGTGCCCACCACCACGATGATATGGTACGGTACCACAGAAAAATCCTTTGTAGAGAAAGCCTGAAACCAGCTGGCGGTATCCACCGTCATTAGCGTGCCGGTGACCGAATCCACCAGCGCCTTGAGCACGTAGCTGACGATAACCGCATAGCCGATGGCAATGCACATAGACCCGGCCAGCGGCAGCCACCCAAGGGCGCCCCCGGCCTTCTCCGCCTTGGGACTGCGGGAGCGCCAGGCGCGGGCATAAGAGCCCAAAGTGCCGGTGCCGGCCCAGCGTCCCACAGCAAATTCCGCCGGCAGCGCAATGCAGCCGAACAGCACGACAAACAGTAAATAGATCAGCAAAAACGCCCCGCCGCCGTTCTGGCCCATTTTGTTGGGAAAGCCCCACACATTGGCCATACCCACGGCCGAGCCCACGGATGCTAAGATAAAGCCCCAACGGGTGCCGAAGCGCTTTGCATTCTTTGACTTAGACATATAAAAAAATCCCCCATTCTTACAGTCGGACTCTCATTATACGGGATAGCCCTATCGAAAGTCAAGCAGCAAAATGCCCCATCCGGCAGAACACCACCCCGGGCAGGGCACTTTGTCTATTAAAAGTTGTAAAGCGAGGGAAAAACAAAAAAGAAAAGACCCTGCGGACATACATCCGTCGAGGTCTTTTCTTGAAAGTAGTGACCAATTCTGATACCAAATGCACACCCCTCGTATAAATCGTTAAAAGGTGTGCCTTTCGTTAAAAAGTGCAACTGTACTACCGTCTTTCATGCGCATAGGAATAGGTATCCACCAAGTTCTTAGTATATGAAATTTGCAGATTATTCTTGGATTTGGCTCAAATCAAATGCACCGTTCTCAATCAACTTCAAAATTGTGTCTGCCAAGTTGTTTTTTACAGTTTCACTTTCATTTTCAACGCCAGAATACTCTACATAAATAGTGTTCTCTCCCATATCAAAGGTTGCATAATAT